>Ga0308157_10000063_pt1 | contig 450375 bp, 417 predicted proteins | sample PhyBR1_FD_201035 | JGI IMG/M metagenome (GOLD analysis project Ga0308157, IMG submission 201035) | Phyllosphere microbial communities from UC Gill Tract Community Farm, Albany, California, United States - DLSLB.R1 | ecosystem: Host-associated > Plants > Phyllosphere > Unclassified | place...
CCCATCCCGAACAGAGAAGTTAAGCCCGCCTGCGCAGATGGTACTGCAATCTTGTGGGAGAGTATGTCGTCGCCTTTCTTTTGGAAAACCCGTTGTGAAAACAACGGGTTTTTTGTTTTTATATATTTCTATAAAAATAACGATAAAGAGGAGGGCATGTCGTCGCCTTTTTTAGTGGAAAGCAAGTCTGACCCCGGCAGGCGAACGGCGAGGCAAAAGACAGGCCTTTCTTGGCGCGACGTTATCGCCTCACGCTTTAAGTTGCCGAAACCTTCAGGAAAACGGGATTTTTGTTTGGGAAACGGAATTTAATTGCGCAGCTGCGTGAGGGATGGCAGCGGCATCCTTTTGTGAAGCATGAACAAAAGATAAAGCGCACAGCCCGACGGCGTGAGGAAGTTTTAAATCAGGTTCGTGGTTTAAATACGCCGGCACGGCCTAATAAAAACAGCGGGAATATGTGTATAAAATTACTCTTTTATAACTTTCAAAATGTTTGCCTGATTGCCGGAGATAAGATGCACGAAATAAATCCCTTTTGATAAAGATGACATGTCGACGTTTGCATCGCGACCCTTTACAAAAATGGTCCCTACTTTCTGCTGCAACAGATTATAAATATCGACTTTTGATATTTCTTTATCATTTTTAATCGTCAAAATATCCCTGACAGGATTTGGAGCACAACTATTGAACTCGACTATGTCAATTTGTGGCAATATTAGCAAGATGAAGATAAATTACGCAATGTCTTTTATAAACTCGTCATATTCCAGCCAGAACATTTCAAGCGCATGCATCTTCTCATTAAAGAAATCAAATATCTCATCCCAATAGGCGCGATTACTCACACTGATATTCAATTTTTCAACCCAGATTCGGCTGATCGTTTTGCCGTTTTCAAGGTTATAATGCCTGTGGTAAACCAAATTCGGAATAAATTCTTCTTCCAATATATTTTTCAATGCTTCAATTTTTTCAAAATAGGCAATGCGTTTTTCTTCATTGCGAGGCTCAATGTCGATCATGACCTGCGCTTTGGTATTGTCGACAAAAAACTTGAACGAAAAATCCTTGATCTTTGTATCATATAATACCCATTTGCGCGGATACTTTGCCGCGAAAGCCGTCCAGAATTCCTGTTTGAGCCGCTGGTTTTCCTGTTTTGAATACATCCTATAATTGCGTAAATTCGTAACACAAAAATAAGCCATAGCTATGAATTTTACGGACTTTCTTTGTCATATTCCTAAAATTGAATCCGCGGCACTTTTGGGAGAGGAAGCACATGCGATCATGTCGCCACCCGAGCGCCGCGCCATCATGCAGACTCTCGATTTATCGGTTAAACAACCAAAGGAAGCAGCGGTAATGATGCTTTTTTACCCGCGCAACGAACAGGCCAATATCGTGTTGATTATCCGAAATTCATATCCCGGTGTCCATTCGTCGCAAATCGCTTTCCCGGGCGGAAAAAAGGAAAACGAAGACGCGGATTTTATGGCGGCTGCACTACGCGAAACCGAAGAAGAGATCGGAATTGATCGCAAACAAATTAAGGTCATTCGGCCATTTTCAAAGGTTTATATTCCGCCAAGTAATTTTCTCGTACATCCTTTTTTGGGTTATAGTACCGAGGAACTTATATTCAATCCGCAACCCGAAGAGGTGGCCGGAATTATCGAAATGCCGCTCGACCATTTGCTTGATGACATCATTGTATTCGATTATGAAATGGCAACTTCTTACTCAAATTCGATAAAGGTGCCTGTATTCAAAATCAACGACCATCATGTCTGGGGCGCTACCGCAATGATGTTGAGCGAGTTGAAAGAAACCTTCAAAAACGTATTTTAAAGTATATCCTTTTCGTAAATTTGCGCTCATGCCTCTTAAGAAATAATTATGGGATTATTTAAAAGAAATCCTTTTCGACACATACTTTTTATCAAAAAATGGCTCATTCGTATTTTCGGTGCGGTCACACACAGAAGATATCGCGGATTCAATGATTTATACATCGACGGATCCGAAGTCATCAGGGCACTTCCCGACAAAAATGTCCTTTTTATATCAAATCACCAAACCTATTTCGCCGATGTTGTTGCCATGTTCCATGTGTTTAACGCAAGCCTGAGTGGGAGGGAAGACAACATCAAAAACATCGGCTACTTGTGGAATCCGAAACTCAACATCTACTATGTTGCAGCGAAAGAAACCATGCGCGAAGGCTTGCTGCCAAGAATTCTTTCGTATGTTGGTGCTATTACCGTCGAACGCACGTGGCGCGACAAAGGCAAAGATGTGCAGCGTGAGGTAAATCCGAACGATACCGAAAACATCAGAATCGCGCTTGAAGATGGTTGGGTAATCACCTTTCCACAAGGCACAACCAAATCGTTCAAACCCGTTAGAAAAGGAACGGCCCACATCATCAAACAGCACAAGCCAATTGTGGTTCCGATTGTGATTGATGGCTTTCGTCGCTCATTCGACAAAAAAGGATTGCGCCTCAAAAAGAAAGGAATTCTTCAGTCGTTTATCATCAAAGAACCTTTGCAAATTGATTATGAAAACGACACGATCGATCAAATTGTCGAGAAAGTAGAATATGCAATCGAGCAGCACCCTTCATTCCTAAAAGTAATTCCGGCAGAGGAAATCGAAGCGCTTGAAGAACTCAATCATTTACGGCAGTGGAAAGTAACGGATTAAAGTTTTACAATTCAATCTTCTTCAACTCGTTATAATTTACGTACAGCTTTTTGAGCAATATACCGTATAACAATCGGTAAAACAACCAGAAAGCGCCAAGAATCAAAAGGATAAACAATATCGAAATCACTGTGCAAGCCGTCATAAAAATCAATCGATGGCCTTCTGCATCAGCCTTGTCCATGAGCGAAATGATTTGCGGATTGTGGTAAAACAACATCACAATCGACAAAACAATACTGATCGTAACAATCCCGAGGTTGTACCAAATGTAATTCTGCACCGTACGCCTCGTTTTCAAAATGCTTTTCATCAACAACCGCGTCGAATCAGTAGTTGAAATCGTCCTATAGTTCCTGTAAAACACAAAAATGAAAGCAAGGATAATCAAATAATTCACAATATTCGAAGCAAACATAATCTGGTCAACACCATAATTCTGCAGTTTGCTCTGGTATTTATCGTCACTGAAAACAAACGTAATGATATTCCAGAAAATAAATTCCACAAGACTGATCATCAAAATCCATTTTACAATAGATGATGATTTGCGGTGCAGCATTTTATAAATTTCCTGTTCCGAAACCTGTTCAAAATTGCCTTCCTTACGCCACGCTTTCTTTAATAAATCTAACTCTTCCATAATCCTTAAGGATTTAATATTTTTTTCAGTTTTGTCTTGATCCTGTTCATTTTCACCCGCGCATTCACTTCGCTGATTCCAAGTGTTTCCGATATTTCGTGATAATCTTTGTCTTCAAGGTACATAAAAACCAATGCTTTTTCAATATCATTAAGCTGGTAAACCGCCTGATACATCAACTTGATCTGTTCTTCTTCCTCGTAATTGTAATCTTCTTCCTTGATAAAATGCTTGCCGCCATCAAACGATGCCGTTGCAATCGAGCGCGTGCTTTTTCGGTACAAAGTAATGGCAGTGTTCAAAGCCACGCGATAGGCCCATGTAGAAAATTTGCTTTCGCCGCGAAATTTAGGAAATGCTTTCCAGAGCTGGATCGTAATCTCCTGAAACAGATCTTTATGCGCGTCATCACCCGAAGTATACAATCTGCATATCTTGTGGATGATGTTCTGGTTTTCGCGTAACTGCTTTACAAAAGATTGCTCTAAATCTTCACTCATATCGGCGTTAGTACCCTTAAAACGGATTTCGTTACAAAATACGTTTTTTTTAATGAGAAGCACAAACGCTTTTCTTGCCATGAAAACTTCGTCCCGCTGTGCGTTGCAATCTGCCTTGCTTCGTAAACTTGCAACGCAGGATTTTCACTGCCATCGGGGCTATTGTTTAACTGTTCTTCATCCAAAACAATACCTCAAAACTGCAAACTTTATAAGCTTTTTGCCCTCAAATTGAAATTTTACCGATTCAAAATTCGTAACTTTATACAATAACTTTGACATTTCAAACATGAACATTCCTGTTTCAAAACACCCACGAATTGTTATTGTTGGCGGCGGTTTCGCCGGAATCGCACTCGCCCGGAAACTCAGGAACCAACCCGTTCAGGTCGTTCTCATCGACAAGCACAATTACCATACTTTTCAACCTTTATTGTATCAGGTCGCTACTGGCGGACTCGAAGCGGGTTCCATCGCATATCCAATCCGGAAAATTGTACAGGAATACAAAGATTTCTATTTCCGGCTCGCTCGCGTCAACGAAATCGATACCAAAAACCAATGCATCCGCGCAGATATCGGCGATTTGCATTACGATTATTTGGTGCTGGCAACAGGTTCTAAAACCAATTTTTTTGGCAATAAGGAAATCGCACGCAACAGCATGTCGATGAAAACCATTCCGCAGTCGCTCAACATCCGAAGCCTGATTCTTGAAAATTTCGAACAGGCTTTGCTCATCAATGACGAAAAGGAGCGCAATGCGATGATGAATTTCTGTCTTGTTGGCGGCGGGCCAACCGGTGTCGAACTTGCAGGAGCGCTCGCCGAAATGAAAAATGCAATCCTCCAAAAAGATTATCCCGATCTCGACATTACCAAAATGGAAATCAACCTGATCCAGGGCGATGACCGCATCCTCAATACAATGAGCGAAAAATCATCAAAAGCTGCCGAAGAATTCCTAGTTGAATTGGGCGTAAAGGTGCATAAAAATGTGCGTGTCATGAGTTATGATGGCCGTACAATCACGACAAACACAAGCCTTACATTCGAAACAGCAACCGTAATCTGGACAGCAGGCGTTATGGGTGCTCCGGTTCCCGGACTCGATGCATCATCGCTCGTCAAAAATGTAGAACGGATTCTTGTCAATGAGTACAACCAGGTCAATGGTTACGACAATATTTTTGCGATTGGCGACATTGCCTCGATGGTTACCGACAAATATCCGCAGGGACATCCGATGATGGCCCAGCCTGCAATCCAGCAAGGAAAACTGCTTGGTGAAAATATCGTGAGGAAAATCAAAAAACAAAAACCAAAACCGTTTGAATACAACGACAAAGGATCAATGGCTACTATTGGCCGCAACAAAGCAGTTGTCGATTTACCGCATTACCATTTTCATGGTATTTTTGCATGGTTTGTCTGGATGTTTGTGCACCTGTTTTCGTTGATTGGATTTAAAAACAGGGCAGTGGTCTTTTTAAATTGGGCATACAACTACGTGCGTTTCGATCGTGAAGGAAGGCTCATAATCCGACCATACAAACGCAAAAGTTTCTACACTTTTACAACCGATGAAGTGTAATCAAATAAAAAGGATGAACCACAAACGGATCCATCCTTTTCCTTTATATAACTAACTAATCAAACACTTGTGGGTTACGGCGCCAGCTTGTAAGACACCAATCGGTCTTCAGAAACATAGTTGCCGTTGAGTTCTTTGCTTACCGACTGTACCAAACCGATGTTTCTGGCATAATTAAACTCAATGGTTTTGTTTGTCGCACCAGCCCGCGCTGCGGTAAAAGTTCCTTTATACGGAATTACCATATAATCTTTTCCTTCAACTGACATGGGCACTTGCGGGTAAGCAGCGTAATCAATCGTACCGTAGTAATTCCTAGCGACGCTGTTGTAAGCAGAATCCGATCCCGGGTGAACAAGCGCAGCCGATTTAGGATTTAGTGTTGCCAAATATTCGGCGCTGTCAGTGTTGTGGTAAAAACTTACCAAGTGACCAGATTCGTCGATTCGTGAGTATTCATAACGAACAAATACATCTGAATCCGCAGGGTTGGTGATGGTGTGTTTCAATTTGGAAAATGAAACGCCGCCAATGTTTACGAGCGATTCCACTTTTACATGGTCGGTGTCACCTGAAAAGGTTAGTGTGTTTGGACTCGCTTCGGAATTCTCATACTTTTTGTAGGTCCACTCGCTTCCTACATTAAGATTAAAAGCTTTTTGCGCCGACTGCAATTCGGTTTGCTGTTCAGTTGGCGTGATCTCATTGTCATCTTCATGACTGCAGGAAGACAATCCTGCTACTATACTCATACAAAGTACAACTGGGTAAAAAAAGGTTTTTTTCATAAATTAAAAGATTTGGGTTCTTTTTTAATGCTGCGAATCTAACGAAGCATTTTTTAAAACATTGTGTAAAACAGAAAGTTATCTTTTAATTTTATAAAATTTAACAGATTTTAAGAAGTTGTGCAGGAAAAATCCTGTAGGTTAGAATGATTGCTGTTTGTAATAGTTAACCATTAAGTCAACAAATTTACTGTAGCTTTCGAGTCCGTCTTTTTGCTGGTTGAATTTTAAGAAGTTATCATAAAAAACCTCAAAACCCTTTTCGATAAAGGTGTCATATTGTGACCAGAACTTTTCGGCATCATCATAATTTTTTAGAATACCGGGATGAATCGTGGGCAATAATTGTTTGAGTATTTTCTCGTCGCGGATTTTCCAGTTGTGCAGGCAATATTTCAATGCATAAGAATATCCCGAATATTGAAAGTACGCGTCTTTATTTCTGATCGAAGCAAGGTAACCAATGAAATTCGCCTCACTTTCTGAAGCATAACCGAGCTGGTGCGCCATTTCGTGTGCTGTCGTCGTCGGAAAATTATACATCGGGATTTTGTCATTGACCTGCGCTTCATTCGTAAACGGATTGAGATAACCTGCGAATCCCATATACGTCAAAGGCATGCTCAGCAACGATTTCTTGACGCTGGGCTCTTCATATTCCAAATAAGGATATTGTCGGGAGAGATTGCGATACCCGTCCACATTCATTTCAAAAACACTTTCCTGCGAGTACGGGAAAATGACTTTCTGGTTTTTGTCTTTTACAATTTTGCTATGTATTTCGTTGGTTTTAGCAATGAGTTTTTGGGTAAACTCGAGTAAATCCTTATTGGTATATTCGCGTTCGATTTTCATTTTGTCAAAAAGCTTTACGCGGTAATAATTCATTCCCCACAGCAAGTGAAAAAAGAAATACACGATTGCAAATGCGTTGACGATTTTCAAGAGGTTCGACTTCCATCGCTTTTTCCAGGTTCCGCGTCGCAGCCAAAACCATCTGATACCTAAACAAATCAGCAGCAAATAAATCAGGTCCCCAACCGAAACCGGAATTTTTCCAAATGCAACCCGCAAAACTTCCGAAACCGAAATATAAACACCGTTGCTGTAAAATTGCTCAACAAATCCGGGAAAAAACCATATAACCTGCAAGGCCAGGACTTGGATCAACAAGAAGATGGATAAGCGGTATTTGCGGTACACAATAATATTTTAAAATGTAAATATACAACTTGAATTAGTTCGCGAAAGCATTTAAACTTTGTAACTTTGGCACTTTGCAACTTTTTAACTTATCAAAATAATGAGCCAGGAAATCAGAAACCTTGAACCAAAACCGCTTTGGAATAAATTTGCCGACCTTAATGCTGTGCCGCGTCCTTCGAAAAAGGAAGACCGTGTGATTCAGTTTATGAAAGACTTCGGAAACAGCCTCGGACTGGAAACTTTTGAAGACGACATCCGCAATGTCATCATCCGCAAACCGGCAACTCCGGGAATGGAAAACCGTAAAGCATTGGTTTTGCAAGGGCATCTTGATATGGTTCACCAAAAGAATAACGACACGAATTTTGATTTTGATACGCAGGGAATCGATATGTATGTCGATGGTGATTGGGTCAAAGCGCGGGGAACGACTTTAGGCGCTGATAACGGACTCGGTGTTGCTATGATCATGGCCATCCTCGAAAGCAAGGACATCAAGCATCCGGCGATTGAAGCGCTGTTTACCATTGATGAGGAAACCGGAATGACGGGCGCGTTAAATTTGAAAGGCGGCATCCTGCGTGGCGATATTTTGCTCAACATGGATACAGAAGAAGAAGATGAAATTGATATCGGTTGCGCCGGTGGCGTTGACGTCACCGCGACAAGAAGTTATCATGAAGAAGAAACGCCTGAAGGTTCTGTAGGTTATACTATTACTGTTAAAGGTTTGAATGGCGGGCACTCGGGAATGGACATTCACAAAGGTCTTGGAAACGCCAATAAAATTATGAACCGTTTGTTGTTCGATGGGTTTGAAAACTTCGGATTGCAGGTTGCCGAAATCAATGGTGGAAGTCTTCGCAACGCGATTCCGCGTGAAAGTGTTGCCAAAGTAATCGTAGCTGCAATGTATGATGAAGCATATGTTTTCGATATGCAGGAAATTATCAATGATATTAAAACCGAATACAAAACCACCGAACCTAATCTTACAATTGAAATAACAAAAAGCGAACTTCCGTCAAAAGTAATGGACCTTGGCGTACAGGAAGGTATAATCCGTGCAATTTATACCGCACACAACGGCGTTTACCGAATGAGCGCCGATATGGCTGATTTGGTGGAAACATCAAACAACATTGCGCGCGTCATCATTAAAGACGGTGAGATTTCAATTGGGTGCCTCACGCGTTCTTCGGTTGAATCTTCAAAATTTGATTTGGCCAATGCACTGCGTTCGGCGTTTGAATTGTGTGGTTGCGAAGTGGTGCTCGCCGGATCATATCCGGGTTGGACACCAAATGTAAATTCCGAAATCCTCGACGTTTTGGTTAATATTTATGAGAAGCAAAACAATGAAAAACCAAAAGTAGTTGCATGCCACGCCGGACTCGAATGCGGCATTCTCGGAACCAACTATCCCGATATGGATATGATTTCCTTTGGACCGACGATTCACGGTGCGCACTCGCCTGATGAACGCGCTTCGATCAAATCTGCGCAGAAATTCTGGAAATTTGTGCTCGAGATTCTTGAAAATATTCCCGAAAAGAAATAAGATTTAGACCGCTTCGCAAGAGGCGGTTTTTTTATGCAACCCTTTTCCGGAATTCGCCCGGTGACATTTGTGTATATTTTTTAAAGACTTTGCCAAAGTATGGATAATTGTCATATCCCAATAGGCCAGCAATTTGGGCAACCGACTTGGTTTGATCTGTTAATAGCCGTTTAGCTTCCAGGATTACACGTTTTGCAACAATATCAGTAACAGTTTGGTCAAGAATATTTTTGCAGATCCGATTCAGGTGCTTGAGTGTCATGTTCATTTCAGATGCGTAGAATGAAGGTAACTTTTGAGTCATAAAATACTTTTCTAGCAGCATTTGGAATTCATTTATTTTGTGGTTGTACGGATGGGTGTCATGTTTGCTTTCCGGTTCATATTGTCGGTCTATTTCGATGAAAAGTGTATCGAGGAGATTAAGGATTTTATCATTTGTTTTCAGCTGAGGGCTCGAATACTCGTCAACCATCATTTTGAAATAGGGAAGTACCAACTGCATGGAATTGTTGAGTTTCAATTCAGGCTTACTCGTAACGGAACGATAAAAAGTATAGTCTTCAATTTTTTTATTTTCAAAATAAGCATTATAGATTTCTCGTCCACAAAATACGATATATCCCTCAATATCTTCTGACAGCTGCCAATGGTGTATTTGTCCGGGTTGTATCATAAACAAGCTTCCGGGCTTTACAACGTAACGATCAAAATCAATTTCGTGAAAACCGCTTCCGTTCGTAAACAATACAAGTAAGTAAAAATTATGGCGGTGCGGTTTTTCAATAAACGAATGCGTTTGCAGATGTTTTTTAAAGGTGTTTACGTACAATTCACTCTTGCGGATTCTTTGCGTAAAATGGCTGATGTTGTAAATCGGCTGTTTTTTCATAACCTTAGCGAATGTCCGAATAATGACATTAAATGCGAATATAGGTATTAATAACGATGCTTATCGTTGTTACCTTTGAATAAAATTTTGACGCCTAATTTAATGTCAGATATTCAATCAAATTATGGATTCCAATACAAGTGTTTTCAGCAGTATTATTAAAGGGACTTGCCCGCGTTGTCATGGTGACAATATGTATGTCAATCAAAATCCGTATGCCATTTTACAAACCATGCAGATGCACGACCATTGTGAAAAGTGTGGACTCAAATACAAAATCGAACCCAACTTCTTTTTTGGCGCGATGTACGTGAGTTATGCCCTGGCGGTATTCATCGGCATTTTAATTTTTGCGATAAGCTTTTACCTTTTCAAAGCAGGATTATTTGCTGCATTCGTGGCTATTCTTGTTGGGTTGGTTTTATTGATGCCCGCGATAACGCGTCTGTCACGAAATATTTATATTGCTATGTTTGTTCGTTACAGGCCGGAACTCAACATGTGATTGCATAAAAAAGGTACATCGCAATGTACCTTTTTGACTAATCCAATAAAAATAAAACAAGCAGCGGGACAATTAGCCCGGCAAGCGCCAATTTCCAACCGCGCTGCTTAAAAGTAAATTTTCCTGCGGGAATCATGATTGCACCCGTAATTGCGATTGTAATTAACGAAATCGCAAAAACATCCGAATAATAAATCCACCAGTTCGAGTTGTTTTTGTGCAATTTCATCGCCTGGCTGATCAACGGTGTCTTGTTAAAAGAAACAATTTCGCCTTTTCCCGTTTTCAAATCGATTTCCACATCATGCTTTTCAAAAGAAATTTTAAAGGTGCCTTTCTTGACATTTTGCCTTCTCATTTTATCATCGATACCTAAAGTTTTTCCGAGGCCTTCAGCAAATTTGTCGGTCAGTTCATTTTCCGGCGGAAGCGTAACTTCAATGGATTTGGTTTCAACCGTATATTTTTCAGGATGCCAATGTTCACGATGGTTCATCAACAATCCCGAGAACGCGAAAGAAATGATAAGTCCAATATAAAAATACCCAAGGTCTCTGTGCAAATTTCTAATTTGTAACTGTTTCATACTAGAATGTATAGGTTAAAGCCGCTGAAAAGTTTCGTGGTGCAATCGGATTCACGCTGTTGTCGTCGTGCACATTGTAGCTGAGTACGTTAAAAACGTTGCTCAATTTTCCCCTGAGCGTGATTTGTTTGTATTGATAACCCGCAGTAAAATCGGTTTGCAAATAATCAGGCAGTGCAACCGGTTTTCGAGGGTCGGTCGGCGTAGAAAGATTTGTATATCTTCCGGCTGCGCGATTGCCGATGTACGAATTAACCAATCCGATGTTAAGCCCATTCAATTTTCCGGTCTCAAAAGAATAGCTCAAATTTAAATTTGCCGTATTTTTAGGCATGTATAAAAGTGAACTTCCAACGATATAAATGTTGCTTGCCGTGTATTTTATCTCGGTATAACTATAGCCCGCTAAAATTGATAATCCCTGGATTGGATGTGCAACCAAGTCAACTTCAACTCCGTGGCTTTTCGTTCCGCCCGCCAATTCCTTGTAAGTAGGATCAATTAGCGAAGTTTGCGCCAAATTATCATTCTCGATTTGATAAGCGGTTATGTTTGCAAATAGGCGGTCATCGAAAAGTTCGTTTTTCATTCCAACTTCATATTGTTTTATAATCGAAGGTTCGAGCGCCTCCTTGGTATTGTAATCAAGTCCGGCATTGGGCACAAATGAATTTGAAAAGCTTGCAAATACCGACTGGCTGTTGTTGGGTTGGAAAATCAATCCGAGCCTTGGTGAAATTGCATCGTCATATTGATTTGTAGTTTTTGATGTTGTAGTGGCCGCATACGTATCAACTGTATTTCCAGTATCCTGGTAACTATATCTTACGCCCGCCAGTGCTTTAAAATACTGATTAAAAGTTATTAAATCCTGAACGTACGCACCCACACGTTTTATTGGAGCGGTTGTCAACGTGTTTTTGGTCAGATTCGGAATGTCATTTCGCGCCGTTGATAAATCGGTCGTAAAGATATTTATGGTATCATAATTTTTGAAACCCGATGCGAGTGTTGTCGTTTTATAATTATCAGTGTCAATTCCCAAAAGCAGCTGGTGCTTTACGCTCCAGGTATCAAAGGTGCCTTTAAGATCAAGTTCCTGCAGCCAATAATTGTCTTGTGCTTCGTTGCGTTGCAAACTTCTTGTCCAGTCTCCTGTCAGCGTCATCGAAGTAATTGGGCTGTTTGGCCTTGTGTTGGCAAACAAATCTGTTTTGTAATAGCGTACAGAATTGACAAAACTAACATCCCAATTCTCTGAGAAATCATGCTTTATCGTTGTTGTAAGTGACGCTTGTTCGGCTTTGTTATATCCCCATGAAACCCCGACAAAACGGTTTCTTGGCAAGTTCACGAGTTCGTAATTGATTATTCCCGCGCCAAAATCAGGTGTTCTAATATCTTTCATATAATCGGCTTCGACCAACAGCGAAGTACGGTCTGAAAAATTGACCAAAATAGAAGGGTTGATCCACTTCGATTCTGAACTTACGCCGATGCGAAAACTATTGGCTTGGGTATTAGCACCATTCATGCGAAATGCTACTTTTTTCCCATTACCCAATCCGCCGTAAATATCAAATGTCGTTTTATACAAATCAAAACTTCCCACTGTTATTGATGCCTCGGCGCCAAAATTAAATCTTGGTTTTTTGGTTACCAGATTCAGGATACCGCCTGCAGTTACATTGCCGAAAAGTATCGCAGCGCTTCCTTTCAGAAACTCAACGCGTTCCAATCCGCTTGTTTCTATCGGCATTCCGTTAAAATAACGAACGCCATTCTTAAAAGTATTCGAACTTCCCAACGCATACCCGCGCGAAGCAATTTCTTCCTGATAACCGCCGGTATTTCCCATAATATAAACACCGTTGGTATTTTTAAGGATATCGGTAAGGGTTTGCACCTGCTGGTTCTGCAAAGTCGATTGGTTGATCACCGTTGAAGCCTGCGGCAAATCTAATGGTCTGATTCCCGATTTTCCAATGGCGGGCGGTGTTTTCTGTTGGTTCGAAGTAACGATAACTTCCTGTAGAACTTGTCCCTTTTTGTTTTTGACGGTGTCATTTTCATTTGAGGCATAAAGTGTTTCGTCCTGCGATGAGACAGAAATCTGGGCCGAACCACAGAAACTGAAAATCATAAAAATCGGAATTAAAATAGATTTGCGCATTTATTTAGATTGATTTAAAATAACGATGCAAATATATACGGCGAAAGTGAAATAAAAAAGCTTATTTAGAACAAATAAAAATAATTTTCGTCACATTTTTTATAAACGTGTGAAAATCAAAATGATAGTTTTGAAAGAAACAGAACTATTTTTTGCGCGACATCGGATAGGTTTCGCGCGCATTCCGGCCTTGGTCAAGTCCTGAAATTTCGGCAACAAGGCTGTCGTTATTCACTTTACGGTAAGTGATTTTTTGAGGAAAATCATGTTTCGGATTCACAAAAACCATTTGGCTTGCAGAGGCCGACGTTGCACTAAAAACAACCGGTTCATCATTGTTCTGGCCTTTGACAATCGGAATGTAAAAAAGGTCGTTGCCTTTCTGCATCAGATGAATAACTTCGTTGTCAAGGGTGTCTTTGTCTTTGATAAAATAGCTTTTGCCGCTATAAAGACTGTCATTTACCTTTTCCCAGGTTTCTGTGAGTCTGCCTTCTTCCATCTGATTTTCCCAACTTCCAATGAGCCAATCGGCAACGTGAAGTTTGTTGGTATTTTTGTTCTTTTTGCACGAAGCCAATGTTGCAAGGACGATAAGAAGTGCGGCCGCTTTTTTCATGGAATGGTAAATTGGAATTCAAAATGCAATATTACGCAAAATTCCATAGCCCTGATGGAAGCGGCATCCTTTTACTGACTTCTTTAGCCAGTGAAAGATATAGCGGACAGCAGGAATAAGCTCCTCAAAAAACTAAAATTTCACACCTTTTTTATGCAGATATTTTTCGTAAATTTGCACTCCAAATAAAAGGAAGGAATATAATGTTAGACAGACTCCAGATAGTAAAACAGCGCTTTGATGAGATTTCAGACCTGATTATTCAGCCCGATGTGATCGCCGACCAGAAGCGTTATGTACAGCTTAATAAAGAATACAAAGACCTCAAGGCGCTTGCTGAAAAGCGGGACGAATATGTAAATATTGTTGGAAATATCGAAGAAGCAAATGAGATCATTTCCGATGGCAGTGACCCTGAAATGGTTGATATGGCCAAAATGCAGCTCGACGAGGCCAAAGAAAGATTGCCGATTCTTGAGGAAGAAATCAAATTCATGCTGATTCCAAAAGATCCCGAAGACGCTAAAAATGTCATGGTCGAAATCCGTGCCGGAACCGGTGGCGACGAAGCCAGTATTTTTGCGGGCGATTTGTTCAGGATGTACACGAAATACTGTGAAGGCCGCGGCTGGAGAACTTCGGTCGTTGATATGAATGAAGGAACTTCTGGCGGATTCAAAGAAATTATTTTTGAAGTCACGGGCGAAGACGTTTACGGGACTTTAAAGTTCGAAGCGGGCGTTCACCGTGTGCAGCGCGTGCCACAAACCGAAACACAAGGCCGCGTGCATACCTCGGCGGCGACCGTTATGGTGTTGCCTGAAGCCGAAGAATTCGACGTGCAGATCGATATGAATGACGTGCGAATCGATTATTTCTGTTCGTCAGGCCCTGGCGGACAATCGGTAAATACGACAAAATCGGCCGTGCGTTTGACACACATCCCAACCGGATTGGTCGCACAATGCCAGGACGAGAAATCGCAGCACAAAAATAAAGACAAAGCGCTGACAGTTTTGCGTTCGCGTTTGTATGAGCAGGAACTTGCGAAAAAGCAGGAGGAAGATGCGAAAAAGCGAACGTCACAGGTAAGCTCGGGCGACCGTTCAGCGAAAATCCGGACGTATAATTATGCGCAGGGCAGGGTGACGGACCACCGTGTCGGATTAACGCTTTACGATCTTGGCAACATTATGAACGGCGATATCCAGAAGATTATTGACGAATTGCAACTCGTCAACAACATGGAAAAACTCAAGGAAGCCAGCGAAGTTTTCTAAAATACAAGCCTCATTTACTGAGGCTTTTTTATTGATTTTTTAGGAGCAATTTCCCGCTTTCCGTTGCAATCTCTGCGAGGATTTTCACTGCAATCGGGGCTAGGCTTTGGGATGCAATTAACCTTTTCACTAACTTAGCGCCTCTGGCAAATATTATGACAACACAACAACTGACCGAACAAATTTTTCTTAAAAAATCATTTCTGTGCATCGGACTCGATCCGGATCTCAGCAAAATTCCGAAACACCTGTTGCAAAACGAAGATCCAATCTTCGAATTCAATAAAGCCATTATCGATGCGACACATGATCTCGCAGTTGCTTATAAACCAAACACGGCTTTTTACGAGGCAAACGGAATCAAAGGCTGGCAATCGCTGGAGAAAACCATCAAGTACCTTAATGAAAAACATCCCCAGATTTTTACTATCGCAGATGCCAAACGCGGCGATATTGGAAACACTTCATCGATGTATGCAAAGGCATTTCTTGAGGATATGAATTTTGATAGCGTTACCGCGGCACCTTATATGGGCAAAGATTCAGTAGAGCCATTTTTGGCATTTGAAAATAAACATGCAATCCTACTCGCACTGACTTCGAATGATGGTGCCTTCGATTTCCAGACATTGATTGCTGACGGGAAAGAAATTTACAAGAATGTGCTCGAAGTTTCCAAAACCTGGAAGAATTCGCAAAACCTCATGTACGTTATCGGCGCGACCAAAGCCGAATATTTTACGGAAGTCCGAAAAATTGTTCCCGACAGTTTCCTGCTTGTTCCGGGCGTTGGCGCGCAGGGCGGAAGTTTGCAAGAGGTTTGTAAATATGGCATGAATAAAAACGTCGGCTTATTGGTTAATTCTTCACGCGCCATTCTCTATGCATCCGATCAAAATGATTTCGCTGAAAAGGCGAGGGTGGAAGCGTTGAAAATACAACTCGAAATGCAATCGATCCTTTTAAATCTGTAATTTATCAAGCAGGTATAGATAAGCCAGTAGGCTGTGGTGCTGGAAAATTTTGTCTTTTATATCCGGGAATTTCTTGTAGTATTCAGCATCGGGATTTAAAATAATCATATTGCCGCAGCGCATATAGTTGCTTGAATTGTAGAAGTCTTTCGGGGCTTTATATCCAGGCACATTTTTCTCGACCATTCTAGATGCAATTTTGCCGAGGAAAAGCTTATATTTCTTTAGCGCCTTTCGGTTGTATTTGGTCAATTGCGAATGCATAAAAAGCATCAGTTTGTTCTGCGGAAAGGGCAGTGATTTGATTTTTTCTTTTGCATCCTTAAACGGATTGGTCGTATTGAAATCGGAAACCGTCTGTATCGAAATCGGCACTTCCGGAACCCAATCTGCTGCATTTACAACAGTGTAAGACCAACCGGGTTGTGTGGACGCTTCATAATCGTAAGCAAAATAAAGATTTCCTGGTTTTGGTGCCGCGCTGCAATAGGTTTTTATGATAATGTCTTTCGGTATCACGCCGGTTTTTTGGTAATACCGCAATTGTGCAGTAATAAGATACGCCAAACCGGCGCCCTGGCTGTGACCGAAAATCATAAAAGCGCGAAAACCTTTGGTGTACTGTTCTTTTACTTTTGGCACAATATCTTTAAGAAGGTAGCAGCTCGACAATGCCCAGCCAACATGAACCGCGGCCCTGGGATTGTCGGCAAAATGATAGTCAAATCTGGTAGTGTCGTTGAGTTGGAGTTGTCCCTGAGCCGGAATCATCGCAGCGTAAAAATTCGCCATCCAACTTACTTTATTATTGGCTGTTCCGCGAAGGCAAATAACCGAATGCGTGTGGTTTTCATACAATTCCCATTGGTTTTCCATGCCCATTGTTTTCGATCGGTAAATTGTTCGATAGGCAGTGCTTTCGGGAATCCCTTTATAGATAGTGCTGTCGCCCCAGCAGGCAAAAGCACGGATGAGTTGTTTGTATTCTTCTTTTTCAAAACCAGGTTTAAGAGGTTGGGCAACCAATACGAACGGGACAGTAAGGAGCGCCAACAATAAAAATTTTTTCATCCGGAACATATCAAATTTACTATTTTAAAGGTATTTGCTTTTGTCTATCTTCGCGTTACGGAATTTCGAAGGATTCTTATTGTTTATGAATATAATTCTTACAGATCAAATTGGACGAAGCGTCACATTATCCAAAAATCCGCAACGCATTGTTTCCTTAGTGCCTTCCCAAACGGAGCTACTTTGCGACTTGGGCCTCGAGAACAAAATTGTGGGAATTACCAAATTCTGTGTCCACCCTTATCATTTAAAGTCGGTTAAGAAAATTGTCGGCGGAACGAAGAAAGTCCATTTTGAAAAAATTCGGCTCCTCGAACCCGATATCATCATTTGCAACAAGGAAGAGAATACCGAGGAAATGGTATTGGAACTGCAGAAAATTTGTCCGGTTTGGGTCACAAATATCATTACCGTCGAAGATAATTTTAAGATGATTTCTGACTTCGGGGCACTATTCAACTGCCGTACAGAAGCACAGAAATGGAACGATAAACTTGCGTTTGCGCTCAATGATTTCAAATTGTCCATCAAAGAAAGGCCAATTTTGAAAGCAGCGTATTTTATTTGGAAAAATCCGTTTATGGTTGCAGGTTCCGACAATTATATCAATGAACTGATGTCGCTCAATCATTTTGAAAATTGCTATAAGGATAAGGGAAGGTATCCTGAAGTTGAAATAAAAAAAATAAGACTGGAGGGAGATCCCGAGTTGATCTTGTTGTCATCAGAACCGTATCCATTCAAAGAAGAAGACGCTTTTGAAATAGGAAGGTTTACACACCACGCGAAAACGATTTTTGTCGATGGCGAAATGTTTTCATGGTATGGAAGCCGGCTTTTAAAAGCATTGGCGTATTTCAAAAAACTTCATCAACGCCTGATGTAAAAAAAAAGAGCCACGCGTTAACGTGGCATCTTCTAACTAACTTTAAACCAAAATAATAAAAACCCTTTATTATGATACAAAAGTGCAGATAATAAATTGGGTAACTAGTTAATTCGGTGTTATTTATTTGTTGGAATTTCGTTAAAGATCATTTTGCATCCTGCAACGAGAAAATCCTGCGCAGCAAATCTGACGTTCGCGCCGCCAAGTTGTTGCGGATATCCTTTTCTTCAACGGCAACCATTTTGAAAACGCCTTTCATGGCTTCGCGTGTTACATAATCCTTAAGATCCGGATTCACTTTATTGACGAGCGGAATCGCATTGTATCTTGAAATGATGTTTGCCCAGACTTGATCGGCACCAACTTTTGCAAGCGAGGTCTGCACAACCGGACTGAATTTTCCATATAACGCGTCGGAAGTTGCGTTCTGAAGATACAATGTGGCCGAATTGTCACTGCCCATCAAAATATTTCGCGCATCGGTAAACGTCATTTTCTGTACTGCATCTACGAAAATAGGGGTAGCTTCTTTGACAGCACTTTCTGCGGCGCGATTCAATACTTTCAATCCTTCATCGGCAAGGCTCGACATTCCAAGACCGCGCAATGTTTTGTCGACTTTCTGAAGCTCTGCCGGAAGTAAAATTTTGACCGCTTCGTTTTTATAAAATCCATCGGTCACCGTAAGTTTTGAAACCTCTTTTGTGATTCCGTTGTTCAATGCCTCTTTCAAACCCGCAGCAATGTCGGCATTGGTAACGCCAGCTTGCGGATATTGGCTAGCAACCTGCTGCAATTCGGCGCAGCATGACAATGCCATTAAAATTCCAAGTGCAAATATCTTTTTCATGTTTTCTATTTTTTATCCTGCATTGCAAAAACTTTTTTTAATAAATCGGTTGTTCGTTTGACGGGATTTCCGCGAATATTTTTTTCCTCCACAGCAATCATGGTAAATACGCCATCCATTGCTTTATTAGTGACGTAATCAGTTATATCGGGATTTACTTTGGAAACAAATGGCAACGAATTGTATTTTTTGATGATTGATGCCCAAACTTTGTCAGCGCCCACTCGCCCGATAGATTGTTTTACAACGGGGCTGAATTTTGCGTACAATGCAGTAGAGGTAGTGTTTTTTAAATAAGTCGTGGCGGCGGTTTCATTGCCCATCAGTATTGTTCTGGCATCGGTAAAAGACATGTTTTTGATGCTTTCGACGAAAATCGGAGTTGCCTCCTTAACCGCATCTTCGGCAGCGCGATTGAGCGATTTAACGCCTTCATCGGCGAGGTTTCCCATACCCATCTGGCGTAGCGCCTTATCGACTTTTTGCAATTCACCAGGCATCGGAATTTTCACAAGGTCGTTTTTATAAAACCCATCCGAAGCGGTCAATTTGGTTACTTGTTTTTTAATTCCGTTATTCAACGCTTCCTTGAGACCTGCAGCAATATCGCCGTTGGCCAATGCCTTAATGGTTCCGGTTTGCTGTGTAACCTGAGTAAAAATGTCTTTTATCTGGGCCGAAGTGATACAAGGCAGAAGCAATAAGATCAGGGCTATTTTTTTCATAGTGTGTTTTTCCAAAGATAACAAAGTTCGTAATTCAACGCTGATAAAACAGCAATCGTGCCGCTTTTATTGCGACCATTTTTATTTTGTAAAATTCATGTCAGACAAACTTCAGTTTTTTATAATTACGTAAATTGCACACCTAAAATTGACAGATTATAAAATGGAACAAGCAAAAACCTACATTCCTAAAAATAAAGTACGAATTGTAACTGCCGCCTCACTTTTCGACGGTCATGATGCAGCTATTAACATCATGCGCCGCATCATTCAGTCGACCGGCGTAGAGGTCATACACCTCGGCCATGATCGCAGCGTTGAAGAAGTTGTAAATACAGCGATTCAGGAAGATGCCAACGCAATTGCAATGACGTCATACCAAGGTGGCCACAATGAATATTTCAAATACATGTATGACCTTCTCAAACAAAAAGGAGCAGGACATATCAAGGTTTTCGGCGGCGGGGGTGGCGTAATTTTGCCGAGTGAAATTTCGGAACTTCACGAATACGGAATTACGAGGATATATTCACCTGATGATGGCCGTGCAATGGGCCTTCAGGGAATGATCAATGACCTTGTGGAGCGTTCCGATTTTCCTGTTGGAGATTCCCTTAACGGCGAAATAAATCATATCGAAGATAAAAACCCGACGGCAATTGCGCGGCTTATATCGGCTGCTGAAAATTTCCCGGAAATTGCAAAGCCTGTTTTTGATAAAATCCATAAAAGCAATGAAACCTCAAAAATTCCGGTGCTCGGCATTACAGGTACAGGTGGCGCGGGAAAATCTTCATTGGTCGATGAACTTGTGCGTCGGTTTTTAATTGATTTCCCTGAAAAGACAATCGGACTTATTTCTGTCGATCCGTCTAAAAGAAAAACTGGTGGTGCGCTTTTGGGCGACAGGATCCGGATGAATGCAATCAACAATCCGAGGGTTTACATGCGTTCGCTGGCTACACGGCAATCGAATCTTGCATTGTCCAAATATGTCGCCGAAGCAATCCAGGTTCTTAAAGCGGCGAAATACGATATTATTATTCTTGAAACTTCGGGAATCGGGCAATCCGATACGGAGATCATGGATCATTCGGATGTTTCATTATACGTGATGACACCTGAATTTGGCGCTGCAACACAACTTGAAAAAATCGATATGCTTGATTTTGCCGATCTTGTAGCGCTTAATAAATTTGACAAACGCGGGGCACTTGATGCGCTTCGCGATGTAAAGAAACAGTTCCAGCGCAACCATAATCTTTGGGATGTGAATCCGGATGAGATGCCTGTTTTCGGAACGATTGCTTCACAATTCAACGATCCGGGAATGAATACGCTTTACAAAGCGATCATGGATAAGATTGTTGAAAAAACAGAATCTGATTTGCATTCGGATTTCAAAATATCGCGCGAAATGAGCGAAAAAGTTTTTGTGATTCCGCCACACCGTACAAGATATCTTTCCGAAATTGCAGAAAATAATCGCAAGTATGACGCGACCGCGCTTACTCAGGAACAGGTGGCGCAAAAATTATATGGAATTTACAAAACCATTGAAAGTGTTGGAGGCAAATTTCCGCATCTGACCAAATCAGGTATCGATACTTCGGCAATATCAACAAATTCGGACACCAATGCATTCCTCGAACTTCTTATTAAAGAATTCGATCGTGTCAAAATGGACCTTGATCCTTATAATTGGGAAATTATTTTAGGCTGGCATGACAAAGTTACGAAGTATAAAAATCCGATTTATTCGTTTAAAGTACGCGACAAGGAAATTAAAATTGCAACGCACACCGAAAGTTTGTCACATACCCAAATTCCGAAAGTAGCACTTCCGAAATACCACGCTTGGGGCGACATTTTGCGTTGGTGCCTGCAGGAAAATGTACCGGGCAAATTTCCTTTTGCATCGGGATTGTATCCTTTCAAGCGTGAAGGCGAAGATCCGTCACGTATGTTTGCCGGTGAAGGCGGACCGGAACGCACCAATAAACGTTTCCATTATGTAAGTGCCGGATTGCCTGCCAAACGGTTGTCAACAGCGTTTGACAGTGTGACTTTATACGGAAATGACCCGCACATCCGCCCTGATATTTATGGGAAAATCGGAAATGCCGGCGTTTCGATATGTTGTCTCGATGATGCGAAAAAATTATATTCCGGATTCGACCTTGTGCATCCAATGACTTCGGTGAGTATGACCATCAACGGTCCGGCGCCAATGTTATTGGGATTTTTTATGAATGCCGCCATCGATCAGCAATGTGAACTGTATATAAAGGAAAACAACCTTGAAAAAGAAATTGCCGATAAGATTGCGGAAATCTACAAAAAGAAAGGAACGATTCGTCCGCAATACCAAGGCGAACTACCCGAAGGAAATAATGGCTTGGGATTGATGCTGCTTGGCGTTACAGGGGACCAGGTCTTACCGGCAGCGATTTATAATGAGATCAAAGCACGTACGCTATCGCAGGTTCGCGGCACCGTACAGGCAGATATTCTCAAAGAAGACCAGGCACAGAATACGTGTATTTTTTCGACCGAATTTGCATTGAGGCTTATGGGCGATGTGCAGGAATATTTCATTAAGCAAAATGTACGCAATTTCTATTCGGTTTCTATTTCGGGTTATCATATTGCTGAGGCAGGGGCAAATCCGATTACACAATTGGCATTTACGCTTTCGAACGGCTTTACATATGTGGAATATTACCTGAGTCGTGGCATGGACATCAATGATTTCGGTCCGAACCTGTCATTCTTCTTCTCTAACGGAATTGATCCTGAATATGCGGTCATCGGAAGGGTCGCACGTAAAATCTGGGCAAAAGCGATGAAATATAAATATGGTGCAAATGAAAGGGCGCAAATGCTTAAATACCACATTCAGACATCGGGACGTTCATTGCATGCGCAGGAAATCGACTTTAATGATATTCGTACGACATTGCAGGCATTATACGCGATTTACGACAATTGCAATTCATTGCATACCAATGCTTATGATGAAGCGATTACCACACCAACAGAAGAATCCGTGCGTCGCGCCATGGCAATCCAATTGATTATCAATAAAGAATTGGGGTTGGCGAAAAATGAGAATCCGATCCAGGGTTCATTTATTATCGAAGAACTGACTGATTTGGTTGAAGCTGCCGTTTTGCAGGAGTTTGACCGAATTACTGAACGTGGTGGCGTTTTAGGCGCGATGGAAACGATGTACCAAAGATCAAAAATCCAGGAAGAAAGCCTTTATTACGAAACTTTGAAACACACTGGTGAATTTCCGATTATCGGCGTCAATACCTTTTTGAGTTCAAAGGGATCGCCTACAATTATTCCGGCAGAGGTAATTCGCGCCACGGAAGAGGAAAAACGATACCAGATCGAAATGTTACAGCAATTGCACGATTCCAATCATGATAAAGTTGAAGAACAGCTCGAATTAATCCAGCAGGCGGCAATCCATAATGAAAACCTTTTTGAAAAATTGATGGAAGCCACAAAAGTATGTTCGCTCGGGCAGATAACGGAAGCGTTATTTCAAGTCGGCGGCCAATACAGAAGGAATATGTAAATTTATATTCCAATAGTGTAAAACGACATCCAATAGGGTGTCGTTTTTATTTCCAAATTACCGTACATTAAAAATCGCCTTTGAAAATGCGAAGTTGGCAGCGCGATAGACAACAAATCTATGACATCCTTATTCACTCGGATGTAATTATTGCTAAAACGAAAAGCGAAGTTTTGGCAATTTTATATCGACAAACGTCATGTCGGTTGTGATTTAAAGAGTATTTTTTCCGTTCAACGATTTTTAAATTTTAACTCAGATATTGTTAATACGTTTGGGTTAGAATTTTCAAATAAATACCACTATGGAAATTAAAGATATTTACAGTCCGATATACCGCCAGGATTATTTTGAAGGCTATTCGCATGGCCTGGATCCATTTAAATATGGCAATTTTAAAAAAGATACAGAAGCTTTCGCGACGGGATTTACTTCTGGAAGAATTGATTATGAACGAATGAATGGGAGTATCAGTAACGGAATTCCAAAGCGTATTGTCACCAATAAAATACTTGAGGAGTTTTTGCTGGCCGGACTTCTCGGACTCAGTGTGGATACGGAAGGATATGATTCTTTTCAGTTAGCCGTGATCTCGAAATGGTACCAGAGTGGTATCGAAAAATATGATCCTGCGCAAAGCATTTATCTGTTTGCCATATTGGAGGAAAATGGCATTCATGTTCATTAACTTATAAAAATCTGCATTAACGCAGGTTTTTTATGCCTTATTGCAGACCGGCGCTGATTTTTTGTTGCAGTTGATTGATTAGAACCTGGTATTTGCTGATTTCGATCAAATCTTCATCTTCTTCTGAATGATCGAGCAATTCATCAAGATAATCACTGGTTTCAATTAATTTGTTATTCGCATTTTTAAAATCCTGTTGCGCAATAAGATCGATAATATCCTGCACTTCTTTTTTTAACGAGGTAAATTTAAGCTCATGCATCTTCACGTGGTTTTTTGCTCATTAAACTTCTTAATGATAATTTTTAATTTTTCTTTCCGCTCAATTTCCGACCTTTTGACCGTGTCTTGTGATTTGTGAAGTTTGTCGTTATGTCGTTTAATATTTGCCGCGTTATTTCTTCCCATAATATCAGGATTTCATTGGATTGGATAATTATGCCAACAAAAATAAGACAATTTATTTTTAATAAATTTCCCTTAAATTTTTTTTTGGTTTGGTTTTTGGCGGTACTTTTATAAATCAATAAATAAAAAATTATGAAGACAATAATCCACGAATTTAAAGTTACGAGAAAAAAACTATTTTCAGCACTGGCGCTAAGCTTTATCATTTTCCTGACTGCTTGCGAAGGACCACAGGGCGTTCCTGGTCCACAAGGTCCGCAAGGTACAGCCTTAGAGGCCGAAGTATTTGAACTTCAAAATGTAAATTTCGCTTTGGATGCAAATAATGAATACATCATCCGCCAAACATTAGATCCGAAAATTCTCGCGTCAGACAACATTTTGATTTACAGATTGTCAGGAACGATAAATCCCAGCACACCAATTTGGCAACAAATTCCCAGAACCTTATTTTTGGAACAAGGCGAACTCGATTATGATTTCGATTTCAGCATGCAGGACTTTACAATTTACGCCGGAGGCACGTATAATTTGGCGCTCACACCTTCTTACATCACCGGCCAGACTTTCAGGATTGTAATCATCCCTGGTTATTTCTCAAATAAAGGCAAAAATGCTGCGAGGATCGATTATAATGATTACAACGCCGTCGCAAAAGCGTACAACATCGTTGATAGTCAGGTGAAAATCCTAAAATAACTTAAAGATAAATAGTTAAAAAGCTGCCTTCTTGGCGGCTTTTTTTATTCCTCATCTCTTGCCGGACGATTTTCTTCTTCCATACGGCTAACCCTCAAAGAAACCAATACGCCGGTAATCAGGGCCAGCGCAATGAAGGCTAACGAAGCCCATTCCGGAACCTCGAAAAAATTATGCAATAACATTTTCAACCCTACAAAACTTAAAATTGCAATTAAGCTGTATTCGAGTTTGCTAAATTTACGCAACATATTGGCCAAAAAGAAGTACATCGACCTGAGTCCGAGAATCGCAAAAATATTAGAACTGAAAACTAAAAACGGATCAGATGTAATTGCCAATATTGCAGGCACGCTATCCAACGCAAATAGAACATCCATTAATTCAATGACGATAAGGGCCACAAACAATGGGGTTGCATAGGTTTTCGCATTCTGCTTAATAAAGAAATGTTCTTTCTCTGTGTGTGTCGTGATGGGAATGATTTTACCCAATATCTTATAAATAAGGGAAGTTTTTGGATTAAATTCTTCATCTCCGCGGCTAAAGAGCATTTTCAGTGCGGTGAAAATTAAGAATGCACCAAATAAATAGGTTGTCCATGCAAATTTATGGATCAGCAAAACACCAAAAGATATCATCAATCCCCTGAAGACAATTGCGCCGATAATTCCCCAAAACAAAATGCGATGCTGATATTTATGGGCAATTTTAAATGAGCTGAAAATAATTGCAATGACAAAAATATTGTCAACGCTTAGCGAAAGTTCAATAAGATAACCGGTGATGTATTTTACGACTGCGCTTCCAGGCCTTAACCCATCGGGATTTGCAATTAATCCAGACTGATACAACCAATAGATGACACCCGAAAAAGCAAACGACATGCAAACCCATATCGCCGTCCATTTGCTGGCTTCTTTTGTAGAAATGATGTGTGGATTTTTATTAAAAACGCCCAAATCGAGCGCGAGAAAAAGTAAGATTGCGGTTAAAAAAAGAATCCAGATGAGCATGTTAGTGTTTTTTGTATTTGCAAATATAAATATACGACAAGAAAAAGAAGTTAATTAAAATATAATCTCCGCAATCTAAAAATTCAATTTTAATAACTTAAAAAAGATAATACCCCTAAAATAAATAGGGGTAACTGTATAAAAATAGAAAATATTTATATATTTGCATCAAACAATACAGGGTATAATTCTAAAACGTATATTTATGTCAACATTAAGATTCCAAGCTTTAAAAGAAGCGTCTAACAGAAGTCCGATTAAATTCGAAGAAAACGGTAAGAAATCCCATATTTTCGGTTCGAATGTATTTAACGACAAGGCAATGAAGCAGTATCTTACTCCAGATGCTTTCAAGGGAGTGCGCGATGCTGTCCAGCACGGAATTAAAATTGACAGAAAATTAGCCGATTATATCGCAATGGGTATGAAGGAATGGGCATTGTCAAAAGGCGTAACCCATTATACACACTGGTTTCAGCCACTGACAGGTGCTACTGCCGAGAAACATGATGCTTTCTTCGAAACGCCTTATGACGGTGGCGATCCTTTGGAGAAATTTGGTGGTGGGCAGTTGGTGCAACAAGAACCTGACGCATCCAGCTTCCCGAATGGTGGAATCCGAAATACTTTCGAAGCGCGTGGCTATACCGCGTGGGATCCAACGTCGCCAGCATTCATATTTGGTACAACTTTATGCATTCCGACGGTTTTTATTTCTTATACAGGCGAGGCACTTGACAATAAAATTCCACTTTTACGTGCGTTGTCTGCAATGGATGATGCTGCAACCGAAGTCTGTAAATATTTTGATAAGAATGTAAAGAAAGTTACGGCTACGTTGGGTTGGGAGCAGGAATATTTTTTGGTCGATAAGTCATTGGCCAATACACGTCCCGACCTTATGATGACAGGGCGAACATTGCTCGGACATACGTCTGCAAAAGGCCAGCAATTGGATGATCATTATTTTGGTTCGATTCCAACACGGGCATTGACCTATATGCGCGACCTTGAACAAGAATGTATGCTGCTCGGAATTCCAGTAAAAACACGTCACAACGAAGTGGCGCCAAACCAATTCGAACTGGCGCCAATATTCGAAGAAACAAACCTCGCCGTAGATCACAACTGCTTACTCATGGACGTGATGCAAAAAGTTGCCGAACGCCACGATTTTAAAGTACTGTTGCATGAAAAACCATTTAAAGGCGTAAACGGTTCGGGAAAACACAACAACTGGTCGCTTGCAACCGATACTGGCGTGAACCTTTTGAGTCCAAGCAAAACGCCGATGAGCAACCTGCAGTTCCTGACATTTTTTATCAATACGATAAAAGCCGTCAACGATTATGAAGCTTTACTCAGAGGTGCGATTGCAACGGCGAGCAATGACCACCGTTTGGGCGCCAATGAAGCGCCACCAGCGATCATCTCTGTATTTATCGGAGCGCAATTGACAAAAGTGCTCGAGGAGTTGGAAGGCGTTACAACTGGAAAATTATCGCCGGAAGAAAAAACCGACCTCAAATTAAACGTGGTTGGAAAAATTCCGGACGTTTTATTAGACAATACCGATAGAAACAGAACATCGCCTTTTGCCTTCACCGGAAATAAATTCGAATTCCGCGCGGTCGGTTCGTCGGCAAACTGTTCAAACGCGATGACGACGTTAAATACGATTGTCGCCAAGCAATTGAAAGATTTCAAAAAAGAAGTCGATGCGCTCATCGAGAAAAAAGATCTTAAAAAAGACGAAGCAATTTTTAATGTGTTGCGCGAATACATCAAGCAATCCAAAAAAATTCTGTTCGAAGGCGACGGTTATAGCGAAGCATGGGAAAATGAAGCGAAGAAGCGTGGACTCAGTAATTTCAAAACGACTCCTGAAGCGTTAAAAGCACGTGCGTCAAAACAGGCGTTGGACTTATTTTCTGAAATGGGCATCATGAACCATGTTGAAGTCGAAGCGCGTTACGAAATCGAACTCGAAGAATACACCAAGAAAATCCAGATCGAGGGCCGCGTTCTCGGCGACATTTCCTTAAACCACGTCATCCCAACTGCCATTCGCTATCAAAATACATTGATTGAAAATGTAAAGGGATTGAAAGATATTTTCGGAGATGAATTTAAAACGATAGGCAAGGAGCAAATCGGCCTTATCCGCGAAATCTCGGCGCATATCGAAGGGATCAGCACCAAAGTCGATGAAATGACCGAAGCCCGTAAAAAAGCAAATGCGCTGAACGACGCTCAACAAATGGCGGAAGCTTATTGCAACTCGGTAAAACCTTATTTCGACGTCATTCGCGATCATTGCGACAAACTCGAACTCCTGGTTGATGATGAAATATGGACGTTGACCAAATACCGCGAGTTGCTATTCACCAAATAACAATTTATTTTCCCTAAAATTGCACCTGGTCTGTTTATCTGGCCAGGTGTTTTTTTATACTATTTTTTGCGTAACTTTCGTTAACCAATAAAAGCGCGATGAAATTATTTTTCTGCATACTATTTTATGTTACTTGCCTGTTTTCCTGTTTCGCCCAGCAACAATTCTCCGTCTATTTTGACAGCAACAAATTCGACCTCACTACCAAAGAACACAAACGCCTCGACGATTGGTTGCGCGATAATGCATCAGCTAAAATCGTCGGTATTCACGGATTTACTGATGAAGACGGCAGCACCACGCACAATGATACGCTCGCCAAAAACCGCATCAATTTTATTTTCAACGCCATTAAGGATAAAGTCAAGATTCGCGAGGATTTTAAGACACGCAGTTTTGGTGAACTCCATAACCTCTCCAAGGTAAAAGCCGAAAACCGGAAGGTCACATTGTTTTATCTCGAAGCCAAAGACATTTCGCGCGAAAATGAAATTCTCGGTATCAAACCAATGCCTGAAGCAGCGCCTGCGCCAAAAGCCAAAATCCAATATCCCGACAAGATGGTTTTTAAAAATCCTGACGGCAGCAAATCCGAATTCAAGCTCGATGTCGATTTTATGGAAACACTTACCGAAGCACGCATTGGCGAAAAACTCAAAATGGAAAACCTTAACTTCCAGATTAACACGTTTATAGTCGTTCCGTCCTCACGTGGAAAATTATACGAATTGCTGCTCGTGCTCAAAAACAATCCCGCAATGAAAATTGAAATTCAGGGCCATCTGTGCTGCATGCCGAACGACAGGCTTGATCTTTCAACACAACGTGCCAAGGCCATCAACAACTTTCTTGTAGCGAAAGGTATTGACGAAAAGCGCCTCACTTATAAAGGTTTTGGAAGCACACAACCGATCTTCTCAATTCCAGAAAAAGACGAGTTCCAGCGCGCGGCCAACAGGAGGGTAGAGATTTTAATTGTTGCCAATTAATCAGACCATGAGATTAAAACTACTTTTTGGGATTTTAATTTTGAATTGCAGCGGACTCACAGCCCAGCAGAAACTTACCGTCTATTTCGATTTCAACCAGTACAATCTCAATGACGATGCGATTTTCAAACTAAACAACTGGGCAGAAAACCAAAATATTGAGGTGAGCAAAATCTATGGCTTCTGCGATTGGAAAGGCACCAACCTTTACAACGACTCGCTTTCGGTACGCCGCGTGCGAACAGTATTCAACTTTCTGCGCGACAAGAATATAAAAGTAAAAGAAGGCTATGAAATCCGTGGTTTCGGCGAAGATTTCGACCAATCAAAAGTACAGGCCGAAAATCGGAAAGTCACAATACTTTTTGAAATAAAAAAGGATGAAAAACCAAAAATAGTCCTCGAGGAAGACGGATCACTACCACTTCAGGAAAAAATAAAAATCGCAAAACCGGGTGAAAAGATCAAGCTCAAAAACATCAACTTCTTCAACATGACCCCGCGCATTCTGCCCAAGTCGAAAACCATTTTGTATGAACTGCTTTGCGCAATGCAGGACAACCCGAAACTCAAAATAGAAATACAGGGACACATTTGCTGCCAACCACCGTCAAACGATATCAACGGACTCTCAGTTGCGCGCGCCAAGGCCATCTATAACTTTCTTATCGTTAACAAAATCAACCGCAACCGGTTATCGTACAAAGGGTTTGGGACTTCGAACCCAATTTACCCGATTCCCGAAAAAAACGAATTCGAGGAAAACGAAAACCGCCGCGTCGAAATAATGATTATAGAAAATTAATTTTTTGAAGCATATTCCCGCTGTCCGCTATATTCCCGATAAAAAAGCCACAGCGAACTGTGGCTTTTTTATCGGGAGATACCGCTTCCATCGGGGCTAGGCCCTCGATAACAATTAAATTAGTTATGCACGACAACCGGTCCGGTAACGTTCATTGAACAAGGCACATTCCTGACCACTTCAAAATTATCATCGTAAATTTTAAAATCCCCAACAAAATGTATCGTATAATTTGTCGGACTGTTGGCAGTAACGGTTACAGTTCCATGTGGATTGTTCGCATTTACGGGATCCGCTCCCGAAGTCATAAATACATTCCCGAGTGAAGTCCAGCCCAAACAAGCGCGGCTCAAAGGCGTAATGTAATCATCAAAACCGGCATCTGATGTTTCGCTGTCATAAATCGGATACGTTCCCGCAATCGATTCCCCATGGCGGTAATACAAATCAAAGCTCATGGTTGCAGTTTGCGCAAACCCGATCATGCCCACAACCGTAATGCTCGAGCGATCGTAAACCACATCGTTAAATGTAGTCTGCTGGCGCAACTCATTGATTCCGGACGACGGGATAACCGAATAAGTCTGGTTGTCAAAAGTAAATGATGGTGTCACAACTGGAGCAGGGGCGGCGTCATCGCTACTGCTGCAACCCAGAAGAAACAGGAACATGCCCGAAGCACATAAAAGAGCTTTTTTCATAATTTGGTTTTTAGTGTTTGGTAAAGCTATCCAAATTCGCGAATAAAAAAAATATTTCTTTCTGTTTTTCAGGTATTTATCGTCGAAGTTGCTTGATACGCACGCCATTTTCACTGTCGGTAATTAATGTTTCGAGGCGGCTCACCTGCGTTTTCTCCTGCTTGGCGCTCATCACCAAATGAATCGCCGTTTTTTGATACGATGGTGCTTGCGAAGTAAAAAAATCCCATGCTTTTTTGTTCTTTCGGAATTGCGCCTCAAAAGCTTCGGATAATTTTGCAACTGTCCCTTCGAAACTGTAAACTCCTGATTTTCCTGCTGTACGTTTTGCAAATGCGGCAATTCCCGCAGGTTGCATCAAACCTTTCGCCGTAAGCGCAGCGACTTTGTTGATATTAACGGTGCTCCAGATACTCGATGGTTTGCGCGGCGTAAAGCGAATCGTATAACTTTGGGCATCGATCGATTTGCGCACGCCGTCGATCCAGCCGTAACACAGCGCCTCATCGACGGATTCCGGCCAGGTCATGCTGGGTTTGCCCGAACCAACTTTGTAAAAGCCAACGAGCAATTCGGTTTGCTTGTCGTGATTTTTGTCGAGCCATTGGCGGAAATCTTTTGCATGGGCGAAAAAATGCGGTTCCATATTTTGTTTTTTGATTGAAACAAATTTACTGAAAGTTCAGTGTATCCAAAAGCCTAGCCCGGATGGCAATGGAAATCCTTTTTTGCGGCGTTGCGAGGCACGAAGCAATGAAGCGGAAAAGATTGCAATGAACAGCCGGAACATGCTTCAAAAAAAGGAAATCCGACATTCCAAAAATTCAAAATATCGAATAATCTGACTTATCTTTGTGCCACAACAACACAACAAATGAGTCAAGATACTTCAAAACGTTATGCGATGCGCGGCGTTTCGGCTTCGAAGGAAGACGTACACAACGCTATCAAAAATATCGACAAGGGTCTATTTCCAAAAGCTTTCTGCAAAATTGTTCCCGATTACCTCACCAACGATCCTGATTATTGTCTTGTCATGCATGCTGATGGCGCTGGTACTAAATCGTCTTTGGCGTATCTGTACTGGAAGGAAACAGGCGACATTTCAGTATGGAAAGGCATTGCGCAGGACGCGCTCATTATGAATATCGATGACCTATTATGTATTGGCGCCGTTGATAATATTATGCTTTCTTCGACAATCGGCAGGAACAAAAATTTGATTCCGGGTGAAGTAATTTCGGCCATTATCAACGGTACCGAGGAATTGATCGCGGAACTTAAGTCTTTTGGCGTGACCATTCATTCGACCGGTGGCGAAACGGCAGATGTTGGCGATCTCGTTCGTACGATTATTGTAGATTCGACCGTAACGGCGCGGATTGAGCGCGGCAATGTGATTGACAATGCGAATATCAGGCCTGGAGATGTAGTGGTCGGACTCGCTTCTTTCGGACAAGCGGATTATGAAAAGGAATACAATGGCGGGATGGGCAGCAACGGACTCACATCAGCACGCCACGACGTTTTTGCGAAATACCTCGCGCAGCAATATCCTGAAAGTTACGATTCGGAAGTTCCTGGCGAATTGGTTTATTCGGGTGCGATGAAACTGACCGATCAGGTTGAAGGTTCGCCACTCGATGCCGGGAAATTGGTGCTTTCACCAACGCGTACCTATGCGCCGATCATCAAAAAAATCCTGTCAAAATATACTCCAAAAGACATTCACGGCATGGTGCATTGCAGTGGTGGCGCGCAGACGAAAATCCTGCATTTTATTGAAAACCTGCATGTGATCAAAGACAATTTATTTCCCATACCGCCACTGTTTAAAATGATCCACGAACAGTCCGGAACAGATTGGAAAGAAATGTACCAGGTTTTCAATTGCGGACATCGAATGGAGCTCTACGTTCCTGAAGACATTGCGGCTGATATCATCGCGATTTCCAAATCGTTTGGCGTGGATGCGAAAGTCGTAGGCCGGGTAGAGGCGGCGACTTCCAAAAAACTCACGATTAAAAGTGAGTATGGCGTATTTGACTATTAGTTATCTAATTAATTTGAGCGTTATGGGAGTCTGTTCATCTGCGACAAGCGTGACGAGATAAATACCACTTTTTTCGATGTGCATTTCAATGGTTTCACTGCTGTAAAAATCCTGTGCTTTTATTTGTTGTCCAAGGTTGTTGGTGACCTTCACACTGACGTGTCGGTACATTTTCCCCATGTTGATATTGAATCGACCATCAAAAGAAGGATTCGGATATAGACTGGCGATTGTGTTTTCAAATGCCTGGGTATTCAATTCTGGGAGGCCTATGAGCCGGCAGACTGCAAACTGACCATTTCCACCGTAATTTCCCGTAATTAAAAGTTTTCCATCGGGCTGTACAGCACCTTGGAGCGCCGTGTCATATTCTGTTCCCATATCGACCCAGGCGATGCCGCTTGTTCCGAAATTTGTGTCGATGCTCCCATCAATGTTCAATGCGACGGCTGCATAATCTTCTGTAGTTATCGGGGTAAAAGGCCTTTTCCCAGTGTAGCCGAGCACTACAATTTTTCCGTTTGTTAAAAACATATCTTTTGGAAATAAGCGAAAGTTTATTATTGAACTGAAATTGGTATCCAGTTGCCCGTCGCTTCCAAATCTATCAATCACGGCCATTTGATTTTGGGTTCGTGCGGCAAATATGGCACCATCTTCAGCCAAAGCTATTGCGCTATATCCTTCTTGTCCGGTATGAAGAACATAACCAATTGTATTAAAAGTAGTATCGGGAACACCGTCTTCGGTAAGCCTTAAAAGGTGGCATAAATTGTTTTGTTGGATGCCTTCATCAAAGGAGATAATGATTTTATCATCAGGCTGAATTATAAGATTGCGCAGATAACCACTGTAATGCGGCATCGTAAACTTATAGATTCCGTCGGTCCCGAACGACGAATCTAATAGTCCGTCTTTGTCAAATCTCGCCACAAATAGTTGCGGATTTATTGTTTGGCACTCACCACTGATAATAAGTTTGCCATCCTGCTGTAGGGCCATCCTGCTGCTATTGTCAGTAGCCGTCGTAATGTCCAGTTCTGCAATGCCATCTTGTGCCCATGTGTTATCCATGGTACCGTCATGGTTGAGCCGGACAACTAAAAGATGATTAAGGTCGCGTCCGAAAAAAATAATTTTGCCATCAGGCTGTATTTCAATATCTGTTGAACTTGTCGTAATGGGCCACGATAACATGAATTTGCCATTTGCGGCAAAACTGCTGTCGGGCGTTCCGTTTAGATTATAAGCGATACAGGAAAGGATATTCATAGTTCCCATGCCATTATTAGCTGATCCCGCAACATAAACTCTCGATGCGTCGGCAGCAACCGCGCGGCTCCAATTGTGATATTGAGAACTTGCAAAAGTGGCAAAGGCCTTACCATCACCATCAAAGGAGGTGTCGAGTTGGCCGGGACTCTGGCTCCAAAACGTAAAGGGCACGAAGACGAGTACTAAAAGTAATTTTGGACGCATTGGCTTACAGTTTTTTAAATCAAATATAACAAATAAAGTCAAATAGCCTAATTGCCTCAAGTTTACTACATTTGTTTTATAAAATTTTTGAATGGATAACCGAATTAAACAAGATCTTATTCTCGAGGATGCGACTGTTTTATTACGTCCGCTACAAGAGTCGGATTTCGAAAACCTGCTTCATTTTTCAATAAATGAACCCGAGCTTTGGAAATATTCGCTCGTTCCTGCAAATGGCCCTGAAAACTGGAAAAATTACCTCAATATTGCGCTCAAGGCAAAAGCCGAAGGCACTGAATTCCCTTTTGTGGTAATCGATAAAAGAACTCGAAAATACGCGGGAAGCACACGTTTTTATGACATCAATTTTCCTTTCAAAACAATCCAATTGGGGTATACGTGGTACGGAAAAGAATTTCAGGGAACAGGGCTCAACAAACACTGCAAATACCTGCTGCTAGAATATATCTTTGAGACATTGCAATTTGAACGTTTTGAACTTCGTGCAGACAATAATAACGAACGCAGCAAAGCAGCAATGCTGAGTATCGGCTGTAAAATTGATGGTGTGCTGCGCAGCAACATGCCGACATATCAGAGCAATCTTCGCCGCGACAGTATTGTACTGAGCATTTTAAAAGACGAATGGTTTGGCTTTGTCAAAGAAAACCTTAAAAGAAAACTTTAATTAGCATTCCAGCACATGAAAATAAATCCGAAACACGGCATTGATAAACTTATCTTCGGCATGAAGCAAAAAGATGTTGAAAACTTTTACGGAAAGCCTGACAAACAGTTTAAAGATGATGACGGGAATATTATCGCGGTGTACAACAAACAAAAATGGCGACTGACGTTTTATGACGATGAAGATTTGCGTTTGGGTTATATCATTTCCGCGAATCCTGATCTGACGCTATTCGATAAAAAAGTAATCGGCAGCGAAATTGAAGAAGTGAAATCGGAGTTGCTTTCCCATAATTTCAAAGACTGGGAGCAAGAAGATTTCGATCTTGCTGAAAATCACTTTAACGAAGACCATTGGCTGATTTTGCAAACCGAGTATGGTGTCATCTCAAAAATTGAAATCGGCGCCATTATCAACAATAAGGATGAATTCGACTGGAGGTTCGGACTTAAATAAAACAAAAAAGGGATTTACTTAAAGCAAATCCCTTTTTTATTGAGGTATTTTAATTATTGTTTTGGTGCAGCTCCCGGAACCGTTTCAAACAATTCAACTTCAAAAATAATATTCGCGTTTGGCGGAATTACACCACCGGCACCTCGTTCGCCATAAGCAAGATTCGAAGGAATGAAGAAAATCGCTTTATCTCCAAAAGACATCAAATTGACGCCTTCAAGGAATCCCGGAATCAGTCCGTCTTTTTTACCGGCCTGAAAAGGGAAAGGATTGTAACCGCCTTGTGAAGCCCTGTTCGGGTCGAATTTGCCATATGCTTTTACCACGTCTTCGTAGCTGCTGTCAAATAAGCTGCCGTCTTCAAGGTAACCAGCATAATGGATGTAAACATTGCTTCCGTCAACCGGTTTTTTTCCTGTACCGGCTTTGATGATTTTATATTCAAGTCCAGAGGGCAATTTGGTCGCAGTAGCTCTCAAACCTGCAAGATATTTTACTTTTTCGGCTTTTACAGGACCGTATTTTTCATCGTAGATTTTCTTTGCTGCAGCCGCTTCGGCTTCTTGTTTGGCTCGTGCTTCGGCTTGTGCGGCAGCTTGTTTTTTGTCGTCTTCACCCTTGTGCGCAAAATAATCTGCGAATACTTTTGGTGCATTAAACGCTTTGGCCGCGGCACCTTTGCGAACAATAGTTACTTTTTGCATCACATCATCCTGGGCGATTGCATTTACAACGTCCTGTCCGGAAGTTACGTAACCAAAAATAGTGTGTTTTCCGTTGAGCCATGGCGTATCTTTATGTGTGATGAAAAATTGGCTGCTGTTTGTCGCCGGACCCGAATTGGCCATAGCGAGGATTCCGGCTTTATCGAATACAAATTCAGGAACGATTTCATCTTTAAAACTGTAACCGGCGCCGCCCGAACCATTTCCGGCCGGATCGCCACCCTGGATCATGAAATCTTTGATGACACGGTGAAATTTGAGTCCGTCATAATAAGGTTTGCCTTTTAATTTTTCATCCGTTACAAAAGTGTTGGTGCCTTCGGCCAAAGTAACAAAATTCGCTACCGTGATCGGCGCTTTCTGGTATTCAAGTCGTATTACGATTTTTCCTTTGGCGGTTTGGATTTCCGCGAAAAGTCCATCTGCCGATGGCGCCGCAGCTGCTTTGGTGGTTTTGGCGGCAGGATTTTTAGCTGCAGCAGGTTTCTTGGCTTGTGAATAGACATTCATCATTCCCAAAAACAATAAAACGATAACTTTAATTTTCATTTTTTTATCAGATTAATATTTCCTTACTTATTTCGCGTTCGCAGGGATTTTCAGGTTATTCCCTTGTTTATTTAATTTTCTTTCGAAGATTGTAAAATTTCGACTTCAAATATGATATTGGCATTCGGCGGGATTACATTTCCTGCGCCTTGTGCGCCATAGGCGAGCTGCGATGGGATAAACAGCACCGCTTTATCGCCGTAAGACAAATGTTCGATGCCTTCAATAAACCCAGGAATCATGCCATCTTTTCGTCCGGCTTCAAACGGGATAGGCGTGTATTGTCTTGCATTTGCGCGTGCCTGGTCAAATTTTCCGTATGCAGCGGCAACGTTTTCAATGCTGGTATCAAACAGCTCCCCATCTTCAAGAAAACCGGCATAATGGATAAAAATTGTTTCACCCGCCAATGGCTTCTTGCTTTTTCCTTTAGCGACGATGTTGAATGCAAGGCCGCTTTTGGTTTCCGTTGCCGTTTTCCTAAGCGCAGCAAAATAAGCAATTTTTTGCTCCTTGACTGCTTTGTATTTGGCATCGTAAATCTTTTTATTTTCCGCATCAATGCGTGCTTGTTTTTTGAGATTTTCAGCTTCATGTGTAAAGAAATCTGTAAATACTTTTACGGCATCAAATCTTTTGGCGGCAGCGCCTTTTCGGATAATGGTCACTTTTTTGATCTCATCGTTTTGCTCGATTGCATTGACGACATCCATTCCGTTTTCGACGACATGTCCAAAAATCGTGTGCTTTCCGTCAAGCCATGGCGTTTCAACATGCGTGATGAAAAACTGGCTGCTGTTGGTTCCCGGACCTGAGTTTGCCATTGCAAGGATTCCGCCTTTGTCAAACCTCATATCGGTAATCTCATCTTTAAATTTGTAACCCGTATCTCCCGAACCGTCACCAAGCGGATCACCGCCTTGTATCATAAAATCTTTGATGACACGATGAAACCGCAATCCGTCATAAAAGGGTTTCTTTTTGAATTCATCGCTAACAAAGGTATTTTTTCCTTCGGCGAGAGTCATAAAATTGGCCACTGTTATTGGCGCTTTTTCATAATCGAGTGCTACAGTAATGGTTCCTTTGCTGGTTTCAATATCTGCGTAAATTCCGTCAGGGAGTTTGCTGTGCTGATCTTTACATGAAAATGCGGCAATCGCCATAAGGCATAGAAAAATTGTCTTTTTCATTGATGTTATTCGGTTGTAGTTTTACTTTCGGGGTTGAAATCATTCAAAGTTACGGTACAAATCAGTGGCTCATTATGGCCAATACGCCTGTTGTCACCGTGATAGCCGTATGCCATGTGCGACGGAAATAAAAACGTAACCGTTTCTTTTTTTCGCATGAGTTTCAAGCCATGGCGAAGGCCCATCATGATTTTTTGTTCTTTATCGACGTGGTATGTTTGCGGACGCAATTCGAGTTCGGAGTATATAATGTTGCCGTCGAGATCTTTCACTTCGTAATTAAAATTGGCCACATCGCCCTTTTTCGGTCGCAAAGTGTCTTGGTAGTTTTTTACATCATAGCGATACCAATAGCCTTTATCGGAAGCAATATATTTGCTTTGAGGCTCGCTTTTGATTATCGAATCGATTTTGGCTTCTTCAACGGAAACCAGCTTTTTATTGCGTTCGGCAGACTCTTTCAGAAAGGTTCCTGATGACTGCGACACGGGCCGCCGCGCCTGTTGTTGTGAGCAACACGAGAGCAATACAGCTCCTAAAAGCGGGAGCACAGCTTGTCTTAAATGTTTCATTGTATCTTAATTTGGGAAATCAGTTTTTCAAATTTTGCGACGGTTTCTTTCATCGACGTGTGCGATTTTCCGCCGGCTGCATTGATGTGCCCACCACCGTTAAAATGTTCGCGTGCAAATTGGTTGACATCGAAATCGCCTTGTGAACGAAAAGAAATTTTGATGATATTCTCATCTTTATGTTCGATGAAAATTGCGGCGAAGTGAATGCCTTTGATCGTGAGTCCGTAATTGACAATGCCTTCGGTGTCGCCTTTCACATAGTTGAATTCATCTAGTTCATTTTGTGACAGTGTGATGTACGCCGTTTTATTTTCCGGAAAGACCTTCATATTCTGCAAAGCACGACCCAGCAATTGCAGGCTTTCATACGAGTTGTTGTCGAAAAGCAGTGATGGGATTTTGGTGTTTTCGGCACCCAAATCAATCAGATCAGCAATAATGCGATGGGTTGTTCCGGTGGTTTTTGGGAAACGAAACGAACCTGAATCGGTTAAAATACCGGTATAAATACAAGTCGCTATGGTTTTGTCAATCAACTGTTTTTTGCCCAGATACGAAATAAAATTGTAAATCATTTCGCAAGTTGATCCAAATGCGGTATCGGAATAAGTTACTGCCGCGAATGCATCCGGACTTTGATGATGGTCTATCATAATGAACGGCGCCTTGAGCTTATTGAGTACGTGTTCCATTTCGCCGGTGCGATGCAATGCATTGAAATCGAGTACGAAAATCAGGTCCGATTCCTGTAATATCTTGGTTGTATTTTCCCGGTCTTTTTCGAAAACAAGTACTTTTTCCGAACCTGGCATCCAGGAAAGAAAATCTGGAAATTCATTTGGAGCGATTACAACGGCATCGTGGTTTAATTTTAAAAGAAAATGATACATCGCTAAGGTCGAACCCATGGCATCACCATCGGGACTTCGGTGCGGAATAATTGCTATTTTTTTTGGAGTAGATAGTAATTGTGCAACGCGTTGTAATTCTTCTTCTTTCATAGACTGCGAAGTTACATTTTTTTCGCAAAAGGGAAATAATTTAACAAGTTGTTACGATATTACTTTGCGAGGAACAAACCGAGCCAAACGGCAAGCAATCCTGTGAGGATACTGGCAGCGATATACAAAAAAGCAAGACCGGAATGGTTATTCTCAAGAAGGGCGATATTTTCATATCCGAATGCCGAAAAAGTCGTATAGCCACCACAAAAACCGGTAATGAGAAACCATTTTAAGTTTGAATTGGAAAGTTGGTTTTTTTCAAGCACGCCAACGAGCAACCCGATCAGAAGACAGCCCAAAATATTGATTACGAAAGTGGCAAGCGGATAGATATTGGAGTAATATTTTTCTATCGCCAACGCAGTAAGATACCTGACCATACTACCGATGCCACCGCCAAGCGCAATTAAAAGTAAAGTCCGGATCATATTTATTTCGAAGTCGCGATCACAAAATTCAGTTTGAGCTTGACACCCATTTGCATAAGATCGACAAGATCCTGAACCTTGTTGTCTGCCGGTACGCGAACCACAACGGTCTTGTCGTTCATCATTGTTGTTTTATTGAACAATGCCTGCTCCAATTGATCAAACGGAACTTCTTCCTTGTCAATATAATACAGCTTGTCTTCAGTAACGGAAATGGTAACATGATCTTTGTGGGTTGTTTCGTTCGATGTCGCTTTTGGCAGCGTAAGCTTTATTACATTTGGGTTGGCCAATGTCGAAATGATAAGGAAAAACAAAAACAAAAAGAACATGATGTCGCTCAATGAGGACGTCGGTATTTCGGGATGAAATCTTCTATTTCTTTTAATTGCCATTTTGCGGTTCCTGTATTACATTGATGATTTCTAAGGTTTGTCGCTGCACTTTCACTGTAAAAGCATCGATCATCATATTAAACAAGTGATAGGCCGAATACGCGATAACTCCAACTACCAATCCGGCACCGGAACTGATCATTTTTTCGTATAACCCGCCTGAGATGGTCTGTATGTTTAAATTACCTGTAGTCGAAATCGAATGGAAAATTTTGATAACCCCGGCAATCGTTCCGATAAATCCCAAGATTGGCGCAATACCTGAAATGAGTCCGAGATATCCAAGACCTTTTTCCATCTGGGCGATTTCAACATTGGCTGTCTGTTCCATAACCGATTCGATTTCACTGATCGGTCGACCAATAATTGAAACGCCGCTTCTTAAAATATTGCCCGATGCGGTATTTTCACGGCTGCATAGCATAATTGCATTGTCGATTCTTCCGGTTTTGAGCTGCATTTTTACCTCAGAAAGCAGATTCGTGTCTTGCTTTGCGGCTTTTTTGATAGACAAATATCTTTCGATGATCACATAAATACAGAAGAAAAGCAATAGGATCAGCGGGTAGATCATGACACCGCCTTTGAGCAGGAAATCGAGGTATGAGATGTTTTCCGTAACACTTACTTCGGAGGTGCCGGTAGCAGCATTTGCAGCATTTGCAATAGTGTCAGTAACAGGTGTGGCTTGTAACAGGAAATTCAAAATTATCATATAGATCTATTGTTAGTAAGGTTACAAAATTGCGCAAATTTTTAAAAGGGTCGGGGAAATTGAAAAATTTTTATGAACACAGTTTTGGCTATATTGTGAATAACGGCAGTTTTCATAAATAAGTATTTTTGCAGGAATTAAAAGGCAAAAAAAGTAAATATCAAATTTTAAATTTCAGATATTAAAAGTACTTTTGCACATGCAACACAACGTACTAATTTTAGATTTCGGATCGCAATACACACAACTTATTGCCCGAAGGGTTCGCGAATTGAATATTTTCTGCGAAATTTTCCCATACAATCATTTTCCAGATGATTTATCAAGTTATAAAGCCGTAATTCTCTCCGGAAGTCCGTTTTCGGTCCGCAGTGATGATGCGCCTCATCCCGATTTATCACAGATCCGCGGCAAGATGCCAATACTCGCTGTTTGTTATGGTGCGCAATACCTCGCGCATTTTAATGGAGGCGAAGTAGCACCATCCAATTTACGCGAGTACGGACGCGCACATTTGTCTTTCATCAAAAATGGAGAAGTCTTTTTTGAAAGCGTTTCTGAGAATTCACAAGTCTGGATGTCGCATGGTGACACCATCAAAACCTTGCCCGAAAATGCGATCCGGCTCGCGAGTACAAACGATGTCGAAAATGCAGCATATAAAATTGAAGGAGAGGTAACTTATGCAATTCAATTTCATCCTGAAGTTTATCATTCGACCGATGGCCGACAGATGCTGGAAAACTTCCTTGTAAAGATTGCGCAAGTCCCCCAGAATTTTACGCCAAATGCGTTTGTTGAAGAAATGGTCGCCGAATTGAAAGAGAAACTACAAGGTGATAAAGTAGTCCTTGGATTGTCGGGAGGCGTCGATTCAACAGTTGCAGCAGTTTTATTGCACAAAGCGATCGGCGAAAACCTGTATTGTATTTTTGTTAACAACGGATTGCTTCGCAAGAATGAGTTTGAAAGTGTATTGGACCAGTACAAACATATGGGACTTAACGTAAAGGGCGTTGATGCTTCGGAGCGTTTCCTCGGAGAACTCGCCGGAATCAGCGATCCTGAAACCAAACGCAAAACAATCGGGCGTGTATTTATAGAAGTTTTTGATGATGAATCGCACCGTATCGAGAACGTGAAGTGGCTCGCGCAGGGAACAATTTATCCCGATGTAATTGAATCGGTTTCGGTAAAAGGCCCATCGGCGACAATTAAATCGCATCACAATGTTGGCGGACTTCCCGATTACATGAAACTTAAGATAGTCGAACCGTTACGAATGCTCTTCAAAGACGAAGTGCGGAGAGTAGGCGCAACGCTCGGCATTGATGCGGCTTTATTGGGAAGACATCCATTTCCCGGACCCGGATTGTCAATTCGTATCCTCGGTGATATAACTTTAGAAAAAGTTCGTATATTGCAGGACGTTGACGCTGTATTTATTGACGGTTTGAAGTCCTGGGGATTGTACGATAAAGTCTGGCAAGCCGGAGCCATACTGCTTCCGGTGGATAGTGTGGGCGTTATGGGCGATGAGCGCACGTACGAAAAAGTGGTCGCCTTGCGCGCCGTTGAATCAACCGATGGGATGACCGCTGACTGGGTGCATCTGCCTTATGAATTCCTGATGAAGGTATCAAATGACATCATCAACAAAGTTAAAGGCGTCAACCGGGTAGTGTATGATATCAGCTCAAAACCGCCAGCGACGATTGAGTGGGAATAAACAAAATGACAAGGTTATGAAAAAATTGATGCTGCTTTTTTTCGTGATGGGTATCGGTCTGAACCTTTTTGGACAAAACAAAAAAAATCAGGAAGTTGATATAATCAGTCACCAGGTAAAACTGGGAGAATCCATCCGTTTAATTTCAAAAAAATACCTTGTTGACCCTGCGGAAATTTACAAACTAAACAAATTCGCTGTTGAAGGAATATCAGAAGGGATGGTACTTCGAATTCCGGTTCCGAGAAAAGAAAATGTCGCGATCTTAGAAGAAAAAGAAGATAACACGGCTATTACAGAGCAGCCCGTTCAGGAAAATGCAGTTGCAGAAAAATTGCACGAAAATACGCCTTCCGCAGATAAGAAAGTATCCGTCATCGATCGCAATTCGGTTATCAACCACACCGTAAAATCGGGTGAAACTTTATACAGCATCGCTCGAAAATACAATCTTTCTGTCGATGAAATCAAGCTTAGCAATCCCCAACTCAATAGCGGACTCAAAAGCGGACAAATCTTAAAAATCCCGGCAACGCGCATCCTCGATAACAATGAGTCATCGTTAGGTTCAGATGTCACGCCGAGTGTCGAAGTGAAAACACCAGCGACCAATAGCGGTGCTATCGATACACAGCATACTGTAGCGCCGGGTGAAACTTTATATAGCCTGGCAAAAAAATACAATGTCTCGGTGGATGACATCAAGCAACAAAACGCAGCCAAATTGCAGCATGGACTTCAAACCGGCCAGATATTAATTATCCGGAAAAGCAACTAATCTAAAACCAAAACAACGCTAAAAAGCTTACTATGAATAGAATCCTCATTTCTTTTCTGATTTTCTGCTCGATCTCATCGGGTCTTTTTGCACAAGACAAAAATCTCATCAAACACAAAGTGGCCAAAGGCGAAACCGTTAACCAGATTGCTACAAAATACCGCGTGACGCCTTATGATATCTACCAACTCAATCCGGATTCGCAAAACGGAATCAATGAGAATGATATCATTCTCGTGCCGACTGCCTTTACAAATGAAAAACAAAGTCCAAATGCTGGCAAAGCAAACTCCACGATAAGCCACCTCGTGAAACCAAAGGAGACTTTTTACAGCATTGCACGAGACTATAATGTTGATGTCGTTGATCTTAAGAATCTCAATGCTGAAATTTTCAAAAATGGACTTAAGGTTGGACAAACCATCGAAATTCCAAGTTCAAAAGGAGGGACGGTTCCTGAAGTCAAAGCACCGGCAAAGCCAGCCGAACAGAAAATAGCTACTTCGGATAATAATTCCGATAAGACGATTATTCATGTTGTAGCGCCCAAAGAAACCAAATTTGGCATTGCTAAAAAATACGGAATTACTGTTGCCGAACTCGAAAGCAAAAATCCGGAAATTGTATCCAATCTTCCCGTAGGTTTTAAATTAGTCATCAGCGGCCCGGCTCCAAAAAACGAAATGCTCAAACACGATATTGAACCTACTGTTGTTAAGCCAAAACCTGTCGTGAAAGAAATCGTTCAACCGCAGACCGATTACACTGAAACCATCCACACAGTTAAAAAAACAGGTTACGCCAACTATGAGGTGAAACCAAAAGAAACCTTATTCAGCCTTGCGCAAATGTTTGATATCACGCAGGAAGAACTCATTAACCTGAATCCAACATTGAAAGACGGAGTTAAAACTGGGATGATCCTAAAAGTGCCGGGCAAAGGTTCGATGGTGATGGTCACCAACAGCTCAACCGGTAAATACACCGATTTGTCTGCATCGCTAAATAAGTCACAGCGCAAAAAACTCGTATTATTGCTTCCGTTCAATGCCTCTAAAATCCAGGGTGACACTGTAAAATCGATGGCATCGCGCCTCAAAAAAGATGCGTTTCTTAACATGACGCTCGACTTTTATTCGGGCGCTTTGATGGCTATTGATTCTGCAAAGGCAATCGGACTTAATGTTGATATTAAAATACTGGATTCGCAAGAAAGCAAGATGTCATCGGCGGTAAATGACATTCTCGCAAGCAACACGCTTCAAAATGCCGACGCGGTAATCGGGCCGTTCTACCAACAATATGTAGAAAAAGTAGCCGAAACTTTAAGCGAAAACAACGTAGCGGTAATCTCGCCTCTTTCTAAAGAACTTGGCAAATCTTACGGCAATCTTTATCAGGCGATGCCACCATTAGATGCGGGAAAAATGGCAATGTTTGATTTTATGATGTCGAAAGGCGGAAATATCATTGTTGTCAGTGATCCTAAAAAACTTACCAATAAAGAATTCATTACAAAGAAATATCCTGCTGCAAAATTCGCTGCGTTAACAGAAAAAGGCGCGCTCGATGTTGAAAACCTCAAATCTTTGTTTGTAAAAGATAAAATCAATTATGTGGTGCTTGATTCTGAACGAACCGGAATGATTCTGGGAACCACCAATGCATTGCTCAATGAAATGACAAATTTCCAAATACAGCTCGCGATTATCGAACCCAATGAAACGCTTGATTTTGAAGAGATTTCGATGAAAAGACTCACTATTTTAAAAATGTTGTATCCTTCATTTACGCGCGATAACAATTCTCCCGAGGCCGTTATTTTCGAAAATAAATACAAAGCAGCCAATAAAATATTCCCAAACCAATTCGCCACGCGCGGATTTGATGTGACGTTCGATACCTTATTGCGTTTGTCGCAGGGAAAAACCTTTATGGCGTCGGCAAATGATGACAAAACCGAACAGATCGAAAGCAAATTCGAATACGCGAAAAAAGATTCGGAAGGCTATCTCAATAAAGGCATATATATCATGGAATATCAAGAGGATATGTCCGTAAAACAAGTAAATTAATGACTTCAAAAGTAACTTATCTCGGAGACCTGCGAACTTCGTCGATACATATTCAATCGGGAACAGAAATTCTGTCCGATGCGCCAAAAGACAATCACGGGAAAGGAGAGGCGTTTTCACCAACCGATTTGCTCGCCAATGCTTTGGGAAGCTGTATGATGTCAATTATGGCAATAAAATCAAAGGACTTGAATGTTGACCTGGTTGGCTCTACCGTTGAAATCACAAAAATCATGAATCCCGAGCCACGAAAGATTGCAAAAATTATTGCCGTGGTAAACATGTCGATTTCGGCCGATCAAAAAACAAAAACCATTCTGGAGCGCGCCGCAATGACCTGCCCGGTTTTTTTAAGCCTGCATCCCGAAATAGAGAAAGACATTACTTTTAATTGGAAATAAACCGGAAAAAGAGGCTCAACTGCTTTCTTTTTCAACTTTCTCATGGATCAAAACCAAAAGCAACTCGTTACACTCGCGCATACCAAAATGCCGTTCGGGAAATATGAAGGTTGGTATTTGATCGATTTGCCCGAATATTATATCGTCTGGTACCAAAACAAAGGCTTTCCAAAAGGACAACTCGGCGCGCAAATGCAACTTGTTTATGAACTCAAACTCAATGGGCTCGAAGAATTGATCCGCAATATCAAACGGCAATATCCCAAACCGTAACCTGATTTCGAAGTCGAAATATTTATCAATTATCGGTTGCCCATTATCAATATATAATCGTACTTTTGCGACGTTTTTTTACACAACTACAGCAACAACAACACAACAACCAATACAATGAATCAAACGAAGTATATTTTTGTTACCGGCGGTGTGACTTCTTCCCTTGGAAAAGGGATTATCGCAGCATCGTTAGCAAAATTATTGCAGGGCAGGGGCTATCGGACGACAATACAAAAGTTCGACCCATACATCAATGTCGATCCCGGAACTTTAAATCCGTACGAACATGGTGAATGTTATGTTACCGATGACGGCGCCGAAACCGATCTCGATTTAGGGCATTACGAACGTTTCCTGAATGTCCCTACGTCGCAAGCAAACAACGTCACTACGGGCAGGGTTTATCTCTCGGTAATTGAAAAAGAGCGCCGCGGCGAATTTCTTGGAAAAACCGTTCAGGTCGTTCCGCATATCACCAATGAAATCAAGGAAAGGATGCAGTTGCTTGGCAATTCGGGCGATTTCGACATCGTGATTACGGAAATCGGAGGAACTGTTGGTGACATCGAATCACTGCCTTATATAGAATCGGTACGCCAGCTTATTTGGGAACTCGGCGAAGGCAACGGAATCGTAATCCACCTCACACTCGTTCCGTATCTTGCTGCTGCGGGCGAGCTTAAAACAAAGCCGACGCAACACTCCGTAAAGACTTTGATGGAAAGCGGAATAAAAGCTGATATCCTTGTTTGCCGTACTGAACACGAATTGTCAGACGAATTGCGCCAGAAGCTTGCCTTGTTTTGCAATGTGACTCGTGAAGCTGTAATCCAATCGATTGATGCTTCGACAATATATGAAGTTCCGAATCTGATGCTTGAAGAAGGACTCGATGTCGTTGCCTTAAAGAAATTGAACCTTCCGAAGAAAGCGGCTCCTGATTTAAAGAACTGGAATGTTTTTCTGCATCGATTGAAAAATCCGAAACACACGGTCAATATTGGCCTTATCGGAAAATATGTCGAATTGCAGGATTCCTATAAATCAATTATCGAGGCGTTTATCCATGCCGGTGCATCGAATGAAACCAAAGTCAATGTGGTTTCGGTGCATTCAGAATATATCGACGCGGGAAATGTGGAAGATAAATTCCAGGGATTAGACGGAATTGTTGTCGCGCCCGGATTCGGCGAAAGGGGTATTGAAGGAAAAATCGAGGCCGTTCGCTACGCGCGCGAAAATAATCTTCCGTTTTTCGGGATTTGCCTCGGCATGCAGATGGCTGTTATCGAATATGCCCGAAATGTTCTTGGCTATTCCGATGCAAATTCAACTGAAATGAACCACGGAACGGCACATCCGGTCATTGATTTGATGGAAGAACAAAAAAGCATAACCGACAAGGGCGGAACCATGCGCCTCGGTGCCTGGAAATGTAATATAGCCGAAAATACGCTGGCGTATCAGATATACGGTCAAAAGGAAATTATGGAACGCCACCGCCACCGTTATGAATTTAATGGAGAGTACCTGCAACAGCTTGAGAGAGCGGGGTTGAAGGCATCCGGAATCAATCCTGAAACCGGGCTTGTCGAAATTATTGAAATTGCATCGCATCCGTTTTTTATCGGCGTACAATACCATCCCGAATACAAAAGTACTGTTGCAAATCCGCATCCGTTGTTCGTGAACTTTATTGCCGCCACCGTAAAGCAAAAAAAAAATAATTAATAGATTTTAAACAATAATGGAAGAAAAAAAATTAGACCTTAATTCGATCATCGGTTTTGCATTGATTTTGGGAATCCTGATCTGGATTATGTACCAGAACCAGCCAACAGATAAAGAGATTGCGGCTGAAAAGGCAAAGAAGGAGCAGACTGTTAAGGCAGCACCTCCAAAAACGGCAGCAGTTCCTGCAAACATCACCGCCACTGATTCAACCGTTACCGATTCGGTTACGATGTCTAATTTGAGATCGACTTTAGGAAACTTTGCGTATTCTGCAACGCTTCCTTCGGCCACGGCTGCTTTTACAACCATTGAAAATAATGTGCTGAGCCTTAAAATCGCAAACAAGGGCGGTTACATTGTAGAAGCGAAACTTAAAAATTACGAGCGATTCAGGAAGAACTCCAAGCAATTGGTCGAATTGGTGAAAGACAACAATTCAGAACTTAACATTACGCTTTTAACACAAGACAACAGGACGCTTAATACGAAAGATTTGTTTTTCGAACCGACATTGACCAAAACCGGCGACGATCAGATATTGACGATGCGACTCAAATCTGGGCCGAATGAGTTTCTCGAATACCGTTATATTATGAAACCGAACGATTTCCTTGTTGGTTTCGACGTACGTTCGCAAGGACTCAACAAAGCAATCAATACAACAAAACCGTTAGATCTTGAATGGAATCTTAAAGGAATTCGCAACGAAAAAGGACTCATGTATGAAAACCGCTATACTGATATTCGATATGAATATGAGGGCGGAAAAGACAATTATACAGGACAAGGTCAGGACAAAATCGAAACGCCATCGGAAGTTAATTTTGTGGCATTCAAACAGCATTTCTTCTCTTCAATCCTTGTGACCGATAAGCCATTCGCTACTTCAAAACTGTATTCAAACAATCTGATCCATGATGAAAAAGTAGATACCGTTTTCACAAAGCAATTCAAGGCCAATGTGCCTTTGGCGTTCAGCAATGGCGAAATCGATTATAAAATGCACTGGTATTTTGGGCCAACCGATTACAAGACGCTGAAGTCGTACGATAAGAACATGGAGAAGATTATTCCGCTAGGCTGGGGAATTTTCGGCTGGATCAACAAATTCATTTTCATTCCGCTTTTCGGATTCCTGAGTTCGTTTATCGCTTACGGGATTGCGATTATCGTCTTTACGGTAATCATCAAAATCGCGATGTCGCCCATTACGTATAAATCCTTCCTGTCGCAGGCAAAGATGAAAGTTTTGCGCCCAGAGATTACCGAATTGGGCGAGAAATTCAAGAAAGACCCGATGAAAAAGCAACAGGAGACGATGAAACTTTACAACAAGGCCGGCGTAAATCCGATGGCGGGTTGTATTCCGGCGTTGATTCAATTGCCATTCATGTACGCCTCGTTCCAGTTTTTTCCATCAGCATTCGAATTGCGCCAAAAGAGTTTCCTTTGGGCTGATGATTTATCATCTTTCGATGAAATTGCAAAATTGCCTTTCCGGATTCCGTTATACGGTGACCACGTCAGTTTGTTCCCGATTATGGCGGCAGTTGCGATTTTCTTTTATATGAAAATGACCTCGGGCGACCAGCAAATGGCGGCGCCACAACAGGAAGGCATGCCCGACATGGGTAAAATCATGAAAATCATGATTTATATTTCGCCAGTGATGATGTTGATTTTCTTTAACAGTTATGGCGCCGGATTGAGTTTGTATAACTTTATATCGAATCTGATTACGATAGGCATCATGCTCGTGATCAAGAATTACATCATCGATCCGCAGAGAATTCATGCGCAAATCCAGGAGAACAAACTCAAGGAGCCTAAGAAACAAAGCAAATTCCAACAGAAGATGCAGGAAATGATGGAACAGGCCGAAGCACAAAAAGCACAGCAAAAGAAAAAGTAATATCCTGATATAAAAAAAGCTCCGTAAATCGGAGCTTTTTTTTGTTAGTCAAACGGATTCGACCATTTTGGATCAGTATAAACATTCGTTCCCGAGGTTGTTTTCAAAAAGGCAATCAGCGCATCTTTTTCTTGCTGCGTGAGGTGGAGCTTTTGCCCAAAACCATTCGGTCGCAGTTTGGGATCGAGGTTTGTGTTGCCTGGCGCAATATCAATATCGTCATAATGCCCGAGTAACGTAATGAGTGATGTGATAATCCCGGTGTGCATCAACGGACCGTTAAGCGTGCCATCCCGCTTGAGGATGTCACGTAATGAAGGCGCCCGTGTATTTGTAATATCGATGCCAGTTCCATTTAAAATTCCGATAAAGCCGTTGTTTCCTGAGTTTGGCAATATGTCAAATTCTGGTGGCGCATGACAACCCGCACATCCGACACCGCCACCAATTCTGTTACCTGTAGCGTCAAATTGTGGCCGCCCAAGAAACAGGTTTTTTCCCTGGTTTTCAAGTGGCGAGAAATTCGTAAAAGGCTGCCCGTCGTTAACCGCCAATGCGCGTCCGGCATCGTATTTCGAATCAAACGACTGGATGCTGTTTACAAATTGCGACAAGGCAAGCTGAATTTTTATTTCCGAAATTTCTTCGGAACCATATACAAATTTGAAAAGTTCCTTATAGTACCCAATTTGGCTGAGTTTTGCAACCAAGTCATCGAACGATGCATCGCCGTCGGCACCGCTGTAGCCCATTTCACCGTGGTTTTTTATTGGCATCGTAGTTTGTGCCAGCAGGCTCGGCGCGCGTTCGTCCCAAAAGAATTTGGCTTCATTTGCAAACTTTGTGTTGATGAGCCGCATCGTGTGCCGTGCGGTCAATCCACTGACACCAGGGCTTGCGACATTAGAATCTCCAAAAGCATTCGCCTGGATGTGGCAACTGGAACACGAAATGGTATTGTTTGTTGAAAGTTTTTTATCGTAGAATAATACCCTTCCCAAAGTAGCACCTTTATCGGTTACCGGACTTGCGATCGAATTATTCCTTGTGATATAAGGCGGTGTTGCTTGGGCGGCATAATTTGATAAATTGTTAAGGTCGATATTATTACCAAATTCCGCGGTGACATTCGGATAAGAACCAACGGGAATGTATTGGCTGTCGTCATTACTACTGCTGCATGAAGCCAATAAAACGGCGCTTGCAAAAATTGAGATTGTTAATTTCATATTGGGCTTATTTATCGATTATTACTTTAAATGTTTTCAATTTATTACCGTTCGAAATTTTGAGAAAGTAAACACCATTGTAAACTGTATCGGTTTCGAAAAAACAAATGGTGCTTCCTTGAAGAAATGTTTTTGTTTCGATGACACGCCCTTGTTCGTCAATTAGTTCGGCTTTAAGATTATCGGTAATCATTTCGCTCGACTGGATGGCAATGAGATCTGCTGTGGGATTTGGATAGACTTTAAAATTAAGCGAATCCATATTGAACGCGGTGGCGCTGAGTGGCGTATAAGTCACCACAGGTTCTGATATCGTTGTAACTTTTGCGGCGGTTTTAACCCCATAAAACGTTGGTCCGACAGCATAGGGATAAGCAGAATTGTGATTGGCATCGACAGTTGTAAAATAAGCGTACGTGCCCAAAGGATATTCGGGTGTCACGCAAAACCTGCCATTGTGTTCGTCTAAGTAGTCTGGCGTAGCTGCCGAAGTTGGATTGTATTGGTAATCCTCGCGATACAAGCCCAAAGGATATGTTGCGCTCACTGCAGGTCCGTCGGTAACATCGGTTCCATTTGCATAATGGGTCCTCACAGAAATATTTCTCAAACTGTAACTCGATTTCATGCGTGTAATGCCTCCGGTGCCATCAGCATTTTTGTAGCCGTATGCACCGTAAATCGGGAATCCGTCATAAGCAAATCCGAGTAACGGCGAATGTACATTGGCATCTATAACATATAATCCATCGGCAAGATAAAGATTGCAAATCGTTGAAATTACCGTCAAATCGAGATTGAATGCGCTCGGATTCTGATGGTGGTGGTAATTGCCCATCGCAGGATGTCCTTTCGCACAATCAAAACCTCCCTTTTCAGCAACCACAGCATCACGATTCCAAACACCATCACCGGTTCCGCCGAGTGGCCCGCCTGCATTGGCACCAGTAGATAATTTATAGGAAACGCCATCACGATAATCAAAAAGCGCTACGCCATTGATAAACACGCCGATGTTGCCACCGTTCGTGGCCGTTGGTGTTCCTGTATTTTGCACCGGAGTTAGCGGAAATTTAAAAATGGCGTTCTGGCTTGTCGCCAATGAAGGGTTTCCATCAAGAAATGGCCCTGTGATGTAGGAGGGAATTCCTTTCGTACTTACATAAACATTGGCCGTGGAATATTGCACCGTTTGAACATTTGCGGGTGTTGCGTCATTAATTGGTGTAGAATTTCCCGCAACATAATGCCGCCCGGTAATATTGGTCGTATTTCGAAGCCAGGAAGTAATGGCAGGATTGGTCTGCGCGATCATGTGGCATCCGACGGAAAGCAACAATGCAAAACTGATTTTTTTCATATTCGGTTTGATTTTAAATTTTGAGTGGTTTTTATTGGCAATACCGTATGCAACTATTTTAGGAGGTTTGCATATTCAGAGTGTCGTATTTAGCTTCCAAAAACAATCGTTTCGTGCATGCAGGAATGATTTTTTCATATGGTTTTTCGTTGGTTTTGTTTTTAGACGATGTTTATTTATAATTCATGCGGAAACCTTTAAATTTATTCCCTCGGAAATGAAAACCTGGGATTGAACAGAAATTCATTATCTGTTAGGGTTTTGAGAAACGATACGAGATCAACACGATCGTTATCACTTAAATTCATTGCAACGCCAAGCTGCTTTGGCAACAGTTTGTTATTTGGAATATTGTTATAATGCTTTATAACTTCTGTCAGATTTTTATACCTGCCGTCATGCATGTATGGAAAAGAAAACTGCACATTGCGCAGCGTTGGGACTTTAAACCGCAGGTAATCATTATCGTTGTTTGTGATTTTCATCCGACCGGAATCATTTAAAGTACTGTCGACAGACAATCCGTTGTATTCAAAGTGGTTGTTTGTGAACAGCGGCTCTGTGTGGCATGAAGCGCAATTTATTTTAAACAATTGATATCCATTTTGCTCGGCTTGTGAAAATTGTGCCTCGTTACGCATCACCTTATCATACTTTGAATTTGCCGATACGAGCATCACCTCGAATTGCGATAAAGCTTTCAAAACACGTTGGCCTGTAATTTCCGGATCACCGAAAGCGGCATCAAATAAATGTGTGTATTTTTTGCTTTTACGGATCTTCGTCACAACATGATCTAACGATTCATTCATTTCAACAGGGCTCGTAATCGGGTTTAGCGGCTGCATATCGAGATGGTTTACGCCGCCGTCCCACATGAAATTTTCAGACCATGCGAGATTTACCAGCGATAGCGAATTACGCGTACCAATTTTTCCTTCAATGCCGTGGCTCAGCGCGTGATCAACATGGGCGAAAGCGGTGGCTTGCAAATGACAACTGGCACATGAAATGGTGCTGTCTTTTGACAAAATCGGGTCGTAAAATAAATGCCTTCCAAGTTCAAAACCTTCTTCGGTGAGTTTATTTTTGGAAAAATCGTAATGTGCTTTCGGCCAGCCTGCGGGCGTTTCAAAGTAAACTGGTGTTGCTTTTCGGACCGTAAAAGCCGCGGTAAGGAGGAATAAAATCCCGATGATGATATTTTTTGACTGGCGGCTCATTCAACACGAAACATTTTGCTGGCGTAATCGGCAATTTCCATTGCTTTTGCACCTGGAATCATAATACTGTTGGTTTCGGAAAGATTAATTTTTGAAAACAATTCGGCAACGTCAACGACGATTATGAGGTCGGATTTATGAGGCGCTACTGTAATGGTACGCATTGCATAATTGGGTTTTAAGTAACCGCCGATGTGGAATTGGAATTCATTTTTACGTGTCTTGCAACTTTTGCTTGTCCCTTCAATTTTCATATTGATGTAACCGCTTTGCCACGCCCAATACATTCCGTTTGACGCATCGAGGTCGCCGCGCATCGCACCCGAAACACTCATCAGGCTATCGACACCAATATTAAACGTGATTTTTGAAATTTTTTTATTTGAATTAGCTGCGATTGGTATTTGTAAGGTTGCCGGATTTTCGATATCCAAAAGCGCATATTTTTTTTTCGGGCTTGTCACTGTGGCGTCCGTATATTCGACTTTCATTCCTGAAATGTAAAACCGCAACGTGCTGATTTTTAAAGTGTCTTTAGCGTCGGAAATGTAGCTTTTATTTAACTGCAACGGGTCATTCCTAAAGCTGATTTGAAATCGCGCACCGATCGAATCTTTCTTTTCCTGTGCCAAAACAAATTGAAAGAAAAAAAAGCTAAATATTACCGAAAGCCAAGCTACTTTACTCATGTCCGGGTGGGCGAGGTTTTCCGAAAATCCGCGAAAGTTCTTCTGTCAGGTCATAAAAATCCTCAAGCTGATCCGGGCGACAAAGACGCTTGATATCCTGGAAATGCGTAAAATGTGTAGTTTCAATCTGCTTCTGATAAACCGCAAGTGCGTTGATAAGACTGTCTTTGCCAGTTTTATCAACATCTGTTTTTAAAAGTTGCAGGTAAAGCCTGTTTTTTGTTTCATGGATTTGATCCTCAATTCCGGCTATTGTTGTGCGGTGCCAATAGATCAGGTTTTCATAATCTTTTTGTTGCTGTTTATCAAAGTGTAATTTTTCGATGATGAGTTCTTTTGGCTCCGGGCGCATGCCGGGCCTCCCAAAACCGTTAGGCTTGTTAAGCACCAGGAAGCCGAGCGTGCCTAAGTTGAGCAACAGCAGTGAAATTACGGCAATGGTCAGTAATTTTATTTTATCCATGACTAGTAGATTTGGTTGGAAGTTGACACATACGAAGCGATCCTTTCGACAGATGACTTTTCCTTATGAGATTTGGAAAATACTAATTTAACATTCAAAGAAGCAAGTAAAAGCAGTGAAGCTGCAGCAATCCATATCCATTCAGGAGAAACCGTTTCGACTTTTTTTATGCGGTTTTGAATTTTAGAAAACAGCGCGTCGTCCGGCACTGCTTTGGCGATTTTGCCTGTACTGTTGATTACTTCATCGATCCAGTTTTCTTTTTCCATATTTGGTTAGACTATAAAAGTTATTTTTTCTTGCGGTGCGCTTCGAACTTTTGTGATAATTTTTCGCGCAGGTTCGTTTTGCTCCTGAAAATCAACGATTCGACCGATGAAACGCTTACTTGCATGACCTCGGAAATTTCAGGATTACTGAGTCCGTCGATCTTAGAAAGAATAAACGCTGTCTTTTGATTTTCGGGCAACTGATTGATCGCGTCAAAAAGGATTGCCGATTTTTCCTTATTTTCAAGCAGGATTCCGGGATGTTCAAAATTCGACGCATTCAGGTATTCGCTTTCGTTCTGGCTTTTTTTGCCAAAGACAAACCGTCGTTTTTTGCTGTTTTTGTGTTTGATAAGATCGAGGCATTTGTTGATCGTAATGCGATAGATCCAGGTTTTAACGCTCGATTTTTCATTGAAGTTGTAATAGGAGTGGTGCACCTGCACAAAAACATCCTGTGTGATTTCTTCGGCATCTTCAATATTCTGAAGGTAATTCAGCGCCACGTTATAAACCAATATATAATATTGATTGTAAATGTTTTGGAAGTTAGACGCCGGATTATTCATGGCCGAAAAGTAAATATTTTTTTAAGATAATTTCTTTCCGGAGCGGTTTAATTGCTGCGGGATTTTTTTTTGGGGAACAATTATTCTTATATTTGACGAGCGTAATTTAGCCCTGATTGAGCCGGTATCCTTTGCGAAGTATGAGCAAAGATTGAGGCGAAAGCAGGATTAGCTTCAAAACAAAAATTAATCAATTTTACAAAATGAAATTACTTGAAGGAAAAGTAGCCATTATTACCGGTGCGAGCCGCGGAATAGGAAAAGGGATCGCAGCAGTTTTTGCAAAACACGGCGCCAATGTGGCATTTACGTACAGTTCTTCTGTAGAATCGGCGCAGGCACTTGAAAATGAACTCAACGCGCTCGGCATCAAAGCCAAAGGCTACCAATCGAATGCGGCCAATTTTAACGAAGCGCAGACTTTTGTTGATGCGGTGCTTGCCGAATTTGGCACGATCGATATCCTGATCAACAATGCCGGAATCACAAAAGATAACCTGCTCATGCGCATGTCAGAGGAAGATTTCGATAAAGTAATAGAAGTCAATTTAAAATCGGTTTTCAACATGACCAAAGCCGTCCAAAAGACGCTGTTGAAACAACGTTCCGGCTCAATTATCAATATGAGTTCGGTAGTTGGTGTCAAAGGAAATGCGGGCCAGACGAATTATGCTGCCTCGAAAGCCGGTGTCATCGGTTTTACAAAATCAGTGGCGTTGGAATTGGGTTCAAGGAATATCCGTTGCAACGCGATTGCGCCGGGATTCATCGAAACCGAAATGACGGCGAAACTCAATGAAGATGTTGTGCAGGGTTGGAGGGAATCGATTCCGTTGAAACGCGGTGGAACTACTGAAGACGTTGCCAACGCATGCCTTTTCTTTGCTTCCGATATGAGCGCCTATGTAACCGGACAAGTGATGAATGTTGACGGCGGAATGCTTACTTAAACATTAAATCTTACATGACGACAAACACCGTTTTACTGATATTACTTTCCATCGGAATTGCAGGCGGTTTGTCATTTTACCAATATTTTTACAAAGCCAGGTACCGTTCGAAAGTGAATGTTTATCTGGCTTTGTTGCGTTTTCTATCGATTTTCGGAATACTATTGCTGCTGATCAATCCGATTATCACGAGCAAAACGTTTGAAACGATCAAAACGCCATTGCCCGTTGTTGTGGATAATTCGGCTTCGATTGCTGATTTGAAGGCAGATGGCCCCGCGTTGGAATTGTATCGAAAACTCATTTCCAATTCGGCTTTAAAAGACAAATTCGATGTGCAGTCCTATCGATTTGACAGCGATTTTGAAATCTCCGATACATTTGATTTTAAAGGGAAGCAGACAAACCTTGACGAGGTTGCGAAGAACTTAAAAAGCATACACAAAAACACCAATTTCCCAACGGTTTTGATTACTGATGGTAACCAAACTTCGGGAAGCGATTACGTTTACAGTTTCGATGCCGATAATAAAGTTTATCCTTTGGTGGTTGGCGATACGACAACTTATCTTGATTTGAAAGTGAGCCAGCTCAATGTCAACAAGTATGCATTCCATAAAAATAAATTTCCCGTTGAAGTTTTTTTGCAATATTCGGGAACCAAAAGCATCAATGCGAATTTTAAAATATCGCATGGAAATTCAGTGTTGAGCACACAGACGATTGCATTTTCGCCTTCTAACAAATCGGCCGTTGTCAACGTTTTGCTTCCTGCGGATAATGTCGGACTCCAGATTTTTAAGGCTACGGTAACTTCCAAAGAGGCAGAGAAAAACACGTATAATAATACCAAGAATTTTGCCGTTGAAGTCATCGACCAAAAGACCAATATTGCCATAATTACTGCGATCGACCATCCTGACGTCGGCGCGCTGAAACGTGCGATCGAAACTAATGCGCAGCGGAAAGTCACGATCCTTAATCCGAAAGACGTCAAGTCGTTACAGGATTTCAATGTACTTATTATGTACCAGCCGTCATCGGATTTCAAACCCGTGTTCGATGCCGATAAAAATGCGGGAATCAACACCTTGATAATTACAGGGCCTTCAACCGATTTTAATTTGGTCAACCAGGTACAGAACAGTCTTGTTTATAAAATGAGCGGGCAGCGTGAAGATTATCTTGCCGGCTTTAATCCGCAGTTTAATTTATTTGCTTTAGATGATATCGGCTTTGAGCAGTTTCCGCCCTTGCAGCATGCTTTCGGGACAATTTCGATCAATGGAAACGTTTCGGTTTTGCTTTCGTCTAAAATACGCAACATCGGTACCAACGCGCCGTTATTGGCTTTTACCGAAAATCAAGGCAAGCGCTCGGCATTCCTGCTTGGCGAAAACATTTGGAAATGGCGCATGCAAAGCCACGTGGATACCAAATCTTACGAGAAATTCGATGTCTTTATTGATAAAATCATCCAGTTTCTGGCATCGAACAACACAAAGAAATCGTTGGTGGTCAATCACGAGCGTTTTTACAATTCGGGCGATGCACTCGAAATCACGGCGCAGTATTTCAATAAGAATTATGAGTTCGATGAAAAAGCGCGGCTTACCATTTCAGTGACCAATAAAGATACTAAACAAACAAAGCGTTATGATTTGCTCAAAACCAATAATGCGTTTCAGGTGAATCTTGACGGACTTCCGGCGGGGAAATACAATTTTTCGGTAAAAGAACTCAATTCGAATACGGTTTATAATGCGTCATTTGAAGTACTCGATTTCGACATTGAAAAACAATTTGTCAATCCGGATCTAGCCAAACTCAAACAGCTCGCAGCGCAAACGCATGGCGCAGTATATACACCGAACCAGGTTGATGCCATGATTCAGGAACTGTTGCAGAACCCCAATTATAAAGCGATAGAAAAAGCAATCGTCAAAAAAACGCCGTTGATCGACTGGCTGTGGCTGCTGATCCTGATTTCGATTTCACTAGCTTCGGAATGGTTTATCCGAAAATACAACGGCATGTTGTAATTATTTTTGTAACTTCCTTTCTTTCAGGATATCGGAAGCCGTTTGGTAGCATGAAATGGTTTCTGCCGTTAAATCCTTACGCTCCGTTTTCAAAGGCTTTTCATCGTATAACAGCTGAAACTCCCTGGCAACTTTTGGGTTCGGCATCACCGTTAATCCATATTGTTCTACCTTTTGCTTCGGAGAAAGGATGGTCAGCACATCGTCTTTTATCATCCCCAGGTTTTCATACGTCGCAATAAAGGCACGCGGCCTGTAACCGGGATTAAAAACGTCCTGCCCGTAAAATTTACTTTTGTAACTGAAATGCAGCAATCCAAATACTGTTGGCATTACGTCAATTTGAGACATTAACGTGTTGTAGTGCATCGGCGCCACGAATCCGGGGGAATAAACGATTGCGGGAATGCGATACTTGTCGAGCGGAAGCTCTGTCTTTCCTGAACTCGACGCGCAATGATCGGCGAGGATTACAAACACCGTATTTGAAAACCACGGCTGTTTTTGCGCCATTTGGAAAAAGCGTTTGAGCGCATAATCGGTATATTTTACGCCGCCTTCGCGTACCTGCATTGTACTTGGAATATTGATTTTACCGGCAGGATAAGTAAAAGGGCGGTGGTTGCTGACAGTCATCCATTGGTTGAAAAATGGTTTATTGCTTCGCGCTTCCTCATTCATGACTTTAATCGCTTTCTTCGCCATATCTTCATCGCAAACGCCCCAAACATTCGAAAATGTGATTTCCTCGGGAGTCAGCGATTGTTTGTCAACCACGTCGTAATCATTTCCTTCATAAAAATCTTTCATGTTATCAAAATAAGCGTCGCCGCCGTAAAGGAATTTTACGTCGTAGCCTTTTTGTGCAAATATCGTCCCGGTTGTAAATTTATTCTTGTTGTCTTTTCTTTTAATTACGCTTTCTCCGGCAGTTGGTGGTATGCAAAGTGTTAAGGCTTCGAGTCCGCGAACCGTGCGATTTCCGACAGCATATAAGTTTGAAAAAACAAGGCTCTTTGTAGCAAGGCTGTCGAGGAATGGCGTCAGGTTGTATTGATTGCCATACATTTTCATAAAATCGGCACTGTAGCTTTCTATCGTGATCAGCACCACATTTTTATGGATTTCGGCCTTTGCGTCTTTGATGTCGCGTAGTGTATTTTGATTTGAAATTCCGGGTATCTGGCTTTCCAATATCGAAAAAGCTTTTTCTGCGGGAAGCGTTTTATAAAATTTGAAATAATCAAGTTCATTGTTAACGAAGGCCTGATAAAACTTATAAACGCCATTGGCCTGCAATTGATTTGCAAATACATTTTGAGACGTTTCAAATTTGGACAACAGCGGAACAAATAAAAATGAAAGCCCAAATATTGCAAGATAGAGCGCTGACATTTTAGTTTTTTCGGCCAGCGTTGGAATATTATTAAAGTATGATTTCGAGTTTTGTACGATGACCCACGTGATAACTCCCGCAACGATCAAGAGGCAACTAACAATCGGGATAACGGGATACGATTGCATGATATTACCAATAACTTCATTCGTATATACGAGGTAATCGACTGCAATAAAATTATACCTTACGCCGAACTCATTCCAAAAAAAGTATTCACTGACCGCATTTTGCAATATAATTACCACATACAGAAATATCGCCAACGTAAACAACCAATAGCGCATTTTGCTTCGGTATTCAGGAAGGAAAAGAAAAATTCCGAACAGCACCGTTTTTAGTCCGATGAAAGCAATTCCGATTGGCGCTATCCCGCCGCCATAATCATTGAGGATCGTGTGTCCGAATGACACATACAACAGCAGCGCGATCAAAAATCCAAATATGATATACCCATACGGTTTCCGATATTTCGAATTGGAGATAAAAATCAGATAGAGCCACAGAAAGAAACCGGCGATGCTGAAAATAAAAAAATCTGACAAAAGTCCGAAAACAAATATTTTAATTCCATCAATAAATGTAAAGCCAGCTTGAGTTATCGGATGAAAAAGCAGGATCAGCCGCAGTGCAAAACTGATAATCAAGTAAAAAGCAAGGAGATTTAAGAAAGGGGAAAGTCGTTTTAGCTTGGGCATTCAATTTTTTTTCAAATTTAACGAGATCTTTTTTTGGAAAACTTTTAACTGCTTAAGATTTGCTTAATGTTTGAGCCGAACAAAACAAAATTATTATATTTTTATAGGCAAATTTACTACTATGAAAAAAGCATTGCTAATCCTTATTTTACTGGCTTCTTCGGTTGGAAATGCGCAACAATGGATGACCGATCTCGATAAAGCTTTGAGCAAGGCCGCAAAAGAAAATAAAAAAGTCCTCCTGTTTTTTTCAGTGCCTGAACATTGTGAAAGCTGTAAACAGCTCGAACAACAGGTTTTCCAATCCGATGCATTTCTTTCATACGCTGTCGAAAATTATATCTTGGTAAAAATTGACTTTTCGAACAACTCCGGAAATCTCACCGAATCCCAACGCGAAAAGAATCTACTTATTGTTGAAAAGTACAATAAAGACGGCTTTTTCCCATATGTTGTCGTACTCAATAAAGATGCGAAAATTATAGGCAAAAATGGCGTTTATAAAAACGAGAGTCCACAGCAATTCATCGCTTTGCTTCAAAATACAAACAAATCCTAAATTGAAGATACTCCTAATTGAAGATGAAGCCGGAATTTCCGCGTTCCTCAAGCAAGGCCTTGAAGAGGAGGGATACGAAATTGCAATAGCGACCAACGGTGCCGACGGCCTGCAATTGGCCAAGTCGCAAAGTTACAACCTGATCCTCCTCGATTGGATGCTCCCCAAAATGAAAGGTATTGATGTTTGCCATGCCATACGCGCAACCGACAAAGAAACGCCGATACTGTTTCTTACGGCCAAAGATACGCTCCAGGAAACGATTGAAGGACTTAAGGCGGGCGCCAATGATTATATCAAAAAGCCATTCAGTTTTGAGGAATTGCTCGAAAGGATAAAAATCCATTTTCGCAAGATGGAGCATGAGGATATTCTGGTCTTGGGGAATGTCAGGATATTTCCGACCAAGCGCCGTGTTTTTTCTGGAAAGCGGGAAGTGTTGCTGACCCATCGCGAATACGAACTTCTTTCCTATCTCTTTGAAAACAAAGGAAAAGTGTGTACGCGGCAGCAAATCATCAATGATGTCTGGAACATCCATTTCGATTATGATACGGGCGTTATCGACGTTTTTATCAATGCGTTGCGCAAAAAAATTGGACTCAACAAAGACGAAATGATTAAAACCATCCGTGGCGTAGGTTATATAGCAGAATAGTTTGATATGCAATTTTCATTCAAAAACCGACTGGCTTTCAATTTTCTCTTAAGCACTGCACTGATTGTGGGAATGCTGTTTGTGATCATTTATACGATTGTGCGGTATAGCGTTTATGATGATGTGAACAGCGACATCAACCACGAAGTTGAAATGCATCTTGCTGAAATCAATCTCAATAAAAACATCTTTAATTGGATTGACATTCGGGAATGGCAGGAGAACGAGCACAACCAGATCAGCATCGATCCCGTATTCGTGCAGATTTATGATGCTGCGGGAAAATCGATCGAAAAGTCACCCAATCTAAAATTTGGCAGCCTTCAATTGTTGCAAAATATTCGGGGACAATACAGTTTCGACACGCAATTATTTGGAAAAGATATTCGTCAGACACAAATTCCAATTTATAAAAATCACAAGGTTGAAGGCTACCTGATTTTGGCGATGTCGCTCGAAGAAGAACATGTTGTCCTTGAAAATCTTATGGTGGTGTTATTTGTTTCGTATCTGACTTTGTTGGTTTCATTGTTTTTCATCACGCGGTTTATAGCAGGAAAAAGTATTGTCCCGATATTGCAAATTACCGAAACGGCAAATATTATCTCGCGCGATAACCTCAAATCCCGGATTACGTTGCCCAATAAAAAGGATGAACTGTTTGTGCTTTCTGATACGATCAACAAGCTGCTAGATCGGATTGAAACCGCCATCGAACGCGAAAAGCAATTTACTTCCGACGCTTCGCACGAACTTCGCACACCATTGGCCGTATTGAAAGGAACTTTGGAAGTACTTATCCGTAAACCACGTGAAAAACAGGAGTATGAAGAAAAAATAAGTTTTTGCATCAATGAAGTTGACAGGCTCAATAACCTTGTCGATCAGTTGCTGCTGCTGGCCCGATTCGAAAACCAGACGCAAAATATCAAACACGAACGGGTGTATCTGAATGCGGTAATTTTAGATGCGATTTCGATGTATGCGCGCGATATAGATGACAAAAGACTACTCGTAAAACAAGCATTTATTAATGATTTTTATGTGACATCTGATAATTATCTGGTCACGATAATCCTTACAAATATTTTATCGAATGCCATCAAATACTCCAATGTTGGCGGTGAAATAAGTATTTCAATCAGCGAAAGGAACGGCAAAACCTTCTGCTCGATTTCCGACCGCGGCATCGGAATTCCAAAAGAAGACATCGACAAAATTTTCATGCCATTTTTCCGTTCTATGCAGTCTGGCGATGCGACAGTTAAAGGAACCGGAATCGGATTGTCGATTGTAAAGCGATTGTGCGAGCTTCTTAAAATTGAAATAACAATTTCCTCGAATGCGACCGGAACAAGTGCCGACCTTATTTTCAATATGCAAGGCGGTAAATAGTTAACAATATTCCTCGTGGCTCCAGCAAAACTGAGCGATCGTATTGAGTTCTAACGCCTGTACTTAGAAATTACGATCTAATTAGACAACATTTTTCGCGTCTTCATCAAATCATTGATCGCAATGCGAAGGAAGTTCGGAATCAGCGTTTCATTGGTTTTATAAATCGTTTCCTCGTCGAGCAAATCTTCAAGCATGTTTCGGAATTTACGTTTGCCCTTCATTTTCTTGATTTTTTCGCGGGTTTCTTTTTTGCGCAAGTTTGCAATAAAACTGATCGGATCGGCTTCGGGGTGGAACTGCGTCCCCACAAAATAATCCGAAAAACGCACCGCCATAATCGCGCGCTCAAACGCTACGTGGTCTCGAATTTTTTCGAGCGATAGAATTGTTGCGCCATGGTCTGAAAATACCTTTAAATTTGGCTGCACAACCTGGTAATCCCTAGAATCTACCGCATAATACGGATCTGCAAGATTCTCCAGCAACGGATCATGGCTTCCGGCGGGGGGTTGGTGAACGGTCATCACACCAAAAGAAGTACCGTTGCGCTTGGTAACTTCGGCAAGGCCAAAATGTTTGCACGCCATCTGGAATGAATGGCAAATAAACAAGACGTGCTTTTTAACCACATTTTCTTCATTCCATTTGGATAGCGCATCGATAAATGCAAAGTATTTCACATCCCAATGACCATCGCCGATCAAAGGATTTCCGGGACCGCCTGTAGAAATATATATATCGTATTTTTTAATATCGGGAAGTTCACATTTGCCGCGCACATCAAAAATCGTAAAATTTACAAGTTGGTTGAAACGGCCAATGATGTCAATGATGCAACGCATGCCCTGGTTCGGTTCGCCGTCATACATATCAAGGATAGCAATTCTTATAGCGGTCTCGTTCATGATCAATCTTTTAGCATTGGGTTATTACAAATATAAAGCTTATTATCACAAACCTTTCGTAAATCACTCGTTATGAAATGACTTTTGTTGTTCCTCCCATTTTGAAAACGGATGTGTTCGCGCCGCCATCCGCAAGATTTTTTTGTGTGAATTTGACGATTTTGCTACGTACGAATTTAATTTAGCTTTCGTTTTTTGACTTTGTTGCAAATATTGGTTGGCCATTAAACAGGACTTCAATGTCGGGTAGGGAAGGAGGCAGCACTTTAACTCCATTGTAAAAAAGAAAGCGCATTGCTTACTTATTATAATTGCATCTCAAACAACAGTACCTGGCTTTTGAGCCTTTCGATGAGCATAGTCATCATGCGTTTGTTGAGCGATGATGAATTTTGGATGTAGGTGGCATATTCGTCAATGGTGAACAATCCTATAACCATCCCTTTCAATGAATTCCTGAATTTGGTGTCCCTTTGGATGCTGTGTTCAATAAACTGCATTTTTTTGTCAGCATTAAAATGATGGAAATCGGTTTTGCTTTTTATAATGTAGTTTTTAAAAACTTCCAGAAACAAATCGTTTTGTAGTTTGAGGATAGGACGGAGGGTCTGGTTTTGGAAAAATTCGTCTGGGGAAGACTGCGGATTGACTGTTCCGATCATATCTCCGCGAAAGTCCGTGATGAATTGGTTTCGGGTATCCATTTTCTTTTAAAGATAAAAAAAATCCCCTGCCGGATGACAGGGGATTTTTTTAGTTATCAAGAACGGTGTGTTAATTATTTCACCCTGAACGTTACTCTTCTGACGAGTCTTCTTGCATCAGCCGAATCCGGCGCAACTGAAGTATCTTCGCCTTGTGAGACGACATTTAATCTTGAAGCAGGGATGCCGGCTTTGATCAAAGTATTTTTCACGTTATTGGCCCTTTCAAGCGAGAGTTTGTCGTTGTAGGCATTTTTACCAATTTCATCAGCATGCCCAACAATATCGATGGTTGCTGTTGGATTGTTTCTGAGGTAAGTCAACATAAAGTCGATTCCTTCAGTTGAAACATTTGTTGGTTTTGTTTTATTCGTTTCGAAATACGTCGTAACATAACCTTCATTGATCAAACGTTTAACCATATCGGCATTGGCCTGAGCAACGGTTTCCGAAACGTGTGATTTGTCAACATACGTGTCGGCAAGGTATTTCTCGAGTTCGTCTGGCACACCATTTTTGTTGATATCCACCATTCGGCCTTTGGTATCAACAGCAACACCTGCAATAGAATTGTTTTCAACATCAAGATAGTCAGGCACGCCATCTTTATCAGCATCATTCATCATCGTTTCTAAGTCGCCAATTCTTTTATCAAGCGCTTCAAGTTCCTCCAATCGGTTTTCGTCAAGAATCGCCCAATCACCATGTATGTCGTCTTTTCCTAAAGAGTAGGTGATTCCAAGCGACATTTCAATCATTTGGCCCGACAAGTTATTGGCATCAGCAGAAAGGTGGCCATCCCAAGCAAAATGCTGACGGAAGTTAGCAATCGTACTAAAATCACCTATAATAGAAATCTTTTTCGCGATTCTGAACTCTGGTGAAATCCCAAAGATTACGCCACCGTTAAATTCGTGTTTGTTATAATTGGCATTTGAATCTTTCAACGGCACATCAGGAGATAAATCCGGTGCCACATCAAGTTTTGGCGTTGCCTGCGCGAGCACAACTCCCGCGTGAATCAAAAAACTCAAACGGCCCAATGGCTCCTGTATGTTGAACAGACGTGCTGCATTTACTACACCCTGAATACCCAAACGGTATTGCTCCAATTTGAAATCCTTGCTTTGTGTTTTCTTGTCATTCTCAAACAAGTCGTAGCTTAAATCTCCTTTAAGACCAAACTTTGGACTGAACATGTAACGGGCGCCGAATCCAAAGCTGTTAAATTTAAAACTTCCAAAAAAAGAATCCGGATTGCTCGAATAATAACCACTTGTAAATGGCTTCGTCCCTTTGGCTTGCCCCGCGACCAATTCGATTGTCCATCTGTTGTATTCGAGCCTGTCTGCCTGAGCATCCTTAGCTTCTTTAGAATCCTCAGTTTGAGCAAAAACGTTGGGAACAACCAACACTGCAAAAGACAATAACAGTAAACTTTTTTTCATAATTGTTTCAGTTTCGTATACTTTAAATTGAAAGTTAACATTGATATATGCAAATATAGAAGTTTACTTTTAAAAATTCAATTTTTTTATTCGGCCCTATTTGCCTATTTTATGCTATATTCAAGGCATTCATAACAGTGAATTGGGCTGAAACCGAAGTTGCGATTTGTTCAATTTCTCGTGTCATTGAACCTTTTACAAACAGCTATATTTACCTTTGTAATTATTATAATATCAACATGAGCAAACGAGATTTAAAGAAATACCTGGCAAGTCTTGATAAAGATCAGATTGAGGAACAGTTCCTCGAATTATACGATAAGTTTACCGAGGTAAAAATATATTATGATTTTGTGTTTAATCCGAAGGAGGAGAAACTCGTAAATGATGCCAAATTAAAAATTGCCAATGAATATTTTCCGGTAAAAAGCAAGCGTGCTAAATTGCGGCGCTCGATCGCGCAGAAATACATCAAGCATTTTCTGTTGCTTGGCGTCGATCCGTTTGCCGTTGCCGACCTGATGTTTTTTACGATCGAAACAGCACAGCGGTATTCTTCGAAGCGCGAAATGCGGTATGCTTCTTTTTATAAAAGCATGCTTAATTCATTCCATCAAGCCGTAAATTACGTGATTTCGAATGGAATCTTGCCCGACTTTAAAGACCGTATTGCAGTCGTTTATCTGGAGGTATTACGCCAGAAGTGGGATAATCGCTACGAATTCGAAGCCATTGTTGCACCGCTCAATCTTGAGACCAATGCAAATCTTAATAAAGATTCGACTAATCCTGTAAATATCCTCAAAAGTAAAATATGGAAATTTGGAAAATAATTCCAACTCATGCTTTACAACATCAAACAATACCACGATTTTGCATTTATGTTCCTGATTCCGAATGTTTCGCATTTGCTGATCTATAAAGACAACTGGAATAAAAGCGGAGTCATGAGAAAAGTAATCGCACAAATACTCGAGTCAGGCGTATTTTCTAAAATGTATCTTGGTGACCAGCCACAGAAATACAACAAGCAGCTCTTTCCCGAACATACTGATTGCGCCGTAATCAACATCAAAATCCATGGAATAGAATCGCTTGATTACGACCCGATAACTGTTGAAGATTTGTTTATGCGCGAAATAAATAACGACGACAATCTGATGCAATACGATAATTCATGGGTTGATGCAGATCAGAACGTAAGCTGCATTGAGGTTGACATCAGCATTCCCGAAGACGTCCGAAAACGGAAACCAAATCTTGTTGCGTAATTCTAAAACAATTCCAATTGTCCGCCTCTCAAATCCTTTGGCGGTTTTGCTTTCCCGAATACCGTTCGGCCACCGTATAAATGCGAATCCCTTCTTTCTTTTTGGATCAGCGCATCAAAATTGGCATTCGGAATAAAATCTTTTTCGGCATCACGCGAAATTTCCGAAAGTTTTTTAATGGCCTGTAGCTTGTCACTGTTTCCTATTTTGGCTTTCTGAATAGCGGTTTGCAATGTGCTGATTGTTTCATCGTAAACTTTTGTAGGCACCGGAAACGGATGACCGTCTTTTCCGCCATGCGCAAATGAAAACCGCGCCGGGTCGTCGAATCGCGTGGGCGTGCCATATATAACTTCACTCACCAAAGCCAGCGATTGCAACGTTCTGGGTCCCATACCTTTCAGCAGTAGTAATTCTTCAAAATCGGCGGGTTGTTCTTCATGCGTAAGCCACAACATCGCGCCAAGCCGCTTTACATTGACATTTTTTATCCTGACATCGTGGTGGTCTGGCATGACCAGGTGGTTAATTTCACGGATAATTTTATCGGGATTTTCTTTTGCGATTTCTAACGTACGGGCCTTGGTGTCAGTTGCACCTTTGTCGGTAAAGTTGAGGATGCTGCCCTGATTCTGCCCATAGATGAAAGTGTGCGGTTCGATTAAAAATGACGCCAAATCTTGCGAATGCCAATGGTATCGCCTTGCCGTTTTGCTTTGCGCATTCATGCCTTGTTGAATTACCGTCCATTCGCCGGTATTGCTTACGATAAAGTTATGCAGGTACAATTGGAAACCATCCTGTATAGCCGTGTTGTCAACTTTTGCGGTGAGTTTGCTGCAGTTGCCGAGCTCTAGTCCGTTTAATCCGGTGCGGTCGCCAACAGAAAGCAATTCTTTTGGTGTCTGCAACGAATGTTTTCCTTTGCCTCCGCAGATGTAAATTCCGAGCTCCTTTGAATGCGGATTGACAGATTTTTTCAACGCGCCCATAACAGAAGTCGTGATTCCAGACGAATGCCAGTCCATTCCCATAACAGCACCAAGGCTTTGGAACCAAAAGGGATTACTCATTTTGCTAATGACCTCTGAAGTGGAGAACTCTGTTGCAATCGTTTCGACAATCGCCAACCCCAATTTTGCCATACGGTCGGCAAGCCACATCGGAACATGGCCATTATGCAGCGGAAGATCTGCCGATCCGGAACGTTTCATTTGGAAAATATTTGTGGTCAAAGTTACGCATAACATCCAAAAGCGGAATCGTGTATTTTGCCAATTAATTCCGTACAAAATCACAATTTTTTTGATTTAACTTTTAAAATTGCCGGATAACTCTTTTTTAGCCGTAGTTTTGCAAAATTGTAAAAATCAGTATGTCGCACAAAGATTTGGATATCGAAATCGAAGAAAAAAAGGAGCTTTACGGGTACCAGCAAGGCGATATTGATGCCATATTCAAACGGCTCGATAATGCGCCGCCGAATTACCATTTGCTTTACCAGCTTCCGACCGGGGGAGGGAAGACGGTAATATTTTCAGAAATCGTACGGCGATATTTATCGAAACACGACAAAAAAGTAGTGGTGTTGACGCACCGTATTGAACTTTGCAAACAGACTTCCAAAATGCTCACTGGATTTGAGGTAAAAAATAAAGTCATCAACAGTAAAGTAAAGGAACTTCCCGACCAAAACGAATATTCTTGTTTTGTGGCAATGGTCGAAACGCTCAAAAACAGGATCAATGATGAAAAGCTTCACCTTGACAATATTGGACTTGTGATCATCGATGAGGCGCACTACAATTCATTCCGAAAATTACTAAACAGTTTTAAAAATTCTTTTATACTGGGTGTAACTGCCACGCCTTTGAGTTCAAATATAAAAATGCCGATGCATGAGAATTACAGCGAACTTATCGTGGGCGATGCAATCTCTTCGCTTATTGAAAAAGGTTTTCTGGCGAAAGCAATCACGTATAGTTATGATGTTGGACTCACATCGCTAAAAGTCGGAATCAACGGCGATTATACCGTAAAATCTTCGGATGACCTGTATTCAAATATGGCAATGCAGGAAAAACTCTTGCATGCATACACAGAAAAGTCCCTGGGCAAGAAAACGCTTATTTTTAATAACGGAATCAACACGTCACTGTACGTTTATGAAACTTTTCGCGAAGCCGGTTACCCGATACGTCACCTTGACAACACCAGCAGCCCTGAAGACCGTCGCGAAATCCTTTCCTGGTTCAAGAAAACGCCTGATGCGATCCTCACATCGGTTGGTATTCTTACTACGGGATTTGATGAACCAACGGTTGAAAGCATCATTCTCAACCGTGCCACGAAGTCTCTTACTTTGTATTTTCAGATGATTGGGCGCGGTTCGCGAAAACTTCCCAATAAAGATACTTTTATTGTGATTGACCTTGGAAACAATGCGGCGCGTTTCGGACTTTGGAATGAGCCCGTTGACTGGCAGCATATTTTCAAGTCACCTGAATTTTATCTTGAAAATTTACGCGATGATGCCGAAATCGAGCTTTATTTCAAATACCAGATGCCTGCTGAACTCCGGGCCAGATTTGCCAAAACGGCCGAAGTTACTTTCGATGTCGATGAAGAACACAAAAAAGCTATTGCACAAAATTTGAGATCGAAAGTGGTTTTTGAAAAGTCGCTTGAGCAACATGCGCAAATGTGCGTTGAGAACAGTGATGAATTGTATGATGCACGGCAACTCGCCAAAGAGCTGCATCCCGACATAGAGTGCAGGATGAAACGATATGCAAATTGCCTGAGTCACTGCAGCAAAAATTACCGCGAATGGCTCATTGAGGATTACAAGGTAAAATTGCTTTCGCTTATCGGAAAAAAGTTCAGGGAACGCCTTTTATAATATTTACACTTTTACTTATAACTCGATGAAATACCTCATTTTACCGATGTATATTACCATTTTTTTTTAACCTTTTTTTTACTACAACTTTCATCGGCGCAAAAAATGTATTTCATCGACAATATGAGTGTTTACAACAGATTTCGAGCGCTTTTTTTTTTAGTTCAATAAAGAGAAAATATCTTTGTCAAAAGAAGCAGCAAAATAGTGTGTGAAATTTAACATACTGCATTCGAGCTTCACGGAAAAATATCGATGAATAGTTTCCGGATAAAAATAGATATCGAAATTAATCAGATTTTGATTATTGGAATAAAAAAAAGCGTTTTAAAAGATGAAAAACAAATACGATGTAATGTTAATCCTTGAAGGAACTTACCCTTATAACGGCGGCGGCGTTTCAACTTGGGCACACATGCTTTGCAATAAGGTAAAGAATGTTAATTACACATTGTATTCTATAAATGCCGATTTCGAAGTTGAACCGAAATATGCATTAAGCGAAAACGTCAAAAAAATTGTTCAGGTTCCGTTATGGTCACCATTGGAACCGCATGAATTGGTAAACTACGGAAAAAAATATTACAAGTCCGTAAATCGAAAAGTCCAGAATGACGAAGCATTAATTACCACTGAGTTCATCCCGATTTTTGAAAAGTTGTTACAGCACATCTACACTGCCGATGCCAACGCTGAAGATATCGACGATACGGTCTTCGATATGTGGAATTTCTTCCAGAAACACGATTACAAAAAAACAATGAGGAGCTTAGCGGTTTGGAAATCATTCTGCAAAACAGTTTCCGAAATTGTTGCTGCCGATAACCATTACGAGGCAACCTTATATGATTTCACGGTTGGAATGCGCTGGATATACCGATTCCTTATTCCGCTATCGATTGATGTTCCTAAAGTTGATATTTCACACCTTACTTTATCAGGCTTTCCTGTGATTCCGGCTTTGGTATTGAAATATAAATACGGAACACCGATTGTAGCCACCGAACACGGCGTGTTTATCAGGGAGCGATTGATCGCCATTAATTCTTCCGAGTATTCGTTTTTCCTCAAAAATTTACTGATCAAGTTCTCTGAATGCATAACAAGACTTGTTTATTATAAAGCCGATATCATTCTTTCGGTAAATAAATTCAACATGTCATGGGAAAAAATGTATGGGGCACATCCAAATAAAATTGATGTAATTTACAACGGCATCGACCATGAACTTTTTGTTCCGGCTCCAAAACCCGAACATTTGAAAGATACACCGACAGTTGTTGCCGCGGCAAGGATTTTTGAATTGAAAGATGTGCTTACAATGATCAGATCTTGCGAAGTTGTAAAAAGGGAAATCCCCAACGTAAAATATTTGGTTTATGGCGATAACAATGCCGTTCCTGAATACACCAAAGAATGCAACGACCTGATTAAGCAATTGGGACTCGAAGATAACTTTTCGCTTGCCGGATACCACGACAAACCACATCAATTGTTTTGTGAAGGAGATGTTTCGGTATTGACCTCCATTTCAGAAGGGTTTCCTTATACGGTACTCGAATCGATGAGCTGCGGTATCCCTGTGGTTGCCACTGATGTTGGAGGAGTAGCCGAAGCACTTGATAATAAATGTGGATTTCTTTGTAAACCAAAAGATCATGAAGCCATTGGACAAAGTATTGTAACTTTACTAAAAGACGAAGCACTTAGAAAACAAATGGGAGCCTACGCCCGTAAAAAAGTGACTGACAATTTTACCATTGATAAATTTATCAAGGAATATGAAGTAGCATACGAATTTATATTGAACAGAAAAGTACAGGAACCAATTTACTTAAATACACATCTCGAACAAGCTATGGAAGCATCGTAAAAAGCGATTTTTACAAATTAACCGAGTATAGAACCCCAAGTCTAGAATGGAAAACCACTACAGAAACATCAAATCCTTAATCGAAAGCACTAAGGATAAAATCGGCAAACCTGTCAGCAGCCAGGTCGTCGCCGCAACAATCGAGTCACTCGGCATACGCGAAAAAGATACCATGAGTGATTTTGGATTTACTTCAATCCAGGATTTGGCAGATTTGGTCTTTTACGAACTTACGACAGATCCAAGTCATACCGACGCGAAAAATGCCAAAGAGCGCGAAGCCGAAGCCACACAACCAAAAACCATTCAGGTTTCAGATTATCTGCGTGTCAAATCAAAAATTTTCGCCGAATATTACTCACTCGGAATTTTCCATCTGTTGCCCGTTTTGATTCAGATTGCGGCAATTATCTTTTTTGGCTATTCGCTTTGGACCTTTGTGGGATTCAATCAAATACAATCGACCGCTGTCGTTTTGGGTGTCATTATCGGACTTGTAAGCACGGGCGGTTTTGTGCAGGTAATTGGTCGCCAGGCTTCTTTTTACTGGAATTACGAGGATTACCAAATGACACGGCAAACGATTAATTATCTTCACAGGATCGGACTTTTATCGATTGCGTTTATTCTTGCCACCATTTTTTTGGTCAACTTCTTTTTGCACATTTATCCTTATGAAATATTATTTGTCGTTTTCGCCTATGCGTTTTTAATCGGCACTTTGTTGCTTATGGTGGCGCCATTGCACACAATCAAGCAACGCTGGGTAATCACGATGGCAATATTGTTGGGAACCGTAATTGCAGTTTACCTCAAGGAAACTACTACTTTGCAAATATTCCTGACTCATTGGATTGGAATTGCTACGGCAATAATTACTGCCAAAATTTTCATGTGGGCATATTTTAAAAACCTCACAAAGCATAAAAAGTCCTTGACAGGCAGCAAGATTAAGGTTCCTGTAGTGCTATACCACAACTACCAATATTTTTTCTACGGCATATTTCTGTTTGTTTTCATTTTTATCGATCGCATTCTGGCATGGTCTTCAAATCTGAATGGAAACCTTCCCTTTTTGGTTTATTTTGAAAAAAATTATGAATTGGGGATGGATTTAGCTATTTTAGTTTTTTTGTTACTCGCTGGTGTCCTCGAATATAGTATTGCGTCGTTCACCAAATTTATAGATATCGGGCAGAAAATTACCGACCATAAAACCCCTGAAGTGTTCAACAACCAGCTTAAAAAAATGTATTGGCAGCAAATTGCGTTATTATTCGCCACAGCTGCAGCCGCTTTTGTGTTGATTTATTATATCATCAATGCCTCTTGGGGATTTGAAGGCCAATTCAATGAAACTTTGGTGCAACTGAGTATTAAAGTTTGTTTGTTGGGTGGAGTAGGGTATGTTTTATTAGCGTGGGGAATGCTCAATGCCTTGTATTTATTTACGTTGGGTCAGGCAATGCAACCACTAAAAGCCATAATTTATGCCTGTCTGCTTAATATTATTCTTGGGTTTGTGTTAAGTAGGTTTTTTGCTTATGAATACAGCGTGTTGGGAATGCTTCTCGGAGCGGCTCTTTTTGTGGCGCTGACTTTAAAAGCAAATATCAAATTTTTCAAAAACCTCGACTATTACTATTATGCGGCTTATTAAATTCCTTGTTTGTTTTTTACCTACACTTTTAGTAACTAATTTTACGGGCGATATGAAAAAAAATACCGTCCTGATCTGCTATGGGAAGCTAAAGCCCGAATCGATAAAGGGATATAGTTATGTGATCCTCGAATCGAAACACTACCTGCCGAGCAACATCCGCGTGATCAAATCGCAGAATGAAAAAGTGTTCGCATACATCAGCCTTGGTGAAGTCAATGCCAATGCGCCGCACTACCAAGAATTGAAAGGACACACCTTGGGACGCAATAAAATATGGGACAGCTATTACCTCGACCTTAGATCGGCAGCAACCGTTGAAACAATTATGACCATTGTTGATGAGACTTTTGAAAAAGGATATGATGGACTTTTCCTTGATAATCTCGACAATTTTACGATTCACGGTCCGCAGAAAAATCAGAAAAATGAAATCCTGGCACTGCTCAAAAAAATAAAAGCAAAATATCCGAAAAAGCAATTCATCCAGAATGCAGGCATCGACCTCGCTCCGGAAACTGCACACTACGTGAATGCCATTGCAATTGAGTCGATTGCAAGCGATTATCATTTTAACGATAAAACTTATAATTTAAGGGAAAAGAAGCAATTTGAAACGTTGCTTTCCAGATTACAGTCGGTAAACGAATCCCTCAAAATCCCGGTAATTCTCATAGAATATTCCGATTCTGTTCAACTCACCAAGAAAATAACAGAAAGGATTGAACCGACAAAATTTGATTACTTTATTGGCAACATTGACCTGCAGCGATTGCCGGCATTTAAACAGTAAACGGCATGATGTTCCTCACCAGTTCAATATTATTAGGTTTTATAAGGCTGTGCTTTATAATCCTTTTTTTATTTTATCTCAACAGGAAGTTTGTCAACGTATCACGGCACCTAAGTTTCCTTGATTTTATAATCTGTAATTGGTTTCGCTACGGCAGCATCACGCTTTTGGTCATTTTTTCTCTGATCCAGTTAAATGCATACAATCTGTTCAATTGTCTTTTCGTGATGCTTATCATCACGGTGGTGGATGGTATGGGCATAAAAAACCTGCGGAATTTGCGACAATATTTTCATGCGCAGATCAAAGATGCACTTCTGAATTTCCTCAAGGACGTCGAAACCAACAAAACATTCTGGTCATGGTTTGCATTGGATAGGGATCAAAGGAAAACGAAACGACAACGCAACAATTTTATCCTTGTTTTGACCGTAATCATTGGCGGAATTACGTTTTTGAGCCGCTATTATTTTATCCTTTATGACAATTATTCGCTGTCGGATGCGTGGATATACGATCTTACCAAAGTTATCCAATCCGATCTTCAAATCTGGTTTGGCAACGAAGTAACGGTAGATGGTGAATTTGCCCTCGTAAACTTCTATGCGAAAATTACCGACGTCAGTACAGAAATAGCATTGCAGGTTGTAGCCATACTCGAATCGACGTTGCTTGCATTGATTATTTTCTGGATCATCCACAAACTCACGCCATCAAAATTCCTGGCCCCGATAATCGCTTCGCTCGCTTTCGCGCTCGTATATGTGCTCACACCACTTAACGTTTATTTTCTGCTCAAAGCCAATCCGTTGTTTTTTGCACTCACATTGGCACTGCCGGCATTTGTATTTTTTCTGAAGCCAAATGCACTGAAAACAACCAAACTCAGTTATTTTTTAAGCTTCTTCGTAGTTTTTATTGCCATCGGGTTGATCGATCTTTTTACGATTTGTATTCTCGTACCGCCATTTATTCTTATCGGATTATTTTTTACAAAGTATCAGGACAGATCGTACAAACTCTCGGTAGTATTTGCATTAATCGCCGCAGCGTTGGTGCTTTGCGTAATTTACGGAATTGCATGCTATTGGCAGCGCACCGATTTACTCGAATTTTTCCAGGCAAGCTTATTGTCGGTGAGTTCTTATACTTATGTGCCCCAGCTCATCATGCCTTATGACGAAATTATTCGATTTGTGCAATACACCACTTTTGGCGGACTTTTACTGATGGTCATCCTGGCAATAGTAAAAAAGGAGAATTGGCGATCAGGGTTTGTTTTCATCATATATTTTAATTTTCTTATTGCACTGACTTACGTAAGCAACGAATGGCTCGACGTGGATATGCTCAAAAACTCGCTTTCGGTGTTTATTCCTGTATTGATTGGATTAAACCTCGCCGTTGTGATCCACATTTTCAATTTTGTTTTGGGACGTTTCAAAAGGTTTACGCCGATTACCGTTACTGCGATTATCGCCGCGATGATATACGCTTCGATATTTTACCAGCAAAAGAATATCAATTCGCTGACGGTTTCCGACCAAACGCCGAAACAAATCCTTGACGCCTATGACAAAATCAGCCAGTCATTTTTCCCTTTTTCCTATTGTGTGGTCAATGATCCTGAAACACAGGTAATCAGTACCAACAAACACTTTTTTATGAACTACGATTTTTTCCTGAGTGATTATCTTGCTATTGATTCTATTAATTTTAAACACAGGAAAGATCCGAAATTTCTAATTAAACATCCGGAATATTCGATTTCCAAGAGTATCTTGGTATTTGTACTCAACGATTCGAAAAAAAAAGAAAACAACATCTATTCGCTCAACAAACAACTTAGCGTTGCGTTGCTCAAGGAAATCGCGCACCTGCGTAAACGCGGACGCAAAATCAACTTGTTTTATAAAAGCCATATTCTCGATGTGTACGAGATCGTAAACGAACCCAATGAAAGTAAAATTTCAGACTTAATATTTTAGGACATGAAATCGATTCAAAAACAAACCTTTAAATATTTATACCTTGTTGCAATCCTTGCGGCTCTGATCCTTTCTAGCTGTCAGGGACTCGATGACTGGTCTGATTTGCAAAATATGGATCTGTTTAACAATAAAAAAGAAGAAGATAATACCTTCAAAAGATATACAGAACCAGGCATGAGCACTGAGCCGTTGATTGAATTTATTGTTGATGAGAGCTCAAAAACATGCCGCGATTACAGTCGCGGCATCCAGAAAGCTTGCGATTACACCAAGTTGCCTTTTCGTTCGGTTAATATAAAGAAATGGAATGTCACCCATGCGATTGCACCTACAACACGTGTTATTTGCGTATATAACACTCAAAAACTGAATGACCAATCGATACCGGTTTTGCTAAACTTTGTTTCAAACGGCGGAACGCTTTTCCTTCCATGTGCAAATGAAGACCGCAGGATGGCCTACATGCTTGGCTTTAAACCCGAAGCAGAATATGCAACTGATACCAAATCAAGCGGATGGTATTTCAATACCGCGATGCTTCCGGGAATGAAAGGAAGGACCTATACAGGCGTTTTTGAGCTCTTCGGATTTGCAGCTGAGAACTTTTCGAGCCGCGTAAAAATACTGGCCACTTCTATGAATAACCCAAATTTTCCTGCCATAGTCGAAAATACAATTGGCAACGGGCGTGTACTGCTTTATAATACTTCGGGCGACTTTATCAAGAACGATCGTGGATTTCTTTTTGCGGGAATTTTGAGGGGCCTCGAGGGAATTCCGTATCCCGTTGCAAATACAGCTACTGTATTCCTCGACGATTTTCCCGCGCCGCAATATGAAACGAAAGTAGAACCGGTTGCTTCCGAATTTGATATGAGCATGTCCGATTTTGTCAATACCATTTGGTGGCCCGACATGAAGAAATTATCAAAGGAATTCAAGATTCCATATTCGGTCATGACCACTTTTGATTATCGCAACAAAATTGTCCCGCCGTTTACGCTCGACCAATGGAATGCCGAGAAAATTACCATCAACAATAAAACGGAACCTCTGACGGATTGGTTGGTACGGGATGCCGCCAAAAATGGCAATGAAATCGCATTTCATGGTTACAATCACGTTTCATTGATGACGGAGCTTTGGAAAAACCAACAGTTTATCGGAACTTCATTAAATACAGTAAAGAAAAAATGGGAGATCAGTAACTATGGGAAATTGCCCGTTACGTATGTTCCGCCGTCGAATGAAATTGATAAAAAAGGAGTTATAGCGCTCAAGAAAGCCATGCCGTCATTAAAGTACATGTGCAGTCTTTACCTTGGTGATTTATACGAAGGTGGCAATCGTGAATTTGATTATGAACCCTACGAAAAGAATTTCTTCGATTACCCTAGAATTTCGAGCGGATTTTACCTCAACAACGACCGAAAGTACAATCTCCAATCGATGTACATTCTCACAGGAATATGGACGCATTTTGTGCATCCTGACGATATTTTTCAGATACCCGAAAAGAATACCAAAAAAGAGGAAGTTCGCGACATGCGAAACGGAGAGGGGTTGGGCTGGTATAAAACAAAAGGCAAAAATAAAGGGCTGTATTCTGAATTCAGAAAAAACCTGCTCGAAATGACTTCGACATACCCACAGCTCAGATTCGTAAGTGCGGGCGAAGGTGCGCCAATAGCCATCAATTGGCGGGCGTCGCGATATACCCATAAATCGGCAAACGGTTTATATTCTGTTACGCAGCTAAATCCTGATGACAATACCAAACAATATTGGTTTATGTATGTGAGCGCCGAAAATGCGGCTAGGGCAGAAGCAAAGCTAAAAACACAGGCCGTAAGTTACAGCAAAACACTAATGATGGATGGCTATTTATATTCGGCATACATGAACAAGCCGAAATTAACTGTGTTGGACTTGAAATATAAAGGTCCAAACGAGCGCGCCTTACAGTCGAAGGTGAATTTAATGGTCCGCGCAGATTTGGCAAAATACAATGAATCAATCCGAAAATTCCTCAAAGGAGAAGAATTTATTGATGATTCCGATAAAAAACTAAAACAGGAAATAGCAGCGCTCAAGAATAAAATGCTCAACACAGCAGCTATTGATTCGGTTACGTGGAATAAATACGCCAAATATCAATCGTGGGAAAACAAAGGGGAAGAAGTTTGGAAAATACTTGAAGAGCACGTTGCCAAATATCCTACCAGGGATAATGTGATGTATTCAAAGGAACTCGACAGAATCATTGGTTATCCGAATGACCTGGTGAAGGAAAAATGGATGAGCGCACAGATCATGGTCACGCCAAATGACAAAGACCTGCTCAACAGTTATGTTGCCAATTTCTATACCGATGAAAACCAAGAAAAAATTAAGAATGCGTTAAAGGCGCTGCTGACAGTTGATACTTCTCCGAGCAGTTATATAAATTATATCAAACATTTGCTGACTTACAAGCCCGATGAAGCGCGAATGGAACTCACCGACAAAAAACCGTCGAAAGAACTTTCGGAGTTAGCAACTCAGATCGCGTGGTTATTTGCCGACACCAACGATTATCTAAAGGCCTACATTTGGTCGGAATACAGCGATGAAATTGACTTTGTGACCAGGATGAACTGGCTCATCGAGGCGCGACAATTTAAAATCCTGGAGAAAGAATACCTTAAATATATTGCGCTGCATCCCGAAGATGTCAAAGCCAAAAGCACCATGAGTAACGTTTATCACGAAATGGGACGCTTTAAGGAGTCGTGGGTACTTGCAAATTCGCTTCCGGAAAGCGAAGACAAAGAGGTATTGCGCAAAATGCTCAATCGGGATGTGGTCTATGAATCTGCCGACCTGCAACAGGATTTAATTGCCAATCACAGCGCACTGTTTTATCCTGACATCAGCGCATCGCTTATTAAGGAAAACCGACTCAAAAGAGGGAACTACATCAATTTGTTAAGTTCTTTAGAAACAAATCAAGCCAACACTGCCATCCAAAAGAATGAACTGTCGTATAATTTTTACGATAAGAAAAAAAACATCCACAGCATTGCAGGTACTTATAACAAATATTTAAAACAAGAACAGTCCGACTTTAGTTATAGCGACAATTACGACAATGCGCTAGGTGGAATTCAATATAAATTTACAACAGGAGAAAGGGAAGGCAAACCTCAATTTTGGTCGCGAGCGCGGGTAGAACTGGATAAAAATACTAAAGCGTATTATCAATTCGGAATCGGAATGACATCTTCTAAAGAACGAAAATACCGATCAGGGGAATTCAATATTTTTCCTGTTGAAACTGCGCCGGGCCTCAATCAGGGAATTTATCAGATGCGACTAAACCTGTATCAGGATTTCTACCTCTTCAAGTTTATAAACACCAGCATTTCGTTCGAAGGTAATTATTATACAAACGGCAGATTGTCGATTGATACCATTGTCAACCAGCCGATTATCAATCCCGAGCGATTTGAGAGAACGATATATAAACCACTAAATGAAACCACTTACACGGTCACCGAAACAGGCACCTCATACGGCGGCTCGTTGACAGCGCGGTTTATGCTTGATAATGGTGCTGAAAAAAAATCTAAATTGATCCCTTTTCTGGAATCGCAATATTCGCTCGGATCGCGAAATCTGCCGTCAGGATATCCTTATTGGATGATCAGGCATCGTTTGTATGAAGGAGGTGGTTTGGGATGGAAACTAAAACTCACGAACTTTGAGTCTAAAATCGAAGCCGCCTACTTCTTCGACGATTATAGCGATAATTTCCAAAGATTCAGCGGAAACGTGTCTTACCAGATTTTCGATTACACAGCATTGACGGCAGGAGCGGAGCTCTTTTCACAGAAAAAGTATTATTCGAATTCAGTGCTGTTCGGAATTAAATACAATATGAAAAAGCGCACCAAGAAATAGAAAATAAAAAAAGGGACAACAATTAATATGGTCCCTTTTTTTATATACGGCGATTAATGTTTTATAATCAGCTTTCGGATATCTTTTATATTTCCTTTTGAAAGTTCTACAAAATACAGGCCTTCGGTTAAATTTCCTGTATTTACAACCATTTTGTCCGCTTCAATAGTGCTTGAAACTTTGACAGTTTGTCCAATTGAATTGTAGAAAATAATATTATAATCGGCAATATTTTCAAGCGCAATATTCACTTCAGTATTTGCCGGAATGGGATAAACAGTCATATCCAATTTTGCATTATTGGTTGTTGCAAGCGCTCCGTTTACCACGTTTATTGTATGATTGAGGCTGTTGTATCCGGTCGTACTTTCCCAAACGTTTTCATTGGCGAAACGGATTGAAAATTCAGGCCTGCTTGCTAACGAGCTTGCACTGTCCGGTAGGTTGAGATACATTTTATAACTTCCGGCGGGAATATTGGAAGGCAATGTAAGATTTTCGGTGATGTTTAAATCGGCCGTCCCAAGCCAAGTCCGTGGGTCTGTTGCCATCTTAATCTTATATATCTGATTCGTGGCTACATTTTTCAATACAATAAAAGCGTTCCTTTCGTTGTACGGCGCTGCAAAACCTGTGTTTTTTATGCTAAGGCTTACTGTTAAAGGCGTTCCGATCGAAACTGCCGAAGGAAGTGCAGCTGAATTCAACTGAAAACGATAACCTAATTTTTTCTGAATATCAGCAAAACAATTGTCCTCCTCGAAATTATCAATCACGTCCGGATAATAGTCCAGATTTAAGAACGACCAGTGAAATTGGGCCATTTCCTGCAAAGCGATGGGGCAATCTGATCGTGGCGAATTGAGTTTACAGGTTTCGCCGCCCATCGGTAAGAATTTGGTTTCCTGAGCAAGATAAGGGTATTCAGCAGTGGCATTCGTATATGTGCCATAATCAGTCGCGCTCGCAAGAAAGCAATCATTGTGATGGGCAACCCGTGCAACATTCGTTCTGTTGTAAGCTTCGGTACTGTTCAATGCCGCTGTGGTAAACAGGTGCTGTTTCATCGCCGGATATCTGATCTGGATCATTCTGTTTGAAGGCAGTGCGGCGAGGATTGCATCAAGGATTTCTTTTCTGTTGTTATAGTTTGCAGTAGTGAGGTTGGTTTGATTATAGCCCCAACCACCAAAGTCTGCCTGGCTGGTATAATACCATTCGCCCCAAACGCCAATAAAACCAGCCTGCATAACGGTGATAACGTCACTATTTGATTGCAAAAAGGGAGTCAATTGCTGAATGTGGGCAAGCATTTGCGCTTTTGTCGCGTCTCGCTGCGGCACGCTTTCATCCGTAGAATATGAAAAGCGAAGGATACATTTGAGTCCCGCATTTCTGATCTTATTAAAATCGCTTTGCATCGTTGTCAAAAACGAAGCAGAGATCGGCGAATTTACGAAAGCATCGAGGCGGACTTCGCGATAAATCAAAGAAATAGAATTGTTGACGCGATAATTGGTGAGTATCGACTGGTCAAGAGCAGAATTTGATGTCGTATGCTTATAAAATCCGCGTTCAGGATTAGAGAAAACTGCCGACGAGGGTGTGTAAGTGATGTTCGTTATTTGCGCATTTCCGAGAAAACAAAGAAAAAATCCTAACAGGGTTATCAAATTCTTCATAGTTGAGTGATTAGATATTCTTAAATCGATACATTTGATGTTAAATCGTTCATCGCAAATTTATGTAGATTAACAGTAAAAATAATCGACGAAATGCGCTTTTTTGGATAAATTATCGACGAAATGCACAAATAAGATGAATTTATCAGAATTAGACTATAAATATTAATACAATTGTAAGAAATGTTTGGATAATTGGGTCAAGAAAGTTTTTAACAACTAGTTCTCAATTGTTTATAACTATGGTTTTAACCAGAAAAATTGCGGTGGCTAGTAAATGCGCATTTGGTCTAAAGTTTTTGTTGCATATAGATTCAATTGATTTTATCGAACTATAATTTATATTATGTAAAATAGACTTTTAATAAAATATTGATAACATGGCTTCCTATTGCTTGCAGCGTTAAACTTTAAGCTTTAAATTTACTACTTACCAAACTACAATCCAATATGACCGCCATCGTAGAACGTATTGCCGACTTTCTTAGGGAATATCCACCTTTCAACAATCTGTCGCTTGAACAATTAAAAATCGTTGCTACAAGTATTCGGGTAATAAATCTCGAAAAAAACAAAATTTTATTTCAGATTAATGATCCGCTGCATGATACGTTTTATGTCGTAGCTTCCGGCGTCGTGAATTTAACTGTGATTTCAGATGCCGAAGAAACGCTGATTAATAAATGTATTGAAGGCGATGTTTTTGGATTGCGTCCTTTTTTTGCCAAGAATAATTATATGATGACAGCCAAAGCGCGTGAAGAAAGTATTGTTTATGGGATTCCAATATCGGCATTTCGTCCTTTTGTGGCTCAGAATGCGGAGGTGCTCAACTTTTTGCTCGAAAGCTTCGCTACAAATTCAAACAATCCGGGCGATCGCGAAAACAAAGGTAAATTACTTTCCGATCAGGTTGTATATTCTGGCCCGCAATCCGAAATTCAATATTTTCAATCGCTTTCCTACAACCGTGCTCCTCTTAAAGCTGCCATTTCAAATTCAGCCAAAGAAGTTGCACAACTGATGACCGACAATCTGCTTGATTGCGTAGTCATTTCCGAAAGTAATTTCCCTATCGGTATTGTGACCGATACCGATATGCGTTCAAAAATTGCAACGGGCCGCTTCCCTGTCACCACAACAATCGACAGAATTATGGCAGCTCCCGTAATCACTGTCGCTGAGAATGTTTCCCTGGCTGAAGCCCAGCTGCTGATGCTCCAATATAATGTTAGCCATTTATGCGTAACCCAAGACGGGACTGACAAATCGGAAATAAAGGGATTGATCTCCGAGCACGACCTGATTGTTGCTCAAGCCAGTAACCCTGGTGTTTTGATAAAAGAAATCAAACGCTCCCAAGATGCCAAAGACCTTAAGAAAGTGAGGACAAAATTGACAGAATTGATCCAAACTTCGCTTGCGAAAAACATTCCGTTGGCGCATATCACCAATATTGCCAGTGAAATCAATCTTGCGATCATCAAACGTTCAGTGGAATTGTCGATTCTCGAAATGGGATCGCCTCCTGCCCGCTTTGCATGGCTTAGCATCGGAAGTCAGGGCCGTAAAGAACAACTGTTGCTCACTGATCAGGACAGCATTTTAGTGTTCGAAGATGTAGCCGCCGATAAATACCGCGACGTAAAGGATTACTTCCTTAAACTTGCAAAAAAGACCACAAATACACTTGAAAAAGTGGGTTACGTACCCTGTCCATATGGTCACATGGCGAGCAATATTCTTTGGTGTAAATCATTGACAGACTGGATTAAACAATACAGCAATTGGATGAATACTCCCGGCGAAATCAGCAATGAGATCAGCAGTGTTTTCTTCGATTATGAGTTGGCATTTGGAGAACCAAAAATTGAAGAAGCGATAACCGATGCAATATTCAACAACACAAGAAAGAATAAATTGTTTTTTGATTATCTTGGCAATGATGCGCTGCGAAAACCTGCGCCACTGAGTTTCTTCAAAAAATTCAATGTCGAAGAAGATGGTGTCAATAAAGACAAATTTGATATCAAGACCCGAGCGTTAATGCCGTTAATAGACAGCGCAAGACTTATAGTATTGAGCCATAATATCAGGGAAATAAATAATACCTATTTAAGGTTCAAGCAATTGGCGATGGTTGACCCGAAGCATTCTGAGATTTTTCTCAATTGCGCCGAAGCTTTCCAGACTTTATTCCGTTTCCGAACGCAGGAAGGACTTAAAAATGACAATTCCGGCCAGTACGTTAATCTCGAAGAAATGTCAAAAGCCGATCGCGAACGCCTTAAAAATGCACTTGCGCCGATGAAAGATCTCGAAGAACTGATCAAAGACACATTTCAACTGACACAATTTTCATAGTATGTTTGATTGGATAAAAAACCTGAATAAAGAATATCCCGAATTCTGGAAAAATTATATTTCAAAATTCGAGAAAAGGACTTCACGTTTTGTGATTTTGAGTACGGAAACCACAGGGCTGAATCCCGAAAAAGATGTCATTCTCTCATTCGGCGCGGTTGCCGTAGTCAACAACAGTATTTTAATAGGTGACAGCTTCGAAGTATTGTTGCTCCAATATAAGTTTCTCCATGATAATGATATGTCGAATGAATTTATCATTGAAAGCAAACAACCAAAAATGGGTGAGCGTGAAGCAGTCGAAGCTTTTATCGAATATATCGGAAATGCAATCCTGGTAGGACATCGCATTCATTTTGATGTCGAGATGATCAATGCAGCACTTGAAAAGCTTGATTGCGGCCGACTCAAAAATGAAGCGCTCGATATCGAAATCATGCACCGGAAGTTGCTTGATATCACAGACAAACAATTTTCCGTAGATGAATTGTGCAAGATTTATAATGTCAAAAGAAGCGAACGGTATTCAGCGGCTGAAGATGCCTATGCAATTGCACTTTTATTCCTCAAACTCAAATTAAAATTGGGATTGAATTAATGCCACGATAGTTTCAAATTTTCCATGATGGCTTATTGATGCAGGGTTTAAACGATTGGATCCGTCAATAAAATTTGGGCAACCATTCACCTTCACAATTGCGGTTCTGTTTTTTAATATGGAAACCTTTGTAAAATCACGGTTATCAACAACGGCAACAGAGTGAATATAGTCATCCACAATTTTGGTTTGCGTGTAATAAGTCGCGTTTTGGGTGCGAACTTCGCCATCATAAACGCCATTCTTCAACGTTAATGAAGAACATTCGAAATAAGTCGGATTAAAAACACGGCGTCCCGTTTCGCGATGGTAAATTTTATAACTCGCTTCTTTTCTGCTCCACAAACTCCAGAGCCCAATATCAGGATTCTCAGCAGCAGCAATCATCAACTGTTCTTTCGGCGTGAAAATTTTATCGAGGTATCCATTGCGCTTCCAATTGCTTTCGTCTCGGGCAAATTCTAAATCGATGACGTCGTTGCCAATCATTTTTCGGATAATTTGCTTTCGATTATTCCTAATGCAGCTTTGATGTTGAGCATTTTTTCCATCGACTCGTTATCGATTGAAATTCCGAAAGCGTCTTCAATATCCAAGATTATATCGACCAGATTAGCCGAATTGATTTTAAGATCCGTAATAAAATCCGTGTCTTCAGTAAGATTTTCAAAAGCTTCCTGACCTTTGACATAGGGCTTTACAATCGTTTTTAATTTCGTAATGGTTGCTTCTTTGTTCATGAGGTTTTGTATTTTTTAAAGATAACACAGGCGTTTACATCGCCAAATCCGAAACTCGCCTTGGCAACAATATTTAAACCTTTTTCAATCAGTTTTGAAGGAATTCTCGACACATCAACGATGGCGGAAATTTCAGGATGCAAATCTTCGCAGTTGATGTTTGGAAAAATAAAATGCTGATGCAGTTGCAATACCGCGGCCACACTCTCAACGCTTCCCGCGCCCGTCACGCAATGGCCAACCATTGACTTGAGCGAATTAATATATGGGAAGTTATTTCCATTTCGTTCCAATGCCTCAGCCCAATTTTGTATTTCAAGGCTGTCTTTTGTGGTTGCCGTCAGATGTCCGTTGATCGCATCAATTTCCTTTGCAGAAATTCCGGCATCTGTTATCGCGTCCTGAATGCATTTTTTAACGGCTACTGGATTTGGCGCTGTCATGCTCCCCTCGCCTCTTTGTCCGCCCGAATTGATGTTTCCTCCTAAAACTTCAGCATAAATTTTGGCGCCACGCTCCAATGCTGAATCGAGGTCTTCAAGTAACAATGCCCCAGCGCCACTACCCGGAACAAACCCAGATGCAGAGGCACTCATTGGCCGTGATCCCTGTTCTGGCGCATCATTATGCTTGAAAGTGCAAACCCGCATGGCATCAAAACCTGCCCAGATATAAGGCCCGCTGTCGCTTGTACTGCCTGCCAAAACGCGTTTGGCTTTTCCGTGTTTGATTCGCTCGTAAGCCATTAGAATACTTTCGGTTCCGGTTGTACAGGCCGAAGAGTTGGTTGTAACCTGGTTTCCCAAACCCAACTTTCCTCCGAGATAGGCACTCACGCCGCTATTCATCGTTTGTGCGACCGAATTGCTGCCAAGACGCCGCACCTGCATATCATCTATTTTATAAAAACATTCGCGCCATTTTTCGACACCCGAAGTTCCTGTGCCGAAAATTGTTCCCGAATCCCAATCAGGATCGGCACTGATATCTATTGGTAATCCGGCATCTTTCCAGGCATCCATGCCTGCAATAACACCATACAATACTGCAGTCGAATTAAAATTGCGCAATTCGAGTTCTGTGAAGTATTGAAGCGAGAGCGCTTCCGAAACTTCCGGCGTGCCCGAAATCTGACATGAAAACTGCAGTTTCTCAAGTGCTTCATCGTGCTTGATTCCCGAAATGCCATTTTTGATGGCATGGGTAAATGCATCGAGCCCGACGCCATTCGGCGCTACAATCCCGAGTCCTGTAATCACTACTCTCCTACTCATTTTTTGAAATTATAATCCCCGAAATCGTACCACCGCAAACTTCTGTCCCGGCTTCATTTTTCATAGTCACGCGGCATTTAAGTTTACCAAACCTAAAATATATCTTTTCCGAAATTACTGTTACCTTTTCATTGGGAAATACAGGTTTTAAAAATTCTATTTCCATTGAACTTAAAGCAATTGCGGTGTTTTTATTCAATACATCATTTGCTAAATAAATTCCGAGGCATACCACGCCAATCTGCGCCATCGTTTCAGTAAGTATCACTCCAGGCGTAACTGGTGCATCGGCAAAATGACCTTTATAAAAGTCGAGATTTTCATCAAAAGTAAATGTTCCTTCGACTCCGTTTTCATTCACATGCACGAGTTCATCCACAAAAAGAAATGGTTTTTTGTAAGGCAATCGTTTGATGATTTCACTCAATTCCATCTGCAATTTACGAATTAAAATTCCAACAGGATACGCTGCGCAGAAAAACCCGGACCAAAACTAAGCATCAAACCTTTGTCTCCTTTTTTCGGAAAATTACTCACAATCCTTTCCAATACATACATCACGGTGGCGCTTGACATATTGCCATAAAGACGCAAAACCTCTTTGGTATCGTCAATATTTTTCCCGAGATCCGAAAACAAATCTTCGACCGTTTGGATGATTTTTTTGCCACCGGGGTGAAAAATCAAGTGATCAATATCTTTTATTTCAAGATTATTCTTCGCCAGAAAAGGATGAATGATATCAGGAAAGTATTCTGAAATTGTATCGGGAACAGCGACATCGAGCACCATTTGTAATCCCGAGTTGGTCAATTTGAATCCCATCATATGGATATTATCATAAAAATGATACATCTCGTCTGCGATCATCTCCGGCCCATCATCATTTTCATGCGAAGACAGCAATGCACATGCGGCGCCATCACCAAAAATGGCAGCGCTTACTATATTTGCCATCGAATAATCATTCAGTTGGAAAGTGGCTGTCGGACTTTCAACTGCAATCACTGCTGCCCTTTTCCCTGGATTTGATGCGAGAAAATTTTTGGCGTAAATCATACCCGAAATCCCCGCGGCGCAACCCATTTCTGTGACAGGAAGCCTGACAATGTCCTGGCGCATTTGCAATTTGTTGATTAGGTACGCATCGAGAGACGGAATCATAATCCCGGTGCAGCTAACCGTGATGATATAATCAAGATCCGTGGGATTCCAGTTGGCTTTCTTTAATGCTTTGTCAAGCACTTTTTCGCCGAGGTCAATCATTGCATCGATATAAATATCATTACGTTCCTCGAAAGAGGTTTGCGTAAAAACATCAATCGGATCCATCACCGAATAACGTTTGTCAACGCATGCCCCTTCGAAAATCTTTTTCACTTTCCGGACAAACCGCTCGTCCTGTCCGTCGAGCCAAATATCGAGTAACGGGATGATTTCTTCGGTTGACCGCGAATATGATGGCAATTGGCTTGCTACAGTTTTAATTTTTACACTCATGTCTTTGAAATGATCCATTGGTAACGGAAAGCCCATTTCCATTGGATTTTATATTTTTTTAGTTTTAATTTTTCAGCTAGCGGTATCAATTCTTCCTTTTTAAATCCACGCAAAATTGACGTCAGCCCATCTTCTTTCGAAATCTTATTGAGTCTGAATATAAAGCATATTGCCTGAAACAACCTGTAAGCGATGCTACTGCGGTGAAGGTCGTTAATTACGATTCCAATTTGCGCATTTTGATTGCATTTTGCAAGCAGTTCTTCGATTTCGTTGTCTTTGAAGTGATGGAGCGTCAAGGTTAAAAGCACAATATCGTAGTTTAATTCGTTCAATACACTTCCAAACATATCCTCACATCGGTATTCAATCTGCGGGAAATCATTTGACAGTTTACGCGCATAATTGATTGTAAATTGGTTTGCATCGACGCCGATTAGCCTGAATTTGAGGTTTTGCTTTGTAGCGTAGGCTGTCAGGTTGCGCAGCATATCGCCGTTCCCACATCCCAAATCGACAATGGTAATCTCTTTTGACAAGTCGGCGTGAGCCAACAAATCTGCTACGCCATGGATCGTCAATTTATTTCCACCAAGCAAGCGATTGATCTTGGCAATTTTATCAAGCGCGACATGGAGCGCTTCGCCTTTTAGGGAAAAGTCGTCCATGATTTCGGGTTTATCCGTTCTGTATTTGGTATCAATCGGCAAGATCAGGCTGGTATTGTCAACGGCTTCCCGTGTGTTTTGGTAATTATTTTCGGCAGAATAGATGGAAACAATGTTACGATGCGAAGCAGGTTGTCCGCAAGATTGGCTTTGGTAAATATTTTGGCGAGAACCCGGCCAACATCGAGTCGTTTCTTAAAGTTTGAATTCCACTCCGCCGTATATTTCTTTTCAAGCTCTTCCCTGGTTTTGATGTCGCCCGACAGATATTTTTCGAGAAACTCCGAAACGATTTTTGCGCTGTGTATCGCCATCGCCATCCCATTGCCACATAAAGGATGAATCATTCCAACGCTATCGCCAATCATGAGCATGTGGTTTTCGACCGCATTTTTCTTATCGAAAGAAATCTGGCTGATCGTCAGCGGCTTGTCAAACAATGGTGTGCTGTTGTCAAAGATATTCTTTAGATTGGGATTTGCAGAAAGGACATACTTTTGGTAATCTTCAATGTTTTTGTAATTCTTGAAAGTTTTGTAATCAGCCAGATAACATACGTTTATTTTGTTATCCTCAACTTTGGAAACGCCGCAATAACCGCCTTTGAAGTTATGGAGCCCAACAACATGATCCGGAAAAAAACCTTTGTAATGCCCTTTTACGGCAAGCCACGGCGATTGATGTTCAATAAATTCACGATGCAATTTCTGGTCGAGGTTGGAACGTTTTCCATAAGCTCCGATAACAAGATGCGATTTGAGGAAACCATTATTGGTGGTTTTGACCGTAAATTCATCATGATCAAAATCGATATTTTCAACGGTGTCGCGAACAAACCTGCAATTTCTTTCGAGCGCTTTACGGTATAAAAAATTGTCTAACGCATAGCGACTGACGCCAAAGCCACCCAACGGAAGATTTCCGTTAAGGATTTTCCCATGGGCTGTCGAAAAAACAATTTTGGTAATGGTTGCCGGCTTGAGTTCAGACAAATCCAGGTCGAGCCATTTGAGATAAGGCAAAACTTCGTTCGAAATATATTCGCCGCAGACTTTGTGTTTTGGATATTCGTTTTTTTCAATTACCGTTACGGCAAATCCACTCCTTGATAGGTGAATTGCGGCTGTAAGCCCTGCTAATCCGCCTCCGATAATTTGTACATCCTTGCGTTCCATAATGGGTAAAAATAGGAAAACTATTCCCAAAATATTTGTAACCTAAATGTAAAACCTTACAGAATTACAAGAAAAAGCACATTTTTCTATAACCGTCCATTTTTAATTTCGTCAACAATCTCGGGGTTTAGCAGTGTGGTTATGTCACCAAAATTCGAAAAATCGCCTTCTGCAATCTTACGTAGAATCCGGCGCATGATTTTTCCCGAACGCGTTTTCGGAAGTCCCGATACGAATTGTATTTTATCGAGTTTAGCTATCGGTCCGATCTGGTCGGAAATCAGTTGGTTGATTTCACCTTTCAAATTGTCCTGATTTCTGCTCTCGCCGGTTTCTTTCAAAATTACATACGCATACAGTGCGTTTCCTTTGATGTCATGTGGAAATCCGACAATAGCGCTTTCGGCAACGGCGGGGTGTTCGTTGATGGTATCTTCGATTGGCGCCGTGCCCAGATTATGCCCCGAAACAATTACGACATCATCTACTCTTCCCGTAATCCTGTAATATCCGACTTCGTCGCGCAATGCGCCGTCGCCCGTAAAATATTTTCCGGGAAAAGTCGAAAAATACGTGTCTTTATACCGTTGGTGGTCGCCCCAGATTGTCCTTGCTATCGCGGGCCAAGGAAATTTGATACAGAGGCTTCCCGTTACCTGATTTCCTTCAATTTCATTGCGCTTTTCATCCATCAATACGGGCTGTATTCCGGGAAGCGGCAGCGAAGCATAGGTTGGTTTTGTCGGCGTTACGAAAGCAATTGGTGAAATCATAATGCCGCCCGTTTCGGTTTGCCACCACGTATCAACGAGCGGACAGCGTTTTCCGCCGACGTGATCGTTATACCAGTGCCAGGCCTCTTCATTTATCGGTTCTCCTACTGATCCGATAACTTTGAGCGATTGCAATGGAAAACCCTGGACATAGTCGATATTTTCTTTAGCCAGCGACCGTATTGCCGTTGGCGCTGTGTAAAAATGCGTGATCTTGTGTTTTTCGATGACTTCCCAAAAACGGCTGAAGGTTGGATACGATGGAACGCCCTCGAAAATTACAGTTGTTGCGCCATTTAACAGCGGACCATACAAAATATACGAATGCCCGGTAATCCATCCGATGTCGGCCGTGCACCAGAAAATATCGTTCTCCTCATAATTGAAAACGTTCTTAAAAGTATAGCCCATGTAAACCATGTAACCCGCGGTAGTGTGGACCATTCCTTTCGGCTTGCCTGTCGAGCCTGACGTATATAGGATGAATAACGGATCTTCGGCGTCCATGATTTCAGCGACATTATTATCGGAAGCATTATCGAGAAGCGGTTGCAACCATTGATCGCGGCCTTCTTTCATCGTGATTTCGGCGCCCGTTCGTTTTACGACCAAAACTTTGGATACATCCGGACACTTTTCTAAAGCTTCATCAACAATCGATTTGAGCTCAATAGATTTGCTGCCACGAAACCCGCCATCGGAAGTAATAATGATCTTGCAGTCGCTGTCGTTGACCCTGCTCGAAACCGCAGAAGCTGAAAATCCTGCAAAAACGACCGAATGGATTGCACCAATTCGCGCGCAGGCCAGAACGGAAACTGCCAATTCCGGAATCATAGGCAGGTAGATGCAAACGCGATCGCCCTTTCTGACGCCTTGCTCGCGCAGTACGTTCGCCATTTTACTCACGCGCTGGTGTAAATCAGAATAAGTAATGTGCAAGGCAGTTTCGTTTGGATCGTTAGGCTCAAAAATAATCGCGGTTTTGTTGCCACGGCGCGCAAGATGGCGGTCGATACAATTTTTGACTATATTGACTTTGGCACCCGTAAACCATTTGATTTCGGCTTCTCCCATATTAAAATCAACCACTTTATCCCATTGCTGGTACCAGGTGAAATTTTCTTCGGCAATCTTTCCCCAAAACTTCCTCGGCTCACGGATCGACTTGTTGTAGTGCTTAAAATACTGTTCTAAGTTTTTGATTTTGTAATAGCTCATTTGTTATTTTTTTGAGTGTCGTATTCTCCGCGAACCGCATACAAGCCAAATGTCCCCAGGCCCAAAACGATTAGTGGTGTTAAGATAAAAAGGATGATAATTCCGAAAACGAGGTCTTCCTGTTTGCCCGAACTTAATTTTGGCAGCCCAAACACAAAGATGCAAAAATAGGCCGACGCGATTGCCAGGAGCAGCCATACAATTCCTAAAATTCGTTTGATAAAGTCAGTCTTCATAATTTTAATTGTGTGCAGTTTCATTTTTCCTTTCCAAATAAATCATTCCTATCGCAAAGCATACAGCAGCAATCACTATGGGATACCAAAGTCCCTCGAGATAAAATTCAGGGTCGCCGTTGGCTTTTGCATTGGCAACAAAATAGGTTGAAATCGCAGGAAGCAATCCGCCGAAAATCCCATTTCCTACATGGTACGGCAATGACATCGACGTATATCTGATTTTAGTTGGAAACATTTCAACCAAAAATGCCGCAATCGGTCCGTACACCATTGTGACAAAGATCACCTGGACAAACACTAGAAAAATGAGCCACCATTTATCATGTGCGTGGATTGTAAGCGTTGTTTTAATTTCTGGCGGCGCAGATGCGTTATTGAAATCGGTTGTGGCAACGGTTTTTAGATGTGTGCCATCCGAATAGTCACAAACAGAAGTTATGTGGTTCAAATTCTTTTTGCCATCCACAGTCGTTTCATCAGGCCATGTTTTTAAAATTTCCTTATGCTTTGTGCTGACCGTTTCATACATCGATTTATAGATCGGCCGATACAATACTATGGCAAGTAGCAACCCAGTCATCATAATGCTTTTGCGGCCCAGTTTATCACTGAGCCATCCGAATACAACAAAAAAAGGTGTTCCCATCAGCAATGCGATTCCGAGAAGGCCATCAACCTGTGACGAATCGATATTGAGCACAGTTTTCATAAAGCTCATTGCGTAAAATTGACCCGTGTACCAAACCACGCCTTGGCCCATCGTAGCGCCGAACAACGCGAGTAATACAAATTTGAGATTGTATTTATTTCCAAAACTTTCTTTGAGTGGATTTTTACTTGTTTTTCCTTCCGATTTCGCTTTGGCAAACTCAGGCGATTCGTGCATTTTTTTACGTATTAGATAGGATACAAAAACCATAACAATTGAAACCCAAAATGGTACGCGCCAGCCCCAATTGTCAAAATCGGCTTCCGATACTATATTTTTCGTTGCCAAAATAACCATCAGCGAAACAAACAAACCCGCTGTTGCCGTGGTTTGTATCCAGGAAGTCCAATACCCACGCTGGTTTGCAGGAGCGTGTTCCGCTACATAAGTCGCAGCGCCGCCATATTCGCCGCCCAAAGCCAAACCCTGCAGCAATCTTAAAATCAAAACGAGTATCGGCGCCAGGTAACCAATCGATTCAAAACTCGGGACGCATCCGATCAGGAAAGTCGCACCGCCCATCAATAATAATGTCGCCATAAAAGTATATTTGCGACCCACCAGATCGCCGAGCCGTCCGAAAAATAACGCACCAAACGGACGAACAACAAATCCTGCCGCAAAAGTGGCTAATGTTGATAAAAATGCGGCCGTCGGATTATCCGAAGGAAAAAACTTTGTCGAGATTACCACAGCAAGGCTTCCGAAAATATAAAAGTCATACCACTCAATTAAAGTCCCCATTGACGAGGCCGAAATGACTTTCCAGATTCCTTTTGATCGGTTGCCCATTGGTTTTGTTTTGTTTACCAAATATAAAAATACTTGTGTATAAAAGCGTTCTATCCAATTATTTTCTTACAATAGAAAGCAATGCTTTAAAAGCTGTCGTAATTCTGTTTTTTTTATTTAATTTGTATAAACTTATCACCAGATGCAATTCAACCCCGAAGAAATGGAGCAAAGATCCATTTATAAATTATTAACCGGCGTCGTTATTCCACGTCCAATCGGATGGATTTCAAGCGTCAGTGAAGACGGAATTCCGAACCTCGCGCCGTTTTCCTTTTTTAACGCTGTCGGGGACGATCCGCCGCATGTAATGTTTTCGACTTCGCGCCATAGCAAATCCAATAAAGACACGTTGAATAATGTACTTACGACAAAACAGTTTGTTGTCAACATGGTCACCGAAGAATTAACCGAGCAAATGAACCTCACAGCGCATCCGGTTCCCTCACATGAAAGCGAATTCGAATTTGCCAACCTCACTCCCATTCCATCGCTAAAAGTAAAGCCGCCGCGCGTAAAGGAAAGCCCGATTACAATGGAATGCGAGCTCGTACACCATTACAACCTCGAAAATCACAACCATGGCGGATCTACAATAATTATCGGGCGAATTGTGCTGTTTCATATCGCTGATGAAATGATGCTCGAAGATTTTAAGATTAACCTCGATACTTACAGGCCGGTTTCCCGACTCGCTGGCGCACATTATTCAAAATTAGGTGAATTGTTTTCCATCAACCGAACATAAAATGAAAATAACCGTAATTGGCGCTGGTCCCGGGGGATTGTACTTTTCTATTTTGCTGAAAAAATCCATTCCTGATTGTCAAATCGATGTTTATGAACGCAACAAAGCCGACGACAGTTTTGGTTTTGGCGTTGTTTTTTCAGATGAAACACTAAGTGAATTCCTCACGCGTGATCCGAAATCATATGAATTGATCCGAAGCAAATTTGCCTATTGGGACGAACTCGATGTCGCGCGCGATGGTGAAGTAGTTCGCATAACCGGAAATGGTTTCTGTGGCTGTTCCCGCAAAACGCTTTTGCAGCTTTTGCAGCAGCGATGTACCGAAGAAGGCGTTAACCTGCACTTTGAGCACAATGTTGAGAATCTTTCGCAATTCAGCGATTCCGATTACATCGTCGCTAGTGACGGAATCAACAGTGGCATCCGCGAAAAATTTGCCTCAGAATTTGGGACCAAAATCGAATTGAAAAAGAACAAATTTGTCTGGATGGGATCGACAAAACCACTGGATGCATTTACGTACTTTTTCCGGACAACCATTTACGGAACGTTCGTTGCGCATACCTACCAATACGAGGAAGACATGAGCACATGGATTTTCGAATGCACCCAAGAAACCTGGGAAAACGCCGAATTTGAAACGGGCAACGAAGAAGACACAATTAAAAAAATATCGGCCATTTTTGCCGAAGAACTCGACGGGCATCCGCTGATTTCGAACAAGTCGCATTGGCGCCAGTTTCCGGCTATCACAAATGACAAATGGCATAAAGATAATATCGTTTTGCTCGGCGATGCCAAAGCCACCGCGCACTACTCTATCGGATCCGGGACAAAATTGGCAATGGAATGTGCGATTGCGCTTGCCGACTCAATCGCCGAATTCAAAACAGACAAAACCAAGGCGTTCGCCAATTACGAAAAATTAAGGAGACAGCGCGTAGAGATGATCCAGCATGCTGCCAATGTTTCGCTCGAATGGTTTGAAAATATGGACCGACACATGCAGCACGACTTCATGCAATTTGCGTTTGGCGTGATGACACGTTCCAAAAAAGTGACTTTCGAAAACCTGGCGCTGCGTGACCCGTCGTTTACAGAAAAGGTTTTGACCGAATTCAATTGCAGCATTGGTAATTTTAAAGTGAAAGTTCCGGCCGCTTTCACGCCTTTTACACTGCGCGGAATGCAATTGAAAAACCGCATCGTTATGTCGCCCATGGGACAATATGCAGCAGAAAACGGATTGGTTTCCGATTGGCATCTTGTGCATTATGGGGCACGCGCAACGGGTGGTGTCGGATTGATTATGACCGAAATGACAGCGGTTTCAAAAACAGGACGCATCACTTTAGGCTGCGCCGGAATATGGTCTGAAAAACAAACGCTTGCCTGGAAAAAAATTGTTGATTACATCCATAGAAACAGTAAATCAAAAGTTGCGATTCAGCTCGGGCATTCGGGTCGGAAAGGCTCTATAAACGTACCAACGGTTGGTGTTAATATTCCACTCGTCAACAACGGCTGGGACCTCATTTCTGCATCACCGATTCCGTTTACAGCGGATATGGAAATACCCAGAGAAATGACACTTTCCGATATGGATACGGTAACGGCACAATTTGTAAATGCCACGATCAATGCTGATGAAGCAGGATTTGATATGATTGAATTGCAGGCGCATCACGGATTTTTGCTTGCATCGTTCCTCTCGCCATTGACAAATAAACGAACCGACGAATTTGGCGGCAATATCCAAAACCGTATTAAATTTCCGCTGCAAGTTTTCCAGTCCATTCGCGAAGTATTTTCCGAAACCAAACCCATTTCTGTACGTATTTCTGCAACCGATTGGGCCGAAAACGGAATCACACAAGAAGAAGTGCTGTTCGTCTGTAATGCGTTTAAAGACGCGGGCGCCGATATTATCAATGTTTCCACCGGAAACACTGTCGAACACCAACATCCGCAAATCGGCCGCATGTGGCAGACGCCATATTCTGATTTGATACGAAACAGCGCACATATTCCCACCATTACAACGGGATACATTCAGGACATCGATCAAATCAATACGCTATTACTCAACGGCCGCGCCGATCTCGTGGCATTGGGACGCCCGCTGTTGCTTGATCCAAATTTTGTAAGACATGCCCAGGCTTATGAACAATTCCAGCCAACTGATATTCCGAACCAATACATTGCAGGGATTTCACATTTATTTAATTTGCATGCCTCAGAACGGAAAATGATCGAAAGCATGAAAAGAGAACTAAAGCCCGAGAGCCACAAAAAATAACTATAAAAATCTATTTTTATGCTCGTGCTGCCTTTGATTGTTTTTTTTGCATAATGGATTTGTAGAAAAACAAATTGCGAACATCATGGTTGGCTCGACGCACGATATTTATTCAGCGCTATAAAAAGTTTTTTACTCTGATGAAACACTACGAAGATAATTTTGCCCACGATAGCTTGCCGGACCCGCATTTGCAACCGGACTATCTTGACCTGCCGCAATTTCACCAACCTGAAATGCTGAATTGCACAGCAAAATTACTTGACGACCATGTCGCTGCCGGATATGGCGCCGCTCCCTGTCTGCTTACTTTTGAAACAATCTGGAGCTATCAGGATTTATATGAAAAAGCAAACCAAATTGCTCATGTGCTTGTTGATGATCTCGGCCTGAAATCGGGAAACCGCGTCTTGATCCGATCGGCAAACAACCCGATGATGGTCGCCTGCTGGTATGCGGTTTTGAAAGCTGGCGGAATTGTGGTCGCGACAATGCCCTTACTGCGTTGCAAGGAATTGACAACGATAATTGATTGCGCAGAAATTTCACATGCTTTTTGCGATGCGTCGCTCGAAGAGGAAATGGACTTGGTAAAAAGCGATTTTCTCAAAACGACAAGCAAATACAATGGTTTTGATGGAGAATTGGAAACATTGATGCGCAATAAACCCAAGACTTTTACGAACTATCATTCACGTGCCGATAGCGTGGCATTGATAGGTTTTACTTCAGGAACTACGGGATTGCCGAAAATGACGGCGCATTACCATAAAGACATTTTAAATATTTGCCAAGCTTTTCCTCCGTACGCTTTACAACCGGCTAGAAATGATACATTTACCGGAAGTCCGCCCTTAGGATTTACTTTTGGACTTGGCGGATTGGTCTTGTTTCCGATGTACTTTGGCGCATCGACGTTTTTGATTGAAAAGCCAAGCCCGGACTTGTTGCTGCAAGCCATCGAAAAATTTAAAATTACGATTTGTTTCACAGCGCCGACAGCGTGGCGGATCATCACTACGAAAGTCAAAGACTACGACATTTCGAGCCTTCGAAAATGCGTGTCCGCGGGAGAAACGCTGCCTTTGAAAGTCTGGCAGGATTGGTATGCTGCTACAGGATTGAAAATAATTGACGGCATTGGCGCCACCGAAATGTTGCATATTTTTATTTCTTCGAATGAAAACAATATGAAACCAGGCGCCACTGGCTTGGCAGTTACCGGATATGAGGCCCGCATTATTGACGCCGAAGGAAATGAGCTCGGCGAAAACGAGCCCGGCCGGCTAGCGGTTCGTGGCATTACAGGGTGTAAATACCTGAACCGTATTGAGAAGCAAATCGAATATGTCGAGAATGGCTGGAACATGACGGGTGATATTTTCCGACGCGATGCAGACGGCTATTTCTGGTTTGTCGCACGCGGCGATGACATGATCATTTCCTCGGGATATAACATCGCGGCAATCGAAGTCGAAAGCGTGCTGCTCACACACGATGAAATTCTCGAATGTGCCGTTGTCGGAATGCCCGACGAAGAACGCGGAATGCTCGTATGCGCCCACATTGTACTCAAAGAAAAAAGCAAAGCATCGGATGACTTGTTAAAAGATATTCAGCTTTGGTTCAAAGAAGTAGCGGCACCTTATAAATATCCCCGCGTGATTTATTTTACAGAAGCCCTTCCCAAAACCGAAACCGGAAAAATCCAGCGATTCAAACTTAAAAGCGCTTCCCAATGAGAAAAATATTTATTGTCTGCAGCATTACGGCGTTGGCCATTTCAGGAATCCTGATTTATATAAACTGGAAATTTGCTTTTTTGCTTCTGATATTCATTCCGCTGATCGCTATGGGATTGTACGACATGCTGCAATCCAAAAAGACCATCCGTAAAAATTTCCCGCTATTGGGAAGAATGCGTTACTTGCTCGAATCGATCGGTCCCGAAATGCGCCAATATTTTTTTGAAAGCGATACCAATGGAAAACCGTTCAACCGCTTGCAAAGAAGCCTTGTTTACCAACGCAGCAAAAAGGAAAGCGATTCGCACCCATTTGGCACGCAACTAGACGTTTATGATGAAGGTTATCAGTGGATTAACCATAGCATTAAAGCAATCTCTTTTTCTGAAATCGACTCAAATCCCAAAATTCATATTGGTTCATCGCAATGCAGTAAACCCTATTTGGCGAGCCTTTTCAATATCAGCGCAATGAGTTATGGTTCACTGAGTAAAAATGCAATCCTTGCTTTGAATTCAGGAGCCAAACAAGGCGGATTCTTCCACAACACGGGAGAAGGCGGACTTACACCTTATCATTTGCAGGAAGGCGGCGATGTGGTTTGGAATATTGGTACGGGTTACTTCAGTTGCCGCGATGAAAACGGAAATTTCTCACTCGATCATTTCACAATGCGGGCGCAAAAGGAAAATGTAAAAATGATAGAAATTAAATTTTCCCAAGGCGCCAAACCTGGACACGGCGGAATTCTGCCAAAGGAAAAAGTAACTGACGAAATTGCCGCAATCCGACTAGTAAGTACCGGACATGACATTGTTTCGCCTCCAAAACACTCGGCTTTTAAAACACCTTTGGAACTCATGGATTTTATCAGGGTTCTGCGTGAGGGTTCGGGTGGCAAACCAATAGGCATGAAACTTTGCGTGGGCAATAAATCAGAATTTATGTCGATTTGTAAAGCGATGGTGCAAACCAAAACGTATTTTGATTTTATCACAGTTGACGGTGGTGAAGGCGGAACCGGAGCAGCGCCACAGGAATATTCCGATCACGTAGGCATGCCGCTGCGCGACGCACTTGCTTTTGTGTATGATTGCCTGATTGGGTTCGATTTGAAAGACCAGATTAAAATTATTGCCAGCGGAAAAGTAATCAGTGGCTTCGATATTATTCGGGCGTTATCGATGGGTGCCGATCTTTGCAATTCGGCACGCGGAATGATGTTCGCACTCGGTTGCATTCAGGCGCTCGAATGCCACGCCAATACCTGTCCTACCGGTGTGGCTACGCAAGATCCAGAACTCGTAAAAGGACTGGTTCCTGAGGAAAAAAGTGTCCGCGTGGCGCGATACCAGCACGAAACCGTTAAAGCGGCAATGGAACTTATGGCATCCGCAGGAATCCACCATCCTGACGAGGTGGGCCGCGATGTGGTAAGCATGCGCGTTGACAAAACCAATATTAAAACCTTTAGTGAACTCTTTCCCGAACTCAAAAAAGGGAGCCTGTTGCAAGCAGAAACGGTTCCCGACAATTTATATTATGCCTGGAAAAAAGCCAGTGTTGAAAGTTTCTAACCTCAAATCTTATATGAATAAATCCTTTACCAAAACCGAAAAAGTCCGCTTCAAACACGTCGATTACGCCGGCATCGTTTTCTATCCGAGATTTCTCGAGATGCTCAATGACCTCGTTGAAGATTGGTTTGAAGAATCGCTTGACCGTCCTTTCTCCAAAATCCACGAAACCAATGGAATCCCGACCGTTGATCTGAAAGTCCAATTCAAAAATCCCGCACGCATCGGCCAGCTCATCCATAAAAAACTATGGGTAAAAGATTTGGGTTATGCTTCGGTCCAATGCGGTTTTATATTCGAAGATGAGCAATACAAAACGATTCTTTCAGGCGAAGTAACACTAGTCAATGTCGCGCTCAACAAAGATTCCAACGAAATTAAAGCCGATGGTTTTTCAGACGAAACCAGGGCATTGATAGAACCATTTATTGCCAAATAATTCACTACTTTTATACTCCAATTTAAACAATATTAAATGGATTTTCCAAAATTCAAAGCAGCCGCAGTACAGACTTCTCCCGTTTTTCTCAATGTTGAAAAAACAGTGGACAAGGCAATTTCTTTTATTGCCGAAGCGCGTTCAAACGGTGCCCAGCTTATCGCCTTTCCCGAAGTTTTCATCGCGGGTTATCCGTATTGGAACTGGATTATGACGCCTGTTGAGGGAAGCAAATGGTACGAGCAGCTTTACAAAAATTCGGTTGCCATTAACGATCCTGCAATTTTGCGTATTTGCGAAGCAGCGAAAGCGAATGACATCCATATTGTAATAGGAATCAACGAGCGTGGCGACAGTTACGGTGAAATCTACAATACGAATCTCATTATTGACAATCGCGGAAAGCTGATTGGAAAACACCGAAAACTGGTACCAACGTGGGCTGAAAAACTCACATGGACATCAGGCGACGGCTCATCATTAAAAGTTTATAAAACTGAAATCGGTCCCATTGGCACTTTAGCCTGTGGTGAAAACACCAACACACTTGCCCGCTTTACCTTATTGTCGCAAGGCGAATTGATCCACATTGCCAATTACATTTCGCTTCCGGTTGCCCCACCCGATTACAACATGGCCGAAGCGATTAAAATACGCGCTGCTGCCCATTCTTTCGAGGGCAAATTGTTTACGATCGTTTCGTGTTCTACAATCTCAAAAGAAATCATGGAAACCTTAAAACCAGATGTGCCCAATGTTGAAGCATTGCTGAGACGGAAAAATTCAGCTTTCTCGGGATTTATCGGGCCAAATGGTGCCGTAATTGGCGCACCGTTAATTGATGACGAAGGCATGGTTTACGCCGAAATCGATCTTGAAAAATGCATCCAGCCCAAACAAATGCACGACATTCTCGGGCATTACAACCGCTTTGATATTTTCGATCTGCGAGTCAATACCGCACCAACCAGAAAAATAACCTTTATCGACAACCACGAAGAATTCAATAAAAAATAACATGGAAGCAAATCATTCCGATGACCAGATTGGCCGCGCCCGCGTTAAAGACACGCCTGAGCTCGAAGCGTATTACAAGGAACTCGAATCGCTCGGCGCCGGCGCTTTATGGACGGTAGCCAACGACATCGAACCTTGGGAACCCCGCACCTCCTCTGTCCCGATGCTTTGGAAATATGAAAACCTGCGCGATCTCGTGCTCAAATCTTCCGAACTCGTAACGCCCGAACAAGCTGGCCGCCGCGTCGTTTATCTCGTTAATGACAAACGCCGCGATGTGAGCGCTGCCGTGGGTTGGCTCTACACCGGAATCCAGGTTACGCGTCCCGGAGAAAGCACTTCGGCACACCGCCACAAAGCGTCGGCATTGCGTTTTATCATGGAAGGTGAAGGCGGCTACACGGTTGTCGATGGACATAAAATAACGTTTGAAGTCAATGATTTTGTGATTACGCCAAATTCGGCGTGGCACGAACATGGCGTTGCTGAAAATGGCAAGACCTGCATTTGGCAGGACGGACTCGATATTCCGCTCGTCAATGCATTAGAAGCCAACGATTATGCGGTTTTTGATGGCAAGCAGCCGCTCGTTTCGCCAAACAATTATTTGCCGTTGACATTTGGCGGCGTCGGACTCATTGCTCCTGATGTGAGTTGGAACAAGCCGTATTCGCCATTGTTCAAATACTCTTGGAAAACGGTTTATCCTGCATTGCTTGAAGCGGCTAAAGTCAATGACGGTTCGCCGTTCGATGGCATTATCATGCGATATACAAATCCAACAACGGGCGGCCACGTGATGCAAACGATGGGCGCTTCGATGCAATTGCTGCGTCCGGGCGAACATACCAAAGCCCACAAACATACAGGTTCATTTGTTTACCAATGCGCCAAAGGAAAAGGCTATTCGGTCATCGGCGGCAAGCGTTTCGATTGGAAGGAGCGCGATATCTTTTGCGTACCGTCATGGGAATACCACGAGCATGTGAATCTTTCAGACAATGAGGATGCTTGTTTGGTCTCATTCAATGACCTGCCTGTAATTGAAAAATTGGGATTGTACCAGGAAAAAGCATATCCTGACAATGGCGGGTTTCAATTAATAGTTAATAATTAATAGTTAATAATTTTTGGGAGCCGGGAACCTGCTGTACGCTGCAATCTTTTTTCGCAAAAAAAGCTCAAAAAGGATTTCCGCTGCCATCAGGGCTAGCCACATAAGAACTTTAAAATAAAAAATGAGACTACTTACCTACCAAACAGAAGATTCCGAACCGAGACTCGGATTTATCCACCACCGCTCGGTGGTCGATATGAAACATTTTGGCAACGTGATGAAATTTCCGCTGCCTTCCACAATGCTTGAATTTATCGATCTGGGCGATGAAGCGGTTCACGAAATCAACGCGCTGCTTCAGCGCATCGATCCGTCAGACTTTGATGGCATTTCGTATGCAATGGATAAAGTTACATTCCTTGCACCGATTCCGAAACCGCGTAAAAATATCATCGGCATCGGACTCAACTATACCGAGCATGTCGCCGAAAGCGCACGGACTTTGGACACGTCAAATGAATTGCCTCAAAAACCTGTGATTTTTTCAAAACCACCAACTACCGTTACGGCGAATAATACCAATATTTTACTCAATCCAAAACTCACGCAACAACTCGATTGGGAAGTGGAACTCGCCGTCGTAATCGGAAAAAAAGGGAAATATGTGCCTAAGGAAGAAGCGCTTGATTATGTATTTGGTTATACGGTAATCAACGATATTTCGGCGCGCGATTGCCGGAGAGCGGGTCAATGGATTGTTTCGAAAGGCCAGGATACTTTTGCGCCTATGGGGCCGATACTTGTTACGAAAGACGAAATCGAAAATCCGCACAATTTGAATTTATCGCTCAAAGTCAACGGCGTTGAGAAACAGAATTCGAACACCAAATTCATGCTGTTTAACATCAATGAGCTTATTGAAGATTTGAGTACGGTATTTACGCTTGAACCAGGTGACATCATTGCAACGGGGACACCATCTGGAGTTGGTGCCGGAAGGAATCCGCAGGAATGGCTTTGGGACGGCGATGTTGTGGAAGCTACGGTTGAAGAAATTGGGACGTTAACGAATACCGTGAAGTCGATTTAGTATTCAGGGCCGCGTTAGCGATAGAGGCAGGCACCGCGTGCAGCCGAAAGCGCGGGCCGAAGGCAACGCCATTATAATTAATAATGAATAATTAATAATGGATAATTAATAATGAATAATTGATAAATAGTAATTGGGATGGGGACATATAGGATTGGGCAGATTGTGCCTTCATCGAATGTGACGATGGAGACTGAAATACCGGCGATTTTGCGTGCGCGTGAAACGATATTACCGGAACGTTTTACGTTTCATTCGAGCCGGATGCGCATGAAAAAGGTGACCAAAGAAGAGCTTGAGGCGATGGATGCGATGAGCTTGAAATGCGCGCTCGAATTGTCGGATGCGCATGTGGATGTTATGGGTTATGCTTGCCTTGTGGCGATTATGAGCATGGGGCGCGGTTACCATTGCGTTTCGGAAGTAAACCTGCATCAGGAGACGATTGCGAACGGCTTCCCTACTCCGATTGTGACGAGCGCAGGGGCATTAATAAATGGGCTTAAAGTTTTGGGTGCAAAAAAGGTTGCTTTGATTACGCCTTACATGCGTCCGCTAACGGATATGGTCGTGGATTATATTGAACATCAAGGGTTTGAAGTCGTTGATTCGATTGCATTGGAGATTCCGGACAATCTTGAAGTCGCAGCGCAAAATCCGATGAACCTGCTCGACATTTACAAGCGGCTAAATCTTGAAGGCGTGGATGTTTTGGTCGCGTCGGCTTGTGTGCAAATGCCGTCTCTTGAGGCGATTGATCTGATTGAAAAAGAGATCGGAATTCCCGTTACATCTGCTGCGGTTTGCACGACATATGAAATGATGAAAAAGCTCGGCATTGAAGCCAGAAGTACAATTGGTGGCAGTTTGCTGAGCGGCAGATATTAGCGATTAAAAATATGAAATGGGGAGTCCGACTGGGCTCCTTTTTTTATTGGCGGAAATCGATCCGCGAAATCTTATAAAACTAATTCGATATGATGTAAAAAAATTGGGCGGGGTTTCGGTGAAATTTGTAATGACCTTAAGACGGCATTATGTAATTTATTAACGCTATGGAACAAACTAAATACTTTCTCCTGCTTGGCATCTGCTACGTTCGAAATCATATAATCAATACGGTATGTCTTTACATCTGACCGAAATTGAACGCGTCAAAAACATTTCGAAAGACGATTTTTACAACAACTATGTAAAAAAGCAAAAGCCTGTTGTCATAGAGCAGCTTACCTCCGATTGGCCTGCCTATGAAAAATGGAACTTTGAATATATGAAAAATACGGCCGGCGACAAGACGGTTCCGTTGTATGATGACCGGCCCGTTTCGCATAAGGATGGATTCAACCAGGCGCATGCGCACATGAAGATGTGTGACTATATCGACTTATTGCAGTCAAAACCCACAAATTACCGAATATTTTTATACAACCTCATGAAGCAGGTTCCGAAACTGCGCGAGGATTTTAAATGGCCGGATCTCGGCCTCAAATTGCTGAAGCAGTTGCCGATGCTTTTTTTTGGCGGGGAAAACTCCAGGGTTTTTATGCATTACGATATCGATTACTCGAATATTTTGCATTTTCATTTTAGTGGCGTCAAGCAATGTATTCTTTTTGCGCCAGACCAAACGCCCTATTTATATAAGGTTCCGCATGCTTTGATTTCACATGAATCGATTGATTTAGACAATCCGGATTACGACAAATGGCCCGCTTTGGAAAGGGCGAACGGACTTGTTACAACGCTCACACACGGCGAAATGTTATATATGCCTGAAGGCTATTGGCATTATATGAAATACATGACGCCGGGATTTTCGATGAGCCTTCGGTCTTTCCCAAGAAAAATCAGCAACATTTCAAAAGCAGTTTACAATATCATGGTTATGCGTCATTTTGATAATTTCATGCGCCGGTACAAAGGTCAGCAATGGATTGATTATAAAAATGAAAAGGCTATTGCTAACACACACAGAAACCTACACCTTTATGAACGACGCTTAAGTGCTTAGTTTGAGGGCAGTATGAATTCTGTAACCTTAAATCCAAATCCTGTAAGATTAGATGAGGCATGGCAATTTATCTTTATAGAAATTAAACCAATTAGCCATGGGAACTTTAAATAATAAGTCGGCAAGCCAATCGCAGCACGACGGACAGAAAAATTACCAAAATTCCAATCAACGTAATCCCGATCATGTACGCGACAATACGCGCGACCATGAATATAAGGATTATGATGAAACGCTGACCAACGACGCGAATTTTGAAGAGGGAAAAGCCAGCAAAGGAGAAATGGACTTTCGCGACAATGATGAAAACGTTGCCGAAGGTAACCATCCGCAGTAAACCGTAACTTCTAAAAAAGAATCAATATGAATGGATTTTTTAAAACACTGATCGCCGGGTATGGCGCGAAAAAACTAGGAGGCGGTTGCCTTGGGATGGTCATCGTATTTATCATTATTTATTATATACTCGGTTATTTTTAAAATACGATTATGAAAGATAAAGAAACATTCGGGCAAGACCGATACCATGAAAGCGAAGGAACGAATTCGAAAAAAGAAATCGGAAACAGGGACGATTTGGATTCGAAAGTGAATACCGATTTTTCCTTTGGAAATGCCGATGACCTTACAAACGACGAATCGGCTGATACCGATCCGAATGAAGTAGCAAACAAACCAAAATTTAAATCAGGAAATCATGAGTGAATATTTTGACAGGGCAATAGACGATCCGGGCTTGAACCAGGATTCAACCTTTGATAGGAAAGATAACGAAGACTTTGATGATTCAGACGACTTTCACAAATATGATGATACGTCGCAAGACAAAACGTCTGAAAAAAATACTTCGAACAAGAAACAGAGCAAACAGCGGGACAGCCAGCTCAATACTCCAGGGAGTTTTGATGGCAACATCGCAATTTGAATCTGTAAATTCCATAACAATCGATGAAGATTGTATAAGGAGGATGAGTTCCAATTGTTTGAAATTTGGAAAATACTAACTATAAACGCAAACGCTATGGAACACTTCAACAATTCAACAGAAAATTTTCCTGAATTCGACAACAATCTAAACAATATTATCAGCATTAATTCGGCTGCCGACGCTGACGATGAAATAGAAGATTACGATTTTGATTACGACCCAAATGAAATGTATTGGGCGTTAAACGGAAAATAAGATTCTGAAATACAAAAAAGCCTTCCAATATTGGAAGGCTTTTTTTTTATCGCTTGAGTGAAAAATGCGCTTTAAATTGTTTGGATGCTGCGTTTTCGAGGTAATCAACCGTAAACCAATAATCGGTAGATGGCATTAGTGCACCATTATAAGTACCATCCCATCCTGTTCCTGCCGGACTGATTTCTTTTATAAGTTTGCCATAACGGTCAAAAATAAATATTCTCGAATCAGGCTGGTCGCTTAATCCGGTTATATTCCATGTGTCGTTATATCCGTCGCCATTCGGTGTGAAAAACGGCGGATAATTGATTACCATTATATTTGGATCGGACATTGGCGGACCACAATTATTTTTATCATATACGGTAATTGTATGTAATCCAGCCGTCACATCCTGAAATACGTTACTTTCCTGTAACGGACCGTAATCGATTTGGTAAAGATATTCTCCAGGGCCGGAAGCTAAAACAGTAATGACTTGTACATCGTCAAAATAGTTACTGACTACGCCTTCAATATGTGTCAGCGTATATTGATTAACGGTGACCTGTATAGTTGTCGGAAGCGCGCATTCTCCCGGATCGGGCGTGAAATTATAAATCGTATTTCCGACAAGGCTGGAGTCTATAACAGGCGGCGACCACGTTCCCGGAACACCGTTTGGCGAGACTGGCAATAACAGTGGCGGTACCGAGCCTTCACATATTTCTATATCGATGAAGTCAGGGATTGTTGGTGCGATGACTGTTACCGACAAAACTTGCGCGTTTGCACACTCTGTCACCGCTGGTGTAAAAATATAATCATTTGTGCCAACTAGCGTATTGTCGATTGCTATTGGAAACCAGGTTCCTGTGATTCCATTTGGTGACACAGGATCAAGTGTCGGAACGCCCCCTCCTGAACAAAATGGTGCGATTCCCGGAAAATCAGGATTGGTCCTCGGATTGATTGTAATAGTTCGCGGAAGTGATTGAACGGCAGGACAACCCCCAGTTGCTGAAATGGTATAGATGATGTCAGCAGTTCCGGGCGCAATTCCGGTTACGAGACCTGTAACTGTATTTACAGTTGCCACGGCTGTATTTGTTGAACTCCAATTACCGCCTGCTACAGTAGATGCAAATGTTGTGGTTGTGCCTTCACATATATTTTGCGTCCCGCTCAAAGTTCCCGCATTGAGGGGCGCCGTTACCACAACATTTAATAAGGAGACCGCATTTGTTCCTATGCAACCGCCAATTCCGTTTACCGTATAAAGTATATTCGAATTTCCTGCTGATATTCCCGTGACAACCCCTGTACTTGGATTTACTGTAGCGACGGCAGTATTGGACGAACTCCATGCACCTCCGACAACGGTTGACAAATATGGTGTAGTTGACCCAATACATATATTTTGATTGGCAGTGGTCACGTTTCCAGCATTTGGCGCTGCCGTAACTGTAATCGTGCGCGGTGCTGAAGTTACACTCGCACAACCGCCAGTTCCTGTAACCGTATAAGTGATATTGGCTGTCCCGGCAGCTACTCCCGTTACCATCCCAGTTGCTGCGTTTACAGTGGCTACAGCGGTGTTCGAAGAACTCCACAAACCTCCTGTAGTTGTTGAAGCAAAAAGCGTGGTCGTTCCAGAACATATATTTTGTGTTCCGCTCAATGTACCTGGATTTGGCGGTGTTGCAACTGTAATTGTTCGTGTTGCTATCGCATCGGTTACACAACCTCCAGTCGCTAATACTTTATACTGTATGGTTGCGGTTCCGGGTCCTACGCCTGTCACCAGACCAAGAGCATTTACTGTTGCAATTGTCGGATTGAGCGATGTCCATATCCCTCCGCTCACAGTCGACGAAAAGTTTGACGTTGATCCCACACATATATTTTGGTTGCCTGATAGCGTTCCTGACACGGGATTTGCCGTAACAGTTACAATACGCGGGGCAGAATCAACACTGGAGCAACCACCAGCTCCCGACACGGTGTATATTATCGTTGAGGTTCCTGCTGATATTCCATTAATAACACCTGTCGTTGCATTAATTGTCGCAACCGACGGATTAGAGGAGAACCACGTACCGCCAGATATAGTTGAAAAAAAGGAAGTTGTAAGTCCGACGCAAACATTCTGGTTACCGCTAATTGTACCTGGATTTGGCGGAGCGGTGACTGTAACAACACGTGTAGCCGTAGCCGAAGGTACAGCGATACAACCACCAGTTTGCGCGACGGTGTACGTAATTGTCGATGTTCCTGCTGAAACTCCAGTTATCACTCCCGAAGCACTCACAGTTGCAACTGTTGGATTTGAAGAGCTCCATGTTCCACCACTTGCTGTTGATGTGTATGTTGCTGTCGAGGAAACGCAAATATTCTGATTTCCATTTAAGCTTCCCGCTGTTGCCGGAGCTGAAACAGTAACAATTCGTGCAGGCGAAGTAACACTGGCACAACCGCCTGTTCCTGAAACAGTGTAAGTGATATTAGACGTTCCGGCCGAAACGCCTGTAATTATACCTGTTGATGCGTTGACTGTTGCTACCGCGGTATTTGAGGAATTCCATAACCCTCCGGAAACGGTAGAACCAAATGTTGTTGTAAACCCGACGCATACATTCTGGGTACCGTTTAAAGTTCCTGTCGTTGGTGGCGCGGTAACTGTTACGGTTCGTGAGGCGATTGCATTTGGCCCGCACCCTCCGGTGGCTAAAACAGTATAATTGATTGTAGTCGTTCCCGGGCCAACACCAGTTACAATTCCGTTTGCGCTATTTACTGTTGCAATGGTTGGATCTACTGAACTCCAGGTTCCGCCGGCAGCAGTTGAAGAAAATGTTGTTGTCAAGCCCACACATACATTTTGAGTACCATTAATAGTGCCCGCATTAGCAAAGGGTGTAATCGTAATTGTTTTAGTAAGCGTTGAGGCGCAAGGGAATGTCGCAATGTTTGGCGTGAACGTATAACTTCCATTGGCAGTATTACTGACGACTGCCGGTGACCAACTTCCCGTGATACCATTGTCAGAAGTTGCTGGTAATAGTGGCGGTGATGCTCCGTTACAAATTGAAGATGGAACTGACGCAAAAATTGGTGTAGTAGTAGTGGTACAGGCAAGTCCGCACGTAACAGATATCGGAAGTGCGACACATGGTACTGCCGGATTTGAAACAATGGTCAGCGTAACCGTTTGCCCGGATGAAACGCCAAAAACTTCATAACTCGAGTTGTTCGTCGTATCGCTCACCAATGGCCCTGCATTAATAGAATAGGTAATTGTATAATCATGCGCACCACCCGGAATGTTACTCCAGTCAAAATATACGGAGTTCGGGGTTGAAGCTTGGCTCTGGTCGCAATGAAGATTGTAATTCCCCGTAATATTGTTCACATTAACCGTTATTGCTGCGCGAGGGCTTTCGCAAAGTCCTGTCGATTGGCTTACATAATAAAAATTGGGACCCACCGCATTTGTCGGAGGCACAGGCGCTCCCGGCAACGGTGTGGTGCTGGTCGGAGTGGCATACCAATGTAAAGTTGCGCCCGGCAATGCAGTCGCTGTCAAAGGAGTTGCTGTACTTCCCTGACAAAAATACACTGGTGTCGTGACCACCGGGGCTGCCATACTTCCTGTGGCGTTTATCGTTACAACAACCGGCTTGATAACCGAGCACGTACCTACTGTGCTTTTTATATAATACGTACCGCTTACCGCAACAGCAGTATAGTTAATCAATGGGATGGTGGCAGCGGCGTCGACCCAGTAAGTAAGCGTAGTTCCCGACGTACTTCCCACAGTAACTGCAGGAAGCGAAAGATCGACAGTTGCAGGCGTACAAACAGTTGGCGGGTTGGTTATTGTTAATACTAATGAATTTACGACAGTAATCAAAATTGATTTCTGAAGGGTGCAGCTAACAGTTCTCGTGAAAGTTATATCGTCTATTGCAAAATCGTTACCTGCCAATGAGGTGTTCCGATCGTAGATACAAATCTGCGCGGTGGTATTTGCGCCCGAATTCCATACATAGGTTACCTGTGTCCAACCGCAGGTTCCCGCTGGCGCTGCCGATGTTCCGATTGAAACGCCATTGATTACAACATCAAGATTTGCAGGATTGGTTGGCGAAACCGTTTGTACCCAATATCCAAAAGTATAATTCTGGCCCGAAACTACAGGTATGGTCTGGCACCACAAACGGTCATTGCCTGTATTGAAAGTCGAACCGTCGGCAATGAGCATATTCCCTGTGCCTGAAGTATGATCAACACATGCAGAAAAAGTAGGTTCCCATACATTTGCCGCCTGAACTACGCCATATGCTCTTTGCGCACCTGTCGGATTGGTAGGGTCGTAATTGGTATAATCTGTTGCAAAACCAACATTTCCCAATGAAAAATTCCCGTTGTAAACGAAATTTGTAGGGGTAAAAACGGTAGATGTTGCGGTGTAAGTTGTATTTACGGTAGGACTCACTGTTGGGTTTGAACTGTTTGGCGTCGTCAGTGTCGGATCTGCGGGCGAAGCAGTCCAATTATAAACAAATGGACTCCCGCTTACCGACAACGTTGTTGTAATGCCCGAACATATAGTAGTTGCCGAAGCGCCAATAGTTAAGTCGGTCGGATTTGTCAATACAATATTGCTTTGGGTAGCATTGGTCCCGGCATTATCTGTTACGGCAAGGGTATATGTCCCCGCTGGCAGATTTGTAAATATTCCAGAAGTATTGGAAGCCGTTGCAGCACCAGTCAGGCTGTAATTTCCATAAGGCAACGTTCCCCCTGAAGCATATCCAATGATCGAACCCGATGAAGCGCCCGGACATTGTGGATTCAAGGCAGAATAAGTAAGGGATAAAGGCTGTGGCGGAGGTAATAATGAAAAATCGTCTATCGCAAAATCGTTCCCCACCAGGCTCGTATTGTTGTTGTACAATTCGATGTTCACACAGGAATTCGTAGGTTGAAAGGTATAGGTAACTTTTTGCCATCCCGCAGCAGGCAATGGCGCCATCGTGCTTCCAACTGGACTGACATTTATTGCGTTGTTGAATTGGATCCCGATATCTGCACGCGTAGCGTTGTTTGATACAGTTGTCGAAACCGATTTAATCCAATAACTGAAAGTGTAGGTCGCTCCAACCGTTAAGGAGCAGACTCCCCCACCCGAACTTCCTGCCCTCCAGAAACGCTGCTGTCCCCCGGTTGAATTTCCATCGATAACCATCATATTGCCGGTTCCCGAAGTGTGATCACCGCCAGAAATAAAATTAGCAGTATTCATCGGTTGTGGGTTCGAAGTGAAGGCATAATTCCCTGCAACGGTGCTACCTGAAAAAGGTGCCGTGATGAGGTTATATCCAGATCCGTTAAGGTTAAAACCCACCCCATTGCCACCGCTTTCAAAATCACCGTTATTCAGTAAGTTTTGCGACTGGATATAAGTGTTAGAAACAATGAATACCAGTAAAGTATATAAGAATTTCAGTGTAATTTTTTGCATTTTTTGGGGATTAATTTGCACTTGTAAACAGGGTACAATATAGGAATAATTGAAAAAATTAAAACTACGGCAATTCAAATATCGGAATTTTTATCATAAAACAAAAAAGAGCCCTGAAAATGAGCTCTTTAATAGATATTTTATACGAAACGCTAATATTTCATCAATGTTATCAAGGCTTCTTCAAAGCGATTTTTCGCAAGGTATTGATCTTCTAGTGCTTTTGTAAACGGGATCGGGCTGTCGAGACTCGCAACTCGTTTGACGGGCCCGTCAAGATACTCAAAGCAATCCTCCATTATCATTGCAGAAATATCGCTCGCAATGCCACCAAACATACTGTCTTCCTGCAAGATAATTACCTTATTGGTCTTTTTAACCGATTTATAAACGGTATCCTTATCCAATGGCTGTAATGTTCTGAGGTCGACCAGATCAGCAGAAATTTGCGGGTTCTTTTCAAGTGTCTCAAGTGCCCAATGCACGGCAGCCCCAAATGCGATGATTGTGATTTGAGTTCCCTCCTTTAGCAACGCGGCTTTTCCGAGCGGCAAAGTGTAATAATCCTTGGGCACATCCTGGTACACACTTCTGTACAACTGTTTGTGTTCGAAGAATAATACAGGATTCGGATCATTGATCGAAGTGGCTAACAAGCCTTTAGCATCATAGGGAAATGCCGGATAAACCACCTTCAATCCCGGCGTTTTGGTAAACCATGCCTCGTTGGTTTGCGAGTGGAAAGGTCCCGCTTGCGTTCCGCCGCCGCAGGGCATTCGAATTACAACATCGGCATTTTCCTGCCAGCGGTAATGGACTTTGGCGAGATAATTTACAATCGGATTAAATCCTGTGGAAACAAAATCGGCAAACTGCATTTCAACAATTGCCTTATATCCGTTAATAGACAATCCCATTCCGGCGGAAACTACCGCGCTCTCGCAAATGGGCGTATTGATCACGCGCTCTTTTCCAAATGCGGCGACAAAACCATCTGTGATTTTGAAGGCGCCACCGTATTCGGCTATATCCTGGCCCATGATAACGAGGTTGTCATGGCGCTCCATAGATTGCTTCAATCCTTGTGAAATGGCATCAATCAATCGGATATTTTCTTTTTCAGAACCCGGGTTAACCTGTTCAAAATCATAAGGCTTATATACATCGTTTAATTCTGCTTCATAACTTGCTTCAATTTCTGCCTCGGCATTGGCGATTACCAAATGGTCATCAATTTCTTTTTTGATTTCGTTGCGCCATTGCTCATCCTGCGCAGCCGTAAGAATGTTTTGTTTGACAAGATATCTCTTGTAAGTGTCAACAGGATCTTTTTCAGCCCACATGTCCATCAATTCCTGAGGAACATATTTGGTTCCGCTCGCCTCTTCATGACCGCGCATCCTGAACGTCTTGAATTCGAGCAGGACCGGTCGCGGATTTTCTTTCATCGAAGCGACGATTTCGCTGAGTTCAGTATAAACCTCGAGGATATTGTTCCCATCGATAATATGGCTCTCCATTCCATAACCAATTCCTTTGTCAGCGAGGTTTTCGCAACGGTATTGCTCGTTTGTTGGCGTTGAAAGTCCGTAACCATTATTCTCAATAACAAATAAAACAGGCAAATCCCAAACCGCGGCAATGTTGAGCGCTTCGTGGAAATCACCTTCACTTGTCGCACCTTCTCCGGTGAAAACAGCTGTGACCTTACCGTTTTTCTTTAACTTATTTGCCAAAGCGATGCCATCGGCGACACCGAGCTGCGGACCCAAATGCGAAATCATTCCGATAATCTTATATTGCTGGGTGCCAAAGTGAAAGCTCCTGTCGCGGCCTTTGGTAAAACCGCTGGCTTTTCCCTGCCATTGCGCAAATAAACGGTACAGTGGAATATCGCGCCCCGTAAATACACCCAGGTTGCGGTGCATCGGCAAAATGTATTCGTCTTTATCAAGAACTGCAGTAACACCGACGGATATTGCCTCCTGGCCGATTCCGGAAAACCATTTTGATACTTTCCCCTGACGGATCAGGATCAGCATTTTTTCTTCGATTAGTCGGGGTTTAAGAAGTCTTTTATATAAATCCAGTAATTGGTCGTCGGTCAGATTTCTTCTTTCAAAATTCATTATGCAGCGTTTAAAATGCCCCCAAAAATAAGAAATAACAATTCAAATCGGACATATTTCCCAAATCTTTTTGGTAAGCGGTAAATAAAACCAAACCCCTGAATATGTTGGATAGACAGGGGTTCAAAAACTACTATTTTGTTTTGGTAAATTTCCGATAGGTTTTGACCCCATCTGATGTAATCAGCTCAGCGATGTAAAGTCCGGATTGCAATTTATCAATCCCGATTTCATTAGGCGCAACCATGTTAGCTTTGGTCCTTCTTCCATTTGCGTCATAAATCGACACCGATTGTATGGCGACATCGGTTTCAACATATAAATGATTGCTTGCCGGGTTTGGATAAAGAACTAAATCATTACTCTTTTTAAAATCAGTATTTGCCAATGGAATTTCATTAACATTTAAAGTGTAGGCAACCGTTTGTGGCGTGGTCCATGAAGAAATATAAATGTAAATAGTTTGTCCGGCCGTAACCGCAAAATTATTGATTACCCTTGCTCCGGCAGAAGGCCCGGTTGCGCAAGCTGCATAAGCAATTCCGATGTCGTCGCAACTTGTGTAGATGAACATTCCTGTCCACGCGAGTGCGGCAGGGATTTCAACTTTAATAGCGCCCGTTGTCAGCGCGGTGTAAGTATAAATCACATCGTTCCCCGAGTGGTAGAAATTCCCGTAAGTCGTTGCTGAACATGACGGACTCGTTGTGGTTTGCGGGTCATACATATCGAGATAATTTGCGGTATCATCTGATGTTGTGTAAGGCAATGCGGGAATGACAATGGCATCGGTACACAACGACCCGTGTTGCGCATTTGCCAAGGCTCCTGCCATGAAGATAAAAATGTAAAGTTTTTTCATTTGTTTGGTTTTAGGGTTATTAAAACCAAAAGTAATAAAATCACCTGCAATAAAATACGAATTTATTTCTGATGGTTTTGAAATGTTTATAACTTTTAAAATTTGTTTTTAAAATTATTATTTACATTTGTGGGAATAAGGGTTGAACAAACTTTTAGTTATTAACAAAAATTTTTTAGTATGCAAAACATTCCAAGTGTGGACTTGCGTGATTTCCTTTCGGGTGACCCGGAACGTAAACAAAAATTTGTAAATGAAATCGGAAAAGCATTTGAAGATATTGGCTTCGTTGCATTAAAAGGTCATTTTTTAGATGACAAACTCGTTGAGGAACTTTATAGCGAAATCAGGAATTTTTTCGCTTTGCCTCTCGAAACCAAATACAGTTACGAAATTCCTGAAATAGGCGGCCAACGCGGTTATGTTTCTTTTGGAAAAGAACATGCCAAAGGCAAAAAGGAAGGCGACTTAAAGGAATTTTGGCATTTTGGCCAATATGTTGACAAAGATTCGAAATACGCCTCCGAATATCCTGAAAATCTTACCGTAAAAGAATTGCCGCGATTCAACGAAGTTGGAAAAGAAGCTTATCAAATGCTTGAAAAAACTGGTATTTATGTTTTAAGGGCTTTGGCACTTCATCTTGGACTCGACGAATTTTATTTCGATCAATACGGAGAGCAGGGAAATTCGATCCTGCGCCCAATTCACTATCCGCCGATTACTTCAGAGCCTGAGAATGCCATCCGTGCCGCCGCGCATGGCGACATTAATCTCATCACCTTATTGATGGGCGCCCAGGGCAAAGGGCTTCAGGTTCAAAACCATGATGGCCAGTGGATCGATGCCGTTGCCGAGCCTGACGAATTGGTAATTAATGTAGGTGATATGCTTTCGCGCCACACCAACAACAAACTCAAATCGACGATTCACCAGGTCGTGAATCCGCCGCGCGAATTGTGGGGAACGTCACGTTATTCGATTCCGTTTTTTATGCATCCCGTGAGCGACATGAAATTGAATTGTCTCGAAAATTGCATCGATGAAGAAAATCCGAAACTGTATGACGACATTACCGCTGGCGAATTCCTGCATGAGCGTCTTGTTGATTTGGGATTAATCAAGAAATAAATATCTTTACATCATAATTTAAAGTACGGATTGATTCAATTCGTACTTTATTTTTTATGCTTTTTACCAAATGGACTTACAGGAACAATTAAGAAATCTTTTCCCCGACCATCAGGTTTCGAAGGACGAAGCGCCAATCGAAGAAAAAAAAGAGCTTTGGATCCAGCAAGAGCCAATGATCTGCAAATTCGAAAAACGAAAAGGCAAACCGATTACCATCATTGAAGGTTATACCGGAAGTGATGAAGATTTTAAAATACTAGCCCGCGAAATCAAAACCAAGTTGAGCGTCGGCGGCAGTTTCAAGGACGACGCTATAATAATACAAGGCGATTACCGCGACAAGATTATGGAAATACTAAAAGTCAAAGGCTTTAAAGTCAAACGCGTTGGCGGATAAAAATATTTACAAATAATAAAGAACAAACTAACATGATAAAATCATCCGAACTCATACTAAACCCTGACGGCAGCGTCTATCACCTCAATCTCAAACCAGAACACATCGCAAATGATATTATTTTCGTAGGCGACCAAAACCGCGTCGAGAAAATCACACAGTTTTTTGACAATATTGAATATTCTACCCAAAAGCGCGAATTCAAAACGCAAACCGGCATTTTCAAAGGAAAACGAATGACTGTAATGTCCACCGGAATCGGACCTGATAATATTGATATTGTCATCAATGAGCTTGATGCGCTTGTAAATATCGATCTTGAAACGCGCCAGCCAAAAGAGAAACTTACGGCTTTGAATATTATCCGGATCGGAACCTCGGGATCGCTTCAGGCAGATATTCCGGTTGACAGCTTCGTCATGTCAAAATACGGGCTCGGGCTCGACAATATGCTCCGCTCCTATTTAATTGACCCGATTTCGGACAAATCAATCGAGGATGCGTTTATTTCACACACAAATTGGGACAGCAAAAAAGGCCGTCCTTATGTGATCGCATGTAGCGAAAAACTTGAAAAAGTTATCGAAAGCAACAAGATCCACAAAGGAATTACCGCGACAGCTGGCGGATTTTACGGACCACAAGGCCGCGTATTACGGCTTGAAATCCAGGATGAAAATCTCAATGCAAAGATGGATAATTTCATGCATGGCGATAACAGAATTACCAATCTTGAAATGGAGACGGCAGCAATTTACGGACTTTCAACACTTTTGGGACACAATGCACTGTCGCTAAACGCCATTATCGCTAACCGTGCTTCGGGAACTTTCAGCGCCGATCCTTACAAAGCCGTTGACGAACTGATCGCTTATACATTGGATAAACTAGCTGCAAATTAATATGGAACTGGTGCTTCAAAAAATGGATTACCTGATGTCTTCTGCGAAAGTCTATTTCGAAAAAGCAGGAAGTAACGTGTTTGATGAAAAAACAGCACCTCAAAAATGGTCGAAAAAAGAAATCCTGGGTCACCTTGTTGATTCGGCTATTAACAACATCCAACGTTTTACAGAAATCCAGGACAGCGAGCATCCTTTCAGAATTAAAAACTACAATCCAGATCAACTTGTAAAAGCAAATTTTTACCAGCGCAAAGATGTGGGCGAATTATTCCAGCTTTGGCAGCATTTGAACACGCACATTCGTTTCTTGATAGCGAACCAATCGGCAGTAACATTGATATATCCGATTATTCTGCATAACGGCGAAGAAAAAGATTTTAAATTTCTAATCGATGATTATGTTGAACATCTCGAACATCATTTAGACCAGATTTATCATTAAAATGACAACACTAAAAATCGCGGGCGTTCCCGAACATTTCAACCTGCCGTGGCATTTGTGTCTGAAGAATAAAGAATTCGAAGCGCAGGATATTGACCTGCAATGGACGGACGTTCCGGAAGGTACCGGAAAAATGTGCCAGATGTTGCGTGATGGCGAAGCGGACATCGCCGTTATTCTTACCGAAGGAATTGTCAAAGATATTATTGGCGGAAACCCATCGAAAATCGTTCAGGTATATGTTGAATCGCCGCTGATTTGGGGAATTCACGTCGCAGCCCACTCGAAATATCAAAAATTATCAGACCTCGAAAATACAAAAGTTGCCATCTCACGCCTAGGTTCGGGATCGCAGCTTATGGCATATGTAAATGCCGGCAATCAGGGATGGAACACCGCGGAACTCAAATTTGAAATTGTCAATACAATCGATGGCGCCGTCGATGCGCTGACTAAAGGAAGCGCCGATTATTTTATGTGGGAGCGTTTCATGACCAAGCCGCTTGTCGATAAAGGGACTTTCAGGCGAATTGCCGATTGCCCGACACCGTGGCCGTGTTTTGTAATTGCTGTACGCGATGAAATTTTAGATGCCCATCCCGATACAATTGCTAAAATGCTAAGAATCATCAATCAGAAAACCACGCATTTTAAAACTATCGAGGGCATAGGGCAATTGCTTTCAGAACGATTTCACCAGAAAAAAGACGACGTTGCCGAATGGCTTTCGCTCACGCAATGGAGCCAAAAACCACTGTCGGAAATTATGTTAAACAAAGTTCAAAATCAACTCTTCGAACTCGCTATTATTGATAAAAAAGGTACTTTTGAGGAAATTGTAAAGGCAATCTAGCTTTTTCATTTTTTTGGTTTACTATGGTAAAAATCGGAAAATTTTCTCTTTCAAAATTGAAGCAGCAGCTTCAGGTCAAAAAGCCCTGGGACAGTGTGATTATCTTCGTTTTGAATATCCTGATTGCCATTCCTGTTTTTATTATCCTGCACCAAAATCTTCTCGATCCGAATTGGTATTTTGAAATTGACCGCATCCTGTTGTTTATTTTCATTGTCGTTGTCATTCAATTGATTTTAAGGCTTATGCGAACGATTATTATCATTTGTATCGGCCTTTATATTATTGCGCTAATTATTGGCAGTGCTACTGATCGCTATGGTTTTGGCCGCGTATATGACGACTATGTTTACATGATTTATGCAATGATTGACAGCCCGAATCCACAAGACCTTATCGTTTCGAGACTGCTCCCTTTTCCAAATAAATCTTTGATTTTAAAAGCAATCGAATACGAAAATCCGAAAATCCGCGACTTTGCATTGATGGCTACCTTAAAAAACTTTAAAGCCGTTCACGGTTATCCGCAATACAGAAATACAATCCAGTGCTTTGCGGTTTTTAAGGAAATCAATACACGATGGAATTATGTCAGCGATCCAAAAGGGCGGGAATATATTGCAAAAGCGACTGAATCATTGCGCTATTTTTCTGGCGACTGCGATGATCATTCAATCCTTATGGCGGCTTGTGTCAAATCGATTGGAGGCACGCCAAGGCTCATCCATACAGGTGGGCATATTTATCCTGAAATTCTTATTGGTGACAAAGCCGATCTGGAAAAAATCAATTACCTTATAAAAAAGGTTTTATTTATTTCGGAAACCAAAGGTAAAAAAGTACATTACCACATAGATGAGCGCGGTAAGGTCTGGCTCAACCTCGACTATACGGCAAAATATCCGGGCGGTCCGTTTATGTCGGAGGAAATTTTGGGCGCGCTTACACTCAATTGAATCGTTTTGGCGTTTCTTTTTTATATATTAGCTAACTCAAATTATCCATTATGAAGAAGTTAATTTTTATCCTTCTGTTGAGCTCACAGTTTATAAACGCACAGGATTCTACACGTGTTTCTAAATTAGCGCACCGTAGAAACGAAGTCCGTGTTGACCTGCTCTCGCTGATTGCCTCATCCAAAGTAAACCTGACCTATGAGCGATTCCTGAACAAGGGATTTTCTGTCGGTGTTTCAGGAAATATTGCCAACAGCAATAAAGTCAATGACGATTTTGACAGCGGCAACCGCAATACAATCCCCAAATATGAAGTGGTTCCATTTGTGCGCTATAATCTTTCAAAAGGAGCGGCAAGCTTTTATTTTGCTGAAATTTTTGCCGATATCAACGGCGGTGATTTTCGCGAAACCGTGCGCCTTACCGATGAAAGCAACAATGGTTATTACACAATCCAGAAATCCAAATATTCCGACATTGGCGTGGGTGCTGGCATAGGTTATAAATTTTATATTAAGGAAAGGCTTGGAATTGAATTTATGGTAGGCTTTGGCACCAACCTCAAAGACAAAGACAAAAGCCCTGACTATTTATCGAGAGTTGGATTGAGCGCAGGTTACAGATTTTAAAATACAGACAATGAAAACTATAAAATATTTCTTTTTTATTGCCTTGGGCAGTTTATTGATGGCGGCAGATTGTTCAAACAAGGACAGTGAATTCTATAATGACATTTACCTCTCAGTGCCGAATTTGATCACAATAGAAACGAAGGATAGTTATGCAGTTAACGATGTGCTTTACATCAATTCGGATAATTTTTCCCAATTCCTTGATGAACCCGGCCAGCCGAATCTGCTGGATATCTTCAAAACCACAGGCGGTGCGCAAAGTTTTAACTTTACCTATATGCTCGAGAAAAAGACCGCCGACAACAGCTGGCAATTGGTTTCGTTAGGTCCGAATTTGTCGGTGCTCAAAGGGTTTGGAGAAGAAAATGAACTGTTCGTTTCAGCGTTGTGTATTTACAATCCGCTTACCAAACATTACGAAATGCGACACGCCATAACATTGAGCGCCCCCGGCGATTATCGTTTAAGTTTTGGGTACAACAGCGCCAATACAACCGGAGTTGATTTGAGATCTGATAGTATTGGAAACAATCTTTTTGCCAACATCAATTCTGCCACCGCCCATTTGGACGCAGGCGGATTCTACAATTTCAGCGTTACCGAATAATTACCAGTCAATTTCGGGTTTACCCTGAGATGCCAAATACGCATTTGCTTTCGAGAAATGCCTGTTGCCAAACCAATGCCCTTTATTGGCGCTTAGCGGCGATGGATGTCCTGACTCTAAAACACAATGTTTGTTCCGGTTGATTTTTGCGCCTTTATTTTTGGCGAAACCACCCCAAAGTAGAAAAACTACGCCTTCTTTCTGCGAAGAAATTTTTTCGATGACCGCATTCGTGAAAGTTTCCCAGCCTTTGTTTTGGTGGCTCCCCGCCTCGCCTTTCCTAACAGTAAGCGTTGCATTGAGCAACAATACGCCTTGCTTTGCCCAACGCTCGAGATTCCCTGTTTGAGGTACTTCTTTATTGAGGTCGGTTTGGATTTCTTTGAAAATATTAATGAGCGACGGTGGAAACGGAATGCCATTATTTACCGAAAAACACAATCCATGCGCCTGCCCTTCGCCATGATAAGGATCCTGGCCAATAATAACCACTTTGACTTCATCAAAAGGGCATGCGTTAAATGCGGCAAAAATCTGGCTGTCTTTCGGGAAGCAGGTTTCTTGAGTATATTGTGTTCGTACAAATCCAATAAGATCTTTGAAGTATGGTTTTTCGAATTCGTCTGACAATACTTTTTTCCATGAAGGTTCGATGGTAATATCCATTTCAGTTTATTTGTGTAAAAATAATAATTAAACATTAAAATGTAATTGAATTCGAGTCGCGGGAGCGCCGACTTTGCGCCATATTGAGTAATTTTGCACCGAAAAGCAACAGCAACAAATGATCAGCATCACCGAGAAGACTTTACAGGATTTGCAATTTCCAACCGTATTGGAAACAATATCCTCGATTTGCAATACCGATATCGGAAAACAGAAGGCACTACAGATTGCTCCTTTCAAAGAAAAGGAATTATTGATGAATGCCTTGCTTCAGACATCGGAATATCTTTCGTCTTTCCAAAACAACAATGCCATACCCAATCACGGATTTGACGCCATTTCGAATGAAATACAATTTCTCGGAATCGAGGACAGTTTTCTTGAAGTCGGAAGTTTCCGAAAAATTGCCTCGCTTTCAGAAACTACCAATATCCTGCTTCAATATTTCAAAAAGTTCAATGATTATTATCCAAAGCTAAACCAGAAAGCGTCGCAGCTTGAATACACGAAAGAAATCGTACGCCTCATTGATGAAGTTGTGGATAAATACGGCGAAATCAAAGACAACGCCTCGCCTGAATTGCTGACCATCAGACGTGATATGAATGTCGTTCGCGGCAAAGTCAACCAAAGTTTCGGAATGGCGCTGACACAATACCACGGACTCGGTTATCTCGATGAAATCAAGGAAAGTTTTGTACAGAACCGAAGGGTTTTGGCGGTATTAGCCATGTATCGCCGCAAAGTCAAAGGCTCTATTTTGGGAAGTTCAAAAACCGGAAGTATCGCGTATATCGAACCCGAAGCCACTTTGCGTTATTCACGCGAGCTCAGCAATCTTGAATACGAGGAAAAGGAAGAAATCACAAAAATCCTCAAGCAGTTATCAAATGCGATTCGCCATTACCTGCCTTTGTTAATCCAATACCAGGATTTTCTCAGTGATATCGACGTGATTGCCGCCAAAGCAAAATATGCGAGCAGAATCAACGCAATATTGCCCGCTATTACTGATGAAAGACGCTTGTATTTCCGCGAAGCATTTCATCCGATCTTGTTTTTGAACAACAAACAGAAGAATGAACCGACATATCCTCAAACTTTTGAATTGCAGCAGCAAAACCGCATTATTGTGATTTCGGGACCAAATGCGGGAGGAAAAACAATTTCTCTTAAAACAGTCGGATTGCTTCAACTGATGTTGCAATCAGGCATGTTAATTCCGGTTCATGAACGCAGCGAAACATTTCTGTTTGATCGAATTCTAACTGATATTGGCGACAATCAGTCGATTGAAAATCATTTGAGCACTTACAGCTACCGCCTCAAAAACATGAATTATTTTCTCAAAAAGTGCAATAAGAAAACGCTTTTTCTGATAGACGAATTCGGAACCGGTTCCGACCCAGAGCTTGGTGGCGCGCTCGCGGAGATTTTCCTCGAGGAATTTTACCATCGCGAGGCTTTCGGAATTATCACGACCCATTATTCAAATTTAAAGATTCTGGCCAATGAGCTGCCATTTGCGACAAATGCCAATATGCTCTTCGATGAAAAGTCGCTCGAGCCGATGTATAAACTCGTTTTGGGACAGGCAGGAAGTTCGTTTACGTTTGAAGTAGCGCTCAAAAACGGGATTCCATTCGGACTCATCAATCGGGCAAAGAAGAAAATCGAAGTCGGAAAAGTACGTTTCGATAAAACGATTGCAACCTTACAGAAAGAACGTTCCAAACTCGAGAAGACTTCTTTAACCTTAAAAGAAGAAGAGTCAAAAGCGCGCGAGGAAAGTAAAAAGATGGAAACGATCAATTCCAAGATCAAGCAGAAATTGGAAAGTTACCAGGAACTGTACGACAGCAACCAGAAAACGATTTACATCGGACAGAAAATAGAAGACATCGCCGACAAGTATTTCAACAACAAAAATAAAAAAGAGTTGATTGGTGAATTTTTGAAAATTGTAGAGATCGAAAATTCCAAACGCAAAAAAGCGACGGCCAAAGAACAAAAAGAGAAAGAGGTTCAGAAGAAAGAAATCATCAAGGAAGTCAGCATACAAGTTGACGAAATCCGCAAAGAGAAAAAAGAAAAAAAACTCAAAGCCAATACTGTAATTGAAAAGCCAAAACCTGTTCTCAAAATTGGCGATCGTGTCCGCATGAATGACGGTAAAGCCATTGGCAGCATTGACAAAATCGAAAAAAATAAAGCCGTTGTCAATTATGGTGTGTTTACTTCAACGGTGAGCCTTGACAGTTTGGAATTTGTAGAAGCTGCTAAAAAGTAATGCAATTGATGAATATGCAACTTAACCACCCTGATTTCCCTAGAAATAAAAAAATTATCTTGTTCGACGGGCGCTGCAATTTGTGCGATGCGCTCGTACAATTTGTTATAAAGCACGATAAGAACGATGTCTTTCGCTTCGTACCGCTTCAATCCGATCTTGGAAGTCAAATATTGCAACACATTGGCATCGACCCCAAACACACAGACAGTATTGTTCTTTACGAACCTGGTGTGGCGTATTATTATAAATCAGCGGCGGCGTTAGAAATTACGAGAAATCTTGGCGGTCTTTTTCATTTTGGAACCTTTTTTAAAATCATTCCGACCCCGTTGCGAAACATTGTTTATGACTATGTTGCCAAAAACCGCTATAAGTGGTATGGCAAAAAAAATGAATGCCTGCTGCCCACAACTGCATTAAAAGCAAAGTTTCTCGAATAAAAAAAACTCCCCATTGCTGAGGAGTTTTTTATTTTTAAAACCAGAAATTAGTTTTTGATAATTTTCTTGACTGTCGTTCCTTCTTCAGAGGAAATATTCATCATATATACGCCGCGTTCTAAATCTGCAATGTTAATCTGAATATCAGAAGCTCCATTATAAGAAAGTTGTTTTACAGTTCTGCCATTTACGTCAACAAGCGAAATACCATTAATTTTTGAATTGGATTTCGAAACGTTAATCAGATTCGTGGCTGGATTCGGGTAAACTGCAAAAGTATTGTCTTGCGTGGCCAATTGCTCAACACCCAATAAGGTGTCTGTCGCTGACGCCCTGATGTTGAAATTGTCAAACAACGTACTCGCTGCTGCGGTATTTACAATTACTGTTGGTGTCGTTACACTTCCGCTTGTTGAAACCAGGCTAACCCTGTCAGGATCCGTACCTGCAGCTGCCCCGGTAACCTGCCCGTTGTAACCAGGACCTTTCCATTTCACCATCCCGGTAGTTTTATTGAAGCTTACGCCAAGTCTTACCCACGTATTTGCAGGTAAAACAAGATTGGTTCCTCCTGTGTTCAGATAAAACGTATAATTTCCAACAGGCGCCCCTGTTCCTGTATAATAGGCTAATCCGGATAGGACGAGTGTGTTGGTATTGAAAACGTAACCGCCTACATATTTGGTGCGCGTGGCATCCATAATATAAAGTCCCATTAGGTTACGGCTTGTTCCGGAAGTTCCGGTGTAAAGATCGAATTCTGCTTCAATGATGTCATTTCCAGGGTCACGAAATGACCAAAGTTCTGAAAAGCCGTCTGTCCAAAGTTGTCTTGAACCTTTATCGCCATTTGTTCCCGTAATCTGTAGTACGTTTACGTGAGTTCCGTCGTTGGCAACAATCTGATAATTGTCGTTTCCGGCATTTGTAGCGGTTGTGGGCGCAGTACCATTAGAAGATAAAGTGTAGATTCCCACGACGTTTGGCGTGGCACCTGTAAAGTCTGTCCCTACATTTCCGATTGGAAAAGCATTAAAATCTTCGGCAATCAACACCTGCGCCGATGTGGTGCAAGCGATCCCGAATAATGATAAAAAGAGTAATGTTTTTTTCATATTGTTGTTGGTTTAATTTTTACAAATGTATATATCTAAATTTAATTTTTTAGTTAAAGACATAATTAATTATGGGGTTCTTTTTCCCATTTTCCAACGACAGAAGTAGCAAGCGCATTACCCAAAACATTCGTTGCACTTCTGAACATGTCGCAAAAATGGTCAATAGGAAGAATCAATGCGATGCCTTCAATCGGGATTTTAAACATTCCACAAGTTGCCGCAACAACGACCAAACTTGCGCGTGGCACACCCGCAATTCCTTTGCTTGTAAGCATCAGTACAAAAAGCATTGTAAATTGTGTGCCGATACTGAGGTCAATACCATACGCCTGTGCAATGAAAATACTCGCAAAAGTCATATACATCATGCTGCCGTCAAGGTTGAAAGAATATCCCAGCGGAAGCATAAACGAAACAATTTTATCTTTGATTCCGAAGCGCTCGAGTTCTTCGGTTAATTTTGGGAAAACTGCTTCGCTGCTTGTGGTGCCAAACGCAATTATGAGCGGACTGACGATTCTTTTGAGCAGGACCGACATGGCTTTGCCGAGAAACAGGTAGCCAACAAACAATAAAACAACCCATAACGAAAAAATGCCCGTGAGGAACGAGCCAAAAAATTTCGCGTATGTCAACAGCAGTTCGCTGAAATCACGAATGGCGAAAACGCCTGCAATTGCGCCAAACACGCCGACTGGTGCAAATTTCATTACGTAATTGACCATTTTTAAAACGATGTGCGAGGTTTTGTCTAAAGCATTAATCACAGGTTTTGCATTGTCACCGAGCGAGGCTGCCGCGAGCCCGAAAAAAATTGAAAAAATGACAATCTGTAAAATTTCATTTCCGGCCATTGCCTCGACAATGCTCTTTGGAATAATATGTTCGATGAAATTCTGTGCTGAAAAATTGCTCGTTTTTTCGGTGACTTCTGAAGCAGTTGACACGTCCACATCGTTGAGATTGAGCCCCGTTCCGGGATGTAAAATATTGATCCAGAACATCCCGATCAGCAGCGAGATAAACGATGCGGTAAAAAACCAACCGAGCGCCTTGCCTCCTATCCTTCCTACAGCGCGGATATCGCCGAGTTTGGCAATACCAACAACTAAAGTCGTAAAGACGAGTGGTGAAATGATCATTTGCACAAGCCTGATGAAAACCGTTGCGAGCATTTTGATGTAGCCGCTAAATTCTTTGGCCGTGTCTTCTGAGCAATTGTTGTGCACGAAGATTCCGAGGATGATTCCGAGCACCATCGCGATCAGGATTTGTGTGGTCAGATTGGAAAAGAACGATTTTTTTTGAATGTTGGATGTGGTCATAAATGTTTGGTGGTTTTAGCCCCGATGGAAGCGGCATCCTTTTGCAGCATGTGTTACTTCTTTTTTTTCACAATGGTTTAAGCTGCAAAAGATATAGCGTACAGCGGGAAATAGCTCCTAAAAATTAGTATTGTAAGTTTTGTTAATTAGATAAAAATCGGCAAGCACAATCGCCGCCATCGCCTCGACAATCGGAACTGCACGCGGAACGACACACGGATCATGGCGCCCTTTTCCGTGCAATTCGACTATATTTCCCTGCGCGTCAAGCGTTTGCTGGCTTTGCATAATCGTCGCGACGGGTTTGAACGCCACACGGAAATAAATATCCATGCCGTTTGAAATTCCGCCTTGGATTCCGCCCGACAAATTTGTCTTCGTCGTGCCATCGGCTTCATATAAATCATTGTGTTCGCTTCCTTTCATGCGCGCACCGCAAAATCCGCTGCCATATTCGAATCCGTGCACCGCGTTGATCGAGAGCATGGCCTTGCCCAACTCGGCGTGCAACTTATCAAAAACGGGTTCGCCAAAACCAATCGGCACATTTTGAATTACACAAGTCACGGTGCCGCCTACGGTGTCGCCGTGTTTCCTGACTTCACGAATATAATCTTCCATTTTTGCGGCGGTTCCTTCGTCGGGACAGCGAACAGGATTGCTTTCCGTTTTTGAAAAATCGAGATCCTGATACGGTTTATCGATAAATATCTCACCGACAGACGAAACGAATGCGTTGATTTTTATGGAGCTCAACACCTGTTTTGCGATTGCTCCGGCCACGACCCTACTCGCTGTTTCGCGTGCCGAGCTCCTGCCTCCGCCACGATAATCACGGATGCCATATTTTTTTTCATAGACATAATCGGCGTGGCTTGGGCGGTAAGTATCTTTGAGGTGCGCGTAATCGTCAGATTTCTGGTTCGTATTCGGAATAATGAAACCGATAGGCGTTCCTGTTGTTTTGCCTTCGAAGATTCCCGATAGAAATTGAACCGCATCATCCTCTTTGCGTTGCGTGACAATGGCAGATTGCCCGGGTTTGCGGCGTGCCATTTCAGATTGGATGGCTGTAAAATCGAGCGTAATACCAGCCGGACACCCATCGATTATTCCGCCAAGCGCTTCCCCATGCGATTCGCCAAAAGTTGTAATCCTGAAAAGCGTTCCGTAACTGTTTCCTGCCATAGGGTTTGTTTTAAACAAATGTAAGATTTAAGTTGAAAAATTGAAAGCGTTCGCCAAGTTTCATTGTGGAAATTTTGAAACATTTAAAAAAAATATCAAAAGTTATAGCCCATATATTTGCTGTAACAAACATTCAATTTATTATGAAAAAACTTATTTTTTCGGCTTTGCTGTTAATCGGATTAACACTTGGCGGCCATGCCCAGCACACTCAGCATTTTTCCAAAAATGCGATCGGTTTGCGCGTGGGGACGAATGACGGATTTGGTGCAGAGTTTTCGTATCAACGCGGGATTTCGCCTGATAACCGGCTTGAATTTGACCTCGGACTCAGAAGCCATGCGTATTATCATCGCGGCGATTATTATGATACCGAAGCGGTGAAGCTTGTCGCCTTGTACCAATGGGTTTGGCATATCAATCAGGGGTTCAATTGGTACGCAGGAGTCGGCGCCGGTTTGGGCTCTTACAGAGACCGCGTTGATCACGGCAAGTATTACTATTACGATGATGCGCGTTACCATGACAGCGGTGCTTTCGGACTTATAGCAGGTGATATCGGGATTGAATATGATTTTGATTTCCCTTTGCAGCTATCGTTCGATTTCCGTCCCGAACTTGGTTTCGGAGATTACCGTTACACAAACGAAGGGCTCAGCACATTTGGTCCAGACGTAGCGATCGGCGCGCGTTTCAGGTTTTAATTATACAAAAAGCCGGCTTAAATTGCCGGCTTTTTTATTGGATTACGATTTCTTTTTTCGAATTGATTTTGACGATTGTATAGGGATAGGTGATTACCGACGTAGCCATTTCTCCTTCTTTAGGTCCTTTCTCTTCAACGGTTATGATTATTTTGTCGGCCGTTTCAGTAACGCTTTTTACGTCTATTGAGTGCCCGCCCGAGGTTTGTTCGCCCAAATTCAAAATCACAAAATTTGACGTTTTGATGTCTTCGGGTTTTATTTTTCGTTTGAGGTTGTCATCGCTCTGCAACATTTTAATCTCACGCTCTTCGGTCAGTATCTCATAAAAGTGGATATTGCCGCCGCCATCGCTCTGTTTTGTAAGGATTTCGTACAGCGGTTTCTCGGCCGCGGTCTTTTTTGTTGCGCAAGATGCAATCAAAACAACGACGAAAAATAGGATTACTCTTTTCATTGCAAACAATTAAGCGTAAATACTGATGGCCCGCAAATAAAGCTCTTCATACAATGGCAGAATATTCTGGATATCGAAACGCTTTGCTGTCTCGAACGCACGGGTTTTGAATTCATCTAATGTAACATCATCGCTCAATATTTTGATAGCGTTCTCAGCCATTGCGTCAACATCGCCAACATCGCTCAGGTATCCCGAAATGCCGTCGAAGTTGACTTCGGGCAAACCACCCGAATTGCTCGAAATCACCGGAACGCGCAGCGCCATGGCCTCCAAAGCGGCAAGTCCGAAGCTTTCGGTTTCAGAAGGCAGCAGAAACAAATCGGAATAGCTTAAAATCTTATCGATTTCATTGCTGTTGCCAAAGAAGATCACTTTATCCTGGATGCCAAGTTCTGCGCACAAACGCTCTGCACGCTCTTTTTCCGGACCGTCGCCAACCATCATAAGTCGGGCAGGCATATTTTGCTGGATTTTGTAAAAAATACGGATGACATCAGGAATGCGTTTTACTTTCCTGAAATTACTGATGTGTGTTACCACACGTTCGTTTTCCCTGGCGATTGCCGAACGGTAACACGGAATATTCGCTTCGATAATACTGCTGTTCAATTCGATGAAATTTGGGATTACCTCTATATCGTTGGTGATGTTAAACAGTTTTAGCGTTTCATCTCTGAGGCTCTTCGATACAGAAGTTACCATATCTGATTTATTGATACTAAAAGTTACTGCCGGTTTATAAAACGGATGGTTTCCCACGAGCGTGATATCAGTTCCGTGTAGTGTCGTCACCATCGGGATATCAATACCTTCTTCCTTGAGCATCTGCTTGGCCATATAACCGGCATAGGCATGTGGAATCGCATAATGTACGTGCATGAGCTCGATTTTATGGAGTTTGACCATATCGACAAGCTTGCTCGACAATGCCAGCTCATAAGGCTGGTAATGAAATAGCGGATATTCAGGAACATTGACCTCATGGTAATGCACATTTGAATTGAGCAATGCAAGGCGCACCGGCTGGCTGTAAGTGATGAAGTGAATTTCATGCCCGCGGCGTGCGAGTTCAAGGCCCAATTCTGTAGCGACAACGCCACTTCCGCCAAAGGTAGGATAACAAACGATTGCGATTCTCATAGCTGATTTTTAACCCAACGAATTTAAGGAAAATTCACCATGCAAACCGGAAAGTTTCGTTAAAAATAAATGAAGCTTACTTGATGATCGCTTCGTAAATTATCTTTTGGATGTCTTCACGGATATTGGCCTTCGACAACTTGTTGGTCGGATCGTTGGGGAAAGTCCTGTTTGATAAAAACACGTAAACGATATCTGTTTCGGGATCGGCCCATGCCATAGTTCCGGTAAATCCGGTATGCCCGAAACTATCTATAGAAACACAGCCGCAAGTAGGCCCTGAAGTCCCGGGCAACTGTGGTTTGTCAAAACCGATTCCCCTACGGTTTCCTTCGGGGCAGAAATAACAGGTATTGAAATCCTTAAAAGTTTGCTCCGAAAAATACTGATGGTTGCCATAATTCCCTTTTTGGAGGTACAACTGCATAATCTTCGCAACGTCCATCGCGTTTGAAAAAATACCGGCATGTCCTGCGACGCCGCCTTCCATTGCTGCGGCCATATCGTGAACATAACCCTGGATAATCTGGTGCCTGAAATAGGTGTCAATTTCTGTCGGCGCGATTACATATTTATCGAATTTGTTAAGCGGGTTGAAGGTTGTATTGTTCATTCCCATTGGCGCATAAAATTGTTGCTGGACCAGGTCTTCGAGTTTTTTGCCTGTCGATTTTTCAAGGTATTCGCGCATGATCATAAACGTGAAATCGCTGTATTTGTACTCCTTTTTGTCGAGCAATTTACTGTCGGCAATCTGTTTCAAAATCGAATCATGGTAATCCGCGCGGATGTAAAGGCTGTCGGCAACCTGTTTCGAAAATACTTTGGTTGGTACCTTGCTGTAGAATTTTGGAGATGGCATATTTGCACTATCGAGGGTAGATTGGTAGAACGGAATCCACGCCTGAAGTCTTGCGTAATGCGACAGTAAATCTTTGAATACAATGTCTTGTTTATTGGTATTATTAAACATCGGGAGCATCGTACCCAAAGTCGTTTCCATTGAAATCTTTTTCTGATCGTATTGCTGCATCACGTTGGGCAATGTGCCGACGATTTTGGTAAGCGAGGCAATATCATAAATATCGGAATTGACGACTTTAATGTTTTTCTCATACGTGTGATAGCCATAGGATTTCTGGAAAATCACTTTACCGTGTCGTGCCACAAGCACCTGTATTCCGGGAGCCATCTTGTTATTTATTGCGAAATTGGCGACGTTATCGATTTTGGAAAGTATGACAGGATTCATCCTCACATTTTCGGGTGCTGTAAATCCGAGGCGATTCATTTTTGTGGTTGTTAGTCCATCACCAATTTTAAAATTAGTGTTGATCGAAACCGGAAGTGTACCTTTGGCAGCAACTGCGCCAAAAATGACCTCTGCCGAAACCTCCTGCGCAATATCACTGTTCTGATACGACATGATCACCGCTTCAATATCATCGAAAGCAGGGATTTTAAGCAACGAATAGGGCCGCGTCATTACGTCGAGGATAACGGTTTTCGTTTTAGCGATTTGTTGCAGCCATTGCAATTCGGCGTCAGTGAAATCATATTTTCGCCACGCTTTATCAGACTTGTGGAATCCGATGATAACGGTATCAAAATCCTGAAGCTGTTCCATAATGCAGTCGAAATTTTCATCGGTTACGGTCGTGACTTCAGTATATTTATTTAGCGTCGAAACAAAAGTTGTATTGGAATCATCGCCCAACTTAACGTATGCTATCTTTTTGTTTTCCAAATTCTTAATCGGAAGTATTTCGTCTTTGTTTTTTAAGACAGTAATCGCATTTTCGTACAGATCATACGTTAGCGCATCATTTCTCGTTGGACTAATCGCATTGTAGATATCGTCAAGTGGCGCGGGTTTGTATTTATTGAGTCCGGCCTTGAATTTATATTTGAGGATTTTCTTTACAGAATAAGCAATTCTTTCATCCGTAATCGTGCTGTCTTCTATTGCGAGGCAAATCTTCTCACAAGCAACAGGAACATTTTCAGGACAAAGCAGAATATCGTTTCCGGCAAGGAAAGCTTCAAGGTCAATTTGTCCGGGCGGACGGAAATTGGAAGCCGCTTTCATATTAAGCGCATCCGTAAAAATAAGGCCTTTGAACCCGAGTTCTTTTTTAAGGACATCCGTGATAATGTTATGCGAAACCGAAGATGGAATGTTTTGGCGCGGCTCGAGGCTCGGTACATTGAGGTGTGCTACCATTACTGATGACAGACCTGCGTCGAACAGCTTTCTATATGGATAAAATTCAACGTTTTCTAAACGCTCTTTCGAAAAGTTGACTGTGGGCAATGCCGCATGCGAGTCGATATCGGTGTCGCCGTGCCCGGGAAAATGTTTTCCGGTGGATAAGAGTCCAAAACTTTGATACCCTTTCATCAACGCCAAAGCGCTTTCGGCAACATTTTCCTTGCTTTCGCCAAACGAACGGAAACCGATGATTGGATTTTTTGGATTCGTATTGATATCGAGAACAGGCGCAAAATTAAAATGGACGCCGATTCTTTTATTTTGCTCAGCCATTTGCATTCCGACACGCTCAATCAGGTATTTATCCTTTATCGCACCGAGCGTCATGTTCCATGGATAGCGGTATGTTGAATCGAGGCGCATCGCAAGACCCCATTCGGCGTCAATTCCGATCAGTAAAGGAACCCTCGAAATTGACTGGAAGTGATTCGTCAGTTTTGCCTGTCGGACCGGGCCACCCTGAAAAAATATGATTCCACCAACTTTGTTGTCATTGATCAGTTTGTCGATACCATTGACGTGAAGCGAATCCTTGTTAGAATAAGCCGCAACCATAAAAAGCTGGCCGATTCGCTCATCAAACGTCAGGGATTTATAAATGCTGTCAACCCATTTCTTTTGGCTGTCAGAATCGTAGTCGAGTTGGAATTCATTAAAAGTTTTTGCAGGAGCAGGAACATGCGCTACTTCCGGCGTTTTTGTAACGGGCGTTTTTTTAGTAGCACAAGCTACAGCGAGTAAAGCCAGTGCACTAGTGAAAGTAGCTTTTAAAACGGATTTTTTCATTAAGAGTATATTAAAAGAAACGGCTGTGCCAGCTTTCGGAAGCCGGAACTTCCCAGCTGTCATTCCATTCTTCAATAGTATTAACGAGATTATTGAAAACAATCGTATTTCCCGAGACCGCTTTTTCTTTGGCCATTTTCTTGAATTCGATCAAAGGTTTGTGCGCGATGTGTTCGCCGAGTTTAAAGGTAACATTCATCTTATCGAGCAAATCGACATTGTATTTCTTTTCGAGATTTTGTATAAACGCGACGGATGAGTCAATCGAACAACCTGTTGCCTGCTGCACTTCCTGGTTGACGGCGAGAATAATAAAACGGTTGTACTTCAATTGATACGACGCTTCGAGGCCCGTACCGTGCGCAGCCCACGAATCGATGAAAGTCTTGAGATCACTTTCTATTGCAGCCATTTCTTCATCAGAAAATTTTCTGTTCGATTGGTAAATCCAGATTCTTGATTCGGGCGGTAACTGTTCAAATGGGACGTACATCGTTTGTTTTTTTAATCCAATAATTTATCGGATGGTTATAGATCTTGGGCGTTCGCAATCATTTCAGCGATATCCATGACTTTGACTTGGGTTTCTTTTTCCTTACCCTTAACGCCATCGGTCAGCATTGTATTGCAGAACGGACAGCCTGCAGCGATAATTTCGGGCTGTGTTTCAAGCGCATCTTCGGTTCTTTCAACATTAATTTCTTTATTTCCGGGTTCGGCATCTTTAAACATCTGTGCACCTCCCGCGCCGCAACAAAGTCCATTGGCTTTAGAGCGTTTCATTTCCACAAGCTCAACGTCGAGCTTTTGTATCAAATCACGCGGCGCTTCGTAAACGTTGTTTGCCCTTCCAAGATAACAAGGATCGTGGAAAGTAATGCGTTTTCCTTTGAATTGTCCGCCCTCAATCGTTAAACGTCCGGCGTCCAACAAAGATTTCAGGAATTGTGTGTGGTGAACGACTTCGTATTTGCCACCCAATTCAGGGTATTCATTTTTGAGCGTGTTGAAACAATGCGGGCATGCGGTTACGATTTTTTTGGCCTCATAAGCATTGAGCACCTCGATATTCATCATCGCCTGCATTTGGAAAAGGAACTCATTCCCTGCCCTTTTTGCCGGTTCGCCCGTACAGCTTTCTTCGGTGCCAAGAACAGCAAACTCAACATTGGCGCGGTTCAGAATACGAACAAATGCTTTTGTGATTTTCTTCGCCCTGTCGTCAAAACTGCCTGCACAACCTACCCAAAAAAGAACTTCAGGTTGTTTGCCCTGGGCTAACATTTCTGCCATCGTAGGCACGCTTAAAACTTCTGACATAATTTTATTTTAGTTGCAATGCAAGTTGCAAGGATTAATTTATTCGTGCTTACCGTCATCAAAAACCTGGATAGTCACTTCCTTTTCAATCAGGTCAGTGAAATGACCGCGATAACGCGTTGCTTTTACGAGGTGGTTGTCGATCCAATGGTAGTTCCCGCCGCGCGGTTTCCCGAAGACAATGCCGTGATATTTGAATCCGTGTTTTTTGAGCCAGATTTCAGTGTATTCACGATGGGCCTCAGTACGCGAAGTAAAGAAAAAGATCACATGGCCTTCATCATACCATTTGTTGAGTGTGCGTAAAGCATCGGGATACAATTCGGCCGTAAGCATTCTCTCAGGCTCCTCATTCGGAATATCATCGCAGATTGTTCCGTCTATATCGATGAGGTAATTCTTGATTCCTTCGGGCAGTATCGGACTTATCTTTTGTCCGTTTTCGGTTGCCTCCTGTAAGTTCTTTTCAATTTCTTCCGCTTTCATTTTCGTTTGGTTTCTAATCAATTTGATTTCAATTAAAAACACTCTTAAGCTCACATATAAGAGGATTTTTATCGGGTTAAAGACTTAATTTTCGTTTTTCCAGTTCAATCGGTCCTGTTGGCTGTACTGCCACGGCGCACCATTGTTTTCGACATTGGTCATCATCGCGTTGAGCGACATTGGCGCGGCGCTTTGTTCCATCACAAGGAATCTCCTCATATCCATAATGATCGAAAGCGGGCTGATATTTACCGGGCATTCCTCGACACACGCATTGCATGTCGTACAGGCCCAGAGTTCTTCAGGAGTAATATAATCGTTGAGTAAGGTTTTGTTGTCAGGGATGAAAACGCCTTTGTTGGCATCGATATTTCGGCCGACTTCCTCAAGACGGTCTCGCGTGTCCATCATGATTTTTCGCGGAGACAGTTTTTTCCCGGTAATGTTTGCGGGACATGCAGAAGTACATCTTCCGCATTCGGTGCACGTATAAGCATTGAGTAATTGCACCCAATTCAAATCCTGAACATCGCTGGCGCCGAATTTGACCGGAACTGCATTTTCATCAACAGGTGCTGCGGCAAACGGATCGGCATTTGGATCCATCATTAACTTTACCTCTTTGGTTACCGATTCGAGGTTGCTGAATTTCCCTTTTGGATTAAGGTCGGCGTAATATGTATTCGGAAAAGCCAGCAAAATATGCAGGTGCTTCGAAAAATAAAGGTAGTTGAGAAAAATCAGGATACCGCTGATGTGCAGCCACCAAATTGCCCTTTCGATCAGCATCACAGTCGATTCATTCATGCCGTTGAAAATTGGCTCAATAAATTGCGAAACCGGAAACGCCCCTGCCCTTTCATAGTGCCCGAATCCGAGCAATTGCAAGTGATAATCGGCGGCATTCATCAAAAGAAACAATGACATCAAAACGATTTCGAAATATAATATATAATTGGCATCGCTTTTTGGCCAGCCTTTTAAATCCGAGTGGATAAAGCGCCTGAGTTTAATGATATTTCTCCGGATCAAAAACGTGATTACCGAAATGAGCACGAGAATCGCTAAAATTTCAAACGAACCGATCAGGAAATTGTAAAGCATTCCCAACGGTGCAAAAACGCGGTGTGTGCCAAAAAGTCCGTCGATTATAATTTCAAGGACTTCAACATTGATAATAATAAAACCAACATAAACAAAAATGTGCAATATTCCCGCGATGGGGCGCTTAACCATTTTAGATTGGCCCAAAGCAATCAATGCCATATTTCCCCATCTTGCAGCAGGATTATCAGAGCGGTCGATATCTTGTCCCAGCCTGATATTGCGCATTATTTTACGAATGTTTATCGTAAAAAAACCCACTCCGAGACCGAGAATAACTGCAAATAATATATTGTCTAAATAGCCCATAAATGCTTATTTTTTTATCGAATCATTAGCGGCAGGTGCAACGTAAGGCTTGTTTTTCTTTCCGAAGAGCGAAACGTTTACATAGCGTGTCGGGTTTAATCTCACATCCTGCAAAAGCAGTTCGAGTTCTTTGGAAGTCTTGGCAAGATTTGCATAAAGCGCATCGTCTTTAAGCAATTTTCCCATGGTTCCTTTTCCGGCATCGAGGTCGGCCATAATCTTATCGACTTTATTGAGCGTCAACTGGAGATTTTTAGCAGTTTTTCCTAAGTCGGCTTTTTGCAACGAATCAGATATTTTAGAAAAATCAGAAGATACCTTATTGAAATTAGAAACCATCCCGTCTATTTTTCCTTTGTTGCCGTCAATAATGTTATTAAGGCCTGAAGAAGCGCTGTGAAATTGCTCCATGGTCGCACTGAGTTCGGCAAGGCTCTTTTTGAGATGTGCCTGCCCTTCGGTGTCTAAAACATTGTTGATTCCGCCAATCAGTTTATTCGCATTGAGCAAAACCAAGTCAAGTTTTTCCTGAAGTGGCGCTAGTTTTTCACCCACAAGCGTCGTAAGTCCAGGCTTGTTTACACCGGGCAGTCTCGAGCCTGATTCAGCCATTTGTTTGTCTTCCAGGTTCGGAATAATCATAATTTGTTTTCCGGCAATGAGACCGGGCTCATAAATCGCGACAACGCTTGATTTGGAAATGGGAAAATCATTTTTGATTTGGAGTTCAACAAGGAGTTTTCCTGATTTTTCCAATTCAATACCAGTGACTTTTCCGACTGTAAGTCCATTGATAGTAATTGGCGCCGAACTCGCAAGCCCTTCGACGTTGTCATATTCGACATAAAATGTTTTGTAGTTGGTAAAGAGGTCTCTTCCTTTTAGGAAACTGTAGCCCCAGATGAAAAGCAAAATGGCAGAAATAACTAGTATGGCGGTTTTAATCTCTCGTGTAAGTTTCAAAATTTTAATTTTTAAGCAAATTTAAGATAAAAATCGAGACGGTGCCTAATTCATCAGTGCTTCCTGGACTGTAATTTTTTTACCATCTTTAAATGCGATGATATACGCCGTACTGAAACCTTTAGACCGCGCTTCCTCCAGATTTTGTTTGGCCACTGTGTAATCACTCGTCTGGCCGTATGTGTATTTGTACATAGACCCATTATCGCTGTAGACCGAAACATTGCTGAGCCCTTTAAAATTTGATGGCGTGGTGTCTATTTTTTTGCTTGTTGCCGAAATTTGTACTTTAAAAATCACTTCACCGGTATCGACTTTAGGAACCGGTTTACTTTCAGGCTTTTGAACGATGGGTTCACTTTTAACCGGAACAGGAACCTCTTTCTCTACAATAGGCTTTTCTTCAGCAATTTTTTTAGAGGGCTTTTCAGCCGGGTTTTCGTTGGCACCATTGCCAAAGTATTCTTTTTTATAGCTCAGGATCGCGTCTGCAATCGCTTGCGCAATCTCGTTCTGGCCTTCTTCTGAATCAAGTTGCGCACCCTCGGCAGGATTTGAAATAAAACCCATTTCAATCAAAATACGAGGCATATAAGCTTTGTGCAAAACCATGTAGGGCGCTTGTTTGACACCACCACCGCGGATTTTTTTCCCAATCGATGCAAAAGCATCTTCTACTTTGCTGGCAAGCGCGATGCTATTTTCGAGATATTCCTCCTGCATCAATGTTACGCCAAGCATCGAGCTCGGATTACTCGGATCGAAACCTTCGTATTTTTGCTTATAGTCTTTCTCCAACGTCACAACTTCGTTCTCGCTTTTCGCCACCGCAAGACTTGATGCGTTTTTGGTCATCCCCATCACATAACTTTCGGTTCCGTCGGCTGCCCTGTTTTTATTGGCATTGCAGTGCATGGAAACAAATATGTTTGCATCAATTCGATTGGCGATATTCGCCCTTTCGATGAGGTCGATAAAGACATCGGTTTTGCGTGTATAATTGACAATGATATTTGGATTGCTTTCGAGGATTTTACCCACTTTCAACGTTACGGCGAGCGATACGTTTTTTTCGATATGCCCATCATAAATAGCCCCGAAATCTTTTCCGCCATGGCCTGCGTCTAATGTCACTTTGAATTTTGAACCGGGCTGGCAATACGCTGAAAATGCTGCGGTACAAAACAGAATCAAAAATAAATACTTGGTTTTCTGCAATTTATTCATAGTGGAAATAAAGTTAATTTTAGTAAAAACCCTACGGTTTTAAATTTCACAAATGATTACTTTAGACGGAAATTTATGTGTAAGTTTGGCGCGTCAAAAAGTAAGCCTTATTTTTACAAAAATAGTATTAAAACCTTTGCGTACAAACTTATTTCATATCGTTTTATCAGCAATGTTCCTAACAATGGGAAGCACTCAGATATACGGTCAGGAAGTAAACACTAAATCGAATTCAGCCCCAATAAAACAAAGACCTGACAGTACTTCGGTGAGCATAACAGATGGCTCCAAAATTGGTGACACGATCAAAACCGATACGATCAAACCAAAGAAAAACATTCTCGAAAGCAAGATAAAATACAAGGCCGAAAAATATGCGCGATTAGACCAGAAAAAAAAGCTGATTACGCTTTATGACAAAGCCGAACTCTATTATCAGGATATCGAATTAAAGGCTGGAATTATTGTATTCAATTACGAAAAAAATGAGGTCTATGCCGGAAGGATCAAAGATTCGACCGGAGCTTTCGTGCAATTGCCCAATTTCAAACAGGGAAGCAACGTTGTCGAGCCCGACTCGATACGCTTCAACTACAAAACAAAAAAGGCGTTAATCTGGAACTCCCGAACCGATCAGGGTGAATTCGTATTCAAAGCCGAAGTTGCCAAAAGGGTCAATGATTCTGTGTACTTTATGAGAAATGCGCGGTTTACAACTTCCAAGGACATCGAGGATCCCGAATATTATTTCAGGACCAGTCGCGTAAAATACGTTCCCAAGAAAAAAGTGGTTACCGGCCTTACCAATATGGTAATTGCTGATGTGCCAACGCCGCTTGCATTGCCATTCGCATTTTTCCCGATGACTGATGAAAGCCAATCGGGCGTCATCATCCCAACGTTCAACGATACGCGAAACCAAGGCTATTCATTGCAAAACGGCGGCTATTATCTGGCATTGAGTGACAATTACGATTTGGCCATACTTGGCGACTATTACACCAACGGAAGTTACGCAATGCGTTTTGAATCAACTTATGCGAAGCGATACCGCTATCGTGGAAATGTCAATGTACGTTTCGAAAACCAGATATTCAGTGAACGCGGATTTCCCGATTACACCAAAAACAACATCTACAATATCCAATGGTCGCATTCGCAGGATACAAAGGCAAGTCCGAATTCACGTTTTTCAGCCTCAGTCAACTTAGGAAGCAGTAAATATTTCCGGCAGTCTGTGAGTCAGCTTAATGTGAGTTCGCAATTAAACAATACACTCAATTCCTCGATTTCATATTCGAAGACTTTCCAAACCGTTCCGCAAGTCAATTTATCACTCACCGCCACGCATTCGCAGAATACCAACACGGAAGTCATTAACATGACGTTGCCTACGCTGCAATTGGGTGTCGATCGTGTGTATCCGTTTGCACCGAAAGACGGAATCAAGAAAGGCGCTTTGAAAAATATCAACCTCCAATACAATTTAAGCGGACGCAATGAATTTGTTACGACTGATTCGCTTTTCTTCAAACCACAAATGTTTAAAGATGCCAAAGTTGGTTTTCAGCACCAGATTCCGCTGAGCACAAACTTCAAGGTATTTAAATATTTCAGCGTTACGCCTTCGGTAAATTATACCGAAGTCTGGTATCTTAAAACAATCCGCAAAGCCTACAATCCGCTCACGCAAAAAGATACCGTTGCCGATATTAATAAATTTGATTCTTACCGCACCTATAACTTTACCTCCGGACTTGGAACAACCATTTATGGAACGTTCAATTTTGGTGAGAGCAAGAAAATACAGGCGATACGACATACGTTGAGTCCGTCATTGTCCTACAACTACGCACCAAGTTTCGACCAATATTATGATACTTACGCAGCGGATGCGAGCGGGAAAATGGTTAAGGAATATTCGCGATTCGAAACCGGAATTTTTGGTGCACCCGGAAAGTCCTATAATCACAGCGTCGGAATCAGCCTTGCCAATAAATTTGAAGCCAAAGTCCGCGACACGGATTCGACCAAAACAGAACCAAAAAAGGTAATGCTGCTCAACAATCTCACGTTTTCAACAGCGTATAGTATGTCGCGCGATTCGCTAAAATGGGACCCTGTGCGGCTCAGCGGCGGAACGTTGTTGTTTAAGGATAAAATGAACGTCAATTTCGGAATGACACTCGACCCTTATGCCATTAACAATGCAGGGACCCGGATTAACACGTTTAACATCAACAATGGCGGAAGCCTCTTCAGGATGACAAGCGCCAATATGACGATCAACTATGCTATGTCGAGCAAGGATTACGAGAAAGACGACAAGAAAAAGAACGTACAAGGCCAAAGAAACGGAGGGCGCGACGATGATTTGTTTGGTACGAATACCGATTTTAGTGACCGCCGCCAAAGCCAATTCGACCAGGACAGCGATGCAGACGATAGCGATTCTTTCAAAGGATTTTATAACGCTGACTTGCCGTGGGATATGACTTTTGCATATCAATTGACGTATACCAATATCAACCGCGAGAAGAAAATTTCAGGAAATTCTGTCATGGTTTCAGTCAATACCGATTTGACGCCACGATGGAAAGTCGGCGTTTCGACGGGGTATGATTTCGTACAAAAAGGTGTAACTTTAACGCAGTTCCGTTTCGAAAGGGATTTATTAAGCTGGCGTATGGATTTTAACTGGTCACCATTTGGAACCAACGCTTATTGGAATTTCTTTATCGGAATAAAATCGGGAGTGTTGAGTGATATCAAATGGGAAAAACGCACCATTCCGGATAAAGTCTTGAAATAATTGTCAAACGCAATATTGTTACGATGAAAAAAATAATCTTTACAGATAAGGCGCCGGCGCCGATTGGTCCGTACAGTCAGGCCATTTTGGTGGGCAATACATTATATACCTCAGGCCAGATTGCACTCGACCCTGCCACAATGCACTTGATGATTCATTCTATTGAAACGGAAACCGAGCAGGTTATGAAAAATCTCAATGCGGTTCTCGACGCGGCGGGAATGACTTTCGAAAATGTCGTAAAGACTACGATCTATCTTACCGACATGGAAGATTTCGCCAAAGTCAACGCTATTTATGGCCGTCATTTCGATGAGAAAACCGCGCCTGCAAGAGAAACGGTCCAGGTGGCTGAATTGCCTAAAAGCGTAAATGTCGAAATTTCGATGGTGGCTATAAAATAATTACGCCGCAGCGATGGCATTAAGCAGCAATTGTGCCGTAGCCTCATTGGTTGCCAACGGAACATTGTGTACATCGCAAACGCGGATCAGCATGTTGATATCAACTTCGTGCGCGTGACTTGAATTGGGATCTTTGAAGAACAAAACCATTTTTGTTTTTCCTTCTGCGACACGTGCGGCAATTTGCGCATCGCCACCACGCGGCCCCGAAAGCATTTTCTTTACTTTAAAACCCGCGTGTTCTGCCTGGCCGCCCGTTGTACCGGTTGCGATAAGTTTTATTTGCTCGGCACTCAAGAGCGCTTTGTTTTTGTTGAGGAAATGAACCATTTCGGCTTTCATCCTGTCGTGTGCGATAATTGCGATTTCCATTATTTGTTCAGAATGTGGTAAGCGATAAGGCCGTCAATCGGGCGGCGCAGTACATTTCCTATTTTGATGCCGTATCTTTCGAGCACTTCTTGAAGCTCTTCCTTAAGATAAAATGCAATCGAGCCTACAAAATGTACGGGAATGTCTTTATAATTTTCATACTGCATGATGTAGTTTTCTACAAAATCCTCCATTTCAGCGAAGATGTGCTTGCGGCAAAATTCATCGTCCTTGTGCTTGATAATAAATTTTGCAAAAGTGGCGAGATAGGCATTTGGGTTGGGCTCTTTGTAAAGATGATTTTTGATGTAGTCGGCATCGACGTTGTATTCGGCGGCGAATTCCTTTGCGAGTTTTGCAGGCATTTTGTTGAAATAATACCCGCGCAGCAAATGGCGCCCGAAACGGTTTCCTGAGCAATCATCCATGGCGATATATCCCAGCGACTGGACTTTCTGATGCAAAACCTTACCATCGAAATAACTACAGTTTGAGCCGGTCCCGAGTATCGACACAATTGCCTGCTCGCCTTTGGGCGTTGTGGCATAAACGGCAGCATAAGTATCTTCGTGCACGGAAACTTTGGCATTCGAGAAATATTCCTCAAAAATATCAGACAGGAATTTTTTCATGCGGTCCGTACCACAACCTGCGCCGTAAAAGAAAAGGTTTTCGGCTTTGTCTTTATTGTGTTCAATGTCGAACTTGTCATTGAGGCGGCTGATGACTTCTTCTTTTGTCAATACTTCGGGATTGAGTCCTAGCGATTGCGTCGTAAAAAGCACTTTTCCTTTATCGTCAATGGCAATCCAATCGGCTTTTGTGGAACCGCTGTCTACAAGTAATTTCATAAAATTTTGATTATGAAGGTGATTATCAATTTGAAGGCATTAGCCCCGATGGAAGCGGCATCCTTTTTACGGCTTCTTTAGCCGTGAAAAGATAGAGCGGACAGCGGGAACAGCTTCTAATGAAAAACCCGTTAATTGTGATGACTAACGGGATTTTCTGTAAATATAATATTTATTTTAAACCTGCAATGTGCACCGATAAATCGATGAGTTTGCTTGAATAACCGTACTCATTGTCGTACCACGAAACGATTTTGAAGAACGTTGAATTGAGTCCGATACCCGCTTTCGCATCAATAATCGAGGTGCGCTTATCAGACACGAAATCCTGTGACACAACGTCGTCTTCGGTATATCCGACGATTCCTTTATAATCGGTTTCAGAGGCATTTTTGAGTACTTTCATGATTTCGTCGTAAGTGGTTTCTTTTGCGACTTTCACTGTCAAATCTACTACGGAAACGTCAACTGTAGGAACCCGGAAAGACATTCCTGTTAATTTACCATTGAGCTCTGGAATTACTTTTCCGACAGCTTTTGCCGCGCCAGTTGATGACGGAATGATATTGACGCTCGCAGCACGTCCGCCTCGCCAGTCTTTTTTCGATGGTCCGTCAGCGGTCATTTGCGTTGAAGTTGTCGCGTGAACCGTTGTCATCAAACCTTCTACAATCCCGAAATTATCGTGGATTATTTTTGCCAATGGCGCAAGGCAGTTCGTCGTGCATGATGCGTTTGAAACGATGGTGTCGGCAGCGGTGGCTTTGGTATGGTTGACGCCCATGACAAACATTGGCGCATCGGCTGAAGGCGCAGAAATGATAACTTTTTTAGCGCCGCCTTTAATGTGTGCGTTTGCGGTTTCGAGTGTGGTGAAAAATCCGGTACATTCAGCTACGACATCCACATCAACTTCATTCCATTTAAGATTTGCGGGATCTTTTTCGGCTGTGATCCGGATGCTTTTTCCGTTTACGAAAAGTTTGCCTTCCTTTACTTCTACGGTTCCGTTGAAACGGCCGTGAACCGAATCATATTTTAATAAGTAAGCCAAATGATCTACGTCGAGTAAATCGTTGATGGCCACTACTTCTACGTTATCCCTGTTGAAGGTTTCCCGGAAAACAATTCTTCCTATTCTCCCGAAACCGTTTATTCCTAATTTTACTTTTGACATTTTATTTTTGGTTTTGGCCCGAGGCCGATTATATTAATTGAATTATGTTGACATGATGTCGGAAACCCTAAGCAATTCCTGGTCGATTTCTGTATGGCCTTTGATCGCTTGTTCCAGTGGCGTAAGTGCAATCCTGTCGCTGAGGAGTCCTACCATATAATTTGATTTGCCTTCGAGCAGCGATTCAACTGCCTTTACGCCCAAGCGGCTTGCGAGCACGCGGTCAAAACAAGAGGGTGCGCCGCCGCGCTGCATGTGGCCAAGTACTGAAACGCGCACATCGTATTCGGGAAGGTTGGCTTCGACATAATCTTTGAGTTCGAAAACATTTTTACCGATCTTATCGCCTTCTGCAATCACGACGATACTTGAAGATTTTCCCGATGCTTTACTTTTCTTTAACGAATCAAGCAAACGCTCGAGACCGAGATCTTGTTCGGGAATCAGGATTTCCTCTGCTCCTGCTCCGATTCCCGCATTGAGTGCAATGTGTCCCGCATCACGTCCCATTACCTCCACAAAAAACAGTCGGTTGTGCGAGCTTGCGGTATCGCGGATTTTATCGATAACTTCGACCACCGTATTGAGCGCGGTATCGTAACCGAGGGTATGGCTGGTTCCGAAAATATCATTGTCGATGGTTCCAGGGATTCCCATAACGGGGAAATTGTATTCATTGTTGAAGATTTCGGCACCGGTAAAAGTTCCATCGCCACCAATCACAACAAGCGCATTGACGCCTGCTTTTTCGAGATTTTCATATGCTTTTTTACGGCCTTCAGGCGTCATGAATTCTTTTGAGCGCGCTGATTTGAGAATGGTTCCGCCTTTGTTGACGATGTTGTTGACGCTACGCGGCCCCATTTCTTTGAAGTCGCCTTCGATCATTCCCTGGTAACCCCGGTAAATACCGATACATTCGATATTGTGGTAAGCGCAGGTCCTGACGACAGATCGGATTGCTGCATTCATTCCGGGCGAATCGCCACCTGAGGTCAGCACAGCAATCTTCTTTATGTTTTTGGACATATTTTTACAATTAAAATGTAAATTTAGCAAAGACACTTTACTTTTCAGTACGTGTTTTTAATAGTTTGGCAAAATATGGGAATTTCAAACGTTTTCGTTGATAAGTTTATCAGATATGAATACCCGTTGGCCTGAAGTAAATCGCAACGGCTAATCCTGAAGCGGAATTATGGCTTCTGCATTGTGTTTGGGTGTGTCTTTTTGATTTTTTTTCTTTTCGTCTTCATCGCTGAGTTTGATGTAGTCGGGCAGAAATTCGGAATCCGGAACTGCATCATCCGCCGGTTTTGTTGAGATTTCGAGTTTCTTGTCTTTGAAAATCTTATTGACGAGCTCGCTAAAAGTATTGAAATCGACTTCGTATGTGATCCCCAGTCCTTGCGTATATCCTATTCCCTGTCCGATATAATTGATATCATTCTCTTTATTAAATACGCGCAAGTTCAAAGTGCCGTCTTCATTGATGCGGTACAAGACTTCAACGTCACCGACAACGGCAGATTCGGTTATGCCTCCCACGGGCACGCCGACTTTTCCATTAATGGTAATGCGATCACTTACTTTCGAAGATACAGTAACGCCCACTATTCCGTCAGATTCGCGACCCGGTGTCCGATCTGTGGCGACAAGCACAACGCCAACATTGATTTTGCTTTCACTGTCATTAAAGATCGAGCCGAAAAGATCCCCTACCTTTTCATACAAATTGTTTGTAATCGAGGTTTGTGTAAGTCCTTCATTGCTGAGGAATCCGCCTGTCGATAGCAGTATTAAAGCTTGTTTTTGCCGGATATCCTTGTCTTCGAGCTTTGTTTCTATTTCAGATTTGAGCACTGAATTCACAGTCGGGAAATTAATCTCAAAATCAGGTTCCGGACTACTGAGGTTTCCATGCAGGCCAATTACTACTTCTACATCCACTTTTTTATTGTAACGTTCGTCGGCGTTATCCAATAAGATCGCAGGGTTTGCCGCTGTTTTGTAAATGGCCTCGAGGTTGAGGCTCGCGCGCATCGGATCGCCTTCCCAAGTAATTGAACCACCTTTTTTAAGTTCAAACTTCTTGTTGATCAATCCCCCATATTTGAAATTGTAGGTTCCTTCATACGCCTGGAAATCGCCCCACATATTGAATTTCCCGAGCGTGTTGATTTTAAACAGCAAAGAGCCAAAACCTTTGCCTTTCATTCCGTGCCCGGTGTTGCGATCCAGAATTACTTCTACTTCGGCATCGGGTGTAATGTCAAAATCAAATTCGAGTTCAAGTCCGTTGTAATTCCGCGTTTCCGCAATTCCTTTTTTGATATTGTATTTTTCGCTTTTGGTAATAAAATGAATATAACCATTTTCACCAGTTGACTCCGCATCATTAATCGGGATTTTGAGGCTGGTTCCTTTTTCAGATTCGGCATTTACTTTAATAAACAACCCGTTTGTCGGACCTTTGATTGTTGCATATCCGTTGATGAAAGCAGTTCCAAAATACGCTGCATCTTCGCTGTCTTTGGTATCAAGCGCCAATAATCTCTGGGAACTCACACTCAAATCAAGCGCCCAATTTGAAAAGTTGCGGTGTTCGATGCTGCCATTGAGCCTGCCTTCAGTATGGTATTTACTGTCCTGCAATACCGCATTTCGAATCAGGAATTTCTTTTCGGTGACGTCAACCACTGCATCATCCTCAATATTGTAATCAACATTGAGATATGGAATTCCGAGCCCCGCCTTCTTCACAAAAAGTCTTCCGTTAATCTCGGGATCATTTACGCTTCCGGCAATATTGGCGCGGCCGCTCGCAAATCCGCGGATGTTCGAAATGATATCGCCGCCGAGCGAACTCAAAACGCCTAAATTAAATTTATCGAAATCAAGATCGAGGTTGATGTTCGTTTTATCATTGGCAATTTCAAAGTTTCCATCGGCATTAAACGATTCAACATCTTCATTTTGAATATTTGAAGTCAGGTAAAATTTTCGGAAATTGTTGTCGCCTTTTACGTCAAGGTTGAGCGTGCCCAGTGCCACGGTATTGATATTGAGGCTGTCGATTTTTATTGCGGCCGTCGGCTGATAAATGGCGTTATTCTGCTTGAGGTTTACAACGCCGTTCAAATTTCCCTGTATCGTAAACTTATCGATTGACGGCAACAGTTTTTCGAGTTTGACTTCAGCAAAATTGAGCTGCAGGTCTTTCGATGCACTTCCATTTATATTTCCGGCCAACGAAATCTTTTGATTCGCGTGCGACATCGTGATGTTATCGAAATTGAAATTTTTGAGGGCTTTATCGAAAACGATTTTGTTGTCATCACCGTCATTTTCATTAAGATACCATGTGAAATCTTTGAATGTCAACTCTGATTTCTGGATGCCGATGACACTTTTTCGTTCTTTATTTATGGTGTGATAGAGGTTCAGACTGTAAGCGTCCTGGCCAAGACTGCCGCCTTTGAATTCGGTGCGCATAAACAGCGTATCCTTTGTCGTCACATTGATCAGGCTAAAGTCGCGTATTTTGTATTGCTTTGTCGTGATGGTATCGAGTTCGATAAAAGTATTGTAAAGCGGATTTTTATTATCGATATTGACTTTTATATTATCGATTGAATTCTCGTACGCAGTGATCTTGGGCGAACTGAAATTAAATTTAAATTCATCGTTATCCGAATTGATGCTTCCTTTAAACGCCGTATTGGTGCCGATATTGATACCGGGATAAAACACGTCAATAACTTTATTGTAGATTTTGAAATCGAATTTGAGGAACTGCCCTTTGGGGATTTTATTTGGAGAATAATTCGCATAAAGGCTTCCAAGCGAATTTTCGACCATTTTGCGCAATTGGTTCACTTTGAATTTGCCAACAATGGTTCCGTTGATAATGTCGGGCGAATCGACTGTGATCGTTCTAAGCCGGTCAGCATCAAAACTCGATTTCACCGAAAAATTATCGAAATAATACGTGTCTTTGTTATTCTGGAACGAGGTATCGGTAAATTCTACACTACCCTGAAGATCGTCGAGGCTGTTGCCCGAAATGTCCATTTTGATGTCGCCTTTAAAAATCGAAATGGAGTCCTTCTTTACGAAGTTGAGTTTTTTGAGGTTGGCATAATCAATTTTGGTATTGAAATTATAGGCAATGTCTTTTTTGCTCAAATTGACCATTCCGTCAAAATCCATAAACAGGTTCGGGTCATTGACATATAATTTCCCTTGGAAAACAGGGTTTTTAAAATTGCCATCAACAATTATTTTGGTGTACGTGTATCCGTTATAATTGATTTTATAGATATCGCCCGAAAAGGTTGTGTTGAGATTTTTTTGTACGAACCCTTTTCCGTCAACGTCGATGTTGAGTGTGACTTTTCCGAGATCTTTCCGGTTGAGAAAACTGCCGATATTGAATTCCTCGAGGATGATGTTTCCTTTGTAAAATGCATTGTCGATGTTGTCGATATCGGTCATCACAAGATCTGACTGGATATTGCCCAAAGCCGTCGCCATGTAAAAATCGGCCGCTATCCGTTTCTGTGTGATTTCAGTTTTGCCGTGCAGGTCGAATTGTCCGATCTTTTTCAATGATGATGGTAATTTCTTGCCGAGCACATTCGGAAGCAATCTTACGAGATTTTCATAATTCGATGAAACCTTATCAAAATTGCCTTTCATATAGAAATGCTGGTCGTTTTTCCCCAAAAGATTTTTAAAATTGACATCGCCGATAATTTGCGAATTCTTGTCGTCGGTCAATCTCATTTTTGTCGCTGTGATGTCATTGAGCGTTCCTGTCACATGCGCTTTAAGACTGAATTTCTGGCCCTTTCCGAGCTCTTTATAAAAGAACCTGACGTCGTTCGTAGCCAATAGCGCTTCGCCGATTTTGATGTCAAACTGGACTTTGTTATTAAAATCGTGAAAATCCTCACGCTTGTAATTCAAAGCCACATCGCCTTTAAAGTTTGAATTTTCGGTTTGCAAATCAAGATTATCAAGCAAGATGTGTTTTTTGGTGTAAGTGAATTGCGAGGCCAGATTTTTAACGAACAGCCCACGGAAATCCATGAAGGACATGCGCTCAATCTTTGTGGTAACTTCAGGGCCCAGTATTTTAAAATCGCTGACTTTTCCGTTTAAATGCGAAAAATCGACATTTTTTGGCGTGGTAAGATTTTCATCGATGAGCATAAATCTGCCGTTGGTGACATAAATAGTCTGCGCTTTCATCAAAAATTTCTTGGTAGAAGTTTTTCCGGTTTCGAATGCAGCGATAAACCGATCGAGATTCGAATCTTTTTCGCCTTTATAAGTTTTCATATTGAAACGCATTCCATCGGCTCGGATCGCGCCAAAATACAAGTCACCAGCAGTCAATTGGCTGAAATCTAAAATGGTAGTCGTGATGCGATTTGCAAAAATCAATGTGTCTTTGTGATGGTCGCGAATCAATACGCGTTTGAGTTTTACACCGCCGAAAACCGTTATGGCTACCTGGTCAACATTGATATCGGTTTTGTAATCAGAATTGATCCTTTCGGTCAGATATTGCGCCAGTTTGGTCTGGACGACCGGAAGCGAAAGTGAAATGCCACATACCAGTAATAACAGGATAAGTATCAGTAGGGCGCGGAATACTATTTTTCTGAATCTTTTGATGGCAATCGGGTTTTAAAATTCCTGCCATTTATTCCTGCAGAAAGGCAGTATGTTTTGACAAAAAATGGCTAATTTTGGCTTCGCTGTAAAAATAAATATTTTTAGGCGGTTCTTAACAAAATTATTTCAAAAATAGTGCTTATTCATGCATAATCAGGAAGTTTTTATTCTGGCAATCGAAAGTTCTTGCGATGATACCGCTGCAGCTGTCTTAAGAAACGACAAAGTCCTGTCGAATATTGTGGCAAACCAGCTCATCCACAATCAATATGGCGGCGTGGTTCCTGAGCTTGCATCGCGTGCGCACCAGCAAAATATCGTTCCCGTAATCGATGCGGCATTGCGGAAAGCAAATGTTCAAAAAGAACAGCTCTCCGCAATTGCATTTACGCAAGGCCCGGGCTTGATGGGCTCTTTGCTGGTTGGAACTTCATTTGCAAAGTCATTGTCACTCGCACTCGATATTCCGCTTATTGCGGTCAATCACATGCATGCGCACATACTCGCACATTTTATTGACGAGGAAGGCTATGAAAAACCCGAATTTCCGTTTTTAGCATTGACCATTTCGGGCGGCCATACACAAATTGTGAAGGTGGATGATTTTTTCGATATGGAAATTATTGGCGAAACAAACGATGATGCGGTCGGAGAAGCATTTGATAAAAGTGCAAAAATCCTTGGGCTGCCATATCCTGGCGGGCCATTGGTTGACAAATATGCGCAATTGGGAAACCCAAAAGCGTTTGCCTTTACAAAACCAAAAGCACCTAATTTAGATTTTAGTTTCTCCGGACTCAAAACGGCAATATTGTATTTTATCCAAAAACAGGTAGCGCAAAATCCGGATTTTATCGCGCAAAACCGAAACGACATTTGCGCTTCGATACAGCATACGATTATAGAAATCCTGATGGATAAGCTCAAACTCGCAGTGGCGCAAACCGGAATTACTAGTATCGCGATTGGCGGCGGCGTTTCAGCAAATTCGGGCATTCGTCAGACATTGAAGGCCGCTGAACAAAAATATGGCTGGAAAACTTACGTTCCCAAATTTGAATATACGACCGACAATGCAGCGATGATTGGTGTTGTAGGCTACCAAAAATTTCTTGCCGATCGTTTCGCATCCTCAGACGTGGTTTCCAAAGCCAGAATCCCATTTTAAAATGCAATTATTCTACAATCCCGACATCGATCAAGCTACGGAAAGTTTTTCTTTTGATAAGGAAGAAAGCCGGCATATCATTAAAGTGCTCCGGAAAAAAGATTCCGATATTCTGTTTGTAACCAATGGTTTGGGTATTTTATTTAAAACCGAAATCGTCCTGGCATCCGACAATAAATGTACAGTCAAAATTCTTTCGGCAGCAGTAGTGCCAAAGCCAAGATACCATTTGCATCTTGCCGTCGCGCCTACCAAAATGAATGATCGTTATGAATGGTTTCTTGAAAAAGCAACAGAAATTGGGATTTCCGAAATTACGCCAATCATCTGCGATCATTCAGAACGCAAGCAAATCAAAACCGACCGTTTCGATAAAATCATTTTGTCTGCCATGAAGCAGTCGAACCAATATTTCCTGCCAAAATTAAATGAACCCATCGCCTACAAAGACTTTTTGAAAATCAAGCATTCAAGACAACTTTTTATTGCGCATTGTGAGGAAACTGGAAAGCAATCTTTGAAAAAGACACTCAAACCAAATTCAGATGTTACGATGCTTATCGGTCCTGAAGGTGATTTTTCAAAAAACGAAATTAAATTGGCCATTGAAAACGATTACATTCCGGTAGCTTTGGGCGATACGCGGTTGCGCACCGAAACAGCCGCTGTCGTAGCTTGCCATACTGTTGTTTTTGTGAATGAAAGTTAAAAATAAATTGTATTATTACGCCTTAATACCGATCTCATGAAAAAAAATTACACAGCATTTTTGATCTTATTTGGGTTTTTAATCGTTAAGGCACAACAGGCACCGTTAGCCAGCGTGCACATCAATTCGCCGTCAAACGTTTGTACGCCCGGAAGTTGTACAGACTTGTTTGCCGAATTTTATACGCCAAATTCCACCATCAACTACGCGGTATCAAGCATTGTTTATGCGCCGCCATTTCCGTTTACGGGCGGTACCGTGTTGGATGCATCGGCAGATGATGTTTGGACACCAATCGTAAATTTACCATTCTCTTTTTGCTTTTATGGTAGCAATTATAACCAGATTCTCGTTGGTAGCAATGGTGTGATCACTTTTGACCTTACCAACCAAATTCCTGCAATGGGTTGTCCATGGTCATTTTCGGGCGCAATTCCGAGTACAACTTTTCCGATACGCAATGCCATTTACGGCGTTTACCAGGATTCCAATATACAAACCCCGCCGGTTACTAACAGTTCCGTTCAAAATGTAAACTACTACACGCTCGATACGGGTGTTAATGCCGCACCTAATCGGGTTTTCGTAGCCAATTTTAATGAGCTTCCTGTTTTTCAATGTGATGCGTCAGTCGGATTACAGACTTCGCAAATCGTGATTCACGAAGGAACAAACATCATTGATATCTATGTAAAGAAACGAACTTCGTGTACGGGATGGAACGGAGGCCGCGGTGTGATTGGTATTCAAAATCAAACCGGAACACTTGCTACTGTTCCACCTGCAAGAAATACCGGTACGTGGAGCGCCACAAATGAAGCATGGCGATTTACACCAGATGGAGCACCCGTTTCAACGCAGGTTTCATGGTCGATCGATGGTATTGCCCTGCCGAACCACGAAAACCCTTTACAGGCTTGTCCAACCGAGGAACATGTGTACCGCGCCGAAGTTACTTATAGTGATTGCGGAATACCATTTACGGTTTATGATGAATACAGCGACCCAATTATTGTTGCGCCGCTCCCGGTTAATAATCCGAGTGACATTTCGGTTTGCTACAATAACTCCGGCGTTTATACCGCCAACATCGATATGACGGCTGAAATGCTTGGTGGAACACCAAATCCCGGGGACTATTCCGTTAAATATTACCAAACTTTGCTTGATGCACAAAACGATGCGATCAATAATATATCTGTTACCAATCTTGCCAATTATACCTTTACTGAAAACCAGACAATTTACGTTCGCGTGGAGGATGTGGTGACGACGGGCTGTTACAACATTAAAACATTTCAGCTTATCGTTATCCCGCAAGTTGTGCCTCCAACGGGTGAAAGCCAGCAGAATTTTACTGCCGGACAGACCTTGGCGGATCTTGTGGTGAATGGGCAAAATATTGTATGGTATGACGCGCCTGTAGAAGGCAACCAGCTTCCTGCTTCAACGCTTTTGCAAAATAATGTAACGTATTATGCTGCACAAATCCAAAGTGGTTGTGAAAGCCGAAATAGCAATGCTACCCGATTGGCCGTCACCGTTCAATTGGTGTTGGCGAATACGCAATTCAACAATGGAATGTTTTCGGTTTATCCAAATCCCGCACATTCAGTCCTAAATATTTCATTTTCAAACAATTTGAAATCAATCGAAATTTTTAATGCCGTTGGTCAAAAAGTCAGCGCACAATATCCAGATAAAAATGAAGTTAAGCTTGAGATATCGCACTTGCCTATCGGAGTTTATTTCGTCAAAATCGATTCGGGAAGCAAGCAAAAAACGGTTAAAATTATAAAAGAATAATATCAAATGAAAAACAGCTGGCTCCTGCTTTTGTTGTTGGGTTTGTTCTCTTATTCGCAGGAAATCGCATTACTGAAATACAGCGGCGGCGGCGATTGGTACGCAAATCCGACGTCGTTGCCAAACCTGATTAAATTCTGCAACCAAAACATCAATACCAAAATAAAATTCAAACCCGGTCTTACCGAACCCGGGAGCCCCGACTTGTTTTCGTTTCCGTTTGTTCACATGACCGGTCATGGAAATGTGGTTTTTAGTGATGCGGAAATTATCAATCTTCGGAATTATCTGACTTCTGGCGGATTCCTGCACGTTGATGACAACTATGGTATGGACCAATACATCCGTCGTGAAATAAAAAAGATTTTTCCGAATACCGACTTGGTTGAAATTCCTGCCAACCACCCTATTTTTCAAAAGCCATTTGCATTCCCCGCAGGCATTCCCAAAATCCATGAACACGATGGCAAACGCCCGCAGGCATTCGGAATTTTCGTCGAAGGGCGACTCGTTTTGCTCTATACATACGAAACTGATTTGGGCGATGGATGGGAAGACGCTGAAGTACACAATGATCCGCTTGATGTGCGTCTCAAAGCACTAAAAATGGGTGCGAATATCATCAATTATATCTTTAATAATTAGGCATTCATTGAAACTTTGTTTATAAATATTTTTCATTCTTCACAATTTTAACAATAGTAATGTTGTTATTGCATGAATAATTTTTACGGGCAACCAAATCTATTAACATTAAAAAGTAGAAAATGAAGAAACTTCTTTTATCCGCAACCGCGTTATTAATGCTTTTTTCGTGTCAGAATGATTCAGAAGAAGCAGTTACCAATCCAACTACAACTACTAATGCATCCGTAGCTAAAAGAGGCTGCGCCACGCAAGATGTTTATGAAGAGCAATTGCGATCCGATCCAACGTTGGCATTACGAAGAAACCAAATTGAGGCTTTTACGGAAAGTGCCGTTAGTCAAGGCCGACTTGTGAATGGTAAAGTCGTTATTCCAGTTGTGGTCAATGTGCTTTACAAAACTGCAGCAGAGAATATTTCGGCGGCACAAATCCAATCGCAAATTGACGTTTTGAACCAGGATTTTAATGCACAGAATTCTGATTTCGGAAGTGTTCCTTCTTTATTTTCACCTGTCGCTGCAAACGTTGGAATTTCGTTTGAACTCGCTGGTGTAAATAGAAAAGCCACTTCAAAAACTTCATGGGGAACCCGCGATGCGATGAAAAAAACCAAACAAGGCGGACTTGACCCTACTACGCCATCTACAAAACTCAATTTATGGGTTTGCACGATTGGTGGCGGCATTTTAGGATATGCGCAATTTCCCGGAGGATCTTCAGCTACGGACGGCGTCGTGATCGATTCAAGATATTTTGGATTATCGGGCAATGCGAATTATCCGTACAATCTCGGAAGAACAGCAACACATGAAATTGGCCACTGGATGAACCTGCGACACATCTGGGGCGATGCGAATTGTGGAAGCGATCTTGTGTCTGATACGCCAAACCATGATTCGGCAAATTACGGCGTTCCTGCTTATCCGCATTACAGCACTTGTACTGGACATCCGGTTGAAATGACAATGAATTATATGGATTATACCGATGACCGCGGAATGTATATGTTCTCTAATGGACAAAAAAGCAGAATGGCTGCGATTTTCTTATCGGGCGGCGCGCGTGCCGGTTTCGGAATTTAATTCTCTCAAAATAATTATTGAAAACCCGTTGGCTTTGTTAACGGGTTTTTTATTTATCTTTATTCACCAAAAACAGCCATGACATCCAAAACAATTGCAAACGGTATTCTACGTGCCATCGGGATTTTAGCCGCGGTATCCCTCGGCGTTTATCTTTTATATGAAATCCGGACCGTACTGATATATCTGGTGATTGCGCTGGTGTTAACGCTTATCGGGGACCCGATTGTGGCTTTTTTCAAAAGAAGGCTGAAATTCAACCACACCTTTGCAACTATTGCCACATTGCTCATTTTTCTGATGATTATTGTCGGCTTTGTTATGCTGTTCGTTCCGCTGATTCTCGATCAGGGAGAAAATCTTTCGCTGTTGAATACTGCCCAAATCGAGCGCAGCATTATGCAACTGATTGATAAAATAACTTTGTTCCTCGACAGCCACAACCTTGACTCGGCCAAAGTTCTCAAAGAGGCCAACGTCGCTTCAAAAATCAATTTCAATTTTATTCCTGATTTCCTCAATATATTGTTGGGCATTCTGAGCAGTTTCGGAATGGGACTCGCCTCAGTGCTCTTCATTACTTTCTTTTTTCTAAAAGACCGCAAACTATTTGTTTCGGGCGCCAAAAAACTAATTCCAGACAGCCACGAAGAACCCATATTAAATTCACTTGACAAAATCAATCACCTGTTATCGCGCTATTTTATCGGATTGTTGATCCAGCTTACGGTGGTGTTTATTTTGTACCTGATCGTACTGCTGATTTTCGGGATTGACAATGCAATCGTGATCGCTTTTTTGTGCGCAGTTCTGAACATTGTGCCTTATATCGGGCCCTTGATCGCATCTGTACTTGCAGCGATATTGACGATGATTAGCAACATTGGCGGTGACTTTCAAAGTGAAATTCTGCCAACGACAATTTATGTAATGATTGGTTTCTGGATCGTACAGGTCATCGACAACAACCTGTCGCAACCGCTCATCTTTTCGAAAAGTGTCAGTTCGCATCCGCTAGAGATTTTCCTGGTTATCCTTGCCGCGGGTTTCCTCTTCGGAGTTGTCGGTATGGTCGTGGCCGTTCCATTATATACTATTTTGAAAGTGATTGGCAAAGAATTTTTTCCTGATAACATTGTCATCCAGTTGTTGACCAAAAATATCTGATTTTGCATCCTATTTTAGCTCCAGAAGTAGAATCTTTTATTGATGCCAATATCGGAAACGATATTTCAAAATTGGCGTTGCAGAAAAATCCGTTTCCAGAAACCGACTGGAAAATGATTTTAAACCAAATTGAAGCGAAAACAAAAGCGAAAGACAAACTTCCGAATTGGTATAAAACTGAGAAAATTATTTATCCGCAGAAAATATCAATTGAGCAAACTTCTTCCGAAAAAACGGCCCAATATAAGTCGGCGCTCGTTTCAGGCAAAACACTTATTGATCTTACCGGTGGCTTTGGCGTTGATGATTTCTATTTTTCAAAGCAAATGGAAAAAGTAATCCATTGCGAAATCAATGACGAATTATCGCAGATCGTAAAGCACAATTACGAGCAATTCGGGATTTCAAATATTGAGTGCATTTCAGGGGATGGAACACAAACATTAAGGAAATTGCAAACAAAATTCGACTGGATTTACATCGATCCGTCGAGGCGCCATGATGCGAAAGGAAAGGTTTTCATGCTTAAAGACTGCTTGCCAGATGTGCCGGGAATGCTTGAGTTTTATTTCAATTACACGAACAATCTCCTTCTAAAAACCGCACCAATCCTCGATATTGCAGCGGGACTCTCCGAACTCAAATATGTTACTGCAATCCATATTGTCGCCGTAAACAATGAGGTAAAGGAATTGCTTTGGGAAATCAAAAAGAATTACGTCGATGATATTATGATTAAAACTATCAACCTCAATGCTCAAAACACGGAGGTATTTGATTTCCTTTACCAGCAATCGGAAAGTCCATTTTTTGAAACGCCACTTTCCTATTTATATGAACCCAATGCTGCGATCATGAAATCAGGCGGGTTTGACGAAGTGAGCGTGCGCTTTTATATCGCGAAACTGCACCAGCATTCTCATTTATATACTTCGAATCATATTATCGATTTTCCGGGAAGGGTTTTCAAAATTGAGAAAACAATGCCTTATCAGAAATCTCAAATGCAGGCGTTGCAAAACACGAAAGCCAATATCACGACGCGGAATTTTCCTGACAGTGTTGACAGCATCCGGAAAAAATGGAAAATAAAAGATGGCGGCGACCGATATTGTTTCTTTACAACCGACAAGAATAACAATAAAATAGTTTTAATTTGCACCAAAATTAAATGAAAATGAAATCGCTGTTATTGAGTATCTTTTGTTTCTTCAATCTTGCCGCATTTGCGCAAAAACCGTGTGATTTTAATGTCAGCGTAAGCGACTCGCTTGGCAGTTATAAAGCAACAAAAGAATACTTGGTTTATGAAAAAAACTTTGCGGGCAACTCCGTGTATGTATTCAACTCAATCATCATTAGCGATGGAACGCCACTGGTAAACCTCCAGATTATAGAGAAAAGCGCGGATTTTATCAAACTAAAATGTTTCGATAAAAATTCAAAAATTTATATCCAACTCAACAACGGTAAAATCGTTACGCTGATGCATGTTGAAAAAGAAAGCTGCGGAACGATGGTCAGGGATGACAAAGGATTAAATAACAGGATTACGGCGGGTTATTTTATGTTTCGAAAAGATGATTTCCAGGATCTGAAATCCTCTCCTATTTCCTATGTACGTGTAAAATATACGGCAGAAACCGAAGATTTTATTTTTCGCAAGGCATTTAAATCGGAGCTGAACGGCGAACTCTATGAACCTGAAATGTATTTTATGAATTATTTCCACTGCCTTGAAGGAAAATAATCAATTGCATTTCCATTTAAAGTTTGAGAGCGGCTCTTTTGTCGCGTTTTTAAGGTTGTAATGCCACCATTCGCTTTCAAAAATCCGAAAGCCATTTCTTGTCATAATCCGGCGCAGCAGCCGGCGATTTTTCTTTACATCGTCAGGCAGCTTATCATATTCGTGTGCGGCTTCGGGACCGAAAAAATCAAACGTTGTTCCCATATCGAGTTCTTTTCCGCTTTCGTCAACAAGTGTGATATCAACCGCGCCACCGCGATTGTGAATCGAGCCTTTTTTAGGGTCGGCTACATATTCGGGATTTGAAACAATTTCCCACATTTTTTTCTGGACGTCAATTGGCCTGTAGCAATCGAAAATTTTAATGCGATAGCCTTTTCTGATGAATTTCCGATTGGCATCGACCAAAGCTTTTACTGTTTTAAAACGCAGGTAACATTCGGCGCAGTCATATACTTTAGACTTTAGAAAATTGTCAGTTGAGGCATATTTGAGATCGTAAACAAAATCTGCACTATACTCTTTGAGGTTTACAAAAGTCGTATCGGAAATGAGGATTGTATCGGGATCAATGTTTTGGCTATAACTGTATCCAAAAGTCAGCAGCAGAGCGATAAGAAAGAAATTTTTCATGTATTGCATAAATCTAGCATGTAAATTTAAGCATTTTAGGTTCGATTCTAAAGGGATGCTTGACATGAAATAAAACAAAAAAGCACCGCTTATGGCGAATGCTTTTCTGGGTATCGTATGAATCTACCTTCCCGAGGAAATTATTTTTTTCATATTTGTGCCTTTATTGGTAGTCAGCTTTATAACATATACTTGTTCCGGCTCGATTTTTACGGCGAGGTCAAGTGCAACTTCTTTATTGAAATAAACATTCGTATCTGTTTTTGAAAATACCCGTATTCCCTGTGCATTAAATACCTCAATTTTTACATCTGATTTATAATCGAATTTGTATTTAACTGTAAGAATATCTTTGAAAGGTACCGGAAACGCTTCAAAGTTCATATTTAAAACTTTCTCGACAGGTTTAGCCTCAGGCGCTGCCTCCGTTTCCGAAATTCTTGTAGCTGCACAGCTAGAGGCATCGCAGTTCGCGGCCGTAGAGACACAGCCATCTTTTTTCACCAAAACACCTGTCACCGAACCGGGAGCTAAATTGTTGAAGGCGTTGCTTGTTTGCCAATTGGCTCCATTATCAATACTAAACTCATAGCCAGAACCCGTTGGAGTAAGTATGGTAACGCTTCCTGTTGTAGGTCCACAAAGTGAAGGCTGTACCACACAAATTGTCGGTGCCGCTGGAGTTACCGGCTGTACATTTACAGTCACAGGCTCCGCACCTGTTGATGAACAGGTACCATTTGACGCGTTTAAAGAATAGGTTCCGGGTATTACTGCACTAAATACCCCGCTGCCATTCGCCGTGTATTTGAGAACTCCGCCTTGTTTTAAAGTGTAAGTAACACCGCTAACCGGTGATACAACGTTGACTGTTCCCGTTGCTGTCACACAATTGGTCTGCGTTATAGCTGGGGCCAAAGAAAGCGGCAAAGGATTTACTGTCAGTGTACAAGTCGCCGCGCTGCAAACATTTACATCTATCATCGAACAGACCTTCGCATATACAATAGTGGTCGCTGCCGTCGCGTGAAAGTTAGCAGGGTCTGCAATCTGATTCGAAAATGTTGGGTTGCTATAGTTTGCAAACCAGGTCACTGTAACATTTTGTCCGTCTTTTATTGCTGCTTCGTAATCGTTCAGATTAAAAAATGCAGAAAAAGAGTTGGTTTCTAAAGAGCATGCCGAGCCACTTGCAGTCCCAGGGTTTGGGGTTACGATAGCAATATATTGGCCTGGCGGCAAATTGAAACATTTTGATGGTGTCGAATTGCATCTGAAAGCCGAGCTTCCAGCACAGAAATTAGTATTTCCTGTTCCCCATCCCAAAAACACATCGGTAAGGACTATAGGATTGCCACAGGTCCAATTAAAAGGTTGTTGAAACGTAACCTTATTTGTTGGCTGGTTCAGCATAATGCCAAAGCATTCTTTAATGGTTGCTATTTCACTGCCTATAGTACTTGGCGCGGTAAAATTTTTAACTTTTGCATACACCACTACTCCAACCCGTGGCGTGTTGGTTGTCAGTTCTAACGTTAAATAGACCGTCGCCACGCCACTGGCCGGACAGACGAAATTAGAAGACAACTGGACTCCCGCGCTGTTAGATAAATAAGCTTTTAGGATTTGCACGTCGTTAGAGGTACAGCCTGATCTGCAATCAGCCGGGCTTGTCGGTGTTTGTGCCAACGCAGTTGTGAACCCGATGGACATCAATACAAAGAACATTAAAAAGCTTTTGAGTGAGGCGCACCACTTATTGCAATTATTTTTTGCGCCGAAATAAGTAATTTGTTTAAATGAGTACATAATAGATTGTGTTAATTAATGAATCATTAAGTTAACCCACGCCGAAGACTATAGAAATAAAATTTTGGCGGCCGGATTAATGGCCATAGATTGATAGGTGAAGCTTTTGCATTGCTGATAACGAAATGAATCCGCAGTCAATGCTAGAACGAGGGACAATAGCTCATACTTGAGACACTCTCAATTTAAATTAAAAGCTAATACGTAGGAGAACAAATTTTCAGAATTCAGGGATAAAATCTGCAACAACATTCAAATTAATGAGTCGGGAGCTAAATAAATATTCTGCTTAAATTTCTGCTTTTAAGAAGAGGGAGAATAATTTCATATTAAAGTTACACATTATTTAAACAGATAGGAAGAAAACCGACCTGTGGTAACTTAAAATCGACGAATGGAGATGTCTATAGGAAAAATAATATAACAACAGAATTAATTGGATTTATTTCGGTTGTGGATAAGGTATTAAAAAAATTGGCGCGAATGAATTAGTTATCATAATCTGAATTGATTGCTAATAAAAAGTATGAAGGATTTGCTGCTTACATTCTGAACGCTCTGATTTTGAAAATCCGAAAGCGTAAAAGAAAAAGCTGAAATAAATTTGTACAAATTTCGCGATAGGATTTGTTGTGCACATTTTTCAAAGCTCCGCTTCGAAAACCGAAAACCCGCAAAAAAATAAATTGAAAGTGAACTTCTATTATTCACGAAGGATTCGCTTCGCGCTTCCTTCAAAGCTCCGCTTTGAAAACCGAAAACCCGCAAAAAAATAAATTGAAAGTGAACTTTCTTTATTCACGAAGGATTCGCTTCGCGCTTCCTTCAAAGCTCCGCTTTGAAAACCGAAAACCCGCAAAAAAATAAATTGAAAGTGAACTTTCTTTATTTTTTTGCGGGTTTTCGGTTTATTCGTGAGCACAGAAGGATTCGAACCTTCGACCGCCTGCTTAGAAGGCAGGTGCTCTATCCAGCTGAGCTATGCGCCCATTTTCTTTTAAAACTTAATGGTAAAGTTTTTCTGTCAGGGTGGCAGGATTATTATATGATCCTGTGTTGGTTTGATGCCAACAAAATCCCAAACCTTGCAGGTTTTTGTCTTTTAAACTTAAAAAAACACGCGAATGAATTCGGCATTTTTTTAATTTTAAAAACCATTTGCCATGCAAAATTTTTTTATTGTCGGGGTGGCAGGATTCGAACCTGCGGCCTCCTGCTCCCAAAGCAGGCGCGATAACCGGGCTACGCTACACCCCGAGGACTTAAAAAAAGCGGAGAGTAAGGGATTCGAACCCTTGGTACAGTTTCCCATACGCATGTTTAGCAAACATGTCCTTTCGGCCTCTCAGGCAACTCTCCAAGCTCAAAGAACGTGTCTTTATTTAAGCGGTTGCAAATGTAACTTTTATTCTATATTTTACAAATAAAATTGGTTGTTTTTTTATTGCAAAAATTAAAATCACTAGCAATCAAACGCATAGCATTTTCAGAATACGCAAAATTGCATGGTGGCTTCTAATGAATCGCACCAGCCCTGCATAATAATATTAAAATGTAATTTAGGTTTTGGCTAAAATGATTAAATTCGCAACCAAATTAAACAATCAACAAAATTATGAATAAGAAAGTTGTTATCGTTTCGGCTGTGAGGACGCCAATCGGAAGCTTTATGGGTGCGTTATCTACGGTACCCGCGCCACAATTAGGGGCTGCCGCCATAAAAGGTGCGCTTGCAAAAATCAATCTTGATCCCGCTTTGGTGGATGAAGTGATTATGGGAAATGTGGTGCAGGCCGGCGTTGGACAGGCTCCCGCAAGACAGGCCGCGCTTTTCGCAGGGCTCCCGAATACTGTAATAACTACAACGGTCAATAAAGTATGTGCTTCGGGAATGAAAGCAGTGATGCAAGCCGCGCAGGCAATTATGGCCGGAGATGCAGAGATTGTCGTTGCCGGTGGAATGGAAAACATGAGTTTGATTCCACATTATGTCCATATGCGAAATGGCGTGAAATTCGGACCGACAAGCTTGGTTGACGGCATGCAAAAAGACGGCTTGGTTGACGCTTACGACAATAATGCGATGGGTGTTTGTGCTGACCTTTGTGCTGCTGAGTACAAAATTACGCGTGAACAGCAGGATGCTTTTGCAATTCAATCTTATGAACGCTCCGCGAAGGCATGGGATGCAGGAAATTTCAATAATGAGATTGTCCCTGTAGCAGTTCCACAGCGAAAAGGCGAGCCTGTTATGGTCGTAAAAGACGAGGAATATACAAACGTAAAATTAGATAAGATTCCGACCCTAAACGCTGTTTTTACCAAAGAAGGAACCGTAACAGCGGCAAACGCTTCGACAATCAATGATGGCGCAGCAGCGCTTGTATTGATGACTGAAGAGAAAGCGAAATCGATGGGACTTACGCCGTTGGTCGCAATTGTGAGTTACGCTGATGCGGCTCAGGAACCAAAATGGTTTACGACAACGCCAGCGAAGGCATTGCCAAAAGCTCTAGATAAAGCAGGACTAACAATAAAAGACGTTGATTATTTTGAATTTAATGAGGCTTTTGCAGTTGTTGGTTTGGCCAATTCACAAATTTTGGGATTGGAGAACGATAAGGTAAATGTCAACGGCGGTGCGGTTTCATTGGGCCATCCACTTGGATGTTCGGGAGCGCGAATCATTGTGACGCTGATTAATGTATTGGCACAAAACAACGGCAAAATCGGAGCGGCAGCAATCTGCAACGGTGGCGGTGGTGCTTCAGCAATTGTGATCGAAAAAATGTAATTAGAGCAAAGCCATAGCCCTGATTGCTTTGCCAGTTCGCTTCGCTCGGGTGCAGTGGAAATCCTTTTTACAGCTAACCTCTTTTAATTTTTTCTGCGTTAAAGCAAAAAAGATTGCAGCGTATAGCAGGAACAGCTTCAAATAACTTAAAACAACTGAATGTTCGGAATCTGTAATTTAGCCATTATCCCTTTGCGCGCCGAGGCCGCCGACAGAAGCGAAATCGTATCGCAAGTTTTGTTTGGCGAGCATTTCGAAGTCATTGAGGAATACAAACAATGGTCGAAAATCAAGCTGCAATATGACGGTTACGAAGGCTGGGTTGATTCGAAGCAGTTTAAGAAAATCGCCGAATCAGATTACAAGCAGCTCTGTAAAGATGCCGTGGTGCTCAACGCTGATTTGGTTGAATACATCACCGGACCTGACAATCTTTTAATACCGATTCCTTTGGGTGCATCGCTTTCGTTTTTGAGCCACAGTGAGATCAATACCGATCATTTTGACTTTGAGGGAATGAAAGTCAGTGGCATCAAGCCAAAAGCCAACATTGTACAAACCGCCTTTATGTACCTCAATGCGCCATATCTGTGGGGTGGAAAAACGCCTTTCGGACTAGATTGCTCGGGAATGACGCAGATGGTTTATAAACTCAATGGCTATCATTTGCTGCGCGATGCTTCACAGCAGGCAACGCAAGGTGAAGCGCTGAGTTTTATAGAGGAAAGCGAACCGGGTGATTTAGCTTTTTTTGACAATGAGGAAGGGAAGATTATCCATGTAGGCATAATTATGGAAAATAATTACATCATCCATGCGAGTGGAAAAGTCAGGATTGACCGGCTCGACCATCTTGGGATTTATAACGCCGAGGTCAATAAACACACGCACAAGCTCAGGGTAATCAAGAAGATTATTTAGCAAAGCCATAAAAAAACCCGTCGAATTGACGGGTTTTTATTTGGGTATTGGTTATTTCCCCATTTTTGCTTTGAGCGCCTTTTTCTTGTCGGTCATTTCAAGGGCACCATAAACGTTTAGCAATGTGGTTGCGACATCTTCGTTTTGCGGTGAAAGCTCGTAGGCTTTTTCAAGGTAAGGCAACGCGCTTTTAAAAATGTCTTCGCGTTGTTTCTTAAGAACTTCGTAACGTTTGTTGTCTTTTTCAGAAGTGCCAAGCTTATTCATTTCTTCGATAAGCTTCTTCTCGCCTTCAAGTTTTAAAATTGACAAATTGAGATACGCGTTGATGTAATCTGGTTTTAATTCAATCGCTTTTTTATAATAGTTTTCTGCTTCGGCGGGACTAGTTTTGGAAGCGACGACGCCCATATTATAATACAAATCCGGATCCGTTGGATTCTTAGCCAATACTTCACCGATAAGCCTTTTGTAAGTAGCCAGATCGTTTAGTTTCAAATACAGATTCGCTTCAGTAACCATTAATGAAGTGTCATTTGGATTTTCTGAGCGGGCTTCGGCAAGCGCTTTTTTTGCGTCGTCGGTCTTGTCTTGGGCTACCAAAATTAGTGCGATCTTTTCATAAATATCGGCTTTTCTGGATGGAATTTTTTCATCTCTTGGCGTTGTATAAAGCTTGAGACGCACCTTATTATCCCTATCGGTCTTCGCTGCAGCATTGTTTCCAAAAAACTCTTCCTGGTCGTTTAATACGTTTTTTGCATAATACCCTGTTCCTTCACCCGAATAGTTGAGTTTTTTGAGTTCCTGATAGTAACTCAGTGCTGTGTCATAATCCTGCCCGTTAACCGCATAACCCGCAGCATAATATAGTTTTTCGACGTCAGTCTTATCAAGTTCGTAAGCCTGGTAAAGCAATTGGGATGCGGGTTTGTAATTTTTTTTGGCACCTTCATCGACTGCTTTATTGATCAGCTGGTTTTTGATATTGACCATTGAAGTCTGTACTTCAGTTGAATATTTCAATTTTCCTGAAGCTTTTTCGATATCGAGCACTTGCTGATATGCGCTTGCTGCCGCGGGAAGATTTTTAAGCACATCCATCTTTTTATTCGCCATGTCCATATGGGCGTTTCCTTTTACAAAATAATATTGTGCTTTTTCGGCGGGGGTTGCATTGGCGATGAGTGATTCAGCTTGGCTCAAAGTCGATAATGCCTCAACGGGATTGCCTCCTTTAAGCGATTTTTCAGCAGCTTTGATCTGGTCTTTCTGTGCGATGGCGCTAACAGAAATCAACACAGCCGACGCGAGTATTACATATTTGCGTTTCATTGTGAATGTATTAAATATTATTCTTCAGTTTCGTTGTTCTCTTCATCGTTACTCTCATCAGACGAGAGGTCATCAGAAGCTACAGTCGGTGGAAGAATGGCTTCGCCGTTTTCGTCAACTTCCAATTCGCCTTCTGCAACTTCTTCTACGACATCATCCTTCATCACTTTGGTAACCGCAGCAATAGAATCGTTTCCTTTGATATTGATCAATCGTACACCCTGCGTTGCCCTTCCCATGACGCGAAGATCTTCAACAGCCATGCGGATAGTAAGCCCGGACTTATTGATAATCATCAAATCATCAGCATCGGTAACATTGTTGATGGAAACAAGTTTACCGGTCTTTTCGGTAATATTGAGTGTTTTAACTCCTTTTCCACCACGGTTCGTAACACGATATTCCTCAAGGCTTGAACGCTTGCCATAACCGTTTTCAGCCACAACAAGAATTTCGCTGTTCATGTCGTTTACAGATACCATTCCGATTACTTCATCTTGCTCATTGGCCAATGTGATTCCACGCACACCAGAAGCCGTTCTTCCCATTGGACGGGTTTTGCTTTCTTCGAAACGGACAAGTTTACCCGATTTGACAGCAACCAGGATTTGGCTTTCACCATTCGTTAATTTGGCTTCGAGCAACTCGTCATCTTCTCGGATGGTAATTGCTGCGACTCCATTGATTCTTGGACGTGAATATTGCTCCAAAGAAGTTTTCTTCACCTGTCCTTGTTTGGTCACCATGATGACATAATGACTGTTGATATAATCCTGATCTTTGAGATCTTGCGTACAGATAAAGGCTTTTACCTTGTCATCATTTTCGATATTGATCAGATTTTGGATTGCCCGTCCTTTGGCAGTTTTGCTTCCTTCGGGAATTTCGTAAACACGCATCCAGAAACATTTTCCTTTTTGGGTAAAAAACATCATGTATTGGTGGTTGGTTGCAACGAACATGTGCTCAAGGAAATCCTGGTCGCGTGTACCGGCGCTTTTTTGACCTACACCTCCCCTGTTCTGGGTTTTGTACTCGGACAACGGCGTTCGTTTGATGTAACCGGCGTGTGAGATCGTGATTACTACGTTTTCATCGGCAATAAGGTCTTCAATGCTGACGTCACCGCCTGAATATTCAATTTGTGAACGGCGTGCATCACCGTATTTATCGCGGATTTCGATCAATTCATCTTTAATCAGCTGCATTCTGAGGTCTTTGCTTTCAAGCAATGCTTTCAAATGCTCAATCAGTTTCATGATTTCGTCGTATTCCGCGCGAAGCTTGTCTTGCTCCAGGCCTGTCAGTTGACGCAAACGCATCTCAACAATCGCGCGTGACTGGATGTCAGACAATTTGAAACGTTCCATTAATTTTTCACGTGCCTCATCGGTATTTTTAGAGCCTCTGATCAACGCAATTACTTCGTCGATGTTGTCAGACGCAATAATCAATCCTTCGAGAATGTGCGCTCTTTCTTCAGCTTTGCGCAAATCGAATTGCGTACGGCGTACAACCACATCATGCCTGTGCTCCACGAAATAGTGGATTAGGTCCTTGAGATTCAGCATTTGCGGTCGGCCTTTTACAAGTGCAATATTATTGACACTGAATGACGATTGAAGCTGCGTAAATTTATATAAGGTATTGAGGACAACGTTCGGAACTGCATCGCGTTTAAGAATATAAACGATACGCATACCGTTTCTGTCGGATTCGTCACGGATGTTGGCAATACCATCGATTTTTTTGTCATTGACAAGATCTGCGGTCTTTTTGATCATTTCCGCCTTATTGACCTGGTATGGAATTTCAGACACAATGATCGATTCCCTTCCGTCAACTTCTTCAAACGCAACTTTGGCACGCATTACGATTCTGCCTCTTCCGGTTTTGAACGCTTCACGAACCCCTTCGTAGCCGTAGATTACGCCACCTGTAGGAAAATCAGGCGCTTTAATATAATTAATGAGTTCGTCAACTTCAATATCATTATTATCGATATAAGCCAATGTTCCGTCAACGACTTCGGTCAAATTGTGTGGCGCCATATTGGTTGCCATACCTACCGCAATTCCTGATGCACCGTTGATAAGCAGATTCGGTACGCGCGTCGGCATTACTTTGGGCTCATATAAAGTATCATCGAAATTGAGCTGGAAATCGACAGTTTCTTTGTCGATATCTGCCATAATGTCTTCTGACATTCTTTTCATCCTGGCTTCGGTATATCGCATTGCTGCAGGACTATCCCCGTCAACCGATCCGAAGTTACCCTGGCCGTCAATTAACAAATATCTTAAACTCCACTCCTGAGCCATACGAACCATCGCGTCATAAACCGACGTATCTCCGTGTGGATGGTATTTACCTAAAACTTCACCGACAATTCTGGCGGATTTTTTATGGGCCCTGTTTGAAAACACCCCTAAATCATACATTCCGTAAAGTACTCTTCGATGTACTGGTTTCAAGCCGTCTCTAACATCTGGAAGCGCCCGTGATACAATTACCGACATTGAATAGTCGATATAGGCTGATTTCATTTCATCTTCAATGTTAATAGGGATTAACTTTTCTCCGTCAGACATATAGTATTTATTTTAAAATTACTTTGGTTAAAAAATCCCGCTAATATAACCTTTCTCGCAATTTTACCGTATATTAATCTGCAGAAATTTCGTTGATTTATTAACAAAACCTGATAAAATTTCCGTTGATAAGTTAATTTAAACCACGTTCGGATTTTTAAATATTTTTTGTCTATTAGCTGACAGTAGTTTTGTCAGGAATGATTTTTGCTTTTGCCGAACAGAATTACTAAATTTACACAACAATCATATATTATGGATGATAATTTTTCCCCCCGAGTCAAAGATGTGATCACGTACAGTAAAGAAGAGGCGCTACGTTTAGGCCACGATTTTATTGGCACCGAACATCTGATGCTGGGTATATTGAGAGACGGAAACGGCAAAGCCATTACAATACTGAACAATTTATCAGTCGATTTGGATCATTTACGCCGAAAAGTTGAAATATTAAGCCCCGCAAATCCTAACGTTATTGTAAGTAACGAAAAAAAGAACCTACACCTGACCAGACAGGCAGAGCGCGCCCTGAAAACTACTTTTCTTGAAGCTAAAGTTTTTCAGAGCACCTCTATCAGCACCGCACATTTGCTGTTATGCATATTACGAAACGAAAACGATCCAACAACCAAGCTGCTGAATAAGCTCAAAATAGATTATGATGCAGCCAAAGAACAATACTTAAATATGACGCCAAACGAAGATAATTTCCTCGAAAATCTTCCTAAAAACGAATCGTTTAACGAAGATTCCAATCAGGATGACAGTTTAAAAGAAGGCAACTTCAACAATCCTGCAAATAAATCCAATAAAAAATCAAAAACTCCGGTCCTTGACAATTTCGGCCGTGACCTTACCGAGATGGCCGAAGAAGGAAAACTGGACCCTGTGGTAGGACGCGAAAAAGAAATCGAGCGTGTATCGCAGATTCTGAGCCGCCGCAAAAAGAACAATCCATTGCTGATTGGTGAACCTGGAGTTGGTAAATCCGCTATTGCTGAAGGTCTTGCGTTAAGGATAATCCAGAAAAAAGTATCGCGCATTTTATTCAACAAACGCGTTGTTACGCTTGATTTGGCAAGTTTAGTGGCAGGAACCAAATATCGCGGCCAGTTTGAAGAGCGTATGAAAGCGGTAATGAATGAGCTCGAGAAAAACGACGACATCATTTTGTTTATCGATGAAATCCACACCATTGTTGGGGCGGGTGGCGCTACAGGATCGCTTGACGCATCCAATATGTTCAAGCCAGCTTTAGCACGCGGTGAGATTCAATGTATCGGAGCTACAACTTTAGATGAGTACCGCCAATACATTGAAAAAGACGGTGCTTTAGAAAGACGTTTCCAAAAAATTATTGTGGAGCCGACCTCTGTTGAAGAGACGATTACGATTCTGAACAATATCAAAAACAAATACGAAGATCACCACAATGTGACTTACACTCCCGAAGCCGTTGAGGCTTGTGTGAAATTGACGAACCGCTACATGTCAGAGCGTTTTCTTCCTGACAAAGCGATAGATGCCATGGACGAAGCCGGATCGCGGGTACACATCACAAACATTGAGGTTCCGAAACAGATTCTCGAACTCGAACGCCAGCTCGAAGAAGTTCGTGAACTTAAAAATACAGTTGTAAAAAAGCAGAAATACGAAGAGGCAGCCAAACTTAGAGATGACGAAAAACGTATCGAAAAAGATCTTGCAATTGCCCAGGAACAATGGGAAGAGGATTCGAAAAGCAATCGCATTCAAGTCACTGAAGATAATGTAGCCGATGTTGTTTCGATGATGACCGGAATTCCGGTAAATCGTATTGCCCAAACAGAAAGCAACAAATTAGCTAATCTTCCAGAACTTATTGAAAACAAAGTTATTGGACAAAAAGAAGCGGTTTTAAAGATTGCGCGATCAATCCAAAGGAATCGTGCCGGATTAAAAGATCCTAACCGCCCCATTGGATCTTTTATTTTCCTCGGACAAACCGGCGTGGGTAAAACACAATTGGCCAAAGTACTTGCGAAAGAACTTTTTGATTCTGAAGATGCATTAGTAAGAATCGACATGAGTGAATACATGGAGAAATTTTCCATCTCACGATTAGTCGGCGCGCCTCCGGGATATGTCGGTTATGAGGAAGGGGGCCAACTTACAGAAAAAGTTCGCAGAAAACCATATTGCGTCGTATTGCTTGATGAGATTGAAAAGGCGCATCCTGACGTTTTCAATATGTTGCTCCAGGTTCTCGATGACGGTTATTTAACCGATAGCTTGGGCCGTAAAATCGATTTTAAGAATACGATAATCATTATGACTTCAAACGTTGGTGCACGCCAGCTCAAAGATTTTGGACAAGGTGTCGGATTCGGAACAGCAGCCAAAGCCGCACAAGCCGATGAGAATTCAAAAAGCATTATTGAAAATGCGTTGAAGAAAACCTTCGCACCCGAGTTCTTAAATAGGATCGACGATGTAATTGTATTCAACGCTCTTGAAAAAGAACATATCGATCTTATCATCGAAATCGAGCTTAAAAAATTATACACCCGAGTGGCTGAATTGGGCTACACGCTTAAACTCTCTGATGCTGCGAAGGCATTTATTGCCGATAAGGGCTTTGATCGCCAATTTGGTGCCAGACCGTTGAAAAGAGCCATCCAAAAATACGTTGAAGACGCGCTTGCCGAAGAAATCATTACTTCTAAAACCGGTGCCGGAGACGAAATCTTTATGGATCTCGAACCTGATGCACAGGAACTCACCGTCAAAGTTCAAAAAACAGAAAAACCTACTAATTAGTAGGTTTTTTTTTGAATCAACTTAAGTTGGCTACTCAAATTGTTTTACTTTCGGATTTTATTTTAATTGCCTAAAATGTCACAAAACAAAGTAATTTTTGGAAGCGAAGAATGGTTCTCGTTTCCTGATTTAGGAATTCCAACCATAAAAGCACGCGTCGATTCGGGGGCCAAAACTTCTGCCCTGCATGCCATCAACATTTCTCCGTTTAAAAGAAATGATGAAAATTGGGTGCGTTTCGATATCAATCCCATCCAGAAAAACACCAAGACAGTCATTCATTGCGAAGCCCGATTGGTAGACAAACGCATCGTTAAAAGTTCGAGCGGTTTCCGTGAACAACGTTACGTTATACAAACAACTCTTGATATTGGAGAAGCAAAATGGCCTATAGAAATGACGCTTACCAATCGGGATTCAATGGGTTTCCGAATGCTGCTCGGACGTGAGGCCATGAGCGGCAGGGTCCTGGTTGATCCGGAACAGATTTATTTGCTCGGTCAGGAAACTACTGATGATCTCAAGGTAATTTATAAAAATGCAGAAAAAGCCATTACCGGACTTCGAATCGGGCTTTTGGCAAGCAATCCCGAGCTTTACAGCAACAAACGAATCATCGAAGCCGGCGAAATGCGCGGACACGAAATGCATTTCCTCAACATCAAGGAATGCTATATGAAACTTGACGCTACGACACCCGAGATTCATTACCGTGGTGGAAAGATTCTCGACCAGTTTGATGCGATAATTCCGCGTATTCGCCCGAGTATTACTTTCTATGGATGCGCACTCACACGGCAATTTGAAGCATTAAAAGTATATTGCCTCAATTCGGCAATGGCAATTACGCAATCGCGCGACAAATTATACTCGCTGCAATTGCTACTGAACCACGGCGTTGATATTCCGACAACCGGATTTGCCAATTCGCCTCTGGATACAGATGATCTGATCAAAATGGTTGGCGGCCCGCCTTTGATTGTAAAGCTTCTCGAAGGAACCCAAGGCAAAGGGGTCGTTCTTGCTGAAACAAAAAAAGCCGCTGAATCCGTGATTAACGCATTCAAAAGCCTCAACGCCAATATATTGGTTCAGGAATTTATCAAAGAAGCAAACGGAAAGGACATTCGCTGTTTTGTAATTGATGGAAAAGTGGTCGCGGCGATTCAAAGAGAAGCAATGCCAGGGGAATTTCGCGCCAATATTCATCTCGGCGGAACCGCATCTGTTATAAAAGTTACCGCCGAAGAAAAAAGAATTGCTGTAAAAGCGGCTAAAGCAATGGATTTGAAAGTTGCCGGTGTTGATATCATCCGATCATCAAAAGGCCCATTGTTGCTCGAGGTCAATTCCTCACCTGGACTTGAAGGTATTGAAGGCGCCACGAATAAAGACATCGCAGGCGAAATGATCAAGGCAATTGAAAAGAATTTTAAATTGAAATAAAAACCTGAAAGTTATATATTTGCGTTTGCATAAATCCGCATCATGAAAAACACTGAAGACATACTCGAAATCAACAAACGCCAAAAGGAATTCTACAATTCTGAGGTCATGCCGCAAAAGAATTTTGCTTCAAAATTGTGGGCAAATATCCGCAATGGCGCGCTCAATGATTTTCGTAAAAAATTCGACATCAAAGACCGGGTTTATGATGAGCATAAAGTCTGGCTCGGCGATATGAGCGATAAAAAAATCCTTGATTTGGGATGTCTCCGGGGAAATGCACTTTCACTCTACATGGCAGAAAATGCAAAAGAATATATTGGAATTGATCTTAGTGACATAGCCATTGCGCACTTGCAAAACCGGCTCGAAAAGCACAATTTTAAAAATGCGCGCGCAGTTGCAATCGATTTCTTGTCACCCGAGTTTACAGATGCCGATTTTGATATCATTTATGCTTACGGCGTGTTGCATCACTTTGAAAATTTCGATTTGCTGATTTCCAAACTCAAGGAAAAACTAAAACCCGGCGGAATGATCATTTCTTACGATCCACTCGAAACGAGCCTGCCGATAAAAATTCTGCGCGCCATCTACCGGCCCTTTCAGGACGACAAAGATTGGGAATGGCCATTTACAAAAGCGGTAATTTCAAAAATCGAAAATAATTTTAAAGTCGAAGAGATTCGCGGCGTGTTGGGCAGCAGCAAATATGGAATAATCCTGAACTTCCTTCCACTGGGCCAAAAATATAAGTCGAATGTCATTGCCAAAATGGTTGAAAAAGACTGGAACCTTCAAAAGACCTCCGATGTTTACAGTTGCATGCATACTACCATGCTGCTTCGTAATAATTAGTACGCGAAATGAACAGCTACACCGACATCATCATTCGCTCTGTGGCGGTTTATCTCTTTATGATCGTGGCGCTTCGGATTTTCGGAAAAAAGGAACTTTCACAACTCAACACCGCCGACGTCATTCTGATTTTGCTAATCAGCAATGCCGTGCAAAACGCTATGGTAGGAAATAACACCACCCTTTGGGGCGGACTTGCGGCTGCATTGGTTCTGTTTGTGCTCAATTTTACCATCAAAAAACTTAAATTCCGATTTAAATTCGTGAGTAATTTATTGGAAGATCCACCGCAAATTCTGATTCACAACGGAAAGCCTGATTACAAAATGCTAGCGAAACTCAGCATCACCCACGATGAAATGATGGAAGCCGTTCATGAGCACGGTATCGAAAATTTTGCAGCTGTGCAATATGCAATCCTCGAAATGGATGGCAACATCAGTATCATCAGTGGCGAAAAATCGCTTAGGCAAACACACTACAAAAGGCGGAAAAACAGAAAAAACCTTATTAAGATGTGATAAAACCTAAGGCGATTTTTAAATCGGATGATCAACCGTTGCAAAAAAAGAAAATAAACCTTAAATTCGGTAAGACTAAATCTTATTTTATGCGTCTGATTTTAATCTCTCTCGTCCTCTGCCTCACGATAGGTTGCGCGTCTCATAAACCTTCAAAAATAAATACCGCGAGCCTAAATGGAACATGGATTCCCGTGAAACAGGAAATGGGCGGTACGATATTGCCAGTTTCGATTTATGAAAACCAAAAACTGATTTTAAAGGATAACAAATATACCGTTATTGCCGAAAGCACTGACGAAGGAACCGTTTCATTTAACGGCAACAAACTCGATGTTTTGGGAGTTAAAGGGCCAAATGCCGGCAAACATATAAAAGCAATTTGTGACCTGCAGGATGGATTACTGATTGTATGTTACAACCTCGCCGGCGACAAGTATCCCGAAAGTTTTGAAACCGCGGGAAAACCCACATATTTTATGTCGGTTTTCAGAAAAGTAAAAAAATAGCACATTACGCTGTACTATGAAAAAAACGGCTTACATTAATTATTGCAAGCCGTTTTCTTTTCAAATCACGAATAATTGAATTAATCGCGTCCACGTTCCGGACTCAAATCGGTATTGACGTGAGGTTGGTCATCTGCTGAAGAATGGTTGCGATAGGATTCATATTTCCTGTTTCCATAAGATTGATGGTGGCGCCTGTCTTCCGTGGCTTCATCAGTTATGTCTTTTCCCGACACATTTTTGTCGATGTGAAGGTCGATTTCTTCCATCCCATGATGGTTTGTTGAATCGTTGTTGTCGTAATTATTTCTATGATTAGCTTCCATGATTACATTTTTTAAACGTTAGTCATATAAAATTACGAAAACAAAAAACCGATAAAAAGCGTATTAGCGTTACTTTAAGCTTTATAACTGTTAATTAACATCATGACAGCACTTCTTCGTCAATGATGAAACTATTGAGGAATGCTACTGATTTTTCGATGTCATAATGCAAAATGCGATCTTCATTTACCAACGCAACTTCTGTCCTGTACGACTTTAAAAACGTCTCGACAAAATCTCCTGACGGGAGTTTTCTATATGAAATTGCCTGTGAAGCATTCATCAATTCAATAGCCAGTATCCGCTCGAGATTATCCATTACGCGTAGCACTTTTGTTGCGGCATTGGCGCCCATACTCACGTGATCTTCCTGACCATTGCTCGACACGATGCTGTCTACGCTCGCAGGAGTTGAAAGCTGTTTGTTCTGGCTAGCGATGCTGGCCGCGGTGTATTGCGGAATCATAAATCCGGAGTTGAGTCCGGGATTGTCAACGAGGAATGCGGGAAGTCCGCGCAAACCTGAAATCAACTGATAAGTTCTTCTTTCCGAAATGCTTCCAAGTTCCGAAAGCGCTATTGCTAGGAAATCCAAAGCCAGCGCCAAAGGTTGTCCATGAAAATTTCCGCCTGAAATAATCTGGTCGCTGTCGATGAATATGTTTGGATTGTCGGTAACCGAATTGACTTCTGTCTTAAACACTTTTTTCACATAATCGAGCGCGTCTTTTGTAGCGCCGTGAACCTGAGGCATGCAACGAAATGAATACGGATCCTGTACGTGCTCTTTTTTCTGCACGATGATCTGGCTTCCTTCGAGAAACTCATTGATGCGATTGGCAGTAATGATTTGTCCTTTATGCGGACGGATAAAATGGATGAGTTCATTGAAAGGTTCCTTGCGTCCGTCAAATCCTTCAAGCGAAATGGTTCCGATAAGATCGGCAAGCCACGAGAATTTACATGCTTTGATCAGCACGTGGGTCCCATAAGCGCTCATAAATTGGGTTCCGTTTAAAAGTGCAAGCCCTTCTTTCGACTGCAATACGATCGGTTCCCAACCAAACTTTTTCATAACATTGGCTGCGGACATTCTTTCGCTTTCAAACCAAACTTCCCCTTCTCCCAGCAAAGGCAATGACAAATGCGCAAGCGGCGCCAAATCGCCAGATGCACCCAGAGAGCCTTGTGTGTAAATGACGGGAAGAATGTCATGGTTATAAAAATCGATCAGCCGCTCCACCGTCACGAGCTGCACGCCCGAGTAACCATAGCTTAACGATTGTATTTTCAATAATAACATCATTTTGACAATCGCCTGAGGAACAAGTTCGCCCGTGCCGCACGCATGCGATTTGACTAAATTCTCCTGAAGCTGCGATAAGTTTTCATTTGAGATGATCACGTTGCAAAGTGACCCAAAACCGGTATTGATTCCGTAAATAGGCTCTTGCTGCGATTCCATCTTCTGGTCAAGGTATTCGCGGCATTTGGTGATGTTGATTTTAGCTTCTTCGGAAAGCGATAATTTTTTATTGTGGGCGATGATCTGTTCAATGTTTTCAAGGGTCAGGACATCGGAACTGATATAGTGTGTGTTATCCATTATGATGTTTGATTGGTGCCCCAAAATTCCGCAAACCGTTGTTAAAAAGCAAGTTTTGTTAATAGTATTTAAAATAATAATCTGCCTTTCAATTTATTGCTACATTTGAAAATCTTAAATTGAAATTTATGAAAAATACATTTTACTTATTACTCCTACTGGCATTTTCGTCATTTGCTGCACCCAAGGAAACCGTTGTCGTTTCGGGAAAAATCACCAATACGACCGATTCCAAAATCATCATTCGTGGTGAATCCTTCCAAAAAGACATCATGCTGAAACCGGACGGCAGTTTTTCAGAAACATTGGCGATCGATTATAACGGCACCTACATGATTGGCACGGCTGAAAACCGGATTTCGCTGTATCTTGCAAAAGGCACCAAACTCAATATCACCGCGGACAACAAGGATTTTTATAAGTCCATTCAATTTACGGGGAAAGGGAGTGTCGAAAATCAATATATTGCACGCAAGACGGGAGTCAGCATGACCATTAATCAGGAAGAGATGTATCGGCTTGATGAAGCGGCATTCCTCGCGAAATTGAAAGATATTAAGTCGGCAACCCAAGCCATTTACGACGCAACGAAATTTGAAGATTCAAATTTTAAAACAAAAGAAGCGCGGAACATTAATTATTTCGAACAGCTCTACTTATTGAATTATCCTTCTTATCACGCACATTACGCAAAAATTGAAAACTTTAAACCTTCTGATTCTTTTCCGAAAGTCGAAAATTTAAACCTCGATGACGAAAATGACTACCTGTTTTCGAATCCTTACAAACAAATTGTAAGCTCAAAATTCAGCGAACTCGTTGGAAATAAAATGTCGCCAACAGATGAATATGCCTCGCAATATGCACTTCCAGAAATCCGGAAAGTAAAAAGTCCGAGCATCCGAAACACCTTGCTGCAAAGCCTTTCGTATGAAATTATGCCGGGAAACCCAAACACAAACGACTTGTATAATAACCTGATGACATTGTCAACCAACGCGCTTTTCAAAGACGAACTTACAGCCAAATACAATAAGATAAAAGGGTTGATCTCAGGAAAACCATCGCCAACATTCGATTATGAAAACCACAAAGGCGGTAAAACCTCACTCGAAAGCCTGAAAGGGAAATATGTTTACATAGACGTCTGGGCAACGTGGTGTGGACCCTGCCGCCAGGAAATTCCTTCGCTGCAAAAGGTTGAGGCGCAATATGAAGGAAAGAATATTGCGTTCGTCAGTATTTCGATCGATGCTCAAAAAGACCATGAAAAATGGAAAAAAATGGTTGAAGACAAACAACTCGGCGGCATGCAATTGTTTGCCGACAAGGATTGGAATTCGGCTTTTGTAAAATCGTATGCAATTGACAGTATTCCGAGATTTATCATCATCGGGCCCGACGGGAATATTATAAACGCCGATGCACCGCGGCCTTCTGATCCCAAATTGATCGATGTATTCACCAATTTAAAAATATAAATTGAAATCGCCCTTCCATCCGAAGGGCTTTTTTTTGAACAATAAATAGCGGTTATATTTAAATATTTAATATCATCGGAAATCCGATGGGTATCGGGCATCGATATTGAACTATTCATAAAAATAAAAGAACCGCTTTGTTTTTTGTTAAAAACAGGTATATTTGAAACCGAAGATGTTAAAACAGCGCCTTACATATTGCCCTCCCTCATTTGTCGCAAACGTGGCAACATTTACCTTTGGCGGTGCATCGACCACCACGACCCCGTTGGGGTAATCTAATCACATATCACAATAATGGCGGCTTTTTTCGGAAGAAAGAAAGCGAAAATATGTAAATCAAATACTTTAAAAGTCAAAAAATGAACGTGTTAAAATTCGGTGGAACTTCAGTAGCCAATGCAAAAAATATAAATCTTGTCATCAATGTTGTTTCCGAAGCTTCCAAAAAGGAAAGGCCTGTTGTAGTGGTATCTGCCTTCAGTGGTGTCACCGACTTGCTGGTACTCGCGGGTGCTAACGCTTCTGCAAAAGATAAAAGCTATAAGGAAATTGTGAGCCAGATCGAGAAAAAGCATAAAGACGCCATTGATGAATTGATTTCGTTATCAGAGCAAAGTGAACTTATCGATGTAATTAACAGCAACATTAACCATCTGAAAACGTTACTTGACGGTTGTTATCTATTAGGCGAATTGTCAAGCCGTACTTCCGATACGATTCTTGGCTTCGGCGAATTGCTCTCTTCACAAATTATTGCAAAAGCGATGCAACAGAAAATTCGCAGCGCCGCTTATAAAGACAGTCGCGAACTCATCAAAACCAACAATCAATTTGGGAAAGCGGTCGTAAATTTTGAAATTACGAACAAACTATTCTCTTCCTATTTTGACTCCAATGATGCGCAGGTAACCGTAATTCCGGGATTTATCGCTTCCTCCACCGACGGAAACCAAACCACTTTGGGTCGCGGAGGATCTGATTATACCGCAGCGATCGCCGCAGCAGCGCTCAACGCGTCGCAACTGGAGATCTGGACCGATGTCAACGGCATGTTTACCGCGAATCCAAAAATTGTGAAGCAAGCGCAACCCATCGAAAGCATTTCATATCAGGAGGCAATGGAATTGTCGCATTTTGGTGCCAAAGTGTTGTATCCGCCAACGATTCAGCCCGTGCTCAAAAAGAATATTCCAATCCTGATCAAAAACACATTTGAGCCCGAAGCAACCGGAACGCTGATTACAGCATCTGTTGCAGGGAACGAAAATCCGATCAAAGGTATTTCGCACATTGATAAAATTGCGTTGCTCACGCTCGAAGGCTCGGGGATGATCGGCGTTTCAGGTTCTTCTAAACGACTGTTCGAAGTAATGTCGAATGAAAGTATCAATGTCATATTTATCACACAGGCTTCTTCGGAACATTCTATTTGCATCGGTATTTTAAACTCGGATGCTGATAAAGCATGTAATGCGGTCAATGATGCGTTCGAAGTTGAGATTTTGCAAAATAAAATCGATCCGTGCATCGTGGAGAAAGACCTTTGCATTGTGGCGCTCGTAGGCGAAAATATGAAAAACCACCAGGGCCTTAGCGGCAAAATGTTCAGTACGCTTGGCAAAAATAACGTCAATATCCGTGCGATTGCCCAAGGCGCTTCCGAAAGAAATATATCGGTGGTCATAAACGAACGCGATGTCAAAAAAGCATTGAACACTTTGCACGAACGTTTCTTCGAAGACAATACCAAACAGCTCAACCTTTTCGTCATGGGGGTTGGGAATGTTGGCGAGAAATTCATCGACCAGATTCACCAGCAAAAGAAATTCCTCAAGGACAATCTTCGCATCAACTTGCGTGTGATTGCGGTTTCAAATTCGAGAAAAATGCATTTTGATGAAGAAGGCATTGCATTGAAAGATTGGAAGGAATTACTCGAAAATGGCGAAACAGCGAGTAAGGAAACCTTTATTTCGCGCGTCAAAGCGCTCAACATGCGCAATAGCATTTTCGTTGATATTACGGCCAACGAAGCGGTGTCACAGACTTACGATCAATTCCTCGAACAAAATATCGCCGTGGTCACATGCAATAAAATAGCGTGTTCATCGGCGTATGAAAATTACCACCACCTTAAGCAGTTGTCGCGAAAATTCAACGCGCCGTTTTTATTTGAGACCAATGTTGGTGCCGGGCTTCCGATTATTGATACGCTTAAGCATCTGATCGCATCAGGAGATAAAATCCATAAAATTCATGCGGTATTGTCTGGAAGCCTGAATTTTATCTTTAATAATTTCGACGAAAATAATTCTTTTCACGATGTTGTGAAAGAAGCTGGTGTACAAGGATTTACAGAACCTGACCCGAAAATCGATTTAAGTGGCGTAGATGTCGCGAGAAAAATTTTAATCCTAATTCGCGAAAGCGGTTACGAAATGGAAATCGATGACATCCAAAACAATTCATTTCTTCCGGCCGAGTGTATGAACACCAATAACAATGGGGATTTTTTCAAATCATTGCTCGACCATGCGCCACATTTTGAAAAGCTGCTTTTGGAGGCTAGGCAAAAAGACAGCCGTTTAAAATTTGTCGCCTCTTTTGAAGACGGAAAAGCGAGTGTCGGCCTGAAATTTATTCCTTCCGAAAGTCCGTTTTACAATCTCGAAGGCAAAGACAATATTGTCCAGTTTTACACAGATCGCTATGTTGACCAGCCATTATTGATCAAAGGCGCGGGTGCCGGAGCTGCGGTAACGGCATCAGGAATTTTTGCGGATGTAGTTAGAATTGGAAACGTATAAGAAACCCTATGAATGAAATTAAGATTTTCTCGCCAGCCACAATCGCAAACCTCTCATGCGGTTTTGACGTCATGGGAACCTGTCTCGATAATGTTGGCGATGAAATGATTATCAGAAAAACAATCGAAAAAGGAATCCGTATCATAAGAATTACGGGTGCCGACTTGCCTCTTGAAACCAAAAAAAATGTTGCGGGTGTTGCGGGATTAGCTTTACTGGAAAAACTCGATATCGACTACGGTTTTGAAATTGAAATCCATAAGAAGATAAAAGCCGGCAGCGGAATCGGTAGCTCTTCGGCAAGCGCAGCTGGCGCCGTTTTCGGAATTAATGAACTCGCGGGAAAGCGATTTTCAAAAAAAGAGCTCGTGCAGTTTGCGATGCAGGGTGAAGTTCTTGCAAGCGGGAGCGCGCATGCCGATAATGTCGCTCCTGCCCTTCTCGGCGGATTCACGTTGGTGCGCGGTTACGATCCGCTCGATATCATTCGCATTGACAGTCCGTCAGAAATGTATGCGACGGTCGTGCATCCGCAAATCGAATTAAAAACTTCTGAAATGCGAGCGGTGTTGCAACCTATGGTTTCGCTCAAAAGCGCCATTACACAGTGGGGAAACGTTGGCGGATTGGTAGCTGGATTATACACCAGCGATTATGATTTGATCGGGCGCTCATTATGCGATGTGATTGTCGAGCCGTTACGCGGGAAATTCATTCCGCAATTTGAAAATACCAGGAAAGCGGCGTTGGAAAGCGGCGCACTTGGATGTGGGATTTCAGGTTCGGGTCCCTCAATTTTCGCGCTGAGTAAAGGTGAAGACAATGCGCAGAAAGTTGCAGCTGCGATGCAGAAAGTATTTGCATCAACAGAAATTCCTTTTGAAATTCACGTTTCGGCCATTAATCCTGAAGGCGTAAAAATAATTTAGAATTTACTTCAAATCAAATTCGATGAAATACTACAGCTTAAACCACAACGCTCCAAAAGTTTCTTTTCGGGAAGCGGTCATCCAGGGACTTGCGCCTGATAAGGGATTGTATTTTCCCGAAAATATCACGCCGCTCGATGGCGATTTTTTTGACGGTATTGAAAGCAAATCCAATGAAGAAATTGCTTTTGAAGCCATTCGCCAATTCATAGGTGACGAAATTCCCGAAAATATTCTTAAACAGATCATTGCCGAAACGCTGACTTTTGATTTTCCGACGGTAAAAGTGGAAGAACATATTTATGCTTTGGAATTATTCCACGGACCTACAATGGCATTTAAGGATGTCGGCGCCCGATTCATGTCGCGCTGCCTTGCATATTTCAACAGTCACAATCCGAACTCCAAAAACACCGTACTTGTGGCAACATCGGGAGATACAGGTGGTGCAGTGGCAAGCGGTTTCCTCGGTGTTGCGGGAGTTGATGTTGTCATTTTATATCCTTCGGGAAAAGTCAGCGACGTGCAGGAAAGGCAACTTACGACATTGGGCCAGAATATTACAGCGCTCGAAGTTGAGGGTGTGTTTGACGACTGCCAGGACATGGTCAAAAAAGCTTTCCTTGATGAAGACCTCGCGTATAAAAATCTCACATCGGCAAATTCAATCAATATCGCGCGCTGGCTGCCGCAGATGTTTTATTTCTTTTTCGCTTACAAGCAATTGAAGTCGAAAAACAAACCATTGGTATTTTCATGCCCGAGTGGCAATTTTGGAAATATTTGCGCAGGAATTATGGCAAAACGGCTCGGACTCCCGATTACGCATTTCGTAGCATCGACAAATGCAAATGATACGGTGCCCCGTTTTCTTGAAAATGGGAATTACGATCCGAAACCATCAAAAGCTACGATTTCTAATGCAATGGATGTTGGGAATCCGAGTAATTTTATCCGAATCCGGGAATTGTACCACAATGATCTGAAAGGGTTTGAAAAAGATTTTTCGGCTTATTCTTTTACCGATGAAGAGACAACAGCGGCACTGAAAAATATTTACAAAAACTCGCAATACATTGCCGAACCCCACGGCGCCGTTGGTTATCTTGGGTTAAAAAAGGAAATGACGAACTATCCCGATACAATAGGGATTTTTCTCGAAACCGCACATCCGATTAAGTTTCCTGAAGTAGTTGAACCGGCGCTTGACATTAAATTGCCGATTCCGCCGCAAATCGAAAACGTAATCCACAAGAAAAAGGAAAGCATCAAAATAAAAACGTACGAAGAGCTCAAAGCATTTCTGCGCTAAAGTACCAGATCTTCAAAAAGTCTTTCAAAAGTTTTATCGAGTTCGGCTGTCATTCCGGGATGCGGCCGTGAAGTTTGTATGACTGAGCTTCGAATCGCGGTAAGCCATCGAAAACGTTCGGGAACATCAAATTTGGCTATTGGTCCGCCCACAGGAAGTCCTTCGCCAATTTTTACGAAAGAATCAAGATTTGAACGAAGTTGGTTTATATCAATTTCAGGAGCAAATGCAGCAAGCCGGAGTTCGTTAATAGTAAAACGAACTTTGATTTTCTTTGCCCTTTTGCAAAAAAGAATCAATCCGACATTGAGGAATTCTTCGCGTTCAACCTTTGGCACGACGCGAATTACGGCATATTCATATAGCTGTAGCTCTTGCATCTTGCGCTTGTTTTAAAAAAATGACAGAATTCTCCAACCTCGTTTTTAGAAATTTAAAGTAGGTGTCACGGATTTGTTCTGGCGTTTCATCACTTCCCTCCCATTCGAGCCATTGCTGCGGAATCATATCGGTGATTGCTTTCAAAATTTCATCCGTCAATTGTGTTCTTGAAGATATGTCAATTTCATCAAGTTTGGATGCTTTTGCCAACAGGACATGATCTTTAATCAAAGCAAACGGACTCTTAGCATGTCCTTCCCAATCCGTCCAGGAATGGTGGAAATAAAGACAAGCGCCATGATCGATGAGCCACAATTCTTTGTGCCAAATCAGCATATTGGTGTTTTTAACAGTCCGGTCGACATTGGTAATAAATGCATCAAGCCAAACAATTTTCGAGGCCAGTTCTTCATCGACATCTGTGACAACGGGATCAAAATTGATGGCGCCCGAAAGAAAATGTAAGGCAAGATTCAATCCTTGGCTGCCCTGCAATAAGTCCTGGATTTCCTCATCGCCTTCCGTTCGTCCGAAAGCTTCATCAAGGTTCGCAAAAACGAGTTCGGGAACCGGCAAAGCGAGAGCGCGCGCGATTTCGCCGCCAATCAATTCCGCAATGAGGGCTTTTACACCATGTCCGGCGCCTTTGAATTTAAGTACATATTTGAAATCGTCATCATCTTCCGCGAGTGCAGGAAGAGAACCGCCTTCGCGAAGTGGCGTAATGTAGCGCGTGACGTTTATGGTTCGCAGATTTTGTTGCATGTATTTTTGGCTGTAATACAAACTTACAAATGTATTTTTCATTTGAAGCCAATAGTTTTGGGATTATTTTTTAGTGTGAGGAACGCAAGTCCGAGATAGCGAATGACGTCTGACGCGATAAAGGACTCATATCCAGTTTCCGGCAACGCAATATCCGCCGTTAAACCATGAAGATAAGCGCCAAGCATGGCTGCGTCGAGCGGACCATACGATTGTGCACGTAAAGACGTAATGATTCCTGTGAGCACATCGCCGCTTCCGGCTGTGGCAAGTGCAGCATTTCCCGTGGTGTTTTCGTAAACGGTTTCGGCGTCGATAATGAATGTTGGTGCGCCTTTCATTACGATAATGCAATGGTGTTTTATGCAGAAAGCGGTTGTTTTATCAAATTTTTCGGACTCGGAATCCCATTTGCCGATGAGGCGTTCGAGTTCTTTTTGATGCGGTGTAAGGATTGATTTTGATGGCAACATCGAAAGCCATGTCGGGTTTTGCGCGAGAATGTTGATCGCGTCAGCGTCAATTACAAGTGGACTGTTATTTCGTTTGAGGAAATCGTAAAAAGCTTGCTGTGTTTGTTGTTGCTGTCCGATTCCGGGTCCGATTCCGATGGCTTGTGGAAGGCGGTCGAAAGCAATTTGTGTTATAAATTTATGGTTTGAATCAGCAATGACCATTACCTCAGGAATAGCGGTTTGCATTATTTCGTATCCACATTCGGGAATAAAGGCCGACACAAGTCCGCAACCGCTTTTGATTGCCGCTTTACCCGAGAGGCAAATGGACCCCATCTTTCCATAACTACCACCGATCAACAACGCGTGGCCTTGTGTACCTTTGTGTGTTTTGGGGTCGACAGGTTTATAAAGTTTCTGGATTTCGTGTTTGGTAATTCGGATGGGATTCATTGCTAAGTTTTGTTTCCTTAAAGTTACGGATTTTTTATTACCGAGGTGCCTAGCCCCGATGGAGCCGGTATCCTTTTTTGCAAAAAAAGATAAAGGCGAGAGCGGGACGAGCTCCTAAAAAGAGCGAATTGGCGAAGCAAATTGCTCCTGAAAATTCATATACTGCATGCTGATTTTAGCGTTTCAAATCCACGAAAAGTGATATTTTTTGAATAAATTAGCGGCTTTAAAAACCTATATAAAAATACGATGAAAGACACTGCTTTAAAACACATTCACGAGAGCCTTGGTGCGAAAATACTGCCGTTTGCGGGGTACAATATGCCGATTTTATATGAGGGCGTCAATGCCGAACATGAGACCGTGCGCAATGCCGTGGGTGTTTTTGACGTGTCGCATATGGGTGAATTTTTACTGACGGGTTCGCGTGCTTTAGATTTGATCCAGAAAGTGACTTCGAACGATGCTTCGGTGCTGACAGTTGGACGCGCACAGTATTCGTGTTTGCCCAATAGCGTTGGCGGAATCGTTGACGATTTGATTATTTATAAAATGAAAGAAGACCAATATTTATTGGTGGTGAACGCTTCGAATATTGAAAAAGACTGGGATTGGATTTCGGCGCACAATGATATGGATGTAGAAATGCGCAATCTTTCGGACGATTATTCGCTGCTTGCCATTCAGGGACCGAAAGCCGTTGAGGCGATGCAGGCATTGACTTCGGTGGATTTGGCTGCGATTCCGTACTACCATTTTGTAGTTGGCGATTTTGCAGGATTTGACAATGTAATTATTTCAGCGACTGGTTATACCGGTTCAGGCGGATTTGAAATCTATTGCAAGAACGACGAAGTTGAAACAATCTGGAACAAAGTTTTTGAAGCCGGAAAAGCGTTTGGTATCAAGCCGATCGGACTTGCGGCGCGTGATACGTTACGCCTTGAAATGGGATTTTGCCTTTACGGAAATGACATCAACGATACGACTTCGCCACTGGAAGCGGGCTTGGGTTGGATTACGAAATTCACGAAAGACTTCATCAATTCTGAAAGCCTCAAAAAGCAAAAAGAGGAAGGCGTTACGCGCAGGCTTGTGGCTTTTGAAATGCAGGAGCGCGCAGTACCGAGACAGGATTATGAGATTGTGGATAAAGACGGGAATGTGATTGGGATTGTGACGTCGGGAACAATGTCGCCTTCGATGAATAGAGGGATCGGGCTTGGTTATGTGACTACGGAATTTAGTTCGATTGACAGCGAAATCTTCATCCGCATCCGTAAGAATGATGTTCCGGCGAAGATTGTCAAGCTGCCGTTTTATAAAAAATAAACTTTGAGAAAGATTTCACTTTTGTTGCTGTTTGGTACTTTCTCGCTTTTTGGCCAGAAAAACACTTCGCCATGTGAAATGCTTTCGAAAATAAATACACTTTTACAGCGCGAGCATTACAGGCCGAAAGCGGTTGATGACAGCCTATCGGTGTATGTTTTCGATTCATTTATTGACGGACTTGATCCCGACCGGTATTTGTTTACGAAAACAGAATATGAAAAACTACGGTCTTATCGGTTAGGCATTGACGATGCAATCCTTGAAAAAAATTGCGCTTTCTTTGACGCCATAGCTGCGCAATATAAGATCGCATTGCTGAGGAGAAAGAGAATTATTGAAAACGTTGATAAGTTGCCGTTTGATTACCACAGTAAAGACAGCGTTAAATTCAGCAAGAATCCCTTTCCCTTTGATTTGGCAGAAGCGGATCTTGAACGTGTCTGGAAAAAACGGCTTCGTTATGAAATCCTGGAAGAAGTATCGGGCATGAGCGGAAATATCGATTCATTGAGACAAAATTTCACTGCAATCGAAAAAACTGTTAAAGCGCGGAACCTTGAAACCAATTTATGTAAAATCAGTAGCATTCTTGACGATCCACAGGGTTATGAAAACAAGCTCGCTAATGACTTGTATAATGTCTTTTGTTCGTATTTCGATCCACACAGCAATTATTTCTCTATGGATGCGAAGTCGTCATTTATGTCGGCGCTTTCAACTTCAAACCTTTCGCTCGGACTTGATTTCAAAATGAATGAAAAGGAAGAAATCACCGTTGCACAGGTTATACCGGGCGGACCTTCGGCAAAAAGCGAACAAATCCAGAAGGATGATGTAATTGTAAAGGTTTCGAATAAAAAAGGCATAGATTATTGGGCTTCGTGTACATCGCCCGACCTCATTGCGGAGTTGATTTATTCTGATTCCAATCCCGAAATCGGACTCACATTGCGGAAAAAAAACGGCGCCGTGCTTGAAGTCGACCTCAAGAAACAAACAATGAAAGCCGTCAGTAACAGTGTTTATAGCTTCGTGGTGGAAAATGGAGCGCGCGCGGGTTATATCAGGATTCCCAGTTTTTATTCGGATTTCGATGGGAATTCAGTTCTTGGCTGTGCCGATGACGTGGCAAAAGAAATCATCAAATTGCAGCAGGATCATATTGACGGGCTTATCCTCGATTTGCAGGATAATGGCGGCGGCTCGATGGACGAAGCGATAAAATTGGCAGGGATGTTTACTGATTACGGTCCGATTTCAGTTTTATCCGACCGGCAAAACAAGCAGGAAATTTTAAAGGACATGAACAGGGGTTCTGTTTACAATGGGCCAGTCGTTGTGTTGGTCAATGGCAGTTCAGCTTCGGCGAGTGAATTCTTCGCTGCTGCGATGCAGGATTATAAACGCGCAGTAATTGCAGGTACGGCAACGCTCGGAAAGGCAAGCATGCAAAGCATCCTTCCGCTCGAAAATGGCAACGAAAATAATTTTGTAAAAGTTACATTGGAAAAATTTTACCGAATTACGGGCGACAGCAACCAGCGTAAAGGTGTCGTGCCCGACGTTTTTATGCCTGTGTTGTTCGATAGTATAATGGAGCGTGAGAAAAATTTTAAGATGGCGCTTCCTTACGATACGATTATTACGAAAACGCACTTTCAGCCTTACGTTGATGCGCCGGCCGATTCTGTGATTTTGCAAAGCCGCGCAAGGGTAAAATCAGAGGGGAACTTTTTGGTTTTAGACCGAATCAATAAAGCGGTGAATAAACTTTATAACAGTAAAAACAAATCGGTCAGCCTCACTTTAGAAGGTGTTTTTAACGATGTGCACAGCAATGACGCATTGACTAAAAAAGTCAAGGCCATAACCGAAAAGAAAAACGCATGTACGGTGAACAATACAAGTTATGAGAAAGGAAAAATACAATCTGACTCCTATCTCAAGGAAATTAACGATTATGAAATGGATGATACCAAACACAATCTTTATCTTGACGAAGCAATCCGAATTATCGGAAGCATGAAAAAATAAGGAGTAATTCGGACTACTATTATAATAACCGAACAGCCTTGTATAATTATTTGGGAGATGTATCTGCAGACTAAAAAATAGATTTGAAAAGACGGGCAGAAAACTTATTTTTGCCGAAGCTTGAAATAAAATAAAAAGAAATGGGAAGAGCATTCGAATTCAGAAAAGGAAGAAAAATGAAGCGCTGGTCGGCAATGGCCAAAGCGTTTACCAGAATTGGTAAAGATATCGTGATGGCGGTTAAGGAAGGCGGCCCTAATCCCGAAGCCAACTCGAGGTTGCGCGCGGTCATCCAAAACGCCAAAGCCGCAAACATGCCGAAAGACAATGTGGAGCGCGCGATTAAAAAAGCTACCGAAAAAGATACCGCGAATTATAAAGAAGTATTGTTTGAAGGCTATGCGCCACATGGAATTGCGCTTTTAATAGAAACGGCAACAGATAATAACAACAGGACTGTAGCGAATGTGCGCAGTTATTTCAATAAATGCAACGGTACGATGGGGACGCAGGGCTCGGTGGAGTTTATGTTCGACCATACCTGTAATTTCAGGATTGCCGCCAACGGAATCGATCCTGAGGAACTCGAACTGGAACTCATTGATTTTGGTGCCGAGGAGGTTTTTGAAGATGAGGATGGCATTTTGATTTATGCACCATTTGGAAGTTTTGGAGCGATCCAGAAAGAACTTGAGAATAGGAAAATTGAAATCCTTTCGTCAGGATTCGAACGGATTCCGCAAATCACCAAAAAATTAAGCGAAACCGAAATGGCAGATGTTGAGAAATTAATTGAAAAGATTGAGGAAGACGATGACGTGATGAACGTTTATCATACAATGGAAGAATAGCGCTTACCAGATTGACAAAAAAAACTCCGGATTACTTCCGGAGTTTTTTTATTTTGTAAGAAATCAATTTCTTGTTTAATTTATCTTATGAATTCTATTTTTTGGGCTTCTTCAGCATTTACACTATCGAAAAAGCCTTGCTCGTTCATCCAGTCGTCGCTGAAAACTTTACTCATGTAACGCGATCCATGATCAGGGAAAATGGCAATAACATTGCTGTTTTCGTCAAATTCACCTTCCTCAGCGTATTGCTTGATGGCTTGAAGTACGGCGCCGGAAGTATAACCCACAAACAAGCCTTCCTTTTTAGCGATTTCCCTTGTCGCATGCGCACTTTCCTCGTCTGTGACTTTGGTAAATTTGTCGATGATTTCGAAATCTGTGGCTGTCGGAATCAGGTTTTTACCCAATCCTTCAATACGGTAAGGATAGATTTCGCTATTATCAAATTCTTTTGTCTCATGGTATTTTTTTAATACCGAGCCAAAAGCATCGACACCCAAAATGCGGATATTCGGATTTTGCTCTTTAAGGTATTTCGCCGCTCCGGAGATAGTACCCCCTGTTCCGCTACATGCAACAAGATGTGTTATTTTTCCCTGTGTTTGTTCCCAAATTTCGGGTCCGGTAGTTTGGTAATGTGCATCTATATTGAGTTCATTGAAATATTGGTTGATATAAATCGAACCTTTTGTTTCTTCATGAAGGCGTTTGGCTACACTGTAATAAGAGCGTTTGTCATCTGCAGAAACATGCGCAGGGCAAACATACACTTTTGCGCCAAGGCTGCGTAACATATCTATTTTGTCTTTGGAAGATTTTGAGCTCACCGCAAGAATACAGTTGTAACCTTTTATAATGCTGACCATAGCCAGACTGAAACCGGTATTGCCTGAGGTAGTTTCTATGATGGTGTCTCCGGGAGAAAGTATGCCTCTTTTTTCTGCTTCTTCGATGATGAATAATGCGATCCTGTCTTTGGTTGAGTGTCCGGGATTAAACGCTTCCACTTTTGCATAAAAATTACCATTTAAACTTTCAGTAACTTTATTGAGCTTAATAAGAGGTGTGTTTCCTATTAATTCCAAGACATTATTGTAGGCTTTTATCTCTTCTTTCATAAAAAAATAGTTAATCAAGGTGTCATATTTGAATATTCCCGACCTCAAATCCTTGCAAATTTAAGTAAAAAAATCTAATTACTTTTCAATTTTTTCCAAATCTAGCAAAAAACTGAATTCTTTCGCGAGGTGTTTTAACGCTTCGAATCTGCCTGAAGCTCCGCCATGACCTGCATCCATATTGGTGTCTAAAAACAATTGATTATTGTCGATCTTTATAGCTCTCAATTTAGCGACCCATTTCGCCGGTTCCCAATATTGCACCTGCGAATCATGTAAACCTGTAGAAACATACATGTTGGGATATTCTTGCTGCTTTAAATTGTCATAGGGCGAATAGGAACGCATATAGTCATAATATTCCTTTACATTTGGATTTCCCCATTCGTCGTACTCCCCGGTTGTCAGCGGGATGGTATCATCGAGCATTGTCGTCATTACATCGACAAACGGAACTTGCGCAATCACGCCATGATATAATTGAGGAGCTGTATTAATTATGGCACCCATAAGTAAACCTCCCGCCGATCCGCCTTCCGCATATAAATGCTCCGGACTTGTATATTTTTCGGCGATAAGAAACTTTGAGCAATCGATAAAGTCCGTAAATGTATTTTTCTTTTTGAGAAGTTTTCCATCCTCGTACCACTGCCTGCCAAGATCTTCGCCCCCACGGATGTGCGCAATTGCAAAGACAAATCCGCGGTCTAATATCGACAATCTTGTGGATGAAAAATAAGGATCCATCGAGATGCCATACGAACCGTATGCGTATAGCAGCACCGGATTCCTGCCGTTTTTGACCAATCCTTTTCTGTAAACCATCGAAATTGGCACTTTTGTTCCATCGGCGGCAGTTGCCCAAACCCTTTCTTCAGTGTAATCGTTTTTGTCGAAATTACCCAAAACCTGTTGCTCCTTCCGGACTTCTTTGGTCTTGGTTTTCATATTGAAATCGATTACAGAAGAAGGCGTAGCCATTGATTGGTAACCATAGCGTAATATGTCTGTATTGAAATCAACGTTGGTTGTCGTATACGCCGTATAGGTTTCGCTTTCGAACGGAAGATAATATTCCCCTTCCCCACTCCATGGCATGATTCTGATTTTATTAAGGCCGTCACTGCGCTCTGAAACCACGAGGAAATCCCTGAAAATTTCGATATCTTCAATCAATACATCATCACGATGCGCTATAATGTCTTTCCAATTGTCTTTTGTCGTAGCCGTTTCGGGCGTTTTCATGACTTTGAAATTGGTTGCCTTATCTTTATTAGTCACAATATAAAAACTGTCGCCGTAGTGTGAAATACTGTATTCGAGGCCACGAACCCTTTTCTGGAAAATTTTAAAATCACCATCGGGCTCATCCGCACGAAGGATTCGGTATTCTGAAGTCAATGTACTGGTGGACCCGATGAATAAATATTTTTTCGATTTTTCCTTATGCACAGAAACGTCAAAAGTGTCGTCTTTTTCAAAATATACTAACGTATCTTCTGCCGAATCAGAACCAAGTCGGTGCTTGAGAATCCGATCCGCGCGCAAAGTTTTTTCATCCTGACAAGAATAAAAAATGGTTTTGTTGTCATTGGCCCAGGTAGAATTCCCGGTCACATTTTCAATTTTATCCGAAAGTATTTCGCCAGTAATCAGGTTTTTCACCCCAATCGAATAAATGCGTCTTCCTACAAGATCAACCGCAAATGTGGCAAACTCATTGTTTCCGCTGATGCTCAATCCACTTAAATGAAAATATTTATGTCCTTTTGCGAGTTCATTGCAATTAAAAAGAATTTCCTCTGGCGCTTCAAGACTTCCTTTTTTACGCGAATAAATAGGATAATCCTGTCCGGTTTCAAATCGCGTAATATACCAATAACCATTGTACAAGTACGGAACCGATTCGTCGTCTTCCTTAATCCTGGCTTTCATTTCTGCAAATAAATCTTCCTGGAGTTTTTTTGTATGGGCTGTGACCGTATTGTAGTAATCGTTTTCCTTATTGAGGTAATCGATAACTTCGGGATTTTCCCTGTCATTGAGCCAAAAGTAATTGTCAATCCTGATATCTCCGTGTTTCTCTAAAGTGGTTGGTTTGATGGCTGCTATTGGCGGTGTAATCTTTTCTGACATTCGTGTAGTTTTTGCGTATATGAAGTTGCAAAAATAAGACAAAGGACGACAGTATAAAAGCATCTTTTGTCCATTTCACAATTGGTTATTTACTGCAATGTAGTAATTTTGCTCTTATATAACTTTAAAATTTAGCAGATGTTTGGAGATTTAATGGGCATGATGGGCAAACTAAAAGAGACCCAACGCAAGGTTGAAGAAACCAAAAAACGCATGGATACGATTCTCATCGATGAGCAAAGCAGCGACGGACTCTTGAAAGTCACCGTAACAGCCAACAGGGCAATCAAATCAATTTCAATTGAAGATGCTTTGCTTGAAGACAAAGAGCAACTCGAAGATTACCTGCTTGTAGTCCTGAACAAAGCCATCCAAAAAGCGTCAGACGTAAATCAGGCAGAACTTGATGCGGTTGCAAAAGTCGATTTGCCGATGATTCCCGGTATGGAAGACATGTTTAAATAGAAATGCAGCATTCGGTATCCAGTAAATAATTCCGAAAAACTTTTGTTACTAAATACCGAATGCTTCCTATTTATTTCTGGGGATTTTCATCAAAATTGACCATCCAGTGCACGCCGAACCGGTCAATGAACATTCCGAAATAAGCGCCCCAAAAAGTATTCTGCATTGGCATTTTTACTTGTCCGCCCGCTGAGAGTCCGTTAAACAAGCGATCAGCCTCTTCTCTTGAATCCGTGTTGATCGATATCGAAACATTGTCCCCGATTTTCATTGCACCTTGCCCTTTTGTAGTGTCGCTCCCCATTAGGATAGTATCGCCACCAATCGGCAGTGAAACATGCATAATTTTATCGGCATCTTCCGGATCAAGCGTCTGGCCATCTGAAGGTGGCATGTCGCTGAATTTTCCGATAAAAGGAAAATCGCCACCAAATACAGATTTATACAATTCAAATGCGGCACCGCAATCGCCATTAAAAATCAGGTATGGGTTTACTGTTGTCATTTTATTTAAATTTTGGTTTTAAAATCAAGATAATTTTTGCAACGTCTCCATTACATAAGTGTGCATCACCTCACGATAATCGAGATGCGTTACAATACGCAGTTTTCCGTTGCCCATTGAACTGATGTAAATATTTCGTTGCTTTAATATTTCAATCAACTCATTTTCATTGCGATCGGGCTTTATTGAAAAAATCAGGATGTTGGTTTCCACCGGCTCCACTTTCGCGACCCATGGCAGCTTTCCCAAAACCTGGCCGAGTTCTTTTGCGCGGCGATGGTCTTCCGAGAGCCTGTCGATATGATGGTCGAGCGCATACAATCCTGCCGCAGCGAGATAGCCGCCCTGCCGCATACCGCCACCAAATATTTTCCGGATGCGCAGCGCTCTATGCATTGTTTCGGCATTGCCAAGCAGAACTGAACCTACAGGCGCGCCGAGCCCTTTTGAAAAACAAACAGAAATCGAGTCGAATATTTCCCCGAATTGCGCTGGCTTTTGTCCTGTAGCTACAAGCGCATTCCATATTCTCGCACCGTCTAGGTGAAACTTGAGATTATTGCGTTCACATACAACCTTAATTTCTCGTAAATCTTCTAAGTCGTAACACGCGCCGCCACCTTTATTAGTCGTGTTTTCGACACAAACCAAACTTGTCAGCGGACTGTGATAAAATTCGGGATTATTGATCGCCGCAGCAACCTGGTCGGCAGTAATCATACCGCGATTGCCATCGAGTAAACAGCACGAAACGCCGCTGTTGAATGAAACGCCGCCACCTTCATAATTGTAAACGTGCGCCCATTTGTCGGCAATAAGCTGCTCTCCGGGTTGCGTATGGAGTTTGATTGCGGTTTGATTTGCCATGGTTCCCGATGGAAAAAACAAACCTGCTTCCATCCCGAACATTTCAGCCGTTCGCGCTTCGAGGGCATTGATTGTCGGATCTTGTTTGTAAACGTCGTCTCCGACTTTGGCATGGAACATAAACTGCAACATTTCATGGGTTGGCTTGGTGACCGTATCGCTGACTAAATTTATTTCCATAATTAAAAAATGAAATGGTATTTTTGCATGAAGAAATGCAAATTTTCAGCAACAAATTTAAAATAATTTATGACAACTACCGAACAAATAAAAGGTATTGTGGAGCGCCTTGGTGCGTTGAGGAGGTATCTTTGACATCGATGCCAAACTGATTGAAATTACCAACGAAGAAGAAAAAACTTTTGCTCCCGATTTCTGGAACAATCCGAAAGAGGCCGAACTGACTGTCAAAAATTTGCGAACCAAAAAGAAATGGGTCGAAGATTATGAAAAAGCAGATGCTTTGTCTGAAGAACTCCAGCTTGCTTACGAGTTTTATAAGGAAGGTGAACTTTCCGCAGAGGAATTAGACGAGCAATACCACCTGGCAAATACATTTATCGAAGGCATCGAATTCAAAAATATGCTTTCAGATGAAGGCGATTCGCTGAGTGCTGTCGTGCAGATCACTGCGGGCGCTGGCGGAACCGAAAGCTGCGACTGGGCGTCTATGCTCATGCGCATGTATATGATGTGGGGCGAAAAATCGGGTTATAAAATCAAGGAGCTCAACTTCCAGGAAGGTGATGTGGCCGGAATAAAGACCGTAACGCTTGAGTTTGAAGGCGACTACTCTTTTGGTTATCTTAAGGGAGAAAATGGGGTACACCGTCTCGTGCGCATCTCTCCGTTCGACAGCAATGCAAAGCGCCATACTTCGTTCGTTTCGGTGTACGTATATCCGCTCGTGGATGACAGCATTGAAATCGACATCAACCCCGCGGATATTGAAATTACGACTTCGCGTTCAAGTGGTGCCGGTGGGCAAAATGTGAATAAAGTGGAAACAAAAGTGCAGTTGGTGCATAAGCCGACGGGCATCCAGATTCAATGTTCGGAAACGCGCTCACAACAGGACAACAGACAAAGGGCGATGCAGATGTTGCGTTCACAATTGTATGAAATTGAGCTTAAAAAACAACAGGCACAGCGCGCCGACATCGAAGCCGGAAAAATGAAAATTGAATGGGGTTCGCAGATCCGAAATTATGTGATGCAGCCTTACAAACTCGTGAAAGATGTTCGTACAGGTTACGAAACCAGCGATGTTGATGGCGTGATGAATGGTGAAATCGATGAATTCCTCAAAGCATATCTGATGATGATGGGACAAAAAGAGGAGCAATAATTTCGACTATAGCTTGATGTGTCCTTCTATCGAATCGTCGTAGGTTTTACCCACTATTGAACCATAAGTTCGCTTTGCCAAAGCCACGAGCATGTTGTGTTTTGTATCCCAGTAATAGCCTTCTGTAGGTGTTACTTTGATGACTGTAATCCTCGGATCGTCTTTGCCTTCGGTGAACCATGTTTTCATCATCGGATCCCAAAGCTCTTCAATTTTGGCTTTGTCGCGTGAAATTTCCGCAGTTCCGAATAGACTTAAATAATCGCTGTAATCGGATCCCTGGAAGAGCATTTGCACATGCGGATCTTTTGAAAGTTCCTTGTTTTTATGGCTGTCATCGGCACTCAAAAACCAGAAGTTTCCGTCTTTGTCGATTACTTCGGGATCCATGGGCCGACTTGAGAACGGTTGGCCTGTTACAATATTGGTGCAGAAAAAACAAGATGTGGCTTTTGCTGCAAGCAATTTTATTTTTTCAGTTGCCTCGGTTCCGAATATATCTTTATGGTTGTCTTCGGATTGTTGTTTATTGATACTGTCCATGTCGTTTAGCGTTAGATTGAATCGTGAAATTATAAATAACCGCGTGAAGATTGTTATATTTAAACGCGCTTACATTACAGAATTGGAGTTATCGCAAACCCATTAGAAACTTATGACAACATACATTGCTTTATTGCGCGGCATCAATGTCAGCGGACATAAAATTATCAAAATGGAAACCTTACGGAAAGTGATGGTCGAATCCGGATTTGATTCGGTTGCTACCTATATTCAAAGCGGAAATATTATTTTTAGAAGCAATGTTGAAGATTCCGCAAAACTTGAACATCAAATCGCAGGCATCATTGTAAAGCATTTCGGGTTTGATGTGCCCGTTACTGTTGTTACTTCTGAAGAACTTAGAAAAATATCACGCGAGAATCCATATTCAAATCACAAGGTTGAGGATCCCGCGCAACCTTATGTGGCATTTCTTTCCGAGATTCCCGCGCCGGAAAAACTCGATCTTTTAAGAGCCGTCGATTTCAAAGGCGATGTTTTCACTAATAAAGGCAAGGCATTGTACATCCTTTATGCGAATCATGCAGGCGATTCGAAGCTGTCGAATACGATTATAGAAAGTAAATTAAAGCTCAAGGCCACCTCGCGCAACTGGCGAACGATTCAAAAATTATTTGAATTGGCAGATATGTGTGGTCAATGACAGTTTTTTCATGTCAATTTATTCCCATTAATATTAAAGAAAGTTAAGGATTAGGAAATGAAGTCCTAAATGAGTTTATTTGAAAATTATTAAACCCCAAATCTAAATGAAAACTTACACTGTGCTTGAAATTAATGAAGTCCTGAAGGGCGTCATTTCGGGCAATACCACCCAAAACATTACAGCTCCCGAACAACTCGAAGCGGCAAGCAATTCAGAAATCACATTTATCGGTAATAAGAAATACGAAAAACTTTGGGAAACTTCAAAAGCTTGTGCTGCCGTCGTCAACGAAGATATTTCGATTGAGCCTGGTGATAACCGCGCTTTCATCAAAGTCAAAAATGCCGACCTTGCCATGTCGCAGGTTTTGGCACTTTTTGCACCTCCTGCCCCAGCCTTCAATATTGATATCCATCCGACCGCGATAATTGATAAAACGGCAACCATTGGAGATGGTGTGCGCATCGGTGCAGGTTGTTATATTGGTCCGAACGTCTCAATCGGTGAAAATACTACCGTATATCCAAATGTCACAATCCTTGACGAATCGACAATCGGTAAAAACACGACGATTTGGTCAGGAAGCGTAATTCGCGAACGATGCCATATCGGAAACGACTGCATTATACATCCAAACGCAACGATCGGCGCTGATGGTTTTGGATTCCGACCCTGTTCTCAAAAAGGACTCGTAAAAATTCCACAGATCGGCAATGTGATTATCGGAAATAATGTTGAAATTGGTGCCAATTCATGTATCGACCGGGGCAAATTCAGTTCAACGGTTCTGAGCGACGGATGCAAAATTGACAACCTCGTACAAATCGGGCACAACAGCAAACTTGGAAAATTCTGTATTATGGCGGGCAACAGCGGGCTTGCGGGTTCGGTCACGTTGGGCAACGGTGTTATTATCGGTGGCAGCGCGTCCATTAAAGACCACACCACGATCGGTGACGGTGCTATTGTTGGCGCTGGTTCAGGTGTAGCCGCAGACGTTCAGGCTGGTAAAGTAATGCTTGGTTACCCAGCTGTCGAAGCGCGTGATGCCCTTAAACAATGGGCTATTTTAAAGCGACTTGCTAAAGATTCCAAATAGGCATTTTACGGTTACATTTCGGAAACTGTATGGGGAACTTCGTGTTAAGTGAAGAAAAAAATATTGTAACTCTTCTTAAATGGCTTACCTTTGCAAAAAATTTGGCGAATTTTAAAGCCATTTTTTACGATTAATCGCTATAAGTCAATACGTTACATTATTTTATGAAAAAAATTGTTGAGTACAGAAAGTTGTTGGAAGTTGAAAAAACGGTAACTTTAAAAGAATTGAAGACGATTTACCGCAATGCGATGAAGGAAAGCCATCCCGACAAATTTCAGGGCGATGACGCTGGACTAAAAGCAGCCGAAGAAAAAAGCAAAGAAATTATCGAAGCCTATCATTTCTTGGTTAGCATCAATGCGGAAACGATCCAACAAGGATTGCCGGAATACAATGAGACGATTGCAACGGCTACAATTACAGATTATAAATACGAGAATATCCGCCTCCAGGTAAATTTTTCAAATGGAAGCGTTTACGAGTATATCAGTGTACCGAAAGCCATTTACATCAAAATGGTCAATGCCGATTCTCCGGGAAGGTTTGCAAAGAGACATATTTTTAATGCTTATCCGTATCGAAAGGTAAGCAATCAGGAATAAGTTATTCAAAATTACAAAAGCGTCATTCGGCACTTTTTTTATTTCTGACATACAACAAAAATCGGATTTTCATCTAGGGAAAACCCTAAAAAGATAGAGGAAAAACCCTGTTGAAAAGGTATTGTGTGTTAAAAATCAATGCGTTAATTTAGCCACTGTTACCACCTAACCAAAACGTAAATGCCATGACAGAATGTGATAAATACAAACAGCAGGTCAACAAAGCAAAAGAAACCGCTGGCGAGCTCGAAGAAAAACTTCATCAGGTCAGACTAAAGCTTAAAAACAATCCCACGAGTGCGATATACCTGCAGGAAATTAAAAACATCACACTCGATATGACGATTACCCTTAATGAACTTGAGCATTCACAATCTGCCTGGGAAAAATGCATGGCGACGGTCAATAAAACACGTACCGCATAATTATAATTTACTGATATAACTTCCGTAAAGGTCTTTAAATTCATAGCCGTCTGAAAACCGGTCTTTGCTGAGCTTATTATGTTCGGCAAGTCCCCAAAGGATAAATTCCTTCATGAAATACTGATCAACCTTATCTATATTGGGCTGGAATTTCCGGATCAGGTCATGCAATGGCGAAACCGCGTCGAGCACTTTTTTATATTCCGCATCCGTACTGTCATCTGCCAATTCGAATCCGCTTTCCGTAAAAAACCAATCGGTAATTTCTGAATAAGCATTTTTTTCGTTTGGTTTTGAGAGCTTTTCAATTTTGGGAAAATAGCCCGGAAATAAAGTTCGCACCGCATTATTAATCAGAGATTGCGCCACTTCTGCAGATCCCTCCTGCTCGCCTTCATAAACCAATTCTACTTTACCGGTAATCGCGGGAATAATACCCATAAAATCCGACAAGCGTACCGTGGTTTTTTCCGCGCCCGATTTTAATGCGCGTCTTTCTGCTGTACTCAGCAGGTTTTCATAAGCCGTAACACTCATACGCGCACTTACGCCACTTTTATTATCGACATATTCGCTTTCACGGGCTTCAAAACTAATTTGTTCGAGCAGATCTTTGGCTAGTGAGGGAACGTAAACCAAATCATTTTGCATTGCGTCAAGTTTAGCTTCCTGCGCAGTAATTGTGCGTGCAACCGCGATCGTTTCAGGATAATGCGTCAAAATCTGAGAACCAATCCTGTCTTTAAGCGGTGTTACAATACTGCCGCGATTCGTATAATCTTCGGGGTTCGCGGTAAATACAAAATGGATATCGAGCGGCATGCGCAGTTTAAAACCGCGGATTTGTATATCGCCTTCCTGCAAAATATTAAACAGCGCCACTTGGATACGCGCCTGTAAATCGGGTAATTCGTTGATTACAAAAATACATCTGTTAGCCCTCGGAATCATCCCAAAGTGAATCACGCGGTCATCGGCATACGATAATTTCAAATTCGCCGCTTTGATTGGATCTACATCACCGATTAAGTCGGCCACAGTCACATCGGGCGTTGCCAATTTTTCAAAGAACCTTTCGCTGCGGTGAAGCCATTCAATCGGAGTTTCATCCCCTTTTTCAGCAATCAAATCTTTAGCAAAACGCGATATAGGCTGTAACGGATCATCATTGATCTCAGAACCTGCCACAAACGGAATGTATTCGTCGAGCAATTCAATCATCTTACGCGCCAGCCTTGTTTTTGCCTGCCCGCGAAGCCCGAGCAGATTAATATTGTGGCGTGATAATATGGCGCGCTCCAACTCCGGAATTACCGTATTTTCAAATCCGTGAACGCCTTCAAAAACAGGTGCACCCGATTGTATTTTGGCTCTTAAATTCTGGCGCAATTCATCTTTAATACTTTTGCTTTGATAACCCGAGCGCTTCAACTCACCTAACGTATTTATGTTTTCGTGTGTCATTTTCTTATTTACTTTATTCTCTTTTTTCTGTTGGTTTCATAATCTTCGAAAATCATCTCCCCAAGTCCTTTCAAACCGGTATAAAATGCTTTGCCTTGATTGGCTTCGGTAAAATGATTGACAAATTGCTGCAAATAAGGGTCGCGCGCAATCATAAATGTCGTTATCGGAATATGTAATTTTCGCGCCATTTGGGCCTGGTTGTAACATTTATCAACGATGTAATCATCAAGGCCATTGCTGTTCATATAATAGGTTCCGTCGCGCTCCCTGACACAACTCGGTTTCCCATCGGTAATCATGAAAATCTGCTTGTTGGTATTGCGCTTTCGGCGCAGCAAATCCATCGCAAGTTGAAGTCCTGCAACGGTGTTTGTATGGTAAGGTCCGACTTTAAGATAAGGCAAATCTTTAATATCAATTGTCCACGCATCATTTCCAAACACCAAGATATCAATGGTATCTTTTGGGTATCGCGTCGTAATCAATTCGGCCAATGCCATAGCTACTTTTTTTGCAGGTGTGATGCGGTCTTCGCCATACAAAATCATGCTATGGCTGATATCGATCATTAAAACCGTACTCATTTGTGCCTTGAATTGCGCTTCTTCGACGACAAGGTCATTTTCGGTTAAATGAAAACTTTCAGCGCCATTGTTGATCTGTGCATTTTTGAGGCTTTCAGTTAACGAAATCCGTTCGAGCGCATCACCAAAGTGAAATTCGCGAAATTCGCCGGTATGTTCATCGCCACTGCCGACATATTTTGTTTTATGATTGCCGCTGCCGCTGCGTTTGAGATTTCCGAAAATCTGGTTCAGCGCCTGCTGGCGGATCGCTCGTTCGGTTTTGGCCGTAATCCCCGTGCCCGAAGTACCATCGTCTTTAATTTCTTCGCGGATGTAACCTTTTTTCTTTAAATCTTCGATAAAGTCATCAATCGTGTAATTTTCATCCGTGAGCTGGTATTCTTTGTCGAGCTCGCGCAGCCAGTCAATCGCTTCATCGAAATCGCCCGAAGTGTGCGTTATAAGTTCTTTGAAAATCTCGAAAAGCTTGTCGAACGGCGAAACTGTCGGGGCTTCATAAGTCCTGAAGTAAAATCCTTTCCTGGTTTCCTTTTCCATAGCTCATAAAATTACATATTTCAAAACGGGCGCAACAGCAAACGGATATTAATTTTTAGTTAAAAAGATAAAGCGAAAAAAGGCGTACTTTTGGGTTTCTAAAACTCAACCATGGCAATCTGGCTCGGATACATTGGCGCTCTGTTTATTGGTCTTGTGCTCGGTTTGACTGGCGGTGGCGGTTCAATACTGACCGTTCCTGTTCTGGTTTATATAATGAACTTCAACCCGGTAACTGCGGCAGCGTATTCACTGTTTATTGTGGGCACGACTTCGGCATTTGGAACGATACAGAATTTCCGGAAAGGCATCGTTGAAATCAAGACCGCTTTTGTTTTTGCGATTCCGTCGTTCACGGCGGTCTTTATCACACGGAAATTCATCGTTCCGGTTATTCCAGAAATTATACTCGAAAACCAATCTTTCGTGCTTACAAAAAACACTTTTCTTATGGTGCTTTTTGCAGTTGTTATGTTTGCTGCCGCGCTTTCGATGCTTCGGAAAAAGAAACCGGAATCAGAAATCAGTCAAAAAAGAAATATTTTTTTGAGCATCATTAAAATCATATTGGTCGGATTCTTAATCGGCCTTATTGGCGCCGGTGGCGGATTTCTCATTATTCCAGCGTTGGTCTTCATGGCAAAACTACCGATGCGAAAAGCCATTGCCACTTCGCTTTTGGTAATTTCGCTCAATTCGCTGATCGGTTTTGCGGGCGATATGAGTAACTTTAGCATGGACTGGCAGTTTTTGGCGATATTTACATTTATCGCAATCGTCGGAATTTACCTTGGCATTTACTTAAGTAAATTTTCAAATGAAACCCAACTTAAAAAAGGATTTGGCGTGTTCATTTTGGCAATGGCGGTTTTTATCCTGGTCAAAGAGTTATTTATGACGCCAACAGTCCTGAAACCCTAACTTTATTACTATTTTTGTATAAAATATTTATCATGAAAATCGAACAAATATACACCGGATGCATGGCCCAGGCGGCTTACTATTTAGAGAGCAATGGCGAAGCGGCAATTTTTGACCCGCTGCGTGAAGTACAACCCTATATCGATCGCGCGCAGAAAGACAATGCACAGATAAAATATATTTTTGAAACGCATTTCCATGCTGATTTTGTTTCGGGGCACCTCGATTTGGCTAAGAAAACGGGCGGAAAAATTGTTTACGGACCTTCAGCAAATCCGAAATTCGAATCGATTATTGCCACTGACGGTCAGGAATTTAAAGTTGGAAATTACACAATCAAAGCCATTCACACCCCCGGACACACGATGGAAAGCACCTGTTATTTGCTTATCGACGAAAATGGGAAACAACACGGGATTATCACCGGGGATACTTTATTTATTGGCGATGTTGGAAGACCGGACCTCGCGCAGGCATTGGTGACCGACCTCACACAGGAAAAACTGGCCGGATATCTGTTTGACTCGCTTCGCAATAAAATTATGCCGCTCTCAGATGATTTGATTGTTTATCCGAGTCATGGTGCGGGAAGCGCATGTGGAAAAAACATGAGCAAGGAAACGACAGATACGCTCGGAAATCAGAAAAAAACAAATTACGCACTTCGCGCCGATATGACGCGCGACGAGTTTATAAAAGAGTTACTTGACGGACTTGGCTTGCCTCCGGCTTATTTTCCACAGAATGTGATGCTCAATATTCAAGGGTATGAAAGTCTCGATACCATCATGGAAAAAGCGCTGAAACCATTAAATCCGGCAGCCTTTGAAATGCTGGCAAACCAAAAAGGCGCGGTAATCCTCGATGTTCGGCATGAAGACGATTTCGTAAAAAGCCATATTCCGGGCAGTATTTTCATCGGGATACAGGGGAATTTTGCCCCATGGGTTGGTGCGCTGATTATGGATGTGAAACAACCGCTTTTGCTTGTTACTCCCGAAGGCCGTGAACAGGAAACCATTACACGACTCTCAAGGGTTGGTTTTGATCATGTACTGGGGTATCTTGAGGGCGGAATGGAATCGTGGACTAAGGCAGGTTTTGAAACCGACAGTATTGAATCGGTGTCTGCTGAAGAATTTGCGGGTTCTTTCACTGCAGAATCGGTTGTGGTGGATGCAAGAAAACCAAGCGAATTTGATGCGGAGCATGTTGAAAACGCCATTAATATTCCATTGGATTCGGTAAATGCGCATTTTTCAGAAGTGCCAAAATCGGATACTTTTTACCTGCATTGCCTTGGTGGCTACCGTTCAGTGATTATGGCTTCGATTCTAAAATCCAGGGGTTTCCATAATCTTATCAATATCGAAAAAGGAATCAACGGCATCAAGAATACATCGGTCCCATTGTCAAAGTTCGTCTGCCCTTCCACCCAAAAATAACGCGCGGGAAACAATAACAAAAAATTAAGCCTGAAAAATAGCCCTACCATATTTTTTTGGATATTTTTGCCACATAAATCCAAAATTTAAATTTAAATGAAAAAGATTCTTTTATTACTTTCTGCGGTTTCAGTTTTAGTTTCATGCAACAAAGCCGGTGAGAATGAATACATTGTAACGGGTACTATAAAAGGCATCGCTGATGGGAAATCAGTGACTCTCGAAAAGCAAGATGAAACTACCGGGCAGTTAAAACCGGTTGATACCGTAAAAGTTGAAAAAGGAAAATTCACATTCAAAGGATCGGCAAAAGAGCCTGAAATGTATTTGGTTCAGGTAGAATCGGTACAAGGCAAAGTGCCAATCATTCTCGAAAACGGCGACATTGATATGGTTATCAACAAAGACAGCGTCAACATCACCAAAGTTACGGGAACCTATAATAATGACGAACTGACTGCGTACAAAGAAAACGGGATGAAGATTCAGAAAAAGATGATGAAATTCCAACAGGACAATATGGTGAAAATGAACGAGGCACAGCAAAAACAAGATACTGTTGTGATTAATGGCCTTCGCAAAGAATACACGAAATTCCAGGAAGAGTTCGCCAAACAATCCGATGAGTATGTCAATACACACCCAAAAGCATTTATTTCGGCTTTGATCATCGAAGGCATGTTTAACCAAATGGCGCCCGATGTTGATAAAATCAAAAAATACTACAATGCGCTTGACAAGTCGGTAAAAGACACACAGCACGGAAAAAAAATCAAAACCAAATTAGACCAATTGTCTAAACCGGTTGCATCGGTTGAAATTGGAAGCATGGCTCCGGATTTCGCTGCTCCAAACCCTGAAGGGAAAATGGTTTCGCTTAAAGAATCGATGGGGAAAGTGACGATTGTAGATTTCTGGGCTTCATGGTGCAAACCATGCAGGGCTTCAAATCCGGAATTGGTAGCGTTGTATAATGAAATGCATGCTAAAGGGCTCAACATTATCAGCGTTTCTTTGGATAAAGAAGCTGCGTCATGGAAAGAAGCCATTGCAAAAGATAAATTAGCATGGAACCAAATCTCAAACCTTAAATGGTGGAGTGAACCAATTGCATTGACTTATAATGTACAATCGATTCCCGCAACTTTTGTATTGGATAGTACGGGAAAAATTGTTGCAAAAGATCTTTCGGGAGCTGAATTGAAAGCAAAAATTGCCGCACTTCTCGGATAATTTACCCAAAGTAAAAGTTTACACTAAAATCTCCCTTGAGGAGATTTTTTTTATTTATTTCAGTACCAAAGCTTTAAAAATTACTTGTAAAGATTGTCGTTTTTTAATTTGCAGGCACCAAAACAGTTTATATATTTGCAACCGTTTAAAACAAGAATGCCGGGGAGATACTCAAGCGGCCAACGAGGGCAGACTGTAAATCTGCTGTGAGAACTTCGCAGGTTCGAATCCTGCTCTCCCCACAAAATAAAAAACAAAAATGTGTCAAAACCCAGTAAATCTTATGATTTGCTGGGTTTTTGCTTTTCTACTAGTTTTCAATTATCCACTCAATCTTAAAGCTAATACTTGCCGACAAGTAAATTGCCTGCCAGTCGATATGGTTGAATATTATTAATCGAATATCAAATAAAATCATTTCGCCTCGTACAAATGATTAGTTTTGTTTGGAAAAATACAGCGCTAAACTCGTAGCATGGGAAACATTCCAATAAGGCATATTAAAGAAGTCCTAAATGAACCAAAACTCCTTGGAAGTTTTATCATTAGGGATATCGATGAGATGCTTGGTGGCAAAGACATGGTTCAGGAGCTCCACAGGCATGATTTCTTTTTTATACTGCTTCTGGAAAAAGGCAGTGGATGCCATGAGATTGATTTTATCAAGTACGAGATTGGTGACTACTCCGTATTCTTAATGCGACCGGGCCAGGTACACGAGTTAACTTTAAACGTTGGCAGCACAGGGTTTTTAGTGCAGTTCGAAACTGATTTTTTCTATTCTGAGAACATTCAGTCGCATAAAATTTTGCGCAAAGTAAGCCATATTAATTTTTGCAAGGTTACAAATGACGGATTCGATAAACTACGTGCCATTCTCGCTTATATTTTTAAGGAACATACCGAAAAATTCGAAGGATATCAGGAAGTCATAAAATCAAATCTGGGCATTTTCTTTATAGAGTTGCTCAGACACCGGCAAAACAAAGTGGTGCCACAAAATGATGGCAGCCAATATTCACAGGAAAAGCTTGAAAAATTTCTAGAATTACTTGAAGTGAATATTGCGCACAAAAAGCAAGTTTCAGAATATGCGGAAATGCTGCATTTTTCAACATACCAATTGAGCGCAATTACAAAGACATTGTTAGATAAGACACCCTCTGAAATCATCAATGATTACATTATTCTCGAGGCAAAAAGACACCTTCTCGCCACCTCGCTTCAGGTAAACCAAATCGCATGGCAACTTGGTTATGAAGATGCTTCTTATTTTACCAGATTTTTTAAAAAACACACGGGGTCTTCCCCCGAGACCTTTAGACTGAATTTTAAATAAGTCCAACTCAATTCAGATTTTGTCCTATCCTAAAAATCACGACTTAAGATACTTTTGCTGAATAAATTTCAAAAAAAGCAATCTTATGAAATCGAAGATCCACGAACTCAAAAAAGACAATTTCAAAAATGTGAGTAAAACAAAAATGAAATTAGTCGCTTCATTAAAGATATGGGTTGTCATCTATCCCTCAATCACACTATGTCTGTATCTGTTGGGAAATTCATCCACAATCCCGTTGTATTTGAAGACACTGCTATTGACTGTAATATTAGTGCCATGGATCGTATTTGTTGGTGTTCCGTTCGTAGATTTTATATTGCGATTAGCCGGAATACAAATAGATAAAAAGTAGCAGGAAACCGACCGTGGAAATGTTAATCGCACCATCAAGGCGAAAATTCATTAAACAAAGTGCGGCGGCTCTAGCGATGTTAGCAATGTCATTTGAGCTTAAAAAAATCAACTTTATGAAAAACAATCAGCAATTAGATGCAATCATTATTGGCGGGAGCTATTCGGGTCTCGCAGCGGCAATGGCAATGGGCAGGGCATTAAAAAATGTTTTAGTCATAGACAGTGGGAAACCCTGCAATGCACAGACGCCCCACTCGCATAACTTCCTGACACAAGACGGGAAAACGCCATCAGAAATTACAGCGTTGGCAAAAAAACAAGTTATGGCTTATGACACGGTTTCTTTCCTTGACAGTAGTGCCGATACCGCCATAAAAACGACGAATGGATTTGAAATTAAAACCGCATCGGGCGAAACATTCTCTGCATCACAATTAATTTTCGCAACCGGTATTAAAGACACTTTTCCTGAGATCAAAGGATTTGCAGCATGTTGGGGTATCTCTGTTCTGCATTGCCCTTATTGTCATGGGTATGAAGTGCGCAACGAAAAAACAGGGATTTTGGGCAACGGTCAACACGGTTACGAATTGGCCACGCTGATTTCCAATTGGACGAATGATTTAACGCTGTTTACCAATGGTAAATCAACATTATCGGAAGATCAGAGAAAGAAACTTGATTTCCATAAAATAAAAATACGGGAAAAGGAAATACAAAGCCTGGAGCATGATAAAGGTTATGTGAGTAAAGTTCTTTTTAAAGATGGTTCCCAAACTGAAGTAAAGGCCCTCTATTCGCGAAATACATTTACACAACATTGCACCATTCCTGAAGCGTTGGGATGCGAATTAAACGCCGAAGGATATATTCAGGTAAATGCATTACAGGAAACGACAATCAATAACATTTACGCTTGCGGTGACAATACGACCAAGATTCGTTCGGTCGCCAATTCAGTGGCGATGGGCACAACGGCAGGAATGATGGCAAGCAAGAAACTGATAAACGACAATTTTTAAAACAGTTATAAATCAAATAATCTGGAAGAAGCGGAAGTTATATTAAATGAAGAAGAATACCATATTGGTAATGGCTCAGTAATACGATTCGTCGGCAAAAAACGAGTTTCTATAACGTTGATAGACGAAAAACCCTTAAGCAATAAAAGCCGAAATAACACTTCGGCTTTTTCATTATACAAAGTTATTGTCCTGAAATTGAAAGTTTTATAAAACTTTATAATTTAAAATATGTCCTATCCAATTCAATTTTTGTCCTAATAGACACCACGATCGCCAATATACCTTTGCTGAAGAAATAATAACACTATTAAATCAACGAAAAATGAAAATTATTATCGTAGGTGCCACAGGCACAATGGGAACACATCTATCAGCTGCTTTTGAAAACGAGCACGAAGTCGTCAGAGTGGCTTCAGACAGTGGAGACTTTCAGGTTGACATTACGTCAACTGAATCCATAGAAAATTTATTCAGGCAAGTAGGTCCGTTTGATGCGCTTATATCAACAGCCGGACCCACATTCGTCGGACCCTGGTCAAAATTAAATGACGCGTCATTCCGCAAAGGGGTCGAAGGTAAAATGATGGGACAAATTAATTTAGTCTTAATTGGACAAAACTACATCAATCCTAAGGGTTCATTTACGCTCATCACGGGCGCTTTAACGAACGAACCTCAGAGAAACTTTGCAAATGCGTCGGCAGCCAATGGAGCGGTAGAAGGATTTGTCCGTGGTGCAGCAATCGAATTAGAAAATGGTATCCGTATCAACGCGGTTAGCCCAACCGTTATAGAAAACTCACCACATTACTTTCCGTACTTCCCCGGTGAAATACCCACTACAATGAGACAATTAGAATTTATGTTCCGCAAAAGTGTCTTCGGTCCTGTGACAGGACACATAATCACCCCTTAATCAAACTGCGAAAGCAGCTTTTCCACAGGTCATTATTTGCAATGGTAATGGCCTTCGGTTTATAAAAGTTTCAATCATTAATCAAATCAATCTAAAACGGACTATCGAAAACTGTCTGTTAATTCATATGAAAAATTATAATCATATCATTTATATGCTGACCATTGTTCTCACGATGGGTGCCTCAATAGCAGCAGCACAAAATAACATAAGCCTTTTGCGTTATGATGATGACTTTTCGTCACTAAAGAACGATACGCTTAAAAAAGGTCTTGACCGCCTGAAGTATATTCCGCTATGGAAAAACAGCTACGTCTCTTTTGGCGGCGAATTGCGCGAACAGTTTCAATCGTATGATAATTCCAACTTTGGAGACGTGCCGTCAAACTATTTAACTTCAGATGCGACACAACTTCTTCAACGCGCTATGCTGCATGCAAATATCGAATTAGGAAGCCATTGGAGATTTTTTATGCAACTAAATAGCACATTACGATTATTTAATGACAATCCTGTGGTTCCTGAAATCGATGAAAACCAATTGAGCCTGCACCAGGCTTTTGCCGAACTGACAATTAAAAACTGGAATTTCAGGCTCGGCCATCAGGAAATGTATTTTGGAAACCATCGCGTAATAACAGTGCGGGAAGGACCCAATACAAGACAAGCTTTCGACGGACTTGTGGTCAGACGTAAATCCGTTAACGGAAATATTGATTTCTTTGCAGTTTCAAAAGTAATTTCAAAACAATATGTTTTCGATGACGAAAGTATGCATGACGGACTCTACGGAATTTACGGCACGCAGTACTTCAAAGACCGCCAATTTGGTTTGGATTACTACCTGATTGATTTCCAATCGAAAGCGAGAAAGTACAACTATCAAGCTGGTTTTGAGGACCGAACAACATGTGGCATCAGATTATTTTCTAACTTAAAAACTATAAACTTTGAGTTTGAAGGTGCGTACCAAACTGGTAAGTTCAATGACCTGGATATAAACGCCTACAATCTTATGGGTGATGTGAACGTGGCCATATTGCCCTCTAAAAAAGGAATTATAGGATTTGCAGCCAATATCGCATCAGGAGATACAAGCCGCACAGATGACGAACTGAATACCTATAATTTGCTGTACGCAAAACCTGCTTATGGTTTAGGTGCGCCAATTGGTGCTACAAATATGATCAGTTTCTATCCATACATTAAAATCAATCCCGTACAAAAACTAAATGTCCTAGCACAGGTATTTTTCTTGGCAAGAAACAGCAACCAAGACGGAACTTACGCGCCGGGCATGACTGAAAACAGGCCAAGACCAAATGCAATATACAGTTCTGGTAAGAAAACCCTGGGCGAATTCTACGTGCTGGAAACAAATTACCAGCATTCAAAAAATGTCTCATTCTCTTTGGATGCTTCTTATTTTAACGCCGGAAGTTATACAAAAGAAACGGGAAATGGGAAAGATATTACATACTTCTCTGCTAAATCAACATTCAAATTTTAAACACTGTCTAAACAATATGTTGCTAAATTGCAATTCAGATTTCATTTCAAAACAGCGCGGGTTCTATAAATCAAATCACGATTGCCGAAGGGTTGAGTACGAAAAAAGGTGACAAAATCTAGCATCGCGATCCGAGCAAAAATTAAAGGTTTCGCATATATCCTACACAACTACACTTTTGTCCTATTACTACATTAATGTTCTTTCAGTTCTTTGCTAAATATTTAACTGTCAAAGACATAAAGCAACAACATTATGGAAACAATTACTACCAGGCAAAAATTTTCACATTACGCTTTAACTAGAATCATACTTGGTTTGTTAGTATGCTTCATAACTTTTATAATAGCGCAACAATTAGCCGGACGTTTACTGGAATTAACGGATTTGGATAAGAATTTCAGGAACCTTTTCAAAGGACTGGTTTCATCTGTCGCTGTTATAGCAGCTTATAAGTACTTCTTCTCGAAATTCGAAAGAAGAGCGGTAACCGAATTCTCGCGCAGAAATTTACTTTCAAATATAGGACTTGGCACACTAATCGGAATAATATTGCAATCTCTAACCATCCTGGTCATTTATCTCGCAGCAACTTTCAAAATTGAATCAGTAAATCCTTTTTCATACGTTCTGATTCCCTTTACAGTTGCATTTTCCGTAGCAATTTTTGAAGAAATCTTAATACGGGGAATAATATTTCGCATAGCCGAAGAAAAGCTAGGCACTTACCTTGCGTTGGGAATATCGTCAATTATTTTCGGGGCGCTGCACTTGGCGAATCCTCATAGTACCCTACTCTCCGGACTGTGTGTCGGCATTGAAGCTGGTCTTTTGATGGGAGCCGCATACATCTACAAAAGAAACTTATGGTTTCCGATAGCAATACATTTTGCGTGGAATTTTATGCAGTCTGGAATTTTCGGTGCAATCACTTCTGGTAACGAAAGAACGACCAGTTTAATGACTACAAAAATTACAGGAAACCCATTGATCACAGGTGGTGAGTTCGGACCTGAAGGAACCGTTCAGGCAATTATATTTTGCGTTATTGCCTCACTTCTGCTACTGAACCTGAGCAAACAGAAAATTGTAAAGCCTTTGGTCAAAATTTCTTTTTTGTAAAATTGAATGGTTTAAATTTAATTCACAATCACTTTAGCCGTTTTGACTGGCTTTCCCTTTTCAGAAAGTTGTATGAAATACATTCCCGCAGTTAATTGTTGTCTGCTGATGACAAATTCGTTACCCGATTGCGCACGATTTTCAAACATCAGTTGGCCCATCGTATTGTAAACCGAAATTGTTGCTTCCGTAAAATGAAATGACGACCTAATCGTCAGCTCAGAATGGAACGGATTTGGCGAAAAACTAATTGCACTCTCAATAGCGCCCGGTTGCTCGACGCTTAGCATCGATTGCATCAGGTTCGGGCAATCCGAATTCCCATAAATATGGACGCCATTTTGAAAACTGCATTTTGTAAATATTGTAAGGCCACCGCTTGCAGAGCATACATTATACATGTTGTTTTCCGGATAAAACGGGTGTTTGTCGCTTCCAACGCCTTCGATCCAAACCTGTGTTAAATTATCGCCACAATATTGCTCGGCACTGATTAGCGTAATTCGCTTGCGTGTTGAACCGTCATCTAAAACGATTGCATCAACTGTCGCCGTAAAAGTATTGCCGTATTGTGATATTACGTCGCCTGTTTGCATTGTAAAGTCGTAAAGTAGTGTGTCAACGCCCTCCACGATTTTATATACTTTTCGTGCTGCGATATCTTCCCTGATATAGACAATTGGAATGAGATTCAAATGGCTGTCGTACTGTGGAAATGGGTCTTCAAATCTTTTATACGTATAATTCCCAATGACTTCATCGGTGCCTTCCTGAATACATTTTACTATGGGCTGCCTGCAACAGGAAACCATGTCATTGACAATCCACGTTGAACGGTTGAGCATCGGGTAATATTCCTGGGAGAAAGTATTTGCGACAAATGAAATCACGAATACTATAGAAAGTAGTGTTCTTTTCATATCTGAGGTTTTAAATTTTATTGTAAAGATATGGTGACCACAATTTTCAATCACGATTTTGCCGCCACACGACTATAAAATCAGACCAAGTGCGTTAATTAACATAAACCAAAAAAAATCCCGAATGTCCATTCGGGATTGATAACCATCTGATTCTGAATTATTCGGAATTTTATTCGAGGACAAAACTTACATTTACATTGACAATCACTTCCATTTCTCCGGGAGCGAGTGTTTCTCTTTGCATGCCGTCGGCCGCCATGGCTTTCATTTCATACATGACGGGGCGCGGCGGATAATTATTTTGTGAATTATCGGAAATAATGATTGCTTTTCCGGCTTTTTGTCCGAGTGCGGAAACAAAATCGTCGGCTTTTATCTTTGCGTCTTTGATCGCGAGCTTTCTGGCTTCAGATTGCAATTGCGTAAGTTTTGAAGATTTGAATTCGACGTTGTCAATCCTGTTTACGCCGGTGCCGATCAGTGCTTCAACGAGTCCATCATATTTAGACAAGTCTCTTAGTAAAATTGAAACCGTTTGCATCGCCACATAATTGGACTTCTTTTTTTCATAATCGTAGTTCGGATAGAGGTTTACACGTTGTGTCTGAAAATCTTCCTTTGCAATATTCGCATTTCTTATCGCCTTGAGCACAGCATCAATTTTTGTATCATTGTCACGCTTTACATCGGCGGCATTATTTCCTTTGCTTTCAACAGAAACCGTGATAGCGGCCTGATCGGGAATCACTTTTACCTTTCCTTCGCCGGAAACATTGACCATCGGTGTTTGTCTGATTTCCTGCGCGTGGACCATCGCAGCGATAAAAAGAGCCAGAATTAAAACAGTTTTTTTCATGTGATTTGTATTTGTTGATTTGCCTCGGCCTGTCAAAAGATATGCCATTTACAATTTTCCGGTTCGCTCCATGACGAATAAAATTATGATCGGAATCGCGAGCAAAACCACCATAAATGTGTTTTCTGTAAGCAGCTGTGGCTGTTTTAAAAGCGTTATCAGATAGCCCCCGATTGCACCTCCAAAATGCGCCGTATGTCCAATATTGTCGTTTTTGGCTTTCATTCCATAAATTGAATATAATAGGTATCCAATTCCGAAAAGGTAAGCCGGAATCGGAATCGGTATAAAAAACAAAAACAAACTCATGTCGGGCTGCAGCAATATCGCCGAATATAAAACTCCGGTCACCGCACCTGAGGCGCCAATTGCACGATAACTGTAATCATCTTTATGGAAAAGCAACGTCAGTAAACTTCCGAAAACCAGGCTGCCGATATAAATAAGCAAAAACGACAAATTACCCAGATAATGCGAAACAACGGGCGCAAACATATACAATGTAAACATGTTAAAGAACAAATGCCCGATATCCGCATGCAGCAAGCCTGAAGTCACCATGCGGTATTGCTCCCCGGCACGGATGCTCCCGATATGAAATTGGTATTTCCTGAAAAATGAAAGATCGTTAAAGCCCTGGAAACTAAAGATCAATGTAACCGCAATAATACCGATGAGGATTATATTCATTAGAAATTTGTTTTTGTAAAAATAGAAATACTTCTTCAGCTTTTGTTAAAGTCGGCGAACAAAATAGGGTTTTAAATGTATATTTGTAAAAAATTCTGAATGCAGTTTCTGATCTATATTCTGGCCTATCCCATCCTTTGGTTTTTGTCCATATTGCCCTTCAGGCTTCTGTATGCAGTATCCGATTTCGTATATTTTATCATCTATTACATTGTTGGCTACCGCAAGAAAACAGTGCGCGAAAATCTCGCTTTGGCTTTGCCGCATTTGTCCGACAAGGAACGGCTTTCAATTGAAAAAAAATCCATTCGCCACATGTGCGATATGTTCCTCGAAATGATCAAGACGATGAGTATTTCTGAAAAGGAAATAAACAGGCGTTTCGCATTTACCAATCTTGATGATTATCTCGAACTTGAAAAGCAACAAAAAAGCGTGGCATTGATCTGCGCCCATTATGCCAGTTATGAATGGGTCATTTCAATGAATAACCGAATTTCCTATCAGGGTTACGCCATTTATAAAAGAATCGCCAACCGGTATTTTGATGAATTGGTGCGCAAAATACGCTCGAAATTCCGCGCAACGCTCATCACAACCAAGGAAACCATCCCTACCATCAGGCAAAATGCAAAGAGCGGCAAACTTGGAATTTACGGGTTTGCAAGCGACCAATCGCCGAAGCTTTCTTCTGTATTTCACTGGAATTCTTTTATGGGAATTGAAGTTCCCGTGCACACCGGAGCCGAAATGCTCGCCAAAAAGTATGATATGAATATCGTATTTTTAAAAGTAAAAAAGGTAAAGCGCGGATTTTATGAAGCTACTTTTGCAGCGATATATGAAGATGTCGCACAGATTCCGAATTACGAAATCACAGATGCATTTTTAAAACTAGTCGAAAAGCAGATTCATGAAGCGCCCGAATTTTACCTGTGGACGCACAAACGCTGGAAACACAAACGACTGCCGCAGTCGCAAAGCGCGTAACTACGCAAACCAGCTTTTCACCATTTCTTTTTCTGTAGGCTTGGCATTTTTATGAAGAAATTCGTTTGTGGATTTATCATAATTGTAGTCCTGCTTCCAAATCTCATGATTTGCTGCAAGTTGTTTTATGCTGTCACAAACGAGGTGAATTTCATTATTGGTCGTCGTCGGGTGAATTGACATCCGGATCCATCCCGGTTTTTCGATAAGGTTTCCCGAATCGATTTCGCATGTCAAACTATGCGACTTTTCTGCGTCAACATTCAGCAGGTAATGTCCGTAAGTCCCGGCACAACTGCATCCGCCGCGGGTTTGTATTCCGAATCGGTCATTGAGCAATTTGACACCGAGGTTGAAATGCAATTCATCTATATAAAACGAAATAACGCCAAGACGGTCCTGGTGCTGCCCAGCGAGTATTTTTATATTTGGGATATTGCTAAGTTCTGAAAATACATAATCTACAAGCTCATGCTCGCGTTTGAGGATATTTTCAATTCCCATTTTTTCCTTAAGCTGGATGGCGAGCGCGGTTTTGATCACTTGTAAAAAACCCGGTGTTCCGCCATCTTCACGGTCTTCGATGTTATCCACGAACTTATGTTCACCCCACGGATTGGTCCACGAAACAGTTCCGCCACCCGGATTGTCGGGAATCATATTGTTGTATAATTTTTTATTGAAAACCAATACGCCCGAAGTTCCCGGCCCGCCAAGAAATTTATGTGGCGAAAAAAATATTGCATCGAGATAACACTCAGGATCCTCGGGATGCATATCAATTTTGACATACGGCCCCGAACAGGCGAAATCCACAAAGCAAAGTCCGTTATTGCGGTGCATCAGCCTTGCAACTTCATGATATGGCGTCTTGATTCCCGTGACATTCGAACACGAGGTAATTGATGCGATCTTAATGCTGCGGTCTTTGTATTTGTCGAGCAGTTCGGTAAAATTATCAAGACAGAACAATCCTTTCTCACATGCCGGAACTACAACGACATCGGCAATAGTTTCGAGCCATGAAGTTTGGTTCGAATGGTGTTCCATGTGCGATATAAAAACGATGGGTTTGTTTTCGTTTGGAATTGTCGTGTGCGGTTTCAAATTCTCCGGAATCTTGAGTCCAAGGATACGCTGGAATTTATTGACCACGCCTGTCATTCCACTGCCATCGGTAATCAAAATATCGTCGGCTGAAGCGTTGACATGATGCTTGATAATGTGCCGTGCCTCGTGGTAAGCGAGCGTCATTGCTGTGCCGGATACTGTAGTTTCGGTGTGTGTATTGGCGACGAAAGGCCCGAAAGTATTCGCCAGTTTTTCTTCAATGGGGCGGTACAAACGGCCACTCGCTGTCCAATCGGTATAGATGATTTTCTTTTTTCCGAAAGGCGAAACAAACTCTTGGTCAATTCCGATGATGTTCTTCCGAAACTGGTCAAAATACTGTTCAAGTTCGATTGGCAATGCCGCTTTATCAGTTGAAATCATATTGCAAACTTACGATTATATTCCAGCTACGGCCTTAATTTCGTCAACGATGCGCTGCGCCAATACATCGGCTTTTTCCTGCGTCGGCGCCTCGGTATAGATGCGGATGATGGGTTCGGTATTCGATTTTCTCAAATGCACCCACTCGTTCGGGAAATCGATTTTCACGCCGTCAATCGTTGAAATATCTTTGTCGGAATAACACGCGGTCATTGATTCTAAAATGGCATCGACATTAATTTGTGGCGTGAGCTCAATCTTATTTTTACTCATATAATATTCAGGATATGAAGCGCGCAATTCTGACACTTTCATCTTTTTATACGCCAGATGTGTCAGGAACAATGCCACACCTACAAGGCTGTCGCGCCCGTAATGCAATTCAGGATAAATGATCCCGCCATTACCTTCACCACCGATAATCGCATTATTTTTCTTCATCATTTCAACAACATTGACCTCTCCTACTGCGCTCGCTTCGTAGTTGCCGTTGTGTTTTTGCGTCACATCGCGCAAAGCACGCGACGATGACATATTGGAAACGGTATTTCCCGGTGTGCGGCTCAACACATAGTCGGCACACGCTACCAAAGTATATTCTTCGCCAAACATCTCGCCGTCTTCGCAGATAAACGCCAAGCGGTCAACATCTGGATCAACGACAATTCCGAGATGTGCGTTTTCCCTGACAACCAATTCTGATATATCGGTAAGATGTTCTTTTAAAGGCTCGGGATTGTGCGGAAAATGCCCGTTTGGGTCGCAGTACAATTTAACGACTTCCACGCCCATTTCTTCAAGCAATTTCGGAATGATGATTCCACCAGACGAATTTACACCATCTACGACCACTTTAAATCCAGCGGCTTTTACGGCATCGATATCAACCAAAGGAAGATTCAATACCTCTTCGATATGAATGTCCATATACGCATCATTTTCCATCACCATGCCCAGGCTGTCAACATCGGCAAAATCAAAAGCTTCGACTTCGGCGATCTCCAAAATCCGCGCACCTTCTGCCCCGCTGAGGAATTCTCCTTTTTCATTGAGCAATTTCAATGCATTCCATTGTTTCGGATTGTGGGAAGCAGTCAGGATAATTCCGCCGTCAGCCCGTTCTAAAGGAACGGCAACTTCGACTGTCGGTGTTGTAGAAAGTCCCAAATCGATAACATTTATTCCGAGTCCGATAAGCGTATTGACGACAAGGTTGTGGATCATCGGACCTGAAATCCTTGCGTCGCGGCCAATAACCACAGTGAGCTTATCTTTTTGAATATTATTTTTCAAGAAAGTTCCATAAGCAGAAGCGAATTTTACCGCGTCAACCGGGGTTAGGTTGTCGCCGGTTTTTCCGCCAATCGTGCCGCGTATTCCCGATATCGATTTGATTAATGTCATTGGATATTATTTATTTTGGATTATAAATTTTAAATTGCTGACAAATATAATAATTGCCGTTTTAAAAGCCATTCTAAAATCGCTAAATTAGACGAATGAACTTCCTTGCCCACATCTACCTATCCGACGATAACGATTTGATTAAAATCGGTAATTTCATGGCTGATGGCATTCGCGGCAAACACTATGGACATCTTCCGGCCGATGTGCAGAAAGGGATCGTGCTTCATCGCGCCATTGACACATTTACCGATGCACATCCGATTTTTCGGCAAAGCACCAAAAAGCTGCACGAAAAATACCACCATTATGCAGGCGTAATCGTCGATGTCATTTACGATCATTTTCTCGCCAAGAATTGGTCTAAATATTCGGAAGAAAAACTCGAGGATTTTGTACATCGGTTTTATAATTCCCTTAAAACAAATTACACAATCTTGACCGAAAAGACACAAGAGTTGATGCCGTATATGATAGAGCGAGACTGGCTTTTCAACTATCAGTTTAAAGAAGGTATTGCGCGCATTTTATACCAAATGGATCAGCGCACGCGCAACAATTCGAAGATGCAATACGCAACCGAAGAACTTAATTTATTTTACGGCGAATTTGAACAGGAGTTTACCCTTTTCTTTGAAGATTTAAAAGCGTTTGCCAAGCAAAAACTTTCAACACTATGAGAAAAAGAACGGGTTTAATTTACTTTGGTTTATTCCTGATTTCGAGTAGTATGTACGCACAGACTGGATTGATTGCTCAAAAGGCAATGGTCGTTTCGGCGCGTGAAGAAGCTTCTCAGATTGGTATCGAAATCCTGAAAAAAGGCGGCAACGCGTTCGACGCTATGGTTGCCACTGAACTTGCGCTTGCGGTGGCCTATCCGTATGCTGGCAATATAGGCGGTGGTGGTTTTATGGTATATAGAATGGCAAACGGCGAAACGGGCACACTCGACTATCGTGAAAGGGCCCCGGCGGCGGCTAAAAAAGACATGTATCTCGACAAAAACGGTAATGTAGTTCCAAATCTAAGCGTGAATGGTGCACTCGCCATCGGGATTCCCGGAACAATCGCCGGAATTTTTGCAGCGCATGAGAAATTTGGCAAACTTCCGATTGAAACCATCATGGTGCCGGTCATTGCGCTCGCAAAAAAAGGTGTTGTGGTGACACCAAAACAGTTGGCACAAATGCACCCGTGGCATAGTGATATTGTAGCTGTCAGTGGCGCGAAAACGCTTTATGCCCAGCCATTCCATGTTGGCGATACAATAAAATATCCGGCACTTGCCGAGACATTGACACGCATTATGCAAAATGGCAAAGCCGAATTTTACACCGGTGAAACTTCGAAAAAAATTGTTGCATTGATACAAAAACATGGCGGAATCATTACCGCTGAAGACCTTGCGGGTTATGAAGTAAAATGGCGCAAACCGATTGTATTTAAATATAAAGATCTTAAAGTTATTTCCATGGGACCGCCATCGAGCGGCGGAATCACATTGCAGCAAATCATGACGATGCTGGCGCCGTATCCCATTCAAAAATTTGGGCATAATTCCGCAAAATACATTCAGCTGATTGCAGAGGCCGAACGCCGCGCTTACGCCGATCGCAATTATTTTCTTGGCGACCCGGATTTTGTGAAAATGCCTTTGGACAAATTGGTTAGCAAAAATTACCTCAAGCATAGAATGAAAAATATCGACTGGGAAAAAGCGACGTTATCATCGGATGTTTCGCATGGCTCGATTGAAATATCCGAAAGCACTGAAACCACGCACTACTCGATTGTTGATGCTTTCGGGAACGCTGTCGCGGCGACAACCACTTTGAACGGCGCTTATGGATCAAAACTTTACTCGGATGAACTTGGATTTTTCCTCAATAACGAAATGGACGATTTCAGTGTCAAACCCGGATCGCCCAATTCATATGGGTTAATAGGTGCCCAGGCCAACAGCATTGCACCAAAAAAGCGCATGTTAAGTTCGATGACACCCACAATTGTAGAAAAAAAAGGAAAGCTTTTTATGCTGCTTGGTTCGCCAGGAGGTTCGGCAATCATTACTTCGGTTTTGCAAACGATTCTGAATGTCTATGAATTCAATATGAAGATGCAGGAAGCGGTCAATGCGCCGCGTTTCCACCACCAATGGCTTCCTGATGAAGTGGTTTTTGAGCCCGATGGATTCTCCGCCGCAACATTGAATAGCCTTCAGCGAAAGAAATACATCATTACCGTAAAAACGCAACCTGTTGTTGGAAAAGTCGATGCGATATTGATACATCGGGACGGTTCAATCGAAGGCGGCGCTGATTACAGGGGCGATGATAAAGCCGCAGGATTTTAAGTTTTTATTATCAAGTGCGCGATTTAAAAAAGTTAATTTTGCATCCTTTACAAATCAAAAATGCTCAGAAGTTTACGTAAACGTTTGGAATCGCTTGTAACCTGGGGAAAGGGCCGCCTGACCAACAAGCAGTTCATTTTCTTATCGAGTGTGCTCGTCGGTATTTCGGCTGCGATCGCGGTTATTGTACTTAAAACTTTTGCACACTGGGTTTTTTCGTTTGCGACATACGTGAGCGCAATTTTAAAATTGGGTTTTATTAATAGCGTGCTGCCAATAATCGGTATTTTTCTTACCGTACTTGTCGTTAAAAAAGTCCTTGGCGGAACCATCGAAAAAGGAACTTCGCAAATTTTATATGCGGTTGCAAAAAAAGCGAGCATCATCCCGAAAAAGCAAATGTATGCGCAAATCATTACGAGCTCGCTTACTGTAGGGCTTGGCGGTTCCGCTGGACTGGAAAGCCCGATTGTAATTACAGGCGCGGCATTTGGTTCAAACTATGCGCAGAAATACCGACTCAGCTATAAAGACCGGACTCTATTGATAGGATGCGGCGTTGCGGCTGGGATTGCTGCAGCGTTTAACGCCCCGATTGCAGGTGTTTTGTTTGCAATCGAAGTGTTACTCGTAGATGTCAGCATTTCTGCATTTACTCCCATTATGATTGCGGCAGCGACGGGCGCTTTGGTTTCGGCCATTGCGCTCGATGAAACAATTCTTTTGTCTTTTAAGCAACAGCAAACGTTCAACTACCACAATATTCCGTATTATATTTTGCTGGGTTTATTTACCGGATTTATAGCGGTTTATTACGCACGGAACTTTCAAAAAACCGAACACTTTTTTTCGCGACTGCGGCTGAATCCGTATAAAAAAGCATTATTTGGCGCGAGCTTGCTGGCATTGATTATTTTTGTTTTTCCGACGCTTTTTGGTGAAGGTTACGAGACCATCCGGACGCTTTCAGAAAGCGATCCAGGCCAACTGCTCGAAAATACGCTTTTCAGTGATTTTCGTAATGACAATTGGATGTTGCTGGTTTTTGTTGGTGCAGCAATGTTGCTCAAGGCCTTTGCCACAGGCATTACGTTGGGAAGTGGCGGAAACGGCGGAAATTTCGCGCCCTCCTTATTTTTAGGCTCTTACGCCGGATTCTTTTTTTCGAAATTACTGAATGTAACCGGACTTACCGAATTGCCTGTCAGTAATTTTACGATGGTGGGCATGGCTGGAATATTGAGTGGATTATTCCATGCACCGCTGACTGCAATCTTCCTTATCGCTGAAATTACGGGCGGTTACGACCTTATGATTCCGCTGATGATCGTCTCGTCAATCAGTTATGCGATTTCCAAAAAATTCGAGAAACATTCACTCGACGTAAAGCACCTTGCTAAAAAAGGACATGCTTTTACAAGCAATAAAGATGCAAATATTCTCTCAACACTTGAAACCGAGAAAATTATCCAAACCGATTACATCACGATTTCACCTGAGGAAAACCTTGAACGTCTCGTCGATCTTATCTCGCATTCAAACCAGGTTATTTTTGGCGTGGTCAATAAAGAAAAAGAACTTCTCGGTACCGTTTATTTTAACGATATCCGCGAAATCATTTTCAGCAATTTTAAGGTGAAATACACGCCGGTGCATGAAATAATGACCAAGCCTACAGAAATTGTACTGCCTTCGGATACTATGGAGAAAGTCATGGACAAGTTCGAGAAGAGCAAGAAAGTCTATCTTCCTGTTTTGAAGAATGGCAAATATTACGGTTTTATCTCAAAATCAGTCGCTTTGGAAGCATACAGAGACAAATTAAAATCACTTACAATCGAATAATCAGCGCTCCATTTTAACAAAAACTTCGCGCGGCTCGGCCTGAAAAAACGAATCAAAACCCTAACTTTGCGTTTTGCCTAAAATATGCCAGAAACTGATAATACCATAGAAGTATTGGGCGCCCGCGTCCACAATCTCAAAAATATAGACATTTCAATCCCGCGCGAAAAACTGGTGGTCATCACCGGACTTTCAGGCTCCGGAAAGTCGTCATTGGCCTTTGACACGATTTACGCCGAAGGACAACGCCGTTATGTGGAAACTTTTTCTGCGTATGCGCGGCAATTTCTTGGCGGCCTCGAACGTCCAGATGTTGACAAAATCGATGGCCTCTCGCCTGTTATCGCGATCGAGCAAAAAACGACGAGTAAGAGTCCACGCTCTACTGTTGGCACCATCACCGAAATTTACGATTTCCTGCGGCTTCTGTATGCGCGTGCCGCCGATGCCTACAGTTACAACACCGGCGAGAAGATGGTGAGTTACAGCGACGACCAAATCCAGCAGTTGATCATCGAGAATTTTATTGGAAAACGCATCAACATCCTTGCTCCTGTCATTCGGGCGAGAAAAGGCCATTATGGCGAATTGTTCCAGCAGATTGCCAAGCAGGGATTTGTAAAAGTGCGTATCAATGGGGAAGTGAAAGACATCACACCCGGAATGAAACTCGATCGTTACAAAACCCATGACATTGAAATTGTAATTGACAGGATTTTTGTGGAAAGTACGCCTGAAAGCGAAAAACGTTTGTCGGAAAGCATCCAGACCGCAATGTATCATGGCGAAAATATTCTTATGGTTTTAGATCAGGACACCAATGAAATCCGATTTTTTAGTCGGAACCTCATGTGTCCCACAACCGGAATTTCATACCAGAATCCCGAGCCAAACCTGTTTTCGTTCAATTCACCAAAAGGTGCGTGCGACCATTGCAACGGCTTGGGAACGGTGAATGAAATCAACCTCAAAAAAATCATTCCGAACCCGAAATTATCGATCAAAGCTGGCGGTTTCGCGCCGCTTGGCGAATACAAAAACACGTGGATTTTCAAGCAACTCGAAATTATCGGTGAGAAATACGGATTTAAAATTACCGATCCGGTTTCAGGTATTTCAGAAGATGCGATGGACATGATTTTGAATGGCGGAAAAGAAAAATTCCACGTGCCTTCAAAAAAGCTTGGGATCACGAAGGAATATAAAATTGAATTTGAAGGTATCGCGAATTTCATCAAAAACCAACACGATGAAAGCGGCTCGACAACTATAAAACGCTGGGCAAAGGAATTCATGGACGAAGTGCTTTGTCCGGTTTGCGAAGGTTCGCGGTTAAAAAAAGAAGCGCTGTATTTCAGGATCGATAAAAAGAATATTGCGGATTTATCGAATATGGATATTTCCGACCTCAGTAATTGGTTTGACAAGCTCGACAGCCATTTGTCGGAAAAACAAAAACTGATCGCAACCGAAGTCATCAAGGAAATCCGCGACAGGCTTCATTTTTTGGTCAATGTTGGTTTGGATTATCTCGCAATCAGCAGAAGTTCCAAATCTCTTTCGGGTGGCGAAGCGCAGCGCATCAGGCTTGCGACGCAAATCGGTTCACAGCTTGTGGGCGTGCTTTACATCCTCGACGAGCCCAGTATCGGATTGCACCAACGCGACAACGACAAATTGATCCATTCGCTTGAAACGCTTCGTGATATCGGGAATTCGGTGATTGTTGTGGAGCATGACAAAGACATGATCGAACGCGCCGACTACGTCGTTGATATCGGACCAAGAGCCGGAAAATATGGTGGCGAAATCATTAGCATCGGGACGCCGAAAGAAACATTGGAACACCACACTTTAACGGCGCAATATCTCAATGGCGAGCGAAAAATTGAGGTTCCTAAGAAACGCCGCGAAGGCAACGGAAAATCTATCAAACTTACAGGCGCAACGGGAAATAATTTAAAAAACGTTTCGATTGAATTGCCGCTCGGAAAATTAATTTGCGTAACCGGCGTTTCGGGAAGCGGAAAATCGACGTTGATAAACGAAACGCTGTATCCGATTTTGAATGCGCATTATTTCAACGGCGTCAAAAAGCCAAAGCCATATAAGAAGATTGAAGGACTGGAGCACATCGATAAGGTGATTGATATTGACCAAAGCCCGATTGGGCGCACGCCGCGTTCCAATCCGGCAACTTATACCGATGTTTTCTCTGAGATACGTTCACTATTTACAATGACGTCCGAAAGCATGATCCGCGGTTATAAAGCGGGAAGATTCAGCTTTAATGTCAAAGGCGGGCGCTGTGAAACCTGCGAAGGATCTGGTGTCAGGACGATTGAAATGAACTTCCTCCCAGACGTTTATGTGGAATGTGAAACCTGCCAGGGCAAACGTTTTAATCGGGAAACTTTGGAAATCCGGTATAAAGGAAAATCGATTTCAGATGTGCTTGATATGACGGTGGATGAAGCCGTTCCGTTTTTTGAAAATATCCCGAAGATTTATCGGAAAGTCAAAACGATCCAGGACGTTGGGTTGGGCTATATCACACTGGGCCAGCAAAGCACAACACTTTCTGGTGGCGAAGCGCAGCGCATCAAATTGGCAACGGAATTGTCGAAGAAAGATACCGGAAACACATTCTATATCATGGATGAGCCTACGACCGGTTTGCATTTTGAAGACATCCGCGTACTGATGGAAGTCATCAACAAACTTGTCAATAAAGGCAATACGATTCTGATTATCGAGCATAATATGGACGTGATCAAATTAGCCGATTATGTAATCGACATCGGTCCCGAAGGTGGCAAGGGCGGCGGAACGGTTGTGGCTGTCGGGACGCCTGAAGAAATTGCAAAAAACAAGAAGAGCTATACCGCAGCGTTCCTCAAAAAGGAGCTTAATTAATTGGCGGCTGATCGTTTACAATTGATAATCGCAACGGCCGACGCATTGGTATTTTGAAAAAAGCCTTATATTCGCACGCTTTTTAATAGTACCCAAAAAGCCTAGCCCGGATAGCAACGAAAATCCTTTTGCGCAATGCAATGGAGCAAAAGATTGCAGTGCATAGCCGGAAACAGCTTCTAAAAACCAAATGAGTGATTATTATTTATTATTCATTATTAATTCAAATGAAATGAGATTACAGGATTTTGACAATGACGAGGATAAAATAATCCAGGACCGCTTGAAAAAACGGACGTGGAACGAGATTCGCACCAACGACAGCTGGGCGATTTTCAAGATCATGGCCGAATTTGTGAACGGTTATGAAACGATGGGACGCATCGGGCCGTGTGTTTCGATTTTCGGATCGGCGCGCACCAAGCCTGATGACCATTACTATTTGCTTGCAGAGAAAATTGCGTTTAAGATCAGTAAAGCCGGTTATGGCGTAATTACCGGCGGCGGCCCCGGAATCATGGAAGCGGGAAACAAAGGCGCGCATTTTGGCGGCGGCACTTCTGTCGGACTCAACATTGAGCTTCCGTTTGAGCAGCATTTCAATCCGTATATCGACCGCGATAAGAATTTGAATTTCGATTACTTCTTTGTGCGCAAGGTAATGTTCGTAAAATATTCGCAGGGATTTGTGGTAATGCCGGGCGGTTTCGGGACATTGGACGAAATGTTTGAAGCGATTACATTGATTCAAACCAAGAAAGTGGCCAAATTCCCGATTATCCTTGTGGGAACCGACTTCTGGACGGGACTTATCGACTGGGTCAAAGCCGTGCTTGTAGAAAAATATAATAATGTGAGTCCGCACGACCTTGATCTCATAAAAATCGTAGATACCGAAGACGAAGTCGTTGAAGTACTCGACAGATTTTACAAAAAATATGATTTGAGTCCGAATTTTTAAACTAAAGCTGTTTCGACAGCTTTTCTTTTTTAATTTACCTTAGGATTGCATTAATTGGGAAATATCTTATACTTTTAAACTTTCGCAATCGTTTCCACGTTATAATCTTGAGATACTTGAAATCATTCCCTAAATCTTTTATTTTTTGTCTGACATTGTTCGCATGCGTTCCGTTATGGGCACAGCATCATTCGAAGATGGTTGTCGAAACAGACCTGAAAGCGCATACTTTGAATGTAATTCAGGAACTTACCTATTACAACCAATCAAAAGATTCGATCGGCATTATTGTATTGAATGATTGGAACAATGCGTATTCAGACAAAAATTCATTGCTTGGAAAACGGTTTTCGGATGAGTTTGTGCGCAATTTCCATCTTGCCAAAAACAGTGAGCGCGGTTATACAAACAACCTGACGGTAATTGACAGCGCGAGTTCGTTTTTGAAATGGCTGCGTCCGAAAGGCAGGCCCGACCTCATTGAATTATCACTTCGGGAAAAACTGCCGGCAGGCGAAAAAATAACACTTCACCTCACCTATTCTGTCAAGCTTCCGAGCGACCAATTCACCAAATACGGCTATACTGCGAATGACGAAATGATCCTTAAGAACTGGTTCCTGGTTCCGGCGCGGTATGAAGACCATCGTTTTTTACGGTATAGCAACGCCAATTTGGATGATATTGCGAATGGCATTTCTGATTATGATGTGGAAATAAAAGTACCGGTTGGAGCCGAACTCTCGACCGATCTTGATGAAATCAAAAAAGTGAAAACCGACAAGAATACGTTGTATAAGCTTTCGGGAAAAGACCGAAACGATTTCGCGATGTTTATTGAAAATAAATTGCAGTTTTCGAGTTATAAAAATAATTCGCTCGAAGTCCTTACAAATTTAAAAGACAGTAAGTTAAGCGATGTTCAAAAATCGATTGTGATCGATCGCGTGATGCACTTTGCCGAGGATAATATTGGAAAATATCCTTATAATAAAATTACCGTTTCGCAAGTTGATTACGAACGAAACCCGTTTTACGGACTCAACCAATTGCCCGCATTTATCAGTCCGTTTAGCGATGAATTTATCTACGAATTGAAATTTCTCAAGACCTTCCTGAACAATTATCTTCGAAACAGCCTGCACCTGGATCCGCGAAAAGACAATTGGATTTTTGATGCGATCCAGGTTTATACGATGATGAATTATATTGACGAACATCAGCCCGGCGCGAAGATGATGGGCAGTTTGGCGAAACTTAAAATCCTCAAAAGCTATAACATTGTCAACCTCGACTTCAACGAACAATACAGCTATTATTATATGCTGATGGCGCGCAAAAATCTCGACCAGCCTTTGGGAGATTCGAAGGAAACACTCATTCGTTTCAATGAAAAAATCGCATCTAAATACAGGGCCGGACTCAGTTTGAAATACCTTGACAACTATTTGGATAATGGTGTGGTTCCGAATACGATCAAGCAATTTTATGATGCCCATAAAAGCAAGCAAACGACCCGTGTCGATTTTGAAAACGCGCTGCGGAGCAATACCAATCGCGATATCAGTTGGTTTTTCAATACAATTATTGATTCGCGCGAAATCGTTGATTATAAATTTGAAAAGGTTACAAAAACCAAAGACAGCATAACATTTACCATAAAAAATAAAACAGGCACCACGGTTCCGATTCCTGTTTACGGAATTTCGGATAAAAAAGTAGTTTTCAAGAAATGGTATGATAATATCAGCACCGACAGCACGTTTACTTTGCCGCGCAAAAATGCGGATAAAATTGTCCTAAATTATAAAAATGAAGTCCCCGAATACAACCTGCGCAACAACTGGAAATCGCTCAAAGGCTTTTTCTTCAACAACCGCCCGTTTAAATTTGCTTTTCTGAAAGACCTTGAAGATCCGGTTTACAATCAGATTTTGTATGTGCCGACATTGACGTACAACCTTTACGACGGACTCTCACCAGGTTTGCGGCTGCACAACAAAACGTTTCTTGACAAGCCATTTACTTTCGATGTCAATCCGATATATTCCCCGAATACGCAGTCGTTAACCGGAAGTGCCGGTTTCGGAATCAACCAGTACAATCGCGACAGCAGGCTGTTTAACATCCGATATGGTGTCAGTGGTTCTTATTATCATTACGCGCCCGATGCCGCTTATCTAAAGATCAATCCGTCGGTAAGTTTCAATTTGCGGAGCCGGGATTTTCGTGACAATCGCAAAGAAGCGTTGTCGTTGCGGTACAATATTGTGCACAAGCAACATTCTGACGTTGTTACTGAAAAGACAAAAGACAACTACTCAATTTTCAATGTCAAATATTTCAATTCGAAATCAGAGATTACAAATGTGCTGACGTTTGGTTCCGACGTGCAGGTCGCGCATGAATTCGGGAAACTTGCCGGTGAAGTGGGTTATCGCAAGCTCTTTGACAACAACCGTCAAATTAATGTGCGTTTATTTGCGGGTACTTTTTTGTATAAAGGAAATCTCGATTCGGATTCTTACGATTTCGGTATCGCCAAGCCAAACGATTACCTTTTTGAATATAACTTTTTCGGAAGGTCTGAAAAATCGGGGCTTTTTAGCCAGCAGTTGGTAATTGCGGAGGGTGGATTTAAATCGTTTGTAAAACCTGAAAGTGCGAATCAGTGGCTTGTGGCAACGAATGTGAGTTTCAATTTGTGGAATTGGATTGAAGTTTACAGCGATCTCGGATTGGCAAAAAACAAACTCCAAAACGAAAAGTTCATCTATGACAGTGGCCTTCGGTTGAATTTCGTTCCTGATTACTTCGAGCTCTATCTTCCCGTATATTCGAACAATGGCTGGGAAATTTCACAGTACCGTTACAAGGAAAAAATACGGTTTATCGTGACTTTAAGTCCGAAGACGCTCACGAATCTCTTTACACGAAAATGGTTTTAATTTTTACCGCAGGATAACAAGCTGCAGATTAACCTTTTAGCTTTTTTTGTCGCTGCTGTCCAAGCTACATATTTTGGCGACATCAGTAAAACAATGACTTTTTTAATTAAATTTGTTTCCCAAAGCAAGAAAATCCACGTATGACACAAGCAGAAACTAATACCGCCCTGACTTTTGAGGATTTCAAAAAGGAAGTATTGAATGATTATAAAATTGCCGTCACAAGCCGCGAATGCAGCCTTTTAGGGCGCCGTGAAGTATTGACAGGCAAAGCCAAATTCGGAATCTTCGGTGACGGAAAAGAAGTGCCGCAACTTGCCATGGCAAAAGCTTTCCGCAATGGTGATTTCAGATCAGGATATTATAGAGACCAGACATTTATGATGGCGATCGGTACGCTCAATATACAGCAGTTTTTTGCTGGATTGTACGGGCATACCGATATCAACCATGATCCAATGTCGGCCGGGCGCCAGATGGGCGGCCACTTTACCACGCACAGCCTCAATGAGGATGGTTCGTGGAAAAACCTCACCGAACAAAAGAATTCAAGCGCCGATATTTCGCCTACTGCAGGCCAGATGCCAAGATTGCTTGGTTTGGCACAAGCTTCGAAAATCTATAGAAATGTTGCCGGAATTGATACGACTAATTTTTCCAAAAATGGGAATGAGATTGCGTGGGGAACAATTGGAAACGCTTCAACTTCAGAAGGATTGTTTTTCGAAACCATCAACGCTGCCGGAGTTTTACAGGTACCGATGGTGATGAGCGTCTGGGATGACGAATATGGAATTTCGGTTCATGCCAAACACCAGACAACAAAAGAGAATATCTCCGAAATCCTAAACGGATTCCAACGAGACGAAGAAAATAACGGTTTTGAAATCCTGCGCGTTAAAGGCTGGGATTATGCCGATCTTGTTGCCGTTTACGAAAGGGCAGCTGAAATTGCGAGAACCGAGCATGTTCCCGTGCTCATTCATGTGAGCGAATTGACACAACCGCAGGGACATTCGACATCTGGGTCGCACGAGCGGTATAAAAATGCCGAACGTCTCGAATGGGAAGGCGATTTCGATTGTATCAAACAGATGAAAAACTGGATGGTAACCTACAATATTTCGACGCAGGAAGAACTCGACGCGATTGACGCAAATGCGAAGAAGGAAGTCCTTGAAGGAAAAAAAGCTGCTTGGGAAGCGTTTATCAACCCGATAAAATCCGAACAGGCCGAATTGGTTTCACTCCTTGAAAGTATCGCAGATTCAAGCGACAATAAAATATTTATTCAGAAATATGCCTCCGACCTTGCATCTGTAAAAGAACCCATTCGTAAAGACATTCTTTCAACCGCACGAAAAGTGTTGCGCATGATACTGCGCGAAAACAGCAAATCAAGATTGTCACAGTGGATTGAAAATTATACCGCGAAGATTCAGCCTGCTTTTAGTTCGCATCTTTTTTCACAATCAGACAAAAACGTATTTTCGGTAAAAGAAGTTTTGCCCACTTATGATGAAAACGCCGAAGAAGCTGATGCGCGCTTGGTTTTACGTGATAATTTCGATGCTATTTTTGCAAAATATCCGCAAACTATGGTTTTTGGCGAAGACGCGGGAAATATCGGCGATGTGAACCAAGGGCTCGAGGGCATGCAGGAAAAGTACGGCGAGGCACGTGTCGCTGATGTCGGTATTCGCGAAGCTACCATTTTGGGACAAGGAATCGGATTGGCCATGCGCGGTTTGCGCCCGATTGCTGAGATACAATACCTGGATTACCTTTTGTATGCGATCCAAATTATGAGCGACGATCTAGCAACTTTGCAATACAGGACGCGCGGAAAACAAAAAGCGCCGCTGATTATCCGAACGCGTGGACACAGGCTCGAAGGCATCTGGCACTCGGGTTCACCAATGGGAATGATTATCAATGCAATTCGTGGAATTCACGTGCTGGTGCCCAGAAATATGACCAAAGCCGCAGGGTTTTACAACACATTACTACAAACCGATGAACCGGCATTGGTGATTGAATGCCTCAATGGTTACCGACTCAAAGAAAAAATGCCGACAAATTTAGGGGAATTCAAAACCCCGATTGGCGTTGTGGAAACGATAAAAAAGGGAAGCGACATTACTTTGGTGTCCTACGGATCAACGCTTCGATTGGTAGAGCAAGCGGCAAAGGAACTTTTGGAAATCGGCATCGATTGCGAAATTATCGACATTCAGTCACTGCTGCCATTTGACACCAACCATGATATTGTCAAAAGCATCATGAATACAAACCGACTTCTTGTAATCGACGAGGACGTTCCCGGCGGCGCGTCGGCGTTCATTTTGCAGCAGATATTAGACGACCAAAATGCGTATGATTACCTTGACAGCAAACCACAAACATTGACGTCAAAAGCGCATCGCCCTGCTTATGGAACAGACGGAGATTACTTTTCAAAACCTTCGGCCGAAGACATTTATGAAAAAGTCTATTCGATGATGAATGAAACCAATCCTTCGAAATATCCCGCGCTTTATTAAATTCAATTTTTATAAATCGAATCCCAATCTTACCGGTTGGGATTTTTTATTGCAATAAAATACGTAAATTTAAAGTTATTATATGCTACTAACTAAATCCAAAAAGAAATGAAACGTATCCCTTTTCTTCTCATGTTATTGTCGGTGATGGCAGTAGCATCGTGCAAAAAAGACGCACCTGTCCCGCCCTCGCCTGTTCCGGCAGAAGCGCCACCACCAACACCTGTTCCTGCACCTACGGCAGTTCCTGAAGCGCCGCCAAAAGCTGAAGACGGCACATCAGTATCCGTCGGAAAAGATGGCATTGGCGTCAGCACCAACAGCACCACAACTAAAACCGAAGTATCGGTAAACAAAGATGGCGCTGCAGTAAACGTAAAAAAATAAAATTATAATTTTATGTTATATGCCAACGTGAAACCAACACGTTGGCATAAATTTATGGACATTAAAGATCCGGAAATCTTAAATCAAATAGTATCCATGAGAAAAATCATTTTACTTTTTAGTCTCGCCTTGCTTTTGGGATGTAAATCGAAGAAAAATGCCGTTGCAGCACCACCTCCCGAGCCTGCAATCACGAAGATAGCAACTACCGAAGTTAATCAGGATATAAAAGATAAAGCCTACGAACTGGGCAGGCGAATACTGATGACGTGCAACAGCTCACGTTTTAAGCCTTTCAACGCTAATGAGGCCACACCATCGGTCATTAAAAATATGACGAAAGAACGGATGACGAAAACGTGCTTAAAATTCCGACTTAAATACGGTGATTTCAAGGACCTTCAACTTATTGAAATTTATAAAAACAAACCCGAAAACCTGACTGTCTTTCGCTATAAGGCGCTCTATGAAAAGAAAATCGCCAACAAAGAACTACGCTTGACGTTGAATGATAAAACACAGTTATCCTCAGTCAAGTCGATGGATTGGATTGATTCTTTTGAAAAAAATGAACCGAAACACAAAGCTGAAATACAAAAACCCCAACCAAGCAAATGATTACAAAGTCATTATTTTTCCTGCTTATCGTTCCATCAATTATTGCAGCACAACCTACGCCTGAAAAAAGCATCAAATCATATCCGGCAACCGAGTCCTGGAATTTCCTTTGCGAACAATATGCACTTGGCGGATCGGCTCAGATCCAGATTGGCAAAATCGCAAGTGGCGGTTGGTTGAAAGTTAGCGTAACTGCCACCGATTCTTCCTTCACGATTGCAGGGAATGCTTACTTATTCCTGGTTGACAACACATCGATAAAATGTATCGACAAAGGAAAGCACGAAGTTTCGGGGAAAATGATCGCTTCCTATTATTTTCTGACGCCGGCGGAGATGAAAAAATTGCAAGAAGTTGAAATTGAGTCGATTCATTTTAATATAAAGGGAAATCCAAAAGGTTTCGCAAGCCAGCTTGGCAATTTTACGGCAGTGAACCGAAAAGAATACTTTGCCACTGCTTATGACAAAACAAAGAAAACATATGATACAGCACTCGAGATAAAATCACTATACAATTAAAAGCATGAATCCGAACGAACAATTGATTGAAGAATTCTACGCCGCTTTTGCGACCGGAAATGCCAAGACAATGGCAAGCTGTTATCATGAAGATATTGTCTTTCAAGATCCTGTGTTCGGAATTTTGCGTGGAAAGGAAGTTGCAGATATGTGGCAAATGCTCATCGAAAGCAGCAAGGGTGACTTAAAAATCGAATTTTCAGAAGTCGAAGCCAATGCCCAAACAGGTTCGGCGCGGTGGATTGCGACGTATCATTTTAGCAAAACGAACTTGCCCGTTGTGAATGATATAAAGGCTGCTTTCGAATTTAGGGACGGACTTATAATAAAGCATAATGATCACTTTGATTTTTACAAATGGGTTCGCCAGGCTTTTGGTTTACAGGGAATTTTATTGGGGTGGACCCATTTCATGCAGCGGAAAATACAACAGCAGGCACGTTTGTCTCTTGACAAATACAGGCACCGCGCTACAGATCAAAATGCCATTCCTTACTAACGTCATACCACAACTGCCCATTGGAAACTTCGAGCGGGCTTTCAAAATTGTTGTTGTATAAACTTCCGGTCCCGAGTCCCTGATGCATTTTATTCTGCTGTAAAAACGTCCATTGCGCGATCGCATTGAGTCCGACATTGCTTTCCAATGCCGAAGTAATCCACCAACCTATTCCGTATTTTTCAGCAACCGAAATCCATTCCTGCGTTCCGCGAAAACCACCGATAAAACTAGGTTTCAATATGAGGTATTGCGGCATTATTTTTTGCACTAAAAGTTCTTTTTCATGTGACGAAAAAATGCCTATCAACTCTTCATCCAACGCGATGGGAATTGGACTCGTTATACATAGTTCTGACATAGTGTCATGTTGATTTTTTTGTATCGGTTGTTCAATGCTATGTAATTTAAATTCAGATAATTGATTTAATTTAAATAAAGCATTATCAGAACTAAAAGCGCCGTTAGCATCAACCCTGATTTCGATTTCGGAAGCGGGATAATTTTGCCGGATAAGATGCAACAGATGAAGTTCATTTTCGAAACCAATCGCTCCGATTTTCATTTTGATGCAGTTGAAACCTTCGGCGAGTTTTTCGTCGATTTGCGTTTTCATAAAATCTTCATTTCCCATCCAGACAAGGCCATTTATCGGAATGCCTTTTTTGCCTTCGGTGAACCAAGAAGGGAACAACAAAAACGGCGATGCTGCGGCAAGAGATTTAAAAGCCATTTCAACGCCAAACTGAATTGATGGAAATTCGACCAGGTTTTCCCAAAGTATTCTTTCGCCGAGATGAATATTGTCGCACGCCCAATTGAGTTTGTCTTCATAATCTGGACGGTCATCTGCACTGAGTCCGCGCAATATCCCGCACTCGCCTACTCCTTTTTTTCCGTTCTGTTCGAGGATAATAAACCAGGTTTCCTTCTCCGTCATAATGCCGCGCGAAGTTCCTGAAGGTCTTTTAAACCCGAGATGGTATTGTACGCAATATGCTTTGAGCTGATCCATTTGCATTATTCGATCACATTCAGAATACGCTTAAAATCTGGAGACGAAATTCCGGCTTTTTCGAAAGTGGCGAAATCCTGCTTCACTTTTTCGATCCAGCTCAAGGTATCTGTTGCATTCTGAAGTCGGTATTTTTTGTAAATCGATTTTGCGTGGCTGTAATCACCTTTGAGCAAATCGGCATGTGCGATATTAAGTTGTGTAAGCAACTCGGTTGAATCAAGCTTTTCGGCTTCACGCAGCAGCTTGAGCGCCTTGTCGTATTGCCTCGTTAGGATATAATTGGTTGCAAGCGCATTGTAATCGGCAACCTTGGCCTTGCCTTCGCTGATAATCGGCTGCAATTTGGAAATTGCTTCGGCATACTTTCCATTGGCAGTCAATTGCGCCGCCGCTGTCCTTTCTTTGTCAAAAAGTGTTGCTGATGCGCCGGTTTCTGCATAGCAGCTTTTGCCGGCATCGCGAAACGCTTTTGTTTTCTCGGCTGCGAGCAAAGCATTGTATTCTGTAAATCGATAGCGGTTCTGGATTTTTTCGAGCACACACACGCAATATTCGTCGGAATCAGCAATCTTCTTGGCAAGATCCGTTGTCTTGCATACATCAATTATCGATTTGCGGTTATCAACAGACCAGCCACGACTCAATTTATAATCTACCCACAGCACCACTTCGAGCACGATGCGCTGGTTCATGATCCAGTTCTTGCTTTCAAAACCGAACCACATCGTTCCTGTTTTCATGCACGTTGAGGCACTAACCGAAAGTCTTTTCGCGTCTTTGTTAATTGCATTATCCTGAAACAGACACGCTTTGTCGGTGTTGCCCGTTTGCTTGTAGTCCTGCGCGAGTTCTTTTGACGAAAAGATGGCATACTTGCATTTGTCGTCACCCGAAATTTTCGAAAGCAGCAATACCGCTCCGGCAGATCCCTGGCTTATTCCTGTGGGGTCCGGAATGGCTTTGAGTACAGAAACAAGGCTGTTTGCCATTTGCTGGTTTTCGTCGAGCAGCGTGATGCGGTAAACGACCTCGGTGGTACCTATTGGAAGGTCTTCCGCTTTGACAACTATTCGGTTCCCGGCACTGACAGTAACTTCTTTCGTCGTGGCGCGCTCTTTATCCCAATATCCCGAAGGCTGAGCGAAGGATGCCATGCCCAACAAATACACCAATATTGCAATAGGTTTGATTTTCATAAATCGAAGTTTAGTGCCTAGCCCGGATAGCAGTGGAAATCCTTTTTGGATTGCCCGTAACGCAGTGAAGGGAAATCTTCATGGAGCGCAGCGGAATGCAAAAAGATTGTAACGTATAGCCGGAAAAAGCTCCTGAAATTTATAATTCGATGCTTTCGCCAATTTCAAGCAGCATCAGGTCTTTCCCTTTATTGAAGAACTTTCGGATCGCTTCTTCATGGTTGATTTCGATAAACCCGAACGTATCATAATGGATTCCGAGCACTTTATCGCATTCGACAAAATCGGAAGCAATGATCGCATCTTCAACATCCATCGTAAAATTACTGCCTATGGGCAGGATCGCGAGGTCGAGTTTGGTGCGCATCGGAATCAGTTTCATATCCATCGTCAGTGCCGTGTCTCCGGCAATGTAGATGTTTTTATGCTCGCCTTCGATTACAAAACCGCCGGGATTTCCTCCATAAGCGCCGTCGGCAAATGAACTTGAATGGACTGCGTTCACGTATTTCACGGTGCCAAAATCGAATTTCCAGCTTCCGCCATGGTTCATCATGTGGCCGTTAAAACCTTTTGACAGATAATATGTGATGATTTCGGCATTGGATACAATAACCGCATCAGGATTATTCGCCATTACGGCTTCAACGTCAAGTGTGTGGTCCTGATGCGCATGCGTAAGGAAAAGATAATCAAACCGAAGCTCATTGATATTGATGTGTGCCGCCTTTGGATTTGCTGAAATAAACGGATCGACAAGAATCGTCTTTCCACTGATTTCAAGCTTTAGCGACGCGTGTCCGTAAAATGTAATTTTCATATTGGATCAATTAAAGTGATTGATGGTTGCATTAACGATTTGTACGACGATATCGGAAAAGAAATAAATGAGTCCGAGCGACAGCAAAACAGACAAAAAGAATGTACTCAACGCGAGCTTTTTGAGTTCAGGATCGAGCAAACGAGGTTCGGTATTGCGTGAAACCCGAATCAAATGCGTGATCAGCGGAATGTAAGCCACGAGAAACAGATAAATATCAAAGTTGAGTTCACCAGGATCGCTATCTTCATAATAATCAAAAAGTATCGCGAAAACCAACACCAGTACCATTGCGGTAATTACAAGGAAATAGTGGTAGATCTTAGCTTTTTTGCCGCCGATTTTTACGACGATTGTGTTTTTTCCAACTTTTTTGTCAGAAGCTTCGTCGCGCATATTGTTGAGATTGAGCACACCAACACTCAGAAAGCCAATGGCCGCAGCAGGTAAAATCAGTATAGGATGCACTTCTTTGAGATACATAAAACTGATGCCCAATGTACTCACAAATCCGAAGAAGACAAACACAAACAAATCGCCATAGCCACGATAGCCGTAGGCAGTGTTGCCGACAGTGTACCGAATTGCCGAAGCGACCGCGAGTGCGCCCAGCGTTAAAAAAAACAGTGAAAAAACCAGATAATCTTCCTTAAAAGAGAAGTAAATGAGCGCGATTGCCGAAGCCATTGTCAGGATTACGGTGATGAACATCGCTCTTTTCATTGCCTGTGGCGTAATATTCCCGCTTTGAATAGCACGTTTGGGCCCGATGCGATCGGCATTGTCAGTACCTTTGATCCCATCGCCGTAGTCATTTGCAAAATTCGATAAAATTTGCAGCAGCAAAGTCGTGGTTATAGCAAGGAAGAAGATTTTCCAGTTGAAAACCGTTTGCGACATTGCGTAAAAGCATCCTAATATTATTCCAGATACAGAAAGTGGTAATGTTCTCACCCGTGCGGCTTCAATCCAATGCTTCATGGTATTTATTATTATTGTGCAAAAATTATCCTTCAAATTTACTCCATCCCGTTTAATTATCAATCGCAATTTATCAATTGTTAATTAATTTTACATCCAGTTGCTATCTGAGGTTTCAATTTCGTAAAGCCACAAATTGACATATTGTTTTATGGTTTCGAAATTTCCGAGCTGAAACGCAATATTTCCACCGGCAGTATGAAGTGTCAGCGTTCCGATGCCGATGCTTTTGTGCCAAAACAACTGCGATGTGGTGATGGCTTGAATTTTACTCGGTTCGATAATTTCATTACTGATATCCCACGCACCGCTTTGCTTGATAATAAAATCGTCGTGGATGAAGAGCCGGTAATTCCGGAATTTAAAAAACTGGACGACACCAACAAATATGACATAAATCGGAATCAGGTAATTGACCGCCATTCCGACTTCGGGGTTGTATTTTTCGAAGAAATAAAAACCAATCAAAGGCAGTCCGATGGTAAGGAACAGTGCAAAACCGAGCTTTCGGAAATTCGGTGTCAGCATCACGCCTTTTTGTGGAATCTGATGAAAAAGAAGCTTTAGGATTTCATCGCGCTCGAATTCATTACAACCCGGAATATCAATCACTGATTTTCGTTCTTCCTTGCTACCGCTCGTGGCCTGCTTTATTTTGATTTCGAGAATATTCATTTTTTTTTGGAAGTAATTCCGTGACACACCTGTAATCTGGACTTTCTCAGGCTTGATGATGGTGTTTTTGGTATTGAGCAATCCGTAAGACAGCAGCAGTGATCCCTTTTGTTTCGTGATTTTATAATCGAAATACCTGAAGACAATACGCACAAGATTAATCATAAGAACGATAATGAATAGCGATACCAGGCCGATTAAAAAAACGGTGATAAGTGCGTTTTGATTTACGTAATCGTCGATATTATTTATATTCTTTTGCTCAAAAACATCTCTGCCCGTAAGCTTGTTAATATTTTCGGATGCGGTAAAGAAGAAGAACAATAGCAGTGAAAAACTCTTGATATAATTTGACGTAATGCCCACTTTTAGCAAACTTAACAGGCTTATTTTTATAAATGGGGTGTTTTCTTCGGATAGAATTTCTGTCGTTGAATTATGCAATGCCACCCGATTTCTGCTGCTGTTATCGAGCAGTCGGGCTTTTAACTCAACAGCGATCGGATGCGAAATCGCTTTAATTTCACCTTCTTTGTTATTGCTTCCCGCCGTATCCACATCGAGTGCATAGACACCGATAATTTTCTGTATCAGCGATTGATTGATGTTGACCTGCTGGATCTTATCAAGCTGTATTGCAGTCTTGGTTTTGTTGAAAATCCCTTCGTTAATTACGAATTCGTCGTTTTCATAGTCTAGGTAATAGGTAAAATTCCGGTACCGCAGGTAGGCAATTATAGCGATGAGTATGAAAACGGCAGCAATTCCGAGAAACAGATAAGGCTTATTGAGTTCATCGAATTTAAATACCCAAATCAAAAGTACCGGCCAAAGTGCTTTTGCATAATGCCGCATGGTATCGAGAAACATTACCAGTACGCCTATAGAAGATTGCCGCTGGGGTTCGTTGAAATAGCTTTGCATTAGAGCTCTTTTTGGATTTTCCCCATGAGCAGTTGCTTGATGTTTTGCGCCTGCATTTTTTCGATGCCCGGAATCTCAATATCGCTGGAGTGTCCGCCAGCAGTAAAAATTTCAATTTTCACAAGTCCAAACAGCCTTGGAATCAAGCCCTCATGTAACGCTACGTGTTGAATTCTGTTGTATGGAATCACCATCGTATTGGTCGCGATCACACCATGCCTGAACAGCACATCATGCTCGCGGAAAGCAAAACCTTTTTTCTTGTATCCAATGCGTGAAAATACGGTAATCAGGAACATCAGTATCGCCAATCCTACCGCAGTTTCGGTATGATATTGATCTAACTCTTCGATATAAGCAAATGTAAAGACGTACACAGCGCAAAAAACGATTAGCAGGATTGCGATGTTGATCAGGATCACTTTCCAATAGGAGCGATGCAAGCCTGACATCGGAACCTGTTCAAATTTTGGCAATTGTGTGGTATCGATGGTGTCATTAGTAAAATTCTCCATAGGCAACTTTTTGAACCCAGCAAGGTGGCAAGCCACTAAGATAACATTTTATTTGAATTGGCAATGCTATTTTATGGAAGCCATTTATTCTTGCCGAAATCGGGTTTCCGCTTTTCTAGAAACGCATTCCTGCCCTCTTTGGCCTCATCGGTCATATAAGCCAAACGCGTGGCTTCGCCGGCAAATACCTGTTGACCAACCATGCCGTCATCGGTTAGATTCATTGCAAATTTGAGCATTTTAATTGACGTTGGTGATTTTTGCAGAATCTCCTGCGCCCACTGATAAGCCGTGTCTTCGAGTTGGTCGTGTGGAATCACGGCATTGACCATCCCCATATCCATGGCATCCTGAGCCGAATAATTCCGGCCTAAAAAGAAAATTTCGCGTGCTTTTTTCTGCCCCACCATTTTGGCAAGATACGCCGAACCATAACCGCCGTCAAAACTGGTCACGTCGGCATCAGTTTGTTTAAAGATCGCATGCTCCTTACTAGCCAAAGTCAAATCGCAAACCACATGAAGGCTGTGTCCGCCACCCACGGCCCATCCCGGAACTACGGCAATCACTACTTTCGGCATAAAACGAATGAGTCGCTGCACTTCGAGAATATTGAGCCGGTGCTGTCCGTCGTCGCCAACATAACCCTGATGGCCTCGCGCATTCTGGTCGCCGCCGCTGCAAAACGAGTACACACCGTCTTTCGACGAAGGCCCTTCGGCAGAAAGCAGCACCACGCCAATAGCAGTATCCTCCTGCGCATTGTAAAACGCCTGGTAAAGTTCTGACGTCGTTTTCGGCCTGAAAGCATTGCGCACATCGGGGCGGTTAAACGCGATTCGCGCTACACCATTACATTTTTTATAGGTGATATCTTCAAAATCTTTTGCGGTTTTCCAGTCAATCATAATGGGTTTTGTATTAATTTAGCCGTAAAAATAATTCAATTTTTACATTTCTCTTAAAAATCAGAAATTAAAATGAAGCGTTACCTTTCTTCAAAAAATACGTTTACGATAGCCGTTTTGTGGACGATGGTGCTATTGATGCTTATCCTTTTGTACATCGGATTGCGACAAGAACATTTGACTATTTTACCCGTTGGAATGCTTTCAGTTGTAATCGCATTAATAGTGTGGGTGTTGCTTGATACGCGGTATGTCATCAAACAACATTTTCTATTGTATCGCTCGGGACCTTTCCGTGGCCGCATCGATATCGAAAAAATCAAGAAAATAAAATATTTTTCAGGCCTGAGTGTTCCCGTTACAATGAAACCCGCGCTCGACACCAAAGGCTACATCATCACCTACAACAATTACGACGATGTGTACGTGTCGCCAGAAAGTGCCGATGTATTTATTGCGGAACTGCTTAAAATCAACCCCAAAATTGAAGTGCTGAATTAGCCGAATTTTACTGAAGTCATATTGAGCGACCCCCCGACAAGCTTATCATTGAAGAAATTAATGGACTCACCGTTGTCGTGCAATGCAATGCTGTAAATCAGCGGATAATAATGATCGGGCGTCGGGATTGCCAATTTTGCCGCAGTGCCTAGCTTTTCATAATCAATCAATGCCCCGAAATCACGATCGCTTATTTTCTGCTTAAAAACGGTATTCATTTCAATAGCCCAATCATAGCCATAGCCACTTTCAGCGAGTTTGTCCCATGCTACCATCCGCAGGTTGTGCACCATATTGCCGCTACCGATAATAAGGACTCCTTTTTTGCGTAATGATTTTAATTGTTTGGCCAGATCGAAATGATACTGTGCTGGCTTGCTGTAATCGATACTCAGTTGCAGCACCGGAATTTCTGCTTCGGGATACATGTGCCGAACAACCGTCCATGTGCCGTGGTCGAGTCCCCAATCGTGATCGAGTCCGACATTCGTCGTCGTTATCAATCTTGCCGTTTCATTTGCAAGGGCCGGACTTCCCATTGCTGGATATTCCACGTCAAACAAAGCCTGCGGAAAACCCCCGAAATCGTGAATCGTTTTGGGTTTTTCCATTGCCGTGACGTGAGTTCCTTTTGTAAGCCAATGTGCCGAAATCACGAGTACGGCTTTTGGTTTTTGAATTTCCTTTCCGAATTTCGCCCAGGTCCTTGAAAATTCATTGTCCTCAATACCATTCATTGGCGAGCCATGACCGATAAAAAGCGCCGGAAGCAGCAAATGTTCTTCGTTGAGGTTTTGCGTCCAATTGTAAAAAGGTTCGAGTGACGCCATAATTTTTGAATTAGATAATCAGAGCAGGTGAATACCGTCGTCTTTAATGTCAATCAATTGCTGTTTGAACAACGAGCCAATTGCTTTTTTAAACGTTTTCTTGCTCATCTTCAATACCGTTTTGATATCTTCAGGATGACTGTTGTCGTGAAGCCTTAAAAATCCACGGCTTGCTTTGAGTTCGTCGAGGATTTTCTGCGCATTGGGTTCGATATTTTCATAACCTTGAATCTGCAATGAAACGTCAATCTTATGATCGGGACGAATGGTTTTGATGTAACCGCGCAACCTGTCGCCCGTTCGGATTGTATCATCATACACTTCATCTTTATAGATCAATCCTTTGTGCTTTTCATTGATAATGACATTGATACCGATTTCAGTAATGTGCGAAACGATTAAGTCAACCTCCTCGCCTTTTTCAACAGTGAGGGTTTCATTATTGAGAAATTGGTTGGTTTTGCTCGAAGCGACAAGACGATTGGTCTTTTCGTCCATGTATAAATAAACGAGGTACCGTTTTCCTTTTTCCATCGGGCGTGCCTGTTCTTTAAACGGAACGAGAATGTCTTTTTCCATACCCCAATCCATAAAAGCGCCAATCTGGTTTACATAATTTACACGCAGCAGGGCAAATTCGTTGCGCAAAATATAAGGTTCCAATGTCGTGGCAACGGGACGTTGCTCATGGTCGAGGTAAACGAAAACTGTCAGCTCGTCTCCTATTTCGAAGTTTTCGGGAACGTATTTATTGGGAAGCAAAATGTCTTCGGCTTCGTTGCCATTACCCAAAAACAATCCTACTTTGGTATCGCGTAAGATTTGTAAAGTATTGTATTTTCCTATTTCGATCATGATAAACTGTAAATCTGACTGCAAAGGTACGAACTGAAACCGGATATTGGAACCCAAATGCGATTTGGCATACACCGCCATCAGGCAATTTTGGATTTCCCGTGATGTTGTAAATTACCGCGCGAATTACAAAAGGTGCTTTCAAAACTGATTCGGAACTTTGTAAATAAAAAAATATATCATGGCCCCAAAAAGAAAAACACCGAAAAAAGATCCCTGCTGGGAAGGCTACGAACAAATCGGATTCAAGGAAAAAAACGGAAAGCGTGTCCCTAACTGCGTTTCAAAAAAGAAAAAATAATTATCCGATTTGCTTAAAGTAGTCGTTCAATATTTTATCATTCTGCAAGGTTGGCGTAAAAATTTCGAGGATTGCCGGTTTGTCATCATTTGAAAACAATGAGGATAGCTCCAGATTTAAAGTAGATTCAGAGCTCGCTGTATAATATTCAAATCCATACATTTTCGCCAGATGCTCCGCCGTCAGGCAGTGTGAAGTTTCAAAAAAAGTATTGAAAATTTTGTTTTCCTCGTGGCCGGGCAAAATCCGGAAGATTCCCCCACCGCCATTATTGATCAGGATAATTTTGAAATTCTTCGGAATGTATTGATTCCACAACGCATTGCTGTCATATAAAAACCCGATGTCGCCCGTAATAAGCACGGTATCTTTTTCACTTCCGACGGCCGCGCCAATTGCCGTTGATGTGCTGCCATCGATGCCGCTTGTACCGCGGTTGCAAAAAACAGTAATGCCGGGGTCGATTTCAAATAATTGCGCATAACGGATCGCCGAACTGTTGCTGATCTGCAACATAATATCCTTTGGCAGCGCAGGCAAAATCATTTCGAAAGCTTTAAAATCGCAGAACGGAATCTTCGAAAGGTATTGCTTGTGCTTTTGTGCGCGTATTTTTTTGATGGCCTGACCTTTCTCAAAATAATCACTTTTTACGGTTTTGGTAAAGGGCATGATTTGCTGGAAAAAGTCATTCGGATTCGCCTCAAAATGATGTGCTAAGTAACCAAAGGTATTGTACGCGCGCAACGGGTCGATGTGCCAATGGTGCTCTGCACGATAGGTCCGCAAAAATGCTTTGACGCGTTTGGATACAATCATGCCTCCGAAAGTAATCAGGATTTCCGGACGGAATGCCATAAAATCTTTTTCTTTAAAAGGTGTAATGATTGTGTCTATCGAATTTAAAAAGGTGGGATGGTGCACATTCGACGTTTTTTCGGTCATCACCATGATCGACGGATCGTTTGCCAACGCTTCGATAATATCGTCATCGATTTCGTTTGGCGCATTGGAGCCGATCAAAACGAGTTTCTTCTTGGCCGAATTCCAAATGTTCGTCGAGGCAATAATGTCCTCGATGGAAATATTCTTGTACACTTTGGCAAAAGCCGAAATCGTCGGGTCAACTGTCATCGTGCGAAGCGTTTGATAAAGCGGCTCCTCAAATGGTGCGTTGATGTGTGTTGGCCCTTTTTTAGTAAAAGCCTTATTGATCGCTTCGTTGATCATGAAATCATTTTCTTCCGATTCGCCTTCGGAAAGATTGGCATTGTAAAGCGAATGGTTATTAAAAACATTCATTTGCCGGATGGTTTGCCCGTCGCCGATGTCTATTTTATTGAGCGGACGATCGGCAGAAATCACAACGAGCGGAATCTGGCTGTAGAATGCTTCGGCAAATGCAGGATAATAATTAAGCAACGCCGAACCTGAAGTACAAACCAATGCTACCGGTTTGTTGCGCTGCTGTGCGATTCCCAACGCAAAGAAACCCGCACACCTTTCATCGGCGATACTGTAGCATGTGAATTTTGAATTGCTCGCGAAACCAATTGTCAGCGGCGCATTTCTTGAACCCGGGGAAATTACGATCTGTGTGATGCCTTTGGCCAGACAAATCTGGATGATGCTCTGCGCTAACGGGATTTTCGGGTAAACCATTCTTTAAACTTAAGTGCTCAAAGTTACAAATTCCAATGCGATTTTTAACGAATTATAAAGGCCTTAATTGGAAAAACAAAATATATTTGTAACGCTTCAATTTGATTTGATATGAAACTTCGGCAAAAATTTTCGGTTTTGGTTTTCATTCTTACTTATGGCGCTTTACTACAGGCCCAAAATGAAACCCATTTTGACCAAAGCGGCTACCAATCGATATTGCAACGCTCGAAAAAAGAACACAAGCCTGTTTTTTACCTGATTTACGCCGACTGGTGTCCGCATTGCACAAAAATGAAAGCCGAGGTTTTTAAAGATTCGACGGTCGCCAGTTTCATGAACAAAAATTTTGTCTGCGGCTCGCAGGATCTTGAGAAAGGCGAAGGCGAATTCTTCAAAAATAAATATGGCATCCGGGCTTTTCCGACCTTTCTGTTTTTTGATGAAAGCGGCGCTTTGCTTTACAATTTTAACGGCGAATACCAATCGGCGGCTTTTTTAAACGAAGTCAAAAATGTTTTGGATCCCGAGAAGCAGCTTCCGTATGTTGAAAAGCAATTTTATGCCGACCCTTCCAATGGCAACAAATGCCTCGCGTTTTTGACGACGCTTAAAAAAGGAGCCGAACGCACGATGCTGAATCCGCATGCACAAAAATATTTTGCGACACAATCGGATGCGCAAATGGTCAGTGAAATCAATTGGAGAATTATTGCCAATGGCGTTTCCGATATCGAATCGCGCCCATTTCAGTATGTTTTGCAGCACCAGAAAGAATTTGCGGCCGTTTCTTCTCCAAAAAGAGTACAGAAAAAGATGGTCAATATTGTATCGGAACTGCTTGAACCATACACGATCGCTCCCGATACAATCAACTATTTCAAAAAGCGTCCCGTTGCGCAGGCGATACATTTACAGAAAACAGATTCGATAATATTTCGGTATGACCTGCTTGTTGCGCTTCGATCTGATAATTGGAAATCATACAAGAAAATCGCAAACGAATCGGCCGATAAATTCATTTTGGGCGACGCAAAAGCGCTCCAGGAAATCGGCCAGAATTACTGGGTGTATGTTAATGAGCCGCAAAGTCTCAAAAATGCAATTCGATGGGTAACCCACGCACAGGAACTCAATGAAACGTATGAAGGTGAATTGCTGCTTTCCAAATTGTACAAAAAAACAAACGACCTGAAGTCGGCGCTTGCTTTCGCGCAAAAAGCCAAAGACCGCAACGGCAGCCTCGGGTTTAATACCAAAGAAGCCGAAGAACTTTTGCTGCAACTCGGTGCCAAATAGTTATGGAAATTAAAATACGCACCGCAACCATCGATGATATCCCCGCTATTCTTGAAATCGTCAATTATTCGATTTTGCATACGACGGCGAATTACAACTATGACATTCAGACGATTGAAAACCAGACCAAATGGTATGAGGAAAAGCTCGTGAAAAATTTTCCCGTAATTGTTGCCGATCTTGACGGACGCGCGATTGGTTTTGGCACTTATGGAACTTTCCGCGAAAAGATTGGCTATCAGTTTACTGTCGAACATTCTGTGTATGTCGAGGATCAATACACGGGAAAAGGCATCGGCAAACTGCTGTTGAAAGCGCTAATCGAATTAGCAAAAGCACAAGGTTTTCATGCGATGATTGGTGGTATCGACGCTGATAATACTGGAAGTATTGCGTTCCATAAAAAATTCGGTTTCGTCGAAAAAGGCATTTTGAACGAAGTCGGATTTAAGTTCGGGAAATGGCTCGATTTGTTATTTATGGAACTGATTCTAAAATAAAAAAGAAGCCGTTAAGCTTCTTTTTATTGTTTCGTTTATTTTTATTTTACAAAATTGAGTACGGCATCATCTGTCGGCAATACTTTAGGAGCAAGCACTTTCACAAGGCGTCCGTCTTCATTGATTAAATACTTTTGGAAATTCCACTCCACTTCAGAATCCGCGTATCCATTTTTGGATTTCTGTGTGAGGAATTGGTAAAGCGGATGCATATCGTTACCTTTTACCGATATTTTTGCCATCATCGGAAATGTCACACCGTAATTTTTCTGGCAGAAAGCACCAATTTCTTCGTTGGTTCCCGGCTCCTGGGCTCCGAAATTATTGGCGGGGAATCCTACAATTACAAAATTGTGGTCTTTATAGGTTTCATAGAGTTTTTCAAGATCTTTATACTGCGGCGTCAATCCACATTTGCTTGCCGTATTGACTATTAAAATCCTTTTTCCTTTGAGGGATGCAAAGTCAAATGTCTTTCCGTTGAGATCTTCGACTTTAAATTGGTAGATTGACTGATCCATAATTGTTTGGTTTTTGGTTTTTTTTGCAGCTGAATTGTTTTGCGCCTGAACCGATACGCCTGTAAGCAGCAATGCGATAGCCAACGCTGAAACTGTGTTTTTCATCTTTATTATTTTCTTATAAAATTATTAAAATCTGATATACAGCGCCATATTTTTTATAAAAAGAAAACTCCCCGCGTCCGAAAGAAACCAGAGAGTTTTCACCTAACAAAAAATAATTGCCCTTCATTGATCGACGTAATAATCAACAAATGTTTAACCGACGGACCATGTAAAATTACGTTCATAAATATTGTCAGGTAGTTAAGATGTTAAAAAATAACTTTTTTTTAGTATTTGTTTAATTACCTCCGATCAACATATTTAATAAAAAGATAGTTAGATTTGTAAAACTTACGCCAAATTTATGACACAAGAACAATTATTGCCGCTAATTATTGCGAAAGATGAGCGCGCGTTTTCCCATGTTTACGACATGTATTCAAAAAGCCTGTTTGCCGTTATCAATAACCTGGTACGCGATCGAGAAGAAGCTGAGGACGTTCTACAGGAAGTTTTCGTTAAAATCTGGAAAAACATCGATTCATATAATGAAAGTAAAGGAAGGTTTTACACATGGATTCTCAACATCGCCCGGAATGCGTCGATTGATAAGCTGCGGTCTAAGGGATTCAACAACAAACAGAAAAACCTCTCGTCCGACAATTTCGTACATTTACTCGACGACAGCAATAAACTGATCCACATGATTGACACGATTGGAATTCGTGATTTCGTAAAAAAACTCAAGCCCAAGTGTATTCAGATTATCGAGTTGTTGTTTTTCAAAGGATACACACAGCAGGAAGCTTCCGAAGAACTCGCCATTCCGCTTGGAACTGTCAAAACCCAAAACCGCAATTGCATTAACGACCTACGAAATTTTTTACAGCTATAATGGACAATCACGAGTATATCGAATCGGGAATTTTGGAACTTTACGTTTACGGACTTCTATCTGAAGACGAAAATCTCAAAGTTTCCAAAATGGCCAGACAACATAAAGAAATCAACGACGAGATTATCGCAATCGAACGGGCGATTGTCAATCTTTCAACAAGCTTCTCCCCTTTCCTATCGACGGAAAATTTCAGGAAAATAAAAGAAAAGCTCGACCTCAAACATCAAAAGGTGGTTGATCTGAAACCGGCACGAAATCGTTCACAATATATTGGATGGGCGGCTGCAATTCTACTGCTCATCGGAATTGGTTATCAGTTTAACGAACTCAACCAAAGCCGCAGACAGATTGTCACCACCGAAAACGAAAAGTCAAAATTACAGGAAGCACTAGTCAATTCGGAAATCAAAGCCAAACAAACCCAGGATGCGCTTGCCATTGTTCGCGATGTGAAGAATACTGTGGTAAATTTGGGCGGGCAGGCAGCGGCGCCAACTTCGTATGCCAAGGTGTATTATAACAAAGAAACGCAGGTTGTTTATGTTGATGCTGCAGGATTACCAGAACCACCGCAGGGAAAAGTGTACCAGATATGGGCTTTGAAACTGAATCCGCTTACCCCAACAAGCATCGGGCTTCTCGACAATTTCAAATCGGATACCCAGCGGATTTTTGCTGTTGATAAAGCCAATGGCGCAGAAGCGTTCGGAATCACCCTTGAGCCTGCGGGCGGTAGCGCCACGCCAACAATGGAACAATTGTACGCGCTCGGAAAAGTATAAATGGATTTAGAATTATAAAAAAGGGTTCAGCTGTTAACTGAACCCTTTTTTTATTTTCTGATGTGTTTGCGATATCCGAGATACGACAAAATTCCGAGTACAACAACACTCGCTACCGAATAATATACAAACGCGGGCGTGACAACCTTATCGCCGCTTGCATACGAATGCATGCCCGTGGTGAGATAAAAGTTGACTCCAAAATACGTCATCATAATTGAGTAATACGCAAAAACGCTCATCAAATTGAACGCCCATTTTCCGCGAAATCCCGGCACAAAACGGCCATGGATGACAAATGCATACACCATAATGCTGATCAGCGCCCAGGTTTCCTTAGGATCCCAGCTCCAGTAACGGCCCCAGCTTTCGTTAGCCCATTGTCCGCCAAGGAAGTTTCCTATCGTCAGCATGACCAACCCAACAGTGAGCGTCATTTCATTGATGTAAGTGAGCTCCTTGATATTGAGGATCATTTTCTTCTTGTTTTTTTCATTCGTGAAAACCATGAGCAAAAGCGAGACAACGCCTAGCACCATTCCGAGCGTAAACGGCCCATAACTCGCGACGATTACAGCAACATGGATCATAAGCCAATACGAATCCAATACCGGCTTGAGGTTGGCTATCGAAGGATCCATCCAATTCCAATGCGCAATCATAAGGAACATCGATGCAACGAAAGTTCCCGAAGCAACCGTAAGCTTCGATTTTCTGTCGAATATCAACGTAAAGAACATTGTTGCCCAGGCCACATAAATCATACTCTCATACGCATCACTCCACGGTGCATGCCCCGAAATGTAGGCGCGCGCGATCAATCCAACCGTATGCAATACGAACAGAACCGCTATGAGTATGTGGAGCCCATTGATAACATATCGTATCGATTTCTTTTCAAAGAAAATATTGATTATCGCAAAAATCAGCATCAGGACACCGCTGATCATATAGAGATAATACAGTTTTTTGAAAATGTCATATTTGTTGTAAGTGATTTCGGCATTGACTTTATCCTCAGAAGGAAGCACCGCTTTACCAAATTTATGCTGGTAATTCCCAAGGCTTTTGAGGAAGAAATTGGCATTTGTATAATCACCTTTGATTTTCGTACTGTCAAGCGCATTCATATACAACGGTAAAATATTCCTGACGAATGTCGAATCGATGCCATGAATGTTTGAATGGTCGAGTTCCAAGTACGAAATCCATTTGTTGTTTTCGTCGTTCGGAATGGGAAAAATCCGCAGAATGCTTCCGCTTAACGCCGAATTCAACAAGTTTACTTTCCTGTCTGTTTCGATAATATCTTTGCTGAATTGATCCGGATTCGAAGTCTTAAATGCTTCTTCGAGGAAAGGCGTGAGTTTGTAATTGCCTTTATTGTCAAAAAACTTGATAAATGGCGCATATTTGGCCTTTGCATCGATCCCGATAACTTCGCGTAACCGTTCATTTCCGCTTTTGATGTAAATCAGCGGCACTTCAAACCAAACCCGTGGAAACTGTGTCATCGAGAGAAACACCTGATCTGAATTCATGTCGCGGTACGTGTCGCTCTTGCTGACCTTACGAAGCAATTCCGACGAAAAAGTATTGACAGGCTTCATTCTTCCGCCTTCATCCTGAATGATCAGCCTTCCGAATTGTGCCGCGTGTTCTTCGGTGATTTTGTTCTTATCGAGCAGCGAGTCGATTTGTTGTGCGATCGATTTGTTTGCCGGATGCTGTTGTGAAAATCCGCCAAAACTCAGCAACAATGCAATTGCAGTCATCAATTTTGCTTTCTTCTTTTTTACCGCTTCTAGCTTGCGTTTGATTTCTGCAAAGCGCGAATGTTTCGTAAACAAAATGGCTAGAAGCGAAAAGAACAGCGTGAAATAACCAATGTAGGTGATTGTCGTTCCCCAGTAATCGTGGTTTACCGAAAGTACGGTTCCTTTTTCATCGGCATCAAATGAAGACTGGAAAAAACGATAGCCTTTATAATCCAAAACATGGTTCATGTAAATCCGCGCGTCCTCTTTTTTAGTACCATCGATAACGGTAACCTTGCTTTCAAAAGCGGCATAACTTTTCTCTGTTCCCGGATATTTGGTCGCAATAAAATCATTGAGTTGCACCTGGAAAGGCAATTCATAAGCTTTGCTTCCGTAGGCGAGTGTGAAATCTAGTTTGCCGATCTTCACGGTTTTTGTTTCGCCTTCCTTCCCTTTCGAACCAACGAGTACAAGCTCTTTTTGCTGTCCCTGGGATTTCACCGTAACAATTACAACGTCGTCACGGTTTTTCGCCTTGAAATCAGTTCCTGCTTTATAAATTTTTCTCCCTTTTTTGGCAGGTTCTGGAAATACAAATTGTGATCCGCCAACGTTATACAGCGAACGCATCATAAGCGGCTGCATCGAATCTTTGACCACACGCCCTTGCATTTTGTCGGCCATGCGCATAAACTGGCCTTCAAACGGTGTTTCAATCGTATATGTTTCTCCTGTCGTATTGATATTTACAGCGCCTTTGACATTTTTGTTAAGCGTGAAAAGCGTATTGTGTATGTTCGCGATCTGGCCTTCCTGAAGGTAATGTTCGTGTCTCTCACCACCACCAGATTCGACGAGTTTGAGATAAACTTTACCGCTGGCGTCTTCTTTGATATCTTCGGTAGCACCCATGATAAAACCTTTGTATTTAATTTCAAATGGCGTATCGGCAAATGCTTCGGAAATCGAAAAATCGTTATTGATCATCGGCGAAAACAGCAGCGGCTTTTCGAAAATCCGGCGTTTCATCTCACCTTTATAATCCCCATCGACCAAAACACTCAGGAAAGCCTTATCAGAATAAATCTTGTTTTCGGCTGCGCCTTCGCGGATCGGCATCATGCCTTCGTAACTGATATATCTCGTGATTGAAGCGCCGATGATGATTAAAATAAATGATAAATGCAGCATCAGCGTCGCCCATTTCTCTTTGCGCCACAATTGGTAACGCTTGATGTTTCCGAGAAAATTAATCAGAAAAAAAACGTGTATGGCTTCGAACCATGTGGTATTGTAAATTAAGATTCGCGCTGTTTCGGTATTGTAGGCATCTTCGATAAAAGTGCCCGAAGCCATCGCTACCGCGTACGAAACAAACAAAAAAGCCATTAATCTTGTCGAGAATAAAAAGGAAAGGATCTTGTTTTCCATGGGTCGGAATTACATTTTTAAAAAGTCGTACAAAAGTAAGTAAAAATGTATTCGAAGTCGCTTTTACACGGAGATTTAACCCTTTCTATTAACCGAATTTCGATCTGCTTTATTTATTTGGAAAGCAACAGTCAAAATATGTATTTTTATCGCTGATTTAGAACCGTTTAGTATGCACAATATTTCGCTCGACCTGATTCCGATGTTTATTCTTGGCGCTGCGGTGCTTGCATTCATCTATCACGCGGTTTTACTTTTTTACCACCGCGATAAATTCATGATCCACTACTTGATTTATTTGTTTTTCACGGCGATTTTCATGTATTCAAAAACCGGACTTTATGCCGCGGCATACGGACAGGAACACGAGAATCAAATGATGTTTTACCTCAAGGAAGCAATCCAGATCATATACCTGACATCGTATTTTAATTTTATCATCGAGGCAATTGGTCTCGCGAAGCGCAAAAACCTCTTTCTTTTCCGCTATTGGTTCGTTGCGATGGCCATACTTGTTGCGTATGCGTTTTGGAATGCCTGGTCGAAGTACTTTGCGCCGCTTGAAGACTATTCGGTTCCTTTTATTTCGATCCGGATTTTTATTTTCGCAATCACCGGAATAATGCTCTATCAGAGTTTCAGGCTGCGTGAGATCAAATTCCAACTCATCATTTTGTATGGCTGCACGATTTATTTTATTTTGGGAATGATCAGTTTCATCACTAATTTTTACGACGACCGATACAACGAAATGCTGGTGATGCCACTCGAATGGATGATGGTCGGAAGCTTTGTCGATATCATATTTTTTTCATTTGCAATCGGATACAGGAACCGCAAAGAATTTGACAATCTCAACATTACACTGCTCGAGGAAGCAAACAAACACATTGCCTTGCAAAAAGTTTTGATTGAAAAACAGGCGGAACTCGAAAACGAGCGGAAACGGATTGCCGCCGATATGCATGATGATCTGGGCAGCGGACTCACGAAAATTGCTTATCTGAGTCGGACTGCGCTGCAAACGGGCGCTGAAAATAATTTGATTAAAATCAGGAAAACCGCATCGGAACTTGTCGAAAATATGAGCGAACTGATTTGGGTGATGAAGGAAGAAAACAATACACTCGAGGATCTTGCAACATACATAAAATCTTATGCTGTAGAATATCTCGAAAGCAACAACATCGATTTTTATATTGAAATTCCCGAAAACTGCGAACAAATTCCCGTGGATGGAAAAGAACGCCGACATATTTTCCTTTCGGTAAAGGAATGCCTGCACAATATCGTCAAGCATGCACAGGCAAAAAAAGTGTCGATTCAGATTAAAGTCGATGACAAGCTCCGAATCCGCATCCACGATGACGGCGTCGGAATCGATACCAATTTGATTGTTGGCCACATTGGAGGCAATGGCCTCAAAAACATGAAGGCCCGAGTGGAAAGCATGAGTGGTGAATTATCAATCGATGATTCTGATGGAACGGCGATTAATTTTTTGATTCCGATTCGCATTCCGAATTAAAAAAATGAACCTTTTGTACCATTGCGGGATCAAAATAATGCAGGTTTCTTTGCACCGTTGAAAAGCACCAGACCGAAAAAATATTTTTCTGACTGAATCTCAACATATTAACTGTAATTTAATTTGTACGAAAATTAGGGAATGATTACAATCTGCATCATAGAAGACATCATCGACATCCAAAAGGGATTGCAGGAAATCATCGAAAGCGATGAGCGTTTCAACCTGTTGCGATGTTTTGACAATGCCGAAGATGCGATTCACGAACTTCCACAAATACAGCCCGACGTTGTTCTGACCGATATCAACCTGCCAGGCAAAACAGGAATCGATTGCGTGCAGGAAATCAAAAGTATTTTACCCGACTTACAATTCATCATGTTCACCATTTATGAGGACAACGACCAGGTTTTTGAAGCGCTCAAAGCCGGAGCAAGTGGTTACATCCTCAAAAATACAGCTCCCGAAAAAATCATCGAATCACTAATCGAACTCCATGAAGGTGGCAGCCCCATGTCGCCGAAAATTGCGCGTAAGGTCCTGAGTACTTTCAATGCGCCAATGGCCGAAAACCCTGTAGAGGAACTGCTTTCCAAGCGTGAGCAGGAAGTACTTGAATTGCTAAGCAAGGGATTCCTCTACAAAGAAATCGCAGATAAGCTTAACATTTCGATCAGCACGGTCAAGCGGCACCTGAACAGCATTTACACCAAACTTCAGGTACAGAATAAAGTCGAAGCCGTCAACAAACTCTACTGCAGAGACTAAACTTTCAGATTATTAACTCCCCAAATCACATCCACAATTATGTAAACATTTAAAATCAATCATTAATTAAATCAACAATCATGAACAAATTGACTTCAACGCTGGCCCTAATCACGCTGGCAAAATTCTCAGCCTTCGCGCAGCCGGTAGCAACATCTTTGGATGTACCAAACAACAATTTTACGGCTGAATTCTATTTTGCCCCCGCGACAAATTTTTCACCCGGGAGTGCGGGCGCTGACCAAACCTGGGATTTTTCCGCATTAAATTTAACTCTTGCCGGTACTGACACCGCTGTTCCGGCAGCTTCGACGCCTTTTGCAGCGACATTTCCAACAGCAAACTGGTGTTATAAATTTACAGGGTTCGGGCAGGATCGATATTACTATCACCTCGTTACGCCTAGCAAATTTGAAATCCTTTCACTCGCCTATACCGGAACATCGGGAGACAATTATACGCCGGACCCACGGACGTATGCCGTATTTCCATATACATTTAATACCGTTTACAACGATACTTATAAATCAGTAAATGATGCAGTCGCGACATCGGTAACGGTGACTTATGATGCCTATGGCACGTTGATTATGCCTTTCGGAACATACCCAAATGTGATTCGCCAAAAAGTTGTCAAAAATGGCCAGACTGACTACAATTGGTTTAATGCGTCGCCATTTTACCCAATCTTTCAAACCGTATTAGACCAGAACAGCCTTGGCATTGTAAAAAACACAACGGTTCTCGGTGTAAGCCAAAACACAGCGAATGGTTTCTTTACCGCATGCCCAAATCCGACTACAGGAAAGTTAACGATCAATTCGTCACAAAATCGCATTAATTTACTGAAAGTCAGTATATTTGATATTTCTGCCAGGCAAATTTTGACCACCGAAAACATAAATATTGGGATCAATCCGATTGAATTCGATCTTAGCAATCAGAAAGCCGGTGTGTATATTCTGAAGATTATAGCCGCCGACGGTAGCAGCTTCATCGAAAGAATCGTCAAAAAATGAGATTTCAAAAAAGTTTGAATACCATATAACTTCACTAAAATAAAAAACATGCAAGACAAATCAATTTCAAAATCAGCAGTAATGATGCTGGTAATCGTAATCACGGCCGTCTTTGGCTATGAGATATTCCTTCGCAACAAAGGAGCTGAAATATCGTATGACGATGGCCCCGAATTGTGGTCAGATAAAAGAGCGATGGTTTATGAGCCATCCGACAAACAAGTGGTTTTTATTGGTTCATCGCGTATCAAATACGACCTTGATATCCCGACATGGGAAGCGCAAACCCAACTCAAAGCGATTCAGCTTGCGATGGTAGGCAGTACACCGCGTCCCGCCCTGGACGATCTTGCAAATGATGCTGATTTCAAAGGTAAACTTATCGTAGATGTCACCGAGCCGTTGTTTTTCCTGGATCTTCCGCCGTATCACGAGCGTCCCGATAAAGCCATCAAATATTTTCACGACCGCACGCCGGCGCAACGCGTGAGCTTTGAGCTCAATCACGGACTCGAATCGCAATTTGTTTTCCTCAACAAAGAATGTTTTTCGATGAATGCACAGCTCGATGCGATTGCGCCGCCCAACCGACCCGGAATATTTGTAATGCCGCAATTTCCGTTGGGTTTTGAATGCACACAATTTGACAGACAAAATTATATGACCGATAGTTTTGCCAAAGATCCGGCACGTGTTGGCGCTGTCCAGCAAATTTGGGGAATGCTTTTGAAAGGGCCAATGCCTCCACCGATGAACGACAAGCAAATTAATGACGTAATGCTGGCAATCAAATCTTCCACTGATAAAATCAAAGCGCGTGGCGGGCAGGTATTATTTGTGCGAACCCCCTCAAGCGGACCATTCAGAAAAGGTGAAAAAATGGGATTCCCAAGAGAAAAGTACTGGAACAAATTGCTTGCAGTGACGGGCTGCGACGGAATTCATTTTGAAGATTATCCTGAAACCGCTCATTTCATTTGCCCTGAATTCTCACACCTGAGCCACGGTGACGCAAAATTGTACACCGAAAGGTTCATCAAAATCCTTTCAACGCACAGAAACTGGGAAGTAGCGCGAGCAAAACAATTACTAACTAAACTTTAATCATCATGGTTTTCAATTCCTATACTTTTATCGCCTTTTTCGCCATTATGCTGTTTGTGTATAATCTTCCGATTTCATGGAAAGCGAAAAAAATAAGCCTCCTTATCGGAAGTTACCTGTTTTACGCGGCATGGAATCCGCCATTTATATTGCTGTTGTGGCTTTCGACCGTTGTAGATTTCTTTGTCGGACGCGCACTGTTCACACAGGAAAATCCATATAAGAAAAAAATGCTGCTTGTGTTGAGCCTTATCGGAAACCTCGGCATGCTCTGTTTCTTCAAATATGGCACTTTCCTGCTTGAGAATTTCGTCGATCTAGCCAACATGATCGGTTTCGATTACCATCCGGCCAAACCAAGTATCATTTTGCCTGCCGGGATTTCGTTCTACACTTTCACGACGCTTTGTTACACCATAGACATGTATAAAAAGAAAAGCGAACCGGTTAAATCACTGCTCGATTTCTCTTTGTTTGTGACATTTTTTCCACACCTTGTCGCCGGGCCCATCGTTCGTCCGCCGCAATTGGTACCACAATTCGAAAAGCCGCGAAACGCAACCAGCAAACAATTGATGGACGGATTGCTGTTGCTGTCACTCGGCTTGTTTATGAAAGTCGTACTTGCCGACGCTTTATTGTCAGCGACCGCCGACGCCGTTTTTAATTCGCCCGTAGCTGTTTCAGCGCTTGACGCATGGACAGGATTATTCGCTTTCTCGGGACAAATTTTCCTTGATTTTGCTGGCTATTCGACTTGTGCGATTGGTGTTGCACTGTGCCTCGGATTTGTATTGCCGCAGAATTTCAACTATCCGTATGCCGCAATCGGTTTTTCAGATTTCTGGAGAAGATGGCACATTACGCTTTCGGCATGGTTGCGCGATTATCTATATATTCCGTTGGGCGGTAACCGAAAAGGGAAATTCCGTATGTATATGGCTTTGATGCTTACGATGCTTTTGGGCGGATTGTGGCATGGCGCGAACTGGACATTCGTTGCTTGGGGGGGATTGCACGGGTTGTACCTTTGGGCAGAGAAATTTGTAAAAGACCGCCGCGCCTCGAAATCGGAAATACAAAAAGAACAAAACAGGCAATGGCTCGGGTTCCTGTATGCTTTTGGAACGTTCATGCTTGTCAATATTACGTGGGTATTTTTCAGATCGGAATCTTTCGGAAAGGCGTGGCAGATCTTGAACTCGATGTTCGGAATGGCGCCAGACGGCAAATTCCTGCTCACGACGATGGCGATTATAAAGGTCGCGATCGTGATTCCGGGAATATTGATTTTCCACTGGTTTTTGCGCAACCGCAAAGTCATCGAAGTAGCTTATAAAATGAAATGGTGGTCGCTTGGCCTTGTGTGGTCAATGTTGATCCTGATGCTGATATGGGCACAGGAAAGCGGCAGTGCCTTCATCTATTTCCAGTTTTAAATATTTCAGTTTGAATCACTTTGGGCGCGGTTATGCAAATGGCCGCGCCCAATTGTTTTGTGATACTTTCGAGTCTGATTAATTACCCGAATTTTACTATTTTAGCCGAATGATTAAAGTGTGTATTATCGGCTCGGGAAATGTCGCACAGCACCTGATTTCGGCGTTTGCTTCAACCGCTGAAATCAAAATCGTTCAGGTGTTTGCCCGCAATCGCGAAAGCCTTTCGCATTTGATCGATTCCAATAAGGTAACTTCCGATTTGAATGCGTTGGAAGCAGCGGATATCTATTTTATCGCGGTATCGGACGATGCGATCGCTTCGGTTTCACAGCAACTTCCATTTAAAGATAAACTTGTGGTTCATACTTCGGGAAGTGTTCCAATGTTATCGCTTGATGATAAAAATAGCAAAGGCGTCTTCTATCCGTTGCAGACTTTTTCAAAAAACAAAGCAGTGGATTTCAGCGAGATTCCGATTTGCATCGAAAGTGAAAATCCCGCAGACTTTAAAACCCTTGAGAAAGCCGCCCGTTCCATTTCGCAAAAAACATTTTCTATTGATTCGCAGCAACGCAAAGCGCTGCATGTTTCGGCCGTATTTGTCAACAACTTTGTCAATCATTTGTATCAGATCGGAAACGACATTTGCAACGAAAATGGAATTTCATTCGAAATCCTAAAACCTTTAATCCGGGAAACGGCCGAGAAGATTATGACATTATCACCTGCCGAAGCACAAACGGGTCCCGCAAAACGCCATGATGAACGTACCATTGCGGCGCATCTGCAATATCTTACGAATGAAAACCAGCATCATCTATATCAACTACTGACACAATCCATCCAAACCCATGAGTAAAGGCTACAAAGAAATCATGAACAACATCACGACATTTATATTTGATGTCGACGGCGTTCTGACCGATAGTTCGGTTCACATCACACCAACAGGGGAAATGCTAAGGATCATGAACATCCGAGACGGATTTGCGATGAAGGCCGCGCTTGAAAGCGGTTACAATGTCTGCATTATTTCAGGTGGCAATAATGAAGGTGTCAGGATCAGGCTGCGAAACCTTGGTATCACCGATATTCATCTCGCCGCTCCCGATAAAGTCGAAACCTTTAAAGAATATACTGAACTTTATACTATAAAACCTGAAAACGTCTTATACATGGGTGATGATATTCCGGATTATCACGTGATGCAACTTGTAGGATTGCCAACTTGTCCGCAAGATGCGAGCCCGGAAATCAAAGCGATTTCAACCTACATTTCACATAGAAATGGCGGACGCGGTGCGGTTCGTGACGTGATCGAGCAGGTGATGAAAGTACAGGGAAAATGGCACTTATACTATAACGGCAAACACGATTAACTTTACTCATTTCTTTATTTCATGCGCGACTTTCTAAAACTCATCCGTTACCAAAACCTCCTGATGCTTGCTTTTATGCAGCTGTTGTTCCGATATGGATTCCTGGAATTGCAGAACGCTCCTTTGTCGCTAGCCGATTGGCAATACGTTTTGCTCGTGTTATCAACGGTGCTGATTGCTGCTGCAGGATATGTCATCAATAATATATTTGACCAGCGCACCGACCAGGAGAACAAACCGCATGATGTGATCGTGGGAAAGAAAATTTCTGAAAATGCGGCTTATAACATTTACGCAGCATTGAATATTTCGGGTGTGGCGATTGGTTTTTATCTTTCAAATGTGATACAAAAGCCCGGATTTGCTACCGTTTTCATTTTGATCGCTGCGACACTTTACCTGTATGCCACAACTTTTAAACAAATGTTGATCGTGGGGAATATTATTATTGCGCTGTTGCTTTCGTTTAGTGTAATTATTATTGGGGTATTCGATTTATTTCCGGCGACTTATGAAGGCAACCAGCGCGAAATGGCGACGCTATTTTCGATTATGACTGATTATGCAATCTTTGCTTTTATGATTAATTTCATTCGTGAGATTGTAAAAGACCTGGAAGATGTGAATGGTGATTACAACAGCGGCATGAGTACGCTTCCGATAATTTTGGGTGTGGGCAGGGTGTCTAAACTTCTAGTCGGACTGAGTATTATACCGATTGGAATCCTTCTATTTTACATCAACCAGTATTTTATCGCCGGTAATTTACTGATTCTTACGGGCTACTCCCTTTTGTTTGTGGTGGGTCCGTTAATTTATTTTGCAATTAAAATGGCTTCGGCGAAAAAGCAAAACGAATTCCGCCATTTAAGCACTGTATTGAAGTTTGTCATTCTTTTCGGAATTATATCAATAGCCGTTTTGTCGTATAACCTCAAGTATAATGCGCATGCTTAGGGAAAAACTTAAAAATTACAAAATCATATTGGCTTCGGGTTCACCAAGGAGGCAGCAGTTTTTTAAGGATTTGGACATTGATTTTGAGATCCGTCTGAAAGATGTCGAAGAAATTTACCCGCCAAACCTTACAGAAGAAGACATTACAGATTATCTCGCCGTATTGAAAAGCGACGCGTTCGATGGAGAACTTGCCGCCAATGAAATTCTTGTGACAAGCGATACCATCGTATGGCACGAAGGGAAAGCGCTCGGAAAACCGAAAGATTACGACGATGCTGTGGGAATGCTCAAATCGATGTCGGGAAAAACGCATAAGGTCATTACTTCGGTGTGCTTTAAGACGATAACTAAGACTGAACTGATTTCGGATATGACCATGGTGACCTTCCACCCGCTTTCGGATGCAGAAATTAAGTATTACCTTGACAACTACAAGCCCTTCGACAAGGCGGGAAGTTACGGCATCCAGGAATGGATTGGTTACATTGGCGTGTCACGCATAGAAGGCTCCTACCCCAATGTTATGGGGCTTCCCATCGACAAGGTATATCAATATTTAAACAAATTATAGCAACGATGGCGCTTATAAATGAATTCACAAAAGAAGTAATCGCAACCGGAATTTTGGTATTGGTGGTATTCACATTGCGAATATTGTCATCAAAAGCCGTCCGTAGCTACGCCAAATCGAGTGAAATTCTTGAGCACCGGCTAAATCTGGTCATCAAATACAACCGTATATTTTTCACGACGCTTTTCATCGTCGGGCTGTTCATCATCTGGGGCGTACAAACAAAAGACCTGTTTCTCACAGTTTCTTCTGTGCTGACTGTTATTGGCGCCGCTTTGTTTGCGCAATGGTCGATCTTGAGCAATATCACTTCGGGAATAATCCTTTTGTTTTCGTTCCCATTTAAAATTGGCGATGTGATCCGGATTCATGATAAAGATTTTCCGATCGAAGCAGAAATTGAAGACATCCGTGCTTTTCACACTTTGCTAAAAACGTCTGCCGGCGAATTGATCACTTACCCCAACAACCTCTTATTGCAGAAGGGAATTTCAATAGTAACCGACCATAAATTTATTGAAAGAGAATTTACGGATTGACAAACGGAATGTTATAACTTAAAGACAGAATCGTGTAAGTATTTTACGCGTTAAATTTCCATATTTGTCCTTTCACTTTGGTCAATATGGAAGAAACCATTAAATTTCCCTTTTACGCGCGGTTCGCTTTTCTTTTATTGTGCATCCTGTGCAGCGGTTATCTTTTTTATATTGGGCAAGGAATCATTATTCCGGTAATGATGTCATTCCTCTATGCGGTGCTGCTGCGACCTGTAGTGCTGTTTTTAAAAGTACGGTTACACTTTCCACATGTACTTGCGGCGATTTCGGCAGTTCTATTTTTTGTACTGATATTCATTGGACTCATTACTTTTATGTCAATCCAAATTAGCGAAATAGTCAACGATTTCAATAAAATTGAACGCAATCTTTCAATTCACCTTGACCACCTGCAACAATATGTCAAAGACCATTTTCATGTAAGCCGATGGGAACAGCAACAATACATCGCAGACGCAACAAGCAATACGCTTAATAAAGGAAAGGAGATGCTCGGAAGTACGCTATTGTCTTTCACCGATACACTTATGGCCATGACGCTGATTCCGATTTATACGTTCTTGATTTTGCTGTATCGGACCCATTTTATGAAGTTCCTCTCGAAACTGTTTAGAAAAGAACACCATGAAAAATTACAGGATATCCTGACACAGGTGAAGGTGGCAGTAAAAAGCTATATCGTCGGACTTATTCTGGAAATGATTGCCGTATCAGTGTTGACTGGCGTGGGATTTATGTTTATTGGCGTCGAATACTCGATTTTACTCGGAATAATTACCGGCATCTTAAATCTTGTTCCATACATCGGAATCTTATTTGCGGGGCTTTTGAGCATCATCGTTTCTTTGACCGGAACGCCTGATCTATCGATCGTTGTCGGTGTGATCGTAGTAAATGTTATAGTACAGCTTATCGATAATAACATCCTTGTCCCGATGATTGTCAATTCAAAAGTTGAAATAAATGCATTCGTTTCCATTATCGGAATTGTGATTGGGGGCGCGCTTGCGGGCATTTCAGGAATGTTTCTAGCCATACCAGTAATAGCTGTATTTAAAGTGATTTTTGACCGAATCGACTTTCTCGAGCCCTGGGGCTATCTTTTGGGGGATGACTTACCAAAAACTTACGTCTGGCGAAAAATCAAACTTCCGCGATATGATTATGAACACCTTACCGATACGATGAGTGTTGATCCGAAAACACCTATTGTGACGATAAGAGAAACACCCAACCCAAAAGACGCCAATTCAAATAATACTTCCGATAAGACTGAGCGCTAAGTGTCGCCCAAAGTTCGCTAAATCAAAACGTTCTAAAAAAATATAATACAAAGACTACATTTTGACAGTAATTACGTAGTTCATCGATATTATTATGCGTTTAAACGTATTTTTCACACACGTTTTTTATCTTTACACATAATTTTTATATGCCGGAGAATGTCTAATCAGGAAAAGTAATTTTCTGCAAAACATGAAACGATGAAAAAATTAAATACGATCATACTGTTTGTTGTATTTGTCGCACAAATCGGTTTTGGACAAAAAGATGCTAAAAGCACGGCGCCACTATTCAATCCCAAAACAAATTGCCTGCTTCGGTATTATTATTACCCGAATCTGGAAGCGTATTTTGATACACAGAAAAGAATCTTTTATTATAAAGAGAATGGTGCATGGCAAACTGCAGAAGAAATTCCAAACGGCTACAGAGGCTATTCTATGTACAACAAATACAGCGTTTACATTTCTGATTATGACGATGACAATATTTGCCAATTTTTAGACATCCATAAGAAAAAATACCCCTATATCACGAACGAAAAATCAAAACAATTAATGTCTCAATCCTCAAATTATGCTACTAATAATACTTTTTAAATTAAGCACCTACACATACAAAAAATATGTTAAAATAGCGGTCGATTAATTTCGTCTTTTTATATAATTACTACATTTGAAGCTATTGCTAATCTCAAGATCCCAATGCAAAAGCTTTACTGTTTTTATGTATTCCTGCTTTTTTCCTTTCAAATCTTATCTGCGCAACAACCGGCAAAACCAAACGCGGTAGAAATCTACAATCAAGTCCGCAAGCTTAATTTTCTGGGCTCGGTATTGTACATCGCTGCGCATCCCGATGACGAAAACACCAGATTGATTTCTTATCTTTCCAATGAAAAAAATGCACGGACAGGCTATCTTTCGCTGACAAGAGGTGATGGTGGACAAAATCTGATCGGCCCCGAATTGCGAGAACTCCTCGGCGTAATCCGTACACAAGAATTAATCGAAGCCCGAAAAATTGACGGCGGGGAGCAATTTTTTTCGCGTGCCAACGATTTCGGCTATTCAAAAAATCCTGATGAAACCCTTGCGATATGGAACAAAGACGAAGTCCTCAGCGATGTCGTTTATATTATTCGTAAATTCCAGCCCGACGTGATCATCAACCGTTTCGATGCGCGATCACCCGGCACCACGCACGGCCACCATACATCTTCGGCAATGTTGAGTCTTGAGGCTTTCGACAAAACCAATGACCCTGCAGTTTATCCCGACCAACTCAAACTTGTAAAACCATGGCAGCCAAAACGCCTGTTCTTCAACACGTCATGGTGGTTTTACGGAAGTAAGGAAAAGTTCGATAAAGCCGATAAATCCAATCTGAGCGACATTAAAACAGGAATTTACTACCAATCACTTGGTAAATCAAATCAGGAAATAGCAGCGCTCAGTCGAAGCCGCCATCAATCGCAAGGTTTCGGAAATACCGGTGTCCGCGGCGAGGATGACGAGTACCTCGAATTTCTCAAAGGTGATGCACCAAAGGATAAAAACAATATTTTTGAGGGGATTGACACTTCATGGAACCGTGTTAACGGCGGTAAGCCCATAGGCGAATTGCTTTCAAAAGTTGAAAAAAACTACGATTTTAAAAACCCGGCTGCGAGTATTCCCGATTTGACAAAAGCCTACGCAATGATCGGGGCACTCGAAGAAAACCATTGGAAACTAATTAAATTAGAAGAAATTCGAAAAACCATTGCCGCTTGCGCCGGACTTTATCTTGAAGCCGTTGCCGATGTTCAGCAAACCACACCTGGAAATTCGGTAAGGGTCAAAACCGAAGCGATCAACCGAAGCAATATTGTAATACAATTGGTGAAAATTCAGACCACTCCCGAAAGTGTCGTGTCATTTCAGCCATCGGAACTCAAAAACAATATCCTGCAGAATAATACGATTGATTTGCCAATCCCGCAGAATGCCGATTATACGCAGCCCTATTGGCTCAAAGAGCCGCAAAGTGTCGGAATGTACCGCGTTGATGACCAAAAAAACATCGGAATTCCAGATGTTATCCGAACTGTAAAAGTCATTTTTACTATCGTCGTCAATGGAATTGAGATTCCATTTGAACGAAACGTGGTTTACAAATACAACGATGAGGTAAAAGGCGAAGTTTACAAACCGTTTGATATCGTCCCTGAAGTTACGACTGCTATAACTGACAAAGTTGCTATTTTCAATTCGGATAGAACAAAGACGGTAGCTGTCGTCGTAAAATCCGGGAAAGACGACATCGAGGGCACTATTGGACTTGATTTGCCTGAAAGCTGGAAAGTCACACCCAAATCCAGTCCGTTTTCGCTCACAAAAAAAGATGAGGAGCAAATCGTTTATTTCAACGTAACGCCGCCAAAAAACGCCGGCGAAGCGGTAGCTAAAAGTGTTGCAATCGTCAATGGCCGTCGTTTTGATCGCGAACAATTCAATATCAACTACGACCACATCGCAAAACAACAAGTACTGAAGCCTGCGGAGGCACGTTTTATCAGGCTCGATATAAAAACCGGAAGCGAAAAAATCGCTTATATCATGGGTGCGGGTGATGAAATTCCAAAAAGCCTTCGCCAGATGAATTACCGAGTTACCATTCTCAAGCCCGAGAATATCTCAACCCAAGCCTTGCAGCCTTACGATGTGGTCATGACGGGAATTCGCGCGTACAATACGGTCCAGTCTTTGGCTTTCAAACAAAATATTCTTTTCGATTTTGTAAAACAAGGCCACACTATGATCGTGCAATACAACACTGCCGACGATTATGTCACGAATGCCATTGCACCTTTTCCTTTGAAGATTTCTCGCGATCGTGTGACAGAGGAAAAAGCTGCCGTAACGTTTCTCGATGCTTCCAACCCCGTATTGAACTATCCCAATAAAATTACATTGAAGGATTTTGAAGGCTGGAAACAAGAACAAGGTTTGTACTATCCAAATGAATGGGACAAAGCCTTCACACCTATTTTGTCTTCTTCCGACAAAGGGGAACCGGCAAAGAAAGGCGCGTTGCTGATTGCAAAATATGGCAAAGGCAGGTACGTTTATACCGGACTTAGCTTTTTCAGGGAATTGCCCGAAGGTGTTCCGGGCGCATATCGTTTAATGGCCAATATCATTTCCTTAAAATAGATCTTATGACCAAAACCGCGTGGAAAAAGAGTTATACCTGGGTGTTGATTGCTAATGTCATTTACATCCTGATCTTTTGTCTAATCATGATAATTTTTTCCTAGATGCAGCAAATTGATTGGATTGTTCTGACTGTAACGCTGCTTTTTATCGTCATTTATGGTGTGTATAAAACCCGTGGCAGTAAAAACGTAGAAGATTATATCCTTGGGAATAACGAAACACCGTGGTATGTTGTTGGCCTTTCGGTCATGGCGACGCAGGCGAGCGCAATTACCTTCCTTTCAACGCCGGGACAGGCTTATCACGATGGAATGGGTTTCGTGCAGTTTTATTTCGGATTGCCGATCGCGATGGTTGTTATCTCATTGACGTTTATTCCGATTTATCACCGACTCAAAGTTTTTACTGCGTATGAATATCTCGAACAGCGTTTTGATTTGAAGACACGCTCGCTTGCAGCCATACTTTTTCTTGTGCAAAGGGGATTGGGAACGGGGCTGACGATTTACGCACCGGCGATTATACTTTCGGCATTGTTGGGTTGGAACCTTACGCTGATGAATATCGTTATCGGCGTTCTGGTCATTATCTACACTTTTGCCGGTGGTACAAAAGCCGTAAACGTTACGCAAAAGCAACAGATGTTTGTAATTATGACGGGAATGTTCATCACTTTTTTCCTCATTCTGCATTTGTTGCCTAACGATATGACATTCAGCAATGCAATGCATATTGCAGGCGCTAACCATAAAATGGATATCGTCGATTTTTCATTTGATCCTGAAACCCGTTATACGTTTTGGAGCGGCATCACGGGCGGATTTTTTCTGGCCCTCTCCTATTTCGGTACCGATCAGTCGCAGGTTGGTCGGTATTTATCAGGGAAATCGATACGCGAAAGCCAAATGGGACTCATCATGAACGGGTTTCTTAAAGTGCCGATGCAATTCTTTATCCTATTGATCGGGGTCATGGTTTTTGTGTTTTTCCAATTCAATCCGGTGCCTTTGAATTTCAACCCAAACAATAAAATCCTTGTCGAACATTCGCCTTATAAGAAAGAATACAACGCGCTTGAACAAAAACTCAGCAAGCTTTCCGAAGATAAAAAAGAAATCAACCTGATCTATATCGATCACCTGAACCAGAACTACGACAATCCAATCTTGCGTAAGGAACTCGTCGCGATCTCGAGTAAAGAAAACGACCTGCGCGATCAGGCACGCGACATTATTTCAAAAGCCGATGACAAATCGGAAACCAACGATAAAGATTATGTTTTCATCCACTTCATCCTCAATTACCTTCCTAAGGGTTTGATTGGATTATTGCTCGCGGTGATTTTGTCGGCTGCGATGTCATCAACCGCTTCCGGTATTAACGCATTGGCTTCGACTACGGCAATCGACATTTATAAGCGCAATGTGAAAGAAGATAAATCCGAAAAATATTATCTCAATGTGACGAAAGTTTTCACGCTAATCTGGGGAATTATTGCCATTCTTTTCGCGTGCGTAGGAACATTGTTTGAAAACCTGATACAGCTTGTAAATATTGTCGGATCTATTTTTTATGGCACCGTGCTCGGGATATTCCTCGTTGGTTTTTACATTAAATTCGTCAAAGCCAAAGCGATTTTCTGGGGCGCAGTGATAAGTCAGCTTGCCATTTTCTATATTTATTACCTCGACATCGTAAGCTTCCTTTGGCTTAATTTCATAGGAGCCATGCTTACGTTGGTGCTGTCGGTATCGTTACAGGCCGTTTTAGGAAATGACGAAAAAATTATGGCATAAAAAATCCCGCTCGAGGGCGGGATTTTAAAATTACTTTAAATTTATTTTTTGCTCCATTCGGCTATACTGTCGTTATTCATTTTGACATAGTCGTTATTTTTTGCGGCCAAAGCACCGGCAAGCGATAGCTTGGCTGTTTCGATAGCACCTTTTTTATCGCCTAATTTTGCCTGGATCAATGATTTCTGGCGGTACATATAAAAAGGTTTCTCCTTGCTTAAATCGAGGGCTTTATTGACATATTCAAACGCTTTGTTCATATCGGCATTCGACTGGTAGAAATACTGCGATGCCGAAAAATAATCTCCAGATGTTGGGCCTCCCAATGCTTTTTCAATACTTGCCATTGCCGCTTTTTGAGTCGCTACTTCAAATTTCAATGAAACGATTGTTTTTTCCCACGAAAATTCAAGGTTTGCAAAATTATTATCGAGATTGTTGATTCCGATTGTAAAGCTTTCAACAGGACGATTGAGCATTTCGGTCCGCGCGCTCGCACGAAGCGCAACTTTTGAATCATTCCACTCTTCAGGCGTGCCCCAATTGTCGGTATCTGAATAGAAAATCACATCCCAATTTTCAGCTTTTGGCATAGTGTACAAGGCATATTTTCCTTTTTTGAGAACCTTTCCATCAATGGTGATGTCTTCGCTAAAAGAAATCGTAGTATTTGCGTTGGCACCGGTTCTCCAAAGTTTTCCAAACGGGACAAGATCACCAAAAATGGTTCTGCCTTTCATGCTCGGACGTGAGTATTCTATCGTAACATCGGTAAGACCAACTGTCTGTTGAACAATTGCCTTCGGGCTTGGTTGTGGCGTTTTTACCTGCGCCTCGATTCCGTATGAAGAGGCCAAAAGTACAAATGCAAGGATAATTTTTTTCATGTGAGTGGATTTTAGTTTGCTCAAATTTACAAAACCAATAATCTGCATTTTGTTAATAATTCCTTAATTCGAATTCTTTTTTGTTTATTAATTTCTATAAAACATTAAACACTTATATATTTGTACAATGAAAATGTATTCAAAAAAAAGCGTCCAGAAATTACCAATCGGTATAGATACTGCGTGGAATTTTCTGTCAGATCCGCGAAACCTTGCCGCCATCACCCCAGATTCGATGCGATTTGAAATTATCTCGGGCGCTGATCGCTCGATTTTCCCGGGACAAATAATCGAATATACGGTGCGGCCTTTGCTTGGAATTAAAATGAAATGGGTAACCGAAATTACACATGTCATCGACAGGCATTATTTTGTTGATGAGCAGCGGTACGGACCTTACGCTTTCTGGCACCACAAGCATTTTCTCAAGGAAATTCCGGACGGCGTCGAGATGGAAGACATCATCCATTATAAAATTCCACTGGGTTTTCTAGGTCAAATATTGGCATCAATGCTTATAAAACCGAAACTCGATGCCATTTTTGAATTCCGGCATCAAAAACTCATTGAACTTTTTGGCGTTTATCAAACTCAATAGCTATGAACGTATTCTGGTTCCGTCGCGATTTAAGGATTGAAGACAACTATGGCTTTTTTGAAGTGTTGCAAAACAGCGATTCCGTCTTGCCGGTTTTTATTTTCGACCCCGCTATTCTTGACGAACTCAATAAAGATGATGCGCGCGTTTCGTTTATAAACGAATTGCTCGCAAACATCCATTCGAAATTGCAGGAAAAAGGAAAATATTTGGCAATCTTTTTTGATAGTCCCGTGACAGTTTTTGAAAAATTAGCATCCGAAAATAAAATTGATACTGTTTACACGAATCACGATTACGAACCTTATGCCCGAAAACGGGACCTCGCGGTTTACCAGGTTTTAAAAAAGTTTGGGATTGAATTCAAAACATGTAAAGATCAGGTCATTTTTGAAAAAGACGAAATTGTAAAAGATGACGGATTACCGTATGCTGTTTTCACGCCGTACGCACGGAAATGGAGAGCGCGATTGAGTCGGTTTACACCAACACATTATCCTTCGGAAAAATTTCTCGATAAAATTGCGGGACATCATTACCCATTCCTTTCGCTTTCTGATATCGGTTTTAAAACGGCTCCTATCCTGGTTCCACCCGCCGATGATTCGATCGAGATGATCAGAAATTACGCGCAAAGCAGAAACTTTCCTGAACTAAAAACGTCGCATTTGGGTCCGCACCTAAGGTTCGGCGCTCTCAGTATCCGCAAAATCGTCTCGCTTGCCATGGAACAGAACAATCAGACCTTTCTCAACGAACTGATCTGGCGTGAGTTTTTTATGCAGATCCTGTGGCACTTTCCAAAGACAATCCGCAAAAGCTTTAAGCCAAAATACGACCATATACAATGGCGCAACAATGAAGCTGAATTTGAAAAATGGTGCGCCGGAAAAACAGGCTATCCTTTCGTTGATGCGGGCATGCGCGAGCTCAATGCAACCGGGTTTATGCACAACCGCGTCAGAATGATCACCGCAAGTTTCCTATGCAAACATTTGCTTATCGACTGGCGCTGGGGAGAAACGTATTTTGCGCAGAAACTCTTAGATTACGAACAGGCTAGCAATGTGGGCAATTGGCAATGGGCTGCGGGAAGCGGTGTGGATGCAGCGCCATATTTCCGGATATTTAATCCTTCGGAACAAACTAAAAAATTTGACAAGGATTTAAATTACATCCGAAAATGGATTCCCGAACTTGACAAGGGCTCTTATCCCGAGCCTATCGTTGACCATAAATTTGCAAGGGAAAGGTGTTTGCAAGTCTATAAAAAAGCACTTAGTTAATTATTTTAAACTATTTATTTTCAAGTAGTTGAGTTCTTCAAAGTGCTGTATAATCATGTCTGCGAGCGACAAATCCTGCAATTTGGAATTGGCGCTGTTGTAAGCAACGCAATAAATTCCGGCCGCTTTGGCCGCTTTGATTCCGTTGGTACTGTCTTCTATAACAATACAATTTTCAACCGGTGTTTGTGCCAATTCAGCCGCTCTGAGGAAAATTGCAGGATGTGGCTTCGATTTTGGGAAGTCCTCGCCAGAAACAATATGCGAGAAATATTTATGGAGATCGAACCGCGCGAAAATTCTATCAATAGTAACATTCGCCGACGACGACGCAAGCACAAGCTGCATTCCGTTGTGGTATAAATCCTGGATCAAATCGAGCACACCGTCGAGCAAATACAAGTCTTCTTTTTTATCAAATGCATCGTTAAAAAGATTGCGTTTGGTTTCAACGAGATTCGAAATTTCGTCAGTCAGGTTGTAAACCAATTTGAGGCGCTCATAAATATTTTTGGTCGAATTACCTGTGAATGTTGCATACATTTCGGGCGAAACGTCGATATTCAAATCTTTAAAATGCTGGTTGTATGCAAAGTGGTGCACGGGTTCGGTATCGACAATCACGCCGTCCATATCGAAAATTACGGTTTGTATCATTTATTCTTTCTCAGATTTTAAGATATGCCGAATCACGGTTTCGGCAGCAAACAATCCGAAAAGCCCCGGCATATAACTGTTCGTGCCGTAAAAAGATTTCTTGAAATTTTTCCCGTCGGTTTTTCGAAGGCTGCTTTCATCCTGGATTTCAGAAGAAAAAACCACTTTGACGCCTTTATCAATTTTTACTTCGCGCAACCGTTTCTTGATGGTTTTGGCAAGGAAACAATTCTCGGTGTTGCGGATATCGCTTACTTTCACTTTGCTCGCTTCCATTTTTCCACCTGCGCCCATGCTGCTAATGATTTTAACGCGCTTGCGTTTTGCAGCAATTATCAAATTGAGTTTTGGCGTGACACTGTCGATGCAATCCATGACATAATCATAGTCTTCGGTGACGATTTCAAATGCGCGTTCGGGTGAAAGGAATTCGCGGATTTTAATAAGCTCCAATTCGGGATTGATATCCGTCAGACGATCGCCAACAACATCAATTTTCGGCAATCCTACAGTAGAATGTAATGCCGGCAACTGTCTGTTGATATTCGTTATATCGACAACATCGCCGTCAACAATCGTTATTTTTCCGATGCCGGCACGCGCTATAAATTCGGCTGCAAATGAGCCGACACCACCAACGCCTACGATCAATATGCTTGCATTTTTCAATTTTTCGAGACCTTCCGCTTTAAATAAAAGTTCCGCTCGCTCTGTCCATTCTGCCATTATAATTCTTTATTTATTCCTGAATACTTTCGTAAAGTTTTCGTCCATTTTTATCTTTAAATCTTCCAATTCGAGTTTGCGGTACTTTGCTGCCAATGCATAGACTTCACGTATTCCTTCATCAATTGTGTCAGTTTCCAAGAAGCATTTTTCAAGAGGCATGTTCGTGAAAACGGTTTCGAGTTCCGGATTTCGCAGCAAGTATTTACCAAACGACATGTAAAAACCGTGATCAATGAGTTGCTGTGCCAGTTCAATACTTTTTGAAAATCCGTGGATGATCATTGGAACTGTAATGTTCATCTGTTGCCTGCGTTCGATGACTTCCTGAAATGCCGCAACGCAATGAATAACAACGGGCTTCCGATACTTTTCCGCGAGTTTCAATTGATTTTCGAAAACAGAAAGCTGCAATTCAAATGGCACTTCAATGCGTTTGTCGAGTCCGCATTCACCAATTGCTAAACAATTTTCAAGTCCAAGCTTGCTCTCGACAATAGTCAATTCTTCGCTGATCGTCGCTTCATTTATTTTCCACGGATGGATGCCAATCGAATAGGTTGGAATTGTCACGTCAAATTCCAAAGGATATTGGTTGACCAATTCAATTATGTCAGACTTTGCGGTGTAATTGTGCGTATGAAGGTTGATGTATTTGATCATTCGTGGAATTTTTTAACGCCTGCTTTAATTTCGACGCCGAGGTCATTTTCGAGCGGAACAATCGGGCACGAATATTTGTGGTTGTACGCACAATACGGATTGTAAGCCGTGTTGAAATCGATTAAAACCGTGTCGTTTTTCGGAAACCGCATATCGATATAACGTCCGCCAATGTAGCTTTCCTTGCCGCATGTCAGGTCGGAAAACGGCAAAAACAAGTAATCTTCAAATCCTTTTTTCTTGCTGAGTTCGATGTTCTGGTAAACATTTAATTTTAAGGCTTTCCCATCAAGCGTAAAATGTAGTTCACCATATTTGATGTATTCGGGAAGTCTTGTTCCCGTGGTTTTCATTTTGAATGACTTTTGGTTTTCGGTGCGGATGAATTTGGCGGTAACCGCATATTTGCTGTCGATCGGATAAAAGTCGAGGGAGTTGAATGTATTGAAATCTTCATCTGTGAGCGGACTCTCCTTTTTGTCGGCATACTCCTTATTGATTTGCTTTTGAAAGGCCTCCGCTGACGCCACGGTCCACTTTTCCTGAGCCGAAACCATCGAAAAACCAAGAATTACAAAAAATAAAAATGCCTTTTTCATCGCGTTTGTTTTGACAAAAATACGGCAAAAGTTGCGTTGTGGCAAAACCCCAAAGGCATAAGTTTTATATCTTTGCGAATCTAAATTTCACATTTCCAATGCTGCTCTCCGCCTTTCAACGCTATATTGACAACTTCAAGGGATTTACAAGGGAGGTGTGGATTCTGGCAATCATCACATTCATCAACCGAGCCGGAACCATGGTGTTGCCTTTTCTTTCTAAATACCTAAAGGAAGATCTGCATTTCACGTATGGCCAAGTCGGCTGGGTAATGGTCTGTTTTGGATTCGGGTCGATGCTTGGCTCATGGCTTGGCGGTAAATTATCCGATAAGATAGGATTTTATAAAATAATGGTTTTCAGTTTGTTTACGAGTGGGCTTTTATTTTTTGTAATTCAATTTATAACCTCATTCGTGGGACTTTGCATGGCAATGTTTTCGATTATGGTCATCGCCGATATGTTCCGCCCCGCGATGTTTGTATCGCTTGGCGCGTATGCCAAACCCGAAAACCGCACGAGGGCTTTGACGCTTGTGCGGCTTGCAGTGAATCTTGGTTTTGCTGCCGGTCCGGCGCTTGGCGGACTCATCATTATGGGAATCGGTTACCAGGGATTGTTTTGGGCTGATGGTTCTTCGTGCATTGTAGCGATTTCGATATTTGCGCTGCTTGTAAAAGAAAAAAAGAAAGTACCCGCGCATCATGAACATACCGATGAAGTTCCGGTTTCGGTATTTAAAGACCGTATATTCTGGATTTTCCTTTTCGTGTGTTTTATCACTTCAATGATCTTTTTCCAGATCTTCACAACGCTGCCCTTGTACCATCATGAACAATATGGCCTGACAGAATTTCAGACCGGATTGCTGATGACGCTCAACGGACTCTTGATTTTCTTCCTCGAAATGCCATTTGTTACCATTATGGAACGGAAGCAAATTCCAAAATTGCACATTATCCTTTGGGGTTCGGTGATGATGGCCATCAGTTTCTTTGTGCTGCTCATCAATATCTGGGCAGGAATTCTCGTTGTGAGCATTATATTCATCACATTTGGCGAGATGTTTATTTTCCCTTTTTCGAATTCGTTTGCGTTGAGCCGCGCGCCGAAAGGTCATGAAGGCCGGTATATGGCGTTCTTTACGATGAGTTTTAGTTTGGCGCATATCGCAAGTTCGAAAACCGGAATGGAAGTGATCAGCCGATTCGGGTACCAAACCAACTGGTTTTTTATGGGAATGCTTGGTATTCTGGCAATCCTTTGCTGCATTTACTTGAAAAAACTGGTCAGGGAAGAACAGCTCAGAAGTTCTTGATTGATCGTTTTATTTCAGATAATGACAAGTTCGTCGTGATCATTTTTTCTATGATTTTCTTACGCAATTCAGCGATATCGCCATCGAGGTACTTTGCCCAACTGTCGGTTCCAAGTAAATTCCGGATCTGCCTTATTGTTTTTGTGGTATCGGAAGCGCTTCTCAGTAACGCTTTACCATTATAATTTCCACTGTCTTTGTGCTCATAGGTTACTTTGCCAGAGCAGAAATCGGCGTTGATGAAATACAGTTTTTCGGCGTCGTTATCCCAATGAAAAGATGTCCATAATGCAAAACCCAATTTAAGTTTGGCATTGGTGGGAACGTAAGATTCGAGCCGCCACTTGCAATGCGCTGCCCTTCCCCAATGGTCTGATAAACGGTAAACACCATCTTCGGTAAAATAGTAAACGCTTCCCGAACGGCTTTTGTAATCGTATTTTTTGTTTTCGATTTCGGTGAAAGGCACTTCACTAAAAACACAAAACGTGTGCTTGTGGAAATTGGTGCGATTGTATTTTTTAATAGCCATTGTAGAATTGCGTCAATGAAATAGGTAACTTTACAGCCTAATCCGCAAATGTAAGATGTCAAAAGGAATTTATACGGGAATAATAGAAAAAGATGCCAACGGAAATTACTTTTGTGGCGAGTACCTGCTCGATTACCAGATGGTATTGAAAGGGTTCAATCTTGGCGACAAGATTACGATCAAATCTTCGATCGTAAACCCGAGCGACAAGTCTTACACTGCCTACCCGAAGAAATCGCGCAACTTTGCGATTGCCAATGACAAGCCTGAGTATTAGCACCTTGCTTTTCTGAAAATATTTCGTTTTTCCTAAATTTTAGTTAAATAACTATTTTTATAGTTGTGTAACTAAAAATATAGTTGTACGTTTGGTTTGCGTTAGGGATAGCAGTGGAAATCCTTAAAAAAAGATTGAAACGGATAGCCCGGCCCGCAGGGACACGAGGCTGAGAAGCCGACTGCCCGAAGGGAAACGCCCACATCAAAATCATACAATCATGCAAAAGTTAACGAACAAAGAAGAAGAAATCATGCACATTTTATGGAAGCTCGAAAAGGCTTTCGTAAAGGAAGTCATGGCGGAAATTACTGATGAACAGCCGCATTACAACACATTATCTACAATTATCCGCAACCTTGAAGAGAAAGGTTATGTCGCGCACAACGCGTTCGGGAACACGCACCAATATTTTCCAGTTGTGAAAAAAGACGAATATCGCAAACGGTTCATGAGTACGGCAATCGACACGTATTTTGGGAATTCGTATAAGAATATGGTCTCTCATTTTGCGAAAGAAGAGAAGATTTCGGCCGAGGAGCTGCGTGAAATTCTCGCGATGATCGAGAAAAAATAAACCGGAAGTTATGGAAACCATTTTCATTTACCTGATCAAAGCAAGCGGACTCATCGCTGCCTTTTTCGTTGCTTATTATTTTTTACTGCGCAAGGAAACGTTTTTTAAAACCAACCGCTGGTTTTTGCTTTCGGGACTTTTCGCGTCGGTGCTGCTGCCGCTGGTGACGTTTACAAAAATTATTTGGATTGAACCTGCGCCGCAACAATTGTCGTGGACAAATGTTCCGGTTACCCCTGCGCCAACCGTGGAAACGTATGAGATAAATTGGTTTTTGGTCGCCGCGATGGTATATGCGATCGGGATTATTATTTTTCTTTTCCGGTTTGTATTCGATTTCAATAACCTTATAAAAGTGTTGCGCGGCAAAACGGTTACACAACAGGCCGATTTTAAATATATTGATGTGGCAGAGAAAGTATCGCCTTTCTCCTACTTCAACTATATCGTGTACAATTCATCAATGTACACCGAAGCCGAACTTGAGAATATCCTAGAACATGAAAGGGTGCATTGTGAGCAAATGCATTCGGCCGATGTACTTGTTTCGCGGATTTTTTGTATCCTGTTTTGGTACAATCCGTTTGTATGGCTTTACCAGAAGGCAATACTGCAGAACCTTGAATTTATCGCCGACAGTGAAGCTTTGAAAAATATCACCGACAAAAAAGCCTATCAAATCACGCTTTTAAAAGTAACGACACACGACAACTGTGTAGCAATAACCAATCATTTTTATCAATCATTAATCAAAAAACGAATCATTATGTTAAACAAAAATCAATCAAAAAAGTGGAACTCGTGGAAGTACGCATTAATTATTCCGGTGCTGGTGGCTTTTATACTTTACTTTCAGGTCAAAGTAATCGCACAGGAAAGAAACCATCCCAATGTGGTTTCAACCGCGTCAAGCGAGGGATCGGTAGTGGTAACCGTAGATAAAAATACGAGTGATGCCGAGATGAAAAAAGATGCCGAGGCTTTGAAAGACAAATATGGCATTAAGCTAAAATTCTCTAAAGTCAAACGCAACAGCGCCGGAGAAATCGTTGCAATCAAAGCGGTTTATAAAGACAAAGACAATAAATCGGGGATCTACCAGGTAAGCGGCGATGAACCGATAAAACCATTACGCTTTTATAAAAATGACGATGGGGCAATGGGTTTTGGAAATTCGAAACAAGTGCGCATCGCGAAAAATCGGAGCCACAATGATAACGACGAGGAACAAATTATCACCGTCGTAACTTCTGACGATGTTGAGGCGCCCGAACCGCCTGAAACGCCCGATGGTGTCGCTCCTGCAGAAGCGCCCGAACCGCCTGCCCGTCCTAAAGACGTAAAGGTTATTGTAAAAAAAAGTAAGGATAAAGACGGAAAAATGAGCATTACTGTAAATGGTGAACCCATTGATGTTGATGTCGATAAAATCGTTTCGGAAGCAACTGCCAATATGGATTTTGATTTCAACTTCGATTTTGATTCCGATGAAGTTGATGACTCAACGCGTGAAGCATTCGCAAAAGCCCGCCTCGAAGTCGAGAAAGTACGCCCACAAATGGAACGCGCCAGAGAACAAATGAGAAAAATGCGGCCGGAGCGTGAACAAGCGCGTCAGGAAATGGAGCAAGCGCGCATACAGCTCGAGCAATCGAGAGCGGAACTTGAGCAATCAAGACGCGAACTCGAACAGGCCAAAAAAGAATTTGAAACACAAAAGGCGAAACAAGCCAAGGCGAAAAAATAGATTTCATCGATAGTTAAAGAAGGCTGCTGCAAAGCGGCCTTTTTTATTATTTTTGTTTGAAAGCAACGATTATGTATAAAATACTTGCGAGGATAAATAAATTGTTATTGCCGAGTTTTACAAAGCGCGGATTGGACATGGCTAAAGCAAAAAAGTGGCAGCTCGCGCTAATCGGATGGCGGTATTACGTTACGAAGAAGGCATTGGAGAAATAAATAGTACATACTTAGTACTTATTTTGGGAGGAAAATATGGCGTAAGGTCCGCTTTGAAAATAAAAAAAGAGAAAAAACTTAAAAGCGAGCTTTACGTTTTTCCTTGATGGTCGGGACTGGATTACATATCCAGAAAAGCTCCGCTTTGAAAATAAAAAAAGAGAAAAAACTTAAAAGCGAGCTTTACGTTTTTCCTTGAATGATCGGGACTGGATTACATATCCAGAAAAGCTCCGCTTTGAAAATAAAAAAAGAGAAAAAACTTAAAAGCGAGCTTTACGTTTTTCCTCTATTTTTTATTTATTCGTGACCTCGACTGGATTCAAACCAGTAACCTTCTGAGCCGTAATCAGATGCGCTATTCAGTTGCGCCACGAGGCCTTTTTGTGGGTGCAAATATAGATATAAATATGTGTTTTACAAATCGAAATTAAATTAAATCACCAATATTTTTGAAAAATGATATATCAGCCGCTTCTGTGGATTGTATCATAAAAAAAGTAACTTAGCCCGGTAATCATAAAATGGTTTCGTTAAAAATGAAAACTACATTCGTATCGCTCTATAAATCAGTTAAATTTGAATACAAAATAACTGCCGCTTATCTCATATTTGGACTGTTATGGATTTTGTTTTCGGATATGCTTCTTGAAGCAACAATCACCAATCCTGAGATGCTAAATCATTTCCAAACTTACAAAGGAAGCTTTTACATCTTTATTACCGCGCTGTTATTATTTTTTATGGTCAAGGAGCATTTGCGTAGGCTCCAGGAGCAACAGATTTTGTTTGAAACCATGTTTAACACCATCAATGACAGTGTGATCATAACAAATCCAGATCGCGAAATTCTGATGGTCAATAAAGGAATGCTCGACACTTTCGCCTACTCGACTGAGGAACTCATTGGGAAAAAAACCGAAATACTTTACGAAGACAAAAACACTTTTGACAAATACGGAAGTATTGTGTTTAATAAAGAATCACAGAACACGCAAACGAGTTATACAATCAATTACAAAGACCGAAACCATAAATTATTCCCCGGCGAATCTTTTAGCGCGAAATTGTTCGACAGCAAAGGAAACTGGATTGCTAACCTCGCTATCATCCGCGATATATCGGAGCAACATAAAACGCAGGCAGCACTTCATGAAAGTAAAATAAAACTTGAAGCGGCGCTCGAAAGCATGACCGACGCTGTAGTTATCTCGGACGATAAAGGAAATCTCATAAATTTCAACGAGTCATTCGCAACGTTCCACAAGTTTAAAAGCAAGGATGCCTGTTTCAAAAAGCTTGACGATTATCAGAAAACTTTTGAAATATTTTTGCCAGACGGCCAGGTAGCGCAGCGCGATCAATGGGCGGTGCCCCGCGCACTTAGCGGCGAAACAGCAGCCAATAATGAATATACGTTGAGGCGCAAAGACACCGGCGAAACGTGGGCTGGCAGTTACGGCTTCGCTCCGATACGAAATGAGTCGGGTCTTATTATCGGATCAGTTGTCGTGGCGCGCGATGTTACCCAAAATAAACTCGCGAAGGATAAACTGCTAAAAGCCAAAGACAAAGCCGAAGAAAGTGACCGCCTGAAAACCAATTTCCTCCAGAATATTTCGCATGAAATACGGACGCCGATGAATGCTATAATTGGATTTTCGGAACTGCTCTCAGACACCGAACTCGACGAAAACAAACAAAAACAGTATATTGACATCATCGTAAACAGCGGAAACCAATTGCTTTCTATCGTCAACGATATTTTGACAATTTCCATTCTCGAAACCGGCCAGGCAAATATTTCCTTGAAAAAAGTAAATATCAACGCGTTGCTCAATGAATTGTTGACAGTATTTTCAAATATGGCATCCGATAAAGAAATCACGTTAAGACTTGAAGTTGACACGTCACATGACTTTTTTATCAATACCGACGAAACAAAGATCCGGCAGGTTCTGGGCAATTTGTTATCGAATGCTTTTAAGTTTACTGCGGCAGGTGAAGTTGCCTTCGGGTACGCGGTTGAGCAAAACTTTATCGAGTTTTGGGTCCGGGACACCGGAATTGGCATCAAACCTGAATGGCATGAAAAAATATTCGATCGTTTCCACCAAGCCGACGATATAAGTGAAAACTATGGCGGAACCGGGCTTGGCCTTGCCATATCAAAGGAATTTGTCGAATTACTCGGCGGTAGCATCCGGCTCGAATCTGAACCAGGAAACGGCGCTACTTTTTATTTTACGCTGCCTTACAATAATTAATCTTTGGCCTTTTTATCGCTTTCGTTATCATCAAAGCTGAATTCCCGCAATTGAGGCGCTTTGAAAAACGTAAAAGCCACCACACCCAAAGTCAGCATTCCGCCAGTGACCACGGCCCTTACGGTTCCGAGCCAATGCGCCATGACGCCACTTTCAAAATCCCCAAGCTCATTCGAAGAACTTACAAACATCGTATTGACTGCCGAGACGCGTCCACGCATCGCATCAGGGGTTACCAATTGCAATATGGTGCTTCTGATCACCACACTTACTGCATCAAACATTCCGGAAAGCAGCAGCATAAAAAACGACAGGTAAAAGTTTTTTGAAATTCCAAAAACAATAATTGATACCGCGAAACCCGCTACGCAAAGAAATAATTTCCTTCCGGGATAGGTTCGCAGCGGCAAAAAAGCGAGCAATCCCAATGTGAGCAACGCTCCTACTCCTGGCGCCGAACGTAAAATTCCGAACCCCATTTCGTTCACGTGCAAAATTTCTTTTTGGTAAACGGGCAACAGAGCTACAGCACCACCAAATAAAACCGAAAACATATCAAGACATTGCGCGGCCAATAACGTTGGCGTTTTTACAACAAACCGCAATCCTTCGGCAACACTTTGCAATACGGGTTCTTTTACTTTTTTGAGTATGGGTTTGACCGAAATCCGAAGCAATGGATAGAATAGTATAATTTCTAAAACCACAACGGCAAACAATGCTGCTGGGATGCCAAACCATGCGATTGAAAACCCCGCTGCCAAAGGTCCGAGCACAGCACCCAATTGCCACGACATACTACTCCAGCTTGTTGCATTGGGATAATGTTCGCGCGGAACGACTAGGCCAAACAGCGAAAACATTGATGGACTGTAAAGTGCACGCACTGCACCACCCACAAAGACTAGTATATAAATAATTAATTTTAACCCGTCGATTGAAAAGTAATTTCCCGAAATTGGAAGTGCAGTCAAAAACAAGAAGATTCCTATGACAATGTAGCCGATAAGGCACAAAGAAACCATTTTCCGCTTTTCACTCTGGTCGACAAAATGGCCCGAAACAAAAGAGCAGCCAATGGCCGGGATTACTTCTGCAAGACCGACAAGACCTAATGACAATTTATCACGTGTAATCTCAAAAATCCAGAAATAGATAATCGTGGATTGCATATTGAGCGCGAATATAATTCCAAGACGCAGCGTAAGATAAGAAACAAATTCCCGGATTTTTAACGACGGATTTTTCCCGAAAAAGCCTGAAGCCGGAAAAGGTGTGGTTTTTTTTGACTCCATATAATTGACTGTGGCGTTGCATCGTGCTTAGACAAATTTAATATTTTTAAAGAAGTTTTTTTTCACTCCAGAGCGCTTTATCCAAAAATTAACAGATTTTATTTTGCAACCTGCAGCAACAGTTTTCCATTTCCTTATCTTCGCCATTCAACAACTGCCATGACCGAATACCTGCTTGATAGTGTCTATGAGAACCTGATTTATAGCAAAGACGACCTTAATTTTAAGGACTTCGAGCGTTGTAGCTTCCGCGGCTGTGATTTCTCCCGGTGCACTTTTTTAGCTGTGACTTTTATCGATTGCTTTTTTGTGGATTGTAATTTCAATGGCGCCAAAATCAATTATGTGGCCTTCCGTACTGCAACATTTACCAGATGCGAAATCAAGGAGGTGAACTTTGCGATGTGCGATAAACTCATTTTTGACATTTCATTCGAAGATTGCATTATCGACTTTTCGAAATTTTACACGCTCAAAATCAAAGGCACGAAATTTACCGACTGTAGCCTCATCGCCGTTGATTTTATGAACACCGATTTAACGGGCGTTGCCTTTATACGCTGCGACCTGTACCGCGCAGAATTTTCGAAAGCCATAGCCAATAAAACCGATTTCAGAACCAGTTTCAATTACACTATCGATCCCGAAAAAACGAAGTTAAAGAAAGTACGTTTTTCATTATCGGAAGTCAAAGGATTGCTTTACAAACACGATATTCTTATTGGTTAAGCGATAATTTTGCCGTCTTCCATGGTTATGATTCGGTGTGTCCGGCTCGCAAAATCAGGGTCGTGCGTTACGATGAGCAGCGTTTGGTTTCGTTCTACCGTGAGCTTATTGAAAATATCGAAAACAAGATCGCTGTTTTTTTTATCGAGGTTTCCCGTAGGCTCATCCCCCATGATTATCAACGGATCATTGATCAGTGCACGTGCGATGGCCACGCGTTGCTTTTGTCCGCCGCTGAGCTGGTTGGGCATTTTAAGCGCTTGTTCCTGCATGTCGAGCGTTTTGAGATGTTGCATCGCGCGCTCTTCCAATTCGCTTTCGTTAAATCGGCCCAGCTTGAGCCCCGGGAGCATTACATTTTTGAGCACATTATATTCAGATAACAAATAATGAAATTGGAAAACAAAGCCAATTTTCTCATTGCGTATGCGTGCAAGCTCTTGATCGGATTTGCCTGTGATGAGTTCGCCATTGATCCGTATTTTTCCATCATAATCGGTGTCCATTGTTGAAAGCAAATACAACAGCGTCGATTTCCCGCACCCTGACTTGCCAACAATAGAAACAAATTCGCCATACTGCACGCGCATGTCGATATCCTTGATCACCTTGAATTTGACAGGGTCATAAAAATATTTGGTAAGTCCGGCGGTTTCTAAAACGGTACGTTGCATATTATTTTCCCCTTATGATTTCAACAGGATCGACCTTACTGGCTTTCCGCGCGGGAAAGTAACCAGCTATTGCCGTGGTAAAAAGTGCGAAAAATATCCCGATGGCGTAATACAGGATATTAAAATTGATCGGATAGGTTTTGATTGTCGGCAACGACGCGGTTTCAAACGGAATGACATCAATAATCGACGTAAAGATAAATCCAAACAGCAGTCCGAAAATCCCGCCTGCCAGTCCAATAATTAGAGAAAGCGAAATGAAAACCCACTTCACATCGTTTCCCGAAAAACCTGTTGCTTTAAGGATCGCGATGCTGTCCATTTTCTCGTAAATCATCATGTTGAGGATGTTGTAAATTCCGAAACCGGCAACGATAAGCAGTACGATTCCGACTGCGTATGAAATAATGCTGCGGACATTGCTTCCGGTTTCAAATTGCGAATTGGCAGTTTGGTAATCGATGGCGTCAAGGTTGAATTTGTTATGGAATTCCTTTGCCAAAGCGGTCGCCGTTTTGATATCGAACAATTTTATCTGGATGTCGGTAATATAATTCGTAGGTTCACCAAGGAGCTTCTGTGCGGTTTCCAGCGAAGTATAGCTTGTAATATCGTCAATTTCAGCAATTCCGATCTGAACAATCCCAACAATTTTCAGCGAAGCCAAATCACCTTTGGAGGAAGTCACCTTGATGATATCGCCTTTGGCCAAAAGCATTTTGTCGGCGAGTCCTTTTCCAATGATGATGCTGTTATTTTGAAGCAGGTCGCCGATTTCGCCTTCAACAATATAGTCGCTGAGTTTGAATAGCTTTTCTTCCGCCAATACATCGATGCCATTTACCACGCCTGAGATCTCGATGGTCCCCGAGTTAAAGAAAACAGGCGCGTTTATTTTCGGCGCCACGTCGATGACGCGCGGGTCTTTTTTGAGGACACTTGTGATGACTTTGGCATTGTAAATTGATTTCCCTCTGTCTTTTGGCTTAATCGAACGAATGAAATTGGTACCGTTTTTATACGCTTCTGAAACCAAAACCGGTTGATTTTCCGTCGGACGGATTTCATTATACAAACGCACATGCGGCGTGCGGTTGAGCATGAGCCCGTCGAGGAGGTCGTTGAGTCCGTTCATAAAGCTAACGAGTGAAATAAACATCGCGATACTAAACGTTACACCGACAGCCGCCACAACTGTCTGTTTCAAACGGGCCTGTAGCAAATGCAATGCGATATTTAGGATGAGCCTGAAATTCATATCAGGGTTTGTAGATGGTTTCCGATGCGCTGAGTCCTTTTGTGATTTCGATTTTCTGATAATCGCCCAAACCGGTTTCGACTTTACGTTTTTTGTCTTTGTCAACGATCACATAACCGTCTTTGAGCAAATAGCTTTTTGGAATTATAACGACATTTTTGCGTGTCCGGATGATGATATTTGCCTCAGCGGTTAGGTTGGGATACAACTTCTGCGGAGGCTTGGCAAAATGCGCCTCGATGCGGAAAGTGCGCGAACGTTCTTCCATTATCGGGTAAATCTTGTCGATTGTCGCTTCAAAAACTTTCCCTTTGTAACTATCCATGGTAACGAGCACCTTTTGTCCGTTGGCAACGCGCGCCATGTCGTTCTCATCAACTTCGAGTTCGAGCAGGAACGCCCCTGATTCGCCAATGACTGCCAACGGTGTCTGCGGCGTAATCAACGTACCTTCTTTTACCAGAATGTCAAACAACTGCCCCGAAAATTCGCTCTTGACGTTAAAGTCGCTCTGCGATTCCCTGCGCAGTCTAAGATTGATATTACTGCGCTGCTGCTCATTTTTTAATTGGGTTTTTAATTGCGCCAATTGGTTCAATGCCGACTCATAATTGGTTTTTGAGTTTTTGTACGCCAGTTCGACACGTTCAAAATCGACTTCTGAAATCACATTATATTGGCGAATTCTTTTATTGCGGTTGTAGATTGACTCGTCGAGTGCCAGTCTATCTTTGGCGGTTTGAACGCGCATTTCCATTTCGGAAACCTTGTCCTGCACATAGCGGCTGTTCTCACGACTGAGTTGATACGCGAGCTGCGCATCCTGCGTGTTGAGCGCGGCCTTGTTTTGATCGAGTTCGAAAAGTAATTGTCCTTTCTGGATTTTTTGACCAACCGAAACCACTATCCTTTTAAGGATTCCATTTACGGTGGCATAAACGGTGTATTGTTTTTCTGCTTTGATAATTCCCGACGCATACACGCTTTCGGTGACGTCACCAACAGTGGGATGAATCGCATCTTCATCTTTACCGGAACACGAAATCAATTGGTACTGGAGTACGAGCAGGAGAATGACGGCAATGCATTTGTCGAATCTCATCATTTACGGTAGAAGTAATGCCATTTCCACAATGGCTAGTATGTTTCAAATGTACGATTTATTAGCGTTTTCTTGCCAGGAAAACCGAAAATTTAGCATGTACTCAAAACCATTTTTCCATTTTGTAATCTTCCATGAGGTAACCATGCCCGATTTCCAAATTTTCCTCGCCCACTATCTCAAATCCGCATTTGAGATAAAATTCTTTTGCTTTATTAAAACGGTTGACGTTTAGCGAAACGGCTACTGAGTGGCTTTGCCTTGCAGCGCATTCCACCGCCTCGAGCAGTTGTTTTCCTGCGCCTTTCCCCTGGGCTTCGGGCAGCAAATAGAGTTTGTGCAATCGCGTAATATTTGTTCCATTATAATGGTGTTCATAGGAAGCGAATCCCATCCAATCTTCGTTTTCCTTGAGCAACAAAAAATAATGGCCTTTTTCGGTCATGTTCTTCAGCAAGGTATCGTCAGAATAAAACGACTCAAGCATAAAGTCGAGCTGTGCCGAGGAAAGAATATGTCCGTAAGTCGGTGGCCAGGTTTTATAGGCGATTTGGCGAATCAATGGCAAATCGGCTGTTGTTGCTTCAATTAGGGAAATCATGCTATGTTCTTTGGAAGAAAAATGGAAAATTGGGCGCCCCGATCAGGCTTTGCTTTGACCCTGATAAAGCCGCCATGGTTATCGACGATTCTTTTGCAAATGGCAAGTCCAAGGCCGGTTCCTGTATATTTTGAGTCGGTTTCGAGGCGTTTGAATAACAAGAAAACTTTATCCGCATATTCCTGGTGAAAGCCAATGCCGTTATCGGAAACCACGATTTTATGAAAAACCTCATTATTGATCGGCTCGGCGTTGTACCTTTCTTTCGTGCCGATTTTTTCCAACGTGATACTAATAACTGGCGCGGTGTCTTCTTTTGAATATTTGAGCGCATTCGATATTAAATTTACGAAGAGCTGCTCCATTTGAAAAGGGATTCCCATGATCGTGGGGAGCTTCCCGACACTTATTTCCGCTTTCTTATCTTCGATATTCTGTGCCAGATCCTGAATGACCTGTGCAATGGTGCTGTTGAGATCGATCTTCTCAAAAACCTTGTCACCTTTGACAGTCCTCGAATAATTAAGCAAATCAATCAGCAATGTCTGCATGCGGTTTGCTGCAAGCCGGATTTTGGAGAAGTATTCTTTTCCCTGGTCTGACAGCGATTTTTCCCTTTCTTCGATACGAGAAATAAAGAGCTGGATTTTGCGCAACGGTTCCTGCAGGTCATGGCTCGCAATATTGTTAAACGATTCGAGTTCGGCGTTAATCAGTTTGAGTTCCTTGTTGTTTTCTTCTAGCGCTAATGTCTTTTGAAATTGTTCTGTAATATCATAGTTGACCCCAATTTTTACCGTATGTCCTTTACTGTTTTTGGTAAACGAACCGACCGCCATAATGTACCGTATTTCACCATTTGGCAATACATAGCGGCACATTGCAGTAGAATCTTCGAGTGTTTTCAACGAATCATAATGCGTTTTCATGATCGACTCATAATCATCCGGATGGACATATTTTCCAAGTACTTTTGCTGACGGTTTTTGTTTATCGGGATCCATACCCATAAGGCGGTAAAAGTTATCCGAAAAAGTATATTTATCGGTAGAAAGATTGTACTTCCAATAACCAAAACCGGCAATTTTCTCGGCATTGCTAAACGAATAGTTGAGGAATTTGAGTTCGTCGTTGGCTTTTTTCAGTTCATAAATATCGACGCGCATCTTATTGTACGAAAGCAATAATATCAGCAACGACAAAATGACGAGCAGGAAAGCGCTGATAATTGAATCCTGCAACTCAAACTGATGGTTAAGATTGTGATACCGCACACTGACATCTTCGCGATTGATGATTTTATATACAAACTCACGCATTTTCTCTGTCGATGCGCCACTTTGCAGCAGTTTTTCGTTGAGTTCATCGGCATTCACTTTTTTTGCCTGCGCGATTGTCAATGTTTGCCTGAACAATCCGAAACGTTCATCGATAAGGTTAGAAAGTGTCACAATATCCTTGTTCCTGATGGCATTGTGGCTTGCGAGGGTTTTGAGCCTTTTGATGTTGAGTTCGATGATGCCGCGTTTGAGGAACCTGTTCTGAATATAAGATTCGTCTTTGGTAATGATGTAATTGCGCAGGTTGGTTTCGTAGATGCTGATAATAGAAAGCAATTTCTCGAGCTCCAATTGCGTTTCATTGGCAGTCGAGATTACTTCCACAGAAGTATTGAGCTCCTGCATTTTGGTATAAAATACAGAAGCGATATAGCATACCACAACAATTGCGGATCCTAATGCAATTTTGAATACCTGAGAATTTTTATATAATCCTGAGAATTGCATCCCGGAAATGTGTTTTTATATGCTGAAGAAAAAGGTCTCTTTGTTTAAACCGGAAGTATGGAACTGCCAGTTCATGTGTACCACTTCCTTAATAACTCGTTTTAGTTCGGAGAAATTGTTTGGCTTTTTGATGTAAATGTTGGCGCCTTCGATAAAAGTGTCCTCAATATCCTTCTCGGACGATGAAGTCGAGTAAATCGCCACTGAAACATTTTTAAAACGCGGATTTGCCCTGATTTCCTTAAGACAGTCCAATCCGTTTTTATAAGGCATGTTCAAATCTAGGAATAAAATATGCGGCAAGTCCGATTCCGGATCATTCAAATACTCCATCAAATCCTTACCGTCATTGAACAAGGTCAATTGATTAGTCATTTTGAGCTCGGCAATCGCTTCGCTGAAAAATGTGCGGTCGTCTTCGTCGTCGTCTGCTAAAAGTATTCGCAAAGGCTTGTCGTTTGTAAGCATAAATATCGGGGATTATTAATTATTGGTTAATCGTCTTCTTTTATCAACTATTCTTTTGAAAGTTGAAGGCGTCAGGCCGGTGACTTTTTTAAACTGGCTCGATAAATACGCGACGCTGCTATAGTTAAGTTTATACGAAATTTCAGTAAGCGTGAGTTCTTCTTCAATAATGAGTTTTTTCGCGCGCTCTACCTTTTGTATAATGATGAAATTCTCAATTGACGTAAAAGTATTTTCTGAAAAAATATTGGCCAAATGCCCATAACTGAAATTGAGTTTTTCAGAAAGATAGTGTGAAATCGTCGTGTTTGGCATTTTGTCCTTTTCGTAAACCATTTCAACAATTGTATCTTTGATTTTCTGTATCAATTGCGATTTCTGGTTGTTGACAATATGAATGGAATAGCGGTCTAGCGTTGCCTGAAGTTCTGCAAAAGTTTCTTCGGTGACATCATCGCTGATTTCAATTTCGCCTAAATCCAGCAATTGGTATTTGATGTTTAAACGTTCAAGCGTTTCCTGAAGAATAACCCTGCAAGCCACAATACCGTCATAGTTAATGTAAAGCTTCATAAGTTTTGTTTGTGAATGTTTGCTTTTTAATGTATAAATATAGGGGAAAAATTATTAAACAGGGAACAAAATTTACATTTTACCGCAAAAAAAATTCGTGCAATTCGTTTGTTACGGCAAAAAAACGGCTAAAGCACTGACACTAAATAATTTTGAAATCTCTTTAAAAAGAAGGACTTTAGTCAGTTAACCGTGTATTGTTTCACTTTTTCCATAATTGGCAATGACCGATGATTCGAATTCGAGCCATTCTTTCCAACGTTGCTCCACGTCGATCCCGTGCCCGTATTTTCTCGCATATGTAATGAAAGTTGTGTAGTGCCCCGCCTCGCTTTCCATGAGATCACGGTAAAACTTCGACAATTCTTCATCGTTGATATTTTCGGACAGGACTTTGAAGCGTTCGCAACTCCGCGCTTCAATCATTGCCGAAAACAACAGTCTTTCTACAAATCCCGAAACGCGGCTTCCGGTGTTGCTGCGCTTCATATACTGCGCGAGCTCACCTACATATTCATCTTTTCGTTCACGTCCCAATTTGAGTCCACGCTTTTTGATAATCTCGTGTACCATTTCAAAATGCTCAATTTCCTCTTTTGCCAACGCGAGCATATCGGTAACCAAATCCGGATACTCCGAATTTATCGTTATAATCGTAATCGCATTCGATGCCGCTTTTTGTTCACACCACGCGTGATCGGTAAGGATTTCCTCGATGTTCTTTTCAACAATATTAACCCAACGCGGATCAGTTGGTAATTTTAAACGTAGTACAGACATATAAAAGACTCTAAAAAGAGGGTCAAAAGTACGATATTTTGTGATTACAATCCGACTAATTTGGCTTCTTTTGATGTCACTTTCATCCACGAGTACAACGCTTTTTGCTGAACGATGGTTTTATTGCTATTGCCTGGTTTAACTATAATGACGCTGCAAGATTGTTCGGCTGTTTAACTCCACACAATTCCATCACAATAAAAAACCCGCAATATTCTTGCGGGTTCGTTTTTATCGTTTATGGAAAGGATTAGAACACAAACATCGCGCGCTCACCCATCATTTCGTTGACTTCATCGGCAACTTCTTCAATGATTTGCTCATTCGTATGGTTCATTAAAACTTTATCAATCATCGCCACAATCGTTTCCATGTCTTCCTCCACAAGTCCACGCGTGGTAATTGCCGGGGTTCCGACACGGATTCCCGAAGTCACGAACGGCGATTTGTCGTCAAAGGGCACCATATTTTTGTTTACGGTAATTTCGGCTTTAACGAGTGCGTTCTCAGCTTCTTTACCAGTAATATTCTTATTTCTTAAATCGATGAGCATCATATGGTTGTCTGTACCGCCTGAAATCAGATTGTAACCCCTTTTCATAAATGCTTCGGCCATCGCTTTGGCATTTTTCTGCACCTGCATTGAATAATGGAAAAACTCATCGGTCAACGCTTCCCCAAATGCTACAGCTTTTGCAGCAATGATGTGCATTAACGGTCCGCCTTGATTTCCGGGAAAAACCGACATATCGAGTAAATTCGACATCATTTTGATTTCTCCTTTTGGCGTGGTCAATCCCCACGGGTTTTCAAAGTCCTTGCCCATCAATATCATCCCGCCACGTGGTCCGCGCAGCGTTTTGTGTGTTGTCGTTGTTACAATATGGCAATGCGGAATCGGATCGTTCATCAATCCTTTGGCAATTAATCCCGCAGGATGTGAAATGTCGCCAAATAAAATCGCGCCCACACTGTCGGCAATTTTCCTGAATCTTTCGAAATCCATATCACGGCAATAAGCAGAGGCGCCGGCTATAATCATTTTGGGCTTTTCGCGTGTTGCAATTTCCTGAATCTTATCGTAATCGAATCGTCCGGTTTCTTTTTCTACGCCGTAAAAAACGGGCTTGTATAATTTTCCGGAAAAGTTTACGGGCGATCCGTGCGTCAAGTGCCCGCCATGTGACAAATCAAATCCTAAAATTTTGTCTCCAGGCTTCAGGCACGCTGCATATACAGCGGTGTTGGCTTGTGAGCCAGAATGCGGTTGCACATTGGCATATTCTGCACCAAATAATTCCTTGGCACGGTCAATTGCAATTTGCTCCACAACATCTACCACTTCACAGCCGCCATAGTATCGTCTTCCGGGATAGCCTTCCGCATATTTATTGGTAAGGCAGGATCCGGCAGCTTCCATTACCTGATCGCTCACGAAATTTTCGGAGGCAATAAGCTCCAATCCATGTACCTGTCTGTCTTGTTCTTCAAGAATTAAATCGAATATTTGTTGGTCGTGTCGCATTTTATAATATTTCGTTAAAAACTGCCCAAAATTACGAAAATGGTTTGTTAAATTGACATATTATGATACATTTGGTGAATTGAATTTTCAACAACTAACCCATCTCAAATGCCAATTACTGCAAACAATCCTAAGCGAAAATCGTGGCTCGAAGTCCCCATCGACAGCGATTTTCCAATACAAAATATACCATTCGGGGTTTTCCTTACCAAAGACGATGTTATTACAATCGGAACCAGAATTGGAGATTTTGCAATCGATCTCGGAGCCTTGCAGCAATTGAATTATTTTGATGGCATCGACCTAACCGATGACATGTTTATGCAGGATACGCTCAACGATTTTATTTCAGATGGAAAAAAAACGTGGCGACTCGTCCGCAACCGTATCGCCGATTTGTTCGACGCCAAAAATCCTGAATTGCAAAACAATGCCGAACACCGCGACACTGTAATTTTTAAAATGGAAGATGTCGAAATGCAGCTTCCGGTGCTTATCGGCGATTATACCGACTTTTATTCAAGCAAAGAACACGCAACCAATGTTGGCGCCATGTTCCGCGATCCGGCCAATGCGCTGTTGCCAAACTGGCTTCACGTTCCGGTTGGTTATCATGGACGAAGCTCGTCGATCGTGCCATCTGGAATTCCAATTCACCGGCCAATGGGACAAACCCTGCCCAATGGCGAAACCTCTCCTGTTTTTGGACCGTCGCGTTCAATTGATTTTGAACTCGAAACCGCGTTCATCACGACCGACGCCAATATTATGGGCGAGAATATTCCGGTTCATGAAGCCGAAGACTATATTTTCGGTATGGTATTGCTAAACGATTGGAGCGCGCGCGATATCCAAAAATGGGAATATGTGCCGCTTGGGCCTTTTCTTGCCAAAAATTTCGCATCGTCAATTTCGCCTTGGATCGTAACAATGGATGCGCTAGAACCTTTCCGCACCAAAGGTCCAAAGCAAGATCCAACTCCACTGCCCTACTTACAGCAGAAAGGAAAACACGCTTTCGATATCAATCTCGAAGTTTCTATAGAGCCCGAAAACAGCGAGCCTGTAATAGTTTCCAAATCAAATTTTAAATATTTATACTGGTCTATGAGCCAGCAGCTTGCGCATCACACTTCAAATGGATGCCGCGTCAATTCTGGCGATATGATGGGGTCGGGAACCATTTCGGGACCTACGCCAAACAGTTACGGGTCGATGCTTGAGCTTACCTGGAACGGTAAAAATCCAATAAAAATGAAAGACGGCACCGAGCGAAAATTCATTAATGACAACGATTCGGTTACGATCAAAGGGTTCTGCGAAAACAAGGAAATCCGCATCGGTTTCGGCGAAGTCTGCAATAAACTATTGCCGCCGTTCGTGAGAAAATAAAATCTTTTAAAAAAAATACAGCCAATTGTAGAATCTTCTTCAATTGGCTTTTTTTATGGCGTTGCCTTCGGCCGGGCTTTCCACACTCGCTTTTTTGCCATTGCATGGGCAAAAAGAGCTCAAACAAAGCTTCAATCCCTAACGCATTCAGATCTTCGATTCAAGGCTTTGCGCGTCGATACGGTCATGCGAAGCGTTGTAAATTGCCGTTCCATCCTTAATTAACAGCAATTGTGGCGATTGGTGCACAACCCTGAACTCCTCGGCAATCGCATTCGAAATATCGCGATGTTCAAGCAAATCTAAAAAATAAGCCGTAACTTTATTAGACAATGCGAACTCGCTTTCAAATTGCTTCAAAACCATTCTGCTGATCCCGCAGCGCGTGCTGTGCTTGAATATAAGGATCGGTGACTCATGCGAAAGTGCAATGATTTCGTCAAGCTGTGCGCGATCCGTGAGATACTTCCAGTTGATCGCCGAATGTTGTCGATTTAATTCGTTTTGGTTTCCGAGAGCATTGTTAAATAGACCCATAATGTCAGTTTTTAAGACAACTTGTCGTTTTATTTGCGTAAATTCAGGACAAAAGTGTCATTTTGTCGCGAAGTGTACAATGGAATGTAAATTGACCATGGGCGCAAAGTTACCACGAAAACAACAAACAACTCATTAATAAAAACATAAAATGAACATCAACAGTTTTACAATCAAATCGCAGGAAGTTATACAGCAAGCGCAATTGCTTGCACAAACCAACGGACAGCAACAAATCGAAAACGAGCATCTTTTCAAAGCGATTCTCGAAGTCGATGAGAATGTTGCGCCTTTTCTCTTAAAAAAACTCAACGTCAATGTTTCTCTATTTGAACAAATTCTCGACAGCACCATACAAAGCTTTCCCAAAGTTTCGGGTGGCGATGTGATGCTTTCGCGCGCGGCCAATACTTCACTAAATGAAGCCGAAATCATTGCCAAGAAAATGAACGACGAATATGTTTCGGTTGAACATCTTATACTCGCCATTTTTGCTTCTAAAAGTAAAGTCGCACAAATCCTCAAAGACCAGGGCGTTACCGAAAAAGGTTTGCGTGCCGCCATAGACGAACTCCGTAAAGGCGAACGCGTTACTTCGGCTTCTGCTGAAGAAACCTACAATTCATTAAACAAATATGCCAAAAATCTCAACGAACTCGCCCGAACCGGTAAACTTGATCCCGTAATCGGCCGTGATGAGGAAATCAGGCGTGTACTTCAAATCCTGACGCGACGAACAAAAAACAACCCGATGCTTGTGGGTGAACCGGGTGTTGGTAAAACAGCAATTGCCGAAGGGCTTGCGCATCGAATCGTTGATGGCGACGTTCCTGAAAACCTCAAAGACAAAATTGTGTATTCGCTTGATATGGGTGCGCTCATTGCCGGCGCCAAATACAAAGGAGAGTTTGAAGAACGATTAAAATCGGTTGTAAAAGAAGTCACATCAGCAGAAGGTGATATCGTTTTATTTATTGATGAAATCCACACGCTTGTTGGTGCCGGTGGCGGCGAAGGCGCGATGGATGCTGCGAATATCCTCAAACCTGCATTGGCGCGTGGCGAACTGCGGGCAATCGGTGCTACGACACTCGACGAATACCAAAAATATTTTGAAAAAGACAAAGCACTCGAGCGCCGTTTCCAGAAAGTAATGGTCGAAGAGCCTGATACAGAAAGTGCAATTTCGATTTTGCGCGGTATCAAGGAAAAATACGAAACACACCATAAAGTGCAAATCAAAGACGAGGCGATTATTGCGGCGGTCGAATTGTCGCAGCGCTATATCACGAACCGTTTTCTTCCCGATAAAGCAATTGATTTGATGGATGAAGCCGCATCAAAGCTGCGTATGGAAATCAATTCAAAACCCGAAGAACTTGACGTGCTCGATCGCAAGATTATGCAGCTCGAAATTGAGATTGAAGCGATCAAACGTGAAAATGATGAGAGCAAACTCAAAAATCTAGGGCTGGAACTCGCGAACCTCAAAGAAGATCGCAATGAAATCTACGCCAAATGGAAATCGGAGAAAGATGTCGTCGATAACATCCAGGCCGTAAAAACCGAAATTGAAGATTTTAAATACGAAGCCGAACGTGCTGAACGCGAAGGCGACTATGGAAAGGTCGCTGAAATCCGCTACGGAAGAATTAAAGAAGCACAGGAACGACTCGATGAACTTCAAAAACAACTTGTAGAAAGCCAGAATGGGACATCCTTGATCAAAGAGGTCGTCACACGCGAAGATATTGCAGAAGTCGTTGCAAAATGGACAGGAATTCCTGTTACCAAAATGCTGCAGGGCGAACGTGAAAAATTATTGAAGCTCGAAGCCGAACTCCACAAACGCGTTGTGGGGCAAGAGGAAGCAATTACCGCCGTCAGTGACGCAGTTAGACGAAGCCGTGCAGGATTGCAGGATTTGAAAAAGCCTGTTGGAACATTCCTTTTCCTCGGGACTACGGGTGTTGGAAAAACCGAATTGGCAAAAGCCCTGGCTGAATATTTGTTTGACGATGAAAATGCGATGACGCGTATCGATATGAGCGAATACCAGGAACGCCACAGCGTGAGCCGTTTGGTTGGTGCGCCTCCGGGATATGTCGGATATGATGAGGGCGGACAATTGACAGAGGCTGTGCGCAGGAAACCGTATTCAGTAATCCTTCTCGACGAAATTGAAAAAGCGCATCCCGATACATTCAACATCTTATTGCAGGTGCTCGATGAAGGAAGGCTTACGGATAATAAAGGTCGCCTGGCTGATTTCAAAAATTCGATTATTATCATGACTTCGAATATGGGAAGTCAGATCATACAGGAAAAATTCGAAAACCTCAAAGGCGGCATTGAAGCGGCGACAGAAGCGGCGAAAACCGAAGTATTGGGCTTGCTCAAGCAAACGGTCCGTCCCGAATTCATCAACAGAATCGACGAAATCGTAATGTTTACACCACTTACGAGTGCCAATATCGCGCAAATCGTCGGACTTCAATTGAAAAGCGTTACCAAAATGCTCGCCCAGCAAGGAATTGCAATGGATGCAACCCCCGAGGCAATTCAATATTTATCCGAAAAAGGTTATGATGCGCAATTCGGTGCCCGTCCGGTCAAAAGGGTAATCCAGCGCGAAGTCCTCAATGAGTTGTCGAAAGAAATACTCGCAGGAAAAATTGCGACAGACAGTATCATTTTGCTCGATGCGTTCGACGGGAAACTTGTCTTTCGAAACCAAACAGAATTGGTAGAATAATTCATGGCTATTTGGTTAGTTGAAGTGCCGGCCCGATAATGCCGGCACTTTTTTCTGGGCGCCTCAGAAAAAATGTTTCCTATTAATATTAATTCCTTATTTTTGAAATCCTTAAGTCAGGACTACCATGAAACATTTATTACTTTCCCTTTTTGCTTTTTCGGCGGTCGCTTCGGCCCAGACAGCTTCAACAGATACACCCGCTCCCGAAGCCGAGAAAATTTTCCGTTCAACTGAAGTCGATCATAAACCGCAATTGGAAGACGGAATGTACACACTGTCGTTATTTATCAGTAATAATTTTAAGTTTCCTGAAGCGGTCAAAAATAAAAAGATAACAATCTTCTCAAGTTTCATCATTGAGCCCGACGGCACGATGACCAATGTAAAAGCTTTTCATATCAATGTAAAAGATTATATAGCGAGCGATGTTGTAAAGATTGCCACGGAAGACCAGAAAATAAATGAAGCCGATCAAATCGAAACAATGAAAGGCGAAACCGTCCGCGTTTTAAAACTGTTTGGAAAAACATGGATGCCTGCAACAAAGGACGGAAAACCCGTGAGGTGTCTATACAATTACCCAATCGCATTTAATATCGAATAACGATTTAACCCATAAAAAAAAACTCCGACAGAAATGCCGGAGTTTTTTATTTTATTATACTTTATTTTTCCCTCGTAAAAACATATTGTTGCCCTTGCTGGAACAATGTGACTTCGGTTTTGGCTTCGTTGAATTGGAATTCGACGGGCGCCTGCGAAAGCTTAAACCTGTCTTTCCCCGAAGGATCGAGCGCATAACTTCCCTGCCCGGTAATCTGGAACATGAGCACATCGTTTTTCTCGGAAAACACCAATTTGGCCGGTGATTGCTTCATTGAAAAAGTTCCGATGTACGGATCGAGAATCAGGTCTTTCTCGACTTCGCCTTTCGCTGCTGTCCAGACATTGTTGGCAACATTATAATCGGGAAGTACATGATCAGGATCGAGCGTAACGCTTTCAATTTCTTCATTCACGTTTGCTTTGAACGTCCAGTCGGTGTTGCGCATCCAGATTTCAACCGGAAGTTGCATGCGTGAGGTTTTACCGCTTTTGGTTTTGATTTCAACAGTGACAGGCATTGCCATTTTTTCGAGATTGTCAATTGTAATCAAAACACCTTTAGAAGGATCGTTTTTACTGTATTTGATTTTGCGAACTCCCTGGTCTAAACGCCAGTTGTTCATAAACCAGCCGCGCCAGAACCAATTTAGGTCTTCGCCTGCAACATTTTCCATCGTACGGAAAAAATCATCGGGCTGCGGGTGTTTGAACGCCCATCGCGCGATATAGGTCCGGAAAGCTTTGTCGAAACGTTCCTTCCCAAGAACCTGCTCACGAAGCATAATAAGTCCGGTTTGCGGCTTATAATAACAAAGGAATCCGATGTTATCTTCTTTCATCACATCTGGCGAAGTGAACACAGGCTCAAGTTGTGGGCCAGTCAACGCTTCGGCCATATTGTTATAGTTGATTGATTGCTGTTTGTATTCGCCATTATTGAAATCAACATCGCTGAGTGAGTTGATAAATTGGTTGAAACCTTCGTCCATCCATGCGAATAATCGTTCGTTAGAACCAACGATCATCGGAAACCACGTATGTCCGAACTCGTGGTCGGTTACGCCCCACAATCCCTCTTCGGTAGAAGTGTATTCACAAAATATAATTCCGGGATATTCCATACCGCCTTCATTTCCAGCAATATTTACGGCGGCTGGATAAGGATATTCAAACCATCTTTTTGAATAATTCTCGATAGAATATTTGCCATATTCGGTGGCGCGAGACCAGGCTTTTACGCCTTCACTTTCAACGGGATACGCCGAGATGGAAATTGATTTCTTTCCACTTGGCAAATTTATTTTCGCTGCATCAACTATAAATGCCGCTGACGATGCCCATGAAGCATCACGTGCATTTTTGATTTTAAATTTCCATGTCAGTGTCGATTTTCCTGTGGGTCGGGATGCCGGATTGGTGACTTCGGCCGCCGAACGAATCATTACGGTTTTGTCGCTTTGTCTGGCTTGTGCCCATCGTTTTTGCTGCTCTGCTGTATAGACTTCGGATTCGTTCTGCAACTCGCCCGAGCAAAATACAATATGATTTGCGGGTGCGGTTATATTGACATCGAAATCGCCATATTCAAGGTAAAATTCGGCGCCTATATACGGATTGACATTCCAGCCTCTTACATCATCATAGACACTCATCCGTGGATACCATTGGGCAATGGTAAAGATTTTCCCGTTTTTTGTATCAACGACTCCCGTACGGTCTGAACCATATTGCGGGGAAATGTATGAGAATTCAATTTTGAGTTTAACAGTACTTCCGTTCGCATTCAGATCCTGTGGCAGCATCACCTGCATGCGCGTGTCGGTAATTGTAAATTTTGCTTCGTTTTCGGTCGTTCCTTTTTTCGATGTTGAAATAATTTTAACCGATTTTATTTTAAATCCACCGTCGAGGATTTCGCCTTTGGTGCCTCCCCTGCTCCCTTTCACAGGAATAACGGCCTCATTTCGGGAACCGGGTTTGAAAGCGTTTTGCTCAAGGTTCATCCATAAAAACGATAGCTTGTCTGGACTGTTGTTGGTGTAAGTCAGGATTTCGGTTCCTGTAATTTCGTTGTTTTTGTCATTGAGGATGGCCGATAATTGGTAATCGGTGCGGTTTTGCCAATACTTTGCACCGGGCTGGCCGCTTGCCGAACGCGTTTCTGTGCCGTTTTTTGTGTAGAATCCCGGAGCAAATAACTGATAATAATCGTATTTGGAAACTGGTGGGGTTTCCTGTGCCGAAGCGACAAAATTCTGCAGCAATAATACACCGAGCAATAACGCCCTGAAACAATAAGTTCTCATAAATAAGGTTTTTGGTTTGTGCGTTGGACGCGCGATTGGAAATTAAGTTACAACCGAAATTATTTTTAAACAAAAGTGGGATTTTATTTTCAAATATCGGAAGAAATCGCCACACCAATTACCTTGTAAAAATTGGGCATTACCTTTTTACCATCCTAACCGTTTGCTGCTTCTGATGTCCGAAGCGGATAAAATAAATGCCCGTTGCAAGCGAGTGAATATCGATTTTACTTTCATCATCCTTAAGCAATCCGGTCAAAAAATTTCTTCCCGTTTGGTCTGTAATTTCATAAGCAATTTCCCCGTGACTTTCCCGGTTATTGATCGTAATGGCATCTGATGCCGGATTTGGCGCAATAGCAATGATATTCGAGTGGCCGTTTTCCAAAATACTAACTGGCGTGTAAACAAATGCGAAACGCAAGTCGTTACTCCAGTCTTTTCCGTTCCAAAATTGATTTGTAGTTTGTTTTAACGTTCCATCTGCATTGTTTAAGTAGGCATATTTCACGTCATTTTCCCAACTGTTGGCTGCATTTTCCCAATTGCGTGAAATCATTTCCGTCAGGTAGTTGTTGTTGTCGTAAGTGTAGGTATCCTGCGAAAATCGGGTCCATTTTTCGTTTTGAAAAGTGTATAATAGCATGCTTTCCAACTTATTCGAAGTATTGTAAACGTAAGAACGAAATTCAGTATAGTCCCATTGATTTGACATAGGATTCCATGTCCTTACCAATTCTTTCGAAGGATCGCCGTTGGGATTATTGCTATAATGGGTTAAAGTCGATGGCTTCCAGACACGATTAGCCGGATCCCAAATTTCATAAAAATTATTGACGAGATACCCGCTCAGGTCGTATGAATTTGTTTCGCGTGATAGGTTTTGCCACACTCCCGCAACAAACAGTTCGCAAGACTTCGTTAAAATCTTATCGGTGTTGCCGTTGTAAGTCAATTTGACCCTTTGTGAATTGTTCCAACGGTTCGCGCCCGGTTCCCATATTTGAACCAATATCGTTGTGGGGTTTCCCATTCCGTTATTGGTGTAAACCGTTTTGAATTCGTTCTGCCAGTCACCATTCGACGGATCCCATTGTTGCTGCGTTGAATTTAAAAGTTGTCCCGCAACGTTATAGCTGTAAATTGATTGCGTATATTTTTTCCAGCCACGATCCCATGATTCTGTTACAGAGGTCTGAAGTTGTTGTCCATTTGCGTAAAAAGATAACAAAAATACCAACGCTACGGCAACATTCCGTACACAACATCTTGTTGTTATTGTAATTGTTTTCATAGCTTAAAACTTATTCGGCGCTAATTCGCCATATTGTATTTGTTTTGTCATCGGTCAGTAACAGTGAACCATCTGGAGTTGTAATTACGCCAACAGGCCGTCCGTAAACTTCATCTTTTTCCGGATCGACGATAAAACCCGTGAGGAAATCTTCAGCAGGTCCCGAAGGATTTCCGTCTTTAAACGGTACGAAAACCACCTTATATCCCGAAAGTATTTTGCGATTCCAGGAGCCGTGCTGTGCGATGAAAGCGCCATTCTTATATTTTGCAGGAAATGAATTTCCTGTATAAAATGCGAGCCCCAAAGAAGCCGAATGCGCATCGAGTGCAAAATCGGGAACAATGGCTTTTTTGATAAGCTCAGCATTTGAAGGCGCAACGCGCGAATCTATGTGCTGACCGAAATAACTGTATGGCCAGCCGTAAAAACCGTCTTTCTTTACCGATGTGAAATAATCCGGAACAAGTTCGTCCCCAAGCTTGTCACGCTCATTGACGACCGTCCACAATGTTTTGGTTCCGGGCGCCCAACCCATTCCTACGGGATTCCGCAAACCAGAAGCATAGACTTTAAAGCCAGAACCATCGGGATTGATCTCAAGAATATTGGCGCGGAATTTTTCATTTTCGATACCTTTTTCTGCGATATTCGAACTGGATCCGACCGCGATATAAATTTTAGAATTATCGGCGTTGGCAATAATATTTCTTGTCCAATGCTGCTGGCCTGCTGGCAAATCAAGTATTTTCGTGCCTTTTCCCGTAATTTGTGTCTGCCCCGTTTTATAAGGATACCGCATTACAGCATCGGTATTGGCCACATAAAACCACTTCTCGATAATGAGCATCCCGAATGGCTGTTTGAGTCCGCCCTTGCCTGTCAGAAAAGTTGTGCGCAATTCCGGAACACCATCCTTATTTCGGTCGCGAAGCAATGTGATGACATCGGCGCTGTTCTTTAAATCTTTCGAACCGCCTGCTCCGATAATGGCCGCTCCGACCTGTTTGGCCAAATTGTAATTGGAATTGCTTTGGGCAATGAGGATGTCGCCGTTTGGTGTAACATACATCCAGCGCGGGTTTTCAAAACCATCGGCGTATTTGGTGACTTTAAATCCGTTTGGAGCCACAGGAGTACGTCCGTCTTTCCACCCAATAACCTTTGAGAAATTCTCGTGTGATTCGGTTGGTGTTGGAAGCTGGTCGGCTTTGATGTTGCTTTGAGCAATACACAAAAACGGTGTCAATAACAGCAAAAAATTCAATTTCATAGCAATTCTGTGGTCAGTTAAAAAATAAGGACAACTCATCAGAATTGTCCTTTGGTTTAGTTATAAGTCACAACCCTTCAAAAAAACCATCTTTATCGTCTTCAGAGAGTCGGTTTTCATCAGCGTCGTCTTTATCCGGATTTTCAAGTTGTTTGCCAAGATTCCTTTCATCTTCTACAGAATAGTGCTCTACATTGTGTTTTGTGACTTCTGCGTTGTTTGATGGACTCTGAATATTGTCAGAGCCATCGGAAGCACTGTCATCACGGCTGAATGTAGAATATCTGTTCGGATCAGTATCAAGATTGTGCGGCATGTTTTCGGGATTGGTGAGATCATTTGGATTTTGTGTTGAGTTGATGAACTCCTCCGAATTTTGGCTGTCACGGTAGTACTCGGCGTGATTGCCTGTGTTTTTACTTTCCATAATTACATCTTTTTAGCGCAAGTTGGTTTGCTGTTTTCCATACCTTAAATTTACCCGTTAACAGCCTCGGAGCGCTTACGGGATTTTAGAATATCATTACAACATTTACACTCGAATTCTATAAATTTTATTCGGAATAGCGTAAGGAGAGATTGTCGGTATTAAACCAATTTTACTATCGGTTTTAATATTATTGATTATGAGGGCGATATGGACAGGTACAATTAGTTTTGGACTCATTAATATTCCGGTGAAATTATATTCAGCCGTGCAGGATAGCGGACTTGATCTTGACATGCTCGACGGAAAAGACCATTCGCATATCAAGTTTATGCGCGTTAATGAAGACACAGGAAAAGAAGTGAAGTACGGCGACATTGTCAAAGGCTATAAAATTGATGACAAATATGTAGTCCTTGATGAGAAGGATTTCCAAGCTGCCGACGCCGAGAAAACCAAAACGATTGACATTATCAACTTTGTGAAAGAAAGCGAAATCGACAGCATTTACTACGAACAGCCTTATTACCTCGAACCTGATAAAGGTGCGGCGAAAGCTTATGCACTGCTGCGCGATGCACTCAAAGCATCCAAAAAAGTTGGCATCACCATCTTTGTACTGCGTAATAAGGAAGGTCTCGCCACGCTAAAACCGTATGAAAATGTTATTGTGCTGAATCGCATACGGTTTAGCCAGGAAATCCGTGATCCGGGCGAATTGAATCTTCCCGCCGTGAGCACAACAAAAAGCAAGGAAATAGAAATGGCCAACAAGCTTGTTGAGCAGCTGACGGAAAAATTCGACATCAGCGCTTTCAAAGACAACTACACCGATAAGCTTCTCCAGATTATTAAAAATAAGGCGAAAGGCAAAAAACAGGCAGCACCAAAAATGAAAGTCGTACACAAGCAAGGCGGCGATTTGATGAGCATGCTCAAAGCAAGTTTGGAAGGGAAAAAGGTCAAAAAGTCCTCGTAATTTCAGCACTTTTAAAATTTGTCTTACGTAATTCTAACTTCAGGGCGTATTGGCTTTTGTCAATCATAATGTTAAAAGTGCAATCTGAATGCAGTAATTGGCTTATTTTGGCATATCGTTAACATATTAAGAATGTTGCTTTGTTAACTTTGCTATTACCACCAATAATGCAATCATGATACGATTTTTAGCCTCTGAAACTTTCAGGGAAATCCCGGTTAGCGACACTTTAAAAATGCGCTACGCCATCTCAAACCACGGCCGACTGATCAGTTTTACCAAAGAATTTAATGACGGCCGCGAACTCAAGGGAGGATTAGCAGACGGCTATCGGACATTTTCTTATCGGATTTCGCCCGAGGATAAGAAACGAAAATACCTTTTCCTTTATAAACTGGTAGCGGAATATTTTATTCCGAAAACTTCCGACGATCAAGTCAATGTGATTCACCTCGATTACAAGCGCGACAATGATCATATTAATAACCTGGCGTGGGTAACGCGCGAAGAAATGCTCGAGCACGGACGGAAAAGTCCACATGTCCTTGCCGCCCGCGGCAAACGACGTAAAGGCGATGGCCGGAAACTGACCGCGACTCAGGTCATGCGGCTTAAAAAGACGCTCCTTGATCCCGAACGTAAAACGCGGCTTAAGATATTGGCGAAGCAATTCGGCGTGAGTCAGATGCAACTGCAGCGCATCAAAACCGGCGAAAATTGGGGACATATCGAAGTGTAACCTATAGCGCTTTCATTTTCAAATCTTGCTGTTTTTCCGATGCATGAAATCTGCATGCATTTCTTCTTAAAAGAAATTATTGATTTCATTGGAAGGAAACTTTATTTCTTATAAATTCGCGGTCAATTACAGCCCCGTAGTTCAACGGATAGAACAAAAGTTTCCTAAACTTTAGATCCGGGTTCGATTCCCGGCGGAGCTACTAATTTTCTGCTTAATTTCACAAGTATTTTACTGAAAACCATAAGAGTAACGCCTTTAGAATTGCGAAATTTACAATTCTAAACAACTATACTATGAAAACACAAACATTAAAACACGCAGTTACCTTATTGACACTTTTGCTTTTTATCGGACTTGGATCATGTAAAAGAGATACCGATACCGATACTGTGGTTACTTCCGATACCGAAACAGTTCATACCGGAGTTACAGATACCACGACAAATGTCGATACGGTGTCAACCGACACCACTTCAACGTCTAAGACTGTAATCAAGAAAAATTCCGAAGACGGAACAAATTCAGGATTATAATAAAAAACCGCAGCAATGCGGTTTTTTTTGTCTGAGAAGTCTAGCTATCTTTCCGATTCGGTTTTTTGGTCATGCCTGTAAATGTCATGGTAAAAAGAAACCAAGCCCGCTTCATCTGCCCATGCCGTAAAGTAACCAATATAAACCGGAATTTTAGTCGCCAGCGCGTACGTCTTTTCGTTCCCTGCATTCATTGCTTCCCACGTTTGCTGAGTTGTCCACCCATAATCGTGCTGCATAATCGCTGCGGCCAGCTCATAAGCTTTTTCGACGCGGATGCAACCATGGCTGAAAGCGCGTTTCTCTTCGTTGAAATAGGCTTTGGAAGGTGTATCGTGCAGGTAAATGTTATTGCTGTTGGGAAAAATAAATTTTACCAAACCCAATGCGTTGAAGGGTCCGGGTTTCTGTCTTAACTTGCCATCGTGCCATTCGAGCTTCATTTGAGAAAGTAATCTCGGATTTTTTTTGATGGCCGGAAGTACCTCCTTTTGCGCAATGCTGTTGGGAATATTCCAATAAGGAGAAAAAACGATTTGGTTCATAATTCCGTTGAATATAACCGTTTTTGTTGCTTCTTTTCCCACGACCACTTTTGAGTCGAGTACTAGTTTTCCTTCGCTGAAATAATACAGCTTAAATGCCGGAATGTTGACAGCGATATAATTTCCCGTAGTGTCGGGAGTAACTAGTCGGCATCGCTCAAGATTAATCTCTATTGTTTGGATTCGCTGTTCTATTGGGACATTCATTGCTGCGATTACCTTATCAGAAATGGCGCTGTCAATCGGTTGATTGTGACGAACTTTAAATTGGTTGAGCGCCGACAACAACTCCGCATCGAAAATCGGGCTTCCTGAATCGGCCGTTAAATAACCTTCGGCAAACAATCTTTTTCGTGTCGCGGCTACAATTTGGGATGTACTGCCGTATTTGAGCATGGTGTGCTTATCACATGTAATGGTTTGCCAGCCCCCATTCTGCGAGATGGCTTGGTATTTTTCGAGTGCTTTCTGCAGCAGGTAATATTGTTTAAATTCGCGAGGTTTCTTCACCGTATCTTTCTGGTCAGGAAAATGTTGGCGAATTGCAATACTCCAGGATTCTACGCTGGTTGTCAAATGTGCATCGGCTTTGCCAAAGCAACAAAAAAACAATATTATGATCGATATTCGCATTTGCTTTGTAAAATGGGTTTTTGATGATACCTGAATTTGCTTTACTTTTTATCCTTTTCGAGCTTTTTGAAGTAACCGCGAAGCAAAAAATTATGTTGTAATGCTTTCATGTTCTCGTCGAGTTTTTTGCTGGCATCCTTAAGTGACGTCACAGTCGAATCAATTTGCTTTACAAGATTCGGATCGTTGGAAAGATAGTTTATTGCCCCTCGCCCATCCTTGGCATTCGAGATTGTTTTGTTAAGATCGGAAACTGTAACATTGATATCTTTTGTGGCCTGTTCGAGATTTCTGGCAATATTTTTTACACGGTGCGCCACGGCAGTATCATTTAAAACGCCAACGACATTTTCTTTGTTTTCCAGCGAGGCAATAATTTGCCTGGCACTCGACATCACAACCGATGCATCACGGCTGGCTGCATTTAAGTTGCTTAACGTCTGCCTCATATCCGAAGCCATCACCGTATCATTAAGCAGCGTGCCGATGGTTCCTTTTCCACGCGTGATTTCTTTGGTAATTTTGAGCAGATCAACGGTGAGCAATGCAGCATTTTCATTGGTGACATTTAGCGTATTGAGAATGTCGTCAGTTCGCACGCGACTGAAAGAGTTGAGGCGGTCGCCATCTTCTACAGCTTTACCATCACCTTTTCCCGGGATGATATTCACAATCATGCTTCCCACCAATCCATCAGAGCTAACGGTTGCCAATGCATTTTTCTTAATGTAGGGCACTATTTTTTTGGTGATATCCATTTCCACGTCAACAAGTGTATCGCTGATCATTCGGATATTTTTTACGGTTCCCACATTGACGCCCGAATACCGCACATTATTGCCTTCCTGAAGTCCGCTCACGTTACTGAAATGAGTATGGATAGAAATCGTATTGCCAATTATATTTTGCTTGCTTCCAATAAAATATACCGCCGCAATAAAAATTAGCGTTCCCGAAATTACAAATATTCCGAGCCTGAATTGCTGCCAGATTGTTTCCTGTTTCATAATCTTCCTATTTAAAAAATGCGCAAACATTTGGATCGGTTGACTTCGATAACGCGTCAAAAGTTCCCTCTACATAATTGACACCATCAATGAGTAAAATCATCCGGTCTGCGATAATCCTTGCACAATCGATGTCATGAGTAATGATGATTGAAGATGTTTTATATTTTACTTGTATGGTTTGGATCAGCGATATGATTTCCTTTGCTGTGATAGGATCCAATCCCGTCGTTGGCTCATCGTATAAAATAACTTTGGGCTGTAAGATCAATGTTCTCGCGAGCGCAATACGGCGTTTCATTCCGCCCGAAAGTTCGTCGGGCATCATGTCGATTGTTTCGGCCAGGCCAACGCTTTCAAGAGCGTCCATAACCAATGGCGTTGCATCGTGGATTACGCCAAACTTCCTGACGTGCCTTCTGAGCGGAAACTCCAGGTTTTGCCTGACAGTCATCGAATCGTAGAGCGCACTTCCCTGAAAAAGAAAACCAACTTCGGTGCGCAGGTAATCCAGTTCTTCTTCGTCTAAGTTTGACATGTCCTGCCCAAGTACATTAATCTTCCCGGCATCTGCTTCCACGAGTCCCACAATGCACTTGATCATAACCGATTTTCCCGAGCCAGATTTTCCCATTACCACAAGATTTTCACCTTCAAAAAGTTCAAGGTTGAATCCGTCGAGAACGTGGTTGTTCCCAAAGCTCTTTTTCAGGCCTTTTATTTCGATTACGGGCGATGTTTGCGGAGACACGATTAGTTGTAATAAAAAATATTAGTAATAAAAACAGCAATGAAATCAATCAGAAAAAGCAGCATCGATGTAAACACTACAGCGGTATTGGCTGCGATTCCAACGCCAACCGTACCTTTTCTGCAATTGTAACCTTTGTAGCAGCCTACAAGACCGATTGCAAAACCAAAAAAGAACGTTTTGATTGTGGCCGGAATCAAGTCGCTGAATTTTAAAGAATTGAAAACCTGGTTGTAGTACAATTGCATCGAAACATGGCCTTTAAAGTATTCAACCAGGAACGATCCGTAGATTGCTATAGCGTCGCCAAAAAGTACCAGTATCGGCAACATAATCGTGGCTGCCCAGATCCTGGTCACAACGAGGTATCGAAACGGATTTGTTCCCGACACTTCCATCGAATCAATTTGTTCGCTTACGCGCATCGAACCAAGTTCGGCACCAATCCCGGAACCGACGCGTCCTGCACAAATAAGCGCCGTAATAATGGGCCCGATTTCACGGATAATAGAAATACTCACCATACTCGGCATCCACGAAACGGCGCCAAACTCCTGTAAAGTGGGCCTCGATTGTAACGTAAAAACCAATCCGATTATAAATCCGGTTACGGCGACCAGAAGCAGCGAACGGTTTCCAATGGCATAGCATTGTCGTATGAACTCCCTGAATTCAAATGGCCGCGAGAAAGCATTCCTGAAAAACCTGCCCGCAAAGTAGGAAAACTGTCCGGTTTCAATAAAAAACGAGCGGGTATTATTGAGAATTGCTTTAAACATATTTGGCGTTTTCGGTTATATTACCACTCTTTTCTACAATATGACCGATTCGTTGAGCAGTGCGACTTTGCATTGATAGCCGTATTTTTCCTGAATCTTAATGCGAAGCTCATCAGCAGGTTCGTTTTCGCCGTGTATAAGGAATATTTTCTTTGGCGGATCTTGCAGTTCTGAAAGCCATTGCACGAGGCCTTCTTGGTCAGCGTGCGCCGACATGCCTTTTATTTCGAGTATTTTCGCCCGCACATCGAAGTATCGTCCGTGAATTTTTATGCTTGAAGCACCTTCGAGCAGCTTTCTGCCACGTGTCCCTTCGGCTTGATAACCAACAATAATTACAGTCGTTTCGGGTTTCCCGATATAATATTCAAGATAGGAAAGCACGCGGCCGCCGGTAACCATTCCGCTTGCGGCCACGACTACTTTAGGCCTGGAATCGTAAATGGCTTCAACAGTATCCTCATAATTCGAAAGCAACATAAACATTTTGCTCATTTCGATACAGTCAGCAGCTGACAGTTTGTGCCAGTTCATATTATTTTTGAATATTTCGAACACACTCAATCCCATCGGCGTATCGAGGAAGTAAGGCACGTCGGGAATCCTGTTTTCTTTACGGAGTTGCCAAAGAAGATACATAACAGATTGGGAACGCTCAACGGCAAAACCCGGGATGATGACTGTTCCATTATCACGCAGGGCATTGTTGACGTAAGTTTCGAGTTCTGACTTAGCATCACTGTCCGGATGCAATCGGTTGCCATAAGTACTTTCCATAAAGACATAATCGGCTTTTTTCGGCTTTGATGGTGCCGCCATCAATACGTCATTGTCGCGCCCGATATCGCCTGAGAAAACCAATGTTTGTCCCTCGATATCGAGTGCAATACTCGATGCGCCTAATATATGCCCGGCGTTGGTATAGTTCGCCGTAATTCCGGGGGCAATCACAAAAGGCTCGTTATATGCTATCACGTGAAACAGCGGCCAAACTTTTTCAGCTTGCGCTACAGTGTAAAGAGGTTCAGCAATTTGATGTTTCGAATAATGCTCACTGTTGGCCTTGGCGGCATCTTCTTCCTGAATTTTGGCGCTGTCAAGCAACACTAATTTTGCAATAGCTTTTGTTGGTGAAGTACAGATTATCTTCCCTTTAAAACCCTGTGCAACCAACCTCGGCAGCCAACCGCAATGGTCAAGATGTGCATGGGTGAGCAATACAAAACCGATTTCTGGAACACTCACGGGAAGTGGCAGCCAGTTCAACTCGCGCAAAGCTTTTAATCCCTGAAACTGGCCACAATCTACAAGTATTGAAGTGTCCTTACTTTTAATCCATGTTTTAGACCCGGTGACGGTTCCTGCGCCGCCTAAAAATTTTATTTCCATCTCAAAAATAATTACATAGTGTGGTCGCTTCGTTGAGTATATTCTTTTGTCGATTGGCGCTAATACCAACCTGAAGCAGACAGTCCGGTTTATCGATAAGCTCTTTTACAAGAATAATATCGAGAATGAGTAATTTTTCCTTTTCAAGACGCGACATTGTTGTCAGGCACGTGACCGGATAAAGCGAATTCTGGTCGATTTTAGATTTTATGCTTTGCTTCTGCGGGTAGTCCCAACTAAGCAATTCCAGTCCGGAGCAGGATGCAAACGCAATTGCGTCAGAGGTAAATCGGTTATTGGTAACAATCAGGCAGTGCGCAATTTTATCGGCATTGCCAAATATGTGGTGTGGCCTCTCCTTTAGATCGTTGAAACGTGATAAAATATAAAGCGGCACCTTAACATCGGAAAAGACAGCCTGGCTGCTGTGGAATTTACATTCAACCATAGCGATGCTGTTGTTTTTTTTTATCGCAACATCAATTTCATGTTGCACGCATTTCCCTTGCAGAAAAAGATTCATTTTGGCCTGAAAACCTTCATGTTCAAAAATCCGGGCAATAAATTTTTCGAAGAAAAAACCGGTTGGACCCAAAAGCTGTATTGCTGAGCGCAGGTTGTAGCGCGCGGCGTGTGAAGCAGATACTTTTTTTAGAAGGTCTTTGGCTAATTTATAGATTTTTTTTGTTGGAATTCCGTCGTAAACCTGCTGCTCGATAGCTTCAAGGACATTTGCAACATCCCGTTCGCTGGCGCCAGATTGCAATAGCGAATGCTTCAACTTTTTGCTGTTGAAATCGGCGATTTCCCCTGAATGTTTACGGACCTTAATCATACACGTTATTTATAATATCCTGATCTTAGTTTTTCCGCGGTAGTTGAGAGGGATTTGTTGATATTGGCCAAATCGCGTTTAAACTCCGCTTTAAAATCTTCGTTTTTCTGTTGTACTGCCGAATTGGAAGCATCATAATTTTTGAGTTCATTCGAAAACTCTTTGTTGCGCCTTACGAGTCGGCCCTTCAGTTTTAAAATTGCGAGATTACTTTCGTCGCAAACCTGCTCAAGTGCTTCCTTCTCAGGATTGTCGATTTCTTCGATCCTCGACACGAGAGCGGCAATATTGGTTTCTGCCGCATCAATATTTTCCTGGGATTGCTTGAGGAATGCTTCCCAATTTTCAATGGCCATGTCTTTGGTGACAACATCGTCTTTCCCGTAGTGGATCTCGATCGGGTCATCGGCTTCGTCGTTATTTTCATCAGAATCTTTCACACAACCGCGTGCGAGAAAAAGCAGCGGCAAAAAAGTAAATGTCATAAAGTATTTTGCTGTCATCATTTTTGAAGTTTAACGGTGAATGAAGACAAAGCTAATAACATTTTAGCTTTTAAATGTGATGAAAATCATATCGTTGCATTGGCGGCAGTTTTTATTTGATTGCAAAACTGTTTGTGCGATAAATAAAAACCACATTTCCGACTGCTTGGCAGCTTTAGCGAAATTAATTGAGCGCTGCCTACCTGTATAAATAAAAAAGCCGAAACTTTCGTTTCGGCTTATGTGGGCGATACCGGGTTCGAACCGATGACCCCTACCTTGTCGAGGTAGTGCTCTGAACCAGCTGAGCTAATCGCCCTTCAACGGCAAAATTAATCACCATGTTGGTTTATGCAAACAATTCAGTGTCTTTATTTTTGTTAATTTTTCAATGCTTTGAAATGCAATGATTTGTTACCGCTAACAATTTCTATGAAATACATTCCGTTTGCTTGTTTCGTCAAATCGATCACGGTAGCAGATAAAGAATCGAATTGTGACGTGTAAATTGTTTTTCCTAAAATGTCGCATACGGAAATCGAAGCATTGTTAAGGACTGTGCCCGATTTATTGTCGAGAGTGTAAATTCCATTTGACGGGTTTGGATACAGTACATATCCTGAAGTCGTTTGATTCGCCTCAACAGATAAAGGTGTAATGACGCCGCCAGACAATAAGTACAAATATGCAAACGCCTGGTAATATTGATCGGCTACTGCCGGGTCGTGAACAACGAGCATATTTTCATCGTTTTTGGTTTCTGCAGAAGAACTCCAGTTATGCGATCCCACGGTTACGAGCGGATCAGAAGCCTGGTTGTAATTGTCAACGACCATGAACTTATGGTGCATGATTCCGCTTTCAATAAATTTCACGACATGGTTTGGCAGCAGTGCTGTCTGTAATGTCGGAAACTGATTTGACGCCGGATTCTGGCTGTCAGCGACAATGTTGATATTGGTCATGCCAGAATTATATTTATTTGTCAACGCTGTTCTTATATCGGAGCGTGTGATAAGCATCGTTGCGATGTCAATATCGGTGTTTGCCGAATTTATTGCAGCTATTATCTGAGCATTTGCGCCATCTGTGGGACTAAAATATACATCAATAGCTTTGCCTCCGACGATGAGGTGATGTGGCGTGTTATCGGTTTTGAAAGGACCAAATTTTGACACCAACAAATTCGGCGTTGGTCCGCTACTCCCCCACATTTCTTCAAATTCAGTTTTATAAACCTGGGCAAGGGCCTGGTCTTGTATTAAGATTACGCTGTTGCGGTCGGGCCCGTCAATTTGCGCAACAGTCCAGTTTGTCGATCCTGTCCAAACAAGCGGCACATTACCATCGGTATTGTCAGCATCGAAAACCACAAATTTGTTATGCATAATTCCATACGAAGAACTTGTCGGGCTTGCCAGAACAGGAATTGACGAATTGAGCAGCGGAATCATCGCGCTTCCTGTGCTTCCGTCATAAATGACGCGTATCTGAACGCCTCGCGAGGAGGCCGCATTGATTGCTCCTGCAATTCCGGTTGTTGCCGAAGGAGAATAGGAATTATAGATCGCCATATCCAATGTATTCTGGCAGGCATTGATGTAGCTTATTAATTTGTCATCGAGCGCATTCCCGAGATTTATGGCGTTATGCCCTTGGCTGTAGGTTGTATTGACTTCATGGTTAAACCATACATTAATGGTTCCTGTAGAAGTTGAAGGTGTCATTAAGTATTCGCGACGAGAAATGCTTTGGCCATTTTCAGATATCGTATAATCAACCTTTAGCATCTGTGCAGGATGAAGTTGTTTGAAGTCGAAAGAATTGCTATTTGCCTCCAACTGAATGGTGCTATTCGTTTTTACGTCGGTTACAGATGTGATTTGCGAACTTTGGGGCGAATTAAATTTAAGTGTCAGTTGTCCTTCCGAATACATGACATTGAAATCTTTTTCATTGACAAGCTGGGAAAATACTTTGGGACATAAGAGTAAAATAATGACGTACAGGAACGTTTGAATGGGCCGCATCTTTTTTTTGCCAAATATATTAAAATTTAGGAGTTTGAAAAGCCACAATCCTTTATTTAACTTTTGGGTTGATTTACAGTATTTTACAGAAAAACTTTGATTTTGGTAGCGATGCAGGCGGGAAAAGTAAAAACCCTGACTGACGAAATAACTATCGTAGCCAGGGAATTTGCTATAATTTAACTCAATTAATCAAAACCAAACCCGGAATCCATACCGTTATTTCCGAAATACCACCAATCAGAAACAGATAATTACGTTGTAATTAGGCGGTATTGGAATCCGTGAGTTTTGGTTTTATGCGGCTAAAATACAAAGGCGGATCATGAAACCGACTAGGGAAAACCCTAATAAATAGAAGTTTTTTCCCTAGTTGGATGAAAATTTAAAATCAGCCAACTGCGAAAATGTCACGCTAGGGAAAACCCTAGTAAAAAATAGTGTTTTCCCTATAGTGGAATAACATAAAAAGTTAAACTTTGTACGAGGCAAATAAACAAACCCCTTAAATGTCTAATCATGAAAAAGACACTGACCCTTCTTTCTTTGGCGCTGATGCTTATCAGTTGCAAACAAGGTGAAACAACGAACGATAAAAAACAGGTGAAACCCCAAACATTGCTGGAAACTGTAGATTGCAGTTTTTTTGCACCGCTTGACTCGCTACCTACCGATGAACAGGTTGGCTGGTTGCGTGCGCATCAGAATGCCGCATGTGATCCTAAAAACGATGAATGTCGGTTGGAGAAACACACAATCAGCGAAAGTGAATTCAATAAAGGAGTCGGCGACTATTGGGGAAACAACCCAATCGTGTATACTGGTTTCAGTTTAAATGAACTCAAAGCGACAACAACAAATCGGATGTACGAGGAATTCATTACATTTAAACCCAATACCACGAATATAATCGATTTAGGTGTTGACAAAGATTTCGGAAAGCAAACCGCTGCATCCTACTATTCGGTTCCGCTTTTTTATAGCCTTGAAAATATTTATGGATTAGATGGTAGGGTAAAATTCCTGTTTACGAAAGCTCTAATCAATTCGAATGAAACGGTTGTGTTTTTTATTAGCGGAACGAACCATTATTTTGATTTGAGTGTTAATCCTACATAAATAATCTGTCAGCGACACAAGGTATGGACTTTATACAGCAGATTAATCCGATTCAAATCTACATCTATTTTACTTTTATAATGGCTTTGCTGTTTTTTAAGCCCCAGCAAGAAGCGCACAAGATATTGTTTGTGATACTGCTGATCTGTGTTGTGACTGAAACGGTTACGAATATTCTTGTAATGCAAAGCAAAAGTGTAGGGTCATTTGTTTCGATGAGCATTATCCTTCACCACACTTGTTGGCTCATACTGCTGTACAAATCGTCGCGGCGCAGGCAATGGATCAAGATACTTATTGTGGGGTATTTAATTTTCGGTATTGTTAACCTGTTCTTTTTGGAAGGTTTGGAGCGGTTTAATTTCTATACTTTCATCTGTGGCGCATTCCTATACCTTGTAATATTTATTTATGAAAGCTTTTCCGAGCTAAAGAGCGAAAACTTTTCCTTTTTTACTTCCAATCAATATTTGTTGCTATTTGCGCCGGTTCTTTTTCTATTCGGACTCAGCGCGGTTTTCGGTTTTAAAAGCCACGTATTGACTACTACCACAGTAATCGGAAATATCAACCTCTATCAGTTTATCAATTACTTTGTGAATTTGATATACTATTCTTCCATTAATATTTATATTTATCGGGAAAAAATGTTGAGGAATGCTCAGTAATATTGCTTTCGGAATCATCACCGGCCTGCTTTTTATCAGCCTTGTACTGTTGTTTTGCGTATTATTGGTAAAACTCCATATCCATAAAATCAAAAATTACACACGCATGATTTATGAGAAGGATCTCGATTTTCAAAAATCGCTTAATATGGCGATCATTGAAACGCAGGAACAAGTGCTCAATAATATTTCGCGCGACCTGCACGATGACGCAGGCCAGCAATTGACAGCGATTAATTTCCAACTCGAAAACCTTAAATTCGATTCTCCTGAACTAAGCCAATCCCTTGAACCTGTGAGGACGTCAGTAACGAATCTTTCGCAATCCATTCGCAGCATCAGCCACTCCTTAAACAATCAATTGCTAACCAAACAGGACTTATTCAGGGCCATTTCCGCCGAAGCAGAGCGGCTTCAAAAAAACCTTCCGATCGCAATTTCCGTCTGCGCGCAGGAAAGTCCGAAAAAGGGTTTCAACACCAATGAGAAAATTGTGATTTACCGTATCTTTCAGGAAATAATCAATAATATTCTCAAACATGCCAAAGCAACCCAGATTAGCATCACACTCCATACTGCGCCCCATTTTGAAATGATTATCCACGACAATGGAAAAGGTTTCGACTATGAACGCACCAAAAATGAAGGCCTCTCATTGGGATTGTCAAACATGATCCATCGCGCGGAAATCATTGATTATACAATATCAATCGAATCTGAACCTAAAAAAGGAACCACCGTTAAACTTTCTGAAAAAGCAACATAATGGAAAAAATTACCATCGGTATAATTGATGACCACAAAATTGTACGCCAGGGACTCATCGAATTGCTCCATAAAATAGGCAATTATGAAGTGATTTATGAATTTGAAAGTGGCGAAAGTTTTCTCGATTCGCTTCCACTGGAAAAACAACCCGATATGTTTATCCTCGATTTTTCGATGCCCGGAATGAATGGCATTGAAGTGCTCAGGGCGCTTGAAAAAAAAGACGAAGAATATAAAGTGCTCCTGCTGACGCAACATTTCGACGAACAGATTATCGATGCGGCATACCACCATGGCGCGAGGGGATTTCTAAATAAAAATTGTACCGCCGCCGACATTAAATTCGCCATCGATAACATAATTCAGGTAGGCTATAATAACATTTCAGAAATATTAAAAAGGATCAAGAATTACGACGAACTCAGGGGGATGTCGCACGGAACACTGTTGTTATCTCCGAGGGAACTCGAATTTCTTCGTCTCGTATGCGATGAAAGGGAGTTGACTTATGACCAGATGGCGAGCAGTATGGGGTTGTCAGTAAAAACTGTTGAGACCTACCGCACTGCGCTTTTTGAGCGTTATTCGATTAAATCAAAAGTTGGACTTGTATTATTTTCGTATAAAAACAGACTGACTTCTCCATTTATATAGTTTCAGGAAATTCAATTTATTTTTCGTGAATGGGAAAATAAATGTCAAATCGCGCACCTTGGTCAAGCTCACTTGTTGCTGTAATAATTCCATCGTGGTTCTCGACGATCTTTTTCACTATCGCCAACCCGATTCCTGTGCCGACATAATCCGTTCTTGCGTGCAGCCTTTGAAAGACTTCAAAAATTTTACGGCTGTACTGCGGCTCGAAACCAATGCCATTATCGGCAATACTGACATGGCAGTACATCATATCATCATTAAGGCCTTTCTGATTTAATTCCTTGCCCGTTTTTGTTTCACTTTCAATTATGATGTGCGCCGGAATATGTTCTTTGGCGAATTTGATCGAATTCGTAATCAGGTTTTGCATGAGCTGCCTGAATTGAAACGGAATGACCGGACAGTGACACATATCCCTGACATCAAGTATCACTTTATTTTTCTCTAATTCTTCGGAAAGGTCATCGCGAACCTCATCGATCAATTTTTTAAGATCGGTGTTGACGTATTTTTTCTCCGAATTGCTCGTGCGTGAGTACGCAAGAAGGTCTTCAATGAGCAATTGCATGCGTTTTGCGGCATTTTGCATACGAAGAAAATTATCTTTCGTATCCTCAGAAAGTTTATCAAATTCCTTTTCGAGAATTCTTGACGAAAACGTTTGTATTTTCCGAAGCGGTTCCTGCAAATCGTGGCTTGAAATATAAGCAAACGATTCAAGTTCCTTATTCATCTTCTGAAGCTGATCGTTTTTTTGCTCGAGTTGCAATGCATTCGCTTCCAATGCGTCGGCAGCTTGCTTCTTTTCGGTAAGATCGTGTGTCACTTTCGAAAATCCAATTATTTGGTTGCTGTCATCGTGAACGGCCGTGATGACAACGCTTGCCCAGAAGGTACTGCCATCTTTTCGTACGCGCCATCCCTCCTGGCGTGCCCGTCCTGTTGTGGCCGCCTTTGACAGCAAATACTGAGGAAGCCCGCTTTGTTTATCGGAAGCCGTATAAAACGTTGAAAAATTCTTTCCTATGATTTCCTCTGCAGTATAACCTTTGATTTTCTCGGCACCTTTGTTCCAATTTTCAACGGTACCTTCCGGGTTTAAATAAAGTATGGCATAATCCTGCACTTCTTCAACCATCAAATGGTAGCGTTGTTCACTTTTTCTAAGCGAATCATTTAATTTTTTGAGTTCTTTGGTACGCTGCCTGACCTTTTTTTCAAGTTGGTTTGCAAAGAGTTTCTGATCTTCAATATCGGTACTGCTGCCAACCCACATCCGGATTTTCCCTTCTTTATCCCGGCTTGGGGTTGCCCTGCTCAATTGCCATCGGTAAACGCCATCGTGACGTCGGAAACGGTGTTCAATTAAGAAATCCTCACCGCTGTTTATTGCTGCATTCCACAATCGGACCGTTTCTTCGCGATCATCCGGATGGACGATTTCAAGCCAGCCCAACGCTTCTGTCCTTTCACGGGTCATTCCCGAATAATTAAAAACCGACTTGTTGAAATAATCAAAATGTCCTTTTGTATCTGCAGTCCATACATGTTGTGGCATCGAATCAGCCAATAGCCTGAATTTCTCTTCACGCTCTATTATTTCCATTTCATGGTTTTTTCCGGTCGTAATGTCTCTTATTGTGCCGATCATTTTTTCGGGGTTATTTTTAGCGTTATAAAACACTTTTCCTTTGGCTTCTGCCCACCTAATCGTACCATCCTCCCAGATGATCCTTGTTTCATAATTCAACATTCCTGTTTCTAAAGCGTCTGCGATAGCTTGTTTGCGCCTGGTAAGATCATCAGGATGTATGCGCTTGACAAGCTCCGTATGTTCGATGAGTTTGCCTTGCTGGACACCCAATATTTCTGAATATTTTTCGGAATACCATATTTTACCGGTCTTAAGATTGAGCTCCCATATTCCAAGTTCGCTGGCATCAATAACGATATTGAGTCGTTCCTCATTTTCCTTAATCTTGGCCTGCGTAATAATATTTTCATGAATGTCCATGCAGGCACCGATATAACCCTGAAATGTTCCGTCTGGTGCAAAATGAGGTGTTGCTTTATCCGATACCCATCTGTATTCGCCGTCATATCGTTTGAGGCGGTATTCAATGTTGACTTCTTCCTTTTTATCGAATGCAGCGTTTTGTAATTTAAAACAACGTTTGTAATCCTCAGGGTGGATGTTTTGTCTCCAGCCATCCCCTACTTCTTCATTGGTTGTTCTGCCTGTAAAATGGAGCCATTCGGAATTGAAAAAATTATAATGCTTTTGCGCGTCCGACATCCATATCATCACCGGAGCGTCGTTAGCTACTATACGGAAACGGGATTCACTTTCTTTAAGTTGTTCTTGCGCTATTTTTTCTTCCGTGATATCGGTACAAGAGGCAATGTATCCGCCAAAAAAGCCATCATTGCCAAAACGCGGAGCGCCTTCTACGCTAAGCCAGCGGTATTTGCCCATGCTGTCAAGGATTCGAAATTCTCCTGCGAACGATACGCGTTTTTCAAATGCCGAAAGATAAGTTTGTAGCTGCCGTTCCTTATCTTCGGGATGAACCAAGTCAGCCCAGCCAAATTCAAGAAGGCTTGCCAGTGATTTTCCGGTAATATTCGTCCACGCTTTATTAAAGTAGGTAGCGTTAGCGCTCTCATCACTCATTGAAACCAAAATCTGCGACGATTCAGCCATCGTGCGAAATCGCTCTTCGCTTTCTTCGATTCTTTTTAATGCTTTTATTTCACCGGTTGTCTCAAAACAGGTAACCAAAACGCCGTTAACATTTCCGGACTCATTATTAACCGGACTATAGCTAAAAGTCCAATACACATCTTCCATCCTGCCGTTCCTATAAATGGGTACGAGTTGGTCTTTCATATAAATTGCCGGTCCGCCATCCATTACCTGCCTGATTAACGGGCTAACAAAATTCCATATTTCGGGCCAGGCTTCTTCGGCCTTCATCCCGAGAATAGACGGATGCTTCCCATCACTCCCTAAGCTCGGGCGATAGGCATCATTATAAAAGCATAAAAGTTCAAGGCCCCACCATACAAACATGGGAAAACCAGAGTTTAAAATGATATTGACTGTTGTGCGAAGGCTTTGGGGCCACTTTTCAGGATTACCTACTGATGTAGTACTCCAGTCATGAGATCGTATCAGTTCTCCCATTTCCCCACCTCCTGAAAGAAACGTCAGATCATTTGGAGTTATCGTGTCTTTCATCTAAAACAAATAATAAAAAGGGTATGCATACTCAATGGGATCTCTACAATAAACGGTAACTGTACATCGGCAATCCGTTTACGAACATTAATAATTTGAAATTTAATGAAAATATTTAAGACTGAAAAGAAATTTAAGGTATCGTACTGTTAAATTAAGCAATACGGTTTCGAAGATCGCAGCAGGCCTTAACATAAGCATTCGAAGACGGATTTGGTAGCACGATTATTTGGTTTCTTCTGTTTTTTTCTCGAGTAGTTTTATTTCCGTTTTCTCTTTTTTAATGTCCTGGCGGATCAGGCCATAAAGGTTCATATAAATATTGGCCACCCAAACCAGCGCAAAGCCTGAGATAATATAACCGCGCCAATCATCAATAAGCAATTTATAACCGGTGAGTAAAAGGAAGACGATTGTGACATAATGACTGAAGCAATATTCGCATGTAAAAAGGTAGAAAAATTTTCGCTTTATCATTGTCGAACCTTCTACACTGCATTTAACACAGTACTCGCGCGGCTCCCTGAATATTTCCTCATGCGTGACAGTCCAAGCGATACATGCAACCGGCATTGCAAGCAAAAAAAGCCAAAGAATTTGTTGGTAGATTTCCATAACAATCAGTTGAGGTTGATTTCAAAGTTAAAAAAAATCCCCGACAAACAGGGATTATTTACTATGAGCAACGAATATTTTCTTCAACGCGCACCAGAGCGGAGGCATGTAAAAGCGACTAGGATTCCGTAAGATTATTCATCTTGTGGTAGCTGACATAGGAAAATACCAGGATTACTAAAAAGAGTAACGGAAAAAAAGTAAGTCCGTTGAGTCCATCGACTGCCCATAAACTCGCAAACGCAAAAATAAAGTCGAAACCAAATCCCGCGTAAGCCCATTCCTTTATGCGGTGCGGGATTTGCGGAATAATGAGTGTGAGCGCTCCCAATACCTTAAAAACGGTAAGCAGTACGCCAAAATATTGAGGATAGCCCAAATGCCGCATTCCTTCTTTTGCCATTTCGCTCTGGCTTGTGAGTGCGGGCATCACGCCTTCCATAAGGAAAATGATTGTCGTTGTAATCCAGAAAATAATTTTGTGTTTTTTCATAATCGGTTTAGAGTTTTATAAGCATTAATTTTGTTCGGTGTATTTTTTAAAGTTAGCAAGAATCGACTGCCAGCCGTCTCGCTGCATTTCACGCGGGTTGACCGTTTCGGGATCAAAGGTCTCGATTACGAGCGTGGAATCTCCATGGTCTTCGAAAGCAATGCTTACTTTTCTCCCATCGGCCATTTCATAGGCGATTTCTTTGTGCGGTATAACTTTCGAATAGACGCCTTCAAAGTCAAAGCCCATACTGCCATCCTTCGCTTCCATACGGGTCATGAACTTCCCGCCCACGCGTGCGTCATTTGTAGCTGTTGGCACGTGCCAATCGTCTGAAGCGCTGCACCAGTGCATGATGTGTTCGGGTTCTGTCCAGGTTTTCCATACTTTTTCAATTGGTGCCGCTACATTGGCCTGAACTGTAATGCTCTCGGTTTCCATAATCATTTGTTTAGATTGTTTATTTTTCTTTGGAAAGGTTTTCCTTTATCCTTGCGTCAATTATTTGGCGGATCAAACTTTCGGGAAGCGGTGCATCCAACGGAAATTGAATCGCCGCTTTCGATGTTCTGTAACCCTCGAGTTCGTTTTTGAATTCGGCTACCGTATGCCCGTTCCATGGATAAAATCCGCAATGCTTTTTATAGCCTGCAAAACCTACCAACATGCCGTGGAATTTGTAAGCGGGCATTTGATAGCTGATCATTTCTTCGGCTTCAGGCACAGCAGATCGGATTATTTCCCGCAATTTTACGAGTACTGCCTGCGTCTTTTGTGGCATTGCCAAAATATAATCTCCAACGGGATCCGCGGTTTTCATCTAATTGAAATTTGAAGGCATTTTACTTTTATCCATATAGAGCACATTCCAGCGATGACCATCGGGGTCGCAGAATCCACAGCCATACATCCAACCCTGAATACTTTCGGGTTTGCCAAAAAGCGTTCCGCCCGATTGTTCGGCTTTTGCGGCGAGGTCATCAACCTCCTCAATGCTTTCGGCATCGAAAGAAATCAACACTTCCGAATTTTGCCTGGTATCGGTTAGTGGATGCCGCGTGAAGCCTTTAAACATATTCTCTTCAAAAAGCATTACGGCAATATTTTTTTCTCCCATCAGAATACAGGCAGAATTCTTGTCGCCATGTCCGGGATGAATGGTAAATCCGAGCGCCGCAAAAAAGGCTTTTGATTTTTCGACGTGCTTTACAGGAAGGTTGATCCAGATTTCTTTAGTCATGTTAGTTGCTTTATGATGTTATGATTGATTATTTCATGAACCTATACTTAACGTATTTTCAAATCTAAAAAAAATCCAGCATCAAATAAGAAATCTCCAAACGAAATACGATCGGAACAAATTGGCCTGGATTTTCTTTTTGTAAAGGTATTGGCAATATTCGAAATGACAGGTGTGTAAAAACGACAATGTTACGGGTTGATTGCGACAATAATATTTTACATCTTTGCAATATGAAACATGTTTCCATATTAGTTCCCGAAACGGCAATTGCCGCCGCCATTGTCGATCCGCGTTATATGTTTACCGCAGTGAATGAATTTTTCAAAACTGCAGGGCATGAACCTTTTTTTAAAGTGCAACTCGTAGGCATGACCCGCAAAGTTGTCATTGGTGACGGCTTGATTACGATACATCCAGATTTGTTATTCGATGAAGTGGCAAAAACGGATCTCATCATCATTCCCGCATTGAGCGGAAATATGGACGCGGCGCTGCAGAGAAATATGGCTTTCCTTCCGTGGATTGTCAACCAATATAAAAATGGCGCCGAAGTGGCGAGCCTGTGTGTCGGGGCGTTCCTGCTCGCATCGACGGGATTGTTGAAGGGAAAATCCTGTTCGACGCATTGGTTATTCGCCAACGATTTCCGGCATAAATTTCCCGACGTACACCTCGCACATGAAAAAATCATAACGGCACAAAACGGACTTTACACGAGTGGCGGTGCATCTTCTTATTGGAATTTGCTGTTATACCTCGTTGAAAAATACACTTCGCGCGAGATGGCGATTATGGCATCCAAATTTTTCCTGCTCGATGTTGGCCGTGACAGCCAGTCACAATTTATGATGTTTAAAGGACAAAAAGACCATGAAGATTTAGAAATTCTCAAAGCCCAGGAATTCATCGAAAGCAATTACGGCAGCAAATTAAGCGTTGAAGATCTCGCAGAACAGGTTGGTGTTGCGCGGCGTACATTTGAACGGCGCTTTAAAAAGGCCACAGCCAATACCGTCATTGAATACATCCAACGCATAAAAATCGAGATTGCAAAAAAATACCTCGAAACCGGCAGGAAAACCGTCAACGAGGTAATGTATGATGTGGGCTATACCGATGTAAAAGCCTTCAGGGAAGTATTCAAAAAAGTTACGGGGATGTCACCTGTGGAATACCGCAACAAATACAATTGATTACTTTATGATAAAATGATATCCTATTGAAATGTCGATCGGAAAGAAATCGTTGTCAAACTTGACACCCTTATACTTTTCGAGATAATCTGCATACGCATCGGCGTCGCTGCCTTTGATCGGGACCAAAAGAGCAAGCGACCAATAGCCGGTTTTCATTGGCTTTTTTGAACGGAAATCGATTCCGGCGCCAAACGTCGGCCCGTAAAATGTCTTATTGAAAACCGTGGCGTTTGAAACAACAATTATGGCATTGTAACCATACATTGCGAGCAGATAAGGATCGATTATTTTGAATGTCATAAGCCTTCCCTTGAGTCCGACATTATAGCCAAAACCGTTGAGGTCATAACCGCCACCCGCAAAAACGCCAATATTTTGCTGTGGATAAAAAATAGCATTCATCCCGATTCCGCCATAATCAAGTCCGATTCCGGGCCCGATTGAAAACTTATCCGAACGGTTAGACCGCACTGTAGTAATGCCGTCCTGGGCATGTAAAGAAATTGCCGCGAACACCAGAAATGCGGCAAAAGTAATTTTTTTCATAATGGTTTGTTTGGTTGTTAAAAAACAAACATACGAATTCGACTTTAATGCTAAGCGGTTTCTGAAATTCTTTTCGTGTCGCGGCTTTGGGCGTGTTTCCAACTTTACAATAAATTTAAGAACAAGCCGTTCAAATAATGTTAAATTGCCTTGCGAAAAAATAATTATACCGCCAAAATATGGATCAGATCAAAATACTCTGGGTTGATGACGAAATCGATTTACTCAAACCACATATCTTATTTCTCGAGAAAAAAAACTATAGTGTAACGACGTGCAATAATGGGCGCGACGCAGTGGATGTTTTTGATGAAGGGAATTTCGACATTGTGTTTCTTGATGAAAATATGCCCGGTATGAGCGGTCTTGAAACGCTTTCTGAAATCAAGGAGAAGAAATCATCGACTCCGGTGATTATGATTACCAAAAGCGAGGAAGAATTGATTATGGAAGAAGCCATCGGTTCTAAAATTGCCGACTACCTCATCAAGCCTGTCAATCCGAACCAGATTTTGCTCAGTATCAAAAAAAATCTCGACCATTCAAGATTAATTTCTGAAAAAACCACACTCGATTACCAAAAGGAATTCCGCAAAATCGCGATGGAAATGGCGATGGTAAATTCGTACGAAGAATGGGTAGAATGTTACCGCAAGCTTTTATTCTGGGAACTCGAACTCGAAAATATCGAAGACCAGAGCATGATGGAAATCCTCGAATCGCAGAAAGTCGAAGCCAATGCACAATTCGGAAAGTTCATCGAACGCAACTATGAAGACTGGTTCGAGCCCAAAGCTGACAAGCCGATTCAATCGCACAATTTATTCCGAGAGCTTGTCGTTCCGGAAATAACTAAAAAAGACCGCCCGGTATTGTTTGTCGTTATCGACAATTTGCGTTACGACCAGTGGCGTGTCATGGAAAGTGTGGTTACAAATCACTACAAGCTCGAGAAAGAGGTGCCGTATTTTGCGATACTGCCCACCGCGACGCAGTATGCAAGGAATGCTATTTTCTCGGGCCTAACGCCGTTGGAAATGGAGAAACAATTCCCGCAATATTGGAAAAATGACGTGGAGGATGGTGGCAAAAATTTATATGAAGCCGAATTTTTGACTGCGCATTTAAAGCGACTCGGACTCAACATCAAACAGGAATACTTTAAAATAACCAACCTCGCAAACGGAAAAAAACTTGCTGAGAATTTTAAGGCTTTGAAAGACAACGATCTTGTGACGGTGGTTTATAATTTCGTCGATATGCTTTCGCATGCCAAAACCGAAATGGATGTTGTGAAAGAACTTGCCTCGGATGATCGCGCTTATCGTTCGCTCACGTTGAGCTGGTTTCGAAATTCACCGCTTCTTGAAATTATCCAGCAGGCGCAAAAAATGGGATTCAAATTGATTATCACAACCGATCACGGAACGATTAATGTAAAAAATCCATCGAAAGTGATTGGTGATAAAAATACGAGTCTCAACCTGCGCTACAAAACCGGGAGAAGCCTCACTTATGAAGACCGCGATGTCTATGCCGTAAAAGACCCAAAAAGAATTGGATTGCCTGCAATCAATATGAGCAGTTCGTATATCTTTGCAAAGAATGATTACTTTCTGGCGTATGTCAATAACTACAACCATTATGTGAGTTATTACCGTAATACCTACCAACATGGCGGCATTTCACTCGAAGAAATGATTGTTCCTTTTATGGTATTCACCCCGAAATAGTCAAAGCAAAACGAACTCAAATATTATTGTCAACAAATGGAAATTATTTTTTCATTGGAAGAAATTCATGCTGTCGCGCGTAAAATCCTTGAGGCAAATCCGAAAAAAGTAATTCTTTTTTACGGCGAAATGGGTGCCGGCAAAACTACTTTAATCAAAGCTTTATCAAAAGCACTCGGTGTGGCGGGGGCAACTTCGAGTCCTACTTTTTCCCTGGTCAATGAGTATAGCGCCGAAGACCAAGCCTTATATCATTTCGACATGTACCGCCTTAAAAGTGAATCCGAAGCCTACGACATGGGCATGGATGAATATTTATATTCTGGAAACTGGTGTTTTATAGAATGGGCCGAGAGAATTCCGACGCTGATTCCGCACGACCATGCTACCATTCGCATTAAAGCACTTGCAGACGGCAGACGGGAATTGACGTTAAGCTGAACCCGCATTCAAAAAAGCTTGGCTGCTTTGAAGCTTTTTTATAACTTAGACCACAAATAGAACAAGCATCCATTATGGCTTTAACTCCATTCACCAAGCAGCAACTGCTCCCACAGGAAGAAAAACTGGAAATTGCGCGGCACAAAAGCGAACTCTTCATCGGTATTCCGAAAGAAACCAGCTATCAGGAACGCCGCATTTGTTTGACTCCCGATGCGGTAAATTCGCTTACCTCGCACGGCCATCGCGTGATGATTGAAGCCGGTGCCGGAATGAGTTCAAGCTATACAGATAAAGAATATAGTGACGCGGGCGCCGAAGTAACACAAGACACAAAGAAAGTGCTGGGTTGCCCGATATTGCTCAAGGTTGAACCACTGACGATGGAGGAAATAAAAATGGTCAACCCTCAAACCATCGTGATTTCAGCAATACAATTAAAAACAAGAAAAAAAGAATACTTCGAAACACTTGCCAAAAAGAAAATTACCGCGCTCGCTTTTGAATATATAAAAGATGAAGACGGATCTTATCCGGCCGTTAAATCATTAAGTGAAATTGCAGGAACTGCTTCGGCACTTATCGCTGCCGAGCTGATGATCAACAATGAATTTGGGAAAGGCTTGCTATTCGGGAATATTACCGGGGTCGCCCCGACCGACGTTGTCATTCTTGGCGCGGGAACTGTGGGTGAATTTGCAGCCAAAACCGCACTCGGACTTGGCGCGCATGTGAAAGTTTTTGATAATTCCATTACGAAACTCCGACGTTTGCAGAATAATCTGAACCAACGGATCTTCACCTCTACTATTCAGCCAAAATCGTTGCTCAAAGCACTGCGCCGTTGTGATGTAGCGATTGGGGCCATGCGCGGGAAAGAACGTTGCCCGGTGGTCGTAACCGAAACAATGGTTGAGCACATGAAAAAAGGCGCCGTAATAGTCGATGTGAGTATCGATACCGGCGGATGCTTCGAAACATCGGAAATCACCACGCATGAAAACCCAACTTTTATAAAAAACAACGTTATCCATTATTGCGTGCCCAATATTCCATCGCGCTATTCCAAAACGGCATCACTCTCAATCAGCAATATTATCACGCCGTATTTGTTGCAAATTGCCGAAGATGGTGGTATTGAAAGCGCTATCCGCTGCAATAAGGGACTCAAGAATGGCGTCTATCTTTACCACGGAATTCTGACCAATAAAGCCATTGGTGATTGGTTTGATATGGCCAATAGCGACATCAATTTAATTGTGTTTTAAGCGAACTTTGGTTTACATTTGCAGAAAAATTTAAGATGAGACTCAGGCACCGTTTTGCGTATTATTTAATCGGATTTGTAATGGGATTGTTTGTCGTGACCGGTATATTTATCGGGAAGGACACGCGCTGCAATTACTTCCCAAATGCAAGGGTTTTGAACGACCTCAGAAACAAGCCATTTCACTATTCGGAAAAAGCGAAACAAGTTCTCGCACAACAGTGGATTGACACTACCGATATCAAAAATACGCTTACGTATGGTGATGTCGATTTTGATCGTAGTAATATCGCTGTGGGTTCAGGCAAGAAATACATCATCGAAGGAAAAACCGTAAAAGACCAGCCGATCATCCTCGAGGTCATTAATTATTCAGACAAAGCGGTACTTGCAGATATAAAAAAGCCTTAGAAATTCAAATCTTTGAAATTGATGGTGATTCGACAGGAGCGCGCAATATTAATTACTAACACAAACGGGTTATGAAAAAAATCATCTTTGTCTTTGTTTTTATTTTTCACTTTGGCAGTCCAACAGTTTTTGCACAATATGTCCCGCGCTTCGGAAATGACATACAAACCATCAAGCAATACGATAAGATTTATACCCCGCCGGCCAATGCGATTTTATTTGTGGGCAGTTCCTCGATTCGTGTATGGCGTGATCTGGAAAGGACGTTTGCCGATAAAGTTGTTTTGAACCGCGGCATCGGTGGCGCTGTCCTAAACGATATGTTTTATTATTTCGACGATTTGATTACCCCTTACCAGCCGCGACAAATCGTGTTGTATGTTGGCGAAAATGATTTGGTTGACGATAAATCAACAAGCGATACGATATTCAACAAAACAAAGAAACTTTTGAATCTTATCCGTACCAAACTACCCAAAACGCCAATCGCATATATCTCGTTAAAACCGAGTCCATCACGCGAAAAATATCTCCCAAAACTGATACAGGCAAACAACCAGCTACGCGATTATATAAAAACGCAAAAAGACATTGACTATATCGATGTTTATTCTTTGATGCTCACACCCAACGGCAAGCCACGGCCGGAATTATTTCTTGCCGACCAATTGCACATGAACGAGCGCGGGTATGCAATTTGGACAAAGAAAATAAAGCCTTTTCTGTTGAAGAAGAAATAAGGAAAAACCAACAGCACATTCAAATTCTAACGATAAAATGACTATATTTATCGTAAGTTGTCAATATCGGTATGACCTATTCCACCTTTGAAATACCATGCCTGAAGGCATTTGAATTAAAATATAAACTAACAACACAACAATCATGGAAACAAAGAACGCCAAGGCTTTTGGTACCGAAGCACCCGACGCTAATCTGAAACAAATGACCATCGAGCGCCGCAAAGTGACACCAAAAGATGTTGAAATTGAAATTCTTTATTGTGGTGTCTGCCACTCCGATTTGCATACTGCGCGAAATGATTGGGGATGGACGACGTATCCTGTTGTTCCGGGACACGAAATCGTCGGACGGGTAACCAATGTGGGCAATGAAGTCACCAAGTTTAAAGTCGGCGATTTAGCCGCCGTGGGTTGTCTCGTCGATTCATGCCAAACCTGCAGCAGTTGCAAACAGGATCTCGAGCAGTACTGCCTCAATGGATGGGTCGGCACCTATGGCGGAAATGATAAATATTTGAACACCACAACCCATGGCGGATATTCCGAAAGTATTGTAGTAACAGAAGGTTTTGTATTGAAGGTACCTGAGAATTTAGATCTCGCCGCAGTAGCGCCGTTATTGTGTGCCGGAATCACCACCTGGTCTCCGCTGAGACACTGGAATGTTGGTAAAGACAGTAAAGTTGCGGTCGTTGGCCTTGGCGGATTAGGGCATATGGCGATTAAATTGGCGAAAGGACTCGGAGCTTCGGTAACTTTATTTTCGAGGTCGCCCGAAAAAACTGACGAAGCCAAAATGCTCGGTGCGGATGAAGTTATTATTTCAACCGATGACAAGCAGATGGAATCTGTCACGGGAAAATTCGATGTCATAATTGACACAGTCCCTTACATGCACGATGTCAATCCTTACATATCGACGCTTACGATTAACGGGACGTTGGTACTGGTTGGTTATTTGGGTGGTTTGGAACCGATATTGAATACCGTTCCGATGATCCTTGGACGAAAAACCGTTGCCGGTTCGCTCATTGGCGGAATAAAAGAAACCCAGGAAATGCTTGATTTCTGTGGACAGCATAACATTGTTTCTGAAATTGAGATGATTAAGATACAGGATATCAATGAAGCTTATGAGCGACTTTTGAAAGCCGATGTAAAATACAGATTTGTAATCGATATGAGTTCGTTAAAAAGCTAACGAAATTCCCGCAAAATAAATTGGTAAAAGCCGTTAATCGAAAGACTATCGGCTTTTGTTATTTTTCAGGCAATAATGTGGTTATTTATTTAATATTTTGCGAAGGTGGAACTGCACAAACGCTTCCATCGAATCAGGTCGTTTTGAGTTATCCGAATAATTGAGCGGTTTTATGATATATCCCGAAATACCAAGTCTTTGCGCGGCATCGTGGTCAACAGTTTCTGCCGATGTGGTCATAATAAATACTTCGATTTCGTTTAATGCGCTATCGCTTCTAAGGACTTTAAGAAATTCGATACCATTCATTTTGGGCATATTCAAATCGAGCAAAATAACATCGGGAGTCAGTTTTTTCTCTCTGAGCAACGCCAGGGCTTCAATGCCATTATAAGCAGTATGCAATTCATAATCGACTTCTAAATTTTTAAGCGATCGCTGTACGCTGATGACATCGAGTTGATCGTCTTCTACAAGTAATATGATGTTCTTTTTCATTTTAGTCTTTATTTTTTATAGGCCAGGTAAAGACGAATTCGCTTCCCTTTCCAAGTTCCGAGCGCACAATTATCCTGCAATGCGCTTCATCAATGATTTTCTTTACGATGGCCAGGCCGATTCCGGTACTCTCTGCGTCATCTTTATCGCGCAAGGTTTGAAAAAGCTCGAATATTTTTGAATGGTATTCGGGCGATATTCCAATCCCGTTATCTTTAACCGTAAACTCGTAATATCCCGGGATTTCGTTGCATCCAACCATAATTTTTGCACCGGGGTGCTGCGCATATTTTACAGCGTTGCTGATCAGGTTGGTAAATACTTGTTTGAGTTTAATTTTTTCAGTCAGAATTTCAGGAAGCCCCGAAATTTCAACCTCAAAATTGTCAGGCACGATTTCTTCGACGATTTCAGTTACCAACTGAAAAATGTCTGTCTTTTCAGTTACGTTTTTTTTCCGCACCCGAGCGTAATCAAGCAAACCATTGATAAGATCTTCCATCCTTTTTGTTCGCTCCGGAATGATATCCAAATACTGTTTAATTGGTGCTGAAAGCTCATTATGATGATCCTCCCGAATCCATTGCACAACATTGTGGATGCCGCGCAACGGCGCTTTCAAATCATGCGATACCACGTAGGCAAATTTGTCAAGCTCCGCGTTTCGCTTTTCAAGTTCGCTGATATTGCTGCTCAGAATGCTTGACATTGCGTTCAACGAATCGGTTAAGTGCGTCAATTCGTCCTTGCGCTTTTCCTCGATTATCGTAAAATTGCCTTTCGATATTTTTTCGGCCTGCCGCGCCATCGTTGCAATCCGTTGCGAAATCATGCGTATGATGTAAAAAGTGGTGCACGCCCCAATAACAATGGTCAATACGAGGAGTATTCCCGAAATGGTGTGGGTTCTTTTAATTGATGAAATCAAATTGTTGCTGTGTAGTTTCCTGACTTTATATTCGGTCCGGTCAAATTCCAGGAACTTGTCAGAGATACTTTGGCTGATTTTCTTTTCTGCCTTATTTCTTAAATTTTGTCCAAAGAAATTAGTATTACTTTGCCCGAATGTTTGAGACGCGTTTTTGAGTTCAATAATATGATTGGCCGCGTTTACCCAGGAGGCATGTTGGCTTCGAATGTTTTTGAGGATTGCCAGTTGTGTGCTGTTACTCCGAATGAGCTTTTCCTGCTGATTGAAAAGGTTATTCAATGCGGGCAATGATGTCCCATAGTCATTCAGGAAGTCGCTATCCCCCGTCAATAGGTAGCCCCGGTAAGAACTTTGCATCTGGATGATCGTTTTGTGGATTCTTGTTGAGTTTCGCATAACATCCTGTGACTTACTCAGAAAACGGATGTTTTGTTCTACCTCATTTGATAGTAAGTAATTGGAAGTGCTATCTATTATCGACAGCAGCAACACAATCGAAAAGGCCACGATAATCTGTGTGGAAATTCTCATATTCTTCTTTTTCCCATTTTTATAAAGTTAAATGTTTTTGGACAACATTTCAGTAGTAGTGCGATTTTATTATTGTTAATATTGCAAAATTGGTTTGCCAAAGAAGTTGTTAGAACGCGGTATCGCGATAAACTCGATCGTAGAACTGGCCGCGTCAGAAAAAATAGATTACATTGTCATGGGAACCACCGGCGCCGGTGGTCTCAAAGAAGTGTTAATGGGATCTTTGACAGAAAAAGTCATTAACCAGGCTACCGTTCCTGTATTGTGCATTCCGGCACAATGTTACTACAAACCCCTGAAGCATTTCCTTTTCATTTGCCATTATGAAAAAGCCCGCCTCGAAATTCTTAAAAATTTGATACCGCTGGCAAAACGTTTCAATGCGCAGCTGGATGTTCTGCAGGTACAGGCACACCACGAACCAAATGATCACGATGTTATTGCAGAATGGAAGGCGGCGTATCCAAATTCGGGAATAGCCTTCCATCAGTTGACAAGCCAGGATTACGAAGGATGCGTAATGGATTTTATTAAATTGAACAAAGAAAATATCGTTATAATTCCACGCCACCATAAAAGCTTTCTCGATAAACTTTTCTCTTTTAGCCTGTCGCGCAAGTTGGCTTTTCATTCAACAATACCTTTGTTAACGATACCCGTATGAAACCAAAAAATGACATCTGGGCAGTTCAGGAAATTCAGGACAGGCGCTACGACGCCATTGGTGAAGATGAACTTGAAAACATAAGCCGTGACAATTACATGTCAGATACGCATTGGCCCATCCAATTTATACAAGATGCGTTTCACAGCCGGCTGATCATTTTGTCCGAAGGCGAAGCAATTCTTGGTGGCCCGTTGCACGAACGCTGGCCTTCTTTGCAACGGCTTTAAATATTTTGCTATAACGTTAACGCTGAGCGATTCCTGCCATGAAATGTGAACCTGATAAGCATCATCTTTTCTGCTGACGATAATCAATTAATGTTTAAACATGTCGCATTAATTTTGAATTATAACTCATATATGTTTAATTAAAACCTTAATTACAATGACACATGCAGTATCAAAAAAAAACAATGGAAGCACTTTTCCATCGTTAATGGAGAATTTCTTTTCTGATCGTTTTTATGACCTGGCACCATTCATGAATGGTTTCGGATTCGATCAGTCGTTACGCGTCCCTGAAGTCAATATTGTCGAGAACGCAAAGGGTTATCAGATTGAGCTTGCCGCTCCGGGAATGGATCGGAAAGATTTCAGGATTGACGTCCAAAACGGCGTGCTTACCATCAGCGCGGAAAAAGAAGATGAAAAAAATGAAGAGGGCAAAAATTTCAGGAGAAGGGAATTTTCGTATAATTCCTTCAGCCGATCGTTTACGCTTCCGGAAAACCTGCTCGACGAAAAAATTGATGCCAGTTATGATAATGGCATACTGAAGCTCGTCCTTCCAAAAAAGGAAGCCAAGCCGGAAAAACCAGCCCGGCAGATCAAGGTAGCTTAACTTTAAAATCCGGTCAAAAGACCGGGTTTATTTTTGACGGCCTAATTCTGGTCACAAGGCGGCTTAAACACAAAGCCTCATCGGAAAATGTACTTTCTGATCTCAGGCCGGGTCAGGAACATTATGAAGCCCAGTCTTTTCCTTTTGAACTGCTGAGATTTACAATAAAACAATCCAACCTAAACCATTCACTGATATGAGAACATCGATTAATACTGTAAGGGAAAAAAATTTGCGCGGAGTGCTGATCGTGCTTTTATTTCTGGTTTTTGCAACCGCGCTGGGAGCGGGTTATTTTTTTATTAAAGATCCGACGGGCACACAGTTGGGGTTTCCGCTATATTATATCCATTCTTCCCCATTTTCTAATTATTATTGGCCTGGATGGATTTTGTTCATAACCATCGGTATTTACGGATTGATTTGTTTCCTGCTTGTGGTTCTGAGGTATAGGTATTACCCGTTTCATATAATGGTGCAGGGCATAATGCTTGTGGGATGGATTGCCGTTCAAACCATTATGGTACGCGACTTTAACCTGCTGAATCTCATTTGTATAGTCATCGGCTTGATATTCTTTATTGCCGGAAATATTTTGATTGATAAAAAAAATGGATACTGATTGAATATGACGTGATTTGGCGCAAATGTTTACAAACTATACACTGAATCCCTCTACAAGCAACAGTGTCGGCTACAATGGGCTGATGCCGCAATTGGCGCGGAGAGCTCAGGAATTTAAACAGGTTGCCATGGCATTTTTAGGAGTATAAAAAGGCTTAACCTTATTATGTTCTATTGGACTTTCAAAAAAAAACGCGTAAAAAAAAGCGGGAAATAATCCCGCTTTTTTTATGCCAGCGCATAATCATATTCAACTTCGAGCTTGTTGTCCACCGTATATACACCTGGCGTTTTCCAGGCGATGCGTGCCGCCTCTCTTTTCTGGTAAAGCGAACCGACAGTACCAGTCAGCGTTACATTGCTGCCTGAAACTTTCACCCTGATGTGGTCGGCGTTGATAGACCAGTGTCGCTTCAGTGCATCTTCCACAAGGCGCTGTTCTACCTTGTCATGAACGTCTGATTTGATAGCAACGTTATTGATGACGCCCTTAACTCCGGTCAAATCTTCGACTGCCCTTTCGGCGGCGTCCTTTTGGTAGTTCCATTTGACGCTTCCATCGAGGTACAGCCACCCGTTTTCGACTTTTACGCGGATCTCTCGGTCCGGCACAGACCAATTGTTTTGGAGCGCACTCAAAGCGGAAGAGGCAATATCTTCATCTGTTTTAATGGCGCTGCTGCTGAGTTTGACGTCGATTTTCTGAACGACCGCATGCACACCGGCCACATTTCTTATGGCGTGCTCAACTTCTAGCTTTTTTGCATAGCTGTCAACGGTACCGGTAAGTGTAACCACACCGTCTTTAACGATCACACCAATTTCTGCTGCATGCAAAGAGGGCTCCCATTTAATGGCATCCTCAACATCCTGCTGTAAAGTTTCATTACTTTTCATGATAAAAAAATTAAGTTAATAAATAATTTAGGAAAGCCCGGCCTTCTTAAAACCAAAGTTCCGCAAATCCTGATGGCGGCAGAATGATGGCTGTCAGTTAACAGTATGACTGTAAATAGGTTTTCTGTAACTTGCACTCATGGTTTGCATAAAGTTGCTTACATTTTGTACGCCCGGAATGGCGGCGACAAATAGGCCGATATAACTTTTTTCATTTTCCGATTCGACGATCCCGTCTATGATGACAGTTTTGCCATCAATAGACAAATTCAGGCAGCGTGTGTCAAGCGGCTGCCCATAAATTTTAGCGAGGATTTCGCCGGCGCTTATTGCCCGCTGCGGGTCTCTTGATTTCTGGTTGCTGTGGCTGGTGAAAGCTTTTCTTTTCATTCGTGCTTTAATCCATGAAAAGATGAGAGTAATCAGGGCGCCGGGATTGTAAGTAAACGCCAATTTAGATTGGGGGATCAAGATTGTTTCCATTGTTTTTGGCTTTACTGTTTGTGAAATGCAGTATGTTCTTCCGCTTTCACTTCATTGGTTAATGAATGGCCGTTTTGCAGCTCGGTGAGATTGTCAATGGTGGTTTGGCAAATTTGTATTATGGCTTCGGCTGTAAAAAATGCCTGGTGAGGCGTAACAACCACATTGCTGTACGACAAAAGGATCTGAAGGAAATCGTCCTTCACAATACCTTCAGACCAGTCAACGTGAAAAATGCCGCTTTCCCATTCATAAACATCGATACCGAGATAACCCAAGTGTCCGTTTTTTAATGCTGATAAGGTGTCAAGTGTACTGATGACTGCACCACGCGCTGTATTGATGAGCATGCTTCCGGGCTTCATCTTATTGTAACTTTCTCTATTGAATAAATGGTAGGTCTCATCAGTTAGAGGGCAATGGAGGGAGATAATGTCAGAAGACCTCAAAAGCACGTCAAAACTAACGTATGAGACACCGCTGCCCTTTAACTCCTCCGACTCCACAATATCAAATGCAACCACTTTGCACCCAAATCCCAGCATGATTTTGCAGAAAGCCGTTCCGATTTTGCCGGTTCCTATAACACCCACGGTTTTTCCATAAACCGTGAACCCGGCAAGGTGCTCGAGCGAAAAATCATTGTTGCGCGTCTTGTTGTAAGCCCTGTTGGTTTTCCTGGTGAGGGCCATTATCAGCGCGACGGCATGCTCTGCCACAGATTGAGGCGAATAGGCAGGTACCCGAACTACTTTTATATTGTGTTCGGCTGCCGATTCCAGGTCTACATTTTCGAAGCCGGCACAACGCAAAGCAATGGCGCGAATGCCCATTGCGGCCAACTTTTGCATTGTCTGGCTATCTATGCGGTCGTGTATCGATATCGATATGGCCCCGGCACCCGATGCCAGCCCGGCAGTCTTAGGCTGAAAAGCTTCTTCTGAAAATACCAGCTCATGTTTCGCCAGGTTGTTGCAGGCGTTAAACTGTGCGGGTTCATAACATTTGGTGCTGTATACGATGGTTTTCATTGCCTTGTAATTTCTTTCAAAATTCAGGTTAAATCCGGTCCTTCGGTATGATTGCGGTCAACCTTATACATGATTTACAACAGGTAAGAAGGGTAGTAAAATGGGAATAATTTTTGAAAACAACGCTTGCGAGCGCCCAAGGCAGTTTCGGCTCGCCTAACGATCCGATGGCGGAAAGTAACAGTATAATTTGATACTCAGTGAAATAAGGGATTATCTTCTATGATTAGGCAACTTGTGTCCGCAACAGCCAACATTGTGACCCACAAACCAAAGCGTGTGTTCTTTTTCACAATCAGAACATGAGTTTCTGGGCATAACTTCATAGCCGAATTGAGATAATAACCTAATTAGCAAGACATCAGCGACGAGGTAAAAAAGACCCTTCAAATCGTAATGCATCTGAAAGCAACCAAATATTAGTGATGATAGAAAATAGATTAATGCGCCCAGAGTAACAGTTCTAGGAATAATTAATAAAATTTCAGCCAAAACTCGGGCAACCAATCAGAATGCGTAAAATCAGACAGGACAAAGTTTTCAAGTTCTTTAAGGGAAACGTTGGTCAGGAGAATGGATGAGGTGGATGAAACTTAAAAAAATTCGATTTGTCAAATGCTTGTCGAGATGAAGTTAATTTATGAAGCTTGACTCATTCTATCTTGGATTTCTGTGATGAATATTATAAAACTAAAGCGAAGTGGAATTGCTAATACCATCGTCAACATTTGGTTTGGATATCTATTATTCGTTCAAAAAATCGATAAGTATTTTATTGAAAACTTCCGGTTGATCAATTAACGGCAGATGCCCCGCGTCAGGAATGAGATGAAATGTTGCATTAGGAATTATCTTAGCAGTTATCTCACCACATTTAGAGGAAAACAATTTATCGTTTTTGCCCCAAATAATAAGCGTTTCATTTTTTATGCGTTTTAAATATTGTGTTGGTATTTTAGACGTTGCGGAACCTTTTCCTTGCTTGAAGGCATTTTTACCACCTTCGGATTTGAGAACTGAAATAGAGTAAAGAATATGATTAATGTCGCGATTCTGAGGTTTGTGCATTATGAAACGCGAATTAAAACGATTCGCCATTAATGAAGGAAAACTATTCATCCATATCAGTCCTAATAATGGCCAAAAATTAACTTTAGCTCCTAAGCCCGCAGAATCAATCAAGACAAGTTTATCTACCATCTCTGGATTTTCTATGGCAAACTGTAGCGCTATAGCACCTCCTTGCGATAAACCAACGATATGCGCTTTTTGGATTTTCATTTTCACCAGGAAGCCTTTCAGCCAATCTGAAAAATAATGACGGTCGTAGGGTGCATCGGGTTTGTCAGATTCTCCATAGCCAACAATGTCAGGTGCCAAGACATGAAATCTTTCAGATACAGCAGAAATCGATGGATACCAGGTGACTGCGCCCGCCCCAGCGCCATGCAAACAAATCACATGATTACCACTGCCGGCAGATAAATAAGAAGTTTTAATTAAGTCATTGACTACCTCACCCTGTGCAATTGGCACCTCCATTTTATCTATTAGAGATTTTCTGTAGTCGATTCTATTTTGATTTTCCAAATAATTGCAAATTTAGATGCAAATGTATGCCCTTGCGACATCACTATTTTCACAAAAGGACGTCAAAAACGGACTTTCTCATACGTCGAATTGCTTTTAACGCATAGACAATTTGCCATTTGTCCGTATTAGACATATGCTTGTCTCTTTCTCACGAAATCAGTGATTTAATTTTGGACACTTAATAAGAATTTATGGAAACAAATATTAATGAAAGAAGGTATGATTTGGACTGGCTTAGGGTAATCGCAATATTGCTCCTGCATTTCTTTCATGCTGCGATGCCATTTGTATCTGAATGGGACTGGCATATAAAAAACAAAGAAACCAGCAATCTTTTTTTAGAATTCAACTATTTCTTATCGCGGTGGCGGATGCCGCTCCTGTTTTTTATCTCCGGGGTTGGGACAGTATTTGTTTTAAATACTATTTCTGTAGGGCAATACATTCGACAACGATCAAAAAGACTGTTGATGCCACTTATTTTTGGAATGTTAGTCATTGTTCCGCCACAGGTGTATATGGAAAGGCTCTTTAAGCGCGCCACCTACAGATCATTTTTTGAATTTTACCCATCCATTTTTTCGACAGGTGTCTATCCGTCAGGTAATTTAAGTTACCATCACCTTTGGTTTATCGCCTATTTATTTGTGTACTCCATTATTGCTATCCCGCTGTTTTTACTTTTGAAGTCACAAAGAGGAAAAAGCGTAATTGACTCCACTGCATTACTCTCAGCGAAATATGGAATGGTTGCTTTCGGGTTGATCCTATTGGCAGCTGGCATGCTCTATTTTTGGTTTCCAAATGAATCGCATGCTTTCGTGGATGACTATGCCGGCTTTACGAAATACTTACTCTATTTTGTGTTTGGGTATGTTATCGGTGTGAACCGAATATTCTGGAAACATATCGAGGATAATAGAAGGCGGAACCTTAAAGCAGCATTCATTGTTACCACACTGATCAATTATTTTAGGTGGAACAATGTAGAGCCTGAATGGGGTATGAATGTGGCCAATGTTTTATATTTTTGTTTGATAGTAATTAGTGGGTGGATCTGGGTCATAACACTTCTGGGTTACGCCAAAAGGTATTTGAATTTCAGTAACAATTTCTTAAAGTTTGCAAACGAAGCCATTTATCCTTTTTATATCCTGCACCAGACTATTATAGTCATCTTAGGATACTACATCATTCAAGTTGAAGATGATATTTTGAGTAAATATCTGTTTTTGACCTTTGTATCCTTCGCGGTTTCGATTGGCATATATGTGTTTTTTGTCAGGCCGTATAAAATTCCGAGAATGCTCTTTGGAATGAAGAGCCGGTAATCTATAATTGGTAAAATTTAAAATCATTCGCAGTCCTAAGTGGCTGCGAATGACGTTTTATCCTTCCGCCATTCTAAAAAATTATTTGTCCGTTTTTGACATATGGATGGCTGATTACATCGCAAAAGCGGGTGCAAATTTGCATCATAAATAAATCAAATTTAATTTATCATGGAAAAAACTATTAGAACCTTTAAAATTGCATTTTCAACATTAATTGTCATTGGGGCTGCCTTATTGGCTCTTTTCTACCCAGTATTCAGTTATGGACAAATTCCGCCATACAGTGGAGAAAAAATTGAAAACCTGAAACCGGCGCAGTACGACGCAAAAAAGAAGACTGTATTTATTATTGCTGACGGAAAGTCGACTGAAATGTTCGACATGCTAGCGCCTTTTTATGTGTTTAACGCGACGGAACAGTTGAATGTATTTATTGTTGCCAAAGATGCGACACCAATCCCAATGAAGCGAGATCTTTTTGTATTGCCGCAAATGACTTTTGCAGAGGTTGAAGCCAAACAGTTAAAAGCTGATGTTATTGTGATTCCGGCTTTGGCCGCGCGGGATGAAAACCAAGACCCTGTGATCATCAGTTTTATTAAAAGCCATTATACCGCTGACACCAGAATTATTTCTATTTGTGACGGTGCTACAACTGCTGCGGCGACAGGATTATATGATGGAAAACCGATCACAGCCCATGCTACTGATTTAGAATGTATCAAGAAAAATTTTGAAAAACCGATTTGGACACAAAATGTTACAGTGACAAAAAGCGACCGCCTATATAGTACAGCAGGGGTTGCAAATGCTGTTGACGGCGCACTATTAATTGTGGAAGACGTACTCGGTAAAGATGCCAGAATTAAGGCCGCAAAAGCGGTAAATTATCCGCACGGTGAAATACAACTGGCGCATAACAGCCAGGCATTAACATTTGGGAATAAGCTATCAGTTTTAAAGAAAATGATGTTCAATGGCAGAAGAATGGGATTACTGTTGCATGATGGCTTTAATGAATTAAAGTTTGCGAGTATACTAGACACGTATAGTCGTACTTACGCAAAAGCGTTTAAAACTTTTACTAGTGGAGATTCCATTCTTCCGTCGCAAAATGGTTTGACGTTTATTCATGTCGGTGGAAACATAATTGATCCGAAAATGGATGACGTCTATGTGGTAAAGCCTGAAGCACTAACCATTAAAGACAGAGAGTACTTTACAGGACACGAGCTTGTTAAGCAGAATGATAATGAATACTCTATGGATCAGTGCATATCGAGGATACGCCAACAATACGGTGATCACTTTGCAAATGTTGTTAAGTTGACACTTGATTACAATTAAGAAACAGAGATTGGGAAATTGATTAAATTGCATGGCCAAAATCTAATGCGAAGTAAGCCCGTGTCCGAATAAGACCTAATTTTGTCTGTCGGGGACGGGCTTTTACTTTTATCTTTAACATTATTAAAATTATCGAAATGAGAAAATTTACGTTTATTATCCCCCCATTTGTTGAGCTGCTGGATTTTGCCGGACCTACCCAGGTTTTTACAGAAGCCAAGTTTTACGGGCTGGAAGCCGATATACAATTTTATACCTTCGAGAATGATCCAAAATCTACTTCCGGTCTAGGGTTTGAAAAGGTTGCACATTTTACTGAAGCCAATGTAAAGGAAGGCGATTTCATATTTGTTCCGGGAATGGACTTCGAGTATGTGAGCAGTATGAGCTTTAAGGGTCAACGCGACTTTTTCGACTGGCTTAAACAATCTTCTGACAACGGCGTAACGGTATGTTCAATTTGCAATGGAGCATTCGCTTTAGGCCATGCAGGACTTTTAAAAAACACACAATGCACAACGCATTGGCGACGTGTGGAAGCTTTGCAGGAGCAATTTCCGCAGGCTAAGGTACTGTCAGACATCCTTTATATTAAGAGTAATGATGTTTATACCAGTGCGGGAATCAGTGCGGGAATTGACCTAGCACTGGCGATTCTGGAAGATTTAAAAGGTCCGCTTTTCACACACCGTGTTGCACGCGGACTCGTAGTGTATCACCGCAGAAGCGGTAGTCATAAACAGCAAAGCATTTATCTTGATTACAGAAACCATATTAACCCGCAAATCCACCAGGTACAGGATTACCTGATCGATAACCTTTCTGCCGAAAACAATATTGAAATGCTCGCGGAAATGGTGAACATGAGCCCGAGGAACCTCAGCAGGGTTTTTAAGGAAAAGACAGGATCGACGGTCTTAGAATATTTAACCTTATTGCGAAAGGAATATGCCAGCACGATGCTAAACAATCCGGAGTACACTATAGAATATATTGCTTCGAAATGCGGTTATAAGTCAGGGCGGCAATTACAAAGAATCTTAAAGGAATAAAAAAAGGGAACTGTTAAACAATTCCCTTTTCATTTTAAATAGAAATTACATCCCTGCATGTATTGGTTATAATGCCTGGCTCGTATATACACTTCACTTTTGTGTAATAAGATTGTCAGCGGAGAACTTCCCGCTTCCGTTTATACACACCGCCAGAGCCAGACCTATTACAAGAAGGTGGTATTCATACCCCTCACCTTTTTGGTTTCCGAACCAGTTCATGAAGAAGCCGTTGTCAATGTGGGAGGTGATGATTATGCCAGCCATCAAAATAATTGTCGCAGCGGCCCAGATCCGGCTTCCGAAACCGACAATGAATGACAGTGCCCCTATGAATTCTATAATTATAACCGATAAGCCAATAAACCATGGCAGCTTCATCGTGTCAGTAAAAAATGCCATAGTACCACTGAATCCATAGCCGCCAAACATGCCAAGCATTTTTTGTGCGCCATGCGGCAGTAGAATTAGTCCAATAGTCAGACGATTAATCAATCCGGTCCAGTCGTTGTGCGTTTTAAAGATTTTACTTTTCATTTTTAATTGTTTTAATTGTTAGTATTTATTTTTGTGATTAGTGCAATTCGTTTTCCGAAAAGTGTGGCGGTTTCTAAACCGCTGGGCAGGTTAAGTGCTGTAGTTGAATTATCCGATACAGTCATCAGTCCTAAATAACTGCCCAATCCATTAGGTTCAGCTAATTGCCTATCGTTCTCAAATTGTGGCAAGATCCCTGTCGAAATCCATAGCATGCCGTGTTGTGCCGCAAAGAGGGAAAGCTGCTGTAAAGTATTCAGCTTATCGCCACTTAAAGTCGAGGAGTTGGTGAAGCCGGCCGCAAGCTTGTCCTTCCATTTTTGGGCATACCAAAACTTTCCTGTAGCTTCCATGAAGGTTTTAAAGGCTGCTGATATTGTTCCCATATAAGTAGGCGAACCAAAGACAAGCGTATCAGCGCTGTGCAGCAATTCAAAGTTGTCCTGCGCCTCTATGGTTGAAAGTAAATGTACGTCACTTAATATTTCAGTCGCTCCTTTCCGGATATGTTCGGCAACGATTTTGGTGTGGCCATATCCACTGTGGTAAATGATAACTATTTTCATTCGTATTGTTTTGATGATTGCAAAGCAACAGCGAATTGAAATGATAAAAATTTAACTAGTTTAAGAATTTACCTGTTTACCAGTTTTCTGCGAAGCATGCTTAAAAATACGGGAGTAATGCCTAAAAACGCAGAAATTTGTTTTTGCGGAACACGCTGCTCCAATTGCGGATACTGCGTTAGAAACTTTAAATATCGCTGTTCAGCCGTGAAGGACAGATTCTGATTAATACGGTGCTGCTGTGCGATATAAGCATTTTGCAGAATAAGCCTGAAAAATTTTTCAAACTTAGGAACACGCTCATATAGCCTGTTAAGGTTGTCCTTTGTAATTTGTAATACTTCCGTATCCTCTAAAGCGTCAATGAAATAATGCGCAGGTGTGTGGGTCAAAAAACTATATAAATCGCCTACCCACCAGTCTTCTATCCCGAACATAACAATATGCTCTACACCATTTGCATCAATTGTATAGGTGCGCAAACAGCCTTTAATAATAAAATTCTCAGTCTTGCAGATGTCGCCCTGTTTAAGTAAAAATTCTTTCCGCTTAAGCGTCCGCCGCTGTAGCAAAGAGACGAAGAAGTCTGATTCAGTTGTATCGAGCTGAATGTGTTTGGCTACATTTTGTAAAATAAGATCAAAATCCATCTCGCATTATTTTAATATTAGATGGCGATCGCAAAAACGCCTTCGAAAATAATTAGCTCACAAATTAAAAGAATTCTGAGTCTTTAAAGCAATTATTGAACTCATGAAATACTAAGATGAACTTCCGATTTTTCCTTTTTAAAGATAAAATAAAAATACACACTCCAGATCACGTCAATCGTCAGACAATAAACCGGCCAGTAATCGGGATTAGATTTCAGCCCTGAAGTAAAATGGTGTATTAAATCCCACAAGCCATGCAATAATATCCCGAGGGCAATCAGTTTAGAATGCCTGGTGTAGCCGACAATCGCTATGAAAAAAAATACTAACGCGGCAGTGACTTCAATGATGATGTCGCTGAGTATATTTTCCTTCAGCGAAAAACCGACGTAGATAAAGGCAATGGCTACAAGGATTGTTGCCGCCAAGAGTTTCATTGGGAAATATTTCCTCAGTAATGGAGTTAAAAAGATTAGTGGAAGAGCAGTCGCCAAGCCCCATAATAGTTCGAGTAACATAGAATATTGTATTTAATTATTTATTTTGAAAGTAAATGATATATGGCGATGCCACCCACGCCTACGGTCGTAAAAATGTAGCTTATCGTGGTAAGCTTTCCGAAAAGGCTTCTTGGCGATTTCTCAATATTTTGATTAAATGCCAAGACGATAAACATGGTGGGGTTTGCGAAAGTTCCAAGACAGCTAAAAAGGATTAACACCGCGTTTGGCGTACCGCCCAAAAGAGATAAAATGATGAGCAGGAAACCCATTAATAAATAATCAATATGGCCTTTTAGAATGTATTGCGTGTTTACTTTAAATTCATCTACTTTGAGGATATACCGATAGACAACAAGCACCCAAGAAAATATTAATGATATTAAAATTAAAACCAGTCCTGCACTTCGCAGTGTATGTAAATTTATAACTGTATTCATTTTTGTTAGATTTATAAAGATTATTTGATGCGCTCAAAGATTTCAGTTCTTCCGAATAACGATATGCCGATATAGCCCCGAACCCGTAATGTGTTTCCTTCCAATGTCATTTTGCATTTGTACGTGTTGCCGGTTTCAGGATCGTAAATCGTACCATTGGTATAGATACCGTCTTCGTAGGTAAATCCTGATAAAAGTTCTATTCCAAGGACATCACGGGACTGCAAACTCTTTTCAGGATTCTTGATATCTTTGCGTGGGCGTGCTACCCATACGGATTTACCATAATAGAAATTTCCTTTTTTGTAGATGTTGATTTTTGCGTCTTTTTTTGGGGACCAATACAAGCCTACAAGCTTCTCGGACACTGAGGTAGAAGATTGAGCAATAATTTTGCCTACCGAAAAAAACAAGGTGAAGGCAATGAGTACATAAGTTTGTGATTTTGACATGATTTTAAATATTAAGTTATTATGACTGGACAAAAATAACTTCATCAAAATCAGTACTTAAGACAAAAATGCGACAGATTCGGACAAATAATAAATCAAAAAGCTCGTGGGAATCAGGCATATTGACTGCGTGCCCCTGAACTTGTGCAATAGGCAGTAAACGGGAATCTTCGAGCGCAGCGGTGCGGTGTCCGATACCTTTCATATAATCTATATTGGACTCAAAAGCCAGAAATTTTTCAACACTGCTTTGCCTGATCAGCAACACCGCATCCCAGCGTTCATTTGGCGGACCGATAAGGAACGAGCCTCCTTGGCCCATAAATAACATTTCACCTCCTGAATTGTCAAGAAACGGCAGCGTATGATCGAATATGGGGCCCACCCGCTGATCGGAAAAACAGGCATAAGCTCAGGAGAGGAAGAATAATCAGCTATGGCACGGAAACGAAGTAGATTTAGCATCACAACATTGCCTTTTATTTGCTTCAAAATAAAATCGCGTCTGAATCAGGTAGTGTTTTCATGTGCCAATATTAATAGTTAAAAGACAGTCCTGCTCCAAATCCCATATCACTATCATAGTGCGTCCGGATTCCAAGATTACGCGTTAAAATATAACGAAGATCTACCATATATTCCTTGTCAGTGTTCACCATAAAACCAGCCCTTACTCTTTTGGATACCGGGATGTCTTCGCGAATTAACGACAACCTGACAATTCCGTCGTGATAGGCTTCTGCCTGAAAATTGATTAACATTGGTAAAGTTGCCACTATTCCTAAACTGAATGCATGTCTTTCGTCTTTTTTATTGACTTGCCCGAAGAGGTTTTTTTCCTGTTCGTCAACGCCCATTTTACGATAGCGCCAGTCAAATCCGATAAATGGCATCAGCCATTGATTCGTGCCCAGATATCTCCCCAGATGTGTTTCGAGCTCGTAGCCATGCATGTCGTTGTATCCCAATCGCCACTCTGTTCCTAACTGCCATCTCGAATTCATCAACATTGCTTCACCATCATTCCCGTTAGTTGCAAAATCGTTTTGAAATGCTTTATGCATCATATTACTGTCTTTCTGGACCATTTTATAAGCCATTTTTTTGTCCGGCAGGTTTGGATTTTGATAGTTACCGACAGCAAAAATACGATCCATACCAGACATCATGTGGTACAATATGTGGCAGTGAAAGAACCAATCGCCTTCAGTATTCGCCTGAAATTCAATAGTGTCAGTTTCCATTGGCATAATATCGACTACATTTTTCAGCGGAGCATTTTTTCCCTGGCCATTCAGCAGCCTGAAGTCGAAGCCGTGAAGATGCATGGGGTGCCGCATCATAGAATTATTATGAAGTGTTATCCTTAAAATTTCCCCTTTTTTGACAGGGATTTTATCAACTTCAGACAGTATCTTATTGTCCATGCTCCAGACGTAACGATTCATGTTTCCAGTAAGTGTAAATTTTAAATCCCTAACCGGAGCATCTTTGGGCAACTCAGTATCTAGCGGTGATTTAAGCTTGGTGTAGTCAAGCGTAACGATAGTCGCAGGAGTACTTTCCGGTTGGATTTCAGCGCTCTTTCCATTGTTCTCGGGACCTGTTATCTCCGGATACATTACGACATTCATATCCATTTTATTGAGGCTCATGCTCATTCCCATATCATCGAGGTCACCATTCATTTTCATCATGTCATTCATCATTTGCATGCCTGCAAAATATTTGAGTCGCGGTAAATCTCCGACGGACTCATGCGTGCCGTCGCCAATAAAATAGCTTGCTGATTGCGTACGGTCTTCAGTAGTCGCCATAAATTCATAAGCCTTGGCGTTTTCCGGTATTGTAAGGACAATGTCATAGGTTTCAGACACGCCAATGATCAGCCTGTCCACTTCAACTGGTTCTACGTCATTTCCATCACTGGCAACAACTGTTATTTTACCGCCTGCATAGCGAAGCCAGAAATAAGATGAAGATCCGCCGTTGGCAATGCGTAAACGGACTTTGTCGCCTGCTTTCAAAGGCTTTCCGTTTACAGCTTTAAGGTCTGAAGTTTTCTTTCCGTTTATCTGTACCTGTTCATAATAGACATCGCTTACGTCCATCGCCATCATGCGTTTCCATTCATTCGTAAGTTTGATTTTAAGATTTCCGCTGCCGATCGCTTCTGCATAACTTTGAGTTGATCCTTTTTTAATGGCGAACCAGTCGCTGGCATTGCTTAACATTCGGTGTACGTTGTCAGGATCAATGTTTGTCCATTCGCTAAGAATAACCGGCACTTCCGGCAAATCGTCGATTCCTTTTCTGAAGTGTTCATCATCGTGGCGTTTATGGATAATTAAACTGCCGTGCATACCGATTTGTTCCTGCATTCCGGCATGGGAGTGATACCAATGCGTACCATTTTGGATAATTGGAAATCGGTATGTATAGGATGCGCCAGGTTCGATAGCCATCTGAGTAAGAAATGGAATGCCGTCTTCTTTGTTCGGAAGAAAGATGCCATGCCAATGTAAAGCGGTACCTTCATTTAATAAATTATGAACAACAATCTCTGCTGTATCTCCTTCGGTGAATTCGAGTGTAGGCATGGGTATCTGACCATTCACTGCAATAGCTCTTTTTTCCTTACCACCATAGGTCACAAGCGTGTCTTTTACATACAAATCGTAATGAACAACTTTTTGTGCGAGTGCGGCCTGGGTTAAAAATATTCCAATTATTATGAAGGGCAACAATTTACTAAATACAAGCTTTTTACTTTCCATCTTATGTCAACATTAAATACGACGCTTATCCGTGCGCTACTTTTATTTGGTGTCTGATATACTTCCACAGCTGAGCATTGCTGCACCGTAATATGGGTTTTTAATTTCTTTCTCGGTACTCAGCCAATATGCTTGTTTCATTGGGCAGTACTGATAATAAACAGGCGCTGAACCCTTTTTGGTGCTGGCAACCAGTTTCCACATATTTGTTGAAACGTCGTTAAAAGCGGCTCTCTGTTTTTCAAGGTTGCCTGCTTTTGCCATAGTCTGAGTCGCTTTCAAGAGGGCATTCTTTTGAGCAAAATTATTGTCATCTTTAATACTTTTTTGCAGGCTTAATGTTTCTTGAGATGCCAATTTACTGTTGCCACTAACGAGTGCGTTTTTAACTGCCAGATATTTATTTAAAATATTTTCAGTGTTTTGGCCAAGTGCAGAATACCCTAACAACATGAAGGCTATTCCAAAAAATACATTTTTCATAATAATTATTTTTGGTTTATTGATTCGATTTTGAAACCAGCTTTTTGCACAGTTTCTATCACTTCCTGCGCTGTAATTCCTTTTGAGCTTACAGTTAAAACTTTGTCTTTATTATTTGTATCAACATCCCAGTGGCAGATGCCGTCTGCATCGTTTAAAAAAGGTGTTACTTTTGAGATACATCCACCGCAGTTGATGTTCGTTTTAAATTGAAAATTTTGATTATTGGTTTCCATAATTATTTAATTTTTAGATTTGTAATTTGCTAACAATTTATAGTACAAAGATCTTTCTTAGCGCAATGCGGCTGTTACACCATTTTGTGTTAGATGTACATATAATTGTTAAAAGGTGATAATATTGATCTTTTGCGAGGATTATGATGCACTTATATTTTTATATTTTAAGCGCAGGCTATTGGTGACAACACTGACACTGCTCAATGCCATTGCAGCACCCGCTATCATCGGATTTAACAAGAAACCATTAAATGGATACAATATCCCAGCGGCAATAGGAATACCAATTACGTTGTATATAAATGCCCAGAATAAGTTTTGCCGGATCGTTGCTACAGTGTACTTAGATAATTTAATTGCCATAGGTATGCGGGTAAGATCTGACGAAATAATTGTCATCTTAGCTACATCCATCGCGATATCGCTGCCTTTACCCATCGCAATGCTGACATCTGCCTGTGCCAGCGCATTACTGTCATTTATACCGTCGCCTACCATTGCAACAACTTTTCCTTGCAACTGTAACTCTTTCACAAATTGTGCTTTCTCCGCCGGCAGGACTTCTGCTTTGTAATGTTGTATGCCTACTTGCTGCGCGATAGCTTTTGCCGTATATGGGTTATCGCCTGTAAGCATGTAAACGGCAATCCCCGAGGACTGCAAATCTTTTACTGCGCGAATAGAGCTTTCCTTTATTTTATCGGCAATTGCGATTACAGCAATAGTACCCTCACTGTTGGCAAACCAAATAACGGTCTGCGCTTTCTCAAGCCAATCATTTGCTGCAACTTGTAATGAATGATCGATTCTGACGCCTTCTGATTGTAACATTGCAGGGCTTCCTAATAGGAAAGTGTTACCACCATATAATGCCTTTACACCTTTACCTGTAATGCTTTCAAAATGATCAAGCGTTACGGGCGCCTCCGTATTTTGTTTAAAAAAACGAACCACCGCTTCTGCCAATGGATGTTCCGATTGTTGTTCGATACTAAAGAGAACTGATGAAAATTCTTTTTCGGCCGCATCAGATTTCCATTTTATCGCCGCGACTTCAGGTTTGCCTTCAGTGATTGTTCCTGTTTTGTCAAGTACAATTGCATTGACTTTTTTAGCAAGTTCGAGGCTTTCTGCATCTTTGATCAGTATTCCGTTTTCAGCACCTTTACCAACGCCCGCCATAATTGCCGTAGGTGTAGCAAGTCCTAATGCACACGGACAAGCGATAACGAGCACTGTTACCAATGCCAGTAAACCTTGTGTGAATCCGCTTTCGCCTCCAAGTACGATCCAGGCAATTAAGCTTAATATTGCAATTGCAATAACTATAGGCACAAAAATGCCGGCAATCTTATCTACCATTTTTTGAACCGGAGCTTTGCTGCCTTGTGCGTCCTGCACCATTTTTATGATTTGTGCCAACAGCGTTTCGCCGCCAACTTTGTCAGCCGTAAACTGGAAACTACCTTTTTGATTGATTGTTCCCGCAAACACTTTATCGCCTTGTTTTTTCTCGACCGGTATAGGCTCTCCGCTAATCATGCTTTCGTCAACAAAAGATGATCCTGTTTGTACGGTTCCGTCAACAGCAATTTTTTCTCCCGGTTTTACCAGAATGGTGTCTCCTACGTTCAATGTTGCCACGGGCATTTCCATTTGATGCCCTCCGTGATGTACTACCGTTACAGTTTTAGGCTGTAGACCCATCAGTTTTTTTATAGCGGATGAGGTATTGCCTTTCGCTTTTTCTTCGAGCATTTTCCCTAATAGAATAAATGCAATTACTACCGCTGAAGCTTCAAAATAGACATGCGCATGTAACCCTCTGTTGTGCCAGTATTCGGGATTGATCGTATTAAAGACGCTGAAGAGGTATGCTACTCCGGTGCTCAACGCAACAAGCGTATCCATGTTTGAAGACCGGTGGGTTGCCTGTTTCCACGCACCAACAAAAAATTGTTTTCCGAACAATAAAACTACCGGTGTGGCCAGTGCCCACATGATATAATTTGCAAAAGGGATGTTCATGAAAAACATTCCGATTGCGACCAAAGGAATTGATAGTAAAATAGCGCCGATAGTGCGGATTTTTAAAGAATGGAAGTTCTTGCGGTGCACTTCTTCCAAGGCATCTTTAGCATCATCACCTTCATCGATCATTAAATCATATCCTATGCTTTGAAGCGTAGCTTTTAATTTTGCGGGGTTGGTAACGGTTGGAATGTATTCGACTTGTGCCATCGTGTTGGCATAATTAACTGAAACGTCTATTACACCAGGCAAATTCTGAAGAATGCTTTGAGAACTTGCCGCACAGGATGCACATGTCATGTTCAATACGGGAAAATTCTTTTTGACTGTCTCTACATTGTATCCTAAATCCCTGATCGCACTTACAGCTTTTGGGATGGCAGATACGGGATCATCAGTAGTGATAATTGCCCTGTTATTATTGAGTTCAACCTTATGTGTTTGAATGCCTGATATCAGGCTTAAACCTTTATCCACGATTAAGGCACAATGCTCACTTTCAACTCCAGCGAGCGGTAAGTTAAAATTTTCATGTGTTTTCATATTGTTACTTTTTAACAATACAAAGGTCTTTTAAAAGCCAAAGTAGCAGTTACATCCATTTGAGAAAGATGTATAGATAATTGTGGAAGTTGAGTAGGAATACTTGAAATTACCCTGTTATGCCATCAATCGGTTTGCGGTGTACTGCGCCCAAAAGCTTAAACTCGGACGGGGTCATGCCGGTAATTTTTTTGAATTGATTTGATAGGTGCTGGGTACTGCTGTAACCAAGATTGATGGCCACCTGACTTAGAGACTGTTCGCCGTAAATAAGCCACTCTTTTGTCTTTTCTATTTTCTGGAAAATAAGAAACTGCTCAATTGTCATGCCTTCAACTTCTGAAAATAGCCTGCTTACAGATGAATAATCTTTAAAAATGTTATCGCTGATGAATTTTATGACACTAAAACGTTCTTCAATGGTTCCGCTTTGGACCTTTTGAATCAATAAGTTCTTGACCTTTTCTATTAGTTGTGTTTTCTGGTCGTCCAATAGTTGGAAACCAGCTTGATCAAGGTCAGCTTCCAGCTTTTGGATTTGACTAGCAGTTGGATCCTCCAAAAGCTCCACTTCGCCAAGATGCACATACTTTGCTTTTATAGAGTTTTGTATTAAAAGTTGTTTGACCGATGCAACGCAACGCGGACAAACCATATTTTTGATTATTAGCTTCATAAGGTAAAGGTATCAATTGTACATTAATTTCTATGCATCTATTGAATTGTGTATGTGGCCACATCAGATTCACTCAGCCTGAAATAGCCGAGAGCATAATTAAAGTTTGTAGTGTTTATAATATGGCCCCTTACTGTAGCGGGCAGAGATTGAAATGGACTGCCTGTCATGCTACCGGAAATGCTCAATAAGATCCTCATATCTTTTATTTGAACGACGTCACTTCCCATACTATTTTGTATCTCTTGAGTTACTGATGTTATTGGCGCTACTGATAGTACAAGCTCAGTTATAAAAACCTACAGAAGGAATGGTGTTCACGGGAATAAATATTCCGATGCTGCGGAAAAAATGCTGGGTTTGTAATTATAATATTTTTTTACAAGAAAGTTATAAAACAAACAAGGGCATTTGCTCCATGTTGTTTTATACCAATTGGCTTTCGAAATTGATAAGCTTCCAGAAAATCTTTGTCTCAGGATCACTAACTTCTATTGGGTCTCGATTTTATCTCCTAAGAAATAAGATTGAATAATTTGAAGTATGCCACAAAGCAAAAAGCCGATAAATCCTAAGGTTTATCGGCTTTTGATACCATTTGTTTTTAAACTTGTGGGCGATGAGGGATTCGAACCTAGTTCGCTATCCGCATTATATCAACACTTTTTTCAGTTCAAATTTTAAGGGTCTCGATATTGTGTCTGGAACAACAAATATCTTCAAATCTTATACTGTAAAGATAGCGAATTGAAGCGGATTTACAAAGCAGAAGGACAAAATTTGAACTTGTTTTTGAACTAGTTGCAACAGTTTTTAAGGGATTAGTAGACCTGAAATCTACTGCCTATCCTACAACATACAACGCAGTACTTCTTCAACCGGTAGCCCTGAATATTTAGAGAATTCCTCGACAGATACATATTGATGATCTTCCTTCTTCAGATGCTTCTTGATCTTGATTAAATACCTTCTGGCCTGGGTGTATTCTTTTCCCATTATTCGTTGAACGTCTTTCGGATACATGCACACTCTTCCGTTGCTTGCTCCCATGTCAACAATTGATACTTTATCTATGCCTTTGGTATGGCTTTGCCATACTTCTACCATACATCACAAAGCTATATAAAATTCGAAAACTGCAGCAGGTCATTATTGGTATTTATAGTCAATTATGTGCCACTACGGACAAGCACCCATTGTAATGCCCCGCCATTGCTATAAACTTTGATTTAATCATTCAAAAAATTAGTTGCAACGATTCTGAAAATGATGGAGTAACGAACAGAATTATTAACCAAAAGTTTTACGATTATGGCAAGACAGAAAGGCATAATTAAATTGAAAGGTACTATCGGGGATATTACCTTTTACAAGACTTCGCAAGACGGGCACCTTGCCCGCGAGAAGGGAGGAATTGAGAAAGAGCGCATCATGAGCGATCCCGCATTCCAAAGGACGCGTGAGAACGGGTCGGAATTTGGGAGGGCCGGTAAAGCCGGGAAGATGCTGAGAACCGCACTGCGAGCGCTGCTATTGAATTCTGCTGACGGGAGAATGGTTAGCAGGCTTACGCAACAGATGGTCAGAGTGATCCAAGCCGATGCCGTGAACGAACGTGGATTGCGAAATGTGATCGACGGGGAAGCGGAATTGCTTTTGGGCTTCGAGTTTAATATTCGGGGCAAATTGGGTACTACGCTTTACGCACCCTTTGTTGGAGCGATCGACAGGGTAACGGGTGAGATCAAGGTTGACCTGGCTCCCTTTGTGCCGCTCAACATGATTTCGGCTCCTTCGGGCACGACGCATTATAAAATTATCTCTGGCGGTGCCGAGATCGATTTTGAAGCTGAGACTTTCGTTGTTGAAACGAGTGCTACAGCTATCCTTCCTTGGGATGCGGCTCCGACAGTTGCGATCAGCCACACCAATCAGGTTACCGCTGCAAGCACCAAGCCTTTGTTTTTGGCTTTGGGAATTGAATTCTACCAAGAAGTCAACGGTCAGATGTATGCCCTTAAAAACGGCGCATTTAATCCACTGGCATTGGTAAGCGTAAGTGGGCTCTAATGGTACTGGCTCTTAAAAGGACTTATTTCCCTGACGGGACAAACGGACAAATTGAGTGTAATGGAAAGTTAATCTGCAAGACGATAGAACTGCCCTGGAAAGACAATCAAAAAAGGGTTTCGTGCATTCCGGAAGGGAAATACCTTCTTAAAAAGCGGTACTCCGCAAAGTTTAAATGGCATATTGAAATCACAGGTGTTCTGAATCGCGGTGCGATACTCTTCCATCCTGCCAATAATGCCGTGAAAGAACTGAACGGCTGCGTAGCACCGGTTACAAAAATCTCGGGCGCCGGTTCAGGCTTAATGTCCCGAAAGGCTTTTTCCAAACTGAAGACTTTAGTTTATCAGGAATTGGGCAAAGGCAAAAAAGTTTTAATCATCATCAAATCTTAAATCATTAATTATGAAAACAATTTTCAGGACGAATCGTCCACAAAACAAGTACATTGGATTTTCTTTACTTTTATTAATTGCAGTCTTCGGACTCTTTATTGGCGGCGTAAAGCCTCCAACTGGTGATGTTACAGCACCATCCATCGGCGGTAACGGTACAGTTTCAATTCCAGGACCGACGCCAATAGCGGCAGCTATGCATGCTGAGATTGGTGGGCAACATGTTCCCAGAGACACAAGTCCGATGGGTTATTCATCGGTCACAGAAATTGGTGGTCAACGTGTGCCAGGTGGTAATGACCCCCTCGGCATGGTCAACCATCTTGCAATAGGTGGCCAAGGTGTTCCCGGTCCTGAGACCAGAGCTGTCTTTGGCATCAAGGTGACCGACATTGGCGGTAACGGCAGTGCCGTGCCGACCCCCACACTGCCCATAATTATCTTCCAGAAAACTGAAATTGGAGGTGGATCTGCGCCGCAAGAAAACAGAGGAAGATCTGGGAATGAAAATGTCGTTATCGGTGGTAATCAGGGTGCACCTCAAGTGCCGGGCTTGCCACTAACTACTGTAGAGTTTAACGAAATCGGTGGCAATGGAACGCCCACGCCGAGATTATCTTTTATTGGATTTGTGGTACAAGATAAAACCGAAATTGGCGGTAATCAAAGCCTTCCACAACCCAATCTTCCACTCGTAAAGGAAGCCGGCAATTTGAATGCTTCAATGCAAATTGCTTTTAAGCCAACCTGTATGCAAAAATACTCGGTATTTGATTTCAACGAAGAATTCGCATCTGCTGAATTGCCTGAAATCGGAGGTGCGCAGTCAGTGCCGCGAGAGAATAAGGATATTGGCGGGGGGCAAACAGCCCCGCGAGAAGCTAAGGAAATTGGTGGGCAACAAGGCGCACCTCGTCCATAATATAGCAGTCATGAACATATTACAGAGAGCGGTTGCTCCGACACCAAGTTTCTTTAAAAAGCTGCGCTTATTCGGTCTAATATTGACTGCAGCCAGTGGCGTATTACTCGGCGGGAATTTGGCTCCTGCTGCAATCTTGGAAATCGTAAAGCATGTAGCCAGTGCAGGTGCGGTTTTAATAGCAGTCAGCCAGGTTACTGTCGATGAAGAGGCATTATTGATCAAACAGGCAAAAAAAGAATCGCGATGAATAACGATGTCTCCTTAAAGATCGGAACGGCATCGGGTACATTGCTTAGCGTGATGCCAAACATTCTTTCGGAAGACATTACGCGAACTGTGGTTCTTGCCGTTCTTGGGGCTGTGGTCAGTTTTGCTGTTACGGTGCTGCTGAAATGGTTTACTAAGTTGAAAAAGAAGTAAACCGTATTTTATAATTATTTGAAAGCCTGACATCACCGTCAGGCTTTCATTTTTTAGATTGGTTCCGCATCTGATTCAAAGACGCAGATATAGTCAGGCTTCTTCAAATTGATTTAGAAGTACCTCAACAATAACGACTTCGGTATAATGAGTATAAAGGCCGTGATATTTAGCATGGTCGATCGCTTTTAGTCGACAGTCGAATATTCCGCAGCATACTCGTGAAGATTTTGATTTCCAGATGTCGGTTTGGTAAAGAATGAATAGTTTCATGGCTTATTGGTGTTAGTATTTTCTGCAATAATTGTTTAGAATGGCAGTGCGCAGTTCAGAAATGAGTTTGAGATTTTTCTGAAATGAAAATTCTTTTTGTTCCAATAGCTTTAGGGCTTTTACATTTTTAAGATGCTCTTCGTGCTGCTCGAGCATTTTTGAAGTCTTTGTGATATAATCGATTTTGAAATCGTTAATGCGTAAAAATGGGATGACAGAACCTACGAGGAATTGCTGCCAGTATCTTGCCTTCCACAGGCTGTATGCGAGCCAATAATAAGAATCCTTTTCAACCGCACTCTGAAAGATTACGACGAAGCAATTTGGACAAGGTTCGTTTAAGGGTTTTCCGCTGTTTAATCCCTTATTAAGGATGTAGAAATGGTCAGCGAGATAAAGTGTTTCGGGTTTGTGTGTTTTAATGATGAAATTCTGCATGGCTTTGAAGTGTTAAATTAAACGTCGGTTACTTCCTTTTTAAAACACTTTTTTCAAAAGAAAAAAAAGAAAAAAAAGAAAGTCACTTCAAGAGCGGCGCTATCATATTAGGGCGGTTTTTTTAGAAAAATACTACCCGTTTTGTGCCAATAAAATATCATGGGAAGAATGAATCTGAGCAAACCTACTAAGCCACTTGCGTCGACAAAGTGAGGGTGGAGATTTTTTTAAAAACCCGTAGGGCTTGAACTGCACGTTATGAGAGCGTTGCTCACCTTTATTTTCTTTTATTTATTTTTTGGAAATAATTCGATATTGCTTCCGGCAAGCAAAATGTTCCGTGCAATGGCCGCAGGTTACCGAAAATGTTTCTGAGGCAATCGAACACCCCCGAGCACCGCAGCAAAAAGAAAATGTAGCCTGCGGAATTTTCTTTTTGTGAGGAGCGATGTGGCGGTGTTGCGGCAATTGACCCGCCGCCGCAGGACGGGAACGCAACGCAGCTTGCGGAGTGGAGTGAAGTACTGCGAGCGTGTAACGGCAGGGAAAAAATTAAGGACTGGCCACACGGTGGCCTAACCTTGATTTAGGCCAAACGAAGGTGAGGCAACCCTGATGGCGCGGGCAAGGCGGCAACCGCCAAATTAAAAAGCGGCGGCAGACACAAACACGGCAACTGTAGCTTGCGGAAGTTGTGGTGTTGTGGATGCAGAGCCGCGACGAACGACGCAGGGAGCCGTGTGAAGACCACGACGAAAAAAGGCAATTGCAAAGTGCTTCTTTTTTAAAGCTTTTTGCAATTGCCTTTTTGAGTGTACTGCGGAACGGAAGGAGGCACGACTGACTGGAGCAGCGTGGCGGAACAAAGGCGAGCAAGGAGAGAGACCGCTTGATTGCCCGTGGAGTGATTCCCGTTCCAATATGGCAGTTTAATAATGTTATATTCGTATTATAATTACGTGATCTGCAACGATAAAAAAACCATGAACCTAAAAGAGACATCCGAAGAATTAAAAAATCTCATTTCAACATATGATGCGAAATGGCTATTGGGCGATTTATCATCCCTAATTCATAGTGGTCGTGAAAGAGCACGAGATCAACTTGGCCAGCTTTCCTCACCTATGAGACAACTGACCTATTTATGTGGACTAAACGTTTCTACTGCTAAAGAAAATGGGACAGACTTCAGATATACTAAAGAAAAATGGAACCAAATCGTCGTGCTTTTAAATGCGATTGAAGAACAATATCTGTCTCAACTCTTAGAATACAATGAAGATGATGATATGGACCAGTGGAAAAAAATACGAGATGTTGCTGTTCCCTCATTTTTATCATATTTTAATGTAGGGCATTTGAATTTTGAGGAACAAATAATCAATTGGGTCGACGAATTATTTAAAAACTTTGATGACTTTTTAATTAAAGAATATGAATTGAGTACAAACGATTTTCTTATTTTTTATGATAAGTTAGACAGACTTATCCAAACCAATTTTCAAGCTCACACCACAAATCCCGATTTGCTTAGAGATAATTGGGCTGAATATACTACCATAAAATCGGGAATGGATGAAAGTCTACCAGATTTTCTTAAAAAGAGTATACCCAAACAGTATGAAGTGATGTCCAAAATGATGATCGATCACGGAATGAAAGATCGATTTTATCCAACAGAACTTGTTAGCGAAGATTTTACAATTGATACAATTAATAAGATTCTTGGATTTTTGTCTCTTAAACGGGAAGATAGAGCATTTACCTACTATACCGAAACTAACCCGGGAAATCCGCTTTACGATTTTCCTATTTTGGATTTAGAAACCGGGATGTATCAGGTCTTTGAAATGAAACAAGTGATTCATGCAATAAATAATCGTTTAGAAAAAGAAATTACACAAAACAAAGAGCTTCTAGATAAGTATTTGAGAGTAAAAGGCAAGCTCTTAGAACAAAATATTGTCGAACTGTTTAAAAAGTTTTTTGGTGATGATGTTAAAATTTATGAGAGCTATTACGTCAATGGCAACGAGCAAGATATATTGATTATTTGGAAGGAGTACGCTTTTATTATTGAAGCTAAAGGATATAATATACGAGAACCATTTAGAAATCCAGAAAAGGCATTTATTAGGATTAAGGACGATTTTAAAAATAGCATTGGTTATGGGTATCAACAAACATTGCGAATTGAAAACATCTTTGAAAACGATGAAGCATTAGTAATTCAAGATCATAAAGGTGATATCATAGATTCTATTAACTCCAATGATATTAAAGATTTCTTTTCAATAATTGTGAATTTGCATTCGTTCGGATTAGTGCAAAATGACTTGTCATATTTATTAGATATACAAGAGGGGGACATTTATCCTTGGGCTGTAAAATATGATGATTTAGAAATTTTTATTCTAACATTGATAGCGCAGGGAAAAAAACCAAATTACTTCATCGAGTTTCTGTTATTCCGTGAAACTTTGCACGGGAAAATAGTTTGTTCAGATGAACTGGAAATTTGTGGCGGATATTTAACTAAGCGATTTAATCCAAAGAAAATTAGACACCTAGACATCATTAAAACCGAACCTGAATATGGGGATGTATTTGATGACCAATACAGAAAAACATTGGGCTTGAAAAATGAAAGGAATTTATATGAAAAGCAAAGTGGCAAATATCATTTTTGGTAATGCCAGGCAACCTCGCTAATCGCCGATTGCTGCATTTTGCAAGCCTGAACTTTTTTTCTCTATGCATCATCATAACCTTCAGAAAATACTTAGCTAATCACGTTGCAACAGGACAGCCGCTAACGCCTGCTACAAAGACATTGCTGCCTTCTGGAAACTATGTTAAGCATGGAGTCGAATGAGTTTACAATTTCGAAATTGCATACACAAACTCCCAAATTGACGAGCTGCTTTTTTCATATGCCTCATTATTCTTTTTAATTTCGGGCAACTGTAAAGCATCCTGATGACTCGTGATTATGAAAGTAAACATGCCTATTTCAGAATTAGCAACAACATTGTTTTCCTTGAACTAAAGGATGAAGCTGTTCTGGATATTGAAGCGGTTAAAGCAATCACTTCAGATCGGCTGCGCCTGCAAGGTGACAAATCTTTCCCTGTGCTTTTTAATATGGAAGGTGTATCAGATTCGAATAAATCGGGCCGCGATTACCTTGCTAAATATGGATGGATCCTGGCTGAACGTGTCGGGATATTTGCCTGTTCTGCCATAGCCCTACAAATTGCCGCTTTTTACCTGCGATTCGGAAAGCCAAACGTCATCACAAAAATTTTTAAGGATAAGCAAGAAGCCCTGATATTCCTTGAAAAGCCGCATTAAAAAACAAAGTCCACTCAAAAAACTACTAGCCATGGAGCCTGCATCAAACCAGAAACGTATTGAAAGTATTTATCAGATGCTGTTTGAAATGGCAGCAGGCAACTTTAATTTCAGAATTGAAAAAACAGGTTTAGACGATGAGCTTGAAGGGTTAATTGTGCTTGTTAATATGGTTGCAGAAGAACTTCGGGCTACAGTATTCCATAACGGATATATCAATTCTCATTTTACTTACCAATACCTCATCCAGAATACGTTTATCCTGGACCAGCAGTTTATTATTGACAGCTTTAATCCCGACCTCTCGAATAGCCTGGGCTACCTCAACGAAGAATTATATCGTGCGCCGTTCGTGCGCTTCCTATCGATGGATTCAAGTTATGTCTGGAATTTAATCAGAGGCCCGATCCTATGGGACCAGCAGTATCACAAAACTTTTCAGTTAACATTTAAGGCTAAATCCGGGTTATTAATTCCGGCGTTCTGCACTATTACGCGATTGCTACACAGCAGTAAAATCCTGATAAGTTCAGTAACTATTGTCGTGCAGGACAATTTGGATGCCAATCCAGTGATGCTAAATTCTACTACCGAAAAAGCGCATGTCCCAAAAAGTTATGATGCCAAACTTATCCAGCAGCTTTACGATTTTATACTTGAAAACCTTGATAGCCCATTGCCATCAGTAAAAGAGTTATCATCCAAATTTGCTACTAATGAGCATAAACTTAAAGATGGATTCCGCCATTTTTTCAAAACGAGCATTTATCAATTTTATAATGAGGAAAGGCTTAAGCGCGCACATCTTCTTATTCAGCAAACAGACATTCCTTTAAAGTCAATTGCCTATATGACGGGCTTTAATATCTACACTAATTTTTCGAAAGCATTTAAAAAAAGGTTTTCATACGCACCCAATGCGTTACTGCGTAATGATCCGGACGGACATGTCGGTGGCAGTTCCGACGAGTAACTAATACTGATCAATTTCATTTTGGACAACTGAAGTTCCCGAATTACCAAGTTGCAGCAGTTTCTTTTTCAGAGTTTTACCAAAGAAAATTCAGAACCTGACCATATGAAACCGAATGCGACATCATATAAAGCCATTATTTTAAACTGTATCTGTTTGATGTATATCCTGCTGCTTGTTTACGCTGCCGTAAATAAGTTGCTGGATTTTGAAAATTTTCAGGCGCAGTTGGGACAATCCCCTTTATTGAGCGCTTTTGCTGTTGAAGTATCATATCTGCTTCCCATTACAGAAATTATCATTGCCGTGTTCCTTTGCTTTGACAGATACCGACGGCTTGCTTTATATGCGGCATTCAGCCTTATGGTTATGTTTACCGCCTATATCATCATCATATTAAATTTCAGTCCGTTTGTGCCTTGTTCCTGCGGCGGAATCCTCGAAAAATTTACATGGGAACAACACCTGATTTTCAATGCAATATTTGTAGTAATTGCAATGGTGGGAATCGTGATCCTTCCTCGTAACGTAAAATCGGTGCAAAAAACAAAGCTCCTTTTTTCTTCAATGGTGGTTGCCGCACTTTTTAGCGCATCCATACTTGTTGGCTTGTTTCTACTTTCTGAGGACATGATCCATCACCGCAATAATTTTACCCGAAGGTTCCCGAACCATCCTGCAGAACTTGTGCGCGACCTTGAGCTTGATAATTCCTCTTATTATCTGGCCGGTGCGGGGAATGGAAAATTATATATAGGGGAAATTAATAATCCGCTTTTTGTCAGGTCGGTCGATTCTACATTAAAAACATCGAGCGTATATAGAATCCATGTTGACGATCCTAACAGGCCATACAAGACGCTTCGACTGACCGTAAAGCTGCCCTACTTTTACCTCAGTGACGGCACAGAAGCGTTCGTTTATCGTGGATTGGTGCGCGACTGGAAGGCAAAAATATGGGTGGATAAGGCTGCTTATTTCAATGCCTTTGTTCCTATAGATGCGACGTGTTTCGCTATCCGGGCGCTTAGTGGTGAAAACAACCAGAATGTGCTTGGGGTAATAACAAAAAATGATTCTCTAAATATCAACCTGAAAGCAAATCTTCTCGATAAGCAAATTGACGGTGTTTTTGACACGGACGGGAGATTGCTTTATAATTCATTTCATCGAAAACTTATTTACCTCTATACCTACAGGAATGAGTACGTGGTAACGAGCGGGTCCTTATCCGGGAAAGATATCGGACACACCATAGATACGACCTCAAGGGCAAACATTAAAGTTGCTTACGTGAAGTCAATCGAATCTACAAAGCTTTCGTCACCGGCACGAACCGTCAACAAAAATGCAGTTACTGATGGCGATTACTTATTTGTCAATTCCAACCTGATCGGGCAACTAGAGCCGAAGGATATGTGGGATGAAGCATCGATCATTGATGTGTACAATTTCATGGAACATTCCTATCTCTTCAGCTTCTATTTGTATCATAAGCAAGGAAAGAAAGTTTCAGGTTTTATAGCAGATGGCGATAGAATTTATACGATAGCCGGAAAGGTTTTGACTGCCTATCATCTTGACCCGATTGCATTCGAGCGAAACCGCTAAAAATATACCGCGCAGTATCAGGGGAAGATCGAAAACCTGTAACAGAGTAGATCATCAATTTTTAAATTTATTATTATGAAAACAAGAATTTTCAAAACCGTTTTTCCATTGCTGGCCTTCATTATTGCGATTTCGGGCGCATTTGCTTTTAGCAAAGCACCGGCTGATAAGCCAGTGACGCAGTTCATCGGGTACATCAAAAACTCTAACGGAAGCTGTACGCAGACCTCCGTTATGTGCCAGGACGTTTTCAACAACGATCCTTGTGTGAGCGGTGCGACCCATCTTTTTAAGTTGAACACGACTACCTGTCCGAACCAACTTTGGAGAATTCCTGAATAGGAATCAAAAAAAAGTGCAATGCAGGTTATCTGTATTGCACTTTTAAAATAATCGTTTAAATAAATTTGTCAGCTGCTACCGCGCATTTCCCGCTCTACAAATTTCGCAGTAAACGGCAGGTTTTGCATCAGGTCATTTATTTCCTTTAAGCATTCTTCGCTATTGATGGGCAAGTCAATTATGGTTGCATTCGTAGTTTCGGTAGTTTCATAATTATACAACATTATATTGCGCAGGATGTGTTTTATGATTGGGACATAATTACTAAATTCTAAGGGCACAGTTAGTTGGTAAATTTGCATCTCAAATCGTTTGTGATTGTAAACAATGAAGACTTTTTCAATTAGTGTCCGTTTTTAAATAATAATTAAAAAAGTCTTTGATCCTTGTGGTTAGGTCTAATTGTGCATCAGCTGAAAAGAGTATGTGCCCTTGGCCAGGATATAGCAGCAGTATATTTGGTTTGTGTAATCTTCTTAATGCCAAATGCAGTTCGATACTTTGCTCAAAATCGACGCTGTTGTCATCCTTTCCGGTGTAGCTTAGCAGAGGCGTTGTAATGCGTGACGCATTTGTTATTGGCGAGTTGGCTAAATATGCCTGCGGGTTTTCGAAAGGCGAACTTCCGATCCGTAATTGTTGTGATTCTATAGACCAGCCGTACGATCTGTTGGTTGCAAAATTCATTGAAAAATAATGACTTGACAAATCCGTTATTGCGGAACCAGCAACGGCAGCGGCGAACATTTGTGTCTGCGTAATTATAAATGATGATTCGTAGCCACCGAATGAATGGCCAATCAATCCCATTCTTTTATCGTCGACTACATTCATTGAAAGCACTTCCTTTACCGCGGACGTCACACAGTCAACTGCTGATGGTCCAGGTTCGCCAATTTTATATTTGATATCCGGAAAAAGCACAAAGTATTCGTCAAGTAAATAGTTCGTTGGATTAAAGCCTGTTCGCTCTCTCGTTGTTGGATTAATATATTCGTGCAGGGTATTTGAAAACGTTTGGTACACGTATACTATCATAGGGTATTTCTTGCCGGATTTATAATTTGACGGGTACATTAGAATTCCCTGCAAAGGTTCTCCTTTATTATTCTTGTAAGTAATCAATTCTGACCGTGGCCATTCAAATTTGCTGTAATGCGGATTGGTCTGGAATATTTCGCGTGGACTGGCAGAAAGATTATCGAGAATTATTATCCGTGGCGGAAGCTGTTCAGTTTGTTCGACGTAGATATACGTATCGGTATCAGCCGCCTTTTTTATCCTGTCCAATTTTGCACCTTTGTAAACAATCTTTTCCAATCCTTTCTTCGCAGTGAAACGGTAATAGCCGCTCGACTTATCTTTGCCGAATGCCGACAAGATTAGCCCTTTTTCCAAATTAAATTCAGGACGATACGATTCAAAAAGATTGCCCTGGCGTTTTTCATAAAGGCTGCGCACTATGCGAAAACGAATGCCGGATTCGCGACCATTTGTTATCTTCCCAAGGCTTTCACCGTCCGGTGAAATGAGCCACACATCGAATTGATCATAAACTATCAGGTACTTTTCATCCAATGTCCAACCGGCAGCCACATAGCCATAATTTTTCTGCGCCGTATCATCTTCAGGATCGTAAAATGTGGTGTTTGCCGTCGCGTTCCATGTTTTATTTGTGTTGGTGTCATGCATCCAGTAGCAGCCTTCTTTAAACCAACTGAGATATGTACCCGATGGCGATACATTTACAACGCGGGATGTCGCATCAACATTTTCGGCCAACAAGTGAGGATTGCCTTCTGATAATGACGTAATGTAATAGTCTGTGGGTGGTACTTCGGCCCAAGACGGCGTGTAACGCAATTCTGAAAATGAGATGTAATATTTATCACCAGGAATTACTTTTGAATGTACACCGGGTTCATTATCCAATTTTATTGTTGTGTTTGACTTTATGTTCCATACTGCAACCAAAGCGCTGTTTACGGGATCTTCCAGAAATTTTTGTGCAGGATATTCGAGCGGCGATTTACTGTCCCAGACTTCAACAATTTTTGATGGCATTACGACGGAATCCTGTGCTATTGTGAAGTATACCGATTCCTCTGATACAAGCATGCTAAAATCAGTAATCCGGTACTTTCTATGATCAAAAACTGTCTGCGACTTATCGAGTGTTTTTGTTTGGGATCTATTCTCATTGTAGTAGAGAATCTTTCTATCGCCATTACCATCATTTGAATCCAGATAAGCGACCAGGCTTTGACCGGATCTACTCCAACTTACTTTATTTATATGGCATGAATCTTTATAAAATATCTTGCGTGGAACGACTGGCCGTGCAGGATTATAAATTAACAATGTGTCATTACTTATAATGGCGAGATCATTTGTCGGTGCTATTGCAAACTCGGTAACTTCTTTAAATTCGCGAAGCAATTTGCCCGTCACGTCAGAAATGCTCAATAAGTTTTCTTTGCCAGCATTCTGCAGGATGCAAAGGAATTTGCCATCAGGCGTGTATTTGGCGCTCATTACATTATCAAATACCCGCTTTTCAAATGACCGCAGATTCATTTCTATGAGTTCGCCTTTGTCGCCATGGATCAGAACTGCATTGGACTTGGTAGCGAAGTCTGCGCTTCGTGCCTTAGGAAAAGTGAACCTCGTTTTATTTTTTGTGTTGAGAACGAATAATGTGTCATTTTCATTTTCGTAAACCATCTGAAATGATACCCACTTGCCATCAGGGGAAATTGATTCCCCCGACAGCGTTCCCCATTTGTCAAAATCAGCAGGTGTGATTTTTCTTTTTGCGGATTGTGGATAACAAGATGACCCAGTTATCAGCAACGCTGATACTAATGCAATGATGGCTTTCATATCAGTAGCCAGGATTTTGCGGCAACAGGTTTGGATTTAAGAGCAATTCGGTTTCAGGAAGCGGAAACAACACATCGGTAGCCTGCCATCCCGGTTTTATGGCGCTTAGTGCATCGGCGGCGGTTCCGGTTCGCTTGAGGTCGAACCATCGGTGCCCTTGTTCGCAAAAGAACTCGAACCTGCGCTCATTCAGGATGGCAGCCTTTAAAGTTTCGGGTGTGTCAGCAAGGGTGTTTGACAAGCCGGCACGGTTGCGGGTCATGTTTAAGTCTGTTTGAGCTCCAAGAATGTCGCCCGTCATTGCCCGTGCTTCCGCACGGATCAGGTATTGCTCTTCTATGCGCAGCAGAATGGTATATTCTTCTGATGAATCTGTCGCATTATTCTTTTTGTATTTGTATGCGTGGTGCCACGTGCCGGTTCCATTTGTAACATTTTTTATCCATGACGTTTTACGCAGGTCACCCGGTTCGAATGAATTATAAAGATTTTCAGAAAGCGCTGATTTAATAGGTGGTCCACTTGAAAAAAACCAAGCTCTCGCGTCTTTTGTGTTTTGCCCTGCAAGACCTGGATGGAATGACCATATTATTGCAGGGCTTTCTTTTAAAAAAGCCAGATCGGGATTTGGCTCAATACTATATGCGCCATTATCTATCACGGCGGTCGCGTATGCTTCAGCCTGATCATAATTGGCGGTGTATAGATAAACCCGCGCCAGCATTGCCTGCACAACTGCCTTATTTGGACGCACCCTTTCTTCGATTGGATAACTTTCGGGAAGCAAAGATTCGGCCTGCGACAAGTCGGCAATAATTTTTTGCCATGCATCTGCTTCCGGAGTTTTTGCAATTACAGTATTTACCTCATAATCTGTTGTTGTTACATACGGTACTGCGCCAAACATATTGACGTGGTAGAAATGAATGAAGCCGCGAAGAAATAAGGCTTCACCCAAAAGCCTGTCACGATCTTCACCTGTAATTGTTGTTGACGCCTGAACACCTTCGATGATTGCGTTTAGCGCATAGATTTCGCCATAACTGGTATTCCATAAAGCTGTCAAAGTGGTGTTTGAAGGAATTATCGTGTGCTTGTTGAATTGTTCCAGATTTGTATTTGTTCCGTACCAGTCCATATCGTCTGAATAATTGGCCAACAAACAAGTGCCACCGCCTTGCGTACCTGATACCATACTTTGTTCTCGCAACCTTGCATAAACATCTGCCAAAGCTGCCTTTGCTGTGCCTACATTATCAAATACTGTAGAACCTGTCAGTTGTGTTTGCGGCAAATCAACTTCGGTAAAATCACTGCATGAAGTAAGGTTCGCCAGTGCGATCATGACTAGCAAAATTTGAAATGCCTGCCACAGGACGGGACTTTTTGCGTGTGTATATTTTTTAGTTTTCATTTTTATCTTTTTTGAATTAGAAGCTGAACTGAACACCAAGCGTGAATTGCCTTAAAGGCGGCACATAAAAAGTGGTCCTGGTTTCAGGATCAGCCCCGTGGTATTCGGTAAATGTGAGCAAGTTTTGGCCCTGCAAGTAGATCCTGCCTGAAAAGCTTTTCGACCAAAGCGCCGGAATATTATAGGCGAGGCTCAGACTTTTTAGCCGTACGAATGAAGCGTCCTCTACCATAGCATCACTCAACGTATAGTTGTTGTATGCGGCCACTGCGCCCGGAAGGTCACCATTGCTATATTGCTGTACCGCGTCGGGCGAATTGTCCTGCGGAACATGCGTTAGCACCTGTGAAGGTTGGTTAGAGAATGTACCGGTCAATGGGAATGAAGATATTATGCTTTTACCGTCCTGTTTTACGAACTGGAATAGAAAATCGAGAGACCAATTTTTATATGTGAACTGATTTGCCAAGCCACCATAATATTTTGGGGCAGTGTCGACAATTCCCTGACGGTCTGCTGAAGATGTTATCGCTCCGTCACCGTTATAGTCTTCGAACTGGTATAACCCTGTTTCAGGATCAATGCCTGTGTAATGATATAGTTTTTGAATACTAAGCGATTCACCAATCACAAAGAGATTTTTGTAGACAGAGTTTTCCAAATTTGGAAATTCAACCAACCTGTTTTTAGGGGCAGTGAAATTGAGCATTGTTGTCCAGCCAAAATCCTTTCCTTTAAAATTAACCGTTCGAAGTTCGAGTTCGAGTCCTGTGTTTTCAACGGTTGCATCCAGATTGGACAGCAATGACGAAAAACCTGTCGTTCCCGGGAGCGGAATGCCAACCAATTGATTTGTGGAGCGGTTTTTAAAATAAGCTGTAGTCAGGAAGATCCTATCGTTGAGAAAACCCAATTCAAGCGCGGCTTCCAACTTCTTGTTTGTTTCCCAACCGAAATTAGCGTTGAACAACCGGCTGGGCTGAATTCCTGTTACACCATCATAAACATTTGGTGAAACCTGGTAAGTATCTAAATATTGATAGTCGCCAATCTGGTCATTGCCGGCAACGCCATAGCTTGCCCTAAGCTTTCCGAAACTCAATACTTTGTCGGCATTCTTTAAAAAGGCTTCCTTTGAGAATATCCATGCTGCTCCAACCGCCCCGAAATTTGCAAAGCGGTTCGATGGACCGAAGCGGCTTGATCCATCGCGACGGCCTGTAAGGTTCAGGATATATTTTTCTTTGAGGTTTAAATTAACGCGACCGAAGAATGCATTGTATTTATACTCCGAATAGTCGTCGCTTAATACCGTCAGTGATGTGGCAGCGGACAACGTATTTATTAATGCATTACTTGGAAAACCTAAACCGTCGAAAGCAAGTGTATGCTGTTTTTCCGTCTGAAACGTGCTTCCCGCCAAAACATTTAGCTCGAGGATTTCCCATTTCTTTTGCCAAGTTAGTTGCGGTTCAATGATCCAAGACCGACGCGCGCCATCGTTCAGCAGAATTTCAGAGTCGGCAGATGTCACATTAAAGAACGGACTGTAGATTGTTGATGGCAACAGCCGTGTTTCAGACAATGATGTATCACTAAAGCCGAGGCTTGTTTTGAGTTCAAAGCCTTTTGGCAACTTATAGGACAGCATTGCATTCGCTATTAATGTGTTGGTATTGTTGAGGTAGCTGCTGTTTAAAATGCCAAGTGGGTTATCGAATGTCCCGTCTTCCCAATTCAGGTTTCCTGCCGCATCATAAAGTGATGGTGCATTCGGTGCAAGCGTGTATGATAATCTTGTCAGATCGATTCCCGGCAATGTATTTTTATCGCCTGTATAGTCTGCAGAGAAATTTAGTTTGAAACGCTCATCTTCTGAGCGATGCGTAATGCCTACATGGGCGCCGCCGCGGCTGTAATGCGCTTCTCCGGGAAAGACAGTCGTTTCTTTACGGTAAGTGCCACTGACCAAGAATTGGGTAAAATTTGAACCGCCGGAAATTGAAAGCTGGGCATTGTAGATGTTTGCCGTGCCGCCAATCAATTCTTTCTGCCAGTTGGTGTTTCGGGTTTGATCCCAAGTGCCGTTAATGTCATAAGCATCGGCAGGATATTCGGTTACTCCATCGTTAGCGAATGCTTCCTGCCTCATTGCCAAATACTCCTGCGTATTTAGCAAGTCGGCCTTTTGTGTAACCTGCCCAATGGTAGTATATGACTGCACATCAAATTTTGTCCTGCCAGCCTTTCCTTTTTTAGTAGTGATCAGGACCACGCCATTTGCTCCGCGTGAACCGTAGATTGCTGTTGCATCAGCATCCTTAAGCACTTCAATGCTTTCGATATCGGCGGGATTGATGTTACTGATTGGGCTTGAGAGACCACCAAAACCATAATTGCCAACATTGTTGTTTCCGAGGCTTTGTGATGCATAAGGAACACCGTCAACAACATATAGCGGGTCATTGCCTTCGGCGCGAATGGAATTGACGCCGCGAACCTGGATGCTAAAGCCGCTACCCGGCGTTCCGGCAGCTTGTGTTATGTTGACACCTGCCATGCGGCCTTCCATTGCTGCCAGTGGATTTGTGACAGGCTGCTTCTCAATATCGGCTGCTTTTATTTTTGCAATGCTGCCCGTGCGTTCTTTTTCCTTTACTGAATAGTAACCGGCGTTTACTGTTACTTCCTGTAAGGTGGTGGTATCTTCCTGTAGTTGGATGTTGATTGAAGTGCGGCCATTAAGCGGTTCGGTGACCGTTTTGAAACCGACGAAAGCGAAGACTAAAGTGTCGGTGGGTTCTGCGGTGATGGTGAATTTGCCATCTTCTCCGGAAACGGCAGTTGCCTGTTTGCCTAGAACGGAAATTGATACACCGGTCATGGGCATGCCATCGACTTTAACTGTACCGGTGATTTGTGTTTGTTGCTGTGCGACTACTAAATCGGAATGGCTTATAGCGAAGGATTGATCACTGACTAAGAAATAACATAGTAGTAACAAACCCCGAAAGAATGAAGCATTTTTCATAATTTTGGTTGTGTTAAATGAAACTTAGGTTTTGTTTGATCTTTAGTCCTCTGTGTTAGTTTGGTGACGAAGCAGAGGGCTTTTTTTGGGAATAATAACCCGAACGGCAACTTAACTAACCCCAATGAAGGTAAAGCCGCCCGGGCATTATTGGCTTACAGTAGGGATGTTACATAGGCATACGGTTTTACGTTAGTTGCGAGCCTAAAAAAGAAGTGCTAAGAATGCTGATGAGTGCTAAAAAAAGGCGCGGAACTCAGCTTATCGTTATCGAGGCACTGGCGGTGCCCTACCACAAATAAGTGAGCCCACGCCAGTATTGACGTGAGCATCTTACTTATCATCTCGTGGTTATGTAAACGCCAGTTTTCGATAACGAGATTCAAAGCGAATGCTTCAATGTATAATGAAGAATCGCAAATTTAATACTATTTCTAGTACTGTTGTCGCAAATATATAAAAGCTTACCGACATATATGTCGTTGTGTTGTAGTTTTTTTCTGTGTCAATTTGAATTCGAATGAAACAGATCAAAAATAATCAATTGCTTGGCGCGATGCGAAAAGTATTGCGTGACTTGCGAGCCGGGACAGGGCTAACGCAAGACGCAATTATAACAGATATTTTTGATCGGAAGGGGACTACAATTAATTTGGCAAGAATAGAAACGGGCGACGGGAATATTTCGCCGAGTACGTTGTTTTTGCTTTGCGATTACTATCAGGTATCACTATCAAAATTCTTCCAAAAAGTTGAAGAAGTAGACAAGAAGCTTTTAATTAAGGATAAAAAGTAATGGTGCCACTAAGGCACTTTTTTATTTAATGTCTTTTGCCGTTTTAAATTTTTCGATTTCTCGTAGGGATGTGTTCGTCGTCTAGTCGTTCTTGCTCGAGGTGGCGTTTGCGGTCGAGTTTGCATTCGCGGATGAAGAGGGAGATGGAAAGAAATAAAAAGATTGGTAGTGCTAACATGACGTAAAACTACCGCATTCTGAACTTAAAGTGTTATAGTTTTGAGCAAAACGAATAGTTGGAGTGTGGATCTTACTTAAGTTCATAATAACATATAAATGCTTTTAAGACTTTTTTAAATGAAAAGTATATATTGAATATGTTAATTCTTTAGTCAATATTTATGTATTTTTGCGGCACTACGATAAATTAACTATCGTCCAAACTACTAACGCAATGAGTACATTACATTTTACCGTCGATAGTGCCCTTTTGCAAGAGCTAGGAGAAAAACTGGTTGAGACTGTTCATATTGCTTTAGTTGAACTTGTCAAAAATAGCTACGATGCTGATGCGACAGAAGTAAAGATTGTTTTCACGAAAGACCAAGATAATCGAACGGAGATTCATATTATTGACAATGGGCGTGGTATGAATCACGACGCCGTTAATAATTATTGGATGCGTATTGCAACAACCAATAAAGAAAAAGCAAATTATTCGCGTGTATTTGGAAGACCTTTGACGGGTGCGAAAGGAATCGGCCGCTTCTCATGCCGGCGTTTAGGGTCATATTTGGAATTAATAACGACTGGTACCGAGAAAGGCAACGTTGTAGGGTGTCAACCTATCGCTGAGAAGACGACAGTAAGATTTCCGTGGAAAGATTTTATTCCTGGAACTGACGTTACCGAAATCGAATGCGATGGAAGTTTGGAACGAGTTGAAAATTCTATCACTGGCACAACGCTTATTATCAAAGGAGTACCTGATGAATGGGGTTTGAGGGGCTGGAACTGGCTTAAAAGACAGCTGGGCGTTCTTTCCGCGAATAGAGGCACTAAAAGGAGCGGATTTATTGAAGACCCAGGATTTTCTATAAAAATCATAGCCCCAGATTTTGAAGGTGGCGTTCGCGATGTAAGAGAGGATTTTATCAATTCCGGATGGGCAACATTGTCGGCATATATCGATAAAGATCGCCATGCAGTGTGCACTTTAGAAGCGCTCAATCTCAATAAAAAAACGATGAGGTCATCAGTGAAGTTCACTGCTTTAAAAGATATTCAACTCCAAATTGGTATTATGGTCGCAGATCGTAACCAAATGCGTGATACATCATCAGTATCATTGGCTAGCTTAAATCAAATTTTACCTGTTTGGGGTGGCGTGCAAGTGAAGTATAGAAATTTTAGGGTCTATCCTTACGGCGATGACGACTGGCTTAATATAGATAAAGATCGAGGTATTAGAAGGGGATCACCAAGAAATGATGAACTTACCGCTTTTGCCGGAACTCTCAAAGGCGTAGATCCAGGAAGATCTCTATTAAATTTACTATCCATGCGTAGTTATTTGGGATCTGTCGAAATAGGTGAAGAAGCTGAAGGTTTCGAAATGAAATTGAACCGAGAAGGATTTGTAGAGTCTACTGCAGTAAATCAGCTGAAGGAGTTTGTTCGTTTCGCTATTGACTGGGCTACAATCTATAGAGATTTTAGTATCAGACAGGAAAGCCAAATTCAGGCAAAACTCGCGGTTAAACATTTTGAAGATTTAATAAGTGAAAAACTTGAACCGGTTCGTTATGTTGAGGCTGCTGTTGATTACATAGAACGTGAAGTCCGAAACATAACCAAAATTCTTCCGGAGTTTGAACAAAGAGAATCAGAAGAATCACTTTTAAAGGCTACAGAAGTAATTCGTAGGCACAACGAAACGAATCGCGAAGAATTGTTGCATCTAAGACTTATTGCATCAACATCCACTTTACTGCTAATTTTTTCACACGAGGTCAAAACATTGCTCGGACTTTTAGAGTCAAGTAAAAATTCATTAACCATTTTGTCGTCAAAATTAGAGGTTAAGGAACGGAATGATGTCTTAAAAATAACTTCAAACTTTAATGATTTAAAAGAAAGATTGGAAGAACTTTTAGAACTTACTTCATTGGTTGGAACCGATCAAAAGCATTCGAAGCCAGGGCAAATTGCTTTAAAAAATAAAATTATGAAGGTCGAAAAAGTATTTTCATTAATTATAAAAAAATATAATATTGATATCGATTATTCAAAAGTTCCTAATAATATAATGATTAAAGATATCCTTGAGGCCGAAGTGTATTCAATTTTACTTAACGTACTATCGAATGCTATAAAATCAGTTATTGCGGGTGGAAAAAATCGTAAAATACAGATTGAGGCCTTGAGAGAAGATAGTAAAAATATAATTTATGTCAGGGACACAGGACTAGGGTTGGATGAGAACAATTTTGATGATGTCTTTATACCGTTTATTTCAGATCCCGAAAGCCATTTGTACAACAATTTAGAAAAGCGATTAAATCCTGAAGATAAAATTATAGTTGGTAGCGGCAGCGGTTTGGGACTCGGTATTGTTAGAGAAATAATTAACGCTCACAATGGTTCAATCTTCTTTCAGGCGCCATCGGACAATTGGAAAGCTGAGCTTAAAATTTTAATACCATAAAATATGCAATTTATCTGGATTGATGATAACCCCAGCCGCGAAGAAGCGGCTGATAGCCTGAAAGGCGTTTTGAATGTTGATATGAACTTTGTCGATGTTAAGGACAAAGATTTAGAAGCGGAAATCACGGGTCTAGTTGCTGGAAATGAACCGGCGCTAATTATTATCGATCACAATCTTGAGGAATCTCATACTGGCGTTTTCAGAAAGGGTTCATCAGTTGCCGCATCTATTCGTGAAACATGGCCGGAATGTCCAATAGTTTGCGTTTCTGCGCATGACCCGCAACTTGTGGACAGCCAACAAAAGGCGCTCTATGAAGACATTATCGAGGATTCGAGAATCTCTCAGAACTACTCTAAAATTAAATCCATAGCGGAGTCATTTAATAAAATTCGAAATACCAGGCCATCAAATACGGCGGAATTGATGGACTTAATCGATGTGCCAGAAATTGATCAGCAAAAAATTGCATCAATTTTGCCCGCTCATAATTTTAAGGACTCAAGTCTTGCTGTTTCTATTTCTAGATGGGTACGAAAGATTCTTTTAGGGAGACCCGGATTTTTGTATAATAAGCTTTGGGTTTGTACTTTAATAGGTATCAAAATTGAGAGCTTTTCTAAAGTTGAGCATTTATTTGCTGATGCGCTTTATAGAGGAGTCTTCGCCAATTCTGAAGGTGATAGATGGTGGAAAAGTACTGTTTTACAAATCTTGTATGCCACAACTCAATCTAGCGGCCTGCCGTGGGAAGCTGGTAGAAATTTGCCTAATATTAATGACGGTGATTATAGCGTTAGTCACGCAACCAACCGTCCATATCCAGAAACTGTAGCATTTGAAGATAGCAGTACAACTGCTTCCGAGATACCAATAAGAATTCAAGAATCTGAATTACATCCTGAATATGAGAGCCTACTTTATTTTGACGATATAAGAATTATGAAACCAGAAGAATGAGCACAGCGAGTAATTTTCCCTCTTTTGCAGATTTTTGTCGGAATGAATTCGAAACTTTAAAGTTTTTATATTCTAGTCCGCTACTAAAGGGCTACAATTCGTTAATTCAGGCTGTAAGCCAATATTATAATATTTACTTTGCTGCTGCTAAAGCTAACAATTTCACCGAATTTAAGTTTCATAGTGACTTCGATATGATTATTGAGGATGATATTCATAAGGTTATCATTGGGGCAAATGTTACCAATGAATTTGATATATGTTCCTATTTTTTGGCTTTAGCAGGCAAAGGAAAAAATGAAAATAAAATCATTCGTAAATTTCATTTTGATTACGCGATACCGACTAACCTGACTGAGCAACAAGTACCCACTTTTCACTGTCAGTACGGCGGGAAATTAACTCCTGAAATGGGAAAGTCTAATTTTACGGGAGAAAAGAAATTGGATAGCTGGTTATCTATCCCAAGATTAAATTTTTTTCCAGTCAACCTTGCGTTGTTAATGGATATTATGTTCTGCGAATTTCGAACTCCAGAAACTAACGCAATTGTCGAAGATCCTAAGTGGAGAAAATTAGTTTTTGATAACGAAAGACTACTTACGAATGTGTATATTACCAATTTAAACACACATGTGCATTCCGGATCGTATAATCAAAATTTGTTAGTTAGGGATTTTTGCTATAATCCTAAGCATTAAGATACCCTAAAAAGAAATTTCTCGCTATCAATTTTGCTTCCTCAATTCTGTTATCACAAACTAGGAGCTTTACTATTGCATAGACATCATCAATTTCCCTATGGATTTCTTCATCGAAAGTATTCGGAATTAATAAAGGTATATTAGCGGCATCACTTGGCTCAAACTTAATAATTTGATTACCATATTCTCTTGCCACTGCTCGAACATGATCATATAAGACTTCTGAAAATGTTTGTAGTGCAAAAAGTTTTAATAAAGATTCTTTTTCGTCTTCAATGATATCAGCCTTATAAAATAAACGGTGTACGGAATTTGTGCAATTTAATTCTTTATTTTCATTTATGATGATTCTTGCAAGCGATTGAGAATAAAAGGTTAAAAATGCATCGGGGAGTTTGTAGTCATCATATCCAAATAAATTTGAACGATTTTGAAATGTTTGATTTAATAATGTTGATGTCGGAATACTTAGTAATAATTTTTCGAAAAGATCCGGTTGCTCAAGTTCCATTGTAATTGCGTCAATGATGTAAATTGGACTACGACTATAATTAGAAGTCAAAGTTTCAACGTTAATGTGTAGTGCTTCAAGCTGTTTACCTTTCGTAATAATTGGATATACATAATTGGGATAATATGGCAGCTTCTTAATATTTTCTTCATTAAACACTAATAATTTCGTTGCACCGACAACTATTCCTATTCGAATGTCAAAAAAATCGCCCAAGTGTTTTACTTTAAATCGTGACTCTTTACCTAGTCTAATTTTACTCTTTTTTCTCTGGGAAGGTACTTTGCCCTCGATGTTATTTCGAACAGCGGCTAGTGCCTTAGTAAGAGTTTTAAAATTTATTATCGCAGCTTTACAAGTGGAATTTAAGTAATCTTCACATAGCAAAAATGATGTTTTTTCTTTTGTTCCTGATTCATTAAAAAAACGTTCTTCAACGCGGAAGATATTCACGGAACCGAACTTTTCTTCAAGTTGCTTAATTAGAGTTTTTCCATAATTTGTGAACGTTATTGCATCAGGTACAACCCACGCCATTCGGCCACCGATTTTCAAATATTTCAAGGAATGTACAATAAAATATACCCACAGACTAGATCTTTTTTCTATTTTAAAGGGGCTTTTGTTGTATGTTTTAAAGAGGTATGATTTGTATTCTTCATCCATTTTATGGATTGAAACATACGGGGGATTTCCTATAACTACATCAACAAAAAAATCAGGATCTTTATAAGTTTTTAAAAAGTCACCTTCAATGAAATTATTGGTAACTAGATTTTTCGTTCCCAATATTTCGAATGCTTTCGGATCAATATCAAAACCATAAATATTTCGTTGAGGAGTGTCATTTCCTAGATTTCTTAGAGCATGAATAGTTGATAACAAGAAATTACAGCCTCCAAAGCTTGGCTCTAAAACAATATTGTCAACACTTCTGATTGCCCATTCAGACAAGTAGTCAGTTACAGTTGTCGGCGTATAGTAAGCACCTAGTTTTTTCTTTTGATCAATTGTCATTACCATTGTTGGAACCTCATTTTGCTTGCTCGATAATTATTGTTTTTAATTTCTCCATCATAATTGGAAACCTTTCCCCAACAACCAACGGATGAATATGCATCGATAAAATTTCATCAGCCGCGGGGTTTTCTAAAATGCCGTGGAATTCATTTTGCAAAAAATTCTTCACCTCGGGATCAGCACCCAAAATTTCTTCAACAATTGTTGTGCGGTTATCAAGCACATAAATGATATCCTCAAAATCTGCGCTGCCCCTATAATCACCATCGCCTCTATCTTTGAACGCCTCAAATTTGGTTGCCAAAAAATAAGGTGCGGGAAGCAGGTTTATTTCCAACCCATTTTCCAGGGTTACCTGCTCGAGATTGTCAAACCCCGGCAAATACCACTTGTTGGACGGACCTATAGCGGTGTCGCTGGCTGGCATAATATCCACATCTATGCCGTCGTATTGGTAGCGGCATATCGATTTGCCTTCGTGCGTAGGGTTGAAACCGAGTTCAGAAAGGCGCTCATTCATCTGGACAATTTTGGCGTATCCGTTGCCTAAATTGATGGTAAGGTCAACATCCTGCGTTGGCCTTATTTCATCTGCGGCAGGATCATCTGTATAAAGGCTAATGACAGCGCCGCCGATAAAAACCATATCACCTCGGAGCTCCTTCAAACCTTCTGCTACGCGACCTACTGTATCGAGATTGATAATCTTATTATACATGCATTATGCGTTTTTCGAGTTCCTTTTTGGCAATTTCTTTTTCGCGCGCCCTGCCTACGCGCAATGCATCGACCAGTGCGAGCAATTCATATAGAAATAAGTCTTTTAGCGCCGCTGTTACCACTGTGCCGTAAAGTGGCTCCACTGCCTGGCCGCGCTCGTTGCCTTTTGCATACGGCCATACATATTTTTCATTTGATTTGATGATCTGGTTTAACGGCGGGGCCGAATGGGCCGTAAGAACGCCGCGCACAATCGAACCGGGATGTTGTGGAAAGACATAGCTGATGCCGTGCGAAAGTAATTCCATCAGGGCAAGGCGGTTTACTTTTTTCCGGGAAACATCTATCAGACCTGCATAGCACGACCTGGTCAAAGATTGGCTTACCTCTGACTGGCTTATTCCCAATTCATCGGCAATGGTGTGGTGATACCATTCGTCCTTGCCTTTGGCAATAATCTTAAGCAGTATCATGATGTCCTGCGGCTTGAGGGAATTTTTTGCCTGTGCCATATATTTCATATTGCGATATGCAATATTAGCGTTTAATTTCTTTAAATGCAAGGAAAAAGTGATTTCATATCGCATATCGCAATATGAAATATGAACTTTAGTTGCTGTTCTTGTTTCTAATATTTAGCTTTACAATATGATGCAGTATTCCAAAACAAATATAATCGGCGATGCAGGGGAGCATTTGCTGGCCGCAAAGATTATTAAGCTATTCGGCTTTCCGTGCCGACTGATAGGCATTGACATCGGAATTGACGCCGAAATTGAAATCATAGACAAAAATTATAAATCGACCGGCGAGTTCCTGAAGTGCCAGATAAAAACCACCGAAAAAGAAGATTTTCACGTTTATGTGAAGGAACGGCATATCAGGTACTGGAATTCAGTGAATATCCCCGTGATTGTTTTCCTGGTTCACCTGAACACTGAGCAAATTTACTGGCATTGCATTAAGGATGTCGAACAATATGATAAGTCGGGAAAATCGATACGGATCGGGTTTGATGTTGGCGATATATTGCAGGAGTCAAACAAGGAGAATTTCGTAGATCTGGTTTATTTTAAATCGTTTGAGGCCATACGTAAAATTTATGATGAGGCTTATACTATAGCTCATGCGGACACAAAGAATTATCTCAAGACAGGAAATTATGATTACACGACTATTGAGCATTTTGTTGGCCATCTCTTTAAAATGGAATATGAGTTTCAAAAGGTAGCGCGATTGAAACGCCAAAATAAGGTATTAGATAAGATTGATATTGAATATGCCGACAAGCTAAAGGTAATCTATAAATATATCAGGAAAGTTACAGAACTTAAGGAACAAGTCGAGGAAGACGAGCCGGACTGCTACGAACATCTTAAAAGCGAGAATTTTGACTGGGACTGAATACCAAACCCTTTTCACTTTAGAAGCCCGCGGCAATTATTTCCTTGAGGTTCATAAGGAGCGTTACCAAATGTCTAATGCGCAAATGTATGATATGATCAGGGGCGAGTTTTCTCAACTTGTGGACGAAATGTCGAAAAAAGGAATTGCCTATTCGAGTTTGAGAAACGCACTCACTCCAAACATCAACAAGAAGGAAATTGCACTGGTTTTTGACAGCACACGTATCACATCAGCCTGGTATGGTTATGAAATATTTGAAAAAGTATTGGCGTGTTTTGACCAAAAGACATCGCATAGCATACTCGTTGGCGATTACATAGGGGAAAATCAGCACTACCATATGCTACGCGAGAATTTCATGGGCGAACTCATTTCGGATCACGAAATCGATTATAGGCATAACGACCAATTTTATGTTGTGTATATCAACAACCTTTCTTCGACGTTGTTTGCGAAGCTTGCCGCTAATCTGAAAAATTATACTGCATTCATAGGCTATTTCGACTTGACACATGAAACATTTATCAAGTCATATTTAGCAACTATCCTTTGCAAGATTGCCATCTTACATAAACGTGAAGTAATTATGCCGGGTGAGGAAGATGATTGGGCCGAAGACGGGGTGAATATTACTGGGTTGCCGTTTGAGGATTATCAATTTACTATCAGGAATATATTTTCCATTTATTACGATTTGTTCTTGTCGTACAAAATCGAAAGCGCCGTTTACGACGGGTTTGAGGCGGATCTAGAATTCTCTCTTAATGCCTTGAGTCCGTTAATTGAGGATATTGATAAATACAAGATTGAAATAGATCAAGCCAAGATGGATTATCTCTTGACTGAAAAAGCCGGAAAGCTTAAAAAGGCCGGAATATTTAATTACTCTATTGATCAAGTCGCAGCACTGATTACTGAAAAAATCAGGAGTAATTATATTTATGAGATGTCGCAATTACCGGCGCACAACGTAGTAAAGTTTAATCTAGTGATAGAGCTTGTGGCGCAGGCGACAAAGGAGGTTGTGCGGTGTAATGTGACTTTGGCATGTAATAATGAGGATAAGGTTTTGAAGGTGGTGACTTTGTTTTAACTGCTGTTCTATCATCTTGTTCACATTATATTCATGTTCACGAAAACGTGAACATTGTTGTTATGTGAACATCATATTTTGAGCAAAGGCAGCAGAGCCTGGTGTTGCCAATTGGAATTAAATAGCAAATGCAATCAATCCCGGATCATACGTCGGAAAAGCGAAATCTGAGTATGAATTCCTGCTATCGAGCCAAGCCTTTTCATCACTTGACTTTAGCATTACGGGCATGCGTAATTTATGATTGTGGACATACGACATGGTTTCATTTGCCGCTGTCGTGACAATTGCGTAGGTATTTAAAAGTTGGTTTGTTTGTGGATCTTTCCACGTTGAGTAGATCCCTGCAAAGGTGAAGATCTCATCATTGTTTGAATGTATGATGTGCTTTTGTTTGTTCTTCCCTTTTTCGTCAAGCCAGCGCCAATCATAATAAGCTGTTGCAATAATCAGACAGCGGTTCTCAACTGCTTCGCTAAAAACAGCTTTCTCATCGAGTGTCTCAATTCGTGCATTTAAAGTGTTTTTCCTGATGCTGTTGTCTTTAGCATAATGCGGAATAAAACCCCAATGGAAATCTGTCGCGATAATTTCAGGATCTTGATTTGTAATAACGGGAGTTGCAGGATAAGCAAAGCCGTTTATTTCTTCACCTAAAACCAAAGCATCATTCGCACTGAAACGTGCGTTAAACCGTTTGGCGATGTCTTCAATTCCTGTGTTGATCTGGATGCGATAGCACATATTGCTGATTGATTAGGCGGGACTGTTATTTTCTTCAAGTAGCTCTATCGTGTAATCATCTTCGATGCCCTGAAAGTACTTTTGCAATACTTCAGTGAAAACCGGGTGCGTATCTTTGACTTTTGAGAATAGCGTCATTGAGGACCGTAGCTTTACATCGTCAGGTGCGCCGAAAATTTCTGTAGCGGATTTGTCCGGGATTTGGAGCAAAGCTTCAGATATTTCTATGAGGTGCTTGCCGAGAACGGGATGTGCCAAATACGCAGCCGCTTCTTCTAAATCGGTAATTCCATAAAACTTCGCCACGTCACTGAAGCCAACGCCTTTGATCTGTGGAAATATAAACCACATCCAATGCGATTCTTTTTTGCCGTTCTTTACCTCGGCAAGCGCTTTAAGGTACATTTGATTTTGTGCCTCTAAAAACCTGACCAAATCTTTATTCTCTTTCATATACTGCTAAATTACTAATAAATTTAATTTTTACAATCGTTGTTTAACCTGTCGAAAGGTCAAATTGATCCTCGGCAAAACCGGCTTTGCCGTTTTAGGAACCTGATGTTCCCAAAAGCTGTTTGTAGTTCCTGCCATTAACAGGAATGAACCGTGATGCAATGGGATTTCTACCTGATGAATGTTTTTATTTGTTTTGTGCCGCAGGCGGAACATGCGCGTTTCACCAAATGTTACTGAGGCAATTACAGGGTCATGACCGGAGTTGTTGGTCTTGTCTGAATGCCACGCTACGCTGTCTTTGCCATTGCGGTAAAGATTGAGTAGTACTGCGTTGAACTTCAACTTAACTTCGGCTTCGACACGACTGCGGATGAGTTTTAGATCATTGGTTAATTCAGGAGTGGCGGGATCTGCGCGAATGTTGTCGTTATCTTCATACCATGAAATCATGCGTGGCGCGGTGACGACCTTGTCATACATTGGCATTTCATATTCACGCCATGTCGTTTGCGATAGTAATGCATTGTAGTAATAGTCGGATTCTTCTTTGGTGAAGAAATTGTCGATGAGGATTACATCGGCATTGGGTAAATCGAAAATTTGTTTGCCGTTTGTTCCGGTGCGGAATATTTCGGTGTCGTCGAATAGTGTTAAGTTCATGATATTTAAGATGTCATTTTATGTCTCGGTAAATTAATCTCATGTCCCTGCGGATAGGGTGCACGATGTGTCATGCTGATATCTTCACGAATTTGATGTTGTGTTTGAAACCGTTTTTCGTCGGTGGCGGAATAACGCGGATCTGGAATGAAGGGCATCTTTGCCATTTTTGAAATAGTGATTGTTGGGAAATGGTAGTCGACCTCAACCTGACCCAACAACAGGTAACAGCCGCCACCCTGGAACGGATATTTTTGCAGGCAATCGGCAAAATGCGCAGTGTCAAAAAATTCCCCTTCAGCATCGATCCAGGTCCCGAAAAACATATCCCCTTTTTTGGTGGGAACATGCTTGCGGGAAATCAGGTAAGCCAGCATCTTAACTGTTTTTTTATGGTATTTTACCAAATCTTTCGCCATGACATCGCCGCGATATGATGTCTGTAAGAGATTGAATGGTGTGACCGATACAGGGAAGCTCAACAGTTCAATTTCATCAAAGGCATCTTCGAATGGTGATCGCGCCAACATTGGCAGTTTGTATTCCTTGACCGGTTCCTGCAGCAACATCAGGTTTCGATTTTCGGGTTTGAAATTCACCAGGATCATTCTTGCAATGACCAGCAATTCATTTTTTTGTTTCCCAGTGAAACGGAAAGCACCAATGAAAATCAATGTCTGTATGCCTTCAATCCCAATAGGTATGCGATTTATGAAATCTTCAAGGGAAAGGAAATTGCCGTTTGCATTACGCTCGTTAACAATCGCCTCGGCTATTTTTGATTCAAGGCTTTTTAGATGCTGAAAACCCAGATAAATATTGTTGCTATACAAGGTGGTTTGATACTCACTTTTATTGACACACGGATTATGGATTTTAGCGCCGGACATCTTTGCCTCATGGATATAGACTTCAGTACGATAGAAGCCGCCAAAATTATTGATTACAGCAGTCATGAATTCTACAGGATAATGTACTTTCAGGTAAAGGCTTTGGTAACTTTCGACGGCATAAGAGGCAGAATGCGCCTTGCAGAAGGAATACCCCGCAAATGATTCAATCTGCCGATAGATTTCCTGGCTTAACTGCAACGGATGCCCTTTTGCAGCGCAGCACTCGAAATAATTATCCTTCACTTTTTGCAATGCGGCCTTTGAACGGCCTTTACCGCTCATCGCGCGGCGCAGGATATCGCCATCGGATGCCGGAACGCCGGCATAGTGCAAGGCAATTTTAATGACATCTTCCTGATACACCATGATGCCATATGTTTCGCCCAGCTGCTCTTCAAAAACCGGATGGAAAAATTCGAAACGATCCGGATAATTGTGCCTGAAAATATATTCTTTCATCATCCCTGATTGTGCCACACCCGGACGGATGATTGATGATGCGGCGACAAGTACTTTATAATTATCGCACTTCAATCTTCGCAATAATCCACGCATAGCCGGGCTTTCAATATAGAAGCAACCAATAGTTTTTCCGCGACTCAGGAATTCATTGCATAGCGCTTCATCTTTGGAAATTGAAGTGTCGCGTATGTCGACGTCGATGCCGCGGTTTTTTTTAATCAGTTTTACCGAATCGTCGATATGGCCGATACCTCGCTGGCTCAAAATATCAAATTTGTCGAAGCCGATATCTTCAGCAACGTGCATGTCGAACTGTACGATCGGAAATCCCTTTGGCGGCATTTCGAGCGCCGTGAAATTAGTAATCGGTTCTTCTGAGATCAGGATCCCACACGAATGCATGCTGCGTTGGTTGGGGTATTTCTCGAGCATCATGCCGTATTCCTGGACAAGCTTTACAACTGCATTGGTATCGTGCTTTACCATTGGATTTTTCGCCAATACGTCAAGCTCTTCCTTTGGCAGGCCAAATACCTTCCCGACTTCGCGGAAGATCGAGCGGTACTTGAATTCGACATTGGTTCCGCAAAAAGCCACATGATCGGCACCATACTTTTCAAAAATGTATGTCAGAATAATGTCGCGTTCCTTCCACGACCAATCAATATCAAAATCCGGCGGCGTCTTTCGGTTTACATTTAAAAATCGCTCGAAATACAAGTCGAGTTCCAACGGGCATATATCTGTAATGCCAAGGCAATAGGCTATAATACTGTTGGCGCCGCTGCCACGTCCGATATGGAGAAATCCCTGTTTAGTGCTGTATTGCGTAATATCCCAGGTAATGAGGAAATAGCCGCTGAAGCCTAATTCGTCAATGACTTTAAGCTCTTTTTTTACACGGGCTATCGCTTCGGCATTGTTGCTTCCATACCTCGTGATCATTCCTTCCTGCGCAAGAGCGGTCAGCAACTCAATATCACTTTGGCTGTTTCCTGTATAGTGTTTTTTATTCCTGGGCTTTTTGAAGTCGAATTCGAAATTACATTCAGAGATGACATTTTCGGTATTCCGGATAATTTGTGGATAATCTTCAAATTTATCTGATAGCTGTTCCAAAGGAATCATTACTTCGGAAGTCCTGCAATAATCATTTTCAGTCAACTTCGAAAGTATAATGTTTGAGTCGATTGCCCTGAGTATCTTGTGCAGGTTAAATTCCTTTTTGGTGCGGAACGTGACCGGCTGCAGCACGACCATTTTTTCAAGCAGATTCTTCCAAAAAGGATTGAAAAGCTTTGGAAGCTGTTCGGGCCTGATGCCGATATATTCATGCGATTGTAAATTTTCGGGAACACTTTCAAAAGGATAAATCACAATGACATTTTTGAAATCAGGTTGTATTGGAATATCCGTACTGTCGAAATTGTGCGTTGTCATCAGGCGGTTCATTTCGGCAATCCCTTCAGCATTCTTTGCCAATCCAATATAATACAATTGGTTGTTCGACCGAAACTCCATCCCGACAAGCGGCTTGATATTGACGACTGCGCAAGCCTTTACAAACTCATAAATACCTGTCACAGTGTTTATATCTGTCAGTGCCAGTGCCTTCACGTTGCATGCAGCTGCCTGCTGCACCAAATCCTGTAATGGAATTGTGCCATAACGCAGGGAATGGAAAGAATGGCAGTTGAGGTACATGCCCTAAAGATTTTTATAGTAAAATGTTCCCTTTGCGGGGTCAATGATTTTCGGGGCTTCAATTTTAGATTTGAGTTTTGTGCCAGCGCAACGCGTCACCGCATCAAAGCCAAAGCGTTTTTTTATCTTGTCCATGGCCTGGTATAATTGCATCATCTCGACAGTATCTTCGAACATGTTGATCTGGTAGGTACCGCGAACCAGTCCGCTGAAGCGGATTCCGACAAGCCGCACCCGCATCCGGCGGTTGTATAGTTTGTCGAATAAGGTAGTGGCATGCTTTAGCAGCACATGGTCGCATGACGTGTATGGAATTTTGCATTGTACGGTTTCAGTATCGAAATTGGCATACCTGATTTTTACTGTTACCGTTGAGGTGAGCCATTCTTCTGAACGGAGCTGAAAGGCGAGCTGCTCGGTCATTCCGATTAATAGCGCTTTGATCTTCGGAATGTCGATCGTGTCCTGCATGTAAGTATGTTCCGTTGAAATGGACTTTCGTTCGGTATATGGCTCAACGGGTGTATTATCTATGCCATTGGCTTTTTTCCATAACTCAAGCCCGTTTTTGCCAATCATCTTTTGCAGGTATAATTGAGGCATTTCGGATAGTGTTTTGATATCGCGAATTCCGATCCTGGATAAAAGGTTGAATGTCACTTCGCCGACCATTGGGATCTTGCGGATGGATAATGGATTGAGAAACGGCTTTACCATAGTTTCAGGAATCTCGAGATTGCCTTTTGGCTTGCCTTCGCCGGTAGCTATTTTCGAAACCGTTTTATTGACCGACAAGGCAAAGCTTATTGGCAGGCCTGTTTCTTTAGTGATGGTTTGAGTCAGTTCATTTGTCCATTTGTAGCAGCCATAAAACCTGTCCATACCTGTAATGTCTAGGTAGAATTCATCGATGCTTGCCTTTTCGACTATCGGCGCTTTCTCTTCAATGATTTGGGTTACTTCATGGGATTTCGCGGAAAATAATTCCATGTCGCCTTTGATTACTTTGGCTTGTGGACACAGCTGTAATGCCATCCTGATAGGCATCGCTGAACGAACACCAAAATATCGGGCTTCATAGGAACATGAAGCAACAACACCACGTTCGCCACCGCCGACTATTAAAGGAATCCCGTTTAATTCGGAGTTCTGCAGCCGTGCGCAAGAGACGAAAAAAGTGTCTAAATCCATGTGTACAATGGCGCGTGTCATGTTATCTTGAAATTTTGGAGTGAAATAAACTTTTTACAAAATTAGGACGTTAAATCCCTAAATTTATTATGTTTGTAGTGACTTAAAATCCCTTTAACATATGTTATACATTTCGGACAACCTTAAGTATCTGAGAGGCAAACGGACTTTGTCGCAACAGGAAGCGGCGGACAGTATGAAGTTTGGGCTCGACCAGTATAAGAAATACGAGTATGGAAAGAATACGCCACCAGCGGAATCCTTATTGGTGATTTCGAGGTTTTACGGCGTGAGCATTGATTTGTTTTTAACCGTTGATCTCAGTAAAGTTAAAATTGACGATTTGATGAAACTGGAAAATAACAGGATCCTTATGCCGATTGCCGTGGACAGAAATGGGGAAAACCTTATTGAAGTTGTGACGCATAAGGCAAAGGCCGGTTATGCTGCCGGAGGATATGCTGAATTTAAATTCATTTCGGAACTTGATCATATATCGCTTCCCTGGCTTGGCAAAAATGAAAAGTATAGGGTTTTACCAATCGACGGCGACTCGATGCCGCCACATAATAATGATTCTTATATAGTTGGCAAGTATATTGAAAAGCTTGGGGATGTAGTTGACGGAAGGACTTATGTTATTGTAACTTATAATAGAGAAATGGTTTATAAACGCCTGAACAGGAACGGCAAAAATGACTTTATGCTTAATTCTGATAATCGATTTTATAAATCATATGAAGTTAAGTTTTCTGAAATAGCTGAAATATGGGAATATGCCGGAAGCCTTGAAAGAGGAATTTTTAAGCCTGTAAAAAATGAGATACAGCCTTTTGAAGACGTGATCAGGAAGTTGCAGATGGATGTAATGGAAATAAGGGAAAAAGTTTCATAAAAAAGCGGTATAAACCGCTTTTATTTTTTATCTACCGGAGGAACCTTCAAAGTATTCTCAACAGAAAATTTTATCAATCTTGCTGTGTCACCGCCATCATTCCAAACACATTCATTAGAGTTCCAGTAAAAACAATGTGTAATTGTATTAACGTTATTGTTTAGCTTTTTGTACTCACCTTTACCGCTAATCAATCTTACATAATCTTTTTCTCCTATCTGGACATCCGGAAATATAAAAATATGACGAAACTTGTTGGATGCATTTCCATTTGAATCAAAAGTTTTATCTACAATAGCATAGCCTCCTAACTTCATTCCAGTACTTGTTTGCAGCCACACTATTTCTTTGTCTGGATCCGGTCCATTAGCTACACTAATAATTTTTAAACTCATTTTTGGTTGTTTTAGTTGCGATATTAAAAGAAAATAGCCCGCTTGGGGCTATTGTATTGTTTGAAGCAGGCCAATTAACGGGTTCTTATCTTTCTTGTGGTTTTGCGCCTGAAGCGCGGCATTTTTGTAATCTGTTGTTGTGTTTTCCATAGTCAAAGTTGTTTTATTTTTATCATTGTCATTATTGCCCGAAGGCGCTTCTTGTTCGATGCCGAGTAATTCACGGCCTATTGTAAAACATTCGTGCGTGTGAACGCATACTGAAACTAGTAAAAACAGAAAGAGTAAGAACCGTTTATCAACCATACTGCTCTGAGTACCAAATTGAATTACAAAAATACTGATTTTCAATACTTTTTGCAATTGTCTTTAACATTTTTTCATAATCCACCCGCTTTATAATATGCCCGTTATATAATAAGCTTCTTCTATCAGTGGCAAAATGAAAGTATAGGGAACCCATAGTAGATGATTGGTGTCACCCCAACCTGAAAAATTGTTTTTAATTAAAAAATAGCCTCCTTTTCCTAGATAGTTCTCATCATAGCCCAATATACAGACTACGTGGTTAGATGTTCCTGCTGGATATTTGGAGATTTTCTTAAGTGTCTGCGTATCGGGCTGTGCGTCATGGATAGAGGTTATACCTTCGGCCTCACGCAGTTGGTTATTTTGGTAAATTCCTAATATTACAGGATGCTTTTGATCCAACGCATTTTTCATCCAATCAACTGAAGATTGTGAAAATTTATTGCCGACAGAAAGTGTTGCGTAATCTTTAATTTTATACAGTTTCGCTTTCGCTTTGGCAATTTGACTTTGCACGTCGCCATATCCTTCGCAGTCACATTTGTAGTCAGATGCTAGTGTTGTACCAACAGTTTTTAAAATATTTAAAGAAATGTCGGCAGTACCAAGTCTTCCACAATTCCGGCTTCTTTTGTACCACGGCAGCGAAGAATCATGATTGCTTGCAATTACGCCAGGAGAAAAGTAATCGGTTTCAATTTTTGTTTTATCTGTTATATTATTCGTGATGTTATATTCTGTACTCATCGCGGTATATCCAACGGCATATGCATAGCAAGTGGTCTTAAATTGAAACTCATTTTTAGGCGTAAATTTAGAAAGATCAACTTTTTTGTCCTGGGCTGTTACAATAGAGCTAGCCTGGAAGAAAATAAAAATAATAGAAACGATTTTTTTCATGGTGTTTTTGGTTTTTCGAAATTGTTTCCGCGAAGTACAAAATCATTCAAGGAACAAAATAATTGCCCGAGGACAATTCCGGCATTGAACGACGCGATATAGTTTTGAGTTGGATTGACTTCGTCATCAAAATGTCCGAGCCTATCTGCTATGGCTGATACGAATAGTATTGGTTTATCGGTGCTAAGTTTTATAACGCCATGGGTTGTTTCAATTGACGACAATGGAAGTTTCGAACCAGACTTTTCATAATGTTTAACAGCTTCGTGATCGACCCAGCTATATTGCGAATAGTCGGTTACATTTATCGAGCCGAGCGAAGCGTATGCTTTTGAAGCTATGCATACCGCATTAGCAGCAGGATTTCTTACTGTTTTAATAAACTTCGGCTCAGTAAGTAACTTGAAAGTTTTGTCAATTAAATCAAAAACACTGTCATTTATATTCGACAGAAGTACTTTTCCTATGTCCGGGTGTTTGTTTAATTCACCTCGACTTTTTGGATTATCGGGGTTTCCATTATGAATGAAAAAATTGGCGCCAATTACAACCGATCCGTTATAGGAAGTCTCAGATGGATAGCCTGCTGTTCCGACGGCTATTACTAAATCGGGATTTTCGGCCAATAATATAGGTGGAAGAACACGGTATTTTTCTTCGGAACTTGAGCTGCTTTGCGTTTTAGAATCAGGTTTAATTTGATAATACATTAAGTCTTGGATGCACCAAATTGAAACACATAAAGTGACATTACCATTGCTATCTTTGAAAGTAAATTGAGCCCTTGCTGTATTCATCTTGTTTTTTCCGTCTTTAGGAGAATTAAGCATTTCAGGAAACATTAATCGCGAATCAACGAGTTCCGAACTGGTCAATGCGTTAAGTACTGGTTCAACCTCCCAATTTTTATTTACAACAACAGCTATTATTTTCATGTATATTTGTGATTAAGTAATTGATATAAAAGTAAATATATTTTTATTAGCACTAATCGACCGTGCTAATATTTTTAGAACCTCCATTGTTGATATCATCAAGATAGAGTTGTAAATCATATAGATAAATCAATTCGTTTGGTTCGTTTGCCGGCAGCTGTGCCAATTCAACAAAATTGATATTCTGAAACAAAGATTTCTCACCAAGCAAATCCTGCATAATGATAAAAACTACCTGAAGCAGATTCTTATTTTTGCAATGGACGGTGAAATCTTTAAGGTAAACAATCATGTCGATTTTCTTTTCATTTTCATATTGGAGCGGCATAAACTTGAGCTCGCTTGCTTTTAGGACTATATCTTTGAAAACATAGGGCTTGTCCAGACCGTATTCCATTTGATCAATATCATTTGAAGGCTGAATGAAAGGAATTATTTTCCAATATTTAAATTGCGGCGCATGTTCAGCTAAGGTGACAACGTGATCGAAGTATTCGGGATTTCCATTAGCGGAAATTATCAGGCTCAGTTTGTCTTCAGGTTTTTCCGGAAACATTATTATGCAGTCGAGGCCTTCACAGTAATTGTGCAAATGCCGATCGAGCCAATAGATAAAGACCTTCTGTAGTTGCGGCTTTTGGTCACGGAGTGTGCGAAGTGTGATTTCGTTGCAGTAGAACCATTCCCAAAATAGTTTGATGTTATGTGTTTTCATAATAAATATTTAGCGTTTGTCTTTTGTGTTCTTGTCGTAGGCAATCAAATTGACCATTTCGCGTAACCGACTTCGTACACGGACACCGTAATGGGTTTCAATTTCTGTTGCCGATAGATTTGTTGTAATGTGTGTTGGTATTTTTTTGCTGATGAAAATGTCGTAGCGGCTCAGCAGCACTTCAGCTATGACATTGCATTCATTGCCGTAATATTTTAAGTTGTTCTCAATACCCAAATCATCGAGGCAATAGATTCTTTGTCCGGACTGGTATGACTTGCCGATGCTATAATGGTAAATGATCCCGTAGCCATCGTTAATGAATTCGATGCTAATATCACGGCAAGGCTTTACAATAAATTTGTATTCTGCTTTAGTCAGATACTTCATGACATTCATAATCGTGGTTTTCCCGCACCCGACCGGGCCAGCCAATAAAATGCCTTTGTCGAGGTCAATGCCAAAATGAAAGGCAGTTTGTTCGTCTCTAAGAAAATATGAGATAAGCTGATGGATAACAGGGTAATCACTTTCGATAATCCTGAACTTCGTACCATACAACTCACGCCCTTTGTTTTCGATCCAGGTTGTGACGGCAGCATAGTCATAGTGGCTCTGAATAGTCTTTTCCTGCTGAGGTATCAAGATGTTTGATTGTGTTAGTTCGTTCATTGATGGAATATTTAGGAGCGTTCAACATCCAGTTTCTGGCCGCTGCGGGCCAATCAGCCATTGGCGTTTTTCCTCCGACAAGCCAGCCAATGCTTTTGAAGTAATTGTAAAATTTGTTAGCCTCTATTTCTGGAAAATCCTGCTCTCTGAAATATGTCAGGACTTCTTCGATCAATGGAGGAAAAGGCTTTAGTGATGATTCTTGTGGACTCTCGTCTGGAGTGAATAATATTTGGCGGACCTGTTCAACTACTTCTTTTTCTTCTTTTTTCGCGGAACTTTTTTCTTCTTTTGTGTTAGCGCCATTTTTTAAATCGTCGAAATCATCCTCATTTTTTTTCATTGGCTCGCCTTTGTTTAGCACGTTTCCAACGTTTAAAATGTTTGTATTGTTTGTATTGTTTATAGAAGGTACTACGACTTGTTCATTAACCTGCACAGTACCTGTTTCGCTACCTGCCTGCGACTTGGCTAAGACCTGTTCATTGACAGGTTCAAAATTTGATGTGGGTTGCTTTTCAGATTTTGGGATTGGCTTCAGGTCACCGGAAAAATTAAAAAGGAATACATGGCTGCCCCGGAAGGGATTGTAGGACGGTTCGTAATTAATATAGCCTTGAGAATGCAAAGCCTTTAAGCATTTATGGTATGTAACTTTCGAACTGATCTTACTGATTCGCATGACCTCGTCGCGCGATATGCTGATTGGATTTTTGAACCGATTGCAATTCCAGAATTGAAATAAGGCAATGTACAAGCTGATGTGCGTTGGATTCAGTTGTTTATCTGAGGCCACTTTTTCGAAAAAGCCTGTTAAGTGCTTGATGTAATTCATGACGTGAATTACTTTGAGTTGAATAAAGTGCGTTCAGACTTTACGGTGTTCTGCTCAAGCAGTTTTTCGATATCCTGGTGCGCATAATAGATGATGCCGCCAATTTTTGTATATGATAAAGTTTTATTGATACGGAGTGTTTGAAGTGTTCCCGACGAGATATTCAGCAATTTCCTAACTTCAGTTGATTTAAGCCATTGCTTGGTTTGCTGCGGCTTCGCTTGCAGAATTTCCCTAAAATCGTTTAAGAGTAATGTCCGGAATTCGGTGAGGTCCTGCTTTGTGAGAATTTCGACTGCCATAACGTATGTTTTGATTGGTTATGGCGCAAAATTGTATTGATTGGTTTGTTTTAAATCACAAGCCAATCACAAGTTGTGAAAGAAAAAGTGGCAAATTATTCGGATTTGCCTGTGGCAAGTGTCTTTTTCAACTCCTGAATAAAGTAGGTTGGCGAAATACCGGTGTTTTTAGAAAATGCCCGTGTGAAATGCTGTGTAGTGCTGAAACCTGCCTCTTCACCGAGTGCTTTGTTGGTGTAATTCCTGAATTTACTGTTTTCGTGTAATTGATTAATGATGTAATCAATTTTGAGATCGTTAATATAGTCTGTGGACTTTTTTAGCTTGGAGTGTGCAATGATTTTGGACACGTAAACGATATTTGAATCGAACATCTTTGCGAGCTTTGGAAGTGTAATATCCTTCGCTAGGAACTTCTCGGTTGCTTCAAATTTATCTAAGTGCTTCAGCACTGAAGCTACGGCGTCGGGATTTATTCCAAGGCTTCCATTATTGCTTATTTTCTTCCCACTTACAGGTTTTACGTGTTGGGTTTTTCGCTCCATAAGCTTTTTAAATTTCCGCTTATTTGCACGTGCATTATAGATCATATAACCTAACGAAGCCAAAAGCACTATGATCAATCCTATAAAGAAGAGATTCTGCTGCTTTTCTGACCGGAACGATTTCTCTATTTCATCTTTTGCCTGAATCAGCTTCCGAGTGTCATATTCCTTATCAATCCTCGCTGATAAATACCGATAATTGTTGTTGAGGAATTTGTCAGCCAGCATTAGTTGGTCAATAAACTTCAACTGGTTTTTTAAATCGTTTTTGCTTTTGTAATAATCAATTAATATTTCGAAGCTTTCCCGCAAGTCAGGACGGATATAACTTTTTTCTGTAAACGCCTGATCCACTTTTAGAAAGTAAGGAATTGCTTTATCGGGCTGGTTCAGTGCCCAATAGTTTTTACCGAGATAGAAATAAGTGACTGTAGCACTTGAGAAATCTTTATTCTTAATCAGGCTTGGTAGCGTCTCATTTAATTTACCAATCGATATCGCATAGTTCTTTTTGAAATACTGATTAATCCCTTCTGAATTAATAAACCTGGGAATGGCTTCAAAGAAATCTATTCTCGCAGCTTCCTTAATTCCTAAATCGTTTGTCGCTGTGCATAAATCATATTGGCCCATACGAGTGTAGCAGAGCGCGAGTGAATGCAAGGAGGTCATGTATGGAATATCATCTACCTCCTTAAAATATTTAATGTTTTCCTTAAAAAGAACAATTGCCTCATCATAGAATCCCAGATAATATTTTATCTGCGCGATGTTGTACTTGACTTTGTATTGGAGATACGAATCTTTTGTTCCTGAAATTAATTCGTCGGCAACCAAATAATTGTCAAGTGCATTGTTAAGGTCCTGCAGGTCGTAATAAACGATGCCCTTTGTGAGGTAGGCAGAACCGATAAGGTCATTTTGCCTGGTGCGCTTTGCTGTGACGAGCATGCTATCTGCATACAAGATTCTTTGCTTTTTTTCAGATTGGTGCAAAATAATCTTATATGCGTTCATCAACTGAACCCAATCCTTTTCCGCTTTTGCCTTTTTTAGGTATGCTGCGCTATAGACTCTGGCAGCTTCACCTTGTTCATCAGCTTCGAACTTTTCAAGGAAAAAATCATATGATTTACCTCTTAAACTGTCGTTGGTATTTGCGCCTTTTTGCTGCCCATTGACAGAATAAAAAAACAACAACAGGCAAATTGGGATGAGATATTTTATATCCACCATAAATAAAGCAAGCTAGTAAGTGGCACAATGCGAATAATCTCAAAAATACATTATTAAGTCAACAACTGTTAAAATTACAATGGAAAATCGATGATTTGCATTTTCGAAATTACGTACAAAATGCCGCTATGTAATATCGAATTGGCAGAATAGATGGTTTGTTTTGGCCAAAACGGCCGTATAGATTTGTCACCGAATTCAAAGCAGCAGATTGGTTATGAGCCAATCGAAATGTTCAAATCTCCCGGGTGAAATGAACTGAGAACCAAAAGTAATCAGTAACATTTTTAACAGATTAAAAGCCATGAAATCATTAAATCTATGGACAACCATTTTGACCTTATCTATTTTTAGCGTGACTACGCTGACCGTTGTATCATGTACTTCAGACGAAAGTAATAATCTTATAGCTCAGCAGGCCGTGCGTGGCGGGGACGGTATCACGAACCGCATAACAGGCTTGTATCCGGAAAACAGTAAAAACATCTATGATGCTGCCGGACAGTTGCACAATGATATTTTGGAGGCGTACCTTTCGCAACAGAAGGTTTCGACAACTACTGCTGGCACGATATCCCAAGTAGAGGATATCGCGAATGTAAATGCAGAGTTCCTTTTGCTGAAACCCTCGACCTATGCTTCACCATCAGTACTTAGAATTGATAATATCCTGAACAATGTTGTAACGCCTGCCGATGTCATTGCGAATTCCAGCATGAGTATGGGTGCGAAAACAAGCCTGACCACGTTCCTAAATTCCCTAATGGCCTATCGGGATCAGCAAAAGGATTACGACTTCATTTATCAATTTATCATTGATTATGAAATGGCTATCATTGACAATGCATCGCTTTCATCAAATGACAAAAGAGTGATCCTCATTACCACTTCAATTTCAAGGTATGGATTCGATTTTGCCAAAAGACATCGCAGAAAACCAAGAGATCGTGATTGGGAAATCTCATGGGGCAACATAGTCGCTGGAACTGATGGAGCTGGTACCAGTGATGCCAAAGCAATTGTCATGTCAGCTGTTTGCGGCATTATTTCAAACAAATAAAGACAGCTTTATAGTGTACCGCCATTCATATCATTTATAAGCCTAATAGTCGCTGTGTCATTTGATGCAGCGGCTATTTTTTCTTGCAGACTACTTTAAATAATTACGATGAAAACACATTCTCAAACCCTACTGTCAGAATTAAATCGTCAATTAGAATTCGTTCACGCGGAAAATAAAGAGCCGATTAAATATTCTGAGCAAGCCATAAAAATCCTTATTTCGGTTTTGGAGGAACTTAAAACGATTTTTGTAAAACACACATTCCAAAATAAAAAAGAGGAAATAGAATTTTTTAAATTCATTAAGCCTCAGTTTGTTTACAAGCTTATTTATTATAATGAAGTTTACAATTTGGAAACCAACAAACCATATGGAAGTGAGAAAGTACTGCGAAAGTTTTATACTGCAGAGTTGGATAAACTTAAAACTTACTTCGATGAAAACATCGACTTTTACCGATATTATAGAACCGGGAATAATTGCCTTGATAATAAATATTTCGTAAGAGGCAAACACGATATTCGACTGACGTTAGACAGTTTTTACTTCCAGGCTGACCATCGTTTTACCACTTCACATGACTTTAAAGTTGCTCAAATTATGGCTAATGATTTGATCCAGGTTTATCTCGATGGAGAAATAAACAAGATCGAACGCAAAGCGTTGCAGCAAATCACTTCAGAAAATGGCATCAATAGTCAAAAATGGACGGGTTCAAAAGTTGCTTTGGTGGAGCTGATTTACGCACTTCATGCAGAAGGTGTATTTAATAATGGCGCATCTGATCTAAAAGATATTGCGCAATTTTTTGAAACGAATCTGAATGTTGATCTTGGACAATTCCACAGGGTATTTTTGGAAATGCGAATGAGAAAGTCGGACAGAACGAAGTTTTTAAATTCATTGAAAGAAACGCTTGTAAAAAGAATGGATGAGGTTGATGAATGAAAAAATTAGTGGTCAAATTCTCTGTAATATCTTTTCCGAAACCAGAAAGCCAAATTAACCAAAGCTATCAATGCCGGAACTTCCACAAGTGGACCAATTACCCCGGCAAACGCTTGTCCGCTATTGATACCGAATACACCAATAGCAACTGCAATAGCCAGTTCGAAATTATTCCCGGTTGCGGTGAAAGCTATGGAAGTGCTTTTAGAATAGTCAGCACCGAAATATTTACCAATGAAGAAGCTCGCAACGAACATCAGCCCGAAATAAATCACTAACGGAATGGCAATCCTGATCACATCCATCGGAATCTGAACAATCAGTTCTCCTTTGAGGCTGAACATGATGATAATCGTAAATAACAATGCTATTAATGTTATTGGTGAAATGACAGGAACGTATTTTGTTTGAAACCATTCCGCGCCCTTAAGCTTAATAAGTGCGAATCGGCTGATAATTCCCAGCGCGAACGGAATGCCAAGATAAATCCCAACACTTTCGGCTATCTGGCCGATACTGATGTCAACAACGAAACCATTATAGCCGAAATATGGTGGCAGTACCGTAATGAAAATATAAGCGTAAACGCTGTAAAGAAATACCTGAAACACACTGTTTAGGGCAATCAAGCCTGCCGCATACTCTCGATTACCATCTGCGAGATCATTCCATACGACAACCATTGCAATACATCTGGCCAGCCCGATCAATATTACGCCAATCATGTATTCAGGATAACCTTTCAGGAATAGCAAGGCCAATACGAACATTAAAATAGGCCCTACTATCCAATTTAGGAATAATGATGCTCCCAGGACTTTTGTATTTGAAAATACTTCTCCCATTTTTCCATAATTGACTTTCGCTAAGGGCGGGTACATCATCAATATCAGTCCGACCGCAAGAGGTATGTTTGTTGTTCCGCTTGAAAAGGAATTGATGAAGCCGCTGCTCGATGGAAGCAGGTAGCCGAGCGCTACTCCGATTGCCATTGCCGAGAAAATCCATAAGGTCAGGTAGCGATCTAGAAATCCTAGTTTTTTTCGTTCTACTACTGGTGCGCAGTTGTTTGCTGACATGTTATTTTTTGATTTGTGAGAAAACGTAAAACATTTCGGTTGCTATCTGTAAACTTCTTTCTTGGTATTTCTCTTTCTGTTGTGGCGTGTTGTCAAAGACTTTGGGGTCGTCAAAAGTAATAGGAATACGCTTTTCTGCCCCTGATATAAATGGGCAGCCGCCATCAGCCTGAGAACAAGTCATTATCGCGACAAATTTTTCTTCAGGGTTGAACTCGTCATTGTACAGTTTGGAAAACCCAATTACCGGATGCTCGTTCTCGGCAAATTTTATAGCATATACTGGATTTTTGCCATTTGCCAAAATTTGGATGCCAAATCCTACATCTTTTAAAGTTTCCGCGACCATCGGATAGAGTGCTGAAGCTTCCGTTCCTCCGGAATAGCAGAATACTTTTTCAATATCAAAATATGCCGCTGCTGTTTGCGCCCAAACCTGAGCAAGGTGACTACGTCTTGAATTGTGAGTGCAAATTAAGTTGAGCCGAATTTCCTGCTTTCCTGTGGCTTTTGATTGAATGAAGTCGATTAATGGTTGCAATACATCTTTTCTTTCGCGGGTGATGCTTTCGAAATTGACCGTTCCGGCAAATTTTTCAATGTGAGGTAATAGTGTTCTTTGTGTTTCCTTTTTCATGTCAGATTAACAACAGCTGCCACCGGGAGTGCAGCAAGATGATTCATTAGAGATTTCGGAGAGGCTTACTTTTTGTTTTTGGGCAGGAACACCGCACTGATCAGAAGCGAGACATGCAGTGTGTTTGTTTAAAAGAAGGAAGTTTTCGCCATTAAAGCCTAACTCATATTTGCCAATTGTGTTTTCCTGGTATTCGACCTCAATTTCGTAATCTTCGATGCCTAACACTTTTTCAGATAATGCGATAATCTTTATTAGTTTGTTTGGCTTGAGCCTATGATCTTCATCATTGGAATCTTCCCACAATTGAAAGTTTACCACAGTTTCTTTTCTGACAGTTCCGCCACAGTCAATGAAGTTTTTGGTAATCAAACCAACTTCAGTAACGTGGAAGTTTTTAGGTACGAATGTGCCGTTTGGTAGCATAAAAGTGACTGCTTCTATATTGGCTAAATAATTTTTAATTTCTGATAGTTTCATTTTTAGTTGTATTGAGCATTATAAATTTAGTGTTAGCAGCATGCACTTCTTTTCTTATCCAAGTGTTCAGTAATATGCTGAAAGAAGCCTTTTATCTTTTCGATGCCGGGTTCGTTTATACAATAGCATATTGCAGTGCCTTCAATATTTCCTTTGATCAATCCTGCGTTTTTAAGTTCTTTCAAATGTTGGGAGACCGTCGGCTGTGCCAATGGTAATTCGTTTACAATATCCCCACAAATGCAGGTATCGACTTTCAACAGGTATTCCATGATTGCAATCCGGGCAGGATGGCCTAATGCTTTGGCAATTATTGCCAGTTCGTTTTGCTCTTCTGTAAAGTGGTCTGTTTTAGTAGCGCCCATAGTAGTATATTTATATTGCAATATTACTATATATAAATTTATAAGCAAATTAAAAAGGTAATTTTAATATAAAATATAAGCGCTCCTGTATTGGAGCGCTTGAAAAAAAACAAAGATTTAAGCAGCCATCGATTCACAGGCAGCGGCGCATTTGCGGCAGGCTTCCGCACACTCTCGGCAGTGATCCATACCCATCGCTGCATGCTTCTCACATTCTTCAGCACAGGCTTTGCAAATTTCTGCACATTCAGCGCATAAATGAGAGGCATGTGCTCCGCCTATACTCATAAGGTTTGCCGCGGCAAAACATACAACCGAACATTGCCAGTCGAGCTGTATACATTTTGCAAGCATTTTAATATCTTCTTCATCAAGGCATTCGGTAGCGCATTTATTACATGCTATTGCACAAGCCAAACAGGCTTCGATGCAATTTTTAAATTTCTGATCCATAATTTTAAAGTATTTAATTAATAATTATTTTAATAGCTCAACGTAAATCCGGCCCCAAATCCCATGTCGCTGTCGTAATGTATTGATGGCGCAAAGTTCCTGGTGATGATGTATTTGAAGCCTGCCATATATTCAAGATCCGTATCACCCATTACGGACATCCGCAATCGTTTTGATATTGGGATGTCTTCGCGCATTAATTGTAGCCTGACTGTTCCATCGGAGTAAAATTCGCTACTAAGCTTAAACAGCATTGGGAGCGTATATTGCAGCCCTACTGTAAATGCACTGCGGATGTCCTTTGTGTTTTCCTGTCCGAAAAGATTCTTTTCATGTATGTCCTTGCCCATTTTCCGGTAACGCCAGTCGAATCCAATAAATGGCATCAACCATTGCATTTTACCAACATAATATCCCAAATGAGTTTCTGATTCATATCCGTGCATATCACTATAACCTAAGCGCCACTCTGTGCTTAGCTGCCAACGCGTGTTTGCGAGCATTGCCATCCCGTCATTGCCGTTTGTTGCAAAGTCATTTTCGCCCATGAAATGAAACTCGCGATCGTCACCGGCAAGTTTCCTGCTCGCGTATCTCGGGTTAGGGATTTCAGGATTGGGCGGAGAATTTTCGTAGCTGAAAACCCTGCCCATCCCGCTCATCATGTGGTATAAAATGTGGCAATGGAAAAACCAGTCTCCACTTTCACTTGCGGCAAATTCTATGGTATCACGTTCCATAGGCATAATATCGACGACATTTTTCAGCGGTGCGTAATCGCCCTGCCCGTTGAGCAAACGGAAGTCGTGCCCGTGCAGGTGCATCGGGTGTCGCATCATTGAATTATTATACATGACAATCCTGACGTTTTCACCTTTTTTTATTAATATCCTGTCGGATTCGGAAACCGTCTTATTATCCAATGTCCAAACGTAGCGGCTCATGTTTCCTGTCAGGTCAAAGCGCAGTTCCTTAACCGGGCCTATGGGCAAAGTCGTCTTTTCAGTCGCGCGAAGCATGTTATAATTCAACGTAACGATATCCTGGCTTTCGGCTTGCATATCATTCATGTCGTGCCCCTCATGACCGGACATCTCCATACTTTTTTTATTTGGTTCTTCCGGTCCTGTAACTTCCGGGTACATGACTGTGTTCATGTCCATCGCCTGGTTGCTCATTTCCATGCCCATAGGTTTCATATCTCCGTTCATTGCCATCATTTCGTTCATCATTTTCATTCCCGGGAAATATTTCAGCTTGGGCAATGGAACTGCAGGAACCTTTGTACCGCTGCCAAGCCAAAGCGATGCCGATTTAGTGCGGTCTTCAGGCGTTACCAAAAGCTCGTAGCTTTTGTTGTCAGGAATGGTTACAATGACATCGTAGGTTTCGGATGTTGCAATAATTAACCTGTCAACTTCCACCGGTTCAACATCATTCCCGTCATTACCAACGACGGTAATTTTGCCGCCGGAATAGTTCAGCCAGAAATAGGATGACGCGCCGCCATTTGCGATACGGAGTTTCACTTTGTCACCCGCCTTGAACTGCTGTTGCTCATTGATGGTCTTGCCGTTGATCAGGAAACTATCATAGGCAACGTCGCTGACGTCCATTGCGGTCATCCTTTTCCATTCGTTCGTTACTTTAGTCTTAAATTGTCCTTTCCTGATGGCTTCGGTATAGCTTTGTGTGGAACCTTTTTGTATTGCAAACCAATCACTGGCATTATGAAGCATCCTATGGACAAGTTCAGGGCGCTTGTCAATCCAGTCGCTTAGTACAACAGGCAGGGTTGGTATTTCAGACTCATTGCGTTTGTTGAATATCAACATCCCGTACATTCCGATTTGCTCCTGCAGGGCAAAATGGCTGTGATACCAATAAGTACCATTCTGGATTACAGGGAATTTATAGAGATGTGTGACGCCTGGTTTAATAGGCATTTGTGTCAGGTATGGCACGCCGTCAAACTGGTTGGGCAGGAACACGCCGTGCCAATGCATGGAAGTTTCTTCTTTCATCAGATTGTGCACATATACCGCTGCTGTGTCGCCTTCGGTAAAAGTTAAAACCGGACCCGGAATTGTGCCATTGATGGCGATGGCCCGTTTTAATTTTCCGCTGTAATTGACGATGGTATCTTTTACATACAAATCGTACCGAACGAGTTTTGGCTTAGAAGTTACTCCTGGTTCTTCTACGGTATGGCCAGCTTTACTGACTGTTTCATTTTTTACTTCGGGATTTTCTACAGCCGCATCTTTTTTGGGATTATCGGCAGGCCTGGTGGGAGTGGCAACAGGAGGCTTATCCGTTTTTGGCTTTTGCTTTTCCAGTTTCATCCCGCACTTGGGGCAATTACCGGGCTTGGAAGATTGCACTTCGGGATGCATCGGGCAGCTATAGACGGCAGCCGCGGGGCTTTTGGGTGTAGCGGAAGCGGCGGCAGGCTTTGCTTTTGCAGGCGCTTTCTTTGCAGCCTTTTTTTCGAGCTTCATGCCACACTTAGGGCAGTTGCCGGGCTTGTCTGACTGTACTTCGGGATGCATTGGGCAGGTATAGACGGCGGCCTGTAGTTTAGCAGCAGGCATATTTTTCATGTCGTGCTGTGGAAAAACGCATGGGCCTAAGCATAAAAAGAATAGTGCGATTATTAGCTTTCTCATAGTTTTCCCTCTCTACTGTTCTGATTCCAATCGATGAATATAAAGCTTCATTTCAGCAATTTCCTTTTCCTGTGCCTGTATGATTCCGTCCGCCAGTTTTCTAACCTCCGGATCTTTAATGTTGGCTCGTTTGCTTGTAAGAATGGCGATTGAATGATGTGGAATCATCGCTTTCATATAAAGAATATCCCCAATTGGTGTTTGCGTTCTGACCAGTGTCAGCGCGCCAGAGAAAAGAAGAACACTTGCGGCTAAAATTGCAATATTTGCTTTTTTGTTTTTAAACATGCTTTTCATAAATAATAACATGATTACGGTCATTGCAGATATTCCAAGACATGCCATGTAAAACCTCGTTAGACTGAAATAGATATGATCTAGCTGATAGGTATTGAAATACATTGTTATGTACATGGCGATGAATGACAGCAAAATCATCAGCGCAAATTTGAGATACATTTTGTTGCCTACATTCTGTTCGGATGTGTGTTGTTGCATTTCCATATTTGTATATTTTAAATTATTTTTTTTACTTAACCTCTTCGGTCAGTTCCATTCCGCATTTAGAACATTTTGCGCCTTTTTTACCTTGCACTTCCGGATGCATACTGCAGGCATATAATTTTTCTGCAATCGGTTTTTTGACCCCTGTCGTGTCAAGAAACACGGAAGCAGTTGTGTCAATTGTTTCCACTGCGGTTTCCTGAGTAGCCGTTTCAGTTCTGGTTTTAGAATTGCAACCAACAAAAACTAAGAGTAATAGCGATAAATAAATTAGATTTTTCATGATAGTGTCTTTAAAGTTAGTGGCTTTTTTATAGGATTGTAATGAGCATCATTACACTCATAGCAATCATAAGGGCATCTTCGATAATAGTGACCGTACTCATCGGTAAATTGAATACCGCACCAAGACAGGCACATTGGATTTTCTTTTTGTTCATCACCGATTGCAAAACGCCGATGATACTTATTGTCATTATCACGAACGTGACCAGGTTCGTTACAAGCGGATTGAAATTGGCTACGTTGGCAAGACCGAGACCCAATTCTACAAAGGCATATAGATAAGCCCATGCCGGAATCTTTCTCGCCAGCACATCATACATCACATAACTTTCGGCAAAGCCTTTCAGGTTAAGCATCTTGAAAAACGAGAATACGAGGAAGAAACCTGCCATAAAGTGGCGCATCCATTGCATTAAATCAAACGCGCCGTTTGCAGCCTGCACCAAAAGCGTAACAATGGTGATGTACCCGAAAATAACTAAGATGGGCTTGTAAGTTTCGAGCCAGCCTTTTGCCTGTTCAGCCGCTTCGTTATGATTGACTGCTGAAATCTGGTATTTGCTGCCCGAACCGCCAAGCGCTTCCTGAAGTGTGGAGAGGCTGATGTGCTTATCCATTGTAATCGTACCTGAATTCGTTTCCCTTGAAACTTCAACCGCTGTAACGTCCGGCACTGAAAAAAGCTGTGTTTTAACTTTCGCCTCGCATCCTGAGCAAGTCATTCCGGTAATCTGATAAGTGTGTGTCATGATTTTGTTCTTTTAAATTATACCGCAAAGTTCCGTCGTTGTCAAATAAGCTGCTTGCATAATTATGGAAGTGATTTGCAAAATTTTATAAATCTTCAATCTGCTGTCTTTTGCGGTCTTTCAATTGCTTAAAATGGGTTGGCGACAGGCCGGTTATCTTTTTGAACTGGTTGCTCAGGTGGGCGACACTACTGTAATTGAGCTGGTAGGCGATTTCGCTTAGCGAAAGTTCGTCATACATCAGCAATTCTTTCACCTTCTCGATTTTCTGTGCGATAAAATACTGCTCAATGGTTGTGCCTTCAACTTCTGAAAACAGGTTACTTAAAGCGCTGTATTCCTGGCCAAGATCCTCTGCAAGATATTGGGAAAGGTTCCTGCGCAGGTTGTTGTCCTTGTAATGGACCAAGTCGACAATGAGGTTTTTAATGCGCTCGATTACGCGGCTTTTCCGATCATCAATGAGTTCGAACCCAAATGACTTCAACGCACCGGACAACGCTTCCTTTTGCTGCGGGTCGATGTCCTCTGCAATGTCAACTTCGCCCAACGCCACAGCAACGGGGTGAAAGCCGAGTCTTTCGAGCTCAGCTTTCACGACCATTTTGCAGCGGCCGCATACCATATTCCTGATATAAAGCCTCATTTTCTATTTGATTGTTTCAACCGTTTTGCCACAGGTAAGCATCTGTGAGCCGTAATAAGGATTTTTAATGCCGCTTTCCAGACTTAACCAGTCTGCGCCCTTGCCTTTATTGGCCATCGGGCAGTGTTGGTAGTACACCGGCGAACCCGCGCTTGACACCTTAATCAGCGCATATACATTTTTCGACAAGGTTATAAAGTGGTCCCGCTGGTGCCCGACATCGTTTGTCTCTGAAATGTGTTCAGCATCTTCTTTTAGTTCGGGTAGTACTTTCATCCAAGCGGTATGTTCGGCCTCGGTCAGCGATTCCATTTTTACAGCTTTGATCGTCGCAAGCAATTCGGCCGATTCTGCCGCAGCTGTTTTGCTATTGGATTTTACCAATGCATCTTTTACCTGGAAATAATTATCGAAAACGGATTTTAGTTCGCCTTGTTTTTTATCCTGTGCCATGCCCACAGTAACCGATAGCAATAATAATATTGCCATCAATTCTTTTTGAATAGATTTCATTTTCTAGAATGTTTGTTAACCACGCAGTTAGCGAGTAGCTATGAATGATAATAATAATTGAAATTGACGTTGGAATAATTTACGTCCTGACACACGTATGGCTGTCGCCGATTGGTTTTAGCTTATTTTAGGTATAAGCCAAAGCGAATAGAAACCCGAAGAAATGAGGTTTTTCGGGTAATAGAAGTTGGATTTAAATGAGTAAGTTGGATTTACAAATCCACTAAATTCAAGAGTTTGAAGAAGTGCTGCAGAAGCTACACAGGCCGACCCGCAGCCGCAAGATTTATGACCGCACTTGCCGCCGCAACCCTCTGGGTTTTTTGAATCCTTATGATCAGAACAGCAATCATTTTTTGAATTCTTTGATATTTCCTTTTTACAGGAGTGTTTGCCTGAACCACATGCAAATGACAATGAGGGCGTCAGTAGGAAGCCCAGCATAACAATTAATATGATGTGGAATTTTTTCATATTTAATACAGAAATCCAAATTTAGTTAAAGTGTAGAAATTTTAGTTAAAATGTTCTGTTAAAACAATTTCCACATTGGGTTACAATTTCATTTTCTGGATGCGCACTGCATTTAAAATTGCCAATAATGCAACACCAACATCTGCTATAACTGCCTCCCATAATGTGGCTATGCCGCCAGCGCCCAGCCCAAGTACTATGAGTTTTACGATCATTGCCATTATAATGTTTTGCCAGACAATATGCTTTGTGAGTTTCCCGACTTTAATTGCGGTGACTATTTTTGACGGCTGGTCGTTTTGGATCACGATGTCGGCAGTTTCAATTGTCGCATCGCTGCCTAATCCTCCCATTGCAATTCCTGCATCTGCAAGCGCTACGACAGGAGCATCGTTTACGCCATCGCCAACAAAGGCAATATGTTTTCCTTCATTTTTTAATGCCTGCACTTTTTCAACTTTTCCTTCAGGCAGCAAATCACCGTAGGCGTTGTCAATCCCTAACTTTTTGGCCACTTCATCAACTACTGATTGCTTATCGCCTGAGAGCATTACCGTTTTGAGGTTGAGTGCATGCATTTCTTTTATGGCCTGTACGGCATCGTCCTTAATCTTATCGGCAATGGTGATGTGTCCTTTGTATTTTTTATCGACAGCGACCACAACAATCGTGTAAACGATGCTGTCAATTTCGGCAGGATAATCAACGTTGAACTTCTTCATCAGCTTGGTATTGCCCGCCAGTACTTCCTTACCATCAATAGTGCCTTTGAGCCCGTGGCCTGAAATCTCCTCGACTTCCGAAACCGTTAGTCCTTTAGTGGCATCTTTTCCGGCGTGCTCAACTACTGCCAACCCGATCGGGTGCGTGGACTGGCTTTCAATAGCTGCTGCAAGTTTTACCAGATATGGTTCTTCGATGTCTTTGGTGACGATTTCCTGAACCTTAAAAACACCTTCGGTAAGTGTTCCGGTCTTGTCCATAACGACCGTATCGATCTTAGTCATGACGTCAAGGAAATTTGACCCCTTGAACAAAATGCCGTTTCGTGAAGCCAACCCGATGCCACCAAAATATCCCAATGGAATTGATACCACCAAAGCACACGGGCAACTGATTACTAAAAATACCAACGCCCGGTAGAACCAAACATTGAAAATGTAAGGATCGGTAAAAAAATATGGGACGAAACAAACGGCTAAAGCCAAAGCAAACACGATAGGCGTATACACTTTTGCGAACCTGCTTATGAATAACTGTGTCTGTGATTTTCTTGCGGTCGCATCCTGCACCATTTCAAGGATCTTGCTCAGCTTGCTATCAGTAAATAGTGAAGTTACTTTTATTTCCGCAACGGTATTCAGGTTAATCATCCCTGCATAGATCATTTCGCCTTTTGCCTTTGAATCGGGTTTGCTTTCACCAGTCAGCGCAGCAGTATTGAAAGAGCCTTTGTCGGAAACCAGCTCCCCATCGAGCGCCACTTTTTCTCCGGGCTTTACGCGAATAATTTCGTTGAGTGCAACATCTTTGGGGTTTACCACTTCTGCGTTGCCATTTCGAATTACCGAAACTTCATCCGGCCTTATATCCAACAATGCTTTAATACTTCTTTTTGCCCGGTTGACTGCGGCATCCTGGAACCATTCGCCGATGGAATAAAATGCCATAACCGCAACGCCTTCGCTATAGGAATCGATTGCAAATGCCCCAATCGTGGCCACACTCATCAGAAAGAATTCATTGAAGAAGTCAAAACGAATCGCTTTGCGCCAGGCGAGGTAAAGCACATTGTAGCCTGCAAGCAGATAGGCAACACCAAAAATGATCAGGTTTACAGGAAATGCGGGAATGTATTTAAAGCCAAATTCCAGCGTTAGCATCGCGAACAGGATCACTATTGCAAGTAACAATTGCCAATGGCTTTTCCAACCGTAATCTTCATTTCCGCCGTGATCGTGGCCATCATCTCCTGAATGGACTTCTTCTTCGTCTGCAGAATGTGCTTTTTCTTTATTTGCAGGCGGAACCACTTTTTTTTCTTCCGGTAATTCCTCTTTTTGATCGCTCATACTATTTTACTTTTTAGTTTGCCTATTCTTCTTCTTCGCTATTTTTCATTTTAGAAAGCAAATCGTACGCACCGTTGGTGACGATTTTCCAATCTTTATACGCTGTACCTTCATCAAAAATCAGTTCGGTATAATTTAATTCGGTAACTCCGACCTTGACATTAACCAATTTGTATTTCGTGCCATTTTTATCGGCTTTTCCATCTTCGACGAAAATGTATTTGCTGCCCTGAAATTCTACAATTGCTTTTGAAACTACCGACGCCACTTCCTGAGTACCGCTTTCAACCAACGCTTTTAAATACATTCCGGGCAAAAGGCTGGTGTCTTCCTTATCAAGGCGACAATGGATCTGTACTGTCCTTTCGCTGCTGATTTCCTTACCGATCAGATCGACAGTCGCCATCCTTTCTTTGGTTTCATTGGCTAACGTAAAACGAACCTTCTGGCCAATCTGCAACTTAGGTACATCTTTTTCAAAGACAGTAAGTTCGGCATGTAAATGGCCCGTATCGGCTATTTCAAAAAGCACTGCGGTTGCATCTGCATAGGCACCAATATTGGTCTTGACTTCAGTAACATATCCGCTGATCGGCGAATATAATGGAACGGCATTTTGGATATTTCCTTTTTCAAGGCTGCCAATATTTACATTCATCATCTGAAGCTTTGTCTTTAAACCAGCAACCCTTGCGCGCATGCTTTCATATTCTGCCTTTGATTTCTGAAGCGTTTTTAAGGCATTCACATTTTCCCTTGACAGTTCCTGTTGGCGCTCGTAGTCCTGTTTCAGGTAATTCAACTGGCTTTTCAAATCGATATAATCCTGTTGTGGCTGTACATAATCCGGGTTTTGCATCATGGCCACAACCTGACCTTTATGAACTTTCATTCCCTGTAACATATCAGTGCTTTTTACAAAACCGCCAAAAGGTGGCGAAATGGAAACCAGGTTTTGTGGCGGTACGTCAAGAATACCATTTACCTTCGTTGTTCCGCTCAGTTTCTTCAATTCGATGCCGCCGATTTCAATGCCTGCCGATTTGTATTGTTCGGGCGTAATTTCGACGATATTTGATTCTGCCTCCGGCGCTGCGGTTTCTGCCTTTGGTTCTTCCTTTGCCTTATCATTGCAGCTTGCCATGATTAGCAGCGTAAGTATCAAGAATGCTTTTTTATATAATGATTTCATTTGTATGACTTTTTTATCGGTTTAATTTAATTTTTACCTTCAAGGTATTCGAGCAATGCAACGCTGAGGTTGTACTGTAAAATTGCGTTGAGGTTATTTTCCTGAATGCCATTTGCAGTCCGTAAGTTCAACAAGTTTTCAGCATAACTGATGTCACCGTTTTTATAAGCGCTTTCACTTTTTGACAACAATAGATCTGCATTTGGCAAACCCGAAGATTTGTAATATTCGAGGCTCTTTTGATTCTTTAAAAATTCCTGTACTGCCTGGTAATATTGCCCTTTGAGGTTGATCTTTTGGCTTTCGAGATTTTTACCGGCTATTTCTTTGCTGATCGCCGCTGATTTTACCTTGGAACTGTAAGAACCAAAAAATACCGGAATGGCCACGCCGACCTGAAAGCCCTGAAAGCGATTTCCTGAACCAGCGAGTTCGATCCCCGAAGCATTTACAGGCGTTCCAATCAACGACTGGTTAAAATAACCGAAAGTCAAATCAGGAAGCGCCTTTGATTGCTCTACTTTCTTCTGTTTGTCAGCAACCTCAATTTGCTGCTGGATATAAGCCAGAGCCGGGTTTGAATTTACAGCGATGCCGTCATTAATACCCTGAAATTCCTTTTGAGTAAAAGTCTTGTCGGCTATTGCCACACGCTCGTCACTACCGAGCAAAACCTGAAGCTGCGACAGGTAAATCTCGATATTCGATTCGTCCTGGCTTAACATATTGCGGGTTTCATTGAGCTGTGTGTCGGCGGTGCTTTTTTCGAGCAGTGTGCTTTCGCCAGCCTTGTACCTGACGGTTGCCGATTTTGCAAACCCTGTGTAAATACTGTCCTGCTTTTTGAGTAATGCCTGACGCGCGTACAAATACTGCAAATTGATGTAGGCTTGTTTAATCCGATACACCAATTCATTTTTTGTAATTCCCGCCCTTAACTCGCTGCTTTTTATCTGGGCATTGCCCAAAGCGGCGTTTGCGGAAAATACTGTCGGGAACGGGATGGTTTGCGAAACGGAATAATAACTGTCGTTTTTGACATAACTATTATACTGCCCGAATTGGCCCGACAATTGCGTTTTTGGAATTTCGACCGAGGCTTTTTTTAATTGCTGCTGGTACTTGATATCCAGTTGCGAAGTCGTGATTTCCCGATTATTCTTTAAGCCCTGTTCGATGGCTTCTGTTAGCGTCAGCGGTTTTGTCTGTGCCTGTGCGAAATTTGCTGTCAGCAACAATAGCACTGCAACAATTGCAGGATTTGCTTTCATCTTTTTTGATTTTAAGTTTTCGAACCAGATGTAAAGGATTGGCAGTACTAAAAGCGTCAACAATGTTGCAGTAAAGAGACCGCCTATTACGACCGTAGCCAATGGTTTTTGTACTTCGCCGCCACTGCCATGTGATAATGCCATCGGCAGGAAGCCTAATGAAGCCACTAATGCTGTCATGATTACTGGGCGCAGCCTTACGGAAGTCCCTTTGATCACAATCTGCTTCAGGTCGGTCATGCCTTCTTTTTTCAGGGCGTTGAATTCGGCGATCAGTACGATGCCGTTGAGCACTGCCACACCGAAAAGGGCAATAAAGCCAACACCGGCTGATATACTGAATGGCATGCCGCGCATCCAAAGCGCGAATATGCCACCTATTGCTGAAAGCGGGATGGCTGTAAAAATCAATAATGCCTGTTTTACGGAGCCAAAGGCGAAAAACAGTAATAAGAAAATCAGCATCAATGATACCGGAACGGCAATGCCTAAACGGTCTTTAGCCGCCTGAAGGTTTTCGAAAGTACCGCCATAAGTTGGGTAATATCCGGGGTCGAATTTTACTTGCGCATTGATTTTTTGCTGGATTTCTGAAACAATGCTTTCCACATCACGGCCGCGAACGTTGAAGCCCACAATAATCCGGCGTTTTGCATCATCCCTTTGGATCTGGTTCGGGCCTTCTTTGTATTCGATATCGGCAACCTGTTCTAACGGAATCTGGTTGCCGTTTGGAGCCGTCACGAAAAGGTTTTTTACATCGTCGAGCGTTTGGCGGTTTTCCTGGCCTAATCGCACTACGAGGTCGAAACGCTTTTCTCCTTCGAAAACCAAGCCTGCGGACTGGCCTGCAAAACCTGAACGGATGGCGGTATTTACATCTTCTATATTTAAACCGAACTGTGCAATCTTATCCCGATGGAACGAAATCACAACTTGTGGTAGCCCTGAGACTTCCTCTACATAAATATCTTCCGCACCATCAATCTTTCTTGCGATACTTCCGATTTGTTTGGCGTATTTTGTGAGCTTGTTTAAATCTTCACCATAAATTTTTATGGCGACATCCTGTTTTACTCCTGAGATCAATTCGTTAAAGCGCATCTGGATTGGCTGCTGAAAACCGAATGTGGTCCCGGCAATATTCTGCTCTAATTTCGCTTGCATCTTTTCGGCCAGATCGTTGGTATTGTCAGCACTCGTCCATTCGCTTTTATCTTTGAGGATCACCATCAGGTCACATGCTTCAACCGGCATCGGGTCTGTAGGGATTTCTGAAGAACCAATCTTGCCGATTACCTCTTTTACTTCGGGGAAATTGTCCTTTAAGACTTTGGCCGCTTTTTGTGTTGCCTCGACAGTCTGGGAAAGACTACTTCCGGTTAGTACCCGTAATTCTACTGCGAAATCACCTTCTTCGAGGGTTGGGATAAATTCTGCACCGAGATAACTGAATACCACGAAACTTAAAACGAGTAACCCAGCAGCAATTCCTACTATAATTGCTTTTGAGCGAAGTGCAAATGCCAATAGGGGTGTGTAATATCTCTGGACGGCGTTAATAATCCTGTCTGAAATATTTTGCTTTACCGAAATTTTCTTATTCAGGAACAAGGCGCTCATTACCGGAACGTAAGTCAGCGAAAGAATGAATGCGCCCAGGATCGCGAATGAAACCGTTTGTGCCATTGGCCTGAACATTTTGCCCTCGACACCAACGAGTGCCAAAATAGGTAAGTATACAATCAGAATTACGATCTGGCCGAATGCCGCCGAACTCATCATTTTGCGTGCATTGCTTAAGACGCTGTGGTCCATCTGTTCCTGTGAAAGCTGCTGTCCCTTGTGCTTCATATAAAGATGATGCATTGTTGCCTCAATAATTATGACCGCACCATCGACTATCAACCCGAAATCAATTGCCCCGAGACTCATCAGGTTCCCATCGACACCAAACAGGTTCATCAGGCATATCGCGAACAGCATTGAAAGCGGAATTACTGAAGCGACGATCAAGCCTGCCCGGAAATTACCCAACAGCAAAACCAAAACGAAAATTACAATCAGCGCACCTTCTGCAAGATTTTTTGTAACCGTCCCGATGGCATTGTCGACGAGTTTTGTCCTGTCGAGAAATGGCTCAATGGTAACCCCTTCAGGAAGTGTTTTCTGAATCTGCTCCATCCGTGTCTTTACGTTACCGATTACCTTTGAGGCGTTGGCACCTTTAAGCATCAGTACGATACCGCCCACCACTTCGCCCTCGTCATTCCTGGTCATGGCACCGTATCGCGTAGCCGCGCCAATTTTTACCTCGGCAACATTTCTGATTAACACCGGCGTGCTGTTGGCATTTGTTTTTACGACAATATTTTCGATGTCGTCGATGCCATTGATCAATCCTTCGCTTCGTATAAAGTAAGCGTTGGGCTTTTTGTCGATATAAGCACCGCCTGTATTCTGATTGTTTTTTTCGAGTGCGCTGAATACATCACTGATGCTGATGTTCATGCTGCGCAACTTATCGGGATTCAGGGCAATCTCATATTGCTTTAAGAAACCTCCGAAACTGCTGACATCAGCAATTCCTTCCACACCCAACAACTGCCTGCGGACAATCCAATCCTGTAGCGTTCGCAATTCTGTGGCATCATACTTTTTTTCGTAGCCTTTTTTGGTGTGAATAACGTATTGGTAAATTTCTCCCAATCCGGTTGAAACCGGAGCCATTTGCGGCTGTCCCATTCCGGGCGGAATTTGTTCAGTCGCTTCGTTGAGCCTTTCGCTCACTTGCTGGCGTGCCCAATACACGTCGATATTTTCCTTAAACACAACGGTAACGACAGACAGGCCAAAGCGGCTGAAAGAGCGCACTTCTTCAATATCCTTTATCGTTGCCATCGTTTGCTCTACCGGGAAAGTGACGAAGCGTTCTATGTCCTCGGCACCATTGCTTGGCGAAGTTGTAATGATCTGGACCTGATTGTTGGTGATGTCAGGAACGGCATCTATAGGTAACTGCCGCACGGAGTAGATACCCCATGCTATTAAGGCCAATACCATCAGCCCAATAACCAGTTTGTTCTTCACAGAGAACTGGATGATTTTGTTTAACATAGATTGAATTAGTTAAATGACAATAAATTTATGGCTATACACCATAAGAAATTTGCTTCGTTAGGACGAAGCGGATCAATGTCAATTAGCTAATTTTTGGCGGTTGCCAAATGGAATCCTGAAAGTTGGAAAATAATTTGGAAGTGTATTGCGGCAGTTGCTTTTCAATTAAAGCACTGACAAAGATATCAGCCGAAGCCGGCTGTTTTACTTCGAAAAAACCAATTCCCGTGCAGCAATTGCAAACGCAAAACGGAGAACAGGCATCATTATCGTGGTTTGTGTGGGAATTTGAATCTGACTGTACTGTCTGTGGCGACTTATTGAAAGAAGGCGCTCCATCGGCACAGGGCATGCCCGAAAGTGCGATGATAATGACCGACATTATGATATTCAATAATTTCACAATTGCAAAAATACTAATGTTTTTGTTAAATCAATGTTTAAAATCGAAATTATAGATGGGCCTCAACCGCTCAAATATTGTATCAACAAATATCTCTGAACTTTTGAAAATACTTAAAAAGGCTGCAATGTGCAGCCTTTTACTTCTTACCCATTCGCTTGCAGAAGCGATGCGCTGCCAATAAACTTTGCTCTTAAGTTCTGCATATCCTCACTAACTTTCTTGTCCAATACTCTTGCATAATGTTGGGTAGTTTGAATATTCTTATGCCCGAGCATTTTGCTTACACTTTCTATGGGAACACCATTGGTTAGGGTAACCGAAGTTGCAAAGGTATGCCTGGCCATGTGAAAAGTGATTTCTTTAGTTATTTCACACAAATCGCCAATTTCTTTCAAGTAGCCATTCATCTTTTGATTACTCAAAACTGGCAAAACCCTATCTTCATTTAGACATTTTGGATGTGCGGCATATTTCTTAATTAATTCTTCCGGAATTGGCAGCAGTGGAATTTTTGATTTTGTATCTGTTTTTTGCCGGTTTTTAAAAATCCATTTTTGCCCGTCGATGCCAATTCCTATGTGGTCATGCTTCAGTCCCTTTACATCAACATATGCCAATCCAGTGAAACAACAGAAAATAAATATATCGCGGACTAATTCTAATCTTGGTGTGCGGAACTTCTTTGTGTAAATGCATTGAATTTCTTCTTCAGTTAGAAATTCAGTTTCCACTTCTTTCATTTTCCCGTCATACTTTACGAATGGGTCTTTTTCAAGCCAGTCATTGCTCAAACAAATTTTTATAATCTTCCGGAAATTGCGGACATATTTTACTGCAGTATTATTGCTGCAAGCTTTTACGCTTCTCAGGTAAAATTCAAAGTCGGTAATAAGGGCGAAGTCGATCTTATCAATAGCAATATCCGTGACATTATATTTCCAGACAAGAAATTCCTCAAGATGTTTTAATGAAATTTTAAAGCGTTCTAACGTTCCTGGTGCGTAACCGTTTCCGAGCAAACCTTCTATTCGATTATTGTGATCTTTATAAATTGGAATTAACATCCGCTGGGCATCACTTTCATTAAACAAGTATTTCCGGAAGCTCTCGATATTTAAAGTTTCTCTTTTGTGAGTTAGTGCCATTTGTATATCGATAATTTGGGCTTTTATAGAATCGAGATAATTATTAATTGAACGGGCTTCGTCAGATCCGCCTTTCATTTTCGATAGTTCCTCCGACCATTTGGATTTTTCGATAAACTTTTTAGAGCTAAATTCTAATCTTTGGCCATCGACAGTGAGCCGAACATAAATTGGAAGAAGTCCGGCTGAGTTGGCTTTAGTCTTTTTTGCGTAAAAGTGCAGGGTGATTTTTGTTTTCATGGCAGTTACCTTATTAATAATTAATCAATTTATTGTTCTGAGTAATTGCAAACAAGATGTACAAAATCTGAACGGGTGAGTGGTCAGGTTGTATGCACCAGTGATTGCAAGGCTTAAGGGATTTTAGCGAGACCCTAAATGTTGAATTTTACTCGGGTCTCGATTTTATCTCCTAAGAATTAAGACTGATTGAATAATTTGATATGTACCAGAAAGCAAAAACCCCACAAACCGTAAGATTTGTGGGGTTTTGAAACCGTTTGTATTTAAACTTGTGGGCGATGAGGGATTCGAACCCCCGACCCTCTGGGTGTAAACCAGATGCTCTGAACCAACTGAGCTAATCGCCCTTAAAGGTGTGCAAATATACGCCGTCAATTGGTTTTTGCAAGAGAATTTTCAAAAAGAAATCGGTATTTACACGCGACATTTCGTTTCCAGCTGTAAACAAGCGATTTATCAAATGCTAAAATTAGCTTAAATTCTTGTGCAGACTGGTTTTAGTCCTAATTTTGTGTCACTAAATTCCCAAAAATGGCGCGCCACAAGGTTGAAAACGATTTACCCAAATCAAAAATTACCGCTTCTTCGCTTCAAAAAGCCCTCAAGATATTTCGTTACGCCGAAAATCACCGCTGGAAATTCTACCTCGGCCTGCTCTTTCTATTGCTGACAAGCGCCACTGCCCTCGCCTTTCCGAAATTTATGGGACTTCTTGTTGACTGCGTTAAGGAAAAAAACAGCGAACAGGCAAATTTTATTGCTTTGGGATTGATGGGCGTGCTCTTGCTGCAGTCGGTATTTTCGTTTTTCAGGATTTCACTGTTTGTAAATTTCACCGAAAACACGTTAGCCAATCTGCGCATCGCTTTATACAGCAATCTTGTCAAACTGCCGATGGCGTTCTTCTCGCAAAAACGCGTGGGTGAACTCAATAGTCGCATCAGCACCGATATTACACAAATCCAGGATACGCTGACTTCTACGATTGCTGAATTCCTGCGCCAGTTTATTCTTATTATCGGAAGTTTTATTTTACTGGCCAACCTCAATATCAAACTGACACTAATGATGTTGTCTGTCGTACCGGTTGTGGCAATTGCGGCCGTAATTTTTGGAAGGTTCATCCGAAAATATTCAAAAATTGTACAGGATCAGGTTGCCGAAAGCCAGGGCATTGTCGTAGAGTCTATGCAAGCCATCACGATTGTAAAGGCATTTGCCAACGAATGGTACGAGATTGTTCGGTACAAAAAGAAAATCAATGATGTTGTAAAGGTCGCAATTAAAGGAGGCAATTACCGTGGCATCTTCGCTTCGTTTATCATCGTTTGCTTGTTCGGAACAATCGTAGCCGTGGTGTGGTATGGCGTCAGACTCAGCATTAACGGGGAAATTACCGTTGGTGAACTGTTTACCTTTATATTATATTCGACTTACGTGGGTGCTTCTTCGGGCGGGATCGCCGAATTATATACGCAGATCCAGAAAGCGCTCGGTGCTACAGAACGTGTTTTCGAATTGCTTGAAGAAACCCCCGAAAAAATCAGTGAGATCGAGAATAAGAACAATGACAAGATCAAAGGCAATGTCACGTTCAAAAATGTGGCTTTCAGCTATCCTTCCCGTAAAGAAATAAAAGTGCTTTCCGATGTAAGTTTTACCGCAAGTTTCGGTCAAAAAATCGCTATCGTAGGTCCGAGCGGCGTCGGAAAATCAACCATTGCTTCCCTACTGCTCCGATTTTATGATATCGAAGGCGGCCAAATACTGATCGACGGGAAAAATATCTATGATTTCGATCTCGAACACCTGCGCGGAAACATGAGCATCGTGCCACAGGATGTCATTTTGTTTGGCGGAACAATCAAGGAAAATATCGCTTATGGAAAACCCGATGCAACCAACGACGAAATATTTCTCGCTGCCAAACAGGCCAATGCACTGAATTTTATTGAAAGTTTTCCGGAAAAAATGGAAACTATTGTTGGCGAGCGTGGCATCAAATTATCAGGCGGACAAAGACAACGCATCGCAATTGCAAGGGCGCTTCTCAAAAATCCTTCAATCCTGATTCTTGACGAGGCAACTTCTTCTTTAGACAGTGAAAGCGAAAAGCTTGTACAGGAAGCCCTCGAAATTCTGATGGAAGGAAGAACGAGCATCATCATCGCGCACCGGCTTTCAACCATTCGCAATGCCGACAGGATTCTTGTGCTCGACAGCGGCAAAATCACCGAACAAGGAACCCACAAGGAACTCATCGAACTCGAAAACGGCATCTATAAAAACCTGAGCAATCTGCAATTCAGTAATTCTTAATTCCAGTCATAAAAAAACTCCAATAACGAATTGGAGTTTTTGATTAATTATTTTGAATGATTTTTTCGTCGTTCGCGTTCGGTTTTGATCAGCGTCAATTCCCGGCTCGTTTGCCCCGCAACTGAAGTGTTTTCTTCCGCACGCCGGATTAAATAAGGCATTACGTCGCGAACCGGACCGAACGGAAGGTATTTGGCCACATTATAGCCGTTGGCCGCAAGATTGTAACTGATATTGTCGCTCATCCCATACAATTGCCCAAACCAGATCCGGTTATCATTCTTTGCAATGCCGCGTTCCTCCATGAGCTCCATTAGTTTATACGAACTTTCTTCGTTGTGTGTTCCCGCGAAAATCGCCATGCTGTCGAGATGCGTCAACATATAATGTACCGCCGCATCGTAATTGATGTCGGTGGCTTCTTTCGACGGACAAATCGGGGAAAGCTGTCCTTTCTCTTCGGCGCGCTGGTTTTCTTTTTCCATATAGGCGCCACGCACGAGTTTCATTCCGATAAAAAAACCTTCAGCCTTTGCCATCTCGTGCAATTTCTCCAGGTAATCAAGACGATCCCAACGGTACATCTGCAATGTATTGAATACGATGGCTTTTTTCTTATTGTATTTTTGCATCATTTTGGTCACGAGCTCGTCGGCAGCGTCCTGCATCCAGCTTTCCTCCGCGTCAATGAGTAACGCTACATTTTTGTTGTGTGCGACTTTACAAACCTTGTCGAAACGCGCGACAACCTTTTCCCATTCGTGCTGTTCTTCTGTTGTCAATGGTAGTTTTTCACCCAGTTTTTCATAAAGTGCAATGCGCCCGAAACCCGTTGGCTTGAAAACCGCAAACGGAATTGCTTCTTTTTCTGCTGCAAATTCGATGGTTTTTAGCGTCATTTCGAGTGCAGCATTGAATTGCTCTTCTTCTTCTTTTCCTTCGACCGAATAATCAAGGACAGCGGAAACCTTTTTCGTAAACATTTTATCTACCACCGGAAGGCAATCGTCTTCATTGACACCGCCGCAGAAATGATCGAAAACTGTCGCGCGAATAAGGCCTTCAACAGGAAGATGCGCCTTGATCGCAAAATTGGTAACCGCAGTGCCGATACGGACTAAAGGCTGGTTGTCGATTAATTTGAAGAGGAAGTAAGCGCGGTCAAGTTCTGTATCGCTCTTTAATGAAAATGCCACTTGCGTGTTGGTGAAAATCTTTTCCATAGGTAGTGTAAGTATCGCACAAATATAAAAAGAGTTGGGCGGATTATCATTAAAAATCCGGAAAATGCTGCGTGCCAATTGTGCGATTTTTAATGCGCTTTATTTCATTATATTCGGAAAAAATCACGTATTTTGCGACAACAAGTAACAACCCATTATGACCTTTATCCAGGCAAACGGCTATCCGATTTATTTTAATGAAAATGGCTACGAGAACCTGAATGCCCATCTTGCTGCTTCGAGATATTCGGGTATTTTTATCATCACTGACACGCATTCAAACGAATTTTGCCTGCCGCGACTGCTGCCTTACCTTGAAGTAGAAATTCCGATTGAAATCATAGAGTTTGAGTCGGGTGAAAACTCCAAGAATATCGAAACCTGCGTACAAATCTGGAATGTGCTGACCGAACTCGGCGCCGATCGCAAAAGCCTCATTATCAATCTGGGTGGTGGCGTGGTCACAGATTTGGGCGGTTTTGTGGCTTCGACATTTAAAAGGGGAATCGATTTTATTCACATTCCAACGACATTACTCGCAATGGTCGATGCTTCGGTGGGCGGAAAAAACGGCGTCGATTTAGGGAACCTTAAAAATCAAATTGGCGTTATCAACGTACCGATAATGGTATTGATCGATACTGTTTATCTTGAAACATTGCCACAAAATGAAATGCGCTCGGGATTGGCAGAAATGCTCAAGCACGGACTCATCGCAGACAAACAATATTGGGAGCAATTTCTTGATTTGGAAAAGATTGATTTTGCCGATTTCGACCAGCTGATTTTTCGTTCGATTGAAATAAAAAATAATATTGTATTGCAGGATCCGACAGAAAACGGAATCCGCAAAGCATTGAATTTCGGGCACACGCTTGGCCATGCAATTGAAAGCTATTTTTTAGAAAACGACAATAAGGATACGCTTTTACATGGTGAGGCAATTGCCGCGGGAATGATTTTGGAAAGCTTTCTTTCGATGAAAAAAGGGCTGCTTGGGCAAAACGAATACGACCAGATTAAAAACATTATTCTTGGTATTTTCGAGCCTATCGTATTCGATGAAAGTGACCTTGTCCCTATTATGGAATTGCTCATTCACGATAAAAAAAATGAATACGGAATGGTTCAATTTGCTTTAATCGACAGCATTGGAAACATTAAAATCAATCAAGTTGTTGAAAATGAACTGATTGTTGAAGCTTTCGAAAACTACAAATCTTAAAACTTTTTTAGTAAAAACGGTAACCATACGTTTATATATTTTTTTACATTTGCCCTGATGAACAATAGACAAAATACCGCAAACTTCTTTTTCCTCGACAGTGAAAACCACAAGGCATTTATTGGTTTTGTGAAGAATACATTTGCTGTCAACAGCATTTTGGGGTTTGATATTTTTCAGTATTCGAATACCTATAATGAGAAACTTCCGATTATTTACGCCAATATCCGGGTTTGAATTTTAGATTAAAAACGTCACTTTTTTTAATCTAATCCCTATCTCTAAATGAATACAAAATATTTCGATTTAATAAACCAAACGTATTATTTTCCGCAGGAGGAATTTACGCTCAACAAAGACAATTTGCAATTTCATAACATCGATTTGATGAAATTGGTTGAGCAATACGGTACGCCACTCAAGTTTACTTACCTGCCGCAAATTTCCAACAACATCAAAAGGGCTAAAAACTGGTTCCGTAATGCGATGGAAAAGAACAAATACGAAGGCAAATATTATTACTGCTATTGCACTAAAAGCTCTCATTTCGAATATGTTATGAATGAGGCATTCAAAAACAACATTCATATCGAAACCTCCTCGGCATTCGATATTAATATTGTTGAGAATTTGCTTGAAAATGGCAAAATCAACAAAAGCACGTACATCATTTGCAATGGTTTTAAAAGAGACCAATATATTCACAACATTGCGCGGTTGATCAACAACGGCCACAAAAATACCATTCCGATCATCGACAATTACGAGGAACTCGATTTGTTGCAGTCGGAAATCAAAGGGAAATTCAAAATCGGGATCCGTATTGCCGCGGAAGAAGAGCCGAAATTTGAGTTTTACACTTCGCGTCTCGGAATCGGTTATAAAAATATCGTAGCGTTTTACCGCAAGCAGATTCAGGAAAATCCGAATCTTGAACTTAAAATGCTGCACTTTTTCATCAACACCGGAATCAACGATACGGCGTATTATTGGAACGAGCTGGTGAAATGTATCAAGGTATATGTTGCGCTTAAAAGGGAGTGCCCTACACTCGACGGACTCAATATTGGCGGTGGATTCCCAATCAAAAATTCATTGGCATTCGAATACGATTACCAATACATGATCGACGAAATCCTCAACCAGATCAAAATTGCATGCGACGAAGAGGAAGTGGAAGTGCCAAACATTTTTACCGAATTTGGTTCATTTACCGTAGGTGAAAGCGGGGGCGCAATTTACCAGGTTTTATACCAGAAACAGCAAAACGACAGGGAAGCGTGGAATATGATCGACTCGTCTTTCATCACAACATTACCTGATACCTGGGCAATCAACAAACGTTTTGTAATGCTTGCCGTAAACCGCTGGAACGACACTTACGAAAGGGTTTTGCTTGGCGGAATGACTTGCGACAGCGACGATTATTACAATTCCGAGCAAAACATGAACGCGATTTACCTGCCCAAATACAACAAGGAAAAACCGCTGTATATCGGATTCTTTAATACAGGCGCTTATCAGGAAACCATTGGCGGTTACGGCGGATTGCACCACTGTTTGATTCCGCAGCCAAGACACATCCTGATCGACCGTGACGAAAACGGGATACTGGCAACTGAGATTTTCTCGGAACAACAAACTTCAGATGACGTATTGAGCATATTGGGTTACAACAAAAAATAGTTGATAATTTGTTTTTCGGTTTTGAGAAAAAAAGATTTTCTTTGAAGAAGCAACTAAAATAACATACAAACACAAAAAGATGAAAGGACCAATCAGTCAGTTTATAGAAAAACATTACCTCCATTTTAATTCGGCTGCCTTAGTCGATGCTGCAAAAGCTTACGAACAGCAGCTCGCTAATGGCGCAAAAATGATGGTAACGTTGGCCGGAGCGATGAGTACTGCCGAGATTGGAAAAATTTTCGCAGAATTCATCCGAAAAGACAAAGTACAGATTATTTCGTGTACCGGCGCCAACCTCGAAGAGGACATCATGAACCTCGTGGCGCATTCACATTATGAAAGGGTGCCGCACTACCGCGACCTTACGCCGCAGGAAGAATGGGATTTATTGGAGCGTGGACTCAATCGCGTAACCGATACCTGTATTCCAGAGCATGAAGCTTTCCGACGTTTGCAGAAACACATTTATAAAATCTGGAAAGATGCTGATGATAAGGGCGAACGTTACTTTCCGCATGAATTCATGTACAAGATGCTGCTTTCAGGCGTATTGGAAGAATATTATGAAATTGATTTGAAAGACAGCTGGATGTATGCCGCAGCTGAGAAAAATTTACCTATTATTGTACCAGGCTGGGAAGACAGCACGATGGGAAATATTTTCGCTTCGTATGTCATCAAAGGCGATTTGAAGGCATCAACGATGAAATCAGGAATTGAATACATGACTTTCCTGGCCGACTGGTATCCGAAGAACAGTAAGAATGGCGTAGGTTTCTTCCAGATTGGTGGTGGAATCGCAGGAGATTTCCCGATTTGCGTCGTACCGATGTTGTATCAGGATATGGAAATGCATGATGTTCCGTTCTGGAGTTATTTCTGCCAGATTTCGGATTCGACCACCAGTTATGGTTCGTACTCAGGCGCAGTCCCAAATGAGAAAATCACTTGGGGAAAACTAGATATTAAAACCCCAAAATTTATAATAGAATCGGACGCGACGATTGTAGCGCCATTAATTTTTGCTTACCTACTAGATTTATAATGACTTATGAAAAGAATTATTGTTGATTATTCAAAACTTACCAATGAAATCCTCTCGCTTTTAGTCGAGCGTTTTCCCGACGGATATGATGACTCCAATATAATCCGGTTCCGAAATGCCCAGAACGAATTGATTGAAGCTGTTGAAGTGCGAACTGAAGACACGATTTACCTTGTGAAAGTCAGCACCAAACTCGCGAGCAGGCTTGAGAAATTCGATGAAGACGATGATATCGATGACATTGTTGAACCAATCGATGCGATCAAGGAAATTGATCTTGACGACGAAGATGCCACCGATGACGATGAAGAGGAAGTGGATATTACGAAAGATCCGGGCGGATCTGATGACAGCGAGGATGATGAAGATGATGAGGACGATATCGAAGATATTTCGGATGATGAAGATGACGAAGACGAATAAATAATACAGGGACCTTCGGGTCCTTTTTTTATACTATGAAAATCGCATCATTTGCTCCACTTGCCGACGAAAAATCCGAAATTCTCATTTTGGGTACCATGCCGGGCGTAATGTCGCTTACCAAGCAAGAATACTATGGGCACAAACAAAACGCGTTCTGGAAAATTATTTACAGCCTTTATGCTTCGCTTCCGGTAGCCGAAAACTTTGAGGATAAAGTGGTTTTATTGCGTCAAAACAATATCGCCGTATGGGATGTACTGGCGGATTGCGAACGCAAAGGCAGCCTCGATATCCATATAAAAAACCATACTTATAACGATATCGACGGATTGTTGCAAGAATTTCCCCGAATCAAAAAAGTGCTTTTCAACGGCAAAGAAAGCCACAAATATTTTGAGCGTCAGTTTAAAAAAATCGAGGGTATTTCTTATTACGTGATGCCTTCCACGAGTCCCGCCAATACGATGAAATTCGAGGAAAAACTTCGAATATGGAAAGCCGCTTTGCTCGACTAATTCAGATAGCGCTCGACGAAAATTTGCTGATGGTGGTTTTGATGCCCGATAATAACCATTCCGAGTGCGCGCACCGACATGGTTTTACCTGAAGCTGTCCCTAGTCGCAGCAATTCTTCGTCGGTAAAATTTTTAAAGAGAGAAATCGTTGCCTGTCGCACAGTTGCGAGCTCTGTAAGCAAATCCTGAATGCTTCGCTTGTTGGCATTCGCTTCAATAACATAATCGTTTTCATCGAAACTTGCCAAAGGGGTTTTATCATTCCGTGCAAACCGCAACGCCCGATAACTGAAAATGCGTTCGGCATCTATAAGATGCAACAAAATATCTTTTATCGTCCATTTGCCCTCGGCATAGCGATAATCGAATTTATCCATTGGGATTTCCTGGACAAAACGGATGAGGCGGTGGACAGAAATTTCGAGTTCTTCGACCAGGTTTACATCGCCAACTTTTTCAATGTATTGGCCAAAATAAGGAGCGAATTCATCAGGACTTAATTCATTTATATTCATAAGGCTTTATTTAAGCGGAGTTTCTACTCGCATTTATATTTCCGAAAAGGGAACGCGTAACAATTTTTTCGTAGGTTTCTTTTAGTTTCTCATCAGGATTTTCACAGGCATCAAGTTCATGGATGCGCGATAACGCATATTGCTGAATGGCGAGCAATGGTTTGACAATATTTTCGCGCATTTGAATCGACGCCTTTCCGTCAGGATAATTTTCCATCAATTCGCTATGACCAGCAATCTTGAGCAGCAGGCGTTTGGTTTCTAAATATTCATCATAGATAATTTTCCAGAACGGACCAAATTCAGGGTCATCTTTCATATAGGCCGTCAATGGGAAAAAGCATTTTGCGAGTGACATCATGCTGTTTTCTAGCAGCGTTTTGAAGAATAACGATGAGTTGTATAACTGCTGGACCTCTTCCCATTTTCCGTTATCTTCATAATGTTTGAGTGCGGCACCAACACCAAAAAAACCAGGAACGTTTTGCTTTAACTGGCTCCACGAGCCCACAAACGGAATAGCCCTTAAGTCGGCAAAATTCAATTGGTCTGATTTTCCTCTTTTAGACGGACGGCTGCCGATGTTGGTTTTCGAATAATAATTGAGCGTACTCATTTTTTCGAGATACGGAACGAACTTCGGATGATTTTTGAAATCCGTATATTTTTTATAACCAATTGTAGCGAGATCCTCGAGGAGTGCTTTTTGATCATTACTCAAATTGTTCTTTTCATTTGCAAAAACCTGGTTTTCTGCGCCGGCACTAAGGAGGTTTTCGAGATTGAGTCGACACGAATCCATAGTGCCATAATTCGAGCTGATTGTTTGTCCTTGTACGGTAACCTGAATTTCGTGGTGCTCTATTTCTGATCCTAACGAAGCATAAAATTTGTGCGTTTTACCACCCCCACGAGCCGGCGGACCACCGCGGCCATCAAAAAAAATCACATCAATCCCATATTTTCTGGAAACTGCCGTGATGGTTTCTTTTGCTTTATAAATTCCCCAGTTCGCCATAAGATAACCGCCATCTTTGGTTCCGTCCGAAAATCCAAGCATGACGGTTTGCCGGTTTCCTCGGTTCCCCAAATGCTTTTTATAGGTTGAATTTTGGTATAAAGTTTCCATAGTCGCAGCCGCATGCTCAAGATCCTCGATTATTTCAAAAAGTGGAAGAATATCGACAGTAGGTTTTTCCCAATCACACAAGCGAAGCAAAGCAAAGGTTTCCATAACCTGCGAAGCATTTTCACAATTGCTGATAATGTAGCGGTTGCTTCCGGCTTCACCATTATTATACTGGATGGTTTTCATCGCATAAATCGATTCGAGTGTTAATTTTGTCTGTTCATCGAAGTCACCCGGGTGAAGTTTTTCATTTATTGAAGATGCGAAAGTTAGTTTTTCAATTTCAGCGAAATCTTTATAATTGTGCGGAAATATACCTTTTTCAATAAGGTGATCAATTACAAGGTCGTGTATTTTGCTGTTCTGCCGGATATCAAGCGTAGCAAAATAAAATCCGAAGAGTTTGACTTTATTGATTAGTGCATTCAGCTCATCAAGATAAAGCGATTGATGTTGGTTAATGACGATTTCCTTGATTTGGTTAAGTTTATCTTTTAATTCATCGCATGTTATGTAAAGTTCTCCCTCTGAATAAAAAGCAGAGCGATATAGTTTTTGCTCGATTTCAGTCACAAGATCGTCCACATTGGAAAACGTGAGTTTTCTTTTGAGGTTTCTCACATCGGCATAATAACATTTGAGGGCTGTAGATCGAAGTCTGTCGGCTACTTTCAGCGTTATTTCTGTTGTCACAAACGGATTACCGTCGCGATCGCCACCAGGCCAGAATCCGAGGTTAAAAATGGGGTTTTCTATTTCTTTCCCTGCAAGAAAATTTTTCTGCAAATATGAAAGCATTTCACCTGTTGTTTGGTAAAAGACATTTTCAAGATACCACGTGAGACTTACGGCTTCATCGAAAGGTGTGGGCTTTTGCTTTTTAATAAACGGTGTTTTCCCCAATTGAGAAAGCAGTTTTTTAATGGAAGGAAGATCGTCGGTCCGAACTGCTGCCGTAAGATCTGTAATGATTCCAAGGACAGCGCCAGGGTAAAATTGCGTGGGATGCGCTGTAAGAACGGGACGCACTTTGAATTGGCGTAAAAATTCCTGCAGCTCATTAAACTTTCCAAAAGCTTCCGCCCTTTCCTTGATGTCACGTAAGGATCCTCTGCCTTCAAGATTATTGACAATCGGAAAAGCCGCGTCTTCAATGGCATCGAATAACACGATTTGCCTTTCGATATATTGGATAAAACGAAACATCAAATCGATCTGCTGCTTTTCGGTCGGATTCTCTAAATAGCGCTTAGCAAAAAAATCGACAATTTCTTTTGGCGTTTCATTTTTGGAGAAACCCTTTTCGCAAACTTCGCTGAATAAGGGCAATAAAACCCCGGTATTGTCAATGGCGTCAAATGGGAGCGTCAGAAACACACTGTTATAAACGTGATATTTTGAAAGGACTTCCTGATTAAAGCGTTCGATTTTCGGGAGCGTATACATCTGCAACTAATTTGACTTTAAATTAATAAAAAAACCTCAGGTTTGCACCTGAGGTTTAAAATAATATTGCGATGTAATATTACATATTCTTAAAAATTGTATGCATAAGGCGTTTTTTGTCGTTGATGCTCTCTTCAAGTGAAATCATCGTTTCGGTACGATAAACCCCTTCGATATCGTCGATCATAAAGATAACGTCTTTAGCATGCTTGGTATCTTTTGCACGTATTTTACAGAAAATATTGAATTTTCCCGTCGTAACATGCGCGACAGTAACAAATGGAATTTCATTGATGCGTTCAAGTACAAATTTCGTTTGTGAGGTATTATTTAAAAATACGCCAACGTAAGCAATAAAGGAATAACCGAGTTTTTCATAATCCAAGGTTAAAGAAGACCCCATGATGATGCCTGCATCTTCCATTTTTTTAACCCTTACATGCACTGTACCGGCAGAAATCAAAAGCTTTTTTGCTATATCTGTAAACGGAACTCGGGTATTGTCAATCAACATGTCTAAAATCTGATGATCTACTTCATCTAAACGGAACTTACTCATAAATTATTTCTATTTGTTTTATTGAACTCTAAACAGATTACTCACATACTTTCCTGTAAGCAAATAATCTTAGGATTTAATCATACCATTAACAACCTGTACTGCATCTAAATAAAAATCGGCGCTTTCATCAAGTTTGGGTACATTACCGCACTGATCAAAATATTTGGCACCTTTTGCGTCATATTCAAAGTGTCCAGAACGGTTTTCAATACTTCCAATCTCCGTAAAGTAAGCTTTGAAAGTAACGTTGGTATCTATCAACTCTTCTTTGTATTGAGCGGCAAAATTCGTAATAATTTCATTAGCGTCATAATTTATCCTCACATTTTTATAAACCAAATCATAAAAACATACTTTATTTTGAGGAATATTCAAATAATCCGTAATATCGCTGTTAACTATAACGTTTTCGTTTATATGCAGAAGTCCAGACAATAACGCGATAAAAATAAATTTCCTCGTTCCCTCTCTATCGTAATCATTTTGGTAGTGACCCGCCTCGAATAAAATCGTCGGAACTTGCAATGCCTGAAAGGTATCACCTACACAATTAAGATTAAAAGTATCGTCAAATCTCCCCACCTGGTCAGGAATAAATTGCTGCAGCGCCCTATTCATTGCAACAATTACGTGCATCGCTTTGATGCGGTTTTCGTTATTTTGACGGCTTTCATCAAACGCTGGCGCCAAAAAGGAAACTGTTGCTGGCTTGGGTAAATCACCCAAACCAAAAATTGTGCGTTGGTCGTGAAGGTTGTAACAGTAATGTGGTTTAAAACTATCGAAACTGTTCCGCAACGTTTTGCTTTCGGGTTGGGAAAGATTTTGAGCGTCCCGGTTTAAATCGATGCCGTTTGAATTTTCGCGCGTATAAACTTCTGCACCGTCGGGGTTTAGCATCGGAATACAAAAGAAGGTGAAATTTTCTTTTATTTTTTCAGCCAAGGGCGTATCGCTATTTAATAAATTGAAAAAATCAAACAACGCTTTAGTAGTAGTGCTTTCATTGCCGTGCATCTGTGACCACATCAGGATTCTGATGTTTCCTTTTCCAATGGTCAGTGCGTAAATCGGCCTTCCCATAACAGAATTTCCGACAATCTGCACTCCTTTCTTATATTTGAGTAAAAGCGGCTCGATATGTCCAGGATTGATGTACCTGCCAGAAATTGTCTTTTCTTTAAATTGCCAAAAGAGCGATTCAAAATTCAGTTGTTTGTCCATACAGGCAAAAATAAACTTTTTATTGTCTAATTTAAGTAAGAAAACCTTCGGCCACTGACCGAAGGTTTCCACAACCAATAAAACAAACACAAAATTTACGCTAAGAAATCATTGCTTCTGAGTGTTGTCTTACTTACGGCAAAAACGATTTTGTGGTTTTAAAAATCTGAAGTTTTACTGAAATCATAATCTTGCTGTGGAATCCGGCCGTGCGCACCATTAAAATGTTTTATCAGGATTTTCATGTCTTCGCCAAAATTTCCAGTGGGATAGAATGAACTGCCAAACCGAACTTCCTTTTTATAATAATCAAATGCTACCGGTATTATCGGTACACCGGCTTTAAGAGCGATATAATAAAATCCCGTCTTAAGCTTATCGACTTTTTTTCTGGTGCCTTCAGGAGCAATTGCCATTCTGAAAATTTCGCGTTTTTCGAAAATTTTCACAATCGAATCTACCTTATTGAGTTTCCCCGAGCGATCTAATGGCGCGCCGCCCATCCATCGAAAATAATAGCCAAAGGGAAAATGGAACAACTCCTTTTTACCCACCCAATGCATTTCCAAACCAATGATTCCCCTTGTAAATAAGCCAATGTAGAAATCATGCCAGCTTGTATGCGGCATTACCATCATCACACATTTCTTCATTTCAGGATCGATTGTCCCTTTGATTTTCCATCCCATAATGCGGAAGAAAATAAATTCGTAAATCTTCTTTTTCATATCGCGATTTGAGGCAAAAATAAAATTAAATCCCTTATTTTTGAGGAAATTATTCTCAATGCTCAAGCGCCTCCTCAGTTATTTTATTCCGGTAACGATCTACCAGAAAAAGTCGGCAGTGAGCAAAAATCTTGAAATCACATGGAATAACGGACAACTCGTTCTCGATTCCAAAAATACAAATTACTCTTACGGAAGCCTTCAGCGGATTTTAAGGAAAGGGCTGAAATACATCGGATTTGATAAAATTAAATCGATGCAGAATATTGTAATCCTTGGCGTGGCGGGCGGCAGTGTGATAAGGACAATCGTTGATGAAATTCAGTATAGCGGGCGGATAACGGGTGTTGAAATTGATCCTGAAATCATCACCATCGCAAATGGTTATTTCGGACTCGATAGCATTCAAAACCTGGAAATTGTTATTGACGATGCTTTCGAATTTGTCCTGAAAACAAAAGAGAAGTACGACCTTATCATCATTGATGTCTTTCAGGACACCACAATGCCCAATTTCCTTTTTGAAAAGTTCTTTATCAATCGCATTGGTTGTTTATTAAATCCGGGAGGTTTTATCCTTTTTAATACAATGCTGCTCAATGAAGCGCAAAACCACCGCAATGAAAAGTATGTTACCGAGTTCAACAATGAGCCATTTATCGTCAAAAAAATTCCGCGGGTTGAACAGCACAACGAATTGATTATTATCGAAAAGAGAATAAAAAAAGAGAATCCTGCATGAATCCTCTTTTCCAACTTAAAACAACGTAACTAACCGGGGTATTTATGATTTCGGCGTGACCACAGCGTCAATCACATGAATCACACCGTTCGATTGGTTGACATCAGCAATCGTTACTTTTGCAGATTTGCCGTTTTCATCCGTAATATATAAATCTTTTCCTTTCATCCATGCGGTCAGTTTGCCGCCGCTGACGGTGTTTAATGTAGCTTTCCCGTCGCTTGCTTTGATCGCTTTGGCAATATCCGAGGCACTCATTTTTCCAGCTACAACGTGATAAGTGAGAATGGTTTGCAGCATTTTTTTATTTTCAGGCTTTAATAAGGTTTCAACTGTCCCTTTCGGAAGTTTATCAAATGCTTCATTAGTGGGGGCAAAAACGGTAAAAGGTCCTTTTCCTTGCAACGTTTCGACAAGGCCTGCTTCTTTAACCGCCGCAACCAATGTTGTATGGTCTTTTGAATTAACGGCGTTTTCAATAATGTTTTTGGAAGGATACATCGCTGCACCTCCGACCATTACTGATTTCTGCGCAAATGCAATTGATCCCATCAGGATTGTTACCGCTAGGAAAGCAGCTGAAATAATTTTTGGAGTTTTCATAAAGATTGATTTTTTAGATTTATAAAGGCATTTACGCTCAAATTGAATTCTTGGTTTTAACGCCCGTAAAAAAATAAATAACAATCTCTATTTCAAAGTGTTCTAAAGCAACTTTCGCGCTCTTTCAAGGTCTTCGGCAGTATCTATGCCAATGCCGACATGTGTGGTTTCGACCATTTTGATGCGTTTGCCAAATTCGAGGTAGCGCAACTGCTCCAATTTCTCGGAAGCTTCAAGCGATTTCATGGGAAGGTTATAGAAATCCAGTAAAGCCTGTTTGCGGAAAGCGTAAATTCCGATATGCTGGAAGTAACGGACACCCACATTTTTCTCCCGCGGATACGGAATAACAGACCGCGAAAAATACAAAGCAAAGCCATTTTGATCAACCACCACTTTTACATTGTTGGGGTTATCGATTTCGGATTCGTCTTTTATTTCACGCATCAACGATGCAAGATCCACTTTCTTATCAATATCCGTCCTAAAAACTTCGACGACTTGTGCCAAAGGCCCGGCATTGATAAATGGCTCGTCTCCCTGCACATTCACAACAATATCGACATCGAGGTTTTCGACGGCCTCGGCAATACGGTCACTACCCGACTCATGTTCTTTGACACTCATAATCGCTTTTCCCCCGTGTGAAACAATTTCATCAAAAATCAGAACAGAATCTGTCACAACAAAAACATCATCAAAAAGTTTTGTGGCTACCGCCGCTTCATATGTTCTTAAAATGACTGTTTTTCCACCCAAATCCTGCATCAATTTCGCTGGAAACCGCGTAGAGGCATAACGCGCAGGGATGACTGCGATAATTTTCATATGAGCTATTTTAGTGTTAGGATTAAAAGTCCGGCGATGATCAATGCACCGCCAACAGCGACTTTCCACGTGAATTCTTCATGCAGTATTACGAGCGAAAGCAACACCGTAATCACGATACTGCCTTTGTCAATCAATGCCACCTGCGAAACTTCGCCAAGCTTGACGGCACGGAAATAAAAAATCCACGAAAGCCCTGCAGTAACGCCCGAAATCGAAAGAATCATAATATCATTTACCGAAAGATTTTTAAAATCCTTCGCCGACTGGAATAAAAAAGCATTGAGTGCCACTACAAGAACAACCGAAACCGTTCGCACGGCCAGACCGGTATCGCTGCTGACATTTTTGAGTCCCATTTTGGCAATAACCGATGTGAGTCCCGCAAAGAACATCGAAATCATCGCAAAAACCACCCAGTTTTTCATCTATTCAGTGAAATTTTCATCTTTAAATCCAATCAAATACAGTTTATCTTTTGCACGTGTCACCGCAGTGTATAGCCAGCGAATGTAATCCTTGTTTGGTCCATCAGGCAAATACGGCTGCTCGATAAACACTGTATTCCATTGTCCGCCCTGTGATTTATGGCACGTAATGGCATACGAGAATTTAACTTGCAGCGCATTGAAATATTCGTTTTCCTTTACTTTCTGAAACTTCTTATATTTCGTCGTTTCGTTCTCGTAATCCTTCATCACTTCCTCATACAACCGGTTCGATTCTTCATAAGTCAACGATGGCGATTCGCTCGTAATTGTATCAAGCAGCAGCACCGTTTCGAACGTTTTTTGGTTCGGATAATCAACCATCCGCACCTGCACATTTGCGAAAGTAAACCCGTATAACTCCTTGATATTGAATATCTGCAACACTTCTATAATATCACCGTTGGCGATAAAATCGGCTTCATCGGTTTCCTTGAGCCAAAAGTAATTATTTTTTACGACCATGAGATAATCGCCCGACGAAAGTTCGCTTTCCTTGTCGAGGATTTTCATCCGGATTTGCTGATTGTACTGGTTCGCGCGTTTGTTTGATCGAACGATAAATGCTGTGTCTTCGATGCTGTAATTGCTGTAAGCCGAATTGATCGCGTCCTGAATATCATAACCGTCTGAAAGCCTGATAATATCAGTAAAATCGTTTACATTGAATTGGAACGATTCATAAAAATCATTTTTCAGAAGTTCGCGCAGTTCCGTTGCATTGAATAAAATTCCCGAATTTTCCTCCTGCCGCATGACTTCATCGAGTTCGATATGCCTGATTTCTTTTTGGTAATGCAGCGCCAGCGATTTGATGTCGAGCGCAGGCGAAATATCGAGGTTTACGGGTGGCAACTGCGCAATATCGCCAAGCAAAAGCATCTTGCAATTGGATCCCGAATAGATGTAAGAAATCAAATCGTCAAGCAGCGAACCGTTTTCGTGGAGCTTACTTTCCTGGTTTGCATCGGAAATCATTGAAGCTTCATCGACGATGAAAATGGTGTTTTTGTGTTTGTTTGGCTGCAAGGTAAAGCTCACGCCACCGCCGGAATTTTTCTTTGGGAAATAGATTTTCTTATGGATCGTAAAAGCAGATTTTTGTGAATAGTTTGCAATGACCTTCGCTGCACGTCCGGTTGGGGCGAGCAACACGTATTTTTTATTGATTTCGGAAAGGTTGTTGACGATTGTTGAGATGACGGTGGTTTTTCCTGTTCCTGCATAACCTTTAAGTACAAAGATTTCGTCGTTGTTGGTATTGGTAATGAAATCGGAAACCATCTGGAAAAAAATATCCTGTTTGTATGTTGGGCGGAATGGAAAATTTCGCGTCAGGATGCTGTAAAACGGACTTGAGTTTACCGATGAGTTCATGCTGCAAAGTACGCAAACTTTTGGGCAAAAGCCACAATGCCTGAAGATGGAAATCATGTTAAAAAATTATCGGTACAATCCAGCCCCGATGGCAGTGGCATCGCGCGGTTAGAAAAACAAGGTGCAACCGTAGTTTTTGTTACCGGGAATAGAACGGACAGCGGGACCTCAGGCAAATTGGCCGATAAAGTTTGTGCTGCCAAAAAATCGGAATCATTTAAAAAAAATTGTAAGTTTGCGTGGTTCCGATTAAAAATCGAATTTACTTTATGCTAGTCAATCCTGCGAATATTACTGATAAGAAATACAAGAAACTTTCGATAAAAGCGGCACTTGACGGTTTTGCGTACAGCATTTCCGACACGCTCAATCCCGCGATCTTGTCGTTTAAATCGGTGGCATTCGATACCGCCGACAAATCAAAAAGCGTTGACGAACAATATGCCGAGGCTTTTAAAAACACCGCAGCACTCAACGACCGTTATGACGAAATCGTAGTGTTGCACGACAACAATCTCGCGACTTTTGTACCGACTGCTTTGTTCGACGAAAACTATTCTGGCAGCTATTTACAATACAACACAAAGGTCTTTGAAACCGATTTTTTCGCGCATGACGACATAGCGACTTATCAGATGAACAACGTGTATATTCCGTACGCAAACATCAATAATTTCCTCATAGACCGATTTGGAAATTTCATTTACAAACACGCACATACGATTCTGGTTTCTAAGTTATTGGATTTTTCAAAAAACATCGATGAGAAGAAAATGTTCGTGCATATGGCGCAGGGACATTTCGAAATTATCATTGTTCAGAACCAACACCTTTTGCTTTTTAATTCATTTGAATACAAAACACCCGAAGATCTGATTTATTACCTGTTATTTACGGCAGAACAGCTCAACCTGAATCCCGAAACATTCAAGCTTGAGTTCCTTGGCGATATTGCAGAAAGCGATGCCTATTTCAAAATTGCCTACAAGTACATCCGCAATGTTTCGTTGTTTGATGTGAGCGACCTGCAAACCGGAAATTCATTTTCGGCAGCCGAAAACCGGAAACATTTTATCCTTTTCCAGTCGTGAGGATTATTTCGGGTAAATATAAAGGACGCCGCATTTTTCCGCCAAAGAACCTTCCGGTGCGGCCAACGACCGACATGAGCAAAGAGGCGTTGTTCAACGTGCTCAACAACCATTTTAATTTTTCGGAATTAAAAGTTCTGGACCTTTTTTCAGGAACGGGAAACATCAGTTTTGAGTTTGCTTCGCGTGGCAGCGCTAACATCACTTCGGTTGATCAGGATTTTGGCTGTGTGAAATTCATCAAGCAGGTAGCATCCGAATACGATTTTAATATCGCGGCTATCAAAAGCGATGTGTTTAAATTTATTGAAAGAAGCAATTCAACGTACGACATGATCTTTGCCGATCCGCCTTACGGACTCGATCAGGCCACGTTTGAGAAAATTGTTTTGGCGGTTTTCGAAAAAGAACTTTTAGATCCCGAGGGCATGATGGTGATTGAACATTCGAAATACACCAAACTCGATCAGTTGGAACATTTTTCTTTTAAGAAAAGCTATGGCGGTTCGATCTTTAGTTTTTTTGAATTTGAATCGGATGGAAACGAAGAAAGCGAAAACGAGGATGACGATTCAGAAGAAGAATAATTAGATTTCTGTAAGTTCCTGCACGTTCTCAAAATCAGGCTCGTTAAAATCATTTTCACTTATTGAAATCACAATTGTCGCGACGCTGTTTCCAATAAGATTTGTAATCGCACGTGCTTCGCTCATAAATTTATCAACGCCGAGTAAAAAAGCAAGCCCTTCAACCGGGATTTTGTGAATGGCCGTAAGTGTTGACGCGAGTACAATAAATCCGCTTCCTGTCACGCCCGCTGCGCCTTTTGACGTAATCATCAGAATTCCGATAATCGTAAGGATTTCAACAAAACTTAAATGCACATCGTACAACTGCGCCAAAAAAATGACCGCCATCGACAAATAAATCGAAGTCCCATCAAGATTGAATGAATAGCCCGTCGGGATCACGAGTCCCACAACAGGTTTGCTGCAGCCCAGCTTTTCGAGTTTGACCATGACAGATGGCAGCGCGGCTTCAGAAGATGAAGTTCCCAAAACAATCAGTAATTCTTCCTTAATGTATTTCAGTACGCGAAAGATGTTCATCTTGTAGTATCGAAGTATGCCGCCAAGTATGATGAAAATAAACAATGCCATGGTCACATACACCGCGAACATCAGTTTTGCAAGCGGAATTAAAGTTGAGAGTCCAAATTTCCCAATTGTATAAGCCATTCCGCCAAAAGCCCCGATTGGCGCGAGGTACATTACATATTTGAGTCCGGTGAAAACAATTTTCGACGCGCGGTTCAAAAAGAAAATAGCTTTTTCATGGTGCCGCGAATAATTCAAAAGAATGCCAATAACAATTGCTGCAAGCAAAACCTGCAAAGTCGGATTCGACAAGAAGAAATGCCACCAACTGAAGGCTTGTGGAGTTCCGGTATATTTTGCAGCATCCTGCAAAGCCAATTCGGATTTGTCGATTTCTCCGGGCCGAAGCAGATACGCCACAGTAACGCCGATGGCAAGTGCAAGCGTAGTGACAACTTCAAAATACAGCAGCGACTTGACTCCGATTCGGCCTACTTTTTTTAAATCGCCCATTCCCGCAATGCCAAGAACAATTGTCAGGAAAATAATTGGTGCTATAAAAACTTTGATGATATCGACAAAAGTTTTCCCGACGATTTCCATTTGCATGCCTTCGGCCGGAAAATAATAGCCCAATAAAATTCCGGCAATAATTGCAATCAAAACCCAAAAAGTCAGGTTGGTCAGCAAATGATAATGCCAACGTTTTTGCGTGGTAGTTTTTTGGGAATTTATCATAGTCAAAATAAAAAAGCAGACCTGTAAGCCGGATTCTGTATCCCGATAGTTTCGGAACCCTTATCATTTATCTAGCCCTGCCGTTACCGACAGGATCAATCTTTCTACCCTTCAGCAACGGGCGAGAAACCCTTAACTGCTGATATACTTGAAATTTCACCGCATAGAGTTTACCTGGTTTCACTACAGCTTAACCTGTACATACTTTCTGTTGCACTTGTCCTAATCCCGACGAATCGGGACCGACGGATGTTATCCGCTATGCTTCTCTTTGGTGTCCGGACTTTCCTCCCTCCTTTCGGACGGCGATAAGGCGGTCTGCGGCGCAAACTTACGAATAAATAATGCCAACGTCATAATTTTATAACTTTCCGTTCTAATAGTGTAAGGTAAATCGCAACGATGCAGACTACTTTTAAATCGTAATAACAAACTAAAATTATTGTCATGGATCGTCAAATGTATCACTACGCCACAGTTTCAAGAGCGCTCGAAGAATTGCGCGAAAAAGGATTTACCATCGATTTCAACCTTCAGGAAAACCGCATCATCAACAGCCCACACGATTTCGAAATTGTACATGTTTACCGTTATGAAGGCGAATCCGATCCCGGCGATGAGGCTATGGTATTCGGAATCAAATCCAGCGTCGGTGAAAAAGGTGTTTTTGTAGCCGGACTCTCTGCATTTACTGATAAAAGTGCCGCGATGGTTTTAAACGAACTCAGTATCAAAGGTCGAAAAGATCAGGAAGCCCAATCAAAATAAACAATGAACCGGCTCCACGCTAAGCTTGAAAAAATAGGTCGAAATCCCCAGATTACTGCAAAGTCAGTCGGACTTCGGTATTCTGTAAACTGCGCGCACGGCTATTTTCGCAAACGAACGCCTAAAGGTTTTGCGTTTGTCGATGAAGCTAAAAAACCATTGCGCGATAAGGAAGTGCTCAATCGCATTGCAAAGCTTGTGATTCCGCCAGCATGGGAAAATGTGTGGATTTGCGCGCATGAAAATGGTCATCTTCAGGCAACCGGAATTGACACCAAAGGCCGCAAACAATACCGGTATCATCCGCAATGGAACAAAATCCGAAACCAATCAAAGTTTTATAAACTGCACAGTTTCGCCAAAGCATTGCCCACCATTCGCAAACAGATCGAGTCCGATCTCAACAAAAAAGGATTGCCTTACGAGAAAGTTGTCGCGCTCGTCGTAAAGCTTATCGAACTCACCAATATCCGCATCGGAAATGATGCGTATAAGAAATTGTACGGTTCGTTCGGACTCACGACACTTCAAGACAAACACGTCAAATTCGACAATTCAAATATCTATTTCGATTTTGTGGGCAAGAAAGGCATCAAGCACAAAATCAGCCTGACGAGCCGCAAACTTGCAAACCTCGTCAAAAAATGCCGCGACATTCCGGGACAGGATTTGTTCCAGTATTATGATGATGCTGGCAACCATCGCACCATTGGCTCTGCCGATATCAACAACTATCTCAAGGCAATCACGGGCGAAGATTATACGGCCAAAGACTTCCGTGCGTGGGCAGGAAGCGTCAATGCGCTGCAGGCATTTCTTCAGATGGAAACGCCGCAAAGCGCAGCCGAAAGCAAACGCAAAATTGTCGAAGTGCTCGACGAAGTAGCTGGCAAACTCGGAAATACGCGCACGGTTTGCAAGAAATATTACGTTCATCCTACAGTTATCGCGGCATTTGAAAACGGGTCGATATGGAATTACAAACCTGAACAAGGCGAAACGGGCCTCAATCCCGAAGAACACGCTTTGATTTCACTGCTTGAAAACGAAAAGATTGCCGAAGTAATTTGTTAGAAGCATATTCCCGCTGTACGCTTTATTTTTTATTTGCTTCTTTCAGCGCAAAAAAAACGATTTCCGCTGCCATCCGGACTAGGCATCCCACGGCAATTTAATACTCACAACTTGTGGAAAAGTTTTCTTCATTTGAATAAAATCGCCGGTCAACAAATCAACTAAAATCCTATATTTGTTGACCAATAAAAAACGATGGAGCAATTTGTAGTATCGGCGCGAAAATACCGTCCGCAGACATTTAAGGATGTCGTCGGGCAGCAGGCGATTACGAATACTTTGCTCAACGCTATCGAAACCAATCACCTTGCATCGGCACTGCTTTTCACGGGTCCGAGAGGCGTCGGAAAAACAACATGCGCAAGGATTCTAGCACGCAAAATCAACCAACCGGGCTACGATGACCCGAACGAAGATTTTGCATTCAATGTTTTCGAACTAGATGCGGCTTCGAACAATTCTGTTGATGATATCCGAAATTTGATCGACCAGGTGCGCATCCCGCCCCAAACCGGACAATACAAAGTGTATATCATTGACGAGGTGCATATGCTGTCTTCGGCTGCATTTAATGCTTTCCTTAAAACACTAGAAGAGCCGCCCAAACACGCCATTTTTATTTTGGCCACAACAGAAAAGCATAAAATTATTCCAACGATATTATCGCGCTGCCAGATTTTCGATTTCAAAAGAATCACCGTCAAAGACGCGAAAGAACATCTCGCCGATGTTGCCCAAAGCCAGGGCGTGGCATTTGAAGACGATGCGCTTCACATCATTGCCCAGAAAGCTGATGGTGCCATGCGTGACGCATTATCAATTTTTGACCGCGTAGTTTCGTATTGCGGCAACAACCTGACACGACAAGCCGTAACCGAAAACTTAAATGTACTCGATTACGAAACGTATATCACGATTACTGATTTGCTGCTCGAGAATAAAATTCCCGAAGTTTTGATTGCTTACAACGACATCCTTTCAAAAGGTTTTGATGGACACCATTTTGTTTCTGGCCTTGCGTCGCATTTCAGGGATTTGCTCGTTTGCAAGACACCTTCAACCATTTCATTGCTTGAAGCCGGCGAACAGGCGCAGAAATTATACGGCATCCAATCGCAGAAAGCCTCACAGGGGTTTTTGCTCAAAGGCATCGAGATCGCAAATGACTGCGATTTAAAATACAAAGTGTCGCAAAATCAAAGACTGCTCGTTGAGCTTTGCCTCATGCAACTTGCCTCCATCACTTTCGATGGAGAAAAAAAAAAGTTGACGGATATATAATTCCACCCAAACATTTTTACGGTCGCGTTTTTGAACTTGCCGTCGAAGCTCCCGAAATTCTTGATATTCCGGTAATTAAAACAATTCAGGAAAATACTGAAGCCATAGTTTCCGAAGAAATAACAATCAAAGAAACCATAACCGGCTCAATCGAAAACGTGCAACGCGTTGCGCCTGCTGAGATTAAAGTTTCAGCGCTTTCACTGGCGAGCATCAGGGCGAAAAGAGAGTTGCAGGAATCGAGTAAAGCGACGGTAAAAGAAACTGTTGAACTTCCAACCGAACCGTTCAACGAAACCGACATGCTCCTGCACTGGACAAAATATGCACAGAAACTTGGCGACAAAGGGTTTAAGATCATGGAGTCGATTTTATTGATCAACGATCCTGTCCTCAACGGAACCAAAATCACCATTGAATTGCCCAATGAAGGATCAAAAATAGATTTTGAATCGGAAATGAACGGATTGCTGGGATATCTTAAAGGGCATTTGCACAACCATGACATTTCAATCGAAGCAATTGTGAATGAAAGTGTAGAAAATAAATTTGCGTTTACGGCGCAGGACAAATTCAACCGCCTCAACGAAATCAATCCGAGCCTTGAGGTGTTGCGGAAGACATTCGATCTTGATATTTAATCTTCAGTTTCGGTGTGTTCCTTTTCTTCTTCGGTTAGCACATTTTCCTCAATTCTTTTATCGGGAATGAGCCACATCAGGGCCACCGCGATATAAAGGCCTCCCGAAATCCACCCATTAAAAAAAGAAATTATTACCGCAGCCAGATAAATTGCGGGAGAGATTTTTCCTTTGATGTCTTTGCCAAGCGCTTTTGCCAATTCAGAATCGGGACCGTTGAGCGCAAGGATTCTGTTTTGCAATATCCAGTAGGCAATGGCGGCGCAAAATAACACCACACCATAAAACGTCATTGTAATTTTTGCAAATTCGTTTTCGCCCATCCAACCTGTAACAAACGGAACCAACGAAAGCCAAAATAACAAATGCAAGTTCGCCCACATAATCCCGCCGTTGATTTTTTCGGTACCGTGCATGAGATGGTGGTGGTTGTTCCAATAAATCCCGATGTTTATAAAACTCAATAAATAGCTGATGATAACAGGGTACAAACGCACCAGCGAATGGAAAGAAGTATCATGTGGCACCTTGATTTCGAGCACCATAATCGTGAGCGCTATCGCGAGAACACCATCACTGAACGCTTCCAATCGATTTGTTGTCATATCCTAAATTTTACCGTAATACATCGCTTTTATGATTCCGTCTGAGAGTCCGATTTTGGGGACATAAATACTGCGCGCACCACTCCATTTCATCGCGTTTAGGTAAATTCCGGTAGCGAGCACAATCACGTCGGCACGGTCAGGATTGAGATCGAGTACCGAAAGGCGCTGTTCATACGAAAGTGAGTTAAGGTATGCATATTGCGAATTCATATAAATATACGAAAGCGGTTTTTCCTGTAGTTTCCCCGACATTTTAAACAGGCGGTTGATGTTTCCGCCCGAGCCAATAAGGGAGAGATTTTCGAGTCCTTCGGTATTCGTCCGGATCCATTTCTCGATTTCGTACCATATTGATTCGTGCACCATCTCATTCAGGAGTCGGACGGTTCCGATTTTGAAAGACCGCGACGCAATCATTTTACCATCGGAAAATAATGAGAATTCTGTGCTTCCACCTCCAACGTCAACATACAGGTATGCTTTGTCAGTGGCCAGTAAATAATGTAAATCGGTCGATGCAATAATCGCTGCTTCTTTTTTGCCATCAATAATTTCAATATCGACGCCGGCGTTTTCTTTTATGATTTCTATAATCTGATGCCCGTTTGAAGCTTCACGCATTGCCGATGTTGCGAGCGCTGCGTACCGTTCAACTTTATGCACTTTCATCAAAAGTTTGTAGGCTTTCATGGCGTCAACCATACGTTCGATATTCTCTTCGGAAATTTCGCCCACAGTAAATGCATCCTGACCCAAACGAATCGGGACGCGAACGAGTGCATTTTTGCTGAAATGGGTTTCTTTTCCTGCCTCCTCGATAATATTGGCCACCAAAAGCCTCATGGCATTGGAACCGATATCGATCGCGGCATATTTCTTTATTGTAATCATTCGGGGCTGGTTGCAGTTACTTCGGATTTTTTGGCTTCTTCAAAAAGACGCTTGTAATAATTGTAGGTCTCAAGCTGTGCACGAAATACGGGATTCTGACCGCGCACACGGTATTTATTATCGAGTTTTTCGGAATGAAAACGGGCTTTGACGTTTCCTCTCCAGCCAATGTTGAATGCATTGATTAACTCTTCTTTGATATCGGCATCATAAATCGGGCACGTCACTTCTACCCTGCCATCAAGATTCCGTGTCATAAAATCGGCCGAGGAAATGTAAACGTCGGGTTCGCCTTTATTGGCGAAAATGAAAACGCGCGAATGTTCGAGGTAATTGTCAACGATGCTGATGGCTTCGATATTTTCGCTGAGCCCTTTGACGCCGGGAATCAATGAGCATATTCCGCGTACAAGCAATTGAATTTTAACACCTGCCTGACTCGCCTCGTATAGTTTATCGATCATTCCGAAATCCGAAAGGCTGTTCATCTTGAGTTTGATATACGCCTCATTGCCGAGAATGGAATTATTGATTTCACGATCGATGAGTTTGTAAAATTTGTTTCGCGTGTAATGCGGCGACACGATCAGGTGTTTGTAACGGTGTACCCTGAAATTGACGTCGAAGAAATCGAAAACCTTGTCGATATCTTTTAAAATCTGCTGGTGGCAAGTAAATAACGTCACATCGGTATATACTTTTGCCGTGGCTTCATTGAAGTTGCCAGTTGACACGAGTCCGTAACGTTTAAGTTTTCCGTCTTCAATTCTTTCAATCACGCAAATCTTGCTATGTACTTTAAGGCCTTTGATCCCGAAAATCAGATTGATGCCTTCGGTCTGCATTTGCTCGGCGTACGAAATATTGCTGGCTTCGTCAAAACGCGCCTGAAGCTCTATTTGTACGGTCACTTTCTTGCCGTTTTTGGCAGCATTGATAAGTGAACTGATGATTTGTGAATTTTTAGCCAGACGGTATAATGTTATTTTTATGGTAGTAACTTTCGGATCGAGCGCTGCTTCACGCAGGAATTTGATCAGATACGAAAATGACTGGTACGGCGCATTGATCAGAAAATCCCTTTTGCTGATTTTGTCGAGAATGCTGCCATCGAGACTGAGTCCGCAAACAGGCAGCGGTTCATTGGTTTTATAAAGCAGGTCATACCGCCCGAGATTTGGAAAATCCATATAGTCCCTTCGATTGTGGTAACGGCCGCCGGGAATGATACTGTCATTGGCTTCGATATGCATTTTCGAAAGGAAAAATTTAAGCGTGTCCTTATCGATCTGTTGGTCATAGACAAATCGTACCGGTTCCCCGATACGGCGGTCTTTAACGCTTGTGGCAATCTTCTCGAGCATACTTTTACTCAAGTCGGAATCGATCTCGAGCTGCGCGTCTCGTGTGATCTTAATCATGTGGGCAGTTACCTTTTCATAATCGAAGATGTTGAAGATGCTTTCGAGGTTGTAGCGGATGACATCGTCGATAAAAATGATATGGTCTTTTTCATCCATTTTAGGAAGCACCACAAAACGATTGATTGTTTTTGGGATTTCAATCACGGCGTACCGCACCTCTTGCTTTGTCGAAACGAGTTTTAATAAAGGTGATGTGGTTTTAACGGGTTTCATCACAAGCTTTACCGCGAGATAGCCCGAGGTATCTTTTAACAGCGGGAATTCTGCGAGATCATTCAAGATAATCGTTACAAGCGCCGGACTCACCTTCTGGATGAAAAAGTCTTTGATGAAATTCTGCTGCTCGGCAGAGATTTCCTTTTCATTGATCATGTAGATGTTTTCAGTCTCAAGCTTCTTCTCGATAATGCTCAGAATGCGTAAGCTTTCCGATTGCTGCTGGATGACGATTTGTGTGATTTCTTTGATCAGTTGTTTCGCGCTGATGCCACCAAGAAGTTTTTCGCCCGAAATTCCGGCCATGCTGAGTCGTCGGATCGCAGCGAAACGCACCCTGAAAAACTCATCTAAATTATTCGAAAAAATTCCGAGGAACCGAAGCCTGTCTAATAGCGGAACGGTATCATCGCCCGCTTCTTGTAAAACCCTTGCATTAAACGCCAACCAACTTTTTTCTCTGTCAATATATTTATTGTCGGACATGTATTTATTTTAAATCTTTTGGAAATATCGTTTTTATGGTTTTGCCTTTGTTTATCTCCTTCCAATGGTTCGCGTCAAATCGCAGCGATACCAATCCGGATGTCGGGACGTTCTCAATAAAAACATCCCCAAATTTATTAACAAAATTCGTAATTGCCTCGTTATGCCCAAAAAGAATAACATTATTATAATCGTCGGGAAATAACCGGACGGCTTCTTCAAGTTTACTATAATCGAAGGTGTATAGTGCTTCAACGATCGTAATTTCAGAAACCCGATAGCCAATCAGCTGCGCTACAATCTTAGCAGTTTCAGAAGCACGTCGCGCGTTGCTGCTAAAGATGTGGTACGACTCGGGAAGATAGTCAACACACGATTTGCCCAGGAGTTGCGCATCTTTTATTCCCCTTTTTTCAAGCGTGCGGTCAATATCATGCAAAGGCAAATTCCAACTTGATTTGGCGTGGCGAATGAGTATGAGATTTTTCATATCGGCAAAAATTAAAAGGCAAAATCAGCATCACAATTTACGAAAATTAATAACGGTAATGTAAAACATTTTTGACCCGGACAAATCGTAAAACTCACATCAGGTGAAATATTTTACCTACAAAACACTTAATTAACTGCATTTTATCTATCTTTTTTGCATTTAATCGATGTTTTTTTAGGTCGGAAAAATAATTCTATTTAGATTTGAAAAGTTAAAATAGAACGTTGAAACTACAAATTTCCACATACAAAATTGACAATCAACTGATTGCGTTGTTGCTGATAGGCTTACTATCCGGCAATTTTTTTAATTTGCATGCCCAACTTCGTGTTCCATTTAAAAACCGAACCTCACAATACGCGCCAGAAAAGAAAATATACACGTTGAAAGGCGATTTCACAATGATTGGAAATACCAATCTGACCCTAAAAAATTATACAGTCGGAGACAACAACAATTACAATCTGATGCAATATGTTGACGTGGATTCGGATGCCAGCACGTGGAATTCTTCATCGGCGGATTTGGTTTTTTCGACCGAAAACAATGCAATTCCGTCATGCTCAAGCATTGTGTACGCCGGTTTGTATTGGACCGGTCGAAGCGCGAATGACAGCGCACCGCAAAGCCCCGACTCATTTGATGTCACCAAAATTATAAACGGAAGCCTTGTTACTAAAACTTTTAATAAGAGAAATATTTACCTGCGCGGTCCGGGCGCCGATTCCTATTCAGAAATTACAGCTGCGCCAGACGCTATTTATTATCCCAAAACTACAGATGCTTCCATTTATTCGGCTTATGCAGAAGTCACCGATTACGTTCGGGAACACGGTATTGGCACCTATTTCGCCGCAGACCTGGCGCTTGCAGAAGGCAATGGCGAAGGGACTGGTTATTCGGGCGGTTGGGGACTCGTAGTGGTTTATGGAAACTCAAAAATGAAACGACGCGATATTTCATTATTCGACGGACACGCTTTTGTGCTGAGTGCAAATACTTCGGGTTTCAATCTCGAGGTTTCGGGGTTCAATACCATTCCGTCTGGACCTGTCGGGGCCAAGCTGGGCGTTATGGCGAGCGAAGGCGATGTGGCTATAACAGGCGATTATTTCAAAATTCAAAAAAACAGCGATCTTAGTTTCACGAGCCTTAATCATTCTGGAAATACGATTGACAACTTTTTTAATTCTTCGATCAACACGGGCGGAAACAACAGGAATCCAAATCTCCAAAACAATACAGGCATTGATATCGGCGTATTCGATTTGCCAAATACATACAATGCTATCATCGGCAACAACCAAAAGTCAACGAATTTCAGTTATGGAACCAACGGCGATACGTATGCCATTTTCGCGATGGCGCTTGCTGTTGATTCTTATATTCCCGAAGTGGAAGCTAAAATTTCTGCCACAACAATCAATGAGCAGGTTATACAATCGGTGCCCTATATTGCATTGCCGGGCCAGGAAATCGGATTTAACGTCGATATAAAAAATCTTTCGAACGAAGCAGTCAATGGTTATAAGATATTTGTTCCTATTCCGTACAACGCCACCTATGTCGCGGGAAGTGCTGTAGGAACGGTTTTATTTACCAATTCGGTCCCGACGCCAAATAATGTATATTTCGACGCAACGAAAGGTGCAACCGGATCAATAGTGTGGGATTTTGGAAACTTGCCTTTGCCTGTCAACCCAAATACGATTCTTGGAAAATTGACCTTTAAATTAAAAGCCACAGAAAATTGCGCAATCCTTTCCAATAATGATTGCAGCAATGCAGTGTCGGTTTCGGGCTATTCAAGCGGTATCGGCGCAGTCAGTACTGTACAATTTAGTAACATTCGTTTTATTCAAGGTTATAAAGGCAGTGGCAGCTGTGTGGGCGAACCCATTGAAACGCCGATAAACGTATCGATAAATGCATCGGCATATGTAAACAGCTTTTGCCCGGGACAACCAGCAATGCAACATTTCATCTTTTGCAATTCCAGCAATACGGTTTCAATCGCGGAAATAGCGGCACATTTTCCAAGTGGTTGCACATTCTATAATGCTTTTCCTGTGGTGGATAATACGACACAATATACAGCTGCCAATTCGGTTCCGTTAAGCGACTTGACCCAAACTTTTTACGCCATTCCGCCTGCCGGGTCAGAGAGCTGCAAATTTGCTTTCACTTTATCAAAATGCCTTACCCTAAATGCCAATAATGATGTAGGAAATTCTGTCAATAATATTTCGGGAGGGATCGCATTTACAAATATATTACAGAATGACACGCTAAATGAAGCTGCCGTGAATGCTTCGCAAGTTTCTTTAAGTTTTGTAAGCGCCACACATCCGGGAATTACCCTTTCGGGAAATAATGTCCAGGTTGCGCCGGGAACACCGGCTGGAAATTACACGCTGATTTATCAGATTTGCGCGCTCAGCGATCCGTCAAAATGCAGCCAGGCAACGGTAACTGTAAATGTGAATGCTGTCAGCCTCTTGGCACAAAACAACACATACGCATTTGCATGCTCAACCACGGGAACGATTGGCAATGTTTTATCGAATGACACTTATAACGGAATGCCATGCAATACAAATAATGTAACTGTTGTTTTGTTATCTACTGAAAGTCCGCACATCCAAATAAACAGTTCTGGCGAAATCGTTGCCGCACATGGCATCTCCCAGGGACAATATCACGTGCAGTACCAAATCAATTCTATAAGCGATCCGGCAGTAAATGCAGTTGCAGACGTCCTCATAAATATTACCGACACGATGCCGCCGCCTATTCCTGTGATGGATAAACTTGCAAGTCCGTGTTCTGTTACTGCACCCATTCCGGTTGCTATTGACAAATGTTCAGGGCTTGTCAAAGGAGTTACGACTGACCCGGTTTATTATAATATTCCCGGAACTTATACCATTCATTGGCAATTCACTGACGCCGGCGGCAATAGTTCTGAAGCCGATCAGGAAATTGAAGTTCTTTCTCCACAAAATACATCGATGCTCCATGCCTATGCCGATTGTAATTCGGATAATGACGTTAGTGTCAACATCGACCTCAACACCTTATTGCCGCAGGGAATACCGTTAGACGGAATTTGGACCGATAACGACAATTCACATAACCTGACGGGTTCAGTTTTCAGTCCGTATAAGGTTCCCGTAGGATCGTATAAATTTCAATATTCAGTTACAACCGGCGATTGTTCGACGCATATAGAGGCCGAAGTGAAAGTGGATGATGATTGCATTGTACAATCGGCGTGCACCTTATTAGTCCACAATGCCATTTCACCCAATGACGACCAGAATAATGATGTGTTTTTTATTGAGAATATTGACGATCCGTTTTGTTTTCCAAGCAATAGCATTTCAATATTTAACCGGTGGGGTGTTTTAGTTTATGAAACCAAGCAATATAATAATACCACAAGGGCTTTCCGTGGGATCTCTGAGGGACGTGTAACTATTGGTGAAAACAGCATGCTGCCAACCGGCACTTATTTCTACATACTTGAATATATTGATGCCAAGTCAAATATTTTCAGAAAAGAAGGTTATATATACCTGACACGCTAATTTCCAAAATATATAAAAAAAGTATCTAAATTTTAAGCTATAGGATAGATTTTATTAACACAAAATCGACATTCATCTAGCGCTAAAAAAGGAGATAACTTAACACGTTAACAAACATTAAAAATCTTATTAATTTTTAGTGAATTTTTCATTTTTATATAGGATTATTGAAAGTTTCATAGTCGCTCATTTAATTTTAAATTGTAAGTTTATACTGTATAAAAATTAATATTTAATGCATTTTACCGTATTTATATGCATTTTATCGATATTTTGTTTGGTAGATATAAAATTAAGCTCTAGTTTTGGACTGTTAAATAAAAGTGAATTTATAAATTTGAAATGTTCATCTTCCGCCATGCGGTTTTGAGAAAATTAAAGACCTCTGAATCAGCAGTAAAGAAGTAAAATTGTTAAAAAGTAAAATCGAAAACAGCCAAAAATGTTACTTTATCGAGTTTTCAGGCTGTTGGTAGAAAAAATGCTTGAGAAGAATTATATGTAAGTAATTTAGCACCCGATGAAATGCCCCTAATAATAACCTAACCTGTAATGCCTCTAGATTCTTTGAATGCCCTATACCAATAAAAAATATATTCTACTAAATTTAATCGTATGAAATCAAAAATTACTTTTCTTTTACTGGCCTGCATAATGTACGTTAGTAATATGTATTCGCAATTTGATGCCCAGCATCCCGATTTAAGATTGTGTGGTTCTGCCCCCAATTATTATCTGGGTGTTTTCAATTGTAACTCCAACAACTTCACGTTAAACAATGTTTTCCTTAGTTTAACAAATGTTAATGGACAACCACTCAGTAATACAACCTGTACCATTGGCAATACGCAATTGGTTTATGTAATGCTGAACTATACGTCTAATGCATCGAACACTCCGAATAACGGAAGGTTATTTGCAGATTTGGCGATTGACAACACTGTCATCCAAATCAATTCTTATTTAGGAAATATTGCTCCGGGTGCCGGACAGCGACAAATTTACGGTCCGTTTATGTGGACCTGCGGACAGGAATTGTCACTAAGCCGCATGCTAGTAGTTTGGCGTACCGGCGGAGGTTCTGCCCAATTGTCTTCGTACGATTGCAGCACTTACAGCAGTGCGCAATGTGATTTGCCCGCAAATACAGTTATTGCAAAACCTCTAGCAGTACAGTTTACCTACAATGCATGTAAAGTTGGAAACAACAATACGGTTACTTTTACTTCTACTACAAATGGTGGTATCGGGCCTTACACATATGCGTGGGATTTCGATAACAATGGAACGGTAGATTCAACGATTGCAAATCCGGTGTTTACTTATACGACAACCGGTAATACAGCTAAATTAAAAGTTACTGACTCCCAAGGATTGACAAATACTTATACCGTATTAATCAATACCCCTACCGAACTAATGCTCAGTGCAGTACCAACACACGTCAGTTGCGGTGGTGCAGGAAGCGGAGCAATCAATCTAACAGTATCCGGCGGTACGCCAGGATATACTTATTTATGGAGTAACAATGCGGTGACAGAAGACCTCACAGGTTTGGCTGCAGGAACTTATTCTGTAACTGTAAAAGACAGCAACAACTGTCAAAAAACGCTTTCAGTAACGATTAACGGAGGTGACTCGACAAATCCTGTAGTTACCGCTCCCGCTAACATTACAATGGAAGGATGCAACAGCGCGGCAATTGCCGGTGCGAATCTACCTGGTTTTTCTTCATCACAAGCTACGATAACTGCTGCGGTGTTTGCACAAATTGGGGGTTCTTATGTAGATGCCTCGACAATCTCAAGCATTACTTACCAAGATGTTCAAACAGGAACTTGTCCTAAAATTGTAACAAGAACCTTTAGGGTTACAGATGCGTGTAACAATGTTGGTACCGCGGTACAGACGATCAGGATCCAGGACACTACTGCTCCTGTTTTCGAACCGTTTGCACCACATCCCGCAGTATCTTGTCCGAATGTTCCGGAATTTGACGTTGCCAAAGCAATTGATGCCTGCGATAACTTTCCCGTCTTGACATATGTTGATTCAACAACACCAGGCACGTGCGCCGGTACTTATTCTGTAACAAGAACATGGACAGCAACTGATGCCTGTGGAAATGTCTCACACACTTCACAAACTATTAATGTAACAGATACAACTGCTCCGGTGATTGCGGCTTTGCCGGCGCCATCGACAATCTCATGTCCTGCTACGCCACAATTTGCACAAGCAACGGCAGTTGACGCTTGTGGTTCTGCGTTTACATTGACTTCAAATGATGTAACTACGCAAGGTGCGTGTGCCGGATCGTATTCGGTTACAAGAACATGGACCGCGACTGACGCCTGTGGAAACGTTTCACAAGCTTCACAAACTATTAATGTACGGGATACTACAGGGCCGGTAATTGCTCCGCTTCCTGGTTTAACAGTTGTTTCATGTACCGAAAGTCCAGTATTTGCTCAGGCTACGGCTACTGATGCTTGTGGTTCGACATTTACTTTGACTTCTAATGATGTAACTACTCCAGGTACTTGTGCCGGATCATACTTTGTGACCAGAGTATGGACAGCAACAGATGCCTGCGGAAATGTTTCGAGCGATTCACAAACCATCAATGTTCAAGATACGACTGCGCCGGTAATTGCGGCTTTGCCTGCATCTACCACCATCTCTTGTCCGGCTACACCTGAATTTACTCAGGCTACGGCTACCGATGCTTGCGGATCAACTTTTACATTGACTTCAAATGACGTTACTACACCTGGTGCTTGCGCCGGCTCATATTCGGTTACCAGAACCTGGACAGCGACAGATATCTGCGGGAACATTTCACATGCTACCCAAACAATAAACGTAGAAGATACTACTGCACCGGTAATTGCTGCACTACCTGCAACAACCACTATCTCTTGTCCTGCAACTCCTGAGTTCACTCAGGCAATTGCGACAGATGCGTGTGGATCAACTTTCACGTTGACTTCAAACGATGTAACCACAAACGGACAATGCGCCGGTTCTTATTCTGTCACCAGAACATGGACAGCAACTGATGCTTGTGGAAATATTTCACATGCAACACAAATTATAAATGTTGAAGATACTACCGCTCCTGTAATTGCTGAATTGCCTGCAGCGACAACAATTTCTTGTCCTGCAACTCCACAGTTTGCTCAGGCAACTGCGACAGATGTATGTGGTTCAACTTTCACATTGACTTCAAATGATGTTACTACAAACGGACAGTGTGCCGGTTCGTATTCTGTAACCAGAACATGGACAGCCACTGATGCTTGTGGAAATACTTCGACTGCAATACAAACAATAAATGTTGAAGATACTACTGCTCCTGTAATTGCTACACTACCCGTAACAACTACTATCTCTTGTCCTGCAACTCCTGAGTTTGCCCAGGCAACTGCAACAGATGCGTGTGGATCAACTTTCTCATTGACTTCAGAAGATGTAACGACAAACGGACAATGTGCCGGTTCATATTCTGTAACCAGAACTTGGACAGCCACTGATGCATGTGGAAATATTTCACATGCTTCACAAACAATAAATGTTGAAGATACTACCGCTCCTGTAATTGCTGAATTGCCTGCAGCGACAACAATCTCTTGTCCTGCAACTCCGGAGTTTGCTCAGGCTACTGCGACAGATGCATGTGGTTCAACATTTACATTGACTTCAAATGATGTTACTACAAACGGACAATGTGCCGGTTCATATTCTGTGACCAGAACTTGGACAGCCACTGATGCATGTGGAAATATTTCTACAGCTTCACAAACTATAAATGTTGAAGATACTACCGCTCCTGTAATTGCTGAATTGCCTGCAGCGACAACAATTTCTTGTCCTGCAACTCCGGAGTTTGCTCAGGCTACGGCGACAGATGCTTGTGGTTCAACTTTCACATTGACTTCAAATGATGTAACCACAAACGGACAATGCGCCGGTTCGTATTCTGTAACCAGAACATGGACAGCCACAGATGCTTGTGGAAACATTTCACATGCTACCCAAACAATAAACGTAGAAGATACTACTGCTCCTGTAATTGCTGCATTACCTGCAACAACCACTATCTCTTGTCCTGCAACTCCTGAGTTCACTCAGGCAATTGCGACAGATGCGTGTGGATCAACTTTCACATTGACTTCAGAAGATGTAACGACAAACGGACTGTGTGCCGGTTCTTATTCTGTAACAAGAACATGGACAGCCACTGATGCATGTGGAAATATTTCACAT